>JAABUO010000130.1_pt1 | contig 206854 bp, 196 predicted proteins | sample 5559291 | NCBI WGS metagenome assembly JAABUO01 (sample SAMN10711878, study PRJNA513372) | rock metagenome | isolation source: Antarctica rocks | place: Antarctica: Victoria Land, Finger Mt sud
GGAACATCCAAACTTCGTGCTATTTGGGTGGGTGTAAGGCCTAATTTAGCTTGTCCTGATATTTCACCTTTGGCGAGCAAAGAAAGCTCCTTTCTAGAAGTCTTGTTACCAGAAATTGAAGTTAACGAAGCCCTTCTGAGCATTGTGGATGCAGTTGAAGAAGATGAGTTGTTTTGAAGGTACGCGATTTAACATGTTTTCGCGATTTACGCGAAGACTTAGTGCGGGGTACTGTAGCCGTGGAAATGGGACCTTCATGCAGAATTTCGTTAGCGAAGCCCGATGTCATTGCTGTTACGAACGGGAAGGCTGCGGTGTTGTTCATTAGGTTGGAGTGAGCTACTTATAAAGTGCCGTTGGAGAAAAGGTATTTCTAGAGACTGGTTGTGAGTGAGGACTCGAGTAGTGAGGGGAATAAGAAGTGAGAGAATATAAGTAGTGAAGGACGGTAGGTAGATCTTTGGTACTTACGACTTCGGAAAGATTGGCTGTACATGACATAATTCCTCCACTGTCGCCAGCCGGCTGCATGACAATTTCAGGGTCGATAGTGGGGTCGGAGTAGCGGAGCAAGAAGAGAAGACCCCACCAGAGCTCGGGGTTATCTTCCGAGGCAGGTAGGAAGCCTGGGTCGTTCTTCGTCGAGTTACTGAAGTAACGGAAACCCAGACCATGATTGTTGCCATCAAAGGCATTGGTGTAAGTGGCAGAGGACGAGGGATCCACTTTTTGGGCTGTTGTCCCAGTGGTTCCGGATAGTTGTGACAAGTTGCCTGTGAAATTCAGCCCTGCAACTGCGACGCTGCAGTTGAAGGAGATATCCGCGTCAAGATAGGGCTCAGCGCCCGACGATTCCTGCGCACCGCATAAGCTCGTTACCATGTGACATCTGGTGCTAGACGCAAAGCTTGTGGCCTCGAAGTCAACGTTTATGGGCGGATAGGCGGGTCCTGGTATTGCCATATCTCTGGCCATATAAACCTGGTTGATTGCTGATTGATAGCTGGCGGTCTTCAAGTACTCGCTATAACCGACCAGCTTGAAGGGATTTGCACCTCACGCTCCATTCTCGACTCCTCCAAGCGTAACACAGCCTGGCACCGGAAGTCCTCCCAGACGGTTCGATCCGTTGAGACATGTCGGGTTAAGTCCACGTCCAGGGTTGAAATCCAAGAAGGAATCCGAGAGTCTCACTTCCAGGTACTGTACCGAATTCGTACTCTAAGCTGCGTCAGATTGGGGTTCGCAACAGGGAGTTTCGTAGGGCTTACCACGTGGAGCCACCAATCGGCAAGGGTGATCAGGACACTAACTACTGTAAGCAATGGCCCTTTGAGGTCCCGTGCCTTCGTCGTGTACGTACGCGAGAAGGGCCAGAGATGCTAGCATAAGAACTGCTTTGATCAGATCCGGCACCGATCCCAACCGTTTGCGCTTTGGAGCCACGGCATATGTGGCCCAGAACCAGAGCGCCGTCAGTCTCCCGTCGAGTGTCTTGATCAATAGTCCTAGTTGATATGGTGATGGCAGCTTGCCTGAATTACCTTCATTATGATCTGATTCCCTGGAGATGTAGTACGCGACGGGGTATGAGAAGAGACACATTGCCGCTGAAATCAATAACGTAGCAAGAGTAGAGGATAACGAAGATATAAAGACCAAACGTGTAGCCGAATAATCAATGTAATATGCTGATCCCAGAGGAATGCCCGTGCTATTACCCGTCGAGTATGTGGAGCTGTTGTCAGGCACGAGGTGGTTATGAACCAGGACTATGAGCACCACACTAAGTGCCAGCATTGGAATGATTACCATGGCCGATGCGAGCATGATCTCCAGCGTCTGTCCACCCATGATGCCCCTCCATTGTTTGGCGCCGTTGAGGCTCTCCGTCTGCTCGCTGAGCGTATGGTGACGCACAACTGACTGCGTCTTCTTGAAGATGCCACCACCCCAAGCCATGCTCTTCCCCCAAGCCATTTGGCTGGGTTATGGAGACCGCGGAAAAGTGCACAGCGAGAGGCAGGACACCTCATATTATACATGAGCGCAGCCTCGTTTTTCAGCTTTGAAGACGACTCGAGCCAGATCGACTAGGGGCTCGGGGAGCATTAAGCCGCATAGGAGCATTAGATTAACCCACCTACAGTATCTGGCGGCGCAGTCACCTAATCTGCCAGCAGTTCCCCCGTCGGGAGCAGTCCCATCCCGTAGGGCTTGGCTGGAAACTTCTTTTCCCCCACCCTCTCCATATAGTCAAGATTTGGACGATACGAACATTCTGCGAGCGCAAAATCATTGTCTCGTGCCTCATCAGCTCGTCCAAAGAGTACTTGAAAGAAATGCGACAGATTTGAGTGACGCTAGACGATTCTATCCTAAGCTTCTAACCTAAAGGATTTGGGGCCATCATCGGCACGATTGGGTATGATAAGGGAAAACCTTCCCTCGGGAAGGATTCAATTGCGTCGCAATCTGTCCTATCATCATTCCTCATAGAACTGTTTAGATTGAAGTATTGAGAAAATATATAATTGAAGGAAGAACCCTTTGCATATGATGAGGACCGATCCCCATGATCATGTCGTCGGCTCTTAGACCTGGAATCACTCTACTTATAGTGCGTTAAACAGCGCCTCGATATCGGTTCTCGTACTCGACTTGTTGCCTGCCCCTACTTCCTTTCTTAATCGTAAGAAGTTGGTCTGATAGTATAGCCAGCACTAGTGATGGACATCATCGAGTAAGAGTCATTTACTCGATACCTCGTAACTCTCAGTCATTCCACAACGTACCAAACCTCCTAACCTACCGTCTCTAGGTAAAATAGGGTAAGGTACCTTAGGAAATCAAAGTCGGTTACATATTGAATAATTCAGCTCCGCTAAGTGATTCTTGATCCAATAACTCAAAAGGCGATGGGTCACGAGGATGCTTGCGGGCTGTCATTCTCTCAAGTGGAACATATTCCTTTGACCCTCATATTACCTTCTGCCGGCATTTCAGCTACGCCACGAAAAACATGTCCCCATAGCAACCACTTCACCACTTATTTGCCTTGCACTCGGTTCATGCGGGCTTCTGCCCTCCACGTACTTCGCATTGTCATCTTTACGTCGAAACTTGTAATCCGATTAATCTCCCGACTGCAGCTTCTTTCCCAGGTTTTCGGGGGTATTAACGTCCCCTGAACTCCCACGTGCTGTAGGATAGAAAGGGTCAGCTTGACTGAAGGCTATCGGCAAGCGAAGGGAAGCATGGAAGGTGGTAGAACCGGCTACCAACAACCTCGGCAGCTAGGGAACAAGGGGATATTCTAAAGGGGGAACAGGGGGATAAATAGGCGGTCCCCCCTCCTGTTTCTCCCTTCATCTCTTAAGATTCAGCTAGAAACTCGCTTTCGCCCCACCCACCCACTCCATAGACTCAGTCGCTTAGATAGAGGGAGTGCTTGACACCTCAGGGCGGCTTCCGGGGCAAAATTTAGCCTTAGATACCGCCAGGGGCTGTCGGGTTTGCCCAAACAAATATAATAATATATGTATAGCTCAAACGGAGGCGATGCCCGATAGATCGAATTTATTCAGATACCTCAAACCCCAAAATACTAGCATGCTTGTCCCATAGAACAAGAGCATACCTATATATCTACAGATATAATGGAAGAAGAAGGGAAAATGAGAACTGACGAAGGCTAAGAGGTAGGCGCAGTAAGCGAGCGCTACGGTGACGTCACGCCGTCACGCCATCACGCCAGCCAGCTGCCAAGTGGTCACTCTTCTCGGTATATCAACGTCTCACTAGATGGAAATCCCCTAAGATACCCAATAAGCACGAGATGGCACACGGAGAGCCTCTGCATCGGTCCTTGATACTGGACACTACAGCATATCTCTGCTACCTCTTACTGATTACAACCTTAGGCCCGCTTCAGTTTGGATTCCATCTTGTACGCATTGCACTAACAGAAGCTTTGCTCACACCAGCTGACGACTCTACAGGCAGAGCTGAATGCTCCTCAAAAAGTTATTACCTGCGAGGATGAAAGCGCCTCCAATCTTGGCCTTAAGCCTGACCTTTCTAAGTGCCTAGTGAGGACCACAGGTCAATTTGCCGTCGTGTCTTCTATCTATACCCTCGGTGGCCTTCTGGGTGCCTTGAGCTCCGGTCCGTGCTGCAACAAATATGGAAGGCTTCTTACGATGCGCTTGACCACAGTATTTTTTGTGCTGGGTCCTGTTTTCGAAAGTCTTGCCGGCAACATTGGCGTGATCATAGCCGGGAGGGTCCTTTCAGGTGTGGGCGCAGGAGCAGCTATCGTTGTCGTACCTATCTATATCTCTGAAGTTGCCCCGCCCAAGGAAAAGGGCCTCTTCGGGGCGTTGACACAGGTGATGATCAACCTCGGGATTCTGATTACCCAGCTTCTTGGATATTTCCTAAGCAAGGGTAATCTGTGGAGACTTATACTTGCTAGTGCTGGAGCAATTGGCCTTGCACAAATGGCTGGGCTCCTGTTCGTCCCTGAAAGCCCTAAATGGTTGGCCGAGCATAGATCCCCGGAGGATGCGAGAGATGTACTACGAAAGATAAGAGGACGCAAAGCGGACTTGGATGAGGAGGTAAAGGCATGGAACGTAGACAGTAGCGCGCAAGATATCTGTACTCTCCCTTTTTATTTCTATGGTCTCTCCTCCGACTGACCTTTGATTAGCGGAAGAAGAGTCGCTTCTCAGGGCCGAACCCGGGTCTCATCCAGCCCCGACTCCTAAAGCTGCGACGGCATCCCTTGGCATCTTTAGCGCAATCATGAACCCAACCTACAGACCTGCTGTCATTGCTGTCATTGCTGTAATGCTTGCACAGCAGCTGACGGGTATAAACAGTATCGTGATGTACTCGGTGACATTTCTTTCTACCCTACTTCCCGCGACAGCTGCTCTCCTTACTGTCGCTGTGTCTGCACTGAATGTCGTCATCACCCTTCTCTGTGCTCCCTTATCTGATAAGCTCGGCCGCAAAACGTGTATCCTGCTGAGCATAGCCGGCATGGGCGTCAACTCTATCCTTTTAGGTCTTGGAATGTATTACAGCGTCAAGGTCTTATCAGCCGTTGCTATGCTGCTCTTCGTCGCATCTTTCGCAGTAGGATTAGGCCCTGTACCCTTCATACTTGCAAACGAACTTGTTGGGCCTGAAGCGGTCGGCGCAACACAGAGCTGGGCACTGGCAGCCAACTGGATCGCCACATTCTTAGTGTCACAATTCTTCCCAATATTGAACAAAGCCTTGGGACGAGGGCGGGTGTATTATGTTTTTGCGGCATTTGCCGCTGTATTCGGCGCATTCATTGCCTGGTGGGTCCCCGAAACGAAGGGAAAGTCTGGCGCTGATGAAGTCTGGGGGAGGAAAGAAGCTCGAGAAAGGGTGGAGTAGTTGGGTTAATCACGCAGTATGATTTAAAACCAAAAATGACTCTGAGCTGCCATTCCTTGATAATCATTGCTCGATGGTATTTTATCTTTACTTGATACAGAAGTAGGGAAAGGTTGCGAGACATGTCGCTTTACTATGGGGACCCTTTATCAATAGTACAATACGATAGTTCTAGGGTCAGCTACCAAACACTAATCATCTATATCATGCGAAACCCTGACAAGTCGAGCAACACGAGAAGCCGACATTTGCAATCGAATTCCCGGTTAGGCTCTCGACACGATACTCAACAAAGTTACTCGAGCTAGCACCCTGAGTCGACATATCACGCCACTCCTGGGTGATGAAAAGAACAACGAAATTTCAACATTTTGGGCTTGTTTCTCTTGACTCAGACAATGCAACATAAGCTCTCAGCCCAGCATACGACTATATATTCATCTACGCAACTCCATTTTCCTTACTCTTACCAATTTTAACGCGAAGATACCATTATCGACCAGTTGCCAAGATACACCTGTCTTGACCGCAATCTTACTAGCGATGGATGTTCATACTCTGCCATCCGATTACGGCGAAGCACCAGATGATTCCCAGGCGCTTGTGGATCGTCCTACGAAGGGTCGAGACGCAGGCTACTTCTCCTTGCCTGCTGAAATACGGAATGATATTATGCTCTATGTCCTGGTACCGGGTCAGATCCATATACAACCGCCTCCCATTTCGACACTGGATGTGCAGAACCTCGTCATGCAACGCAACGCACTGCCACAACTCTCCGATACCGTAAGGACAACGATCACAAACGATATACCTGGTCTCTCAAAACCTACAGATCGGGGACCGTTCTCTTCACGGACACAGTTCAAGCCTGCCACAGCAGAAACTGGCTGCCAATTTCTGGCAACGTGTCGTCAAGCTTACACCGAAGGCCGTGAACTGTTCTATACCCTAAATACCTTCTACATTCCTCCGGGTCCTCTTTCGCATGCAGTTGCATACTTCGATCAGCTGCAGCCAAGCAATCTCGCCCTCATAAGAACCATATGCATCAGATTTACGCTTGAAGATGTGACATCAGCAGATATTAAAGCGATAGACTACTGGATGATGAAGATGGGGTTCGATTCTCGTACGATGGCTTCAAGCCTATGGAGAAGACATGTACAGAAGGCTATTGGAGAAGTCTGGAACGCGAAGCTACGATGGATCCGGAACTACACACATTTCGAGCGTGTCATACTCGAATCACCACTCGGCGCGCTCGATTTGGAAGGTGCAGATATGCAAGAGACGTTGAAGGGCGCCTTGATCGGCTGTGTCGGTCATCCAGTGGACGGCTACGAAAAATGCTCCGAGGATGTGGCGGCCTTTATGCGCGCCACTTCTCGCAATCTCAAGTGGAGTCTGGAGGCACAATCCTTCACTCACTGGAATACTGCGAGGAAATGGCTACTTGCAGCGCCCTACCGGACTTTCTAGTTGCGAAATGGTTTGTAAAGACAGGGGATATGAGGGAGAGTAGATGGAAAGTCTCAAGATGCGTCAAAGTAGGACTTTCCTATGATTGAACAATACGAGGGAAGTTTAGGAACCCATCTTGTCTGTTTTAGGAAGATCTCGACTGTGACTGAAGCCTACGGCTCGAATGCAACCTGCCTTCTAGATATTGTTGCAAAGTGATTCCGAGTATGTCCTATGTCGTAAGTCTAAATTTCTATGCAAGAGCTTCAGCTAGTTTGCTGGAGGTGTCTTTGTTGACTTACCCCTTTCTCTCCGTCGTGTTCCCACCGCACGCAGCAACGCAGCGGTGGTCTATCTTAATTCTATCCCTTATTATAGTTCAACTCTACTACGCGGTTTCTTATGACTCCCAAGGGCTGAGGTCTCTCCGACAAACGCGTCTCTCGGGCCCGAGTATGCTGTAGCTGCCAGAGGACGCTGTCATCGTAAGGACCTGCTTTCGTCAGCGCATCGACTGCTCGATTGCTCGGTGGCTCAGCACGGTCAGTGGATCCCTAATCGGCAAGCCGCAAGAGCCCGCTGGTACAACTGCTCATGCTTTGTGCAAGTGACGGGGCATTTGACCGCTGGTTCATTTTCTCGGCTTCGTTTCAGCAGGCTGCTTCGGAGCCGGCAGGGTGGGTCTGCGGTGATTGTAATGGCCGGCTGCCCAAGCCTGCTAGTTTCTCATTTCCTCCAGTTCTTGTCAGGTACACATCGTCGATTCTAACCTTTGATCGGCTATTCAAACTGAACTCTCCTGTGTATAGCCCCACTGCCATTTCTCCCACTGTCTCTTCCTCCTTCTTCTCCTTTTTCTATCTTGCAAACTCATGTCGTCCTGTCACAACCATCGAGCTCGCTAAGACGCCTCTCAAATTTAGGGAGTTGGAAACCTAAGGGATTTTAGGGAGTTGGAAACCTAAGGGAATTTGGCTTCGAAGGCCTTAACTTGGCATCAGCAGAGCCAGCCGGGACAGACGCCTTCGGGTTCAACGTATCCTAACCACGATAAAGACTCTCCACTAAGGTTCGCTTTTTGCCCTAAGTATGGTATTGGAATATACGTAGCTCTCTTCCTTTGATGGGCTTTGTCCAAGTTGTGTGCACTTCAGTTTTCGTGTTGTCTCTCTGCATTCCATCTTGTTATGATCAGTGATCTTTTAAGTGTTGATCGGCTCATTGTTATTCCGTCTTGCACACATAATCTATGTTGTTGAAGGACATTGTCTTTACAGCAGATTCTATACCAAATTCGCTCTTTTATTCCTCATCTACCAAGCTATTAAACGTCCTTTCAGCTTCATGAAAGATCTATCTTATTCCTGCTCAAGAACTTATCTTACACTTACATCTCACAAAGTCTAGCAAAACTCATGGCAAATCCAGGAAATTCTGTCTTCAGTGGAGATTCTTCACTTCGTCGGAGATCGAGGCGGATGCGCGCCGCGGACGTATTAAAGAAGGTCGCTTTGGCCAAGCCTAAGACCGCCAGCCTGGAAGAAGTACACTCGAAAGACCTCCTATTGCAAGGAGCAAAACACCAAGATGGCAACGGTCGAGTTGGATATTTTTCTCTGCCAGGGGAAATACGCAATCAAATCATGCATTATGCCCTGGCACTAGGAGAGATCGACCTCAACAAAGTGGATCCGGAGCAGCAAAGATCAGGAACCGAATTGTATCTAACTCAAATCCGTCGTTTAGTAAATGACATCCTCAGACAGTTCCCGAAGCTCGCAAGCCTTCCAAGAGGCATACCGGAGCTTGTGGCTCCACAGCTCTTTGCAATATTTCCGTATTTCTATGCCGATATGCAACTGTCCGCCTACTTATTGGACGAATTCATTCCAACCACGAAATATTTACTGAAACGGCTCTGCGGGCTCACTTCCCCTCAAACATCCTGGCGCGACATTACAGGTCCCATCCTGAATAAGGTCCTCGATCAGCTACTTAAACGTTCTCCAATCTCGAAATCGGGATGGGAGGGTCATCCAGTACCGCAGCTACAGGCCAGTTGTAAGCAAGCATACCTAGAAGGCCACGAATTGTTCTACACTCTCAATACGTTCTACCTGCCACGCGGTCCAATATGGCACACCTATTATTACTTCAAAAACCTTCAACACCAGCATAAGCTCCTGATCAGAAGCATCGTGATACGTTTTGGGCTCGAAGACCTGACGGCAGAAGACTTTAGGGACGCTGAAGCTCGCGTAAAGGCTGGTGGGTACTCTCGGGAATATAACGCTAGAGAGTGGACCGAGTATATAGCTCCTCTCGCAATGCAATCTTTCACGAGAAAGCTGGTGTTTGTTCGTTCATTCAGTACTCTCGAGCACGTCCGAATCGAAACTGATTACGGAACGCTTGACCTTGATGGCGCAAGCCTGAAGCAATCCTTGAAAGGAGACATCCATGCTATCTGGCCAGTGTATCCCAGCTTCTACTCCGCCAGTTCCAAAGAGGTGACGGACCTGGCCCGGGACACTTACTCCCAGATTAAGAACAGGTTGGAACACCTAATCAAGCTTTTTGGTTGGCCCATGACGAAGATTTGGTTGCAGAACGGCGCACCTGGCAAGGCTTGGCTGCACGATTAGGCGGATTATCCATGGTCTGGCGAGGACGAGATACTATGATATGGTTGGGGGACTTACTCGGTAGGACCTGATAGACTGCCTGCTAAGTCGTACTCCCTGTCGGGTTCGTTTCGCTGGAATGTGTTTCTGATAGATATGATATTACGCTAGAGATCTCAAGAGAATTTCTCACAGCTTCAACTGTTATAAATCACGTTTTGTGAGAAGTGATCATGTCATACGAATAACTCCAACGTCAACCTTACGCTACGTTGAACCTGCGAGTCAAGCGATATGGTTGACCTACGACAAACGTCTGGCTGCTTAAGGGTGCAGCTGGCCAACCCTAAGACTATCGTCGAACTCAGCTGTAGGCGAATAGCAGTCTCTCCAATTGATGAACAAAACCAACGTTGGGAATAGAGGAGTTGGTCTGATGGGGCTGGGGCCCGCTAGTAGAGCTTTCACCATTCAGACTTTTAACCTCCTTTCTTCCTTCGTGGCTTCCTACTGTGGTCCAACTATATACAATATGCACATGCTCCTTTTGCACCTCATATACCAATACTTCTGAGCTTCCAACTGCAGTGCCGGAAACAGCACTGATTGCGAGAACCGTTGTACAATCTTACGTCCGAAGCTGGTTTGCATGAACTACCTCCTAAATAAAGATACGTGTGTCGTGACCTAATGTGGTAGAGTGTTGTCTCTAAGAAGCTAAAAAGGGACTGTGTCAATTTCGAACCGTTCCAAATCGTACCAATTAAATTCCTGCGCGGACGCAATTGTATCGCCCTTTCATTGTCTTTACTTCTTATTCCATTTTGGTCTCGTTACATAGTGTCCCATAGAATGTTAACACTATGCCACTCGCACAAGCTAGATTCTGCGATGGGACTTTTTATTAACGAAGATACGAAGAAAGTCCGATGGTCGTCCTTGTACTGCGCCTAAACAAGGGCTCAGCCTTTGAATGTCTCTGATCCTTTCAACAGTGCACTTGCGGGATCATTCTTACGGCATTGTCATCAGCAACACCACCAAGAGTCAAGGAAACACATTCACCAACGCCAATACTATGGCAAGATGCCTTCTGCTGAGTGTTTTCAGTAGCGGTGTTGTACTCGCTTGAAGCATCGTGTTGGCTTCTGTGTTCAATTGTCTTATGTTTCTTATTTTACTGTGTTATATGTAAGCTTGGATTTTAAGTGGTGATGTCGACTGAAGCTCATGAATATCTTGTCTATACTTGAGTCTTCTTAAATAATCTCATTTCCGCTGCAAATGATAGATACGCTTCGCTTGCTTTTGTTTCTCATCTGCAAAGCTTTTACTCCTAGATTCGTCGAGAGCTCATGATACGCTACACCACAAATAATCCTACGATTCATGGCAAATTGGTTGGGCTATCTCCTTAGTAGATATTCCTCACTCGGTGGGGCTGCTAAGACAACAAATACCACCTGCGGCCCAACGAACGAACCCGTCATAGACAAGGATGATACCAGTGGGCTTCGAGCCAACAACCGGGAAGTGGGCGACCCCAGCTTGAAACATTTACCGGTGCAAATAGACCGCCTCTGGAATAGCAATGGCCGTCTGGGATACTTCTCATTACCTGGGGAGGTACGCAATAAGATCATGCGGTACGCTCTTATTCCAGGACAAATACATCCTCATAGAACCAGTTCGTTTACCCCAAAATCTCCAGTTGAGAAGGCTTGTTCGTGGGCTCCCAAACTTGCGCATATCATCATCGAGGATAGTAAATGGTCTGCGAAAATGCCGAAGAGACTTCCCCAGATTCTGAAGCTTCTGGAGCTTCTGCTTCAGTATACCTTTGTATTCCATCCACAATGCGATATCGGAGCTCGGCTTCTCTGTTGCATGGGCAACTATACCGTTTACGTTTTGATTTATCTAGCGGACTGGAACATTAGGTGTACTTCAAGGCAAATGTCGTGGCGGGAATTTCCAGACCCAATGATGGAATATTTATATGAACAGGTACCGAGACGTCCTTCAACGGAAGCATCAGCTTGCGAGAGCCGCCCAATACCACAGCTACTAGCCACATGCAAACAAGCTTACGTTGAAGGCCATGAATGGTTCTACACTCGCAATATGTTCTTTCTGCCCCGTGGCCCAACTTGGATCACTCGTCGTTACTTCGAAAAACTTCAAGAGCAGAATCGAAGTCTTATTCAAGCCGTCGGTATCCGTTTTGGTTTAGGGGATCTGGCCGCAGAAGATCTGGATGACGTCGAGCGGCTTCTAGATGATTTTGTGCCGTCACTGTTCCGTTCTTATCATGGTCGTAACGGAATTGGAGCGGAGAGATCATGCAGTTCGCGCCTACTTGATTATGTGATGGCAACCTTTACTGAAAAGATTGTATTTGTAAGACGCTTTTTTCCCCCTACGCTCAAACAAGTTCGACTCGAAACCGCATATGCGACTGTTGAACTCGATGGATCATCCTTGCAGCAGTCCTTGAAGGGAATTCACGACTATCTATACTACGAGACAGTTGGTAACGAGACTGTCAGAGAAGTGCAGAACCTCCTTGACCAGGCTTACACTGAGCTTCAGAATTTGTTAAGCCAGCGGATTAGGCAGTATGGTTGGTTATCGACGAAGAGATGGCTGAGTAGCGGAGCTGATGGCCAAATATGAAAGAGCCCGCTCAATCTGACAGAGAGGCAACTGAACTCTCCCTCATTCGAGTAGGTTGAAAAACATGTCTTCAGCCAACGGCCAGCGCAAGCCACATCTAGACAGGGCATGATGGAGTATGATACATGAGTTTTCAAGAGTTGACGAAAATAGCCGAGTTGTTTGGACGTGCGAGCAGTGGTGAGAAACACCAACAGGGCAGATCACCAAGTGCACAGTTTTCTGACAACATCATCGCCGTCTCGGATACTTTTCCACTTGCCAAAGGTACATAGACAAGTCTTGCAACCATTCGAAATCTAATAGAAGACTGACTTCCGTACATCTAAACTTTAACCTTTTTGCTCGAAGGGCTTCAGAGACTGTCTGAAAGACTCTCGAGCTCTCATCGTCAAACAACAAGCAGATTCTATCAACTGCCCGTATTTTTCCAATCTACTAAAATACTTCTAACCCTTTTCGAAAAATCTGATTGAGACAATTAGCGATTATGTCCCAACAATTTCTTTGTCAATTCTCCGTTGCCCCTACCATTTTCCCAAACCTCCCGTCAACTTCCCAAGCGAAAAGACAATATCGCAGATCTTAGCATTGTCCTCGTCGAACACATCCACCCGCACGTCATCCACAAATCTAACGATATCCTCCCCATTGTCCCTCCCTCCTTACCCAAACACAACCACACATCCCCCATATATCCGTAACTTCCCCATACCTCCATCCCACCATCAAAGCACAACTTCCCCAACAGCTAATTTTACACACACACACGCCCATCCAACCAGAAAAATGGGCTGCATACCCTCCAAATTCTCCAGAGCGAGGGATGAGAGAGGAAGGAGAGAACCCTCCGGATCTACTCTATCTCCCTCGAGCAAGAAACACGATATCAACGATAACGGAACTTCGAGGCGCTGGGAGGATTCGAATCCGTTTAGTGCAGGATACGAAGCGAGGAGGAAGGGGAGGGAGAAGGAAGGGAAGGGGGGAAGGGAGGGCAGGGATGGAGTGGGAGACAGGGGAGGAAAGGAGGGTCAAGGAATGTCAAGGGGAGGTGACAGGAGAGGGAAGGGGAAGCGGAGCAAGCGGACGAAGGAATAGAATTTGAGAAAGGGTGCGAAAAGGAGATCACGAGGAGAAGGTAGGGGGACTGAGGATGTAGATGGAAAGGTGGGATCGTGAAACTTCTGACGAACGAATGACATTCGCTCCAGGTTTATTGCATGCCGACTCTGACATATCTATCTACTGCTTTCACATTCACTTCCTGTTCGATTCTGAATATCGTGTGATTGTAGCCAATGTTTTGCGATACTGACAGGACCGGTCGAGTGGAAGGTTCCAGACCCCGAGACTCGAGCAGCCAGGAATGGAACGAGACTGCTAATGATGTGAGCGTAAGCATAATTTAGAGATATGGGAGTCGTGGGGTAGAGTGGCGTTGCTGTAGGATTTAGTGTAGTGTTGATCGCTATGTAAAAGGAAATCAACCCTCCACGGTTTGGAATGTCTACAGTCATGAAAGCACCATCCATAAATCGACATAGCATACAAAAACACAAAAGTTGACCGAGAAGGAAGTGAACATTATCCGACTTTTCACGGAGAAAATTTGCTTTGAATGAGTCAAAGAGTGAATTTCTCCACCTGGGAAAGTCTGCATTGCAACGTATAGCGAATCGCTGTGTTAATGGCTTCATAGAGTATATTTGAGGAAATTCAAAAGTTATGGCCCACAGAGATCTTCTTTGATTACCATGCATCAATACTTCTGCTTGTCTTCCTGTCTGGCTCCGCCCTTCGAACAAGGTCAACATTCTCTAGAATGATACGGTCTTTCTCCCTGACTCTTAATTTCCTCGTTGAATGTGATTGTCACATCTCAGTCCTAGGAATCTGAAGTATCGATTCTAGTGTCTGCTTCGGCTTCCTTGGCGCGCAGTGGAGAAAGGCGGCAGGTCGGGTTCCCTTCGTCTGATCATCACGTTGATCTTGAAGGTCAAGGGTTTAGTTAAGACTGATTATGTATAAATCAGTCAATTATGCAAACCTATAAGACATTGGGTTCCACGAAAGCGTTTGTAGCCGAGGGAGTGGAAGAGAAAGGGCGAGAAAGAATGATAAGTACGATCCGGGGGGTTTTACTGGAGTATAAGAACAACGATAACTAGCATAAACCATAGGAGTAGATATTGCTGTCAAAATTACGATGGCGTCCTCGAAAACGGTCTTGGCATACCCAAAGTAATGCGATTTGGCCTTCAATATCCGACAAAGGAGGTATAGGCAAGAATACCATATCTTGGTATCAGATTGTTATCATTGAAGGCCTACCGGGATAGTTGAGGCTGACGTGGAGCGGTTTGTAATCGTTAAGACCGATACTTGAATACTTAGTGAAGAAGCACCAAGGAAGCTATACGTATCATGCTCGAAACAACGGAAAACCCCTCGAGAAGGGAAACTATGCCATGCGTCAAACCATATTCATTTCATTGCACATCAGCTTCGTTGTGACCTCTCCGCTCTCTGGTTAAATCCTTCAAACTCTCTAAAAAGTCAATTGTGGTCTCGTAAACCTCCTGCAAATGCTCCGCAGACAACTTTTTGTTCTCGGCCGTAGCCAAAGCCTGTGCAGAGGAAACGATATTACGGATCTGACGCCCATTGATTGGACTTCTTCGGCACATATTCTTTAGTTCTCGGTTCACCTTGTCCGGATCTTTGATATTGGAATCTCCTATCTGCTCCAGGAAGTTTTTAGAAATCTTGACCTTCGGCTTCAGATCTTGGTATTGAATGGCAAGATGTATCCTTGATTGAACGGCAACATCGAGAGAAGTAATTCTGTTTGTATTTAAGATGATGATACCTTCGCAGTACTCAAGAACGCGAAGCAGCACTGGCATTATTAGCTTGCAATATCAGTGTAGGCTTCTGCTGCTGACCTGAGACGAGTGCATTCCTGCTTTTATCTGTAATTTCAATACGGTTTCCTAGAAAAACGTCTGCTTCGTCACTAGGTTCTCAGTCAGCAGGAAAACAGAAAGTCACTTAACCCTACAGCGGACTTGCATCAGCAGCACAGCTTCCCAGCGACCCGCATCTGCAAATATATCCACAAGATTCTGTTCCGCGTCACTTGGTACCATGCCTATGTCAGCGATAGATACTGGCAATAGCGGTCTTTCGCAAGTGAGAGCAACAGTTTCCGCCGTCAACGTTTTGCCAACACCTGGTGGGCCTATGTTTGGATTATAAGCTGTAAGCCAGGAGGCTATACACTAATCTTACCGTGTAGTATAATCACTAGACCTTTACCTTTGCCTTCTATTAGATCGGTGACTTGAGTTCCAGACTTTGAGGGCCTTGCACTCCTGATCCTTCTGTGGTTATCTATAAACGCCTGTGCGCCAATTAGTTTCTTTTGATATTCTGGTATGCAGGACATGTTACTCACCTTGAGGGGTTTCTTGTGCCTCAGGTCCAATTCTAGCTTCGTATCAAAAAGCGTCGACGCAGGGTCACCATGTTGGCATGACCTAGTGTCTTTAACGCGAAACTGTCCCTAAATCTTCCGAGTCAGGACGTAGCCTGAGACCTTTGGGGGACAGAGAAGTAAGCGTCCCTCAGAAATGAAAAAATCTTTACCCTCGCCGGAGGTGTCAATTGAAAAGCGATTGTCCCAATTTTGTGCATTGACAATCAAGCAAAGCACCATCCATTGGTCGCAAATCACCTAGAGGTAGGTTATCGGCAGAAGCATTCCGACTTGAATTTAAATGAGTAATTGTCGATGATGATCTTTGCTAAGGGCCAGCTTGACTGGAGGCTATCGGCAAGCGGAGGTGGTGGCTACCCGGTTGGCTCGGCCAATGTCGGCCGCTAGGGAACAAGGAGATTAAGCGGGGAAAAGGGGAATAAATAGGCCGTCCTCCCCTATGTTTCCCCCTTCATCTCTTCCTGTTTCTCCATCCCTTAAGATTCAGCCAGAAACGCGCTTTTGCCCCACCCACCCACTCCATAGACTCAGTCGCTTAGATAGAGGGAGTGCTTGACACCTCAGGGCGGCTTCCGGGGCAAAATTTAGCCCTGGAGACCGCCAGGGGCTGTCGGGTTTGCCCAAACACATATAATATATATTGGTTCAAACGGAGTCGATGCCCGATAGTTGATCTTTTGAGAAGTCAGCGGTGTCTTGATTAAGAAAGGAAACTCTGTACCATATTGACTCACCCTTAAAGATTTGGAGATTGCTGGGAGACCTTGATCACTTGAGCATAGATGTGATCGGCTATCGTTATCCTGTTTGCAGAATTAGCAACTTGTCGAGGTCAACTTTGAAGAGCACACACATCATCGACAGACATCAACCTTGCCATGCCCGGACTTTTTGCCATGAGAAGCCCATCATACTCGCACTACAACCTATCAGGTTTAGCGGTGCACAGCTCAAAGAACATGCGACCTCGCTCTATCAAGCTCTTACGCAAACTACTATCGTCGTTTTCACCCGAATCATGCTGATAGTACTGGACAGGGTAATAGGGATGAGTTTTCACCGCCCTCGGGCCGTCGAACTTCTTGATTATGAATTTGTAAGTGTACCTTCGAAACTGGGTGCCATCCCAATCGTACGCAGCGCAGAAGACAGTGAGCGTTTGCGCAGTGTCAGAATTGTAAAAGCCACCGCCGGCGGCTGCAGTTCCTTGGCATTCAAACATTTGCATGTCATGGAAGAAAGACTTTGCATACACAAAGGTCCCAAGTGCGAACAGGGTCCAAAGATTCGAAAGTTCGATTGTTTTATTCGCAATATGCATTTCTCTAGTCTTGAAATATCCCTCCAACTCTGGTATTTTTCTGATGTACTTCAGCAGCATGCTCAGGTCCTCACGGGCGTCCTTTCTTGAAAGTCCATTACCTTCACAAGGATTAACGGCACTGACAAGGTTATCCCAATTATAGGTGAGTGCTTGAAAAGGACTTATGTAGGTCACACTGGCTTGAAAGGTCCGAGGATGAATGTGTACCATGCTCTCATCAAAAAGCTTTCGGAGTTCGGAACCATCAACGTCCACTTCGGAATAGTGATATTTCTTATCATCGGTGATGTCCATAATCTTTCGATATGTAACGCTAATCGCTGGATCAGAAACTGAAGGGGTAGTGTTGCTGATCTTAAAATCCTGACGACACTGCCTCAAACGATCGTATTTACTAATGACGTTGCGCACTCTTGGAGGCTCCACGACGTCTTTTCTATCCTGGAATTATGCACATCAGATCAGAACAACAACTGATGTATGCTAAGAACGAATGATATCATACCTTGTCTCCTGTGGTTATGTCCCCAGCTTCGTCGATTAATGGCTCTTCAGATGTTTCCGTTGTTTCAGAGCCCTCTGTGTCACTAGCGCAGGAAGCTGGTTGTATGATGGGGCAGTGTGAGTCAGGTGGGTTTCGCGGAGATCAGTCAAGATGTACCTTACTAGAGTAGTCACTTGTTCTAGCCAAGACTCGATCTAAAGCGGTGACTAGCTTTTCAAGAAGCTCCATATGAACCTTCTCTGTCTTCTTAGTTGTTATGGCATCTGAAAGCTGTATACGCAGTCAGTGTAGTAACTTTAGCATACAATGCAGGGCAAGTTCTAATCTCTTCGGTTTTCATAGCGGAAGACATAATAAGCGTACACGTGTAGTAGATTTCCGTAATCTTCTCCCCTCACTCATTCACATACCACTCCGCCAAGGTAGTAACCTTACAATGACAAAGGCTCGTTGGGAAAATGGTAATCTGGCCCAAAATAGCAGCGGCAAGTATTGTTATATAATCGTTACCCTTTGCTTGAGGGGTAATATAGAATTCTGACGGATGCCAAGGCTTAACGCCTCTCGGTGGAGAGACGATCAGCGGCATCGGTCAACCAATTGATGCGTTTTTCGACCGTTTACTGTCGTTTTCCAGCAGGAGGAGCCTGTGAAATTGAAATGGTCAATGCAAGCAGCCGCACTCAACGTATGCATAGAGTACCTAAGCCTGTGATCGTGATCATCTAATTGGATCAATACCCATCTCAAAACTTGTTCAGCCCGTACTGAAAGGGGCTGATATAAACCACGATACCAGCTTTCATAGCCATCATAGTACTCGTACATTGGCATTTTGGCCCTGCCATAACAGCAGGACTTGAATTTGTTCGAAGGTAATCTCTCTTCTCGATAGAATGTGCTATAGCGGAATTCGGGTGTCTGAAATTTGTCTGATGCAACCTAATTTATCGAAAAAGCGAGGCTACAAGATAGAGATCGATGACGCGTAAATTTCCTTAAATTGATTGGAAAGAAATCTGTGAAACAATGTCAATATCCGAGTTAGCTCGTTATCTCATACTCCTGCGGCCTCAATGCTCTGCAGACTCCTCTTATCGCTGGTAATCTTTCCACTTTGCTTTGCTCCTTCGAATTGAACAAAGGCCGGTCTAAAATTTGCACTGCAAAATTCATCTCTTGCAAGAGCGTGTAGGTATCAGCACTCTGGGATGAATGCTGTTGAGGGAAAGCCTGACCAATCGTCATAGCTTAAGGGAAATGAGAATCCCGCAAGTGACAGGTACGCCGGCTCTTCCTGGCACATATAAGCTGAATCAAGGATGTTGACCAATTTTGCTTCCAGGCAGATTATGACTCCCGCGTAGAGAGTCTATCGTGGTTGCGAGGATTTCGCTCTTGAGCTCCTCGGTAATTTCAAGAAGAATGCTCCAGATACAATTGCGAAGCACAGGATTGACGCCATCTATAAAACAATCATGGACACTCTGAAAAACGAAATCGTGGGTTATCAAGATGCCAACAATCCTAGCCAATGCCGGGCGTATGAGCTGGTCTACTAGAAGAAGTGTCGGGCTTCGAAACGCTGACTCTTCGGTTCAAATTTTTTTGAGTACCTTCTCAGAGTACCTTCTCAGACTTCCTAAGAAGCTACTCAGGCATCGTCGAGCTTGTCAAAGCTGCAGATAGCCAGTATGGTGGTTTGGCTTATGGGACTTTGTCGCTGTTACTTAGTGTAAGTCGTGTTGCCAAAATCGAAATTGCAGGCTGATGCGAAGAAGGTCGCAGTTCTCAAAGAACAACAGGAAGATGTGACCGAAGAAAACTAGAAGAACTTGGGCTGAACTTTCCCCGGCTAGAGATTTTAAATCACATCTACCCTAGCACAAGGATTCGGGAGCTTGTGGTTCTTATCTACAAGGACGTTATCAAATTCGCAAGAGAATCAGCAACTTACTATCAACAGTCATCAACAAGTAAGTAGACCGTTCGAGATTTTGCAAGCTAGACGGCTGAATCAAATTCTTCAACAGAGAGACTTCTTGCGGTCGTGGCACACCCTCCGAAGATAGCTATAAAAAGTCGGATGCTCACGGTCCGGAAACGGCTTGCAGAAATAAGAAAGAAGTCAAAGACGCTGACGCAAGGACGATTATGGGATTTACTCAAGGCGAACCAAAGAATGCAGATAACGTTGAACGGTGCGCAGGGGCGGATGCTTTCATACTGGTGGTTATTCAGCCAAAGCTGACTCATGTCGCATTCCTTAATAGGCCTGAACAGCAGGGACATTCAACGGCAAGACAGACAAGATCAAGAACGTCTTGCCAACCTTCGAGTCCTTCTCCAGATTGAAAAATATATTGCTCGGATGGATATTGAGACTTACAATGAACGTTTGAACAACGCCTTCCCCGCCGAAGAGACAACCCAAAAATGAAGGCAGTCAATGAACATGAATATGCTTCAGGCGAATGAGTCTTATCAGCATTGGCAAAGCTCTGAGCATTCTTGCTTATTGGCTTTATGCGGACAAAATCGTACAGGAGACAATTCAACAACGCTCAACTGACTATCACCGACAGCCGTTGTTATGATCGAGCACCTACGCGGCTCGAATAAAACCGTAGCATACTACTTCTGCCAGGTTGAGTTCACCATGTCCGATCGAACATGTCCACAACTCCAGGAACTTATGGCATGCCTCCTCTATCAGCTCCGGTAATCCCGCCCTGATCTTGTGCAAGATGGGTCTCATAGGATCGAAACCGCGATTTCAAGTGAGGCATGGCAAGATGCCGACGAACAGATTGCTCTGGAAGCAATTCGCGCTTGCATGCTCAGTCTCCCAGGCTTGTTTGACGCGAACGAAGAGATAACACTGGTGCTCGATCGGGTTAATAAGTGCTGCTCTGCAAATGAGTTAGTGAACGGCCAAGTGCTACTGACGCAGCTCTTGAAGCTTGTCATGGCAGCACCTTGCGTCCTGAAAATTCTGGTTGTGACCAGCGCAACATCTTGGAAAATCAGTCCAAATCAACGTGAACGACTACGGATAAAGGGCGGCAGCTATCGTCTTGATAAGTTAGACTGGCATCAACAAAGCGGCCGGTCAATGGCTTTGACTGCTCCAACATTGAGGAATCGAGGATGAGATATAAAGTTTCGAACACGAAAAGTTACCTACATACCTAGCATGTAATTACCACTAAAGATGCGCGCTAAGATAGATAACTGTTCCTGCTGTTCAGTGACGCCCACAGCCAGCGGTGGTGATTTTGTACGGTAAAACACCGACAGCAACCTCTTTCTTCAGCTGTTATATCTATTAGAATTTGCTAGTGAAGGTCTCCAAGTTGAACACAGAGGAATCTACAGATATCCCGTCTAACGGCAGCGCAGTCAAAATTCTACATAACCATACGAGTAGTGGAATGGCGGCTACTAATACTAATACCTTCAAAAGGGGCACCCAAAAACCAGAAACATTCCTTTACTCTTCTCCGTCGCGCCCGAGATCAGAAACCTCGTCTTGCATTATACCCTTGTCCCAGGTTCTGTCCACCTGCGCCGGCCTGAGGACTAGTACAGAAGAACATCCGGTTTTCAGTATTTAGCTACATGTCGGCAAGCCTATGTACGAAGGACATACCATGTTCTATAATCTCAGCATATTTCTTCATGGTCCAGGTTCGCTCGAGCATACCCTCTAGTAGTTGGAGATTCTACGACCAAAACATTAAGGCATCAATTAAGATTTTCGGCATAGTTCTAGAGTTTACTCTCGAAGACGCGGATGCAACAACGCTGACAGAAATTCAAAACCGCGTTGAAGTCTACTCCTCGAAGGGCAGCGTGCGCAAGCACCAGGACGAGACAAAGATCGAATTTATGGTCCCTGTCAATTCATTACGCGATTCATAGAGTCTTACGGCCGAAGATAGTGTGGTTGCGAAAGTGGCACAAACCACCAAGAGCCGTTGTGCTGCAAACTCATGGCTTCTTCATGGGGTCGGAAAGCGGCGGGTTAGCAGAGGTGTTGAAAGTTAGCAACGACTTTACCAATCGCTATGAGCATAACGGTATACCGGCGAATGCGATAAGGAGAATTGTCATCGTAGGTTTCGAGGGCATTGTGCGTCGGTCGTCCACCAGGAGGGCTGTAAGGGACTTGAAGATTGGCTCGAGGAAGATAGAAGATCAGATCCTGGGAGGTTAGCGTTGAGGTTGCCAAGCCATATGCTTTACGATTCAAGAAGGGCTCATGAGTTCAAGCCTAGCGATCCTACGCCTCAGCCTCGGAAAATATTGGCTCTACAAGACCCCAAGGTGATCGAAGTAATGAGGCAACCGAAAAACCTGATAATCGGAACAACAAAAGGAGAGAGGTCTCATCATGTTACGAGTTGCCTAAAAATGCCAAAGTTTGACTTGTAGATACTCCATGAGTCCAACACGAAAGGCTACTTATTTCGCATCGGCTACACTTACATCACCAGTCAACTTGCCTTGCGCCTCCGCCTCCTCCAAAGCGCCAGGATGTTCAATATCGATACCCAATCGCTCAGCTTCGATCTGCTTGATGGGTCCAGTAAACCATCTTCTAGCCCACAAGAACCAGCTTCCAAACGCCCAAGCAGCAACAATACCGACAGCAACTGGCGTATAGTTTAATGTCTGGCTCGTTACCGGATTCGCAGTTGGCAAGCAAAATATGATGCTTATAAAACAGATCCAGAGAACCGCGACCAAAGCGATCCCTCGAGAAGCAGCACCTAGGTTGAACGGACCTTTCTTGAAGTTCTGAGGGTAGATCAGGCCGATAAGAATGGGCAGCCCGTAAGAGATGTAAAGACCGATCGTGGCTATGGATGTAGCAGCAGTGAAAGCGACCGACGAGCCTAACGAGGGAATAGCAAGCAAGAAGGATAAAGATGCGGCTAGCCAAATGGTTCGCACTGGCGACTGGAAGCGGGCGTCCACCTTGTTGAAAAAATTGGGGAGTCCTCCATCCCGACTAAAGCCAAACATCATGCGGGAGTTCGAGGTCATGGAAAAGAGGCCACAATGCCAAATACACACCATGACTAATGTCATCAAGGCAATTGCCCCATTGTTGCCGAAGATGTCGATTAGGATCTGCACTACAGGCTGGCCAATCTTACTACTGACCGTTCCCTGGAAATCTTGGATTGAGAACAAGAGCGAAAGGATGAGGAAGAATCCAAAAAGAGATGACACTCCAATGGATGTCAGAACACCTACAGGCGCACTCCAAGAAGCGTTGCGCGTCTCCTCGGAAAGATGAGCTGAGGCATCGAAGCCGGTGATAGTGTATTGACTCATCAAAATACCACAGGCAGCGACATACGCTGGAGAAGCGCGTACGCTCCATCCAGGAGCAGGATCTGCGCCTGTGCCATCATAGAAGGTGGCAAAGACGAATTTGGCTGATTGATGAGTCGGCGCTTTAGCAAGGATGGCAATGGCAAAGCAGCTGACTCCGATTGAATGTAAGATTATCGATGAGTGATTCAAGTAGCCAAGAATACGAACACCAAAGGTATTTACCGTGCCATGGGAGATGAGAAGGGCGGCGTATATGCCGATAGTTTTACCCGCTGTTGGGGTGTAACTTGTTATGATGGTAGCCGTTGTCGAAATCAGATTGGCGAGTCCAAAGGTGATTCCTGTCGTCACGGCTACTTGGCCAAGTAGGTTGGACCTATCGGACCGTCAGAGGGATCTCGAGGTCACAGTCATAGTCGAACACCAACCATCCAGTGATCCAGGACGCAAATGCAGCCTTCTCCTTGGGAGCCAAAATAGCAGCCCAGAAATACGGTCCTCCACTTGTAGGGATGGCGGAAACAATCTCAGCCATACCAAGCCCTACAAACATCGCTGATGGATTTCGGTGAGATAAAAACCACAACGGCAGACCATCTGCACTTACTGAAAAAGCTGACAATAATCCAACCAACAGACATGACACCAGGTCCGCCTATCGTCAGGCCATACTCGAAAAGACTTGAACGTAGGCAGTGTCAGCCAACTTATTACCTTTTCGGGGTTGCAGACCTACGTCGTAATACCAGTAATGACACTCTGCAAGGGCCAACGTCAGCACTCTATTGGTAACATTCGTCCGGAGTCGAAGTTGAGAAGCCCAGCGTCCATACGACTTGAATATAGACTCGACAATGGATAGGGGAAATCTGTATGACCTACGATGATAGAGAAAGAAACACCGAAGTTATGCAGCATACTCCAGTCACGCCGGAGCTCTTGCTTATATCCCATTTCCGCCAAGCGATCCTCATCTTGGACATTGCTCCTCGAGTTGGCCATCTCGGAATCACGGTACACAGTACCTTCCTTGTATCTGCGAGCAATCAACGAAGCCAAGAATACCCGGTTTCCTCTACATCAACCAAGCCGATATGTACAGTGTGGTGAGGGCAAGATGGAAAACAAGGCAATCGTCACGTCGGGAGCATCGACCTCTTATATGCACGGCAGAGATAGCGCTATCTACACAGTAAGGTTTAGGTAAGGTAGGTAGGGACCTTAAGTACAACATCATCTCACGCTCGCACCAACAACGATGGCGTAATTGGCGGTTCATCGGTTGAGAAAGAGGAGAAGGGAGATAACAGCTGATTGGACCCCGCCAAGAATCACGCGGGGTCTAGATCTGCCTGGTGAATGGACATTCGACGGATAGTCTAATCCACATGCGGCTGGCAGCGAATCTTGCAGACTGTCACGTGATCGCCATCGCTCGTCCGGCATTCTCCGCGTATTATCCGTACGGAAGAATGGCATCATTCCAACATCTCTCTATTTTTTGTCCTTTTTCATCAACCGCATTACCCCCCCCGCACTGCATTCTTCGTCTACGCATTCAGTCTTCACCTGCCAATTCGAGGATGAGCTGCCCGCGCCAATGAAAGATGCACACAGCAGATATCCTGCCGACTGAAAGAAAGCACCCAGAAGGGAACAAATCTTGGCCTACGTTAAATTTCTTGAGCTCCTCGTTGCTGAACTACCTGTCCTCTTCACACTCGTGTGTGACAGCCTCACATTATATGTTGCAAGTTTGTCATGTCTAGCTATGGATGGCGGACCTGACAAAGGCTGGCAAAGTCCCATGTCCAAATTCGGTCTTTCAAAACCCCTTGCACGCCTATTGCTCTTTGAAAGCGTCCAGTCACACCAAATCCCTGTCGATGTGCTGTGTCAATACTTTGGGTGTTCTTCCTGCAGAGCTTCTTCCGGCTCTGCATTGTGCTTTCCTCCTTGCGCGCATCTAATGTCGTCGCATGCCGTCTCGTCCAGGTGTCGAACGTCATCATACGCTCTACTCGTCATCTTTCTTCTCATTCGAGGTCTAGATTCTGTACCGAACCATACCGTTCGGTCAATATCTTCTGACCATGGTTTTTTAAAGATTAAGTAAAGGTGGGATTCTATCAATCGGATCTCTATACGAATACCTCGCATTACGACTTTGTACTTTCAAAGAGCCAAATATTGGGTTTTCTAGGTAAGAAGGCGTCTCTACAAGCGCGAGTTAGAATGCTACTCTCTTAATACAGCATTAGCGTTTATCTTACACGAGAACAGTGGGCTAATGGGATGATTATCGTACGCTTAGAAAAAGTGGAAGCATTAGAAGTCGTTCGGCTGTCCTGCGCCTTTAGGCTGTTTGCACACCCAAGGCTAATGCAACCCTCCAGCTTCGAAGCAAAAAAACAAGATTGTGGTTGATAACGTTCACCTCAGCCTCAGAGGAGCTAGGCAACGCATGCGAAATGTATGTTGGCTGGCACGCTGGGTACTTTCTTGTAAGCAGTTGATAGTTCAAGCGCATGCGTCATGAGTTTCAAGCGTCCCTCTCGCTATAATACCACTGCGGAGCTTCTACGAGGCCTGGGAAAGAAGGTCTATGTGCACAGGCTCCGCCACTCAAAGGTTTACGAGCTTCTAAGCTACAATTGCTATTTCAATTCGTTATTTCCTTCTCCATTCATCCAATATCTGCTTAGTTGTTGGCCTTGGATCTGGCTTATGGCCCCTATGAAGAACAAGTCCATCGGATTACTTGCACTTGAAGCTGAACATGTAGAAAGCGCTATAGCAGTGTTTTTCAGCCTACGTAGTTCATCTTTTCGGATTACGACAAACGAGAAAGGAGCTGCTGTGGCTTTCGAGTTTGGGCCGCGCGGAAATGCTTTTGTATGTCGAATAGTCATCTAATAAGCATGTAAACACAGCGGATTGTTGTATGCATTGGGTAAGTCAAGTTTGCTTTGTGGTAGCAACAAATTAGCAAGCCCTAGTCAGACTGTAATACACGCGTAGTGCGAAGAAACCAGCACGAGCCCATTCAGAGTCCAAGGTACCTTATTCCGTAGGTTGGCTGGTGCTGTATCTACGCTTGCCCGCTCAGCATGGCAGACAACTTACTGCTCAAAGCACTCCCGCCAGAGACTGATTATCTCAACTATCTCATTCTGCTAGAACACAACCTCACGATCGAGCAACTCCCGACACTGCACGAGATCCTCCAAGACACCACCTTGACTGCCAACATTGGCTGGGATCTCGTTCATCTTCTCCTGCCATTTCTACCAGCATCGCAGCAATGTCTGCAGGATGTGGCGCGGTTGGGGAACCCAAGGGAGGTCGTGCTGAAGGTTACGGAGCTGTTGGAGCGTATTGGGATTGAAGAGATAGAGGATGCTGAGAATGAAGACGGCGCTGACCAGGAAGAGGAGGTTGGCTTGGGGAAACTCACAATAGCTGGAGACGGTGTGGAAGCGGTCGCTGGGAATGGAGGCACTGGGAATGATACCACGCCGGGCAATCCCACTCCTTCAACGTCAAAAGAGAAATCGAAGTCGGCGCAATTCATTGCATTACTCGAGCTTCTTTCGATCCTTCACCCGCGCATCAAGACCAAATACCCAAGCCGATTTCTCTCGACGTCTTTGCAAGCTATACTGCCTGCATACACTCGAGTAAGCGCAGTGCAAGAAGCAACCGAAGCTATACTTGCCTTCGTCACGGCACTTTCCGGTGGGAGAAGACCAAGGCTGCCTCCTCGTAAGAGTAGCAATGCTGTGTTACTACAACAGAAAACTGGGACCGAGTGTGCGCCAGATCCGGAGGGAAAAGATGAGGCTCTGGCACCTGATGAAGTGGCACTACAGGACCGACTACTCCAATCGTTCCTTACGCATATCACAGATGACTACATGCAGGCGATTTCCGCGGCTGGCGACATCTCAGGCCTAGCTTGGTCTAGCAGATTACAGGAAAAGCTTCATCCCGAAAGGGTAATACCGGCCAGGAAGCCATATAGCGTGATCTTTGCAGAGGAAGACAGACTCCACGGGAGGGATGCTGTTATGGGGCAGGTCGTGGTGAGTAGCCCTCAGACATCGCTGGAATCTCGGGACTAACATGTCAGGCCCTTGCACGAGATCTCAAGCTCTCATCCGAATATCTCCTTCAAGTAGTGACAAACCCAGAGTCCCAAGGCGACGAGAGCGCTCCCGATCTCCCATCTACCGCCTCCGACGTCCCCCTCTCGTATACCGGCTCTCTCCACCTCCTCTCCGCTATGGCCGCAGCCTCAGCCCTCTTCGACGTCCCCATATCGCTACCAAAAATGCAGGTCTCTCCCAAATACACAGCCATCATTAACAACTTCGTTGCCGCGCCTGAAACAGGTGGCATAGGCTCCGAACCCGAAACCCTCCTGGATTCTATTGTCTTTCTCGGCTCCTTCATTCTTAGCAGCCAAGAAGCTAGTCTCCCACCCAACGACGAAACCTTCACCGGCCTCTTACAACGCCTATCCCTCCTCTCAGCCAACACCCCCTCGCCCACCCTCCGCTACCACGCCCACCTCCTCACCTCCTCACTCCTACACTCGCATACCTCTGACCACGTTCGCCTCGCCTTCATCAAAGACACCCTCGAGCACTGCCCCTACGAGAATCTCAAAGCCAGCGCCGTCGGCTGGCTAAAAGATGAGATTCTAATCGCCGACGGTAGGCCACATGATCACATCAATGACTCGCCGTCAATATTCGCCACACCTACCACACTAACGACTCTTGCCCCCTTGCTTTTCCCAGACTTGCACTCCACCAACCAGCCATACGAACAAGATCACCACTCCTTCCGCGCCCACCAACCCTTCTACCTCGCAGTTCTAAACCTCTACTACCTCCTCCTGTCCTCGCAGTCTCTGTTCCCGCGCCTCGAAATTGCGCGCTTGATCGAGGACTACAACATCCGCGAGGGATTCTTGCAAGGGCTTTCGGGTATGTCAAGGGTGTTCCGAGCCGAGATTGGCGAGGAGGACGAGGAGGCGTTGGCGGAGTTGGGACTTGTAGATGCGACGCTCGAAATGGTGCAGGACGCCATGTCGAAAGCAAAGCTAGGCGGGGAAGAGGCGGGGGAGGGGGAAGTAGGCTGACGGATAATACCCATGTGATCCATTTCTTTTGATAGTGGTCGGTATTTGTGACGACGTTGATGAGCAGTTGAATCGGCTAGGGAGGAAGGAATAGATGGGTGATGATACCAATGTCACGCTCGTAATCGCACCTTCTCTGCATTTCGTACCACATCAACTACCATAACGCACATCACAAAAGCTCCGGCCAGTCCAGACCACTTCAGTAGAGTTGATTGAGTGTGAGTGTTTGATCCGAGAACTAAAAGTACAGACACCACCCCCTGGACCGACCACCTCCACCATACCAAATGCTAAAAGATCCACCACCACCCCACGCCCTCAAGGCCAACCCCGCCCCGCCCCATCAACAAAAGAGAACCGAACCAAAGAAAAGAAAAAGAAAAAGAGTACCGATATCAACTATTAATGCCCCCCTCCCCGCACAGTCGGGAATACACGCTTGAAAAAAAAAGAAGAAAAAAAATTCCCGTCTCGAAAATATCCACCCGCCACTATCATCACCACCCAGCCACCAGCACTTATCAACCCCAGTCCGAGCATTCTGGACACGAGCCATCCCTGCAGAGGCGTATCGTGTGGTTGTTGTTGTGGTGGGTAGTGGGAGGGGTGGGGGGTTACATGACGGTGCAGCCGTAGCCTGGTTGGCCTGGGGGTGGGGGGTGTTAGTTTATGATTTTTATTTTGTGGGGAGGGGGTGGGGGTGAGTGTCTAGAGGTAGGGGTAAGGGATGGAGGGGGAGAAACTTACCGCGAGCCTCCTGAGGCTGAGGCACCTCGGTGGGAGCAGCGGTGGTGATTGGGGTTGCTGGCTGCATTTTTGGTTGTTTTGGTTGATTTTGGGTTTCGGTTTGGATGTGAGGTGCGGTGGTGAGGTTTGAAGTGAGTTGGCTTGGGCTGGGTAGAGATTTGTAGCTGAGGTTTGAGGTTTGTGTGTGTGTGAGGTTTGAAGTGAGTTGGTTGTTGAATTTGTGTGTTGAGAAAGATGTGAGTTGGCTGTTGGCTGTTGAATTTGTTTTTGAAAAAGTTGTGAGTTGCTGTAAGAGGACTGTCAGGTACTTGCATGAAGGAAGGTAGGTAAGAAGCAGCCGAGGTGGTAACTTACTGTTCGAATCGAAAGTGTGTAGTTGTTTCTTGAAGAAGAAGAAAACCCGGTCACGATCTGGGAATTTGTAGTTTATTATCCCGTTTCCGGAACAATACCAACCGAAGGACTTGGAGCACAATGCTTCAACCACCCCCCAGAAGTGTTCTGGTAGTGAATCTTCGTGGTCTTTGGATTGGTTTGATTGAATCTGGTAGGCGTGTGTGATTGCGATTTCGACGTGAGAATTTTTCTTTGTTCCGAGGATGAGGGTTTAGTATTGTTGGTCTTGGTATTGTTGTTTTGGATGAAAGGAAATTTTTCGTGCGGTTGGATGTGGATTGAGATGGGCGAAAGCGAGGAGTGACGTACGCGTGACTGGAGTGCGCCTTGGGTGTGAATGGGCAGTCAATGGCTTGGAAGTTTTGTGGGCGGGTAAGGCGGTTCTTCAAGGGAGGTTAAAGCCATGGGATGAAGAATTTTATTTTACATTGTTGGGAAGCTGGTTTGACGAGATAGACTTTATTTTGAGTCAGGCTGCTGGAAGTTTAGTGGTTCGGGCTGAAGATTTGAGTTGGGGAGAGTGCGAGGAGGTTGGCTGGTTAGTCACGATGGATGAACGATTGAGGTGCGAGTTGATATAGCGAAGGCGATTTTGGCTGAGTGGAAGTTCAATTTCCGTAGAGGTACTTTCGGGCGGTTCAATGGGGACTTTTATCGTACTCGAGTATGTAGTACTGTACACGATCCCATACGGCAGCAATGATAGTCAATAACTTCTCTAAAGCTTAGAAGGGGAGAGTTCAGTATATGAGATTTAGCAGAGCAGATTTAGTGAGATTAGTACGAGAAAACACAAGGCCACAAAATTCGTTTCATGTAAAGCTGATGGTTCGATCATTAGGAAGAATAGGAAGAATAATTATGTCAAGGTCAGAACTTCATCCGGTATATGGCATGGTGATAGAAAGCGGACCAAGGAGGTGGATCAAGCACTAATAGACCGCAGAATCCTGAGCCATCAGGAGTTGCGATAAGTAGAAACTGCGATGAATGAAATACAACTGTTGGGGAAAAGGAGGGTTGACGTTGAAGGACTCGCTTAACACCCAATGAGGCTAGCACAATTCCAAGCTCGATATTGTTCGCCATTAGTATTGTTCTGCCTTTTGAATAAAGAACCGAAAAGCTGTAATTGGGGAAGAAATCGCAGAGCCTATCCTGCACTTACACTAACAGCGGTTCCGGCCCTTCGTCGCTATGTATAGACCTCTTCGGTGAAGGCATTCAGGCTAATGCCCTCATGCGCAATGTCTTCTTTGAACAGGAACTTAAGTGGCATCTCCACCAATGTGCCCTTTATCGTACTCAACAGGTCCTTGACCTCACGAACACCTTGTTCGCCAGGAGAGAAGTTTTCTTCAACGACATGACCCCATTGGTACTTGGCCGGCTTTTTCTCTCCCGTCTTACCTCCTGCCTCTTCACCGGCTTCGTGGAAGAATTTCTCATAAAAAGCGGCATAGTCTTTCCATGTTATCACGCTGTCATGAGGCACCGCATGAAATATTCGGCCAAAAGCTTCCGTATTTGTCCTTGCTCTAAAGTTCCAGAAATTCAGAAAAGTGTCGGACAAAGGATCCATGACCGCTTGATCTTCTGCAGAGCCAAGCTCGTAAACATTGGGCACACCTATAGGCTCGAAGTTCGGATCCGGGCGTCCCATGTCCTGTGGAGGAATCAAGCCAAGATGTTTCCTGAAGAGTTGCCTGCGAAGCGTGGCTGCGAACTTGGCTGCTCGGTAAGATTGGCCATTCATGTACGATTCTACGGTAGTTGGGTCTTCTATGATGATTGCAATCTCCGAATCGTGATCGCCGAGTTGCGAACGATCATTCAGATTGGCGGAGCCACAGATGACTACTCGATCGTCGGCAATCAGTACCTAGGCCGGGTCAGTTGAGCTGAGTATCTGCAAATTCCGACCACACCTACCTTTGAATGAATGTAGAGCTCTTCACTGACAAAAGCTTTGATCTCTGGAATATCCCCAGTCTGCCAGGGTACCTCGCGGATATCGGTCCCACCAAGCATATAACACTCGCTCACACTGTCCCAGCGGCCACTTCCAAGCCCTTGCCGTTGGTTCATGCCAGTGGTGGCTTGCTGGTATTGTTTGTAGTTTTGGCGTGCCAGCGGATTAGAACTGTCATCGTCACCTCCATCCCCAGGATACACTGTTGGGAGTTCCACCGCGTTATCATGTTCACGTCGCGCATCTTCGTAGCTCACTCCACTTCTCTGTTCTGCATCTTTCATCGATGCGCTGTTGTTGATGCGATCATAATTCCTTAAATTGTAGAATCGAATGTAATCCTCAGGATTGTAACCTTCCTTCTCGATCATTTCCATAATACTATAGCCACCACGATTGATTGAGTTATACTGGAACTCCATAATCGCACGAGTCCCAAGACTGGAGTCCTCCCTAAGATCTCCGGCAAAGGCTGGAACCGCCGGCATTAATACAATAACCTTGAATTTCTGGCCTGCCCTCGCGGCTCGTAAGATTCTCTCAACAATGGCAGCACCGATCTTGTTCTTTACTGGTTTCTGCGCATCAGACGTTGCGGTAATGAAGAACTGATTCTCTATGTAGACGAAGTGTTGGCTTTCATGGATAACACTGATGTAGGCATTCGCAATGGAGTGTTCGGTCTTGACGCCATGAGACCATTTGGTACAGCTTCTGACTATTTGACATGGTATGCCGGCTTCCTGAAAGCTACCGTGCAAATGGCTGTCGTTCCCACCTAAATACTGCTCTTGCACATGTCGCATACCTTCTTCCACACGTCCACGGATAGTACCGGCAACATCAGTCAGACTCGCTGCTTCATCCTCCAAACGCCGTTGGTGGTGACGGTGGCCTCCTCCGGAAGACTCTATACCTCGTATGGGAGTCCCTTCCGCAGATTGATCGATGCCACGGTCCGACACAGGTGGTGGAGGGAAATATGGAGTTTGAGCTTGAGAAGGATTGGGCGTGTATGAAGCGTTCCCCTGCAACGGTTGCTCATAACGTTTGTTGGGGAGACCTGGTGGAGGGCCTGGAAAAGTAAAGGACTGGGGTTGTCTGTACCCTGGCATGGCATGGTGTTGATGTGGAGGAATTGAGCCACCTTCGTTCTGCCGGAAGGCAAGTCTTGCGTATCTGGCATCCTTTCTCACGTTGTATTTCTCATCGTAGATAAAATTCCATCTCTCGACAAAATGTGCTCTCAGATCTTCAACAACAGGGCCATGAAGGCTGATGGAAATGTCTGACCAGCCCATTCGCGAACTGTCCTTGCGATCCAACTTATTGTGCTCCCAATGCGCAACGTCTTGGAAATCCATTATTCTAGCGTTGTTAAAGTCTTGACCTGGGAAGATAATGTCGTCAAGATTACTAGGATGGGCGTCGGCGATTGGGTGCTGATTGGTATCCCACCGTCCGTAGCAAAGGTCGAGGCCACCCATAAAAGCAATGCTGCCGTCGATGAGACAAAGTTTCTCATGATGTGCCCAGTACAATATGATATCCTCGTTTACACCATAGATGGCTTTGAGAGCATCTTGGGGAAGATTTGCCACGGTCTTTGCATTTAAGGACATGTTTCGTAATGAAGATATGAACGAAGATTCGAAGGTTTGCGCGTCAGGGAGATGATCTGGATGTCGAAACACTGCTATATTGGGATGCAGATCTTCGAGAGCATGTTTGGTATGTGCCGATGAAACTGTCATGGTGGTAATCAGTGGATTCTCCGCTTCAATGTGTTCAAGAGATGCAAATGTTGCAGCAACGCCCAGGTGACTTAGAGCCTTCGTGATAGGGTCGATCCCACGGGGAAGAAGGGAATGAATATATTTTGGCAATGTCGGAGAAAGGTACTTACGTGTAAGAGCCTGCTCGACTTCCTTGTAGACGATGATGTTGACTTTGACTCCGCGCTGAGCGGAGTCTTGCAGCATTCGGTCAATGCGATATTGCTCGTTTCTTGACGGTGGTCTTCGAAGATACAACTCGGGGGAAAGCCACCCTGTCGATTCAGATGGGTCTTCACAGTTTCCCAGATAGACAACTCACAGTCCAGGATCCAGATGGATTCCCTCGCCTGTTCCAAGGCCCTGGAAACAGCCCACATGTATCCACAGCCATCTACATACCACTTGACATCGTTTCCGTTCCTTTGCGCCGCGAAGCTACCATAGCGATGTTGGTTGTCGTCATGCATACCATCACTGCACATGGCCCCCTCGTGGGTATGGCTATGTGTTTGTCCTTCGCCAGCTACTGACTGTTTGAGCTCGGCACCCAGACCGTGAACGACGTCGTGTAGCTTGTCAAATATCGAGGAAACGATGCTAGCGGGCTGTTGAGAGCTATTACCCGACTGACTCGGACGAGATGGTTGAGCAGTGCTTTGGCCGTGGAGATGGGGCTGGTAGGCCTGCGTAACATTCTGGCCAGGGTCATTGGAAGCTGGCTTTTGGTATCTGTTCCTGAGCTTCCGAAAGGTATCTCCCACGATGCCGCGTTCACCACCCTCATACTCCCCCCCTTCTTGTTCCTCGGCGGGCCTTCCTTGATGGAAGTCGCCGTACGCGAGCGGGTCTTGTCTTTGTTCGCCCGCCATGCTTGTTCAAAATATTTGAAATACAACAGTAAATTGTCAACAGGCGGCGATGTGTGGTTATATTACTGCTGCACCTCAGCTGAGGGCCGGTTTGGTCGCGTGCTGCTGACATGCATGATTCCTCAAGCCACCAGCCCTACAGGCCAACGTCCATTCACGATGTCTCTTCGGACAATGGACAATGGAAGACCGCGCTTCCCAAGCCGGACAGCATGTCGGCGCACGAGACGAAGTCCACTGGTGGCAACGACGAAGCTGTTGATCTTTTCGTGGCAGGCTAGTTTTCGATGATGCACCAGCTTCAGCCAGGCTACGCTACCTATCTACTTTACTCTACGTACCTAACTTACCTATCTATCTATCTTGCCCTAAGTCTTAGTGATCAAGTGGCTGCATCATTTAGTATAAAACACCTACGAGCAGGCTGAGCACAGCATCTACTTTATCTACCTACCTTACTTACCTTGGATATTTGAGGGGAAGGTTGCCCTGGTCTTGGCAGGAGCTGGATGACGTCTTGAGGGGCATTTTCGTTTTTCAACCCCTCCACAAGCTCGAGTCCAGACCCTAAGGGCCTAAGGGAGCAGACGTGACTTGATCCCTCCGCGAATCCGGTACATGATGAGATGCTTACACCATAGTCATATCCACTATATATTAATATAAAGAGCAATGGCTTCCCTCGCCCTCCGATCCATTCTAAGAACATCCCCTTGGAAACTACCACCCAATTACCGTTATTTCCCTGTACGATTAGCAGCAACCCATATTGCCAAGATGTCGAACATCGCAACACTAGACGCGAGTGTTCTCAATCCCATCGAGGTTTTCATGGCTTACTTTCAAGCAGTCTTCCCTCGCACCCCGTCTTCCCGTTCAGGCGGTGACTCTGTTTGAGGCGAAAGCAGCCAAGAGGCTTTCCTTTGAACAGATTGCCAAGGAGCTCGGACGAGAGGAAGTAGCCGTGGCAGCCATATTTTACGGCCAAGCCCAGACCAATGATCAAGACGTCGAGAAGTTATCGTCAATCCTTGGTATTGAAAAGGGCAAGCTGGAAGCCCAATTGGCAGGATTCCCATTCCGGGGTCACACTATGGACATGCCGCCAAAGGAGCCATTGATCTATCGTTTGTACGAGATTGTGCAGAATTACGGATACGCATACAAGGCTGTCTTGAACGAGAAGTTTGGGGACGGTATCATGAGTGCCATCTCTTTCTCAACAAAGGTTGAAAAGGAGACAGACAAGGACGGAAACAACTGGGCTATCATCACGCTCAGGGGCAAATGGTGAGTTCTACGTCTGTATGGCCAAAAACTTGTTAAAGCTGACAGACATAGGTTGCCGTTTTCACGATTCTAGATAGCTTGATATCTATGACTATATAAACAGTCGAGACTTAGGAACTGCTTGAAACCTCAACCCGACTTGGTGTATATCTCGTTTATTCCTGATCAAAAATCCAATCATGATATCCAAAATGTAAGCCTATAATGTGAGAGGAGAATAATATTAGCACTTGGTTAATCCAGGCATCGGTATGGCGGATTTACTTGCCGCATGTGAATACTCACCATCCTTCTATTTTCAATGCGTGTAGAACCCTTCTCCTCCATCATCCCCAAAGTCTGTACGCTGTCCCACTCGATGGTATTCCTTTGTGTTGAGCTTGACTCGAACGCGTTATTTCAAAGGGAAACAATGGACTTGTCGCGTCCACCAAGTCTTTTGTTCACTTCACTCTAGATATTTGGATGAAGTATGGAAGTCCCTTACACGCTTTTTATCCTGTGGTTTAACATCAACAATAATTCATTGACGTACGATTGAGACTTCAACCCATCAGAGACATTGTTTACCTTTATTCAAGACGTAAGTCACCTGTCCTACAAGTACCAGATTACCACGTAACACCACCATAGCACCATGGGCCAAAAACAATCCAAGCGACTTTCCGACGCCTCCACCACCCCTCTTACCTTGAATACCAACATCGATCCTCCAGGTGACGACATCACTGGTCCAGCATCACCGCCTCTCATCTACCGCCTCTCCGAGCTTATTGATCCTGTAGATCTTGTTCGAGAAGAGAGTCGTGCCTATAGCGAACCTCCACTTCGGTTCCCACCCACAACCTACCTGCCAGGGCGGCCCATGGTCCAATCTCCATCGGGACATATGCTCAACGCGGAAGCTTTTGCTGGTCATGTGAACCGGCCAATGTCAATGAGGGAGAGACAGGAGGAGATCAGGAGGAGGACGATGGCTGGAATAGAGAGGGCAGAGACGCCTAGTGTTGATAGAACCTTTGCAGGTAGGCGAGATTTTCAAGATGGAAGTACGGCGCAGAGCCCCAGGGTAGGGCAGGCGAAGAAAGGGAAAAGAAGAGGATGTTGCTCATGTGGTAAACCTGAGACCTCTTGAATGTATGGACTCGGGTTGTGGCTATCCTAGTAGTAGAGCGCTGGGAAGGTGGAAAATCATGACCGTCGGTGTACTTTCGGATTCCTGTCATCACGCAGTCCGTTGGAATAATCGTGAGAGGTATCGTAGGGTGGTGTGTTCTCAATGAGCTTCCATCAATGTCGAGATTCATAGGGCAAATCGCTAGGCAGTTTGTCTCAATCGAGTTTCTAGGCATTACTTCCAGTCTTCACTACCCTCTCACTCATTCCTCAAGACATAGTGGCAGCCAGACGAAGCAGCCCAGTACTCGTCTTTCCAACATGCACAACTTCACCTAGTAGCTAGCCAGATAGCATTTGTTTCTCCGACCGGAAATAGCCAATCAATCGTACGTACTTTGCGGTGTCGGAACTGAGGCTTTACTGCAGATGTCAACACATCTTCTACATCTTCATTCACCACTCAACTTTACATCATGCTCGGTTGTTTGCCATCCTCACTGCACACCACGGTTTCCGTCTCACTTCAGACATTGACAAGTGCGTAACCGGGAGTTATACGTCTACCGCAAGCACTGGCTTGTTGATTAGGTTAGAGCACTCTTGTAACATCCCGGCATCATGTCGTGGGACTCAACACCTGCCCGCCGTCGCGGTCCAATGCTAGCTGCCCTTCGTGGCCCCGCAATTACTGCGAGAGACCAGGCGCTCATTGCTGAGCACCGAGCCCATCAGTCTTCCTCATCAGCCAGGAATGGACAGCCTTCTTCTGCCGCCCCGAGCAGACGCTTTCGTTGCCCCTTCGCTGACTGCAGCCGTGGTTTCAATCATGAGAAAGATTTGAGGACGCACAAGATTGCAGAACACGACTACTGCAAGATCTGTGATCTCGACTTTAAAGATGATGAAGCATTTCATGTCCACAAGATGCAGAGTGAGAAGCATATCACCTGTCCCATGTGTAGCGTCGACTTTCAGAGCGAATCTGGTCGAGACCGTCATTTCAAGCAGGTATGCTCAAAGCTGTCTCCTATTCCTCTCTTGATTGGCTAATTGTGACACAGATGCACATCCAGCAACAAAACATCAAATGCAGAGGATGCCAGGAGGTCTTTCCACGTGGCGGGGGGCTGATGATGCATCTCGAGACAAACTCGTGCACAGCCAATGGCTTCAACAACCCTACGCTCCAGCAGAACCGAGCAATGATGGAGATTCACATGGACGGCGTCACTCAGCTTATGCGAGAAGATTCCGAGGCCGGGGCTTTCTCAGTTGGAACGTCCGTGGCTGGCGATACAGCCGGAGGTGGTGTACTGCTCGATGAACCATATGATTTTCTCAACGAGGAAGATGAGGACCAAACCAAAGTGAACTCGGTGCATCCAGCTTTGGCCGTACGAAATGCCTTTGACGATTCGGACTCCGATGGTGATTCCTTCACAACTATGTCTGCAGGCGGTGCACCCTCTGAGAGCAACGCTCCTTCTTCTGTTTGGCCTTTGTTGAAAAAAGAAAAGAAGACTAAAGAGCCGGAGGATGTCACAAAGAAATTGGAGAATATGACCTTCGCAGAGCCAGCGTGGAGCAAGAGGCTTTTCCCCAACGCCTCGAAGAACCCAGGAGCACCTGGCTACCATTCCCCACCCCACCAAGAGAAACAAGACACCATCAACCCAGTCTCAGGCGAGAGGAACAATTTCCCAGTTTTAGACTTGAAGATCGACTCAATCGATAACCTCTACCACTGCCCCTTTCCCAAGTGCGAGTAAGTCTGCCATTCCCGTCCCCCGAGTCCCAACGAAACTCACACCCAGCAGAATCAAAGACGCCGACCGCAAGAGAGTCGAAGACCACCTCGCCTCAGGCACTCATCGCGCAGCACGGGAACAATGCCCCGGCTGCCTCCGTCGGTTCAACGGCGCCGCAGCCTTGGTCCAGCACATGGAGTCCGCTAGCGAGCGCTGCCGGATCAAGGAGTCGAGACATTTTGGTAACGCCATGACCATTGTCTCGGGCGGGTATCTTGCTGTGACTGGGTTTCATTCCGATGGGACTATCAAGCTTGAGGACCCGAACGTTCAATGGTAGGACTGTGTGTCAGGGGCTGCTGAGATGGATTCCTGGCTATACGGGATATCGATCTGCTGCCCTCGGGTCTTCTTTGGCTGGTGCGGAGCTAGGAGGAGGGACTCCCACAAACTTTCGATGTGGCTCACCGGTGAGCGATCACCCAAGGCCGTGATACCCGAGCTGCTGCTTCTTGATCCCGCAAACTCGAAAACATCTTAGCCATACACGACGGGAAACGAAATCAGCAAAGTGGAATAGCTCAACCAGAACTCCTAGCCCCCAAGTCAACCAGAACATCGGTAGTTCAGCACAGCATCTTAGCACACATAGTTACCAAAAGCACTCGGCAGATAAAATCTTCAGAGCGCAGATGCTGATGCGTGAAAATACTTGCTTTTTGTTCCATGCGAGCAACATCCGTGAACTTGCCGTCGGCAATCCACTCATTGTCGACTAGTAGCCACGTCATACCGCCCAGCAACGCCTTGCACGATATCAATTCCGTACCGATCTCCATAGGTAACCGCCTTAGCCCTCTTGGAGTGCAATACCGGATTCTCAGATGCCATGAACGCCAGGATATGCACCTCAGACCCGCAAAACGCCATTTTACTGCCCATCCCATCCATCACCCCATATATACACCCTCCTCGTCTCACCTGTCTTCAAAACCCCCGTCCTTCCCCCTCATCACCTTCCCTCCCGGCCCTCTGTCTCCCCCCCCTCCCCCACCCTCTCCCCCGTACTCCTATCCCTCCCAAACGCCTCCCTCACCTGCCCCAATATCAAATCCCAATACCCCTCCCCCCCCTCCAACCTCTCCCTCTCCTCCGCCACCCTCCGCTCCTTCCACCCCGCCTCCTCATCCCCCATCCACAGATCCTTCGCCATCCCCACCACCCCTTCCCCCTTCCCCCGCCCCTCCTTCCGCCGCAACAACTCCGCCGGCCCCACCCCAGCCTCCACCCCAGGCAACGGCACCGTGCCTCCCCCCTTCCCATCCGCATCCACATCCCCGCGCCCCAACACCCCCATCACGCCCGTGGATCCAGCTCTTTGGGTCGCGGCGCGGCGGGCGTCGCCGAAGGCGAGTTCTTGCGCTGAGAAGACGAAGAGGCCCGAGAGGGTGAAGGTGTAGAAGTCTAGTTTGCGGGGGGGCAGGGCGATGAGGAGGGGGCAGGTGAGGGCGAGGGCGAGGTAGAGGGGGCGGAGGGGGGGTGTGGTGGTGGAAGGGTTGGTGATGGAGGGGTTGGTGATGGGGGTGGACATGGTTGGAGGAAGGTGGGTGGATTGTGTGCCCGCTGGGCGAGGTTGGCGGGGGATTGGGGCTTCGTTGAGGTTGGTGGTGCTGGGTGGTGTGGAAGTGGGTTGCTTGCTGGTTTGTGAGTATGAGGGGGTGGGAGTTTGTATTGTGGATCAATTGAGATCGTGCTGGTGTCAGTACGATTGTCGGGGGTCCTGGAGATTTTGTGATTTATTGTTGATGTGAGACACAATCTCCAAGGGAAGGAGTTATTGTGGTTCCGAAAAAGGTCGATTAAGTCATGATAAATTCAAATATACTCTAGTTGAATGATTTTAAATATATTTACAAATAAAACCCATTTTTTGTACATTGACACTTTGGCCGAGTGGTTAAGGCGATAGACTCGAATTCCGCGCTCGCTCGGATGCGCTCCACGAATTTTGTCATCTATTATCTTCGGATGCGCAGGTTCAAATCCTGCAGGTGTCGCTCACATTGTACTCTTTTTGGGCTTTTGGAGGGTTGATTATGTTGGAGATAGATATATATATCCTTCATTACTGAGGATTGCGTGAATATATGCGATTCAAGTATGTGTGTGCGATTTCTATCGCATATCTAGGCAAGCCTGACGCGTTGCAGATTTGTAATAACTTATTTTACATTTCAACTGCTTGAAGTTACATATGATACCGCTGTTCTTCACCAGGTACTGTGGAAAGACTTGATCGTTGAGGGATACGGGTGTGGGGAGAGATTCCATGTCTAAATACATACGTAGATAACTTTATATGAAAGGGCTACCCATATACCACGACCCACAAGCTGGGTTTTAGAAAAACCCCAAGTGCCTGAGAGCAAACGGCATCCCTTTGAACCCCATCACCTTTCAAAGCTGCAGTCCTCAAACAACGTAGCTAGCCATTAACACTATCAGAGAACTGGCCGACATGCTCAAGCAACAGAACCAGTGCTTCTTCCCGGAAGAAAATGACCGTATCCGTCCTTAATGCCTTCCTTCGACCTCCCCACTTCATCCCTCCTTGACCCCTTTTTTGCCGAACCGTCGGTACATCCGCCCTGGCAATGGGATTCTGAACAGAAAACCCTGGTATCGAGGGCTTAGAACGATTTCAATGGGGCGGAGAAAGGCGTCAGGTTCCCTGAGGCATACAGTGCGTTCACTACTAGAAGGCTTGCCAAGGCACGGTCCGAAGTCAAATCTTGGTTGCATTCTGGTCGACCTTTTTACCGTCCCTGCCAATAAAAGTCTTTTTCGGCCAATGGAAGTGACAATTTAGGGTTTCAGGACCTCCCTCTGTATACGGAGCTAGCGATTGCCAGTCAAGGCTACGGGTGGGGCGTGTGCGGTGTGCGACACTTCTTGTTCTCCTACTGATGTTGGTATCTGAACCTCTGGTGCGAACCCAAGAGGAACCGTTGGCTGTACTATATATACCATAAAGCTGGAAATGGTATATGTGGTGCATCTTTACGTTGTTTTCGGGTCGTCCGACAGCATCATCATTACTGTCAATCCCACTCTCGCCACTCATCCTCTGCTCTTTCCTGATCCTCCTTGACACCTTGCTTTGACGCGCCAGACCAGCTCTTGTCATGCCTTAGAGTCCTTTCTTCATCGTCACTACTGTCCTCATCACTCTCTTCGTCCGCAGTACTTCCGTCGAAGCTCCCTCTGCGCCGCAATGTTTTCATCGACATTCTGCTAGAAGGGCTATGATCGTCAAAGTATCCGTTTGGAGACCTTCCGAGCAGCTTGTCGGCCTTACCAGGTGATCTGCTTCCTGAACTCGGTACTGCAACCAAACCATTCGAAGTGGTCAGATAATGGCGCTCCGAATCCTCTCGTGGCGGCCATCTTTCCAATCTCTGGCTTTGGAAGCTTTCATCCCTTTCATGTCCAGTGCCAGCATCTCTTTCCCTTTGTTGCTGCTCCCTCCACTGAATCTCTCTTTTTCGCCTGACTTCCTCTCTAGCATCTAGCCATCTTCTACTGGGTTCCCAGTGCCATCCATCGCCAGATGTAGTGCAGACCGGAAGGAGCCATAGCAGCGGCTTATCTCCAAACAGATGCCGCAAATTTCTCCTCCATCCATGGTCGAACGCATTAGGTAATTTCTCGGAGTCCTGCTCATCGAGGTAATCTTCATATCTCTCCCTCTCCCGTGATTGTTCCAAGTCATTGTAATTTCTTTGTAACGATTCCCGAGCCATCAAAGCCTCTTCTATGTCTCCCCCGGATATCATCTCCTCGCCCTCCTCCTCCCTCGTGACGCCTGGTACGGCATTCGCATGTATTTCTGCCAATTGCTGACCATAGCTCTGGCCATTCGCATGGCCATTTCCGAACTTCTGTGCCTTCATTGATTTCCTCACCGGGCTCAGGTATCTAGTCTTTTCTAAGCACTCTATTGTCGTTTGCGCTCTCCATACCAAGCTAAAATGCCAAGCCGTAAAGCCTGTCACGACCACTCCAATAATACCGGAAATTGTGCAAAGTAGAACGAAGTTGATCGGCATAAAGCTCTCGGTGTACTGCGCCTCACTAAAGACCTCACTCCATAACCAAGTCGCCGTCACTGCAAAGCACACCCAACAGTATATAGATGTGTATATCAGGAATAGCAGAAAAGCCTTGTAATTCCTCAGCCCAACGCAGGTAGCCAGCCAAGGGCAGTGATGGTCCATTTTCAGGCGACATCGTCCGCATGTCGAGCAGTGATGAGCGCGATCCGGTTTCCGAGCTTTGCACTTCTTGCAGAAGCGCGTCTCACCAGTGGATTTGACGGTGAAGGACGGTAAGTCTTGGTGTGAGGCCGGTTCATGAGAAGGGAGGTGTGAGTAGCCGGAGCTGCCGGATCCATTTAGCGTTGAGCCGGGATCCGTAAAGACTGCAGTTGTATAGGACCAGTTGAGTATCAGGTAAAGGGCAATCCCAAAGACGGAGGAGGTGTAGCCTGCAAAGTCAGCAAGGAAAACGTTGGGACTGATTGACAGGGTAGATCACACCGGTCCATGAGCTTGAAGTGGGAAGAAAGCCTATACTGGCTTCAACCCAAACAGCCCAGGTTGTGAGACCGTATACAAAAGCGAGTGGAAAGTAGGTAACAACAGAACAGCAATAGCGTTCACATTTCCTTGCCCAGTTCTTTCGACGGCGTTTAAGAGGCGCAGGGGAAGGCGATGATGAGGCTGAGAGCGTAGCCATTGCACGACGAGATTAAGGGTGCGGTTCAAGATGGATGGATTAGATGCATGGTAGTAGTCAAGTAACGTCTAAGTCTGGGAGACTTGGAGGATATAAAGGTGCTCAGGATTTGTGTAAAGCTGAACACTATGCCCAGCAAAGCATGCAAAGAGCTATAGTGTGCAAGAAGAAGATCATCATTGTCCGAAGGTTTCCAGTGACGAGTTTACGCTTCTTGACTTGAGATATTCTGACATAAGTTTGCTTAGTCACCATGTAACTAAGGTATCTCTATCAGCATATCACATATTTCAAGGGGTTTAGAATATCCAGACTTTACTTCAAATCTAGCAAGGCGGCATGTACTACCATAGAAGCAAGCTAGAACTGTCCATATACGGGAACAACTAGTAGGTGAAGAATATGCTGAAGCTTGGACACAGTCCCTGAGGATAGGGATTATTTCCTCCACCTAGACCTCTACGGACTACCATTAACCGTTCGCCGCACGCTATGCTTTGATTCCTTCGAGAAGTACTTACCCAACCCATGAGAGCAGAAAACTCCGTTGAAATGCCAAGTGAACGCGCCCAAACCTTCCCTTAAACCATCGTCATTCGTGAATATTAGGATATAGTGCTATTCAAAGAAAGGACGCGAGGTCCAATGGTGCTGGCATCGCAAATATATCACGCTTCGAATGACTCGTGTTATTGGCAGTATTTGCTTGAAGGTTTCCAATGTCGCACCAGTTCTTAATGGGCTGACACTCACATTAGCGTAGGCGGCACTGTGGATGAAGAAAGACTTACCAAGCAGCTGAGATGCTTGCACCAAGAGCACGTGCTTGGGTTCTGCTTATAAAAGTTTTTCAGAAGCATAATAAAGCATACCAAAACCCCTATCAAGGCCGCCGCGCGAACTAACCACCAAGCCCACCACAGCGGTTTGCGGCCCTTGAAAAAACTGATGGGTTGCTTCACAAAACCTCTCATACCGCCATCAGTGTCATCCAATTTCCGAGGCGCAGTCACGGATCCATACAGCGGCTCATCCACTCCGATTCGTTGCCTAAGAACATCAGGGGAGTGCAATATGCAGATTCCCAGAACAAGGCCCATCAAAAAGCCACCAATATGCGAAAAGTTGTCGAGACCTGGAAGAAGACCGAGCACGAAGGAAACAACGACGTCAAGTACTATCCAGGCCAGATCTGTCCAAGGAGATCTCCTGTCCCGCCAGTGGTAAAGGAGATCAAGAAGCATTAGGGCTATAACACCGAAAAGTGCGCCGGAAGCACCCGTTGAGGCAATCCCGGAGGGAGCAAAGTTGCCTCCTAAGACGAAGCCGAATATGCCGCTGCAAAGGTAAACCAGAAGGAATCTCAGCGATCCAATCTCCTTCTCCATCTCTCTTCCAAGCGTTAGCTGTAAGAGCATGTTAAATGTAATGTGAATGATTCCTGCGTGTAAGAATATGGGAATTATAAATCGAAACCATTGATTCGGTATGTCGTGGTTCGTGTTAGATCCACCGAAACCACACAGTTCTGACAATGTGCATTTGTTGTCCGGGCTTTGAGGATCTGAAGAGGTCGAAGAGGGGCATGGCCAGGTAATAGTAGTATCTCTCCCCTGAGGAGTAGCGCGCATACACGGGACATATCGTGCACCCATGTTGATCCGAACGTAGGGAGAAGGTCCTAGCATTGGGTTGACCTGGGGTTTTATTTCAATGGGACTCTTGGTAAGAACGCCGTTTCTGACGAGTTCGGCAATGAAGACTGCCACCTGAAGGAGAGTAAAGGTGTAGACCACCCAGGGTACCTGTCCGCTGAAAAGTCCACCTCTATTCTTCCGCCTTGGTCGACTCGGCCGATCTGTAATTGCGGGTTCTTGTGGAGGATAAGTGCCTTCAGGGTCGTAACGCCGTTGGTCCTGTCTGTACATATCTGAACCATTCTGCTTTGGGTGTGGCCGTAATGGAATATCATCCGAATAGGGACTTGGCCCACGTCCTCCTCCACCAGCACCATAGTACGCATGGTCGGAGCTATGACTTCTCTGCGGATCTAGTTGGTAAGGATCTCTGTTGGGCGATTCTTCCAATGACGTTGCAGACTGAGCTCTTTGATGCGGATTGTAGGCGGAATATACGTTTGGGAGTGGTGGTAGTGGAGCCTCAGCAGGGCGGCGAAGAGGTTGAGGGTTGTAGTAATCGTTTGCTGCCATCTTGATCACGTAAGAGGACGACGGGATTTTGGTCGGTGTATATCTAGTATCAGGGTCTGCGCATCGACGGAAGTCCTATATACCAAGAAACCCGACCGAGTTGAGGATAGGGCGATCCTATCAGCAAGAACGAAGGACCAGGAGATGGATGGAGGCTATGCTCTGGGAGTTGGTGCAAAGAGCGTGGCTTCAGGAACTTTTCCCATCCAACATTTACAATATTCTTAGCATAAGGAGTGTATCAACAAAGAGTGGCACAAATCATCGTCAAAGGCAACGGTCGTCGTAAGTTCGCGGTGTTTGTGTGTTGTTTGGAGGCTCAATGAAGAGGTTGAAATCAGGGCGACGCTAGTCAATGAATCAGTTCAGCGAATGAGACTGCTGCGTTGGTACAGCGCTACGGGTACTCTAAAAGTAGATCCGAGTACAAGAATAGAGCAGGGGCGGAAGAATCCGCCCCTCGCCAAATCACGTAACTTATCAACGCGATGCTCAACGCGTCCCACTTTACACTCTACGCTCCATCAAATTCGCTAGGCAAAATACATGACAGTCTTAGGTCTCTCTCACGATGCCGACTGCGATTCTGAAGCCGCCGAAAAGGGTCCTGGGCGACTCTACTAAAGCACATAGCAATGCCAATCCTACCTTACCATCCCCAAGCTCGGCCAAGAGAAGAAAGATTGACGTAGGATCCTCACCGGGGAAGAAGCCAAAGCTGGGCCAGAACAGAGTCAATGGGAAGCTAGGCTCCAGTCAGCCTAAAAGCCAGTTCGAAGAGGAAGTGCTTGAGAAGTTGACGCAAGATATCAGTGGCTTGAAGGAGAATAATTCGGAGCGAGATCAGCAATGGCACAGACCAAGTCTCGATGACTTCGAAAGGGGGGATGAAAGTCTGTGCTTCCAACAAATCGAAGCTGAGGAGGGGACATTACATGGGGGCAAGACGACAGTCAAGCTTTTCGGAGTCACAGAAGTACTACCTCCGCCACGTCGACATTGGACTTGAGCTGATTGATAATCAGACAGGCCACTCTGTTCTACTCCATGTCACAGACTTCCTTCACTACCTCTACGTTGCAGCGCCAGTCTCGTTTGGAAAGAGTGACTGCGATGGCTACAAGGCATATCTCGATACACAGCTGGCTCAGCACCAACCAGCAATACACTCCGTTCAAATGGTGCTCCGAGAAAACCTATTTGGCTTTCAAGGCAATCAAAAAAGCCCATATCTTAAAATCACTGTGACCGATCCGAAGTTCATCAACAAATTGCGGACAACCATTGAAAGTAGTCTTGCGAACTACAAGGGATTGTGGAAAGGCGTTGATGGTGGGATACTAACGTTTGACAGCATTCAATATGTGCTACGTTTTATGATAGATACTGGAGCAAGTCGTCCGTTGGTGTTTTGAATTGTAGAGCTAATTCCTATCTCAGATCTCCGGCATGTCCTGGGTAGAAGTATCGCAATCGAAATATCATATTATTCCCCATAGAGATCGACAGTCGAATTGCCAGATAGAAGCACATGTTCACTATCGGGACCTTATCGCTCATTCTAACGATGGCGAGTGGGCAAAGATGGCGCCGTTACGGATTCTTTCCTTTGATATTGAGTGTGCGGGTCGAAAAGGCGTTTTCCCGGAAGCAAACCAAGATCCAGTCATCCAGATAGCCAATGTTGTGACAAGATATGGAGATACTAAACCTTTTGTCAGGAACGTATTTTGCCTTGATACGTGCAGTCTCATTGTCAACACGCAGATTTTTGAATTCGATGCCGAAGAGAAGATGCTTATGGCGTGGAGGGATTTCCTCGAAAAGGTTGATCCGGATGTCATTATCGGATACAATATAGCCAATTTTGACTTCCCATATCTCCTTGACAGAGCGAAGCATCTTAAGTGTACCAAATTTCCTTACTGGTCGAGATTAAAGAATCTCCAGTCTCACGCAAAGGAAACGAATTTTTCTAGTAAGCAGATGGGAAACCGAGACACGAAAGCTACGAATACCAACGGACGACTGCAGCTAGATTTACTCCAGCTAATCCAGCGAGACCACCAATTACGAAGTTATACCCTCAACTCTGTATGCGCACATTTCCTAGGGGAGCAAAAGGAAGACGTTCATCATACCATGATTACAGAGCTTTTCAACGGAACACCGGAATCGAGACGGCGCTTAGCGGTCTATTGTCTAAAAGATGCTTTCTTACCTCAACGATTAATGGACAAGCTAATGTGTCTAATCAATTATACCGAGATGGCCAGGGTCACAGGGGTTCCTTTCAATTATCTGCTCGCACGAGGCCAGCAAGTTAAGTTCATCAGTCAGCTGTTCCGAAAAGCTTTAGAGCAACAATTAGTTATTCCAAATCTACGGAGCGAAGGCACCGAAGAACAGTATGAAGGTGCCACAGTCATTGAGCCTACGAGAGGATATTATGATGTCCCGATAGCTACTCTTGATTTTGCTTCGCTATATCCCAGTATCATTCAAGCTCACAACCTTTGCTACACCACTCTTCTAAACAAGACTAGCGTTGAAAAACTAGGATTAGTCAAAGATGAAGACTACATCGTCACCCCAAACGGTGATATGTTCTGCACGTCTAAAATTCGAAAAGGCCTGTTGACACAGATTCTCGAAGAACTGCTGGGCGCCCGGAAGCGGGCTAAGAAAGAGTTGGCGGTTGAGACAGACACTTTCAAGAAAGCCGTGCTCAACGGACGACAGCTGGCGTTGAAGGTCAGCGCCAACAGTGTCTACGGTATCACCGGAGCTACAGTCGGGAAATTACCATGTCTGGCCATTGCTAGTAGTACAACTAGTTACGGCAGGCAGATGATTGAAAGGACTAAAGAGGAAGTGGAAGCAAGGTATACATTGGCTAATGGATATGATCACGATGCTCAGGTTATATATGGAGACACTGACTCCGTTATGGTCAAATTCGGTCCCAAAGAACTAGCCAAAGCTATGGATCTTGGCCGAGATGCCGCCGAATATGTGTCCTCGAAGTTCATCCACCCAATAAAACTTGAATTCGAAAAGGTCTATTTCCCCTATCTGCTCATCAACAAAAAGCGCTATGCTGGCTTGTACTGGACAACCCCCGAAAAGTACGATAAAATGGACAGCAAAGGTATTGAGACTGTTCGAAGAGACAATTGCCGTCTCGTGCAAAATGTTATTGAAACCATCCTTCGCAAAATACTCATAGACCAAGACGTCCAAGGCGCTCAGGAGTAAGCATCTCCCCTATTCCTTTTCTGTACCACACAGGGAGTTAACATCAACCAGCTACGTCAAAGATACCATCTCCGACCTCCTCCAAAACAAAATCGACATGTCTAAGCTCGTTATCACCAAAGCGCTCTCCAAAACCGACTACGTCGGCAAGCAAGCCCACAGCGAACTCGCCGAGCGCATGAAGAAACGCGACGCTGGCTCCGCCCCAACCCTCGGTGACCGCGTTGCCTATGTCATCGTCAAAGGCGCCGGCGGCGCAAAGAACTACGAGCGCAGCGAAGATCCCATCTTTGTGCTCGAAAACAACATACCCATCGACACAAAATATTACCTTGACAACCAGCTCGCAAAGCCCCTGGGCCGCATCTTCGACCCCATCCTCGGCGAGAAAAAAGCCGGCCAGCTCCTCACAGGCGAACATACCCGCTCCATCTCCGTCGCCGCGCCCACCCTCGGCGGCCTAATGAAATTCACCAAGAAGACCCAAACCTGCATGGGCTGCAAAAAACCCCTCGTCACCGCCACGGAGAAATCCGGCGCCGTGTGCGAAAACTGCCGGCCGCGCGTTGGCGAGCTATACACGAAAACATTGACAAAGGTCAGCGAGCTGGAAGTCAGGTTTGGACGGCTGTGGACGCAGTGTCAGCGCTGCCAGGGCAGTTTGCATTGCGAGGTTATTTGTAGCAGTAAGGATTGTCCGATTTTTTATATGCGGATGAAGGCGAAGAAGGATGTGGAGGATGCCGGGAAGGAGTTGGGGAGGTTTGATTTTGATGCGGGGGCGGCGTGGTAGGAGTTAGCGAGGGGGAAGGGGAGTAGAGGGGAGTAGATTTAGGGTGGCAACAGGTGGGAGAAGGTGTAAGGGTAGAGTTAGGGTTTAACTTCTTCGCTTCATTGTGTGTGGCTATTGATGATGTAGTTTGGAATTTGACAACGTAGAATATTTGTCAACTGGCTAGATCCATTCTTATGGAAGTCCCATGCTCTTATGCTCTGTTGGAAACTGATCTGAATAAGGTAGATTCTCTATTAGATCTTTACAACCCCACCCCTCCCCTCAACTGTACCCTCATGTTCTACATCTCACCTCCCCCTTTCCTCTCAAAAGCCTTGTCTCCACCCGTGCTTCCCCTCCCTACTTTTCCCTCGTCGTCCTTCTCTTGCCCCCAACCCCAGCTCATCCCAACACTCGAAACCTCAACCCCCTCCCCGCGCCCACAAATCGTAACCACAAAAGTTTCTTATCATGCAAGAACATGTTCGGATCATGCGGAAGCGCAAAGGCGTCGAGGAGGTTGTTTAGGGTTTTGTCTATGTGGGTGTTAAGAGTCAAACATAGCCGGTCAGAAACAGGGATTGAACGGGGGGCGTACGATCCATATCCCTAATTTCCGCCCCGGTTCGTGGTTGTTTTCTGATCGTTTTACCGCTGTTCTCGCCATAGCCGTGGTGTGTTGAGGGGTCGTTGTAGGGTGGCATTGGGGTTATTAGTTCGTTGAGTTCGGTGAGGTTGTGGTTTCGTTTGCGGGTTAGGAGGCGGAAGCTGTGGGAGGTGTTAGTGCTGTTGAGTGGTGGTTTTTAGGATGGGGGTGGAGGGGATTGCGGGAGAGGTGGGGGAGATTAGGGTTGGGAAGGGGGAAGGGGAAAGGAGAAAGGAGAAGGTGGGGTTCGCATGGCGGTTGTACCGATGGGGGATCCGGTGAGAGTTAGAGAGCTGGTTGAGGACGAGGTTTTGGAAGGTAGCTTCCATTTGCGCTTCTGCTATAACTGCGTTTCGATTCGAAGGGTTACTTTCGTCGTACTTACTTTTCGACCTTAACCCTTCTCTCATTATCCCCGCCTGTATCACCCTCACCAAATCCTCGTGACACAAACGTGCGCATCTCGTTGCATACACCAATTAGCTGATCCAAATACGTTTGAATTCCAAGCGCCAGCGTCGTCTCATCATGATGGAGGTTGTACAAGTGGGAGGTTGATTGCGAGCGGTATGCTTCACGCCCCGAAGCTGGCGGCCCAGAAGTGGGAGAGGGAGAAGGGCGGTTATAAGGGTGGTGAAGGTATCCGTTGTTTCGAGCTTGTCGGTTTTGAAGAGCTGCTGGGTATGGGTGAGTTGAGTGGGGTTGTTCGGGCGGCTCGCTCAGAGCGCGTTGGGCGAATGGGTCGTTGAAGGAGATGGGCTTTGGAGATGTAATGATAGGCTGCGCGGATTGAAAATCAGGTAAAGGGTTAGGATAAATTGAAAAGGGTGTAGGGGCTGGACTTTGCGGCATGGGCGAGCGGGTAAGTAGAGCAGGATCAATGGCCGTTATAGCGGCTGAGAGAACTCCAAAAGCATCTGCAACTGTGTCTTCGGTACTTTGGGCAGGAGAGTCCATTGCAGTTGGAATTCACAGTCGCTGCCAGTTGCATGATCAAGATGAACGGCATTAGGTTATTGATGACTGTGGTCTTTTTATTGGATCCTTGCTTTTGAGACAAAATCACAGTAGTGAGACAAGCCTCTGAGAAAGGAACTGCTCAGAGACATCAAATTTCAAGTACGGGTGTTCGCAGCAGGGACAACAAAGATAAGACATCATATGAAAAGAAGAAGCATGAACATGGGATTGCATCGTTATGTACCGGTGTACAGAAAACATACTGCGATAGCTTTGTATAGCTTGAAATTTGAAGGCAGAAGAAAGCTGCTAGAGAAGCAGCGAAAGCCCTTTTCGAAGGCTTGATGTCTATTCGTTATATAAGGTGTCCGCAGGATGAGGTTGGAATAGAGTAAGGGTAACCGATCTGCGATTGCTCTAATTTTAGACTCAGCTTTATTCCAACTTCAACCCATCAACTTCCTTCTACCAAATAGCTTGCAACTAGCAGCAGACACCATACTTCCTTCCTGTCTCGATACAACGTCATGGCCCACGACCGCCCTGACTCGTTTATGCGGTATCGCTGGAACGGCGTTTGTTGCTCAGTTGTCGAGAGTACGGAACACGCAAAGGATGAGTCGCTAATCCATGAGCAGTTCTCTTTGTGCATATGGATTTTTGGAATATATCAATGGGTTTCGAAGGGAAGTGGTTGTTGCGGTCTTTTAGCTGTCTTGGAAAGGTTTAGAGTATATGGCGGGCACGCGACGAGAGTATTTCGCAAGCCTTTCTTACAAAGTTGTTGCTTCTCAAAGTTGATATCTCTACTTAAAGAATTGTGATCATGACTTCTCGTAATCCGTCCTGCAATATCTTTCTTCCTACCTGCTTGTCTGCTGTGAAGATCCTCCTGGATATCTATATCGTAGTGTTCTATCCTTGCCCAGTTTTTCCACTATTGCTCAGGTTCTATATACACTTTCTTCAGTCGACCTACATTAGGTATGAGATGCAAGCTTTTCGAATCGACGCTCGACGTGTGTGCCAACAGTCGAGGTACCCGAGGCTAGAAGCCCTTCCGATTGTATAGTCCCCTAATTGAATGATCGTTGGGTGGATTGCTATGTTTTTGAGGCCTATGATGGGTCTAGTCATCTCGCAGAGGTACACCGAGACGAAGACTCATTGATTAAAAACCTTGGTATTGTCTTGTTTGAGGTAGACCTGAAACGAACTCTTTGAACTACCTGAAAAGTTGTCGGTTCAAACACCCGGCGAAGATGAATCAAGATTGTCTTTGCAGAAAGTAAGTCCAAAAAGGTAGATCATGATGTTAAGCAACGAGAAAGGATACCGAATGTCTGCACTTCAAGGTGTTTCTTCGGCGGTAATCCTAACCCTTAGAATCCTCTTCTTCTTCCTACCTCACTCGTCAATCTTCATCTCTACACCTCTATTTCGCCCCGTCATACATACTTTTACCAACGTCCTGTACAGATCGCTAGACAGTCTAACTTCTACCAAATCGACTACTATACGCACTGCAGATCCCCAAAAATGGCGCCCAAGCACAAGCTTACCACTTCTTCGGGCAGACCCACAAAGAAGCGCACCACAGGCGCTACCCAGACTGATAGCTCGCTAGAAAATACTGTTAGCATGGGTAACGTTCATGGAAGTTATAATTCTCTCATAATAGATGTCGAGCTTGCTGTTCGAGAGATTGTGAGAGCAAACGCCACGAGTACGACCACTTCTATCGTGCACAAACGATGTTCCTTCACGAATATCTCATTCTGTTGAAGACTTTGTTTTATAGTGAGAGTCAAAGAGACGTTCCGGATGCTAGTTGCTTGCCAAAGCCGTCAACAGAGCTGACACAGATGATGCCGGTATAAAACCTTTCTTTTATCAATAATCCAAAGAAGGAATAGACTTGAGACCCTTCTAGGCATAATTCGATCGATAGAGATGATTCTAGAGAACGATTAGCTGCAGCTGCAAAGACGTCCGGGTTATCAGCCTGTGACTCGTCCACGTGAAGGACACTCAATATACAGGTTGATTAAAGGGGAAGCCTACTGGATCAGTAATCCAAGAGCACACAGGCGCGATTGTTAGAAGGCATGAATACCAGGCGGAGCAAATAGGCGAAGAGAAGCTTACCAAAATGAGCCGTTAATCCAGGTCTACTTAGTCTACCTATCTAATGACCCATTGATCTGAAAAGCTGTCAAGGTACATCTCGTTCAGTTGAGAAGTCAGTAGTCCAACTATTTGAAGGCTAACGAAGATGATAATTAGTTGAATGAGAACAGACGGAACGCATAACCCAAAGGCTCTCTTTGGGTGGAACGTCATGATCTAATAGACGTTCCGAATGCTGAATATTGTCGAGGTGGGGGGTGTTAGATTTTAGCTTTAGAAGTAGGCTTTGTTGAGCCATTGGTCAGTCCACGCCTATTACTCCAATTGGTAGTATAGCACAATGATAAAGGCATCGCTGACAGCTGAGAGTCAAATCACCAAAGTCCTTTCCGAGCAAGGAAAACTCATACAGATATCATCAGTGCCAACGACGCCACCAGTAAGCCTCCTTTCCAAATCATCTCCTGGCCGCCAAGATATCTCCTTACTTATCGATCCACCCTTTGTTGTATCCTTTGGCCTTGCCTCTTCGAACTTTCCTGTGTTCCGTAATCTCGAGGCACTGCGGTTTCTCTCTCATTCTTCTTGTTAAGCAGTCAAACATAGAGTAATCTTGATGCTTTATGTACGTTGGCTTTTCAAGATGTAAATCCGATAGGAAAGAGAATGACCAAAGGGACCTGTTGAACCCTATTTCGACAATGTGGGATGTGGCGTCTCTTCAAAGGATAGGATTGGAGGAGATAGAAGATTGACAGAGCCTATGACGGCTTCTCAGTCACTAATAAAAAAATAAAGAGAAGAAGATCTGGCGGAACCAACCTGCACAGATTAGACCTTTTTGGACTCATGGTTTCGATTTTCAGTCGGAAAGCCATGAAGGTTCAGAGCGTACAACAGGGAGCCACGTTGAGGTAAAGAGCCTTCGACGTGACACTAGAAACTGTCAGGAAATGATTAAGTTGATTTCAAGTCTGTTATTTCATCCACTTACATATTGTATGAGCTCTTGGGCTCTCGAACACACGCATTGATACATTTGACTCCTCTATTGTTCCAAGCCGCTCCATCGTTCGCATGCATGCTGTCGGAAGCATTTCCTCTATCGTACATCGATTTCGCCATAGCCATATCCATCATCCATCGCCTTGTCGACCTTCCCTATCTTAGTTCATCCCAAGTTTTCCACCTCCGACTTTCAGTTTCGTTGAGGAGAGGACTCGCTGAGGTTCACTATTCGGAGGCTGATAATCGATAGCTAGTCGAAACAGAGAATAGGCGACATGTAATAACTCAAAGATCTCATTTCGAGACCATGCTAAGGTTTATAAGGGGTTGAATTGTTAATGTTGAAAGTGATCGAATTGAACATTGAACGTATGGTTCAGACATATGGTTTCGATTAATAGCATGGCATATTAACAGAGGCATTGACTCTTGATCAGATTCAAGATGTCGAAGTCATTTGCACGCAAGCAAACTATCCCATCATACACGTGTTATCACCAGTAAGTCACCCTTTCACCTTCCTTCCTCTACGGCCCAGATATCACTATATCCTTTAGCTCTTTTCGGTAGACTTTCCCCTTTGCATTTGCCTTTGCGTCGTTCGGCTTCCCCTTCGGAGCTTCGCGTTCTCCTCATCGTCTTTCTCTTTGACCAGAGCAGCGAGGACAGCTTAACTCGATGTTCTACTAATGTTGTCTCTGCCATGCAGTCATAGGTAGTTCTCTCTATCGTGCATCGATTTTTGCCGCAATCATTTTCACCGTCATGAGGCATGTTCAGGTCTGCTTAGCCTGCATATTCAAGACGTTATCGATGCGAAGGAATGTCGAGATCGGCTTCTGTCGAGGTGAGAAGTTGCCGGATCAACAAGCCAGGGGCTAATAAATGTGGCGGCTAGTCGAAATTGGCGACCTAGAGTCCTTAGTTTGATGCCACGTTGGGATTCAGAAGGGCTCGAGAATGTTGAGCATCATCGACATGGAGAGCGATTCTCTTGCTCACTGAACGTTCGGTTCAGGCCCATAATTCTAATTAGTAGCCTAGCATATTGACATAGGTATCCTCGCGGCTCAAAGTTGGGTCGAGTTGCCAAAGTCATTCGCATTCAGGTAAGCTTTCCCATCATACACGTATCATTACTACCAACTGCTACATCTCCACTAGTAAGTCACCCTTTCATCTCCTTCCCCTACGGCGTAGATTTTAGTCTGTTTCCTTTGGCTTGTTTGGGTAACCCTTGCCCTTCGTCTGTGCTTTCCCCCATTTCGACTTGCTTTTTCCCCTTTTGATTTTGGCTTCGGAGCTTTGTGGTTCCCTTCGTTTCTTCTTAATAAGCTAGCTAAGTGTAGAGTAAGATTCAAGCTTTGGATGCAATGACTGGTCAAAGAGAGTAGGACGTTGATCAATGAAAGCATTGGAACCCTGGAGTCGATAGTGAGAAGTATGTTTTGTCGAAATAAGCAGTCCAGAACGTGGAAAGATGATGAAGTGAAGCCTGCAGTTGAAAGCCACTGTGCCTGTCTATGGTCGGCTTGTCGGTCGGACGGTAGTAAGAGTTGATTATACTAAGCGTACAGTAAGAGACTTGTCTTGGGCTGATGATTCTAATAGTCAATCTAGACTTAGAATAAGACGGCGAAGACATAGCTGAATCGAGGCCTAGGATTTGAAAGTCATGTCGAGTTGCTCAATGCGGACATTGAAGTAGGACTTCATTATTTACAGGTATGCCTGTTATTCCATTTAGTCACATGATATTGACACGGTCATTGTCTTCGGATAACTGTTCCATTTGATCTCAGTGGATCTATCATATGTGTGCAAGCAGCTCAAAGTATTTCTCCCTGTTGTACAATCAATTCAGCAAGTAGAAATCTCTTCAACTCGTTTCGCCTTGCGACGACTAGTGGTGCGAATCTCGCTTTCAACCTCTTCATCGTCATCATCTGCATAGTCGACTTCATCGGCATTCGTGGACTCCGTTGAGCTCATACCACTTTTTTCTTGATCGAAATCGAGTATACCTGCATCCTCATTTTCCGAGTTCATGACAATATCATCATCTATATCATCTGACTGAACGTCAAGATTGATCCCTTCGACTGTTGATGTCTGTCCTCTGAATAGCTGAATGCTTGCATGCTCAAATCTGATAAGCTCATGATTCGTAATCGGCGCTCGAGAAAGTAGTAGTTTGACCTCATTCTCATCGAGTGATCGAATGTCAGCCCAATCCTTTGTGATAATCGACCGAGTTGAGCCTCGACCTGATTGAGTTTTATGCAGACGGTTCACGATTATCTTTCGAATCATGTCGCTCGCCCGCTCAAACGTCCAGTCTCCCGCAACAGACGCGACATTGTCAAGACAGTTCTCGTCTGGAGCCTCGAATCGCCAATCTTGAACGCTTGTCCCTCATTCCGCCTTGATAATTGCAATATAGCGTTCCTTTCTATTTCGGCTTGACTGAGCGCGGGCGCGAAAGTCCTTCAAAAGGGGGTGTCAATCGCCTTGATGACATCATCCTTTGACTCAAACTTCGCTTTCCATATTTTCCCGTCGATAAGCATTCCCCAGGCTTCCATGACAACATCGTTCAGTCCTTCAGCATACAGTCCAGCTTGTTCAAAACTATTCAAGATGCCGTTAAGCTGATCCTCGTCACTTCCTTGACCCAACACCCACTCGTTGGTGAGTCTCCTAAAATCTTTCTCAGAGGAGGAACCTATATCCCCAATTCTATGCACCTTTCCAGCCATGCCTTCATATCACCACGGCCTTGTCCACAAGCACGTCCATCGAGTTTCATTTCTTCCCAGCTTTCTTTGCGGCTCGGGCCTTTGACGCCGTTTGAGGAGTCGCCCGATTAAGGTCCAGCTTGACTGGAGGCTATCGGCAAGCGAAGGTGGCTGCTAGCCGGCTTGGCTCGGCCAATGCCGGCCGCTAGAGAACAAGGAGATTAAGCAGGGAAAAGGGGATAAATAGGCCGTCCCCCCTTCTGTTTCCCCCATCATCTCTTCCTGTTTCTCCATCCCTTAGGATTCAGCCAGAAACGCGCTTTTGCCCCACCCACCCACTCCATAGACTCAGTCGCTTAGATAGAGGGAGTGCTTGACACCTCAGGGCGGCTTCCAGGGCAAATTTTAGCCCTGGAGACCGCCAGGGGCCGTCGGGTTTGCCCAAACACATATAATATATACTCATTCAAACGGAGGCGATGCCCGATAGCAAGAGACTTGTCTTGGGCTGATGATTCTAATCGCCAATCTAGGCTAAGAATAAGACGGCGAAGACGTAGCTGAATCGAGGCTTATGATTTGAAAGTCATGTCGAGTTACTCAATGCGGACATTGAAGTAGAACTTCATTATTTACAGGTATGGTGAGAAATTGTTGGTTTCATGCCTGTTGTTTCATTTAGTCACATGATATTGACATTGTCTTCGGATAACTGTTTCATTTGATCTCAGTGAATCTATCATATAGTGTGTGCAAGCAGCTCAGAGTATTTCTCCCTGTTGTACAACCAATTCAGCAAGTAGACATCTCTTCAACCCACCCTCAACCCTATGCACCTCCCCAGCCATGCCTTCATATCACCACGGCTTTGTCCACGACCACGCCCACCTCTCCCGCCCTGCCCCATCCCGGTTTATTTGCAGCTTTCCTAGCCTCTCGAGCCTTGGTTGCTGCCTTGGGTGTTGCCCGGTCTAGGGTTGCAAGTGTGTTGCGGCTCGAGACTTTATCCTTCATCTCACTCTTCGAGTATGCTTTCCACCATTCCGGATGAGGCTCTTCACGCGGGACGGCCGTAAGAACTTCGAGGTCATTCCCATCCTTGTCCTTCTGTATGACGTATTCTTTTCCGATGAGGACTTTGTGGACTGCCATGTAGTCTAGACCGTCACATATTGATATCTGGAAGGCGCTACGTACTTTTCTGGAGTGAGATATTGGGCGGCATCTTCGGTCACCTCGATTTGGATTTCAACGCTCATTGACTTGGTGTTCCCAGGGCCGCTTCCTCTGGGTCGACTGTCAAATTTGGTCAAAGAGTTGACTTAAGGATTCGAGAGAGCACATGATTACCCAAGATGTTGCGAAGAGACGGTGTCGTGACGTGGTGAAGGTCCTATATACTCAGTTGGTTAGGTTAGTATACTCTCGTATATATTGGGACACCGTTGATTGAGAACATGAAAGACAACGAAACGATCTGAGCATATCATAGTATGACTGACTCAAGTATGTCAGAAAAGAATTTGACAGTTTGATACAGAATGAGCTCGAACGAAGTTTGACCTTGTGTTACGCTCGAGATTGAAAGATGAAGGACTGAAAATGAGACATGATGAAACAACGCAAGAAAGTATATCATTGCCAGTCGATCCGTAAATTAGGGTGTCATAAGTAGGCCATGCTAAGGGCTAATAGAGGTTTAAGATATTGAATATTATTGAAGTCGAATCAAAGATTCAACGCATCGTTCACGTCACTGATTCCAGTTGGTAGCATGGTCTGTTGGCATATATATCATTCAAAGCTCATATTCCCATTGCTAAAGCCACACGTAATGCAAGTCAGCTATCTCGTATCATCACCAGAAAGCCTCCCTTCCTCCTCCCATCCCCTACGGCCCAGGTATCGATGTGTCCTTTGCCTCCTTTGCCTCCTTTGGATAGCCTTTGCCCTTGGCTTTGGCCTTCGCCCCCTTCGGCTTCACCTTCGGAGCTTTTTGGCTCTCCTCATCGTTTTTCTCTTCGGCCAGAGCGTCGAGGACAGCTTGATTTGGCGTGATATGAATCTCACCGCTATTAGAAGTCAGTTTCCCCTTACTTTTCTGGTATAACCAACCATAAATTGACTTCACTTACGCTTTATCTAGGATCACTTTATGGAAATCATTGCCGAACCGCTCTGGTATGATAGAGGCCTAGAATGCATCCCGAATCTTGGCGGGCGTGGCTGCCGTATCGACCTCCGCGACGCAAACGTAGGCTTGGATTTGGCATATGAGCCGCCTCCCATTTTGGTGCGGGTGAATTTGCGAATCACCGTGTCTTTGGCCTCATCGTTTGATTGCACCGCGATTCTTCAATGGTCGGGTGAGCCTTTGATTACGGTCTGCGAAAGAAGCCTTAGTGAGACAACCCTACTCATTCGAGTGAATAGTAGTGAGGTGAGATCACAAAGTTGTGGGACTTACAGCTTGTCTATCGATGCGGAAATTGTCATAAGTAGTCTCTATCGGGCATCGACTCCGTTTGAACTAATATATATATATATATATATATGTTTGGGCAAACCCGACAGCCCCTGGCGGTCTGGTCTCTAGGGCTAAATTTTGCCCTGGAAGCCGCCCTGAGGTGTCAAGCACTCCCTCTTGTTGAAGCAGCGATAGGTGCAAATGTGTTCGTTCTATGAAGCGAAAGATTCGCCTAAATACAGGGGGATCACATGATCCTACTAGTCTCAAACTAGTCTCAAATAGGCCTAAGCATCTCATTTCAACACCTCTATCTAAGCGACTGAGTCTATGGAGTGGGTGGGTGGGGCGAAAGCGCGTTTCTGGCTGAATCTTAAGGGATGGAGAAACAGGAAGGGATGAAGGGGGAAACAGTAGAGGACGGCCTATTTATTCCCCTTCTCCCCGCTTTATCCCCTTGTTCCCTAGCTGTCGAGGTACAGTATGTCGGTAGCCGAAGTAGCAACCACCTTCGCTTGCCGATATGTAGCCTCCAGTCAAGCTGGTCCTTTCTCGATTGTACATCGATCTTGCCACAATTATATTCACCATCATGTCCATCTCTTCTATCTTGATCCATCTCAATTTTTCTACTAAAGCATCGGCAACGTCGAGATTCATCGAGATGAGATTTCGTTGAATGAACAATTTCGAGGCTACTGACTAGTTGAAATAAGAAAGAGACGAAAATTGATATCTCAGAGATCAGTTTGGGGTCATGCTAAGGGCTAATAGAGGTTTAAGATATTGGATATTATTGAATTCGAATCAAAGATTCAACGCATCGTTCACGTCACTAATTTCAGTTGATAGCATGGTCTGTTGACATAGATATCCTTCAAAGCTCAAATTCCTATTGCCAAAGCCACGCGTAATGCAGGTAAGCTATCTCGTTCAGTTGATAGCATGGCCTGTTGACATAGATATCCTATTGTCAAAGCCACACGTAATGCAGGTAAGCTATCTCGTCCAGTTGGTAGCATGGCCTGTTGACACAGATATCCTTCAAAGCTCAAATTCCCATTGCCAAAGCCACGCGTAATGCAAGCTATCTCGTTCAGTTGATAGCATGGCCTGTTGACATAGATATCCTTCAAAGCTCAAATTCCCATTGCCAAAGCCACACGTAATGCAGGTAAGCTATCTCGTCTTATCACCAGAAAGCCTTCCTTCCTCCTCTCATCCCCTACGGCCCAGGTATCGATGAGTCCTTTGGCTCCTTTGGCCCCTTTGGCCCCGTTGGATAGCCTTTCCCCTTGGCTTTGACCTTTGACCTTTGCCCCCTTCGGCTTCACCTTCGGAGCTTTGTGATCCCCTTCGGCTTCTTTGGCTTCTTTGGCTTCTTTGGCTCCTTTGGCTCCTTTGGCTCCTTTGGCTCCTTTGGAAAGCCTTCCTCCCTCCTCTCATCCCCTACAGCCCAGGTATCGATGTGTCCTTTGGCTCCTTTGGCCCCTTTGGATAGCCTTTCCCCTTGGCTTTGACCTTTGCCCCCTTCGGCTTCACCTTCGGAGCGGGCCAAAGAAGCCGAAGGGGATCACAAAGCTCCGAAGGTGAAGCCGAAGAGGGCAAAGGTCAAAGCCAAGGGGAAACGCTATCCAAAGGAGCCAAAGGGGGCAAAGGCCAAAGCCAAGGGGAAACGCTATCCAAAGGAGCCAAAGGAGCCAAAGAAGCCAAAGGAGCTAAAGGACACATCGATACCTGGGGCGTAGGGGATGAGAGGAGGAAGGAAGGCTTTCCAAAGGAGCCAAAGGAGCCAAAGAGGCCAAAGAAGCCGAAGGGGATCACAGCTCCTTTGGCTCCTTTGGATAGCCTTTCCCCTTGGCTTTGGCCTTTGCCCCCTTTGGCTCCTTTGGATAGCCTTTCCCCTTGGCTTTGACCTTTGCCCTCTTCGGCTTCACCTTCGGAGCTTTTTGATTTCCTTTGGCTCCTTCTGGATGAGCTAGCTAAGAGTAGAATAAGGTGTAAGCTTTAGATGAGATGGTTGGTTGAAGAGCAAACACGACGAAGTAGAGACGTAGGCCATTGGAAGCCTTGAACCGTTAGATGCGACAGTAGGGTGCATGTCTTGTCGAAGTGAGGAGTTCAGGACGTGGGAAGTTGATGAAGTGAAGCTTTTAGTTGAAAGCCACTATACGTTTCTATAGTCGGCTTGTTAGTCGGGAGATAGGAAGAATTGGTGATACTAAGCGTACAGTATGAGTTTATATTTGACTGATGATTCTAATAGTCAATCTAGAGATAGAATAGGACGGCGAAGATGTAGCTGAATCGAGGCCTACGATTTGAAAGTCATGTCGAGGTACTCCTTGTGTACATTGACGTAGGGCTTCATTGTTTACAGGTATGTGACTATATGTTGGTTTCATGCCTGTTGGTTCAATCAGTCACATGGTATTGGCACGGTCATTGTCTCCGGATAACTTTTCCATTTGATCCCAGTGGATTTATCATATGTGTGTAAGCAGGCAAAAGCATTTCTCCCGTTTTACAACCAATTCAGCAAGTAAAAAGCTCTCCAACCCGCCCCAACCCTACGCACCTCCCCAGCCATGCCTCCATATCACCACGGCCTTACTTCTTCCCTGCTTTCTTTGCGTCTCGGGCCTTTGACGCCGTTTGAGGAGTCGCCCGATTCAATCGTGGCGCCGGGTTCTTCGTGGTCAAGAACTCTTGAATATCATCAGGGTTATTCAAGACCCAAACCGCACTTGGATACACCCGAGCAACCGCAGCAAGGACCTCGATTTTCTTTCCGTCCTTGTCCTCGGCTTCGATCCACTCTTCGTCAATGAGGACCTTATGTACTCCCTTTCCAATGTCAGGTATCGACATGCGGAAAGCGTCACGTAGTAACTTGGGCGTTAGATATTGATTCGCGTCCTCCGTAATTTCTATTTGGGCTTCTACGTCCATCGACTTGGTAGTGCCCTTACTGCCCTTCCCTTTCCGGCCATTGCTTCTACTCAGGGCCTTGTTCTGAGCTTTGGCGTTGGTTTGGATGCCCCAGATGTTCCTTGGGGGCTTCGTTGCGCAGGCATGTAGTTCCTATACTCATGTCACAAGATTAGCATGCTTTGTTGAATATCACTATTCGCTTGATTGGAAATATGGAGGAAGAACACGATGATTAGGGCCAAAAAGGGGCAGGATTCTCAATGAGGAAATACTGCAATGTGAAAAGGCGGTGAAATTCCATAGAGCATGGCGTTGTGCATTTTTCGAGGTTCGGATATAGAAGAGCGCTGACAGGATACGATAGGCAAAGGGGAACGAGCTTACCACCTGCAAGTCGATTCTCAGGCTGCTACCCTCCTTCGGTTCATAGTCAGATGCCAACTTGATCATCTCTTTATCGGTCATCTCAGTGTCCAAGAACAGCGACAAATCTTTCTTGCCTAGCGGCATAGTGACGTGGATAAGGTAAGTGTTAGAAAGTAGGTATCTTCAAATAGTAGGTATCTTAGGTATCTTAGGTAGGTATCTTGAAAGTTCCTAGAAAGTCTGAGAGATGATGATGGCGAGTGCAAGGTGAGACGAAGAAGGTGACCACAGCGTAAAGTAAGGTGAGGTAAGTAAGGTAAGCGATGACGAAGTGATAGAATTCACTTCTTCCACACGTGGCCAACACCTCGACAATTCACTCCAAGCCTTCCCGAGCCCTCAAGCTATCAGAAGGCCAACAGCCACTTAAGGAAAGTACAGAAACGCGTTATTAGATTGGCAGCCTACCTCAGGTAGTTGGAGATACGCAAACTAATCAGCTTTATCACTTACTGCTATGCCTACTATGATACAACCTGGGATTTGAAGCTCGATATTAAGCAAGCCTCCAAAGATCGGAGATAAGGAATTCCTTACAGAGAAGCCTAACAAGTTTCCTCTTTCCAATCTATGCTTTCCCCTATGCCGCTGCTCTCATCAACTATAACTACATCATCCCTTCCCTGGATCTTATCAACGACTTTATCCTTCTCCTCAATGCTGCTTATTTCGGCCAGTGTATCGTCACTGTGCCCGTCTTCCGTCTCACTCGACTTGTCCTCCTCAACGAGCGTGTGTTCACTCATATCTTCAGCCTCGTCCATGACCGCATTGTCCTGTTGCTGTGATACGCTGATGTCGCTGGGCTTTTCAAGTCGATCTAGTTCATCCCCATCGGCCATGACAGTATCCAAATTCTGGTCCAAGTCTGTGTTTGCATTCTCTTCTGCTTGATCTGCTTTCCGATTGAGGTGATCATCTACCCATCTGACATGTCCCAAGGGGTCCTCTGTTATGTTCATAATCCTATCGTGAATATCGATCTCAATGTTCGAGAAATCGTTCTGCGCAGCCCGAGACAGATGAGGTTCTGTCTGTTCAAATTCCGCTTGATACGCGACACGCAGCTGTGTTGATTGAAAATTGGCTACTTTCTCAATATACCTCCTTTCATGCAACTGGTCGCATTCTTCGGCGTCTTCAATGGTTTCGAAGTTGCCTGTGTCAACCTTGATAGGGACGTCTGGCATAGAAAGAACTTCGAGGGATTCTAAGAAGTCAGGGAATCGTTTGAAGAATATTGGAGGCGCAATTGGATTATTTTCCCAATCCAACAATGCGATTGGAGTGCCTGCTTTGTCCACGAAGATGTTATCCGACGACAAGTCGCCGTGCGTAAGTAAGGTCTCTAACTTCCCTAAGGGTTGTACTGCTCTATCACATATAGCCCGTAAACTCGATCGAAGCTTTGTAACCCCTTCTCGGACCTTGGACATAGGAAAATCGGGATCTACCTGCGGCCATTCTCTAAAGTCTTCCTCATCATCCTTATCTGCTTGGGCATATATCCGTTCATTGGTCGTTAGATCCCGGGAGACATCGTTGGCAGAGTCGACTGGGGGAGGATCCGGCGCATAGTCCAACGACATTTCCGAGCCACTCAGAGATTGGGAAGCAAGCCGAACTACGAGATCGTCCATCTCATACTCTGTAAGAGCCAACACTGTCTGGTAGAAATCATGCACTGATTCAAAAGGCCCCCGGTGGACGTTGTACGATAGACGGCTGTCCCTGTAGAGTGGTTGGGTGACACAGCGACCGACGTAGAACTCGACTTGCGTCTCGGTGTATCGCATGTATATTCCCCCGATCTTATCACTCGCTATGGTTGATAATTGTTTAATCCAATCCGCAATGCGCTTGGTGATTGAATGTTTTGAGTCAAGTGTCATGCCGGACCAGACATTGCTGAGTGGTTCACCCGTAACTCTTTCCATGAGCATCCACTCTAGGCCTAGCTTATTCTTTGTCGAAGAGTCATAGGCGTAGATGATTGGAACCGGGACATTAGTTGAATGTCTAACAATCTCAGTAGTAGCCACTTCAGACTCGATCTTGTAGTAGGGATCAACCGGCAGCGCTACTCGCAATACGTAGTGGGTCAGCTTACTAGTCTTGCAGTTCTTTGTCGAGATTGTGTAGACTTTGTGCCAACTACCCTCATCGAGGTATTCCACCAGGATATCATCACTTTCGCACCCCAAGAGTTGCAAGTAAGGCTTTGTAATATCCTTGATGCAGGTAATATCGGGTTCGACAAGCCATACCGGCATATGCACATCATCACAGGGTTCAGTCTGTCTCCATCGCATGATGCATCTTTGTGCTTCAAGCGAGAAGATCCGAGGTCCGTCATTGTTGACGCGGATGGGGAATTCAGGCTTTGGTATGGTTCTGATGACATCGGTGTCGGACAGAGGTGGCGATGGTAAGGGCGGCTGAGTCTCGAATATCGGGTGTTGGTATGGGGTGTCAGAAATCAAGGATTTATCTCCTAACCCATCGTCATCGGCATCATCGTGGCCGTCTTCTGAATCCGGCGGCGAGGGGTAGCCAGTGGGGCTGATATGCGCTACGCCTTCCTCCGCATAATATATCATGTCGACATCGGAAGGCTCCTCAACCCTCGATAATTGATACCGGAGCATATCTGACTCAGAAGCTGACTTAAAGATACCACATGTGCTATTTTCTAAGATTGCGGAATAGCCGGCCATGTTACACTGCTTGTCAATAGTGGCATCCAAGACACAGTCCATCCGGCTGGCATCGGGTCTGGAGCAGAGTGAAGTGGACTGTACAAGCAAGCTATTGTTGGGCTCGGGAGTTGCTTCTCTTGACATTATAACAGATGAGTCCTCTGACTTGTCTACCTCTTCATCAGAGGCGTTGAGGTTGCTCTCATGAGTGTTGTTCAAAGTCGATTGCAATGTCTTGGACTTCATGGCAGCGGGTGCTGGCGGCGTGGAACCTTCATCATGCTCAGGCTCGCTTGATTCTGGAGATGAAACTGCGGGACGGTTCTCCAAATGTCCTCCAGAAATAGCACGACGAGTAGGAGCGTTGTTCTTGAAGACACGAGTCGACTTGCCGTACTCAGACTCTGTCGTTCCCCCATGTGGATTCCAGGAAGAAAAAGATCGCGCTTTCCTCAACTTGAGATCTGGAATCATAGCTATCAGAGCTTTTGGGTCCCAGGCGTCTCTCGTAACTCCAGCTGCCATGGGACCAGCCATTCCATCGCTAGAATCCATGTCCGCCAACCTATTGGAATCAGTCAGCTTGGGCCAGGAAGTGTTCGGTAGCTAGCGCACCTCAAACGGTGAACAACTCGTGGCGCAGATAAACTCATGCACCGACGTCGGGCGTTTGTATCTTCCCGGATGTATTTGTGCTCTACCGGCTACCGTGCGGGCTTTATTGCAATCAAACCGCAGCGGTCAGAGTAGAGTGCAGTTTCGTACGGACCTTGATGATCTAGGCGCAATATTCGATGATAAAAATGATCGTTGAATACTGAGACAAGAAGTCGGCGCTTTGAAGTAGACGTGCGAGTACCCTAGTGTTGGCCTCAAGTTTGCCTCATCACATGATGAGTCATAATCCAAAAGAGGTGTTGGAGTGAATGTGAGGGCGGTTATACATGGGATTGTCTTTACTCAGTGCATTAACTACAATCAATCGAAGAACGATGAGGTCGCAAGTGAAGAGGGAGGAAGGGCAGGTGCTGGTGCAGAGGGGCATTACCATGGTACAGAAGACACGCGAGATCGTGTCTTGTCAGAGATGAATCTCAAACAACACTATGGAACAGAACAAACAGTATCATCATTGCATGCATACTGGTATCACGTCCCTTTGTCGCATTGTGTACGAACTACAAAGGCCATCTTTGGAGCAGCGAATCGGCTTCTGACCGTCGCTTATGCACGTCATTTAAACCATGCTGCCCTAAGATATACAGCCACGGCTAATCCAACTTCATTCTAGTTACTAGATATCTTCGTACTGCATTAAAAAGCATTTCAAACAAAGACGCTAAGCATACGCGGCATCCCCTCTGCTCTTCCTCCACTTCTTCTTCGCTTTCCCCTCTGCACCCGCTGCGTCCTCCCCATCCTCTCCCCGTCGCTTCTTCGGAATTATTGCGTCTAGTGGCACGTCTCCACTGCTCTTCCTAGACCTTTTCTTCTTGGGCTTGTCCACCTCCACGGCTGCGCTCGCCTCATTGTCGACTAAAGCGGAAGAACCTTCGGTATTGCGCTTGCGCTTTCTCTCCTTCTTCTTCTGCCTCTCTTCTTTTTCCTTCATGCGCGCATCTACCTCTGCTGAAATGTCCTCCAACTCGACACAGTTTGTTTCTGTACTTTCAGGCAAGTCACCATCGTGCTTCATTTTGTGCTTTTTTGTCTTGTTTGCGTCGGTGGGCTCCGGAGGCGAAGAGCTCCGCTTTGATGGCCTATACGGTACTCCAGGAAGATTAACAGGCGAAGGCTCAGTGTCGATGAAGAAGTGCGAATTTCTTTCCTCTGCAATGCCTTCGGCGGGTTGGCCATGACTCGCTTGTCCATTGATAACCGCAGGCTCGTTGGCGCCCTTTGTAGCAGCACTACCGGACCCCGAACCTAAGCTGCAACCACTCACGCTCTCCTTCGCAGCTTTGGTAGCCTTATTATGCGATAATTTTCTCCTCTTCACGCTCTTGCCTTGGCCAACCTCATGGAATATTTCGCCCTGGGCCCGAGCATTCGCAGCTACCCTGCCATACTCTCCTGCAGTCTTGCCATATTCGTGATCTTTGGGTGGGCAGCCAGGGTACATGGAGGCCGAGGAAGCGCGCAGTGGAACCTGGTAGATTTGATCTGCTGGGAGTACCTGCTCAGTCTTAGTCTATAGATGGCATTCTGCCGGCAAGGAAAGCTCACAAAGATTTTCTCAGCTTCTTTCGATGCATATAACATTTCCTTCGCCCTAGCCAGAAATTGACTCGTGGTTCGATGGTTATCAGATTCTGCAACTGTATGCCTTCGAACCATGTCCAGCATCTTCATGTGGCCTTCGATGAGGGATATGTGATGGTTGAAGATCTATATAACGATGAGCCAATCCGGGAGCTCCTAGCATAGAGTTACAGTGAAGGACAGCGCTTACCTCAGGCCAAGGAATACGTCTTGCAGGTGTAGGTTCCCTCCTTGGCTTCCTCCAAGGCCCATCTTTGAAACCTCCGCCCTTAGGTTCTCCCATGTTCGTCAATTCTGGAGTCGAATGACCACGTTCCACCATTATGAATTAATTGCGGACGTTGCTCCGGTGCCAAAGCATGGTGCGCCAGTGATCTACAAATTACAGAAATAGGTAGGCTGCCTTTTGGTGTTACAGCGGGAGCTAGACCCATGTTACATTAGCGGCGGCTCGGCTATGGCGGCACCCTCGGCAGATAAATCTGTCTGTTTAAGTTTAAGCGAGTGTTGATGACTTGATCACCAAACAACAGTTGAGAATCCACTCTTCTTTGTCATGTATATAGTCCCATTGTCTTTGCGTCACTCTTTCACAGTCTTTACGGTATCTTATAGTTCTCATAAATCATCATGTGCTGTTCTCTTGGAGTTATCACACTATTTCTACGGATTACCACTACTCATACTCGCCACCATGACTACCTCCATAGGCGAAGAGATCAACGCCGCAACAAGGAGCCTGCACACTCCCCTAAACCGTCGTATCCTTGCGCTTCTTCCGCTGGCTCTGCCCCCCAAGACTCTCACGCCCACTCTCTACGGCTACGGTTTGTCGCATTTCCTTCCTATATATCATACCTTTGAATTTTGCTTCCGCTCCATCCTCAATTCACCCTCGACACCATCACGTGCAGTTGCATTTCTACGCAAACTGTACATTCCAGAATTGGAGCGCACGCAAAAACTTCGGGCGGATTTGACAAAGCTACTTGGCTGTAACATTACGGCGGGTATGGAAATTGGAGGTCCATGGAGGCAACAACAATCTTTCATGACCCACATCCGTACCTCTACGAATGAAAAGCCCCACCTCCTAATAGCATACACCTGGATCCTCTACATGGCCCTATTCTCCGGGGGCCGGCACATCCGCGCCCGCCTACAGTCCGCAGGCCCGAAGTTCTGGGGTGTAGAAGAGGAAAACCCTCCTCTGTCATTATGGACATTCCCTTCTAACACGGATGGCGAAGACCTAAAGACCCTCTACAAAGCCCAAGTTCTCGAACTCTCAACCTCGCTTACAGAGCTAGAGAGGAAAGAGATTGTGGCTGAGGGGGTGGAAATTATGAGTACGATGTTGAAGCTTGTTGATGAGGTTGATGAGCTTTCTGATCCGTACAAACTCACGCCGAGAGGTAGGGAGCTATCGCTGCCGGAAGAGCAAACACCGCCACTGCTCAAGCGTCTTTCTAACCTTTTCAAATGACTAGGGAATTTCACAGCGAAGGGATTCGGGCAAAAATCCTCCCGCATATTGAAAGGCAACAGCGACTAGGATTACCCAATTCGCATACCGTGACCAGTTTTTACATACTCAAGCATTTAGGATGGCGTTTCCAGATACCCGGTCGTCATGGCGTATTGGATGTGTAGTTTCTTTCTTAGCTCGAAACGCAAACCAACCATTCGATACATCATAGCCTTTAATTTCCAAGATAAGTAATAACTACATACCTTCCTTCTATGAACCAATCCCACCAATCCCACATGATTCTCTTCCTCTTCTCCATATCACACTGTCTTGCAACCAATTTTAGATTAGGACTCGAAGAAAAAGTGTCAGTGAACTGAAAACCATCTCCCTAACCACATAGAAACAAGATACGTGGATGCACTCGACGCGACCAAACAACAAAGCTCTTACTTCTTCTTCCTACTGATTAATTAATTATCAGATATCTCAGTGAATCTCGCCTTCCATCGATGACAAACTCACCGATCTTCTGGTACCTTGATTACGTTGCAGGCTTAAGATGACAAAATATTGAACTATATAGCCCTGAAGCCACCCACTCACATCTCTCCTCCCTACAGTCAAGCAAAGAAGAATTAAGCTCCGTACCTATAATGCGAGCTAAAGAATATTGCTATAAAGTTACCTAGTCCGCCCGAATCTAAGCACAATCCTTTAGCTTCCTGCCACCGACCACGTCAACAACCACTGTGGTGAAATAATCTCCCTATCTTTCTGCTTCAGAAACCGATTTCCCACCTTCCAATCCACTAGTCCACGAGCGCCAAAATGTGAAACTGAATCCTGCTTTCACTGTATCAACGTTCCCTTGGCGATGTGCTTTCTTTGGTGTCTATTGCCGCTTCACGTCCATGGATTTCTCCTGCTGCCACTTCACTCTTCTCACGCTGCTCAAGCAGAATCTCCACCAGCTCAACCGCACTTTCGAAATATTTTCCCATAGCGCTTATATGATCCTTACACTTAGACAGCGCTTCAATCAAACAGGATGCCTTTCCCCTTGAGGGATCCCAATCCCGGGACAAAGTAGTAAACTCTGAGAGGGAGGTTGGAATAAAACCGGAGAGGATGGAGTGGGCGAGCGAGAGGGTTGAGAGAAGTTTTAAGAAGCAGAGTTGGGTTTCGAGAGTGGAGGTTGGAAGTTGGTTACTATCAAGTCTCTCCACAGCATTGCTGTTTCCTGTATCTTCAGTATTCTGTAGGTCATGTAATTCGTCAAAGTCGACTTTTCCCTGTGTAGTATCGATCGGGGTGGATGGTTTGGTGGCTGGGAGAACTCTGGTGGAACAACGGCGCTTTGCTTCTGGTCGCTCGTAACACAATTCATTTGGACGCTTGTGGGATTGCAAGGTGATCCTTGGAGGTTCCAACAGTCGAGCTCGTGATACGTAGGAAGGGGCTACTGGCTGTGCCCCCGGCAGATGTCGAAAATTACCCTGGAACAATCTTTGTGTAGAGTCTCTGCGAGAAGCATGTTGAACTGGCTGCGTGTATGATGGCTCCGTGGTTTGTGACCCGATATACTGGTCTTGTGTTGCATGAGTAGTCGTGATAATAGGAATACTTTCATAACGGCGTTGGTCGCCGTTCAATATTTCGTTGTCCGGCTCGTCATGATATCCTCTTGTGAAACCGGGTTTTTCTTTGCGAAAATCATCATTGACCTCATAAGAGTCGCTTAGATACGAGTCTGCATATCCAGGAACTGGGCCCGATGCGTCCCTCTCTTCTGTCCATTCACCATGGATTGTATAGTGGGCTTTTCGACTCCATAATTCCTGGAGTGCATCGCTGTTTCCACTCGCGTGCGGCGAGTATGGTGGACTGACATACTTGCTTTTCGGAAACGCAGAGACGACGTCACTCGAAGGCTTTAGAGACGCGGTGGAAGCTTGCTTGGGATTGCTTCGCATATTCAAGGCAAATACTCTTGTAGGAGATGGCTTTCTATGACTCACAATGGCTTGCTTGGCTCCGCTTGTCTCCTCGAGAATCAACCTTGCAATTTCTGCCGGCGCAGCAAGCGCGTCACCAGTCACATGAGAAATCTGGATCGGGTTCGTGACATTCTCCGACATTTCCCCGTTCCAATATCGATATGTCCACTCCTCCACACAAGGGTGAAAGATAGGAAAGTTACCTACAGACCAGCGTGTAATAATTCCCCCTTCTTTCCAAATTATTGTTTGTGCCCAGATGTACCCAAAGACGTTGCCCTTGCAGTCATTGTACTTTCTTCTCTCGGCCTCGTTTGAAGGGTTATGCAAATCCAGCCGGACCATTAGGCTGTATTGGAGAGCCTTTCTATCATGCAGGTTTTTGCCTGCTCCCACATATTTATTGGCTACCATAAAGGAATGAATTATCTTTCGCATAGTTTCCGTTCCCGCTTCAACTCCGGCCTGGCATTGAAAACCCTTGGACAACAATATTTGAACCTCACCGCTTCATTTGTTCCGTGGCCGGATGAAAAGATTTTTTTCTAATAGATCGCCCTTGTAGAGCTCTCGAATAACCTGGTCATACGTCTCGCCGAGTTGTTCTCCCCTCGGACTAGACTTGCTTGTGGGTTGCATTGTGATTAGATCTTGATGGATGAGACGGCGCGCATTGCGAAGTAATCAGGCTGAAACATCTCTTGTCAGCAAAGTAGCCAAACAAATTTGGGCAATGAGGTGGTGAAGCTAGGAAAGTGCCAACTATACACCTCACGGACTAGGCTTTGTCTATAGCGGGAGAGTCGAGTATCAAAGCAGGATTAGTACTGACTTTATGGGGCCAAATTCACGTGATGCGAGGTATGTCTTGATGGGCTATATTGCGACCTAAACTTGGCTGTTTTGCTCCACTGTGTCGTTTGTAATTTGTAAATTGCCTTCAACTCTGATCCATGCGAAATGGCAAATTTGGACGATGGGTAAAGTAAGTAGAGAGTGAGGTGTGGTAAGGTCTAAATAGCTTCTTTAGGCTTTGAGAAGGAGCGATGATGGACGCGAGATCATGAAGTGAACAAATTCTCATCCGACTTAACGATAGGTGAGATGCTGGATGTGGGTCATGAAATTTCGACGAAGTCCGAAGGAGACTTTGATGGTCGAAAACAGAAATTGGAGGTGTGGGCTGGGGATGCTTCCACGAACAAATGGTTTGCCGACAAGGGGTACTGACATTACCGAAACATTGTTGAAGTAGCATCCAAGAAGTACAACGAGACAGATGTCTGGGACACAAAGCTTTACTAAGTGGTAGAAAGACGTATATGAATCGAACACAGCATGCTAGCTACTCGATCGAAACTCTTTACGGAACCTACTAGGGTGCTCTCGAATGGACTCCTTAAGATTTCTTTCGTACATTTCCTGGTAGTCGAACAAGATCGGCCCTTTGCGTCAGTATGTAAATATTGGGAATTACGGTCACCTATAGCATTGGAAGATGTCAACAGTTCGGTAAGTTAGACAGGAGGTTGCCCGTGAGTTAGTATAGATTTAGAAACAAACCCCGTGGTATATCGCTTGACGCCTGGATGCTTGCTTGGGCCCAACCTTGACTCCAGATATAGCCAAAAGAAGTTGCCGGATCTCCCCATCAAAACTCTCAAGTCCCATCCTTCTTCAGGAGCTCCCTCACTCTCTCAATCCTCCCCATTCGCCCCTCTAGCACTTCCAGTCGAGCTCTCTTCTCCCCGTCTCTCCTCTCTAGAACCATCACTCTCTCTTCAAGCTTAGCCCTCGCCTTCCTCTCTGTTGCTACCATTTCGTTCGCTTCAGTAAATAATTGCGCGCTTAATTCCTCCAATTCTTCATTGGTCTGGCTGACGCGAGTCTCCGCCGCTTGTCGCAGCGATTGTTCGCGCGTAAGAAGGGTAAGGAGGTCGGCGGACTCGGAGGGTGTAGGGCCATGAGGACTCTTGGAGGATGCAGGGGCGGAAGACGGGGGTTGCGACATGGAGCGACGTGAGGAGGGAAGAAGATAGGAGAGACGGCTTTGCAGAGGGTTGCGGTTGTTCGTTGCGGAAGTTGGGCGAGGCTCGGGTTGGTGTTCGGAGTTCGGGCTTGAGCTGTTGTTTCGGTCAAGGGGGTTTGATGACCCCTTGAGTTCGCGGAGCTCATCTTCGTAGTCGGCAAGTTTGTCAACTAATCCGACGGTCAAGTTATATGTTAGCAACTGTATCCCTTCCTTGTCTCTTTTACGCCTCTACTGAAAGAGCGCATCTTGGAGGGGAGAGAAGAACTTACCTGCTGCTGTTGCTTTGTTTGTTAATATCTTGACCTGAGTTTCAAGCTCTACAATTCTTCTTTGGGCATCTTCAGTGATTCCACAGTGCGAGTGAGACAGGTCAGCGCCACATTGTTGACAGACCTCCTGCGACGAGCGGATAGGCACTGTTGTCGGCACTTGGAGGATCGTCGCTGTTTTTGAGGACATCAACCACTGTTTAACAGGATCTAGCTGCACGACGTGTTTGATAGGGCTATATAAGTGATGATTTGTGGTTATGTGTGGAGTAGGAAGTGTGAAGTTAGAAGGCAATGATTGTGTATTAATAAACGAGGAACGACAAGGTCAGTATTTAATCACGAAGCGCAAGACAATAAGGTAGTGGCTCGCATTGTCCCCCTTGTTCGTCAGCGTGGGCGCGTGGCAGTGCGGGACGATCTCCGCCCTAATGCACCGATTTCCAGGGTCGACTCAAGCGAAGCTCTAACCTAATATGTAAGTAGGGTAGATGCGAGGCAGGCAACATGTCGTCTTCCTTCGTACATCCAGGTACTCATCTACTCCTTTATCTCATGTTAGGCAGAATTAAAGGTTTGTGATGAGATGGATATGCTAAGAGGAACCTGTGCAATCTAAAATACATGAAAACCCGCTCGCCGACGTCGTCTGATGTCCCCTACTCAACATCTACCTGCTTTGGTAGATCTCTTGCAACACTATTATGTCTCGCTTGATACATGAAAACAAGACTTTGTCTTGACATAACCCTCTTGCAACGAGCTCATTGTCAATGCCATGAAACTTTTCGAACCTTGAACAAAAAACCGAGACCACCAGATGTAAGTTGCTGCCAACCTTATCCTGAAGATTCTATGCCGTGTGTGTACCAGCGCAGAGAATCTTCGTCCACGCTATTGCAGCATCCGAAACGCCTGTGAGATGAGGGACTAGAGGAAGTAGGAGGGAAATGATGTTGTCCACAGGCACAACAGGAGTAAGGCGATCACACTGCAACTATCCGATCCCCGATCAAGAGGCGATGGCACGAGCAGTCTGGTTGCCCACCTTCCCTTTCTTGCCAGGCTTTGCAACCGTGCTCCACCCTTCTTCCTCGAGCGTGTCGGCAGTAGGCTCAGTCGAAGCATCGGCGTGCGTTGATGCGCCGTTCGTCTTGGGAGAAATATTCCGGACAATCTCCTTGGGTTTGACAGCTTTGTCCTCGACCACAGACCCGTTTGCGTTCTCTCCGTCAGCTTCCTCATCTGCTGCCGCACCATCTTCGTCGGCATTCCTTCGAAGTATCTCGTAGTTCTTACCCGCCGAGGGCGCTGAATTGCCATTTTCCTTTTCAGTTTCTGTACCGTTTGGTTTCTCTTTGGGCTTATCAGCCTCCTTCGTACGCTCGGCTTCCCTGGCAAGTCGCTTCTCCTCACGCGATTTTTCTTCGGCCGCTTTCTTCTCGTCACGAGCCTTGTCCTCCGCTTCCTTTTTCTCGCGGAGAGCTACTTGTCGCTTCTCTTCAACCTCCTTCTCCCTCGCCGCAGTATCAATTGGCTTGGCTGCGCCAAATGGACTTGGCTTTGAGTCTGAACTTGCCGAAGCCAATGCTGGGTCAGCTGGCGCTTCGGGGACTGTACGCTTCGCCAGATTCAACCTGGGCCGGACAGTCGGGGCAGCAGGTGATGGGGGTGTACTAAGTTCGCGCTGTGAAAGAGCTGGCGATTTAGCTGTAGGGGCGGGTGCTGGTGGTGGCGCATCCGGCTTCATCTTCGCTCTCCACTGGTTGTCCATCTCTGGAGCAGTCGGTGCTCGATCGGCCACTGGTCTCTCGACAAACTCGCGCCTCGGAGGACGCGATCCGTCCTGTGATCTGCCTTCTCCCCATGCTGGGGAATTCCGGCGCTCTCTGGGTCCGTCATGACTCGTCGGGCGGTCCGTGCTTCTAGCTGCGGATCCAGTAGGAAGCGTTGGAGTAAGTGGTCCTTTGCGGTCCCAATTGCCAAAATCCCTTACCTTGCCGTCTCCTTCAAAAGCTGGACGACGACTACCACGATCGCTACCAACATCCGAGCCACTATCAAAACCACGAGCGCCAGAGCCGAAGCCAGCACGATCTGATATCCGACGCTGTCCACCTGCATCCGGAAGAGGCCCTTTCCGAGTCCAGTCACCGAATTCACGAGCGTCAGGTCGATCCTTCTCTATGAGCAAAGCCCGATCAGCGTCCAGACGATCAGGTGAGCATGATGAGCAAAAGAGGAGCAAACATACGTGGCTCTGCGACACTGACTTTGATATTTCGCCCCTGAAACTGGGAGCCGTTGAACTCCAGTGCTTTCTTTAAGCCATCCAAGGTTGCGAACTCGGCATAGCCGAAACCCTTTGGTTTTCGCTCGAGCTTATCTTCTACTATGCGTACACTGGTAACAGAGCATGCTGAGAAAAAGTCCTGGACGTCTCCCTCGGTAGCGTCGAATGACATATTCCCGAGATGAACGGTATACGGAGGTTTGGTAGGAAGTGGTAGTTCTGGGCGAACGGAGTAACCGCCACGGTCTGGCCAACTTGATAAGCTTCCTGGTTCTTAGTCCAGGCATGTTGGACAGGAGCACTACCAGCATATCCACCACTTCCAAATCCACCCCCAGAACCAAAAGACCGATCGTTACCATAACCACCTGTACGGCCAGCTGGTGCTATCGATTGTGGTTAGCAGTCCGCTTCTAGACGCACTAAATCAGACACAAATCTTAGAGGGGAGTGTCATACCAGCTACACGCAGCAAAGGTCAGCAGATGTACCGAAATTATGCCACAGAGTACTTACATGGTAATGGCATGTCTTCCATCTCATCTGCCCAAGAACCCAATTCTAATCTCCATGTCAGCTCTTACTCCGCCTCAATGGAAGCCAAAAAGGTCTCATCGCATACTGGGATCCTGCAGGAACGTTCCCAAGTCCATCTTCTCCCCCTTTGCCTTCTTTGGCGCTGTTATTTCAGTTGTCAGTAAACAGCACTCTCCGAACATATTGGTGGCTAGACTGCGACGACATAACCCCGAAGATGTATCGACGTACCCATGATTGCGGACAAAGACGGCACACACCCTACTTCTCTAGCTGTTAATTGCCGCTGGAGTACAGCGACCGAATGCTTGCGCGTACTGTGAGACCCGTGGATTTGTGGTGGAACAAGATGGACCACCGTTGAAAATGGTGGTGTTGGACGCCGGCAGGATCCTCTTGATGATGAGAATTAAAATCACGGCAGCCGAGAGCCGCTAGTGTAGCCTTGCCCGCATTACTCCGTACCTTGATATGTACCTACTCTACTGTGTACATAGTTGTACAACCACTGCGAGACACTCCATGTCATGGTGCATCAACCGTGGATCAAAGTCACTCAGTGTGATACTCAAAGAGTTATATGATGATAAAGGAGCGTGTCTATATTCTATTTTTCTGTATGCTTTCAAGCCATCCTTGAGTCCGATTTTCACCGTCAACGCCATATTTGAGAGATGGAGCGCCATGAAAGAGACGAAATGATACCGCCCGCTGTGGCAGCGGTCCTGAAGCCGGCTTTGCTGGTCGGCGCTCTGGGTGGTAGGAACAAGTCCTCTTTCTCTCTCTTCAAAGCTACAGAAAAGCAGGTTTACAGGCCGAATGCCGAGGCGATTTGTGTCCGTCTTTATGCATTGCAATTATGATCATTCGACCCTCGGTGTCTGTCGCGAGAAATGAGTTTGCTTGTACATCCTGACCTAGAAAGACATCTTGGATAGTACCCAAACTCCCTAGTGCTTTCCTGAATCGGTCGATCAGGCTCCCAACTTGATTAGTCCAATATCTCTGCGTCTAAATCACCATGTAGCACTGACGACGTTCACAGCGTACCATTCCCTTTCCCTTCACTGTATAATTAGACACTATATTCACGCATTTTCACTTTTTACGAGAACAAACGGCTTACAAAATTCTCAGGTGCGTCTGGCCTCGCAATAGGGAGTGTTGCCGGCGTTATTCGCTCTTCAACCCCAGGTCTCTTCGCCGCCGCCTCAGGCTTCCAATGCTTTGCCCTTGGTACAACGTTTTGGGGTGCGTAAATCGACTTTTAAACTAAAAGCCGCGATGTCACTTCGCAATCCCATCTTTGTACTTGAAATGACACCAGGTTCCCACGGAGTGAAAGCGTCTCTACCAAACATGGGTCTACGTAAGGCCCAAGAAACGTAACTAACGATTCCTTCAGTAAGCAGAGCCACCATCCTTCACGCCTGGCAACCCGAAACCCTAAACCCCCAAGACCGCGCCAAAGCCAGTAGTCTCGCCGGCGGCTTTACAGGTGGCACCGTCGGCGGTCTCATCCGAGGCCGCGCCAACATCATTCCTGGCGCAATCATGTTCACCCTCTTCGGCTACCTCGGCCAAACCCTGTACAATACTCTTGACGCCCGTCATACCCGTGAAATTATGCTTGCCTCTACTACTGCTGGTGTAGCGGAGAAGAAGAATTGGATGGAGAGGGTGTCGGATATGAAATGGAGTCCGATGAAGATGCTGAGTGATGAGCAGTACGAGAGGATGCTAAACAAGAGGCTGTTGAAGGTTGAGGCGGAGATTGCAATTCTGGATGAGAAGATTGAGAGGGTGGGTCTAGAAGCTAGCGATGTTCGGAGCATGGATGGGCAAGGGGAGCAGGTGAGCAAGTCGGGTTGAGCTCTTAAGCTCGAAGACGATGAGTATATCGGCCTTTAACAGAGCGAGAATCTGGGATGGGGAGGACTCGAGTGATTGAGGAATAGGAGCGAGGCGGTAGCTAGCATGCAGCCTCGACTGGCAGGACGAGGATGCGGGCATGGACAATTAATGAACTACCGTGCAAGCCAAGAAGACAGATGAGAAAAGCTTCGAGGGAAGTTGGACAACGGGAAGGCGGGGTTGATAATATTTTGATCAATGGAGTGGTCGAATCTCGAGGAACGAGAGCATTCAAAAATCGCAGGACTGATATAGTGGGGTCTTTTGAAACGGAAAGTTCGAAGATAAATATCCCATCTAGCACGTCTTCACATTATCAAACCTGGAATTGCAATGGACGCAATTGGATCTAGAATCTTTCATGAGACGACTTCTAAACCAAAATGCTTGACCCTGCCGCTTTCTACCTTCTACAAACCTTTCTCCCCTTCGACACCCAAAACACCAATAAACCACACCCTAGGGTATCCGCTCGCTCGAAAAAACATCTCCCCATCGCGCTTCCCCTCTTTCAATCCTCATCCTCATCCCACCCCCCCTCCACCTCCGCCCACCCCCTCCCCCACCTTCTTCCCTCCCCCTCCCCACCCACCCTCAACCCCCTCGCCCCTTGCGCATCCTCCCGCCAACACCTCGCTCGGAAATCGTCACCCACACTAACCAGCTCACCACCAGGCATCCACGTCAACCCCGTTACTTCCCGGCTATGTCCCCGCACGAGCGCGGCGCCATGCGTGTAGATGGGGATGGTGTCGTTAAGACGAGGGGCGTTGCGTGTTGCAGGGGGCGAGGTAGACCTTGAGGGGGGAGGGCGCCGCATGTAGCGTTCGTCGGTTGGGAAGAGCACGGCGCATCCATCACTGCTACCGACGGCAAGGAGCTCGGTGTTAGCGCCGCTGGTGGGGCGAATCGCGGCTTTAACGTAGAAAGTCGTGGCGTGGAATTTCCGGTGGCGGAAGCCGTAGATAGGTCCTAGCCCCTGTTTTTCCGTGCCGCCTGCGGATCTCCTGGGTCGCGAGGAAGAGGCGGAGAGGGAGAGCTCGGGGGCAGAGCCAAGGATGAGGTGGGGGGTTGAATAGGTGTAGATTGTATTGTCTCGGCAGAGGGTGTAGAGTCTAGCGCCATCGGTGCTGAGCGCGAGGGACGTGAGTCCGAAATGGCGGTGGCGAGTGTGGGAGTCTGGTTGTCTAGTGCTTGAGAGCGGGGTTGCGCGGCGGCCGCTGCGGGGGTTATGCGTGGTGCGCAGGTCCCAGAGTTTGACGGTTGCATTTGCTTCTGAGGCGGTGAGGAGGAGGTGGGAGCGTTCTCCGGGAAGGAAGGAAATGGCGGTGATGGAAACGTCGCCGCGGCGGGATGGAGATTCGGTTTTTGAGGGGGCGTCGGAGGATGCTGAGGGGAGTTTGGGGTTGGCCATTGGCACGGCGGGCAGGGTTTGGCGACTTGCGTGGGCGTCGAATATGGTATTGGTGGAGCGGGCATATTTCAGGTCATTGTGGGTGTGGAGTCTTGATGCGGAATCGCCGTCGAGGGAGGAATGGAGTTTCTGAACTGGAGCGTCGAAACCTTTGCATCGAAGATCCCATATCTGTACGCTGCCATCTCTGCTGCAGGTTGCAATTACGCTGGCGCTACCGGGCTGGAACCGGGTCTGCTTCAACGAGGATACGTGACCCGCCATGGTGTATATTATGCGTTGGGTCGGCATGTCGATGACCTTGCCCGTCTGATCTCCGGATGCGGTCGCCAAGAGTGAGTCATCTGGAGAGAAGGCAAGATCGAGGATAGCGTTCGCGTGTGGGCTGAAAGTGAGATAGGACTTCGAGAATCCAGGCTTGCCATCTTTCTCTGTTTCGAGAAGTCTGACGCCGCCATCCTCGTCTCCAATGGCAACAAGAGAGTTCGCTAGGGAAAATCGTTAGCTTTGTATTCAGACTGGATGGATGGTTGTATCAGCTCACTGTTGCAGCTGGTGGCACAAAAAGGTATGGTGGCCTCTTGTGCGTCAGTCGGGTTCAGACATGCATGAGTGTCCTCAGGTCTTGTCATGAAGTTTGCGGTCTCATTCTGCCAATCGCTACTTCCATAATCAACCGTCGGATATCTTCGATCAGTATCGCCTGTTTCTTTACGTAAAAGTCGGCCCAGCGGTCCTCGCTGTCTCGAATATGCGATAGGTTCGACGAAATGCAGCCGTTTCCGATTGCTTCTAGTGTTCCTCCCAGGATCACTATCTGAGAAGTCTCCGCCCGAAGCGGAATCTTCTATATCGGTCCCATCGTCATCAGACAAGCTGAGAGACTGCTTCCGTAATCGTTTCAAAGGCGATGATCTGTCTGGCGTGGTATCTGGCAAGACTGGCTCCTTCTTTGTTCTCTTCCGGGAGACATCCAAAGACTCATTTTCCTCCTCGTTGTAGATTTGTATACTATCCTTTGTCGATATTGTCCGTCTCACAGTGCCCTTGCGATTCGCACCTGAAGCAGTGATATCTCTCAATGCTTGTCTTGATGCGCTAATCTTAGTGCCTTGCCCTAGTGAAGATCTTGGAGTGAAGAAACGTGTGAACCTTTTCGGCGTTACCGTCGGTGGCTGCTTGCGTTTACCATTAGATTGTCTGCTTGAGAGCAGAGGCGATGACGTTAGGTTTTCGTCTGGTGTCAATTTCTGGATTCTACCCAAGCTCTTCTGAGAAGACAATAGTGTGTCGTCTATCATTTTGATTTTAAAGAGGACCTTTTGCATCCCAAGACCGAATTAATCTGTAAGTAAGGTGGTGCTCTCGAAGAAAAGCGATTTTAAGTAGTGAAGACGGGCTCCAGATGCTAATTGAACATCGCGTCTCGCGAAGAAGAACGCGCTCCCGGCCACGGTGATAGGAGATAAGCCACCTGTGCTATCCCAAATTTGCGTTAGCTTGAAGCTAGTGCTCCACCAGGTCGGGGAGAGTTTTCTTAGTTTCACCGACATCAGAGACCCACGAAAAGTCGAAATTTAGATGGACGAGCATATGTACATTGGGCTTTTACGGTCCTTCAAGCATATCTGGTTATCGAGAAGACCCAGAATGTCTTCTGCGAATTGATCTCAGAATAGCCCTTCAAGCAGAAAGAAGACCCCAAGAGATGTCGACATAAAACTCGAAGAGGGCTTCACTAACCCCCAACTTCTATCAGTGCTCCGTATTTTTCACTTTGATACATCACAATGGCGCCAATCAAGCGTAAGGGAGATGTAGAAAATAGGAATACTCGTCCGGAGAAGAGGCCGAAGCCTTCGCCATCCACTCCAAAGCTTTCAGTACTAAGAGAAGAGGAGCCAGCATTCCCCCGAGGCGGCGCAAGCATCCTGACTCCTCTGGAGCACAAGCAGATCCAAATCCAAGCTAAACAAGATGTCCTCTTCGAACAGTCCACAGGTAAGAAGCCAACAAAGCACGATTTTGAAGACGAGGAAAACGAGGAAGACGAGGTGGATCAACCTAGGAATGCTCCAACGAAGACGAAGCGCAACTCCAAGTCGTTGGACAAGAAAGGGAAGGGCGCTATGATTGAGGAGAAAAATGTCCGGGTCGAAGGGTTGAGTTATAAACGCCTTGTACCTGGTTCAATGGTGCTTGGCCAGATCTCCAAGATCAATCGATACGACATTGCACTAGCTTTACCTAACAACCTAACAGGCTTTATACCTTGTACGTCAATATCAGGAAAGTTCATAGAAAGGATGGAAGCTCTCGTTGGGGACGAGCCAGCTAGTGAGAACCATGAATATGGCAAGGAATTAGATCTGCGCAATTATTTCTCGATTGGCCAATACTTGCGCGCTTATGTCACCTCTACGCAAGCGGAATCATCTTCTGGAGTAAAGGGTAAGAGGCACATCGATCTCTCGATAAACCCCCAACAAGCGAACTCGGGTCTCAGCAAGGCCGATTTGGTCGTCAACAGCATGGTGCAGGCAGCTGTGCTCAGTGTCGAGGATCATGGTTTGATCATGGACCTCGGGCTCGAAGATACCACAGTTCGAGGCTTTATGTCGTCAAAGGAAGTTGGGCCAAATATTGATATCTCTAAGATCGAGGAAGGCGCTGTTTATCTGTGCCTAATCACTGGCATGAGCTCCAATGGCAACATTATCAAACTTTCCGCAGATCCACATAAAGCAGGAAACCTAAAAAAAGGCCATTACTTGATCGATGCGCCAACCGTAGACTCTTTCCTACCTGGAACAGCAATTGAGATATTAGTGTCCGAAGTCACCCCTTCTGGTATCGCCGGCAAAGCTATGGGGATGCTGGACGTCACAGCCGACTTGATCCACTCTGGTGCCGCTGGAAGTGGAAAAGACCTCGCGAAGAAATACACGAACGGCAGTAAGATCAAGGGTCGAATAGTCTGTACCTTCCCTACTGTAGAAGAAAAAAAGCTTGGGGTCTCGCTGTTAGACCATGTTATCTCCCTCAATTCAGACATCGCCACCATGAATGCTACAAAAGAAAATACTATGCCCACTCAAATGCTGCCGATTTCCACGATTGTGGAAATGGCTAGAGTTGCCAAGGTCGAGCAAGGAGTCGGCCTACTGGTCGATGTTGGGGTAAAGGGTGTACGAGGTTTCGTTCATATCTCTCGGATCATAGATGGTAAAATAGAAACGCTCTCGGAGTCGACTGGGCCATATAAAGTTGGCTCGGTACATAAAGCACGGATTATCGGCTATAACCCGATGGATGGCCTTTTCATCGTATCGCTAGAGCCAAAGGTCATCAACCAGCCGTTCCTAAGTATGGAAGATGTTAAGATTGGACAAGTCGTACAAGGCACAGTGGAAAAGCTTATGGTTGGTCCCACTGGCGTGAGCGGCGTTTTAGTCAATATCGCTGAAGGGATTACGGGCTTGGTACCTGAAGTACATCTTTCAGATATTCACTTGCAACATCCTGAGAAGAAATTCAAGGAAGGCAGTCCAGTGACCGCTAGGGTATTATCGACAAATCTCGAAAAACGACAACTTCGTTTAACTCTCAAAAAGACCTTGGTAAACAGTGAGGCTAAGATATGGCAGTCATTCGATGGTTTAAACCCTGGTATGCACGCTCCTGGGACTTTGGTCAATATTCTACCTTCTGGGGCCGTAGTTCAATTCTATGGCTCAGTCCGCGGCTTCTTGCCAGTATCGGAGATGAGTGAATCCTACATAGAGGATCCAAAACAGCACTTCCGTACCGGTCAAGTAGTTAATGTTCACATTATTTCCGTCGATCCTCTTGAGAGCCGCATGTTAGTCTCATGCAAAGACCCATCAGTATTCGGAGCAGCACAACGTGAGGCGCTCAGCAGTCTTAGTGCGGGCACTATCACAAGCGGCACCGTCTCCGAGAAGACGAGTGACGAGATCATAGTAGAGCTCGAGGGATCAGGCTTGAAAGCGATATTGGCAATTGAGCATCTCGCAGATGGCTCGGCTCAGAAGAGTTTGGCTCTATCTAAGAAGATCCGGGTTGGTCAGATCATGAAAGACCTCGTAATTTTGAGTAAGCAGGAGTCAAAGCAACTAGTCAAGCTCACAAGCAAACCTGCTCTGGTCAAAGCAGCGAAAGAGGGAACACTTCTCAAAGCGTTCGATGGTGTTGTCAAGGATGCCGAAGTCTCCGGGTTTGTCAACAATATCACGCTCACGGGCGTCTATGTGCAGTTTGCAGGAGACTTAACCGGACTCCTTCTGAAGGCGCATGTGCCAGATGAATTAGTGCAGTTACCAGATTTCGGCATGCGGAGACATCAATCGATTTCTACAAAGATCCTGACAGTCGATCATGGACAGCAACGGTTCTTGCTAACCTTGAAGCCTCTCCTAATGGATACAACGGGAGCGACAGCAAAGACTGAAACCCACGTTGCTGACAAAATATTGAGAAACCCAGTGGATGAAGTGTCAACCACAATCGACGACTTCGCTATGGGTCTACTGACAATGGCCAAGGTTATGTCTATCAAGGAAACGCAGCTTAACGTTCAATTGGCGGATGGCGTCCAAGGGAGAATCGACGTCTCTGAGATGTTTGACACCTGGGAGGCTATCAAGGATCGAAAGCACCCTTTGAAGTCTTTCCGGTCCAAACAGATCCTGCCAGTGCGGATTATCGGAATGCACGACTCGAGAAATCACCGATTTCTCCCAATCACGAATCGAGGCAAAGCACTTGTCTTTGAACTGACGGCGAAGCCGAGTAATCAAACTGCAGAGAACCTTGACATCTTGACCCTTGACAAAGTCAAGGTGGGTTCATTTCACATCGTTTTTGTGAACAATGTGTCTGATGACTGTATCTGGGTCAATGTATCTCCCAACGTACGAGGTCGTATTCGCGCAATGGATGTCTCTGATGATATTTCTCTTCTCAAATATCTGGTAAACAACTTCCCAGTCGGATCTGCCCTCCGTGCAACAGTATTGAGGGTCGATGTCACAAACAGTCGCCTTGACCTTTCGGCGCGATCCAGTCGCTCGTCAGGCCCTCTATCATTGAAAGACCTTGCCAAAGGCATGGTCTTGCCAGGAAGAGTGACCAAAGTCTCCGAGCGCCAGATTATGGTTCAGCTTAGCGAGACCCTCTCCGGCCCTGTGCATCTGATAGACATAGCCGACGATTACTCAATAGCAAATCCCACCACTTATGAGAAGAACCAAACTATACGGGTATGTGTCAAGGATGTAGATGCCCCAAATAAGAGGATAACTCTATCAACCCGGCCTTCAAAAGTCCTGAGTTCATCTCTACCCGTCATCGATGCTGAAATTGCCTCCATATCTCAGCTCAAAGTCAATGATGTTTTCAGAGGATTCGTCAGGAGCGTGGCAGACAACGGGCTGTTCATAACTTTAGCCAGCAATGTGACAGCTTTTGTTAAGATATCGGATCTGTCGGATCTGTACATCAAAGACTGGAGATCAGGTTTCGAGGTTGATCAGCTCGTTAAAGGCAAGATCATTGCTGTGGACCCCCTGTTGAACCATGTTCAGATGAGTCTTAAGCTGTCTCATATTGACAAAGACTACCAACCACCCATGACGTTCACTGACATGAAGGTTGGGCAAATCCTCACTGGGAAGATTAGAAAAGTCGAAGAATTTGGAGTTTTTATTGTCATTGACAATTCTGCGAATGTAAGTGGTCTGTGTCACCGAAGCCAGATGGCCGACCAGAAATCCCCAAACCCGAAGAAGCTCTACAACGAAGGAGATATCGTCAAGGCTAAAATTCTGAAAATCGATCAAGATAAGAGACAAATCTCTCTGGGGCTGAAGGCTTCGTTTTTTGAAGATGATGAAGGGGAAAACGCTGATGAAAGCGACGAAGACATGCTTGAAACGAAAGGTGTGACGCTTGACGACGAACACGATCAGGAAGATGAAGAAGGAGAAGAAGGGATTGATCTCGAAAATGTTCGAGACATTGATAGTGATGCTGAAGTGGAAGGCGAAGATGGTGGCGTTGACACATCCGAAAACAACGGAGAACACCTTACCATACCAGAGCGACTCACGGGCCTCAGCACTGGCGGGTTTGATTGGACAGGGGAAACATTTGCCCAGAACGAGAAAGATGCGCTATCAGAGACAGACGGAGAGCAACCCCAAACTAAGAAAAAGAAGCGAAGAAAGGCAGAGATCAAAATCGACAGAACAGGCGACCTCGACGCTAATGGTCCCCAATCCATAGCCGATTTCGAACGTCTCTTGATGGGACAACCCAACTCCTCCATATTATGGCTCAGCTACATGGCTTTCCAACTTCAACTAAGCGAGGTAACCAAAGCCCGCGAGATCGCCGAGCGAGCAATCAGAACCATCAATATCAGGGAAGAATCCGAGAAAATGAATGTCTGGGTGGCCCTGCTCAACCTCGAAAACGCCTACGGCACAGACGATTCTCTCGAAGCAGTCTTCCAACGTGCCTGCCAGTACAACGATGCGCAAGAAATCCACGAACGTTTAATAAGCATCCACATCCAATCCGGCAACAACAATGTAAGTTCCTCTCCCCGCATACCCTGGCTATCACACCCACTAATCCCTAACCCAGAAAGCCGACACCCTCTTCCAAACCGCTCTAAAAAGATTCTCCCAAACCCCCTCCCTCTGGCTCAACTACGCCACCTTCCTCTCCACCACCCTCGCCTCCCCCGACCGCGCCCGCGCCCTCCTCCCCCGCGCCTTGCAATCCCTCTCTCCCCACACCCACTTGTCCCTCACCACCAAATTCGCGCAACTCGAATTCAACAGCCCCCACGGCTCGGCGGAAAGGGGCAGAACGATGTTCGAGGGCTTATTGGCCACGTGGCCGAAACGGTGGGATCTGTGGAACGTGCTGCTAGATTTGGAGATGAAGCAGGGGAATCGGGAGCAGGTGCGGCGGTTGTTAGAGAGGATTACGTCGCAGAAGCTTAAGAGCAAGAAGGCGAAGTTTTTCTTCAAGAGGTGGTTGGAGTATGAGGAGAAAGAGGGGGATGCGAAGAGTAGGGAGAGGGTGAAGGCGTTAGCGGCGGAGTATGTAAGGAGGCTGACGGAGAAGGAGGGGGGTTAGGTAAATATCGTAGGAAAGCAGTCTCTCATGTACGAAATCACCGTATAGCACAAGTCCAGTGACAGAACTTGGTACACATCCTCTCTGCATGTTTCCCAGCCACTGGCCTCGTACCGATACCACTCAGCAATTCCATCTCCCCACCACTATCAAATCAACTCCTGCAATCTACTCTACATATCCGCCCCGAACCCACGACTCCTCCCGAAAAAGCCACAAATCCTCATTGTGCTATCAACCGTGTTTTCAAACAAAAAGAGACAAGATGTGCTCATCGTAACCTCTGTGATTTTTTCCGGTGATAGCGGTTTGACTGTGCTGAGCGAGGGAGGTGGAGTAGGGGTTAGGGTTGGGGGGGAAAGTGTCATGGATGGGGGGCAGACTTGGACAGAGAGGGGAGGTGGCTTACACGCTGAGAAGAGCTAGCTACAAAAAGGGCTGGGTAGTGGTGTGGAGAGTAGGAAAAGCAACCTATCTATGTACTGTATGTATAAACCCATAAGGTACATAGCACCCACGTGCGGTGAACCCACTTAACTTGGGGCTGATTTGGAATGGAATGATGGACGGAATGGTGGATTTTTTAAATAAAAACATGAAATTTCATTGTGCGTGTAAGTCATCTCTCTATATGGAAACGTCGCTTTCGCAAGGACTAACAGTAATCCTTCAATCCTCGTGCCCAAAAACCACCCCCTCACCCCCTCAAATGCTTAAGATTCTCCCTAACACTCTCCTCCAACCCCGTCCACCCACTCCTCCCCAACCTCCGCAAAAGCTCCGCTCCCCGCTGATTCGGCACCTCCATCAAATCCCTCGGACAACCCTCCAAATCCTCCGGAAACGTCTTCCCGGGCTCCAATTTCCGCAGCACAGCTAGGATATCGTTCCAACTGTATGGTTCGGCGAAGGCCATGATGCGCTCGTTCTGGACTTCGGGGTCGAGCAGAGCGGCGACGTGCAGGAGCGCGGTGTCGGTGACGTTGACCATCCATTGCGGGGGAAAGAGTTTGTACTGCTCGGGGAAGGTGGTGGCGTTGTAGATGGTGGGGACCCAGGCGCCTGTGGAGGTGGCTTGTTCGGCGCTGAGGATCTCGCCGAAGTTTGCGTTGGGGAGAACGGCATTGACGGTGAAGTTAGGGTGGTGCTCTTTGACGAATTTCCAGACTTCCTGCTCTGCTTGGGTTTTGCTGGCACCGTAGACGGCCATTGCTCGTGAGGGCTCGTATGGGGGTGGTTTCCAGGCGTCGTCGACGTCTTCTTGGTTCCAGGTGTTGGTGTCGACTGAGAAGACTTTGGTGGGTTTGGGCCTGGTCATGGCGGTAGAGGAGGAGGTGTAGACGAGGCGTTTCACCGAGGGGCTTTTCTCGGCTGCGGTCAGGGCGTTGACTGCGCCAGCGATGGTGGGGGTGACGACTTTATGGGGGTCCCCAACGTCAAAGGCGATAACGGAAGCGACGTGGGCTACTCCGGAGACGTCTAGTCAAGGGGTGGTGTTAGTAAGTGGGTTTAGAGAGCCTCAATTGTAGGCGAATGAGGTTGTATACCTTTAGTAACTTCGTCAAATGCGCCGGGGACAACCATGTCCTCCACGACCACCATCTCGAACTTTCCAGGGCCATACTTTTTGTCAAAAAGTTCTTGCAGCCAACTGCTCTTTATAGCATCTCTTACTGTGCCTCGAACCTTGTAGCCGATTTTGAGAAACTGGTCGGCGACATGGCCAGCAATGAATCCGTTTGCGCCTGTCACAAGGATCCAGGAGCCGGACGCGATGACGGGAGGTTTGCCGTTGAAGGTAAGAGCCATTGTCTAGAGTTCGTGAAAGGAAGTCGTTGATTCAAATACCCAGATTCGCTGGTTTGTAATCATGGTTATGCGCACATCCGAGTCTTTCCGTGGGAATAGGGAATAGGGAATAATCGCAGTATGATAGCATCGCCGTCGAATGGCTGCATTGTCCACATCACTGGGCTGACAGTATTCTCACGTGTTCTGTTAGTACATGGAAAGTAGTATACTCTCCGTCCTCTTGTCTTGGGAAAGCATCGAATCCTAACTTGGACCATCTCCATGTCCAGGACGCATGAGGAAGTAGCCCAATCGAGATTCGAGTCCACATGCTTGCGCATCCGCTTAAGCTTAGGGTTTAACCCTCGGTTTCTCGTCAACATTCAACTCTTGCCTCCATTGACTCTTGGGACATTCTCCTTCAATTCTCTCCTCTTTGGCCACGAGTAGCACACAGAGAGCTACCGTAGGTATTTACAATGGGTTGAAAAGTTGGGTCGAACATCGCCTCGGATCTGCACTTTCAGTTCTGACCCCCCGTTATCATTTTTTAAACGCATTATAATGTCTGTGAACTAATTGTCTAGACTGCCCCCTGTAACAACGATATTGTTTTGTCCAGATATCCCGATAAAGTCATCCATCTGCGCACATTCATCTTTGCTCAAAAAGAGGCCAAAATGAGTCTCCATACGCTCACTGCTGCCTACACTGATTCCTCCTGCTCATGGACGTCCCGTGGCAGCCTCCATGCTTGCAGCACCTGCCTGACCACCCGTATATCCCGCACCTGGCTTCTTTTTACGACTAACTTCCAAGTGGTTAGAAAGACGATGCTCCGAGCCTTTTTTTTAACCCCAACTACAGAGAGAAGAGCACCAAAAGTCGGCTTTTTCCAATGTAATTTTCCAAATAGAGGTAGCGCAAAAGATAGATCATGGAGGAGGAATGAAGAGATTGTAAACCGTGCAACATACGTGCCTGATCCCAAAATTAATCGCACAGCGTCGGCACCCACACGAGAATCGCCACGATCTGGCCGAATCCCCACGTACCATCGTAGGTATTGTATTGTTGAAACCATTGCAAGTGAGAGGCAAAAATGTATATGCAGTAAATGTATATGCGGAAGAATGTCAGGTGGAAAACGGCAGTGCCGAAACCCAGCACCTCCTTGGCGTGTCCGAACAGTTCCTTTTTCGACGCAATATGGAGCTTTTTCAAAATCCAATCGTTTATTCTTCGCTGAGTATTATCCGTGGAGCGGCAGAAGTGATCGACAATGAGGATGACTGATGTGACGAGACAGAATACGCATATGGCGTTAGCGCCGACTTCGAAACCAAAGTCGGAGCCGCTTTGGGGATCGTAACACCAGGCAATTAGGCTCTTCGATGCGCAAGTGGCTGGTCCACCCGTAGAAGCGGTCTCTATGATGTGGTTGAGATCTTTGGCATCTAGCGTGAACGTGTCGCTCTTTATGCGGCTCTTTGTGAGCAGAGTCGCTGCTGCGACCCCGATGATTGTCGCGGATAGGGTGAGGAGGTACCATGATTGCTTGTGGATCATGTGCAAGGTAAGTAGGGTGAACGGGATCGGGAGGAATCCACCAATAGCAATATTGGGTTTTGATGAAGATGTATGTGTTGTAAATTTGTTGAAAGCTTTGAGGTTGAAGGCCGCCTCTCATTGGTGTGACCAGTCCTGCAATGTTTGTTGCTAACATGAAGAAGCACTGCGCTTTCTGGAAATCGACCACTGCGGTCGTGAGGGCTTCGGGGTAGGCTTTCTCTTCATTCAATGATTTTCTAAATCGCTCTTTTGCTATGCTTGATTTGTATTGTGTGGATAGAACGCCGAGGCAAGTATGGCCCATGTTATATATAGCGTAGTTGATTGGCATCCAGGGGATAGCGAAAATAAACGCGAGCAACGCTAACCCCATCTGCATGGCGTAGGATATATATACCTATACCCAATTTGAGTAGGAATTCTAGAAACGCGGCGGACTTCATGTTACCCCTATACCTCCCACGTCTGCATTTACCGGAGCTGAGATGTCGGCGCAAATGTCGGTGTAAGGGGCTTTAGCCCTGTTGGGACAATCTGGGTTGTCACCACAGATGTCGAGCAGACAAACATGGATTGCGTTGTTGATATCGGAAGGCAAAGATGAATTCCGACTGCTTTTCTTGAAGCCGAGATCTTTCAGGACACTAATGCTCTCGGCATGCAGATTCCCCCCAGCCCACAGTTCGGAAACGTTTTGATACAACCCACAGTTATGCAAGGTTTCCAGGTTTCCGAATATCTGTGTGGGATCAAGGTAAGCGGCCGTGCAATTTTGAGTCTCATTACCGCAAGCTTTAGAAAAGAGAGTGATACTGTTACTGTCCTTGGCGCCATTGTAAAAGCTGTTGAGGGCACCTTGGAGGCCAAAGTCTGGGTATTCTACCGCGTTAATGGGGTCCCGACCTTGACAGCTGAATACCTTTAACGGTGGAGGTTTGAGCGCAAAACAAGTCAACTGAAAGGCAAACGAAGTCCATGTAGTCCGCATCGCCGAGAGCGATAATTCTGATATTGCACCAGCTGCACCAAGTCAAGAGCATCTAATTAGAGAGAAAAATGGCGAGCAAAAGAGGCCATTTGTAAAAGCTGCCCTTCTACGCCCAGCACAAGGCTGTACATTAATAGATTTGCTCTCAGAAGAGCATGAAACAGCCAGTCAACCCCGGTGCTCGACGCACATTGCGGGAGGCTCGAAAGGGGCAGTGGTGATGCAGCAAGAAGGAGGATGGTGCAGCACGCAGGGTCGAGAAGGCATCGGAGCCGACGATGCAGCTGTGCGAACTGCTCGATCTGGTGGTGATGAGCCAGGCGAAGAAAGTGATATGTGGGGCAAGTAGCATGGCGTGCAAGTTACTGGCTGTAATGATATGGTGAGAGCCGACAAGTGAGTTTTAGGGGGGGAGGGGGGAGAGGGTTGCTTGAATATCGATGGAAGAAGGCCCTTACCCTTCCTCCGCAGAACTGTGGCTGTTTGGTGTAACCGATCACTTTGCGTACGACGTATGCCCCCATGAAAATTGGATGGAGGGCTTACCGCTCTGCTACAGAAGGCTGATCTGGTGGTGGAAACACAGTATGCAATCTTATCTATAAACTCCCGAGGTATATAGCACCAGAAAAGAAACGAAACCACTACACCTAATATAGCATCCATATGTGGACGACACCACTCAACTCCATTCCGCGCCCGAAAGCTGATGACGTTTCACGCGGTTTTACTCGTCCTTTTAAACAACCTTTTTGGTGCAGCCGCGCAGGGCGCCTCCGTACCCGGAAGCTGATAACGTTTCGCGCGCTTTTACTCGTCTTTATTGAAAAAAAACAGAAGAACTGTGGCTGTCTGGTGTAACCGCGAGGACTTCAATCTCATTGCTCATCCCAACCTCCAATCCCCCATCCTCACTCCACTCCGTACATCTAACCTCTACCCCCTTGAACGCCTCCATCTCTCCAACACCCCACCACTGAATGAATCCGTACCCTTCCGGCATTTTAAGCACATACTTTGCGCCCGGTTTTGCTTCAAAGCAAATAGGCACCATAGTCAAGTCCCTTGTTATACTCTCCCCTGGACGAACTGTTGAGAAGCCATTGGCGGCAGTGATTGGTTTCGGTTCATCATCCAGATCGAAGTCGATGGAGTCGAAATGGATGGCTTCAGCGTTTGGTGGTGAGGAGGGATACAGGCGATATGTGCCTGTCATAGAGGCTGTGCTGGAGATGGGAGATCCGTCTTCCTTAAAGTTGAAGGACGGCAGGGGTGGACAAGAGGATGTTGGAGGAGATGAAGCGTTGTGGTAGTGTAAGGTTGCTCTTAGTATATAATTGCTTTCTTCCCCAAGGGGAAAGGTGGGTGGGCCGGTTATGGTGATTGAGATGTTCGCTTCGATGTCTTGTTTATTACTACTTCGAGAGGCCTGGTTGTCATTTATCTAATTGGTTGAACCATTCATTTCTCGTGGGCTTGTAGTTTTGTAGCATGGAAAGAGGAGAAACTCACTGCGCAATATCATTCATAATGCCCCCTGACGAGTCCTTGCTCCCTTGATCATTAATGTAGGTGGATCGTTGTAAAAGGCGAGATATCCCTCACTTTCATCCGGAGTATAGCTGCTAAAGTAAGTCAGGTTCATTAACGCCTACAAGTTGTGCGGATGGCTCAGTATCCAGTATGCATGAAATATCTCCTCCATGTTAGCGATATCACAGGCAGATCTGAATGCACGTCTGCTTGCTGACGTCACATATATGCATGCCAAGATAATGGAGATAAGGAGGATCTACCTCAAAGTCCGTTGCAGAAGAGGTTTGCTGATGAATGCGTTGATTAGTCAATGGCGAATGGATTACAAACGACCTCCAGCTACGGAGTACGAACAATGCATACTGCCTTGCTGTTCTAACGCCTTTAGCTTTCATTCCCAAACAAATCAATACTCACAGGTTCAGGCCATCTCAAGCTCCACAAATATGTCCACCAATGAAACCATCCTCGTGATTGGCGCCGGTGAGCTAGGTATGGAGATACTTCGGAGCTTAGCCAAGAAGACGCCTTCGCATTCGAGTACCAAGATAACCGTTCTTCTAAGATCCGCAACGATCGATTCTCATGATCCACAAAAAAGAAAAACCACAGCTGAGCTTCACGCCCTTGGGATCTCCCTATTAGCTAGCGATATCGTGACAGCTTCTACCATAGAACTGTCCAAGCTTTTTGAGCCATTCCACACAATCGTCGGTTGTACTGGATTCTCTGCGGGCCGTTCCATCCAGGTCAAACTCGCGCATGCGGTGCTGGATGCACGAGTTGCCCGTTATTTTCCTTGGCAGTTTGGCGTCGATTACGATGTTATTGGCCGTGGTAGTGCACAGGACCTTTTTGACGAACAACTCGACGTACGAGATCTTCTGCGAGGACAGAGCAAGACGGAGTGGGTCATTGTCTCGACTGGCATGTTCACCAGTTTCCTTTTCGAGCCTTGGTTTGGTGTAGTAGATTTGGAAACAGACACCGTCCATGCTTTGGGGAGTTTGGAGAATCAGGTTACTTTGACGACGCCGGAGGACATTGGAAATTTGACGGCTGACATCCTCTTTGCGGACGGGCCTAGGACTGCGAATGAGGTCGTCTTTGTTGCTGGTGATACTGTGTCATACGGTCAACTCGCAGATATTGTTGAAAGCGTATTGGGTAGAAATATAAAGAGGACAGAATGGACTGTAAAGATATTGGAGGAAGAACTGAAATCCGACCCCAGTAATCTAATTCGCAAGTATCGAATCGTCTTTGCCAAGGGCAAAGGTGTAGCTTGGGACATTGGGAAGACGTACAATGCGAGGAAGAACATGAAGGTAGTAAGTTTGAAGGAGTGGGCCAGTAAAAATTTGAAGTGAGTACCAGTCAAGACCTCAAATCATAGCAATATCATCGCAATTGAAACCCATGGCGTGCTTGTACCTCGTCTACTTTTTAAGCAAGTGTTGGAAAACGAGGTTATATGGGGCCATTTACTAGGTAGGTTGAAGCTACGAAAAGTGAAAAACTCTACTAGCGGGTCCCAGCCCTACCAGCCCTATGAGGCGAAGGTTACCAACTCCCCTATTTCCAACAGCAAGTGGCCCTCTCAAAGCAAGATTAGCAAGGCAATTGATCAACTAGAATCTCAGTTCTCAGGTCTATCGATAGATCTATTCGACTTCATGAATATGAGTTGATGCGTATCGTCAGTCCACTTTGCTATTATGCTTTTTCGCTTGTTGTACGTTGACTTTTGCCAGACACTGAGGGCGTGTTTTAAAGAATGCTTTGAAGCGAGTATATAAATAAATGTGTAGATGCCAGTGTAGATGAAATGTTCAGTAAATAAAGTATCGGGTGAGGAGATAACTAAGTACATAGATAAGTTAAAAGATTGGTGAGTGAACAGGTGAATAAATAGAGTGCTGAGTAGACTGGTGAGTAGATAGATGAGTAGGTAGAGAAGCAGGTAGACAAGTAGGTAGAGGGATAAAAGATAGGGAAGTAGATAGGGCAGTAGATATATTGCTGAGTACCTAGGGTGACGAGTAGATAGATGAGTAGGTAGGTGAGTAGATAGAATGCTGAGCACAGCACATAAAGTAGTGAATAAATCACATACGAAATACTCAGTATATGATTTGTACGACCGGAAGCTGTGATAACACCCGTCACGAGTAGAGGGCAGAGAAAGAGCGGATGGCCTGCCAAACAGCCCATTCTTCTTGACCTTCTCTTCGATAAGTAAATACAGAAATTCGCAAACAAAGTAAACGAATCCCCATTTCAATCAACCGAGTCCGACGACATCCTTCGCTCCGCGGAACTCTCCCGATTGTAATTGGGAGTTAGGTCCGAAATTCTGTTTCGTCAATCTTAGTCAGTAAGCCATTTTCGGAGACGACAGATCTTGGTGGAGACTAACGTAAGTCTATCACGAGAATCGCTTCGCCATGCAGGATTCTTCCAGTGATTCAGCCGTTCTGCTAGTCGGTATCCCCCTCTTGATTCGGTTGCTCTGTCTTTTTCTTCAATTTCTTCCACCTTGCTTAACTTCTTTGCTCTGTCATGCAGAAGTAGACGTACTACGCTTTGTTGACTGTCTATCAAGGCCAGGAATCTTGCGATGATATAGTTCTTACCATTAAACACCCATTCTTTATAGGTACAGCCAACATCAATCTCCATATGATAGTCTACCATATCCTCTGGCTTGATTTCATGTTCTAGTAGGGCTTCCAACGAAGCTTCATAACCTTTTTCAGCGGTGAGATGCAGACGGTCAGCTTCTCTGGTGGAGAGGTTACGACGTTGCGGGTGGTATATATATTCGTCTACCTGGTGCTGCGTCTTGACGATGTAGTCTATACCTGCCTCGCTGTACTTCAAAGCTGCGAAACAGAGCGCAGAGATTGCATCACCTTCCTTCTCCTGTCGACGTGTTCCAAGGTTTGCTCCGTGCTCCAACAAGATATTCACGGCCTCTTCATATCCTCTGACAGCGGCGTGCCACAGAATTGAGAACCCTCTTCTATCTGTGGAGTTAATATCAGGCCCTTGTTGCAGCAAGATCTTCATCACTGTGTCATGACCACTTGAAGCAGCATGCATCAACGCTGTAAATCCATGTGAGTCTTTTCGCTCTATATCAGTCTCTTGTTGCAACAAGATCTCGATCACTTTGTTATGACCCCTTGAAACAGCATGCATCAATGATGTACGTCCGTCTGAATCTTTCTGCTCGACATCAGCCTCATGTCGCAGCAAGATCTTCATCACTGTGTCATGACCACTTGAAGCAGCATGCATCAACGCTGTAAATCCATGTGAGTCTTTTCGCTCTATATCAGTCTCATGTTGCAACAAGATCTCGATCACTTTGTTATGACCCCTTGAAACAGCATGCATCAATGATGTACGTCCGTCTGAATCTTTCTGCTCGACATCAGCCTCATGTCGCAGCAAGATCTCCACCACTGAGTCATGGTCCCCGAGAGCAGCTTTCATCAAAGCTGTAGATCCGTCTGTGTTCTTTTGCTCGATATCAGCCCCATGTTGCAGCAAGAGCTCGGTCACTGTGTCATGACCCCTTGAAACAGCATGCATCAATGCTGTACATCCGTCTGAATCTTTCTGCTCGACATCAGCCTCATGTCGCAGCAAGATCTCCACCACAGAGTCATGATGCCCGAGAGCAGCTTTCATCAAAGCTGTTGATCCATCTGTATTCTTTTGCTCGATATCAGCCCCATGTTGCAGCAAGAGCTCGATCACTGTGTCATGACCCCATGAAACAGCACGCATCAATGCTGTATTTCCGGCCAAGTTCTTCTGCTCGACATCAGCCTCATGTCGCAGCAAGATCTCCATCACTGAGTCATGATTCTCGAGAGCAGCTTTCATCAAAGCTGTAGATCCATCTGTATTCTTTTGCTCGATATCAGCCCCATGTTGCAGCAAGAGCTCGATCACTGTGTCATGACCCCATGAAACAGCACGCATCAATGCTGTATTTCCGGCCAAGTTCTTCTGCTCGACATCAGCCTCATGTCGCAGCAAGATCTCCATCACTGAGTCATGATTCTCGAGAGCAGCTTTCATCAAAGCTGTAGATCCGTCTTTATTTTTTTGCTCGATATCAGCCCCATGTTGCAGCAAGAGCTCGATCACTTTGTTATGACCCCTTGAAACAGCATGCATCAATGCTGTACATCCGTCTGAATCTTTCTGCTCAATATCAGCCTTAGATTGTAGCAAGATCTTCACCACTGTGTCATGACCCCCCCTAGCAGCTTCTATCAACGCTGTTTGTCCATATATATCTTGTGTGTCTGCTCTGGCTTCATGGTGCAAAAGTAGTTTGACTAGTATCTCATTCCCAATACACACTCCCCACCAAAGAGCTGTTCTTGAATCTTCGTCACTCATCTCAATATCAGCATTATGCTGCAACAAAAGCTTAACTACTTCGTCATGACCCTCGCATGAGGCTGCAAGCAAAGCTGTTTGTCCAAAATGATTCTGAGCATTCACAAAGGTCCCCGAGTTTAGCAGCATTTGAACTACAGCTTTGCTCCCACTGGATGAGGCAATAATCAGCGCCGTGTCTCTATGATTGTCTACCACGTCAACACCAGCCCCCCTCTCCAGCAGTATTTTCGTCACCATTTCATACCCACCTTCTGCTGCCCACATTAATGCTGTCCTACCTTTTGGATCTCTTGTATCAGTTAGACTCTCTGGTTGTGAAAGTTGCACCTCTGCATTGAAATCCAGTATTTTCTTGATTAATGCATATATCCCAGAGTAAGCTCCGAGCTGCAATGGAGTGAAAGTATATGGCGCCCAATACAATTGGTACTTTTCCGAAGAAGTCCTATATGAGGCTAACCAGGAATCTCTGATGTCTGAATTTGGTTCGAAAAACTCACGATACAGGTCAAAAAGGTCTCCTATATTTGGAGATGCTTGTCTTCCATGGAACATCCAATTGTCCATCTGATAATGCAAAACCATTGGAGGTTCAAGATCAGGAACGTGTTCTAGTGCAGGTTCATTGTCATTGCCTGCATGCTCGTCCTCTATAGGTGATCGCCAAGAACCATCTTCGTCTGATGAAACCTCGCTCTCGTCCTCAGTTGACGACTGATCGTCACTTTGGCTCGCCAACGGTTCAATTACTTTGGGGTCTCTCGGGTTAATGGGTCCATTCGCAAAAACGCCACTGCAAAAATACGATATAGACCTTCTCGCCATATTGCCATGCTCTTCTGCCAGTTCCGGTGAGAGAGCCAGCTTGCATTTGGATGAGGTAAGAAAATCTTTGGCTGATTGATGCACTAAATGAACTGTTGTATTTTGAATCAATACGCCACGACTATTCTTACGTTCAACGTCTGTGCGAACTGTCAAAAGTGATCGACATTGAGAGACGTACTCTTTCAGCGAACTGCCGTTATTCCAGTCTTCTTTAGGTATATCCGCTGCAACAGCCATTTCGTATAAAGTGAGTGGACGTATCGCAACTACGACAGCTTTCAGGATTTCTTTGGTAATGTCTGCTCCATTACTAGCGTCGTCCGCGAAAGCTTTATCTAGGATTTGGGCATACATTTCGGCAAGACCACGAGGCAGACGGTCAAGCGCTCTCCTGATATTCCCGTTGGTTTTGAAGGTCTTCTTGAGCTCTACACATGCCAAAGAGACCCAGAGAAACGTTCCTCCGGCTTTTTCTTTCAGAACTTTTAGCACCAGATCTCGTTGTTCCTCAGAATACCGCTTTTTCTCCAGCAGTATGTCTACTTTCCAGCGTATATACCTCGACACGGCGTGATCTACTGACGCTGAATTGTTCTCCAAGCTAATATCGGGACTATTAATAAATGCTTCGTTGATATCGACTTCATTATTTCGACTAGTCAGTATCCACTTTGTTGCTGATCCAGCTGTCGATCTAGTCTTATCTTTACCAGTGTATACCTCCATCAACCTCAGCAATGTCTCACGGGACTCTGGATCACATTCATCCAGCGCATCAACAACGAAGTAAACCCTGTTGAGCGTAGACTGTAGAAGCATGTCCTGCAGTATCCGCCATAGCGTTTGTAGGGCATTTCTAGAATTCAAGAGCTGGGATCCTTGTTTCTTGTACTCGTCTTGGATGTGACAAAACAGTTTCGGCTGCTGGCAAAGGATTTGATACAGCAGACTTCGAAGGATGGCGACAGCATTGTTCGTATTGATGTCTTTGTTATCGCAGAAGAAACAAGCTAAGACACTGTTCGAGCTGTCAGACTGTTCAAGCCGTGTCGACAACTCAGCAACCATGGCGATGGTGATCATCGTCTTGCCCATACCAGGCCCCCCATGGACAAGCAGTACCTGGGACTCTTCGCTGTTTAACCACTCGGTGTAGGTCATATCACCAAAGATCCAAGAGCAGCTTCCCTCTAACAGATTATCTTTATCCGTTTGTATTCTGCTTATGTCGTCTAAGGGGTTTGTAACGAACAATGCGTGTAGACATTCCAGATGTTCCTTTTCCACCACTGTCATACGAAGCGTCAGTTTGGATCCATCGTCATCTAGGCCTAGAGTTAATGGTACTCACAGGACTCGTCCTGGACAATCTTTCGGGCTAGAAAGACGGTATTAGCAGACACATTGTATGAACCTGAATAGTAAGAAGGAAGTACTTACAACTTAAGCGAGCTTGGATAGAGCTGGCAGATTGATCAACGAGTCTTCTTATCTCTTGGCTCACCAGTCTATAATTATTGTCTTGTGAAGACTGAAATTTGTTCATGTTCAGGTGATCTGATGCTAAGCCAAGCTTGGGAAACCCGTCTATACAGGCAGAGACTTCGTCTACCATGACATCCTGACTAATCATGAGACAGACATCTTTAAATAAGGACTACAGTGCTCACCTGATAGGCTGGAAACAAGGATAATTTTCGCCTCGGAATCTTCGCAATATCCGTATCACATTGCTCAAAGAAACAGAAGAGAGTGATGGATTTGCGGTTGATCAACAAGCAGAAGTCATTGAGTAGATCTCTTAGAGATTCGGACTCCGATCTAATCTCCTTGATTAAGCTTGTATCCGAAGGGATAATGATACGAGCAATTCGGGCAAATATCTCTGCTATCCTCGCAGTTTTGGAGCCTCTGAAGGGTGTCCCTAGGAAGACGACTCCGGCGGTAGACTTGAGCACATCGTTGAAGCTTTGGTTACTGGCCGAAAGCAAAGCCTATAGCATTATTAGACCGGTACTAGCGATCCCGGTTAATTTCCTCTTTTCCTCAAATACCTTCTGGAGAACGTTGCCTCCCATAGAATGCGCGACGAAAACAATAGGGCGCCCCCTACATTCCTGTTTTTTTTGGATGTTCAACATTGTGAGACCCCGTCGTCTTTCATTGTCTACTCACTCGTCTCTGGTCTTCCAGGCTCCTCAAGAGCTGTTCGCCAATAAGAGATAATCTCTGGTGTATAGACCCTGCACCGAACCACGTAGACTCATATCCAAATCGCATTATTCTCGCATTTGGTATTGCTGCCGGGAGCATGTCTTCGTCTTCCAGCCAACTGACCTGCCCCGCATTCTTGTCATTGTAAGTCCATGTCCGATCTGGGTCAGCACCAAGGCCTGAAACGGCGACTACACTGAAGTACACATAGAATCAGTGAATAGCGCAAGCTGGGTGTTGGAACCTCAAGACAACTTACTCGACCGTACATTCAGTGTGATGACTGTCGGGAGTAGGATGCAGCACTCTGCACCCGAGCGAAGGCTTCGTACGATCAATACTCGACATTTGGCATGATCGGCCGGATCTATCTCGAATTCCGTCAAGTCTTCAATATCTAGAAAGTTCAGGCGCTTAGCTGCATGCGATAATAGACCTCGATTTTCGAATCTCGAGCCGGCCTTGATGGAGCCTTGGAGCCTATCGGCAAGCGAAACGACGCAGCAGGGTATGCGAGCAGCTGCCAGCAGGGGCCAAATGCGGAAGCACAGCCAATAGATTAGTATCTCGCACACCCTTCATCCACTCGCTCCTATCAATTACTGTGGTCTCAGTCATCTTCAGAGAGACATTTCTCAAGACCACAGAGCGGTTTGCGAGACTCTTGTAGGCCCTGCGAGCTGCTAAGAGGTGCCGAGTACGCCACAACCACATAGAAGAACATACCTAGACTGTACCCTCCTCCCAAAGTTTCTTCCTTCCTTTAAGCGACGCATCTCACCTCTTGTAGATACTTGAGATACTTTTCGCCTTCAGGCAATCTTTCCTTCAAGCGACGCGTGTCAAGAAATCGCGCACACGGTTCTTGATGGCCTGGAAGTAGGCCGCATTCACCTTGGGAAGATCGCTGACATAGATTACTACTCTGGCACTTGTTCAAAATGTCGACTTCACCACCTGAGTCTGCTCGTGCCAGGAAGTCCTTCCATACCTAATTGCCAAAGGCCCCAAGTTTCTATCAACGCCCATTTTCGCCGTCGGGATCTTTGGATTTGATTTGTGCGCAAAAGGCATCAATGAGCTCTTGACCACATACAATTTCATACTGTTCTTAATAAACCGATGATTATCACCATCAAGATTGCAATCACCAATCAACATCCCTATTCATGAACTACAGAACCCCTTCACCACATGTCCCTTGTCCTGAAAAACCAAGTACCATCTCCCTGAACAACTAATCCCGACTAACCACCCTCACTCTCCCCACCGACACACCACCCCAACCCCCAAATCCCCTGCTAGCCAGTTCCCCGATGCACACACCAACCTACAACCACCCATACAGCAACACATAATCTTTCCCACCGTATGTCAAGCTTCAAGCACTTCAGCGTTCACTCATGACACTCAATCTACAACCAGAAAAACCCAAAACTTCTCTCTTTTAGTCTTTTCACAACGTACAAAGGCTAGGAGATGACGGATGGGCGAGCAGGTGGGGAGGATGTGAGTTGAAGAAGCGTTGGGCGGAGGTGGGTGAGGAGGAGGTTTGAGTTTCGAGTTTCTATGGTTGAGTTGGCTGAATTGGTTGAGTTGATTGGGGAGAGGGAGGAGGGGCAGGAGGGAAGGTGGGTGGGTGGTAGTTGTAGCCCGGGGGCGGCGGGGGGGGGGAATGGAAGGAAGAGCGGTGGGAGGCGGAATGATAGTGAAGTAAGTCTCAAGTCTCCCAAAGGAAAAGATATAATATTTTTGATAAATGAATGGAAAACCTCCATGAGTAACGATTGTGGGATCTGTATCTATTTATGAAGAAGAATTTTTACCAACTGAGGGAGTACAACAGCCATTGGCGTTTGGCTTCATGAGCGGAAGATATGCAAGGATGGGGCTCAACAATCATCAATCAGTCAGTACATATACCTGGCCAAAGTAGGTAATCTCAAATTCAATCTGATACGTAACAGTATAATGAATCCTACCAGACTTGTAGCAATCGCCATATCCAGTTGACACCACCCGCAAAGGAAGCTTTCCCGATAGAATTGCCAGCCCACAAGCAGTGTCTCAACTGGACCACCTCTGCTTATGGTTCTGAACCAAAAGCACCCCCTCATCATCCGGACCTGGTTGCGCAAGACTAGGACCAGAAGACGCAAGCCATTCAACACGAATCGATCTATCCTTACTCAGCTTCTGTCCGTCAAACCCTAGTCCCAAAATATTAGCCAAATGCACATCTAAGAGCAGCCAGCAGAGAGAACTTTAGAGGCAAAAATATTCTTACAGAGCTCGAAACGAATATCAGCTGGGCCTATCACGACCTTGACTTGGTATTCGACTTTGAAGTAGCGTTCTCCTTTGTTCCAGAAGCGGTGGTTTTTCTCCTTGAACTTTTTCTCGTCGGCGGTCGAGAGGTCGGATTCGACTTCGCAGAGTTCTCGGGCATCCGAGGCTGGAAATCGCGTTAGCAGTACTTTTTCCCCAAGCCCTATACTCGTGTGAGACATACGATCGGTCATTTGATAGGGCAGGATATCCAGGTCAGCGTATGAGACAATGATGTTTGTAGGGAACGCTCTTCGAGGATCCCCAGGTTTGGCCATTCGGGTGAACTTTTGGATTATTGGTTGATCTGCGGAGACTGGCTCGCCCTGCCGCAGTCTTAGGGTGACAGCCTTCAATTGAATCAGAAATGGTGACGCACCTTTTTGATAAACCAAGCGATTGTTCGATGAAGATAAAGCTTCCCGTTATGGGGATCTTTGTGCGTTCTACGCCCAATGTGCTGTGGATTCTTGGGGCTGTATAACTCCTTGCAAACCGTACCATAAGAGGCACGGCAGCATCGCCATTTAAGAATGGCCCTACCGACCTTGAGCTTGCGAACACGATCGGCTACGAGTCCTTTACAAACAGCTAATTGTGGGTCTGGTGATATTCTTATTTGCATGTTCCTTGCATTGGGATGTCTCGTGTTGAAATTGAAACGAGATCTGAGCTCCTCCTGAACATACGGGGAATGGCCTAGCCCACCCGAAAGGACCAGATGAGCCTTTTGGAGTCAGACATGCAATACATAGGTACGGACGATTCTGACGTACCACTTGCCCATTCGGAAACTTCCGCTGCATGTTCTGTAACTGGGAATCAATCAATGTTACTAGCTTGTCCACCTGACTGTCAAATAATTTCTGGAGTTCCGCTCTTTAGGTAAGGTCAATCTCGGTATAATGACGAAGCGGATGTGGTAGAGAAGTACCAACCTAGTGAATTGCATCTCTCCATTCTCAAGTCCCACAGCCGTATTGGTATATGCAGGGCTGATTCGGGGAACAGGAACTGAGAAAACTGGGGTGTCATCAGGACCTCCATGTTCACACTTTGTGTTTTGAAAATCTCTGCTTTTCATCATCTCCCAAGCGACTTCTTCCGGAGTAACGTTGAGCTTTTCGGTACGGTCAGCATGCTCGAGGCGCTGTTTGGCGAGTTCTTCGAAATCCAAGTCTATGGCTGCCGAGCCAATTGTACCACCTTCAAGATGTACTGGAATCAGCAGGCTAGAAATATAGGCAATCTAGAGCAGCTGAATTCACCAAACACCACATCGAGCTGCTCCAAGGAAAGCGCTTCACTCCGAGTGTCAGTCACTCGAAGAACGGAGAGATCCTTCCTCCGTCCGCCATTAGAACAACCCAAATTGCGATGGAAGAATGACAACATACCGTAGTGCCGCCTCCTGCGTCACAGACTAGAAGAATATCGCGCTCCTAAGAAAGAAATCGATTAAGAACATTCCTCAAAGAGACGATGACATGGTTTAAATTGCTAGAAGCGCACTTGAAAGATACCGGAAGCTTCGATTGAAGTATGGACCGCGGCTGCTTCGGCTTCGGTAAGACCAATGCTCATTAAATGTTTGTTGCCGCATCCAAAACCAGCTCGTTGAGCGATTGATCTCAAATTTTCTACAATCTCCGGTTTCCACGTTGTAGGCACACTGAACAAAAACTCGATTCTAGCATCCTGCCACGCGATACCTGACAATTCTGGCGATAGTTTGAACTCGATATGCCTATACAGCAACCGAAGATAATCCTCATACCATTTCTCGACGTCGTCAATAGACTTCGGAGCGTCTGTGCTATCTTCCACCTGCTTTTTGTGGAGACGGATAGGGTCTAAAAAGGTCTTAAACCACTCTATATAATCTTTATCCTCTGCGTTCTGTTCTGCCGCCGTCTCGGAAAGGAAGCCCCATGAGCATGGAGTTTGGTGATTGTTGCCCGGATACACAAGGATTGTGGGGACTTTGTTCTCGTTTGCTTGACCCCTTCCTGGCCATTTCTGGATCCATTTCACTGAATGAGAGCCAATAGACAGATTCGTATAAGAGACACCTAGTACGAGAGGTTGAAGGTCAGCACTCGCTTGCGGCTGCCAACAGAGATTCTACTCGGTCTACTCGGGTGCGCGGCGGCTAGTGTCGCGAATCGAAGCTTGTCGACACCGCTGCTCTTCTTGAAGAACGTACCTGTACATGTCATGCCAAAATCAACACCAACAATGAGATGAGGCTTTGCTTCATCCATTATCTTCAGTAGTTATTAGTGGACCGCTGCTGTGCAGCAGCGAAGACAGTTGTGCCGAGGCGATTGCAAAAGTTCTAGGTCTTCCAGCCCGCAGGTTTGCCTTGCCCCTAACAGACCATCCTTTTATTATTGTTGCTAAGGTACTCTCTAGACAAGGCTGTGAGCAATTACTAGGGCCTCATTTACGGCAGATCATCGACAAAAAGTGATTTCGGCGGCATGGATGTGCATATGCAGTGTGACCCGCCAGGGATTTCTTCCGTTCAATTTTCCACCCCTGAAACAGCGACCTCTCGGTGGCATTGCTTCTCCTGGCTTATGGTCTGTATTTCATGCCTGCGATTTGCATCAATGAAGCAAGTTAGCGGTAAAGCCGACATACAGCACCGATTGAGGCCTATGTATACTACTTTTCCTAAGTGCTAGCCATTCTACGTGATGTTGGTCAATTCTAGGGTTCTGAGTGGAGATCGCTGGAGATAGCAGATCAGCTGCCCCAAACCTATCAGCTTGACTGCTGAGATCTGGGTGATAAAGTCCTGGCGCGTTCGGGCCTCTGGAAGACTAACCTATTACTGGAAGCTTTGCCGCAGCCAGCAAGGAATTGATCTACCTGTAACGCCCCCGGCTTCTCGGATCTGAATGCGGCTGTTTATTCCGTTCTCGAAAAACCATTATTAAGGTATCTCTATGAGGTTTGCCTTGTTACTGTTTGCCTATGCCTTACACTTTGGGCTTAACACTTAATGCGTTGCTGACACCCTTTCGAATCGTAATATTTTCCTGCGGAGGTAAAGGCTTTTGTAAAGCGCGACAATTCTATACATCAATCTGCCTTAAGATGTATTTATATACGTACTTTTGACATCCATAAACAGTGGGAATAGTCTGGGCCTCGGTTTTCCAGAAGAGAAGTCTTTGGTGTTTTCTTCTATAGCCATGGCATCTGTTTCACCCACACCGTCTGTCTCAACGACGACTTCAACGACGATCTCGACTTCAACGGCGACTTCATATATAACGACACTTTTAGGCTCAACGACGACTTTATATGCAACGACAACTTTATATCCAACGGCGACTCCAAGTTCAACAGTTGCAAACGCGTCCAATGCCAGTTCGGTAACCACCTCAGCTGTTCTGTCATCTGGTCCAACGACGACTTCGTCTCCACCGACAACTGTGTCTCCAACCACAATTTCAGCCGCGTCCAGTGGCAGTTCAGCACCTATCAATAACTCAACTAATATCAACAGCACCGTCCCTCATAATCCATCTACCAATTCAATCAGTCCTGGTGCAGTCGCCGGTATTGGCGTCGGAAGTGCCGCCGCTGGTGCTCTCTTGGCATCAATCATCGTGTGGCTCGTCATGAGAGCTTTACGCAAACGCCATAGGACTCACCACGAAGAAGAACCCATACACGAGTCTCTTCGAAGGGAGAAAGGCGCCTCAATACCTGGACATTTGGGAGCTAAGGATGTCATGGGTGGGGAGCCAAGTGCTGCAACGATTATACAGGATTCTCTCCCACAACCAGAAGAAGATCAAGCGATTGGAGGAGAAATGTCTAGGTTACGGACATTGATCAAACACCATGTTCAAAGCTACTACCATACTGCGCCTCTCGAACCCTCGCTTATGAGCGCTGTTGACGCCAATCAAGCCGCTTTGGCTGATTTCTCTCACGGCCATCTATCGCCATCGATGCTCACTTCTCTCTTTCTAAACCCTAAGACAAGACTCGTAACCATTCGTTCGTGTCTTGCCTGGGCGATGACCTCGAGAATAGAACTCACGTGCAGTTCGGATACATCCTTTCTGCCGCCAGAGGTCGTAAGCTGTATCAACTCCATGATCGATGTGAAGACCGAAGACCGAAGTAGGTTGTCAAGGCTTCGGGAACATAGTAGCAGATTCTAATGAGGAAATAGAGCAAATGGTACTCCTGAGTAAATGGCGCACAATCTCAGGTGTTCTTCTGCCGAAGATTTATGGCCAAAGCTTCTTTTCTCGGAGTGACCCTCGTCTTCCTAACGTTATCCATGCACGACGGTCCCTAGATTCCATTTTTCGCCCATACGCTAAGGAACCGTTTGACGATGATGAACGTCTGCGCAAACTTGAGGATCTGTTGAAACGTGCGGCTCGCTTCGGATACTTACTCTTTTCCCAGCCAAGTCAATGGGAGTTCAAATGGGACAATGCCCAAGGTGCCGCGAGAAACGGTCTTACCATATTCCCGGCGCTCTTGCTGGTTGCCGATGAGGATGGAATACCGTTACAGAAGCCTAGGGTATTGGAAGAGCAAGAGATGATTGAGGTTGTGCAGGGTCTTACGTAGGGAGGTCTGCTCTCGATCATGTAAGCCGTCACAAGGGGAGAGTATTGGGATTTTCAGCTTGTCGACAGCAAAGACAGAAGGAAACAACCACACGATCACATCATGAACGGACTACTTGAACGGACTACTGTCCATTAGATATCAGACTACGGAACTGAATTTTGATCCGCGAGCCGCAACCCACAAGCCAATTTTCATGACGGGATATGCAATCGGCTAGCCAGTGGTAGACTTTAGAGGGCGGCAGCGTCGTACTTTCGATTGGTTCCAGTCAAACAGGCTGCAGAGACGTGCGGCTGGATTGTGTCGTCAACGCCTAGTGACCATTCATAGACGAGGTTAAGGACTTGAGGTGGGCTTCAAGGATCAATCATAATTGTGGGCCCAGTACGAGTACTATGTACCACAGAATCCTTCTGTTGCCATTTAGGTGTGGTTGTGCCGCAATGGAACAAGCCACTAGCGTTTCCAAACCCACAGCCTTGCAGCACAAGTGCAATCATCAACCTGAGCATAACAATCTACTACGACGCAGTGCGTAGTAGAACTACAATTTCGGTCATGTGAGTCTTGCGCGTCCTGAGTTAATCCATCAGCTAATGAATGAAGCGTATCGCAAGAGGAACGCTTCGCTCTTCATTTGCTCAGTCAAAACCTGAAACCCTATTCAGGGAACGAACGACCCTTTCAGCCATGGAAATCCCCTCGATCGCTACCGCACTCAAATTTGTCGACTTTGGTCGCACCCTCAAAGCCGTTCCCGCCCAAAGTGCGCAATTCCTTACTGTCCTCAACCGTGTGCGCGCCGACCTGGATGAAGCCTTGCGTGAAAGATGCGAAAAACAATCCACTCTGGAGTCCTGCCCTGGTAAGAAAGCCTGGATTGACGGCGCCATATTTGACACTCGACGCGCCTTGAGTGATACTGGCGCTCAGGTCGAGGGCGCAAGGGTAGATATCCAGAGTGGAAGGAGCGTGACGCTGAAGCATCGCTTTGAATGGGTGCTACGGAACCATCAGAAGATTCATACGCTGGAATCAGTGCTGAGGACTTGCCATGCCTCGTTATTGGTTGCGATAAATGCTCTGCACACTCTCCAGGCCACGACTGGAGCTACGACGTCCCCAATGGCTTACGAGGACCTGCTAGGGGAAGAAGCAATCACGTTGCACTCCATGCCGACGCTGAAAAGTCCTGCTGCACGGAGGCCGAAGCGAAGTACGAACAAGGCTTCCGGATCTGATCTTAGCATCCTACCCGTCGAGATTGATTCTACCACCAAGAAGACTACCATTTTACCTCAAGAGCCGCTGGAGTACTCCCAGTGGTATACTGTTTTCGATGCCTCTCCAACATGGCAATCCGTCTCGTCCCTGGCTTTAAAAACATTTGAGCCAACTTCCCCTTCCTCATGTTCTTCAACGCTGATACCCCGACATGATAGCATGTTTGATGCACAGCAGCTACCAGCTATCCAATGTATTGACCAGGATCTCCTGAGCCCGGAAATTGATGCCGCTTTCCCAAGTCGTGATGCGTTGGATGCCGAGAACGAGAAGTTCAATGGCTCTGTCAAGGCAGATTTCTTTCGACAGTCAACGGTGCAGGAACGAAGGAGGAGAGCAAGGGCACAGTTCGGCCGTCGTTAGAACATGCTGCAATTCGCTAAGCAGGGGCGTCTATAACGATGGGAACATGCAGCACATTCGGTTCGAACAATCGCTTGAAGAATTTCTACAGGTTGGCGTTGTTGGATCGGAATACCCGGAGTTTTTCGCCTTACAAGCTTTTCTCTTGTATCTTTGCCTACAACATATTGATTGTCACCAACAACTCATCTGAACCACATCGCAGAAATGGTCATTTGCCATTTCAGGAGAATTGTCTCGATAGTACGTGATGGTGTGTTTGGATCGTGTTGCTTTCCCAGCATTGCCGTTGCATCTGCATGCGCAACCCCGGTCCTTAAGCCAAGAGCTTGATACCTGTTGAATATTATCCACCAACGAACCAATCAATAACAGCCACTGTGTAGCAGCAGCAACAGAGTGGTCATCCTTACCCTCCACCCACACCTCAATACTATATACTGTAGAAGAAGCTTTAACTACGATAATCCAAGATTACGGCACAACTTTCAGACAGCCAAGGGCATCAGCAACCACTGGCGACGCCAATGTCTTCAACACCTACAACATCAACAGCATTTTCAAATCCTCATACCTGTCATCCAGCTCTTCTGGCCCTCCTACCCAGTCCTTACATCGGCCATTGATCCTTAACCTCTTCTCTCGGTTTTCGTGCCAGCAAACATCCGTTCCCTAGTGCTGCTATTTTAAGAGAGTCAGCACCAAGATCTCGTTCTTAGTTACGATTTCCTAAGAAGATTTATCGTTTGCACATAAAAATTATAATAGCGCGGTATAGCTATGTAGCTGACAAAGACTACGTGGCTTTGCTCTCCGTATACCATAAGCTTCGTCGTCTTATAAGTCATTGCGACGTACCCAGCAACTACATTCAGCAAGTAACTGCACTTGAATAAACAGAAACCTCTCAGGATGGACAATTATATAAATTATTAATATTCGAATGCAACGGAGAGAGATGAGGCTTACATTGTGGCCCACATGAGTAAGTCGTTTCTTTCTTTTGTTTGAAGTCACTTGCAATGATGTCTACACTACGTGCTACCTCCTACCACTACTTCTAATGACTTTGTCACTGCATCGATGAATTGAGACTGAATGTCATGTGCAGAGCAGATATCGCCATGTATAGCAACTTCTATATGCCAGACTAGAAAGTTTTTCCTAGCTAGGAGCTTCGTTCGGAAGCTGACACTGTCTGTGGACACTGGGATGCAACCGATGCTTGGGCACATAAGAGGCACGCTCCGCGAAATAAGTTTCTGATAAGGCCCGGACCTTTCGAGAGAATAAACGCAGCCTAAAGGATGTTGGGATTTTAGTGCCGGAGGATTTTCCAACCACTTTGGAATTTTTCACCATTAGCGTTGCATCTTCAGGCCAAAATTGAGACAACGCACATTTGCTAAATAGGTATGCCGGCAATGGTATCTGGGAACACCATCACCGAAGGGACTGCAGGGTGATAGGAGATTAGAGTTCCAACGAATAGTAAGGATCAGGACTCGGATGCGTCAAACATGTATGTATCGGGCATGTTCTTGTGCTTGTAGAAACTCTTAATACATGTCTACGCCGTAAGTAAGTATTATAACTCGCTCCACAACAGCTTGCAGTCAAAGCGGAGCTGAAGTGTAGCATAGGAAGGCCAATATTCTCAAAGGCTTTTGTGATACATAATCTGCGCTCTCAGGTTTACCAGCTCTCAATATCATTCCTACGCTGCATTCTGTCTTGGCAAAACCATAAGGCATCTGAACCAGGTAAGACATCAACGACGGCATATGGTCCTGGATGCGGTTTCGAAAAGCGAATGTTTGATTTGCCAAGTTTCGGAGCAAACCCTCCGCGTAATCCCTTTTCCTGTCAGATCCACAATTCCTTCAACAAAGCCAACAGCCTGCAATCAGTAACCATAAACCTTCAAGTCCAAGAAGGCAAAATATCCTCCTCCGTGCCCGGCCTTCAGAAGCTCTGCAGCACCTGGTACAAAGCCATCGGCAGCCTCGACCCAAGCAAAAGCCCTCTCATCATCCTCCACGACGGTCTAGACGCCTGCTACCACCATCTTACCCCCCTCACAGATCTCACGGCGAACCCACGCCATCCCAACAATCTTCTACGACCGAATCGGCAACGGTCACTCCACCCATCTCCCCTCAAAAAACGGCGACGACGCTTTTTGGACCGAAGCGCTCTTCATCTCCGAACTCGACAGCTTAATCTCTCACCTCGGTCTACGCACCCGCGGCTTTGCTCTCTACGGCCACTCCCGAGACGACATGCTCAGCGCCGGCTACGCCGCTCTACCCCCCCCTTTGCGGAAAATGATCATCTCCAACAGCCTTGCGAGCATAGCGCTGTGGCGAACTAGTACCAACGCCATGCGCGCCAAGCTGCCGCAGGGCGTCCAGGACACGCTAACGAGATGCGAGGAGGAGAAGGTTTTTGAGAGTAGGGAGTACGAGGTCGCGGTGGAGGTGTTTTACAAGCGGCACTTATGCCTCGCCACGCCGTGGCCGGCGCCCCGAGGTGGCACGTGGCGCTGAATGTGTTCGGGCGAGGATCTAACAAAGTTGTGGGGGATCTTGTACGTTTTCAATCCGTTTCGTCCCTCACATTATCTATCTAAAGACCCCCTTTGCAATCCGCCCCAGTTCATCCATTCCCAACCAATCCACCCCTATCCCCCCCCCCCCCACAACCCCTGGGTCGCTTCTCACAACCGGCTCTCTACATAACCGCCCCCCCCTCGCATTCGACCTCCCCACACAAGATCGTTGCTGGTCAACAACTACCACCACGATGAGGCACAAGATCCGTGCGTGCGCGCCAGTTTCTTGGGGCACATTGCAAAGGTCAAGTGGGTGACGCTGGACAATGCGGCGCATTTCTTGTATGTGGATCAAAGGGGGTGGTATATGGAGCTTGTGGGTGTGTTTTTTGGGGGGGGTAGATGTTTGGGGGAGTGCGAGTGCGGGAGTGGGGCAGAGGCGGGGGGTGCTGGTGGCTTTGGTGATGGTCTCGGTTTGTTTTCGAATCATGTTGCTATGCATCACACTGCCATTCCTGAGCCGTGTGATAGTTCTCCTTCCATGAGAGTAATCAAATTGTTGATGGATGCGGTATACTATTGCCTACCCGCCCAACCCATCCACCACCACCTACTCCCTAAACCCTAACCCCCCACCCCACTTCCCGATCCCTTACCTCAATACCCCCGATAAACACAACACTGCACCGTACTATCCCCAATACAATGTCCCCTACACCCTCCCGCCCAAAACTAATCAGCCCATCCCATATCCAAACTCAAAAAACCACAAAAGCTTTCAAACCCCAAAGAAAACAACAAAGAAAATTTCAAAAACACCAAAAAAATGGAGAACACCCACGTCTGAAACCCGCCAGTATCCGGGCTGTAGCACTTTTTGTGTGTGTTCTGGCAGTAGCTGGTCTGGAACGGCGCGGAGCAGTGGGCGGTGATGCAGCGTTGGACGTCGGCGGGGTCTGTGGGTTTGGCGAAGAAGAGGGGGTGGTGGTTAGTGGGAGTGGTGAAGGGGGGGTTTTAGTCGGTGGGATGAGGGGTTTTTGGGGGGGGTTGGGGGGATACCGTTGGGGCAGGCGCCGCGGAAGGAGATGGCGTTGGGGCAGTTGGTTGTGTACTGGCATGTGCCGGTGTGCTAGGAAGGTGGGGGTGTTAGTGGTGGGGTTGGTGGGGAGGGAGGTAGGGGTGTACGCCGTTGGAGGTGCATTTGCTGCCGACGGCGGCGGAGGTTAGGGTTGTGAGGGCGGCGAGTGGGAGGAGGAGGGATAGTTTCATGCTTGCGATTTTGTGATGGAAACAGAAGTTTGCGTTGAGAGGTGACTCGTAGCACCAGATGGGAACGCTCTTGATAGGGGGTAAGAAATCGAAGAATCTTGGTCTTCTTATAGACGGAACATAGGTACATAAACACACGAGTCCGAGGTCGTAGACAAGCTCAAGTCCGGAGACATTCGCCAAGCCATAGATTGTTGAAGGGGGACACCTAATACGAGGGAGTAGTAGCGCGAGACTTGTAGAAACCGCCACAACTCTTGTCTAGATTCCCATATTATATTCTATCAACAAAGCCTGCATTGCTGGAGCTGTGAGGAGTTGTGGGTGGCTTCCTCAAGTCGCGTGCTCCCCGTTTCCTCGCTTAAGGTTACCCTAACCGGCAAGGTCGTCAGCGCACTGTTTCATTGGTGTTACAACGTGGCGATAGGGGGTTGTGCTCACTAAAGCATAACTGCACCTACTCTAAGCCTCAAGCGCGTATAGACTTGATCTCGCCGAACTCATTCTTGCTAAGACGTAGCCAAGCGTGAGGTATTTTCCCCACCAGCTCAGGGCCTATTCGGTGGCGCAGCATGATTTGAGAGACTTTTTATGCTTATGTGTTTGTATGAATGCTTTTCGTGGAAGAGAGCTGGGCTGAACGACACCACGAACGTTAGACAGAGACAAGAGATGCGCTTACGCGATGATTCCTTGACCAATGAAGCATTGAGTGGATTTGAGCCGCCTGCTTGACCCCTCTCTTGCAGCGACTGAGAAGAGTCCCAAGTCTTGATTTGATCGTGCTGTAAATCGTATAGTGCAGTGATAGTATCTTACACTCATGCATCATCGTCCCAGGATCAATTCCCTACCTCTCTCATTCTTTCTTCCACTCCTCGAATTCCTCCTCCAGATGATCTTTCAATGCTTTGAACTTGTTTTTAAAATTCTTCCCACACCTCCAGCACTTTAGGTCCCTCTGCAAATAGCCTTCTCCCCCTGGATGTCTCCTCACATCGCCCTTGCTCAGTGGAAAATCTTCAATATCGATAAGAAAGGGCGTTGCAAAGCTGTTGTAGTGTTTCCGATGCCGCATGCATTCGCTATACCGATCCCTGGACAGCACATGTACGTGCAAATGGTTCATGCTTGGATGTGCGTGGATGCCAGACATGACATCTTTTGACCAATCTCTGCCAGCCGGCACTTCGTCTCCTTTTTTCCCTGCCTCTAGCGCCGCTTCTCTAGCTTTCTCCAATGCCGAGAAACGCCCGTATTTCCGCTTCAATTCTTTAGCGACCAGGACCCGCAGTTCTCGCACTTCTTCCTGCACCAAGGCAAGGAAAGTGGAATCTTCAAAGGCAACGAAGGGGTGAAGAGAGCTTTTAGACGACAAGCGAGGAATACACAATAGGTGGATGGAGGATTTGGGATAAAGATCATGGATTGTGACGAAGTCGGAGGAGTGAATAAGTACGCGGGAGGAAGGGAAAGAGGTGGGTGAGGCAATGTAGGCACCTAGCCCATTTTTGCCTGGGAATGAAGCCGCTGAAGTGGTTGTTGTGGTGGCCGATGAGTTCTTGTGCGGCAAAGAGCGACTATCATCTACTGATTGGCGTTTCTTGGGCGGCGTTGACATTTCCGTGACTGAGGGCTGGTTAGCCTAGGGCGTAGCTGAGAAGTGTAAGTAGATGGTAGTACATGCGTTTCGTTTTTGAGCTTTAGCTGGCGATTGAAAGGTGGACATTGCTGGAAGCGTGGTACCAGCAATCTGTTCCCCAGGAAAGGCATCCTGACTTGCTCCTTCTTTGTCCATGATTCTCGCAGTTATTCCTTTGACTATCCCTTTGGACTTTGACAGATCAGCTCGGAAACGTGAAGATATCTTGCTGGGACTCATTAGTTTGAGGGACGACGAGCGTGATAAGGTACCCCTGGCCCTTTAGCCCTACGACGCTAGGCTTCAAACTACAAAAACCCTTTGACGGTCTATCGTCTTGCCTGCCACTGTCTACCATGTACTTCACAATGACTGTATGGTCGATATGTTTATAACACTAATCACTCGTCATTCGTATCGAGTCACTGCAACATAGTTCAAAGGAGTAAATTGTCAATATTTGGTTTGAGTATGTAGTAGGACCTAAGCTTAAGTGCAGATTCGGGAGATGCAAATACTTCAATTTAGGCAATCAACCTGCGCACCAGAGACCCTCATATTAATATTCCCGCTGTGCTTCCTCTCGTCCCCGAAGGTAGAAGTTTGTAAAAGCAAATTTGTTCCAATCAGTAGCGTTATCTTTGTTCATTTGCCCCCGACCTTCAATGTTTTGACTACAGCCATATTGATGCCATGCAATTCGGGACCAAACCTGCATCTATCCCCGAATACACAGTCCTTAGAACCTTCTGACCCAGTTGGGCATCTGAGATGCGTATTAGCTTGTGGTCCGGTCCACCAAACCTGCACGTTGGGGAAGCCTCTTACCTATGGCCATAAATGCATTGGATGTCATCACAATCCGATCCATATTTGCAAGGTGTCATGCGCGCAACACATCTCAAAGTGTGAAGTTCGTTTTTGCTTGGTTCATAGGAATGATCATGAGTACAACCGTCACCAAAAGGACAATCTTTACGGAGATAGTGGACGTTGCACATCTTGATTTTCTTGACTCTATAGACCTCCGTCTTATCATAACTCATTACTGGATCAACGCGTTGGCCATAGCGATTACGTGGAATAATTTTGGTAGTCGGTGGCGTTGGTTGAGGCGTAGGAGGCGGAGACGCTACGTGAGCTGGCACTGAGTTTGCAGCAGTAGCCCATGAAGTCGCCATAGGGTTCATCGTTGAGGAATTCGAAGTTGATACCGATGATGAACGCGCCACAATGGGCTGGTATGGGGACTGATACTGCGGAGCCGGCAGTGCCACTGGATTAGACTGAGGCTGTGGCTGCAAGATTGACAGTGGCTGTTGCAGAGGAGGGTGCTGCTGTGGATAGACAACGACCTTTGCGGTACGAAATAAGCCTTGGAAACGAGTGGCTTCGTATTTGGTCTTAAGCAGGGCGAGCTCTCGTTCAAACGGAACGCCTTCTAAGAGTGTTATACGATTCAGATTCTGACGGTCCGCGACATCTTCAAGTAGACGAGCATAGCCATTGTCATGAGAGCAGCCGAACAATATGTGACGGCAGTGACAGTCATAAAGATGAACCTTGAATATCTCTATTTGGTAACCAATGTCAGATACGTGAGAAATGAACTTGGAGAAGACGTACCAGATATCTTGTCGTCAGCACGGTCTTTACCCATACCCACGTCCACAAAGTCGAACAATTGTTTGCTTCCAGTAAATCCGCGAGCAAATTCTTCAATCAAAGAAGGTCTCTCCAGTATTCCAGATCGATGACAAGCATCGCCGAGGCCTTTGAGATTGGCATAAACACGAGTCACAATCTTATAGTCTGATGAAAGATTGGGAATTTTCTGGGTAACGTAATCTCGAACAAAGCCCCAGAGTAAGGCAGCAGCTTCTTTACCACCATTCTCACCTTTTTGAATATATTGGTCGTCAAATATCATACCATCGCCGTCAATGAGAATGAGAATAAAAGCGTCGCGTTCCTGGAATACACTCAGCAACTGCAACAGCTCTTGCTTTTCCAGATTCTTGATGGCTGTCGCAAAGGAGTAGAAGGATTTGCTTCGGCGGATGACTTACGATTATAGCTTTCATAGAACGAATTTCCTCTTGTAGTAGGAGCTCACGTACTTGAATATCTCGATTAAATTGTTTCTCCCTACTATGATCCAGCGCTTCTTGCTTAAAATCGCCGTTCAGTTTATCAAGACGACGTAAAAGCTCCTACTTAATGTCAGGGATGGAACTTTCAGGTCTAGTAGGAGTAGTACTTCGATTAGAGAATTCTTGTGGTGCTCGGCACCTCTTAGATCTTGGTACAGCAAACGTAGCTGAGATGTGTCTTCCTGAGCCATAGCTGTAGATTTGTTTAAGCTCACAGAGAACGACAGCTTAGAAGTACGGGCGTTCGGGTTGAATAGGAAATGGAAGTGCGATAGTGCAGTTAAGGAACTGATGCTGTCTTCAATCTTAGCTGGTTGAGGGCGCGTACTTGAACTGTTGACGTGTCGCAGGGCTTTTTATGCTCACTCGAAAATAAAGTTTATGCCGCGTTGATCATATGCATGCATAAGAAAACTCCCATTGGGACTTTTGAAAGTGACAACCGCTATCATCTAACTACGCCAACCTCTCCCACTTGACAGTTGTACGCACACAGGTTCCCAACTGGTTACTCTTCTCAACCTCGCAATGGTCTTCAAATCTCTCGCTACACTAGCGCTGCTCTCACTGCAAGCCTTGAGGGCAGTAGCTCAAGATGTAATTCCCCCAACAGGCCACCTATTACCAATCCACTAATTATCATGCAGGCGGAAGAAGCAGAAGCAGAACAGCCCTCCACCTCCGCCAACCTCGCCGTAAAAGTTTCTACCTCGTTCCCCTCATCCGAAATCTTTGGCATCAAGCTCATCAACGGCCACCCAACCCAAGCCCTGCTCTCCATTAGCAATGAAGAGCCGGAGCCCATTACCGTCGTCTTCATTGGGGGCAATCTCTGGGCGCCTGAAGTCAGCGGTCAAGGACCTACAATAATTCGTAATCTCACGACTACGAGATACAATGTTGAAATCCCGGGTGGAGAGAAGGATAGCATTAGCTATAGCTTCGCAACGGAGCTGCAGCCGCAGGATCTGAAGCTTAACTTGGCGGCTGTGGTTACCGATAAAGCAGGTACAGCGTACACGCTGCAAGCCTTCAATGAGACTGTTAGTGTCGTGGAACAGGATACGAGTATCTTTGACCCTCAAATGTAGGTGACTACTTACCCGCACTTATTCTTACCACACATCTTGACACCATCTCAAAATTGAAATCCCCATGCCTTTCCTCAGCCTGTTTCGTCATTCGACTAACCATAATATCTGATCTACAGAATCTTCCTCTATCTCTTCCTCCTCGCGGCCTTTACTGGCACCTGTTACTTCATCTATAGCACCTGGATCAGCACTCTTTTCCCACAAAAGCGCCGCGGTGGCAAAGGCGGCGAACGCGCCAAAAAGTCCTCTGGCGGCTCCAAGAAAGTCGATCCAGCCGACCAGGTCAGTGTTGTTGGGGCTGATGGCCCGGCGGTGACGAGCGGGGCTAAGGCGTATGATGAAAGCTGGATCCCAGCGGGCCACTTGGACAGACCAAAGGCGAAAAGGGTACAGAGCGCGGCAAGGCCGAAGAGTAGGAGTAAGGCGGAGTAGAGGTGGGTGGAGGAGGGCATGTGGGTAGAAGGAGGTTGGGTTGAGGGATGCGAGGTGTATGTTGCATGGGTTCACACATGGAGATATCAGGCGATATCGTCCACTTGGGTCCAATTATTGTATAATACTCAAAAGTTCTGGTGTAGAACGTTTGGTACATGGCTGTTAGATGTCTCCTGGGTATCCATCGCCGCTAAAGCAAACATCGAAGTGTAGTAGAAAATACCCAAAATTGTATCCTACACAGGTCCCGAATTCAGATAATCGTTGTCCCGAACATCCTCCATCTTCTCTCCCAGCCCAGATCCTCCTCTCCACTCTCATCGCCACCCTCCTCCAAGTTTCTCCTCCTCCGACTTCGAACCCCATACTCCTTCAAACAGCACTGAAACGCCTTCCGCCTCGGCGCCTCTCCGCACTCCGTCGTCCCCTGCCCATTCCACTCGATCTGCCCCATAGCCTTCCTCGTCTGCTTCTGCTCCAACGCCTCGGCTGTTTTTTGTTCCTCGAGATCGCCCCAGAGAAGGAACAGTTTCTCGCGGAGAGCGGCGAGGGCTTGGGGGTTGGTGTGGAGGTTTTCGGCATCGAGTTTGAGCAGGAATTCTGCGTCGTCGTTGGCGATATAGACGGTCATTGTAGATTTAGCTAAGCCTTTGGGTACGGGGGTGCCGGCTTCTTCGAGGAGGAGTGCGAAGCGCCATTCCCATTGCTGATCGTCTTTTTCGGCTTCTTCGTTCTCAGAATTTCTTCGGCTGCTCCCGCTACCACTGTCCTCTTGGTCAGACAGGACGTCGAATTCGGAAGGTTTGCGGGACCGAATGGCGAAGTCTGCGAGGTTCGAGGGGAAGAAGTCGATGACGCGGGCAGTGGTGCGGCATTTGATGTTTTGGAAAGGGAGGGTATAGGGGGTGCCGTTGGGGGTGGTGAGGGCGTGGGTGGAGAGGGAGAGGATGGATGAAAGGGGGCGGGGGGGAATGGCTGAATGGGAGCATTTGACTGGGAAATGAGAGTGTTAGTCAAGGAGTTGGGGGTTTGACTGTGGGCGCGGTGAGTGGTCTTACCGTTTTTATTCAACTCTAGCTTTGGTGGTCGCGCAGGAGGTGGAGAGGTATCGGGCGTTTGATGCCTGCCGTCGTGCCCTTCGTTGCGCTTCGAATCAATGGTTGTGTTTTCTTTACCGTGTGGTTTCTTTATGTTCAAGGCCTCTTGACGCTTGGCTTCAGCAAGCTTTTCCATCTCTTGCTTCCGCCTCTTCTTTGCTTGGGCTTTTGAGAGCGGTTTGTCATCCCCAGTTGCTTTTCTTTTCTGACCTCTAACTTCTTCAACAAACGCCTGGCTCTGTGATTTGAATCTTTTCGTATACTCTAATTTCCGGCGGAGTACATCCTTGACCCGGTCGTCTTCTCTATTATCTTTAAGAATCATGACATCAACGCGGTCAGGCCACAATCTATCCGAGTGCAGACTCCCTTCCATTTTGACGTCTTTGTTGTTTTTGACACGCATGTTGCGGAGATGGACAAAATCTAGCTCTTTCACATTCCCATTCGCAAAGTAAGAATGTGGAGGCCACAAAGTGACGGTCATAGTCATCTTCCCAAAGGGTCCGGGCCATTGTCTTCGCGATGATGCCCGAGGAACGTAGCCATAATCGTCTCCGTCCCGGGATATAGCTTCGCTATCGTCTTGACCCCATTCGTAGTTGTATAGAAGATTATTGGAGGTGTAATCCGTAATGTAGAGTTCAACACAACCATTACTTGGAAAGATTTTCACCACTTGGCCAACGACATCGTAAAAGACGTCAATCACAACGTCCTTGATCAAAGAGAACTTGTCTCGTCTACTATGTGGTGCTGGTGTAATACTATTGGCTGCCGAAGGCGAGGTATTTGCTGACATGGCTTGGGGCAGAGTCTGTGGTTTCGATATAGGTTCACTAAATGAGCTTCTGTCGCGAGCATTGCACAGGCAAGTTGCATATAACATGATCTCCGGAGACGGTATAGTAGCACGGGCCTCCTTGATGTGCTTGAGCTGGATATTGTTGGAGGGCGCTCTTTCTGGGATTGAGCTGGCCGGAAATATGGTCCAGGTGCTATGTCGGTTGGATATCGCCATGGTCGTGCCACTCCATTGCGTGATCTTCATGCTTCTAAGCACGATGACATCGCCAGTTCCTTGGATTTTGGGTAGCTCACTTTCCGTGGGTTTGAAGAAACGAATTTTAAGCCCTTGATCGTAGTCACCGCCAAAGGTAGAGTCGGCGATTGAAAATGTGCAGATCCAATCCGTACCTTTTGAGCGACTAGGTGGCATGATATCGGTTACTACACCTATGACGTCGACTTGTGTACTGAGTCGACTGGAGGCGGCGAAGAGATCAACAAAACCCGAAGGAACAGCTGACATTTTGCCCGTAGTAACAATAAGTAGACCCTAGAGTCGCAAAGGAAAGATTCTAGTATATGAAAGTGAACGTTGGCTTGTATAGAAGTGCGATTATCAAAAGACGCGACGCGACAGTAGATGATGGAAATTGTACTTGGAGCTGTCTCCAATCGCACAAAACTGTTTGGTACTGATTGGTATGCACAGAACTTCTTTGATATATTAGATCTCCTTTCAGAAGATACACTGCAGCAGTGGGATACCTGCGTAAGTGAAATAATGCAGTGGAACTAACACGTCGCGATATCACGTGAGCCGCTCGCTTAGTGAGGGCCTATCATCCACGCTAGCAGCCGCCAGATCTGATCTCACTTTCAACATCCTCGACCCTCTCCAACATACCACCCCTCTAACACACAGCAATCCTTACCGCAGCCTTGACTGCTGTACAAGAAGCATTGGATTTCAACGCAAGACAAGTAATAGAACACGAATATGTCGGAACGATACATTCCAGAGCATCGTCGCACGCAATTCAAGGCGAAGAACACCTTCAAGCCGGATGAACTCCGCCGCCGTCGTGAAGAGCAGCAGGTAGAGATTCGTAAGGCAAAGCGAGAGGAGAACTTGGCAAAACGACGAGGCATAGCTGGTAGGGATGGAGGACCAAGTTCTGCGCCTGGTGCGTCTTTGGGTGCTTCTGTGGACAGTGATGATGAGGGCGGTACAATCGAGAGTCAGGTTTGTCCCCAATACTTCACTTACTTTCGGGTCATGCCATGGATGTGTCGTGAGGCGCGCAATGCTAATGTCCTCGCTCATTTCTCCAAAATCGAATGCATTTTTCCAGCGTTTCCCAGAGCATTTGCGATCTTTCTGCCTAATTCTATCATTCGATTCGCACCGTACAATCAGATCTACTCTTGTCGCATAACCAGCGAAAACGAAGGACCAGCTAACTCTTTCTGTTCAAACCAGCTCAACACCGAACTCCCACAGATGGTAGAAGGGGTGTTCTCGAATGAGATTGATGCCCAAATTCAAGCTACAACCAAATTCAGGAAACTACTATCCAAAGAACGGAATCCCCCCATCGAGAAGGTCATCGAGACCGGCGTCGTAAGCCGATTTGTGGAATTTCTTCGCTCACCCCATACTTTGGTCCAGTTTGAAGCAGCTTGGGCGTTGACCAACATTGCCTCTGGTTCGGCACAGCAAACCCAGGTTGTAATCAATGCTGGAGCTGTACCCATCTTCGTCGAACTCCTTAGCAGCCATGAGCCGGATGTCAGAGAGCAGGCAGTGTGGGCTTTGGGAAACATTGCTGGTGACAGCCCGCATTGCCGGGACTTTGTCTTATCAGCCGGTGCATTGCGGCCTCTGCTTGCGCTTCTGGGAGACAGCCGTAAATTAAGTATGCTCCGAAATGCTACATGGACATTAAGCAATTTCTGCCGTGGTAAAACCCCACAGCCCGATTGGCAAACAGTGAGCCCTCCGTCCAATATTTTGAGGTTGAATTGGCTGATTGTTATAGCAGATCTTTCCCGCGCTCCCGGTCCTTGCCAAACTTGTGTACTCTCTCGATGACGAGGTCCTTATCGATGCCTGTTGGGCAATCTCATACCTTTCCGATGGTGCCAATGACAAGATCCAGGCGGTCATCGAAGCAGGTATTCCCCGTCGCTTAGTGGAGCTGCTTATGCATGCCTCTACATCTGTGCAAACTCCCGCACTCCGGTCTGTTGGAAACATCGTGACTGGCGACGATGTGCAAACTCAGATCATCATCAATTGCGGATCGCTACCGGCTTTACTCTCTCTCCTCGGGTCGAGCAAGGATGGCATCCGCAAGGAAGCATGCTGGACAATCTCCAACGTGACCGCCGGGAATTCGACACAGATCCAGGCCGTTATTGATGCAAACATCATTCCTCCCTTGATCAATTTGTTGTCCAACGGGGACTTCAAGACCAGAAAAGAAGCGTGTTGGGCGATCTCAAATGCAACCTCGGGTGGCCTCCAGAAACCAGATCAAATCCGCTATTTGGTCCAACAAGGATGTATCAAACCTCTGTGTGACTTATTATCTTGCCCCGATAACAAGATCATCCAAGTTGCTCTGGACGGGTTGGAGAATATACTAAAGGTAGGAGACATGGATAAAGAAGCCTCGGAAGTAGCTGCCGACCAAAACGTTAATAAATTCGCACTTTACATTGAAGAAGCAGGGGGCATGGAGAAGATCCATGATTGCCAAAACAATATCAATGAGGAAATTTACATGAAGGCTTTCAACATTATCGGAAAATACTTTTCTGATGAAGAAGAAGCCGGTGTGGACATGAACGCATCTCAGCCAGGTGAAGGTGGCTTTGGATTTGGCCAGCAGCAGCAACAGCAACAGCAACAAGGAGGATTCAACTTTGCCAATGGAGGTGACTCCATGGACATGTAAAAAAAAAAAAACGTAGTGAAATCCGCACTACCGCCTGTAACGCTCTACCAAACTCAAAGCTTTGGTAAAGCCTTGTTCAGCACAGACACCGCCGAAGTTCTGTATCTCCTGTTGTTCTCCTCGTCGAGTCAAGCAACCTTCGGTTTGGAATAAGGCTGCGGAATCGATACCGAATACTAGACGGCCTTTTCTTGTGTCCGACCCCTCAACACCGATCAATACCCCTTTCATGTCTACCTTGGCCGTACACGAAATCAACTCTTGACACCATACCCCACCATTCCGACACGCATCCCCTTTGTTTGTTACGAACCCTTCACGACTACGAGATTCACCGTCATGTATCCCTGGCACCGGCACAGCATAAGTCACCAAGGCGTTCACAGATCCTCCGGACCGGCTTCCCTTGCTACTCCCCCTGCGATTGGCGATTTGGAACTGTCTATAGAAGAGATTTATGCTAGCAACGGTACTTGAAGTATCTCCCAGCTTACCAAAGAATCAAAAATATGAAGAAAATCAGATCATTAACTGCGTGACTTGCTGCCTTGTTATTATATTGTTACAATTTTCCAAACTTTACTGCCCGCAGCAATGATGTCTCTCATTCCAACCGCCCCCGATCCTCCGCCAATTCTAGTGCACATAGGACATTATTGACAAGGAGTTCGAAGGAGAAGGGCGAGCTACTAGAGAACTTTAGCGTTCAGTCAAAGAGTCGGCCAATAACCCTTTCATGATTCGTTCCTCAATCTTGGAGGTTACGAAGAGGCTACCATTTCCAAAGACAATCATCTGCTCAGCGGCTTTCTCGTCGTAAATCCGGCGCTAAAGACGACGGAGATGGTCAAACACTAACCCTAACCGATGTGCCCATCAACACTCAACAGCGTCCGTCAAACATAAAGTAAGGGATTGATATCCACTTCTTACCCCTTGTATTGTGCCATCAACATTTATTGAGCCGAACATCCTTCTCGGATGAACGCAGGTCGGATTTGCTACGTCATGGAACATGGCTTTACCCCGCGGACCGGCCCCGCATTGTTTGTTTTGGGGTTCAGAAGGGGGGACACCGAGTCTGGCCCAGGCTGCGATGATCAAGAGGCAACGACTCGAGGAGTCGACTCCCATTGAAGTGCTCTCCAATGTCACAGATCTAAGACTCATCTTTCTTTCTACCATAATCACCGAATCCGGATCAAAATGCCATCCACCAGCACTACCACGATGAAGGCAGTTCACTACGTGAAGCCTTTTGAGGTGGCCGTGAAAGAAGTCCCCTTGCCGAGAATCGAGCATCCGGATGACGCTATACTGAAGGTCACCACCGCTGGTAGGCAGCTCCTAAAGTAAACAAGCGAGTTGGGATGAAACTGACATTCTTTCCAGCTATCTGCGGCTCTGACCTGCACATGTACCAAGGACGTACAGCAGCTGAGGGCGGTCTCATCTTCGGTATGCCAGTCGCAAAACCTAACTCACTCAAGACACCCCCCCCCCCCCCCCATCTTGTTGTACCTCCAACGCAACGAACTAACTCCCACGGGTATCAGGCCATGAAAACATGGGCATCATCGAGGAGGTCGGTAGCGGCGTTACTCTCCTCAAGAAAGGCGACAGAGTCGTCCTTCCGTTCAATGTTGCTGATGGACGCTGCCTCAACTGCGAAGAAGGGAACACCGCATTCTGTACAGGCGTGAACCCAGGCTTCGCAGGCGGGGCGTTCGGCTACGTCTCAATGGGCCCGTACCAAGGCGGTCAGGTACGTCCTACATGTTCCAGCATCCTTGTGCCCGGTCCCTCTGCCACGTTGTCACTGACCACGTCCCTCGCAACTTAGGCCCAATACCTCCGCGTCCCGTTCGCCGACTTCAACGCCCTCCCTCTCCCCTCGGGCACCAAACACGAATCATCTTTCGCCCTCCTCGCCGACATCTTTCCCACCGGCTGGCACGGCGTTACCCGCTCGGGCTTCAAACCAGGCGAAACCGTAGCCGTCTTCGGCGCCGGCCCCGTTGGTCTCATGGCCGCCTATTCCGCCTCTCTACGTGGGGCCTCTCGTGTCTTCGTCGTCGACAGGGTCCCTGAACGTCTCGCAACCGCCAAAAAAATCCCAGGCTGTACGCCAGTGGACTTCAGCAAGGGAGACGATGCGGTGGAGGTGATTATACGGGAGAATGATGGAAAGATGGTGGATCGCAGTATAGATGCCGTAGGGTATCAAGCGTCGGGGATGGGCAAGGGGGAGGAATCGGGGGAGGTGCCGAATGTGGTGCTGGAGAGCTGTATCCGCGTTACAAGACCGACGGGTGGGATTGGGGTGCCTGGGTTGTACGTACCTAGCGATCCTGGCGCGCCGGACGAGAAGAGCGGGAAAGGCATGCTGGCTATGAATTTTGGCAAACTCTTCGAAAAAGTAAATTCCCCCCCTTCTTGCTCCCTCCCTCATCTCGCCCTTTCCGACTCTGTCTAACCTTTCACAGGGTCTCACAATCGGCACCGGCCAATGCAACGTCAAAAAATACAACCGCTACCTGCGCGACCTGATCATCTCCGGCCGCGCCGACCCCAGTTTTGTCGTCAGCCACGATGTCGGCATCGATGAGGCGCCCGAGGCGTATCGCAAGTTCGATCAGAGGGTGGAGGGGTATACGAAGGTGCTGTTGCACCCGAATGGGGCTGTGGGGTAGGGGGGTTTTGTAGGGGGGAGCCTTGCAGGAAAAAGTGTATAAACCCTGTATATAGCGCTGCTCTACCTACTTTTCATCCATCAAAACATCCCAACAATCCAAACGCTCGCCAGCAAATCGGCAAACCTCACCTCACACCACCGCTACCAACCGAGCCCAAACACCACCAGCTTCAAACGCAAAGATCTTCATACCCAACCATCGTCCCCAACCTACGCAAACCGCAAGACTGATCCTTTTCCTTATCACGCCCACCACATTTATGTATAAGTACAACTCTTATCCGCCATCCTAACCTCTTCACCTCAAATCAATCCATCATATCTCACCCTCCAATCTCTCCCACCCACCCCCTATCCCCTATCCCCCAACTCTCTAAACTTCTCCCCCCTTGTCAAACGATCTTTTACCGCCCACACACCCTTCCGGACCTTCCACCCGTCCGCAACTTTCTCATCCCCCTCACCCTCATCATCATCATCCTCCTCCCTCGCTTCCTCCAACTTCCCTCAAACTCTCTGAAGCCTCCCCCATCCCCATCCCCATCCCATCCCATCCCCATCCCCTCCCCTCCCATCCCCTCCCTTCTCTTCAAAGCACACACACACTCTCACACTCTCTCTCTCTCACTCACTCTCTCTCTCTCTCTCTCTCTCTCTCTCTCTCTCTCTCTCTCTCTCTCTCTATCTCTCTCTCTCTCTCTCACATTCTCTCTTATAACACCTACTAATATCATACCCCCCCTATTCTCTGCTTTAATATACATATACAAAATCATCCGGATGAAGTACATAGAAATGCGGGATTGGGGGATATGGACTTTAGTGGGGTGGGAAGATGGGAATGGATGGGGGGGGGAACGGACGATAAAGCCGGTTCGAAAAATAGAAAGAAAAAAACAAAGGCGGTGTACTGTTCTATGTATTCCGCTACCAAAACCCTACTACGGCAAAACGAAAACGAAAAAACCCTCGCCCCAAGTCCGCAGGTACGGTCAGCATTTTCTAAAACGACTATTCTTGCTCCCAGTAAGCGTCTCTGCTTTTTCGTTTTGGAAGCGAGAGAGCAAGGAGGCGTTGGATTTTGTTATGATAAAGTGTGTGAGTGCAGGTAGCTGACTCAGATCCGTAGCTGCATCCAACCATCGCAGCAGCAGGAGCGCTGAGCAAAAAATAGAATCGAATGAGCCACCGCGCGAAACATGGCTATGAGAGTCTAGTATTACAGACGCCCATTCACCCGATTTATGGGGATCAGTCACCCATGATATCCTCCTCATCCTCATCCAGCGGCGGCGCATCAACGTCTGGGGAATCTTCCGGCTGCTCAACCCCATCTAACTCCCTAGCCCTCAAATCCTCCTCCCCTCCTTCCTCTACCTCTCCCCCGTCTTCCTCCTCCTCCTCTTCCTGATCCTCCTCATCGTCAACCACAAGCACCTCCTCCTTCTTCCCCCTACCCCTCGCCTTCCCCTTCTTCGTCTTCTTCTCCTCCAGAAACCCAAGCACCTGGCTGAAATTCCCGCCCAAGTGCGTTCGATTGCGCACGAGGCGTTTCCTCACTTTGTCTTCGCCGGGTTTATCGAAGATGCGGCCGAGGGCCGCTAGGACGAGTTTGCCGGAGAGTTCGCAGAGGGTTTTCTCGGCGTGCAGGACCTCGGCTTTGTGCGCGTCCGAGGCGGCGTCATCGTCGTCGTCGTCGGAATCCTCGGGGTCGGAAGCGAGAGAGAGGTCCGAGTCCGTAGGCGCTGAGAGGGTTTTGCGGGATTTCTTTGCAAATTGCTTTTCCGCCGCTGTGAAAGTTTTTAAAAGTGCGGACTGGGCTTCGGGGGGGATTTGATGGATGAGGGAGTGGATGTTGATGGTTTGTTTTGGTGAGGGGGCTATGTGGCGGAAGGTGGCGAAGAGGGTGTGTAAGTCTAGGTATGTGCCTGCGGCTGCGAGGCGGACTGGGTCGGTGCCGGGGCGGGAGGAGATGACGGAGAGAAGTGTGGTAGCGAAAGGGGTATAGTCTGGGAGAGAATGGATGAAGTCGTTGGCGGCGAGCGAGGTTTGCAGGGAGCGGACGAGCCACATGAAATAGAAGAGGAGGGTTTTCATAGCGGCTGTCGTAAGCTCATCTGCTTCGCCGGAGGTGTTGTTGTCAGAGTCTGGTGCACCGAAATCGTTGATTAGGTCTAAAAGGAGGGCGTATGGAGTTGCGACCGTGGTAATGCCTGATGCTTTTCCCTTCTCTGAAGGAGGTGGCGGTTGAGAGTTGAGAAAGGCAACACAATCGGAGATGCTGGCGAGATTTGACATGCGTCGTACTGTGTTGATGTGTTCTGAGAGATCTTCGGAAACGTCAGGGTCTTTGCGGTCCTCGAGCTCTCGAAAGGTGGCGATGACATCTTCCCAGAGCGCCGAGACTTTCTCCTCGGTGACTTCCTCCAAATCTTCAAAGCTCCGTGCATGAAGGAGTGCAGTACTGGCTTCAGTAAGTACGCCTTGATCGACGTGGGTCATGAATTGCTTGTTGATATCGTCCAGTAGCGCAGCATATGTTGTCGAATCCTGACGCAGCTCTTGGAATATCTCGAGATTTAGGACATGCTCCAGCCGTAATACTGCTGAGGCAGTAGCAGGACTTGCGCCAAACTTCTTTAGTAATCGAGGAATGGCTTGAGCCAAGTGAAGAGCTGTCATCTCTTGAATCTCGCGAGATTCCTCTTTCCTGGCCTTGGTGATCTTGCCTTTCTTGTCTTTTTCCGAGTCAATCGCCTCGGTGAGTCTCGATTTCACAGCTACGTTGAGTACTTCGAGCAGCAATATCTCTTCTCTCTCATTCATTTGGCATCGTGCCTTGAACGTCACATCCGTATCATTCACATCCTGTGGTACGCTCGAATGGTCATAGAGAAGATATCCTGCTAGAACTTCCCAGTCTTTGACCTCTGGAACACCATCGTAAATCGCCTGCGCGGCCAATGAAAACCTCGAATCGACACCAGGAGCGTTCAGGCTTTCAGTCCCAACAGCTTGAGTTTCCTCATCCTCTTGGTCGTATGATCGTAAGACTTCTACCAGGCATTTCAGCTTCAACCATGCTATTCGCGGCGTGTCGTATTCGTCTTCAACTTCCTCGCCTAGGGCTTCTACGAGGCCTTCCTCGCCACCAAGATCTTCTACAGCAGATTCGAACAAGTCGTTGATGTTCTCAGCAAAGAATCCCGCCACGGCCTTTCGAACGCGCGGCTCGGTATCGAAGACGAGTCTACCAATGGCATCGATATCATCCGGTTCAAGCAGTCCAGTATCGCGTATCAAGTCAAGCAGGTCTACGGTTGCCGCTCTGATACCAGGTTCAGCGTCTCTGGTGGCCATTTCGACAAGCCGAGGCCGAAAACGTTCTGTGAAAGCTCGAAGCCTACCAACATCTTCCTTGTTCTTAAAGAGCTTAGTGAGCTGCTTGATGACTTCAGCTCGTGTAGGCGCAGACGTATCTGACAGTACCCAGCCCAGGTATCGAAGGTATTGGCCCCCAAAGAAGATGTCTGGGGCCGTGGTAATCCAAGTACCTAAAGCTGCGACACAATCAACGCGAATTTTCGGATCAACATCCCGGTATCGGTGGACGTAGACAGTATCGAATAGGTCAGTGAGGACGCTTTCAGTAGCAGCGCGTTTCCTCTCTCCTTCACCAACCTTTGCTTGTAAAGCTGCGACCCTGTCCTTGTTGACAGTCTTTTTCTTCTGCTCCCCTTCTTTTTGCCTCATGGTCTTTGCTATACTTTCTGCATTTTCTGTAGCTAGGCCACACAACGTCGTTCCAATGGCCAGCGAGATTACGGTTGCTGTGTGCCTGAAGGGCCGAATTGCGGAGGACGACATAGTGGTCACCCAGACCTCGATGTTCTCGATCATCGCCATGTCGCTGTACAGAATGCCTGCTGCGTGGGCTGTAGAAATGAGGGAGTGAAAGAAGCCTGTCATGGTAGCGCGAAAGGAAGTGTTGCCTTTAACTTTTGATATTAGTGGATAATCGGTAGGCCTCTTCCGCTGATACTCGTCTTGCAGATCGGTGAGCTTGCTGGTGACATTGTCGGGATCCTCAATATCGTGGACATCCACCTGTGAATCACATCCAGTACACTTCAAAACGAAGTTGATCAAGTCGCACATGGCGTTGGTATTGTGCTGCTCGTAGCGCGTGATCCAGTCTGCCGCAACTGCATCGAGGGTATGCCCTTGAGAAAAGACCTCCGCTTTTCAAAAGTTAGGATCGCGTAAACTAACCACCAGTATGCAGAACTTACAGTAAAGCCCTGTACCATCATCGGCAATAGTAAAATTTGCGCGAGCTCGTGGCTTCTTTGGTTTTGCGGGCTTCTTAATACCATTCGTAGCGGGTCGCACTGCAAGCTTCGTAGTCATCGCAGCGGCAGTTTTGGGCTTTTTAGCAGCAGGCTTGCTCTGTATTTTCTTCGATTTTGCCGCTCTTCTGTTTTTCTCCTTCGCTTCTTCTTCGTCCGCGTCGCCATCGCTATTTTCGGGGCTGGTCTCTTCCTCCGAGTCATCGTCCTGCGCGTCTGTCATGTCTCCACCGCGTAGGTCCGTCCTTTTCCTCTTGCCAGTGCCATTGGTGACTTGCGACATATTTGGATCTTCCTGTAAGAGTACGGGCTTGCGTACTGTTCGCCCTGATCTTCTTCGATTGGTCGCGCCATTTGTACTGGAAGTGGGATCTGGTGTCGCGGGGTCAGAGCGCTCCATACTCAAAAGCCTACCAGGCATCTAGGTTGTTGGGGGCTCAATTGTCGTGTAGTTGCTTGATAAATACTCAGCGGATTGCGAGGGCGCGTTGTCGAATGTTATGCCGTAAGTTTATCCCCAACGCGAAATATTATCATGAGCCGAAGCCCCTAGTGTAACGCTAGTGCCGTAATATTCACGGTCCGCTTGGTCAAAATAAGTGGCACAGCTGGCATAATTGGGTGGACTGGCTTGAGTGCTCACTACCTTATGCCACAAGTCTATCTTTCAAAATCTGTGACGACTTCTTGCAGTAATTGAACGATGTTGATTCATCATCTCACGCACATCAGGCCCCCTTCCCCAAACTCCCTTCCCACGCTCCCGTCCTCCTTCAACATTGCCTCCAGCCATACCTTCGCCCCTTCAACCTCCCTGGCCCCGAACTTTATAACCGTACACTGTCTGACCCTCGCCGCAGTCCAAACCAAGCCATCCCTTCCTTCCCTCTGTAGTCTCCCTTCTCTCCACTTCTCCTGCCCCGTCATCTCTCTGGCTACCTGCCCATCCGGATCCCAATTCCTGCCGCCAATACGTGGCAAGAGCTTGAACTCTTCGAGGAAGAATTGCGTGAGAAGTTCAAAGACAGGGCCATGGAGAATGACGGTAGCGAGAATTCCCATATTATCCATTCGTCCCCTAATATTCTCACCCGCTAAGATCACGCTGTCCCTCACGAGCAACCTCCTCACTGGTTCGCCTTCACGTTCCCAGGTGGTCCATATCTCATTCCTGCCTCTCCATGCCGTGAAATCCCAACTCTCTCCCCTCGCTCTCCTCCCTTCACTCACCCAATCCACAATTCCCACGCTCCCTCCGTGGGCGACATGAAAGATCTGCTTCTGAGCAAATGCCGATCCAGCGAAGGGCATTATTGGGTCTGGACCTAGCCAGAGTGCGGCATTGGCGCCGATATTGACATCGAGGTTTTGATGGCTGGTGAGATACTGGTATTCGGGGATCAGAGTGGAGAGGGAAGGGGAGTGAAGCAGAGGCTGTAGGCTGGCTTTGAAGATTTTAGTGCTGCCTTGAGTGGCAACCGTGAGGCGGGTAGACGGATCTAGGGCTATAGAGAGTGAGATCGTATCGCCTGCGACGATGCCGCCGCCATAGCTTAGTAGGAATAGGAGGGGCACTGTCGTTGGGGTAAGGTGGGCCAATGGAACCGTCGAGCTCTCAGAGCATTTCGAACGTTCCTCCAGTGCTTTGGAAGGGAGCGGTAGAATAATGTGAGGCGTGGACGGGACAAGCTTGAGAGGGTAACTGTATGTCAGGGTTGAGAAGGTGGGGTTGGAGGGGGGTAGCAGCGAGAGATGAATTGCGCCATGGCCTGGAGGAAGAGAGGCCGTGGGGAATGGAGAGGGCATTGCGCTTTAGACATGTCGGAGACTGATTTCAGGTTACTATCGACCCAAATAGAGACCCGACACCCATCATGGTGTCTTGTTTTCGGTCACTGCGATGCTTCGTTGATTGAAACAGGGAACCAAGTAGTCTCGGTATTGAACCTCAAATTTTTGACATAAACAACCAGTTAGATCAAAACTTGAGAATATCTGATCTGTCAAACATAATAGGTAGGTATAGATTCAATGGCGGTGTGCAAGGTATATCTCCTATGGAGGTTGGTGACGACCTGATTATAACGGATCACTTGATGCAGTGACATCCGGTACAACCCCTGCTTCGGTAAGGATTGAGATGATGAGGGATTTCCGACTCGCTATCGCTTCACTGGACAAACTGCGGTTTGAAGATAAGTTAGGACTACTTGTTGAGAGTAACATTCCTCTACTGTGGTGCTGGGTGGCGGGTGTCTGTAACTATATCTACCTATTATTACCCATCCTGTCCCCCCGACATCTTCCCTTTCGCTGGCTTTTCCCTAACCATCCGCCCCAACTCCGGCGCACCCACAAACCCTCCCGCAACCTGCCCCATCGCCTCCGCCCCCTTCATCCCGACCTCCCAAAGCACCACCTCCTGCAGAATTCCTCCCTCCCCTCCCCTCCCCACTTCTATACCTACGCCTCCCCAAGTAGCTATGACGCGGCCAGTGGCGAGGACGGTGATTTTACCAGCTTTGCCTAAGCTGGCGCTGATGGGGGTGGTGGAGGTGAGAGTGGGCTTCGAGTCGGGGTCGGGTTTGATCTTGGGGTGGGTCTTGTGGGGGGCAGAGAACGGGTTGCCGGGAGGAGGGGGCATTGAGGACGCGGAGGGTTGCTGTTCAGGCTTGGCGGGTGGTGGAGACAATTGTTTGGCGGCAACAGCCTCCGATTCCTCCTTCTCAGTAGGAGTGATAAGGGAAGGAATGATGGGCGGGAGCTGGAAGAGGTAGACGAGGCCTTGTTTTCTGTCTTTCTTTGTCTCGTTCTTAGCGTCGGTATCAGCTTTGTCATCGCCTTCTTCCGCATCTGTTGAAATTCCTGTCGCTACAGGAGGAATGGTAGTGGTTCGAGGACCGAGTTCTTCCGTCAAGATGTAGAGATCTTCCTGATATCGAGCCCATTCTTGGCGGTCTTCGGCGGTTTGGAGAACGGGTTTTCGGGTTCTGGAGCGAGTAGTCCGGCGACGTTTGTGTTTCCATCGGAGGGGAAGCTTCTCGACTTTGCGAGATGTTTTGGGGGAGGACAGCTGATGTGCGATTTTAGCTACGTCTGATGCGGTCAGTGCTCTAGATTCTGCGCCGTCGATCATCATGGGGTCAATATCATCCCCCGGTTCTTCTTTTATCCTAGGTATGCTGTGGATGTCTTCTTCATCAGACCATACGCCGTGCCATTTTCGTTCGTCCTTTACGAATTCGACGTCTTTGGCTTTCCCCTTGCCTTTGGCTTTGGGGATTTTGGTGATTTCTGCCTCGTTCTCGGAAAGGAACAAACCGCCTTCTGCGAGCGCGCGCTCTTTCGCTTTGCGCCGGACTTCGGCCATAGTCGTGGAGCTAGCTTCTGTATTGACACCCACGGCTCGCTCGATGTGTTCGTGACGGTCGATTCGAACTGGTTTGAGACCGGAGATGTGTACTTTAGGGTCTCTCCCAAGCCGCCTCGGTTGCTTCTGCCTAGTTTCTTTAGGCTTGTCATCTTCGGTATCTTCATCGCTAATTAGATTGATGTGTTCAATGTTGACTCGTGGACCTCCAGTACTATCGAACTCCTCTTCGGAAGAGATATAATTAAGCCCTGACTCTTCTTTCTTGACAGTAGGCCGTGTCCTAGTGGCAACCATAACCACATCTCCATCTTTGTCCCTTTCGGATTTAGGGGTTGGCTCATGCTTCACTCTCGATGTAGAAGACCCCTTACTTGTAGAGGTAGAAGCCCCTGAGAACAATGACCCTAGGCCAGGCCTCTTCTTTCTCGCACCTTCGCCAACGGTGCCACCTCCCAAGTGCCCGCTGGCTTGGCCCCCGGAATATCTCATCGAATTCCATTTGTTCATGCCTCCGCTGAAGCTACCCCGCCCAGCCCCTCTGCCATTGGAACCTCCCCGCTGAGTTGCCGCTGAGCTTGAGGTTTCGGCAGCCGCAAGCCTGGCTCGTCTACGCTCGGCTTCTGCTCGTTCTTGAGCTTCTCGCTCTTCCTTACTCCGGCGAATGAATGATTTTGGCTGAAATTTCAGGCTACCTGTTGGCCTGGTTCCTGAAGCGCCAGATGCACTACTTCGTGAGTTAAGAGACGTAAGGCGTTGCACCGGACGTTTGGTAGGTTGCGCTGCTTTTTGCGCAGGTGATGAAACTGGCTTCGCAGTAGATTCTAATAACAGTCTAGGAGTGGTAGGCTCAGGCGGTATTTGTTCTGATGCCGCAGAAACTTCGTCTGTCATATCGACATCTTCTGCAACTGCCTCGTTTGGCGGTATCTCGTAGGCGGTATCCTCCGTCTGTGCTTTGGCAGCACCCCGTGTCGGCTGCCGGCGAGGCTGAGCCTTCGGCTTTGGAGGCATGTTTATATTCTATTTCTTGGATGGCGAGCATGACAAAATATTCAACGGATGCCAGGATTGATAAGCCAAGTACCGAAACCATAGAGCTAGAAAGATTTACGCGCTAATTGATCGAGCGAAGCCCCACTTCATGCACCCCACGCAAGATGAAACAACCTTAAATTGACGACGGCGTCATCGTGCATAGCATGTGACAATGAAGAGAAAGCCACGAAAATCCTGGAGTAGACGATTTGGGATCTACCGGCGCCCCATGGAGGGTTTGACTACCCCTGATCTGATCGAAAATGTTACTGTTTGTAGCACTTTGACCGATACCTTCGATAGCGTAGGGGAAACGAGCGCGAACTGATGGCCTCAGGTCGAAGGATCATCTGTTTCTACTGGGTGACCTGTGTGGTACTTCAAATACAGAGGGCATGAAAGTAAACCCAAAATCGTTGTGATTGCTGATTGTTGCCGAAACTACCTAAAAGCCACCGCCAAAGACGAGCTGTGTAACAGAACAAGTTTGGAGATTCGTACACAGTCGTTACCGAAAAATTGATAGAGTCCCCTGTGACAACAATGCGCCATCGTAAACCTCCCTATGGCTCATCCCCTCCACGCTAGATATCGGAAACGTGCAAATACGAAGGAAATTGCTTTTGGCAGCGAAATGGAGTAAAAGGCTCAAAAATCAGTCAAGGAATTAGGGCTTTGCGTTGGAGACACCCAATCCACGGCACCTATCCAACAATACTATCCCGACCACCCGGAACGAGAATCGCATTGCAAAGGAGTGTGGGTCGCTCAAATAGGAGCGGGAGCACTACAATAGCGCCTGGTCGAGAGGGGAAAACTGTCGAACACGGTTCTGACGTTTGTTTGCTGTCCAGTAGGCTTATCGCATGGTGTTATCGTCAAGGTCCCGGAATCCGCAGTCCTTTGAGCACCGTCGATACCACTCTCAATAGCTGGTAAGGAGAATCACACAAGATGCAGCAAGTACGTAGGCAAGATGTCAAGCAATAGTCGGAATCAATGACGCCCTTAGTCGTAAATTCTAGCGCTTCCTCTTTTTGCTCTTCTCTGGACTTACAGACATACCGTTCTGTATGGCGCCAGCACTCTCCGAGTCATTGGTCAGTGCGAGCTCTTGGTTGTCCTTCTTGACTGAGACACCCATATGGCGACCAAAGCGTCCTTTCCGGCCATTGCCCTCATCCTCACTAAGACAGCCATCAGCACCAATACCGGCGTCCTTACAGCGCTGGCAAGGTCGTTGACGATCACAGCCTTTCTTACTCTTGCGGCATCGCTGGCAGCGTGGCTTGGATGAGAGGTCCTCTTCATCAACGCCGAGGTGGTGCTGGAAGTTCAAGGTAGAAGCGGATGACGTCTTACGTGAGTGTGGGACCACCGAGGCTGGAGACATGGGAAGCTTGGATCCGGCAGAGAGTGGCGAAGGTTTAGCCTTCTTTGTGACACCCGTAGATTTGGGCTTCAAGGTTTTGGTACTCTTCTTTGAAGAGCTATTGTTACGTGCCTTTACTGCAGCGCCTTGGGGAGACTTGGAGCCTGTAATAGTCGAGTCAATGGCTTGACCATATTCATTGACCAGATCGTCAGGATCGCTCCTGAACACGCCATCTTTTCTCTCGTCATAAAAGTATTCACCGTCTCGCTCGTCGCCGCTGCGCTCGGTGCTATCAAAGCTGGGAAGGCCATCATTGACATGCTTGTAATGCTTCTTGATCGAACCTGGTTGAACATTAGGGCTTCCCTCTCGTTTTGGATGGAGGTGTGGCAGTGGCAGCGAAGGCTGATCGAGAGTGTCGCATTCATCGCCGCTATCACTCGTTGCAGATGAAGCAGCGTCAGCGCGACCACTGAGGGCGTCGTCCAATGTCGAAGCTGAAGTACGCCCACGTGAAATGTTCGAGGTGTCTCCAAGTCGCATTAATTGCAGAGCGACATCTTCATCAGATATGCAGCTGGCAACGGTTGGATCAGGCGTAGGGAGAATGCCAAAACCTTGACCTCGAGGCGTCATCCCAGTAATTGACCGGGTGGCGATAGATGGTAGGTTCACACGATCACGAAGCCGATGTCCATGCTGATTCGAGGATGCGATTGCATGTGGTGCATTGTTTAGGGGCACCATACTATAGGGCTGCTCACTGTGCCCATAGCTCTGTGGAGACTGAAGTGACTGGTTGTACGCGAAGGGACGCTGTGCTGGTCTGGCGAAAGGAGAGGGGTTGTCCTGAAGATTTGTCCGTCTCTGAGGCGAGATTGAGGAGATGGAATTTGGTGCTGGCACTTGAGGCGGCACAAATAAAGGTAGTTCCTATACAAAGATCATGTATTAGGGGTAAAACAAAACACAAGGATCGGCTCTGGGCCAAACTCACAGAGCTTTCGAATTTAGCCCTCTTCCTTCTGCCACCCTCCAGTATGTTATCCAGACTGATTTCGGCGCTTGCGAGTTGCTCATTTCGAGCCTTGCGGGAACTTGTTACTGAACCTGCCCCGCCATCGCCACTACTATATCCGTTGATAGCATCGCTGTTCAGATCGTCAAAACTTCCATGAGCGCTTGCCTCACGAGCTTTGATGCCTGATCGTGCATGACCTTTGTGTGCGGATTCGCTTCGTCGACTCTTGGAGCGAGGGGATGCACTCCGTTTGTTAGCAACTCGAGATGCCGGCCGAGACGATGGCTGGCCGTAATTTAGTATCTGTGCAGGGTGAGGCGGAAGCATTCGAGGAGACTCCTCAAGTTGGTGGCTGACGCGGTTGGCACTGATGGGGGAAGCAGAGTTGTACCCGGGTTGTGCGTGTGAGTGCGACGGTTGGGAATAATCGGGAATGACTCTAACGTATATAACCATGTGATTTTTGAAGTTCTCATGCCTCGCTATGAGAGTATTTCCTCGCTCATCCTCGAAACTGACACCTTTCGTCGCACCTTCGTAAAGCCCATAGAAGTTCTTTACTGTAGTCACAATGGAATCGGTTGTGTCGTGAGGAAAAATTTGAACCCGCATAGGTAGACGTGCTCGATACTGGGTTTCGCCATCGAAAAGAAGCTCGAAAGTAACATTCTTTGGTATTGGAACAGCTGGCGAAAGATCGTAGTTGCTCTGAATACCTTGATTACCCATACCGTAGAGATGGCTCGGTGGGGAGACCCCGTAACGCTGGTCACTCTGGGACTGGTTGTTGCTTGACAGCGAACGACGAGTAGGGTATTGATGGGATCGTTGTTGCTCTGACTGTGTGACTTCGCTTCCCTGCTGAGGACGAGTATGCTGGGGTGCATCATAGGAGAGGAGGTTGGATACGTCCATAGTACCCACGCTTGTAATATAGCGACTGTTGAGAGTATTATCAGAGCGTATGGGAAGCTAATTGTAGGGATTTGCGTTGGGGCGGTCGGACGGCAATTTCGATTGTGTGTGTTGTCGCATGAGCTTCAACAGGCCCAAGCAAGTGACAGTCTATTCATTGAACATAGAATTAGTGATTTGCATAAAAGCGTGAGAGGTTACGATATCAATCATGCTCGAAAGTGCGTTATCGGTTCGTTGTGCAGCAGAGACTTGCGAATGGGTGCGGTGGCCTGGACGATCTGCTGACAGCTCGAGCCGCTCGCAAGCCAAGGGCTAAGACGGACGATGGAATGGAAAGGCAGTACGATACGTTCTACTTGATCGCAAGTCTGTGCAAGACAAAATCTACTTACTGGAAATGTCCCCGGATTGTCTGAAGTGGCTGGCTGGACGGTTCTTCCGAAGTTCCTGAGATCAGCTCAGTACTAGATTGTTAGCAAGAGTCACAATAGATCTCGAAAAGGAAACGAGATATTTGAGGTATGCAAGATGATTGAGAAGTAAGCCAGGGCCGATAGCAATGCAAGAAAGAAACTTACGTGGTGCAAGGCCTCTACTGATGGCTGTTGACGCTTCGGCGATGAGTGAGGAGAAGAGGAACTAAAATATGAGAAGCGAAAGCGCTTCACAACTCACAAGTCACACAGCAGCCCTGCACTGGCTGAATTATGCAATCGGCACAACTTGAAGAATGGACGCAATTTGCGGTCTGTACTGATCATGCAATATAGAATTCTTTCAAGAATGATGCTGTACAAGGAGTATCTATTCTCAGGGTACTGGCTATGTCCGGTGAGAAGCTTGAAGCGCTTCGTTCACATGCCCAAGTTACAAGTTACGAAAGACATCATTCCAAGTGGAATCGCATGCTCGCACGCATGGCCATAGGTACGTAGCGATTGGATGGCTCGTTCGTTCAATTGATTACTATGCGGTAGTCTGGTTCAGTGGTCAGGCCTACTGAGGTACAAGCTGGTCACTTGGCGAGGAGCTGGGTTGTCGGTGAATAGAAAAGGCGTGCAATCGAACCAATCCTTTTCTTAAAGGCTGCATACCAATGGAATTTCAAGCCGCTCGAGGAACGGGGTGGGAATTAGATAATCGCGTCTCTTGGCCCTATTCTACCTTATGCGCCAAGTTCATCCACCTACTATCTACAAATACGACCCCTACGAATCAGGGCAAGGATTCGCCGTCTCTGTGACTTACTACGAAGTACTATCTACTTCTCAAACAGGACAACACGGCGCAGACGGTTTCTCACATCCAAAACATGTCCCAATAATCTTCTTAGCGAACCGTCTGCGATGACCTTTCTTTCGCTGCAGCGCCATTAGGTTTCACCGTGCTGCCTCAAACGGCCGAGGGCAGAGCAGGATTGGGGCCACAAAATACAGCAAACGAAGCTGAGATAGATGTACTGCCATGATAAGGTAGGTTTACGGCTCGCTTGGTAGGAAGGATCTGCGCCTTCCATGAAGTAGGTTAGGGAGCGCATCGCACTAATGTGCTGAGTCGGTGAGTCGCCAAATTTCCTCCGCCAGATCTATGGCAGGTTTCTTTGCACATCTAGACTGCGAAGAGCTCCGCACTTCCGCCTTAGTCCCCCAGTGTCAAGACTATGTTGTGCGGAGGCAAGCTCAAGCGCAAAATCTCGGCATTGCGAATGATCTTGGCGTTGATGATGGGTGCGTTTTCGCTGGGTAATTGGCAATGATGGAATTGTACCATCTCCGTCAACTTCTGGCTGGTGTACCTGAGCGCAAAGGCGTCGCAAAGTTTGGGGAGCCGATTGGCTTACTGTGAGCCCCCTTGCGCAGCGTGTTAAAATAATTCCTGTAGAGAAGGTTTCGAGCCTCAAGCAGGATGTGCGATTGATAGGTCAACGGGGAAAGCCCCACCATGGTTCAGATCTTCGGCAACCATGGCGGTTATTTCTTATAATCATAACATAACGGGTTAAGTATGGACGAGAGTCCTTCATTTATAAACCATTCTCGAAAATCCAGATGAGACGGTACTTTATGTTGGGAGGTCGAGCACATAATAATGATTCTAAAAATCAAAGCCTTGGTCATGTGATAGCGCGAGAGTGTGGCGTGTCGATGTCGCGCAATCGTCGATTTGCTTCCAATCCTAGTTTCGTATTGCAGCAAAGGGTCTGAAGGGGTAAAGTTCTCGGATGTGTGTCGCATCACAGTTCTGACTTCATGACTGTAGAAGTTCGACTCGCCATAGTCTTATGTTGATGCTCTGTACTCGATATAACTGTAGAGTTCTTTCCTTAGGGTGACGTGACGTTTGTTGAGGGCACGGGTAAGCTAGCACTAGCGCGTCCTGTCGCTTAGGGAGACAGGGCAACGCCTTTACTAACTTGACTCCAAAGCTGTAAAGGGGATTGTCAACAAAGCTTCTCCCACTCTTACCCAGCACCTCTTACCGCCACCATCTCATATCGAGTCTGCATATCGTATCTCGACCTCATACGGTATCTTCTCCAGCTCACAGGCACACTTTGTGATTGCAATTGCAAAGCTTGTTGCTAATTGGGAACCTCGCCAGACCGGCTACTCGTGAATGGTGTGCAGTCGAGGTCTGCTGGCAGCTAAAGAATCCTAAGAACTGCTGTGAACGCGTCAAGTCATCATGGACGCCAAGGTAAGCAACTTGTGCTCGTCTTTACCTCCATTCAAGCACCAGAAGTAATGTTGGCGGTCTCTGCCAATGCTGGCAATTGCAAATCAAGCAAGATAATGGCCCTAGCGTCCAACGCCAGGTACTGTTCGAACGATTTATCCTCAAGCATCTAAGTTGGTTCTCTGTAGGTAGTGGTCCGTGTATGCTGACGTGTGATTGCTGCTACAGCCTCAGCGACCAATGCGTGCACGCGTGTACGCAGACGAGAACGCGGTGCCTATCCTTGGGCTCCAAAAGCCAACTATTGGTGGCCAGAAGACGATACATCAGCGCAACAAGTCCAGTCCTGCACTCTCGTCGATGATACATGCGGGGAACATGAAGGCTGCTGCAAAGCGAACAGCCTTTGGGGATGTCAGCAACACAGCCAATATTTCTCGGCCTAGCAAGGATGACTCGGTCATTGGTGCCAAAGTCGAAGACTATGGCATGGAGAAGCCTGTTCTATTGATACAGGACAAGAAGACAACGGCACTGCTACGACCAGCCCAACGTCCTTTGACAGTGTCCGGATTAAAAGGCCTCTTAAACAATGTCACAAACTCCAACAATCAAACAACTAAGCAGCCTCTTCTTGAAAGTCATCAGTTAATACAGCCAGTTTCTCAGGCTGCCAATACGCTAAAAGTCTTGACCAAGCTGAGCACCGCAATCTTCAAAGATCAAGCAGTAATACCCGCCGAACATCCCATACCAACTTTACAGAAACATCTCTTATCTACAGCATCTGTTGTTCCCGTTCACCGTGACCTTCTACCCCAAACGCAACCGAGTCTACCTAAAGTCAATGAGGAGCCGCAAGTGAAGTCAAAGGGAACACAAAGCAAGTACGATGTGGAACCTGAGCAAAAAGGGCATACAGCAGAGCCTTTAGGCGTACCGGAAGCATTCGAAGATGCTGCAGCCATTCGATCAGACGGTATCTATATTGACGATCATGGCGAAGTGCAAGTGTACCAGTATATGGACGGAAATGGCTATCTAGAAGACCAAGCCATTGTATCAGACAACGGTGTTTCTATTCCCGCGGAGACGAAACACAACATGACCCATGCCCAATTGGACATGCTTCTGGAGGCACAGCTCAAGCAAGCAGAGCAAGTACCAGTTCATAAACACAAGCTTGCACCTCTGTTGGAACCGGAAGAATACTGGGATGACGAGGACGAGGAAGGTAACTACGAGGAGGAGGGTTACGTGACTGCTCGGTCGTACAAGTCTCGTGGAGACAATACCACCAGTGGTGCTACTACTGTCTTGTTCCCCAAGCTGAATCAAAAAGCGAAGAAGGAGATTGCTGCCGCCAAGGACTTGATCGAGGGCTCGAGAACAAAAGAGGAGATAGACGATGAGACTTGGGATACCACAATGGTTGCTGAGTACGGGGATGAGATATTCCAGTACATGAGAGATCTTGAGGTAATGTAGGGACGAATGCCATGGTCGGGCCATCACTGACTGGCTCTTGCAGATCAAGATGCTGCCCAACGCTCATTACATGGACAACCAAGCCGAGATCCAATGGTCAATGCGCTCCGTATTAATGGACTGGTTAGTGCAGGTCCACCACCGCTTCGGCCTTCTACCAGAGACTCTGTTTCTTTGTGTCAACTACATCGATCGGTTCCTGTCTTGCAAGATTGTGTCGCTCGGCAAGTTACAGCTTGTTGGTGCAACCGCTATATTCGTTGCCGCCAAGTACGAAGAGATCAACTGTCCCTCTGTGTCGGAAATTGTCTACATGGTCGACAGTGGTTACACCGTGGATGAGATTCTAAAGGCAGAGCGGTTCATGCTAAGCATGCTCCAATTCGAACTTGGGTGGCCCGGTCCGATGAGTTTTCTACGAAGAATTAGCAAGGCCGATGACTACGATCTCGAGACCCGAACGCTTGCAAAGTACTTTCTTGAAATCACCATCATGGATGAGCGTTTCGTTGGTAGCCCACCAAGTTTTGCAGCTGCTGGTGCACACTGTCTTGCGAGAATGATGCTGAAGAAAGGGCATTGGGTAAGCAATTCTGGTCGATGTTCATCTATGCGTATACAACAAGCTAATGTGTTCCTAGTCGCCTGCACACGTTTATTATTCGAACTACACCTACTCACAGCTCTACAGCCTGGTCCTGCTCCTGGTGGACTGCTGTGAAGACCCGCGAAAGCATCATTACGCCGTCTTTGACAAGTACACCGATAAGCGTTATAAGCGCGCTTCTCAATTCGTAGAGAATGAGATGAAAAACGGCTTCCAGATTCTGGACCTTAACCATGGTATCGGATCGTATAATAGCTTGTACGATGATCGCCATATCTGGAGCCACAAGTGATTGCTCGGTAGCGCTGGCTCATCCTGAAACCTGTTCCTGCAGGTGCTGAATCGCTCTTGTGCTGGTGTACCATATCGGACGATTACCTTGCTCGGGACTTGCTGTACGATTGCTCAGTACAAATACAAGGCTTTGTGTCAACCGACACCTTCACTAGACGTCTTGAATAGCAGCATTATTCGGTCATCATGCTTACTCCAGCCCCTGTGGCTGACACTGGGCTTTTTTTACCCTCCTTTTTTCGGTATACCCATTTCACTAGCATAACCACGGCGCGAAAATCATCTCCAACGAGACAAACGAACTTTACGCGCTTCACGACTGGTACATAGAACACATCACTTTCGATCACTCGGACTTCCCTTCCCAGCAAACTGTGCAGCAGGCCTTTCCTTTCGCATTTTAACCCGGTGGTGTTCTGGCTTTGGCGGCAGCAGGGGCGTTGCTGGAGTCGGCTTTCTGGGTGGAAGAGTTAGGCTTTGGGACTACTGGCGGCGCTGGCGGCTTTCACGCTCTGGCTGCTAGAGTATAGTAGTCTGAAAAAGAGGATTAGAGGGAGAGCTGGGATTAGGTAATTCATTCGATGCTTTTGTTAGATAAGGTAGCGAGGAGACATGCCTAGCATATTTTACCATGATACAATGGCACGCTTCTGAGAGATTGTAAATCTTCTGGTTCGATTCTTCAATGAACGTAACCTTAGTTTAGTTCGTCTCCTCGATTTGTCTTTGAACTTGAGTTCACCGCCTTCTTGAGCATGAGCGGAAAGGCTTGACAGACATGCAAGAGTGACCAAAGTAGGCAGTGTCTTGCGTTTCCAGCACTTATCATTTTCAAATGATAACATCCACCACTCCAAGCCAACCCAGTTCCTGCCAGTCAGCCACGAAGAATCCAAAGCTTTAGAATAGTCGATCTTTTCCATACTCTCCTTTCCCACCGCTTTCCTATCTACTTCACCACAGCATCCCTCTTTCCCAAACCCTTCCTCCCGGGAACAAAGTGAGTTGTTCTATCTTTTTTCTCCTATAAGGATCATTACCTACCACGCATCCGCCCGAAACCAGAAACCGGTCGCCGTTTTCATAAAGTGTGAGTTTGAGTATGCTGCTGTGTGTTGGGTGTTGGAAGGGTTTGGAGTGGGTTGGGGGAAAGAGGGAGGGGGAAAGGGGGGATGATGAGAACCCTTAGTAGAGGAATAATAATGTAAGATTTACCGCTTCAACCAGCACGACCCACCACCCCAACCCCACAAATGTTCCACCCGGATCACAAGCTTGCACCAATCCTTCTCCAAAATATAAACGAAATCGTGGCCCAACATACTAAGTCGACTGATCCATCTGACTATCAGGAACAACAAACCATGCCGATGAATTCCATTTCCCTAGCGCGCTAGTTTGAACGAATGTGGGAGGGTTGGGGGATTTGGTGTTTCTCGGGATTGAGGAAGTTGGATGGGGGTTAAAGAAGAGAGAGGGTCAGGGGGGATGGACGAGGTCGAGGTTGAAGTCTAGGAGGAGGAGAACGAGATGAGAACGTAGCATATCGAGGAATACCCTGGGCGTGACCTCGATTCATCTCCACTCTCTGAACTGAAAAAAGAGGAGAAAAAAGGGGAAGAAGAAACAACGACCGAGAAATGAAGGAAGGAAGAAAAGGGATGGAAATAAAGGTCTGGAAGGAGAAAAAGCACTGCCAAGAATGAAACCGCGAGAGAGGAAGAAGCTGGAGAGAAATTCAAGAAGGGAGATGTAGTCAATATAGACGAGTTAGCGGCATGAGTGGCATCTATGTAGATATTGCGGACTAGTGGATAGTGGACTGGTGGAGGGGTAAAAGGCTGTGGCAGAGGAATCGTGAGAATGTGCCCTAGATCCTCATTCCCATCTAGGCATCTATCCAGATACAGAGGTGAGGCTATGTATATAAAGCTCCAACGCCATGAGGGTAGTGGATCCCGAATCGAAAAATCCGAGTTTATCACACCTACACCTCCAACACCCACCCCTCAGAATCCTCCATCCACCACCCACACAATCCAAGCGAAACCACCATTCATCCAACCTACACTCTCCCAGCGTCCTAGCCACCCCATCCGTCCCAACCCTATCAGAAAACCAGCAGTTTCCTTGTCTTGTTGAGGTCTGAGGGCTGAGATGGGGGTTGGGTTTGGGATGGGGATGGGGATTTAGGGATATTCGGGGTGGAGGAATGGAGGGTTTGGGTGCGTGAATAGATTGGTGAGGTGTAGAAGATTCTTGGTGGTCTTGGGTATGTTCGAGTTGGGAGGTTGGAGAAGTATGACGTCTGTGGTGTGAGGGGGGAGAAATTCTGTAGGGGGAAGGGGGGTGCAGGTACTGTATGCTTGCTCGAGAACGTGGCTGCTGTCTCTTCGAATCAGAACTTTGAGGAACTGTACGTTGCAAGAGATGCCAGCTCTTTCACTTACTAAAGATTCCTACTGTGCCGTTTTGGGTTTGCGGGAATTGTTGATTTATTCGGTGGGTGTTAGCATTTCAGATAAGCTGTCTATGTATCTGTCAATTTCTCGTCCCCTTCATGTAGGACATTCGATTTTGAGGGGTTTGGTTTGAAAGTCTGGAGATTGAGAATCAGAGGGAAGGGAAAGCTATCTAAACAGGTCATAATACATTCTACTGTAGCCTGATCACTGTGCCTTGGTTCGCCACCCCACACTCACCCCCCCTCATGCACAAACGTGTATAAATCCTTCGTTTTACATTTTTCTCCTTCTCGGATTTTTGGGAGTGGAAAAGCGAAACACATGGCAAAACTTTAGCTAACCTAAGAAAGCTTGCTTCGTTTTTCTTTGAAAATTCTGCACGAAATCTGTAAAAAAAAAAAAAAAAAAGGTAAAAACAGACTCGCCCAACTCCACATATATTGCCTAAAAATAATCTTTTACTGATTCGCTCAAAACCCATCAGCTCTAACCCTCCCTTGCCATCCCGAAAACCCTGCCACAAAATCTCTTGAAAAAGGTCAAAAACTTATCAACGTCCAAGTACATTGGCAAACATGACAGATGAAAGAAAAGAGAGATGGAAAAGGATGATTCGGCTATATAATTGTACAATAAAGAAAAACCCCCTTACTGACTTTGTGCATGTCGACTCGTATGGTACGTGAAAGAAAAGAGAGATGGAGAAGCCGTTCTCTTACCTACTCTCTTCTGCTTCACTGCTAGCTGCTACTTCTCCTCTTCTTCAAGCCAGCACATTGAGCAACCACTAACTGCCTGATAGAATTCACCAGGATCCCCCTTGCAGTTCTGCGATTGGAGAAGTCACTTAATCAAATATGGCCAGGCTTGTTGCTTACAATGCATATTCACCAGCATGGTATGTAAGTGATTAGCCCAACGAAAAATCCCTTTTATTCAGTCCCTAAAAAATATGTACTAATCGATGCTTGTAGTATGTGTACGCGCCGCCAAATGTACACGCGCCCCCTCCCCCTCCTCCCGGACAGGCCACCCCTGGTGGCGAGGTGTGGTGTTGTGCAAACAAGCACAACAGGCCCAACGCCACCGTCGCTCACACAAACCCGTAGTCGGGCCCGACGAGGTGCGCGCGTGGAAAGGCCGAAGCCTCTCCACCGCCCAAGCCGGGCCCGACTACGACCTCCACATCCGTCGTCTTGGATATCGTGCCCAACGGAAGATCGTCGGGCTCCATGGCCACCGCACCCTCGTCCATATCTCTTGAGCTCTTGGTCCCCGCCACGGTTGACGGGGTCCCCGCTCTGCCTCGGGAGGGCCAGAGCAGGGTCCCCCGGGTGTTGCTACTGGTGTAGCCACGGGAGCCGCGCGGGAACAGGCGTGGGAAGAGGTGGGCGAGGGGCGCTTTGAGCATTGGCAAGCAAGCGCAGATGATAGCGGTGGACGCTTCGATAGCCGTCCAGATGGTGGAAACGAGGGTCCCGTACGTTTGATCCTGCGATTTTGAGGAAGGTTTGAGGGTCCCCATGCGGAGGATTGAGGTTATGCATACACTAAAGAGGCGTTATCAGTTTAGATAGGGTGGGATTTGGGAGAAAAGGGAGGGACGTACAAAGCCCCGAGGGTGAAGACGAGATAGAGACCCCACTTTTGGCGGCGCGGGAGGTGCAGGTTATTTATTTCTCTCAGTGGCAAGACCAAGATGATGGCATCGCCCAAGACGTTGGCTGTTCCGTTTGAGAACCAGAAAACGGTTAAGTTGATGCAGGTCCCAGGCAAAGTCTTGTCGAACACCCGGTTGATCGGCATGCATTGGAAGATCGTAGCGATAATGCTGGCGATTGCGTAACCGATGACAAGGACCAAAATGATATAAACACGTCGCTGGAAAATGGTTCCGGTGGTCGTGGCAGGGGCAAAGATGCGGAGATAGAGGAGGAGGATGGAAGTCTTCGTCAAACTGATTGTCATCTTGTACAGGATTTGGACGGCAAAGAAGGCCTACGGTATATAATTAGCTAAGCTGCATCAAACGAAGCAAGGATTACAGCTCACCTCAAGAGAAACGTGCGTATCATCTAAAGACAATGTAGCTGAGGCGTCGCCGTATCCATAGTCAACAGCTAGAGAAAGATCAACCACATGCCCAGTGCCCAAAGAGGTCTGGTTCAGACTTACCAACACAACTCGCTGTAGTCAGGCCGATAGAGATTATCTAGTGACCCATGTTAGTGAGCATTCGGATCTGGAAGTTCTTCCAGTCGATATCAGATCCGAGAAGTTGATCCGGTCGATAAGATAGCGATAGCCTGGTTGAGCCTTCGCTATCTTTACAAGCTCATAAATACAACTGAATACAACTTACCAAAGATACAATAATGATATAGTCATCAGCATGAAGCTTACGACCACTCTTCAGGCGAGAGATCACCCGCCCGACGACCAAGACAGTTGCCAAAGCACTGAAGATGAGAGTAATTATGACGAGATTAATGCCACGATGATGAAAGCCAAGCTCTGTGCCTTTGAGTACAGCCATTGTTGGAGCTGGGGTTGGAATTGCGACGAAAGGGTAGATGGAAGGTTGTTGCTTGGAGCTTGAACGTGAGGTGTTGTGCGAAGATGATCGAGTGCAAAGATGATCTTGAGCGAAGACAGGACGAATAGCTGATGTCACAAAGGTAGGACGGTAGCTGATGTCAGGAAGATGGGTTGGTAGCTGATGTCACAAAGACAGGACGGTAGCTGATGTCAAGAAGACAGGACGGTAGCTGGTGTCAAGAAGACAGGACAGTAGCTGATGTCACAAAGACAGGACGGTAGCTGATGTCAAGAAGATGCGACGGTAGCTGATGTCAAGAAGACAGTACAGTAGCTGATGTCACAAAGACAGGACAGTAGCTGATGTCAAGAAGATGGGACGGTAGCTGATGTGCAAAAGATGCGACGAAAGAGGAAGATCACCAACTTCGACGACAGCTTAAATCCTTACGTGAAGAAAGCGCAAGAAGAAGTCGCGACAACCAGTGAAGCAAAGTGGGTGTTGAAGAATTGAAAATTCGGTGTTGTGACCGCCCAATTCGGAAGTAAGGGCGCTGCCCCGATTTTCAAACCATCATCTCCCTTACATGGAAGTCACGTAGCTTTTCGGCATCACCAGAAAAAACGTCAGAAACTGGTCCACTGCGGGATGGGATATAACGAGTATAAGACATCTTGACGAGGGGAGCGTTTGCATCAGCTCCCGACGGTAGGAGAAAACCCTGCAAGGCCCCATTCTAGGTGCTCGGGAGTCTTTTACGTGCCAGTGCCTTGGTATGGGACTGCATCTATTCAACCAGCGTCCTGGTTACTATACTGTCAAGGTCTGTTCATTGTCAGAATTATCAAGTGTAGTTGTGGAGTCTGGCATACGATGTCCTTGCATGATAAACACCTGTCATGCAACTGCACTGGGGATCCTTTATCCGGTCTATCGATTGGCGGCATTGGCAGGGCTACAACCGTCCCTTCTTCAGTACCGTGCTTGGGTCCTTGTGTCACTTGAAATACAGTACCATCCGGCCCCTTCATACCCGGCCGCTGCAGCCAGCCGCCGTCACAAATTTTCAGCCATCATTTTCGGTCGACTCGATTCCCCCTTTCAAATGGCCTTTTAGGATCTCTGGCCAACCTTGCATATGCACCCGCGGCTACGGCTTTCGACGATGCTGCAGCACCCAGACTCCCCCGAAAGAGTCTCCACTATCGAACTTGATATCAGATTCGCGATACTCGCACAGCGGCTACTGCCCCGCCCCATGGTCTTTGCGACAGCTATCCCACAATGCTGCATATGTCGATCAGGATTGAGGTTAGTGCTAGAGCACAGGCCAGGTGCCTACAATACAACAGAGTATGGCGTGCTGAACAGGAAACAGTCTAGGAAAACTCTGAATTGATTCTAGGCATAGTATCTCCTAGATAATCTATACACATGAGGTGCCCTCACTGACTAACCCTTCAAGTGAGCCGCCTAGCTAAATGGTAATTGCTGGTTCCTTGGACAAGATTATGATAATATGTGATGAGTTGGTGCTATTTCTCAGCGAAAAGTGGGTATCGTAGTATATGGCAAAAATATACGTGACGGAAGGTAGCTATATGTTTGGCGGCCATAAGTCGAGTGTTTGCGTTTGCGGATCGCTCGACTCTGTACTCGTTGGCCGAAAAAGCCAGGAGAGTAGATAGGTTAGATTGATAAAAATGGATCTCATAGGAGGCGTTAAGAGGTAAGAGATCGTATAAACATCCCAGCCGCATTCGTGGTCATGACTGATAAGGTTGTGGAGTAGAATTTTGGCGCATGCGATTGAAGTAGAAATTCGTGATGTCGTGGCACCTTATATTGGTGTCATAAAAAGCCGGATTCTGAAAGTAGTCTGAATTTTATAGCTATCAGCCATTGTGCGCGATTACACGATACCCTCGTAGCAAAGCGTAAGAGGAGACGCCCGTTATAACCCAAGCGATTACCTCAGGGCCAAGGCGACGTTATGTCAATCATGGACGGACCACCAGTAGCTCGCGGTGTGCTTATGGGCCATCAAACAAAGATCTCACCTTGTAATCTTCTCATCTTCCCTCTCTCTCGGCTCTACTATCAAGCTCTTTTCGTACATTTCGTGTACGTCGCCTGCCGCTTGCATGTTGCTCAATATATAGTCTTGGAGGTCGCCGACCGGTTTAAGTGGGTATGGCACATTTTGATATTGTTGGATGTCACGGATAACCTCAGCTGTCTTAGCCCTTTTGGTAAAGTTGATCAAATTGGTCTTCTTGATGACCGATGGAATACCGTCCTCGATGAACGTCAAGTCGGTAAGGTAAACACCTTGAGAAGGAGATCAGTAATGTACGTTATGGGTAAGGTCAGGAGCAAACATACCAAAGAAGGGGATACATGGAGGATTTGCGCAATGTAACGTCTCTCGATATTCACCAAAGTTTTTAGTACTACCCATGAGTCTTCTCATCGATTCCAGAACCGTCAGGGTTCGAGCGTTCACTTGGGACCATGTGCGGCTCAACCTGTGTATGGGAGCCGTGCCGAGCGCTGAAATAATAGAAGTCAGCGTAGAGAAATTGTTCATAGATCGACATTTCTACTTCAGTTAGTGCCTGACCAAGAACCTTGAAAGGACCGACCTACATCGGCAACTTGTACGAAGTGCTTAATTACGACCACCCTCTTTTTGACATCTGACTGGTTCAGTATCATTTCCGCAACCCAATTAGTTAGTTGATTCGAATGTAGTATAAGTGCCTTGACATTGGCTGCGGGCTCCGGATCATCTGGGGATACCTTCTTCTGCCAGGTCTTATTCAGACATTCGGTAGGTTTGATCTTGCCATAGAGTCGAGATTCGATAATCGTTAGCTGTCTCGCGAACTCAGTAGCATCGATATCCAGGAACTTGAGCTTCTTCATGTTCTTCGGCATAATTGGGGTTGGAGTTGAGGTGCTAGGCGTAGGCACCAATCTCTTCGCGTTTGTGTCCTGGCCCCGAAGTCTTAGCTCAATCGCTGCCATCAATGGACCAGATCCCGGTGTGCTTGTCGTTGCTATAATATCTTTGGCGAACGCGTAAATCCTTCGAAGAAGCTTGTCGCTGGCCTCGTCGGCATTCTCCATCCAATAAGTATCAAACCAACTCTTTAATATATTGACCACTCTGAACCTAATCAATCTTTGCTTCTGGTCAACCCATGTCTTATAGTCCTCCTCGGATATGCCTCGAGGTGGCTGGATACTGAAGCGCTTGACTAGCAACTCGAAGAATTCCGACGCGGTCGTGAAAGATTTGTAAGTCAAGAGAAATGTATTGTGGAAACCAGCATCGTATTTATCATGTCTCGTTAGTTGCTCCACAAGTGCGATTAAAGTACCTCCGCGCAACTGTGGTGGGGTGACTTTCATATCGTAGGCGATCTCCCCTTCATACTCAAGCTTGAGAAAGTAAGGCGTTTCTTCGGGATGGTTAGGAACTTCTCCAAAGAACTTCTTGACCTTTGTATTACCTTTGTGGTGGTGGTTCTCCGTTGCAGGGTCCACGCCTTGCGTATAAGACCTCGAACCCACCCCGTCTATGAGAGGAAGCCGCGTCTGGCTCGAGGATCCTTGTGGATATAGTGAGTTATAGTCGGATCCAATTTCTGGCCGTCGGTAGTCTTTGGACAGTGGTGTATCTCTCATCTGCTGCGTCGTTGGTTCCTGGGGTAACATGTCATGTAAGACCTGTAAAGAGAAGCCGATCTGAGTAGTGAGGGTCTCTAATTGTCTCAACGTCGTACGGACTTCGTTGAGTCGGTCTTCTAATGGATCACCCCTTGACTCAGCCCATTCGTCACCCAGTGGCGCGGCAACAGCTTGGCATGCTATCAGTAGATGCATTACCAAATCATAAAGTCTTTGCTTATGATTTGTGAAGTCGTTAATGTGCGGTGTTTGGGAAGAGGAACCCAAGGGTGCGAGGTCTACAGATTCGACCGTAGATATCCACGGACGGAACAAGTCAACAACTTTTGCAGCGGCACCACAAACAGCATTGCCAATCCGCTCATGTCTGAAAGGTGTGATGAGCTTTTCCGTGACTGCCAGCTGCTCCTCGAGTCGGCGTATACTTGAGACAATCATTCTCTTTAGATCATCTAGCCGTTCCAGAAGGTTGCCGTCCAACTTCGTCGTTGGTTCGATAGAGGGGTCGTATTCGTCCTGGTCCATGAACGACGTGGATAACATGGGATCTCGTGTTGCTAAATTGTTGTTTTGCCAGCTGCCACCGTTGTTGGTGCCCAGTACAAATCCAGGAGTTAAGCGGGGGATTTCTTCACCACGCTGAGAACGCGCCACCTCAACGTAGCCATAAACACCATGTAATACCCCTTCTGCTTCCTGAAGGCATTTGGAGTATGAATCTGGGGCTGGCCAGTCTGCCGCAGCGATGTGTGAGGATAGCACGAGCTTCGAGAACCGAGACATCATATCCCGGAAATGCGGATATAGAGCCTTGTTGGTTGAGATGATTGAAGGGTTACCCGAGTGGTTATCGGTCGTGCCTGAAGCAGCTGCGAGCAGCATTCGAAGATGGTCCGAGATGTCTTCTGCCCGGCGAACGTATTCTGAACGATCGGAATTATTGATCGCCTGTCTGTAAAGTTCAACCGATCGGCGCATGTTCTCAACGAGCTTATTCCAAGTTAAAGGCGCGGTATCGCCGTCATCGAAGAACGACCGAGGTATGACAGCAACAGACATTTGGCCAATAGGATTTCCCAAGAACGATGTCTGATTCCTGCCGATCGCCGACATCGACGCCGAGGAAGTATGAATCGCACTGAGGGAAGGATTAGAATTATCCAGGTCGTAAGAATCCCCTCGACCCCGAATATTCGGTGAAATCTCTAAGGAGTCGGTAGACGCAGATGGTGATACCCCATCGGATATGTCTGACCTCCTTTTTGTTGACCGAGAGCCCCGGGATGTGAGCTTAACTGAGTCACCATCAATTTCTGAAGCCGAATTTTCCTCGTAGTAATCATAGTCCTCTCGTTCAATGCCTCGAGCCAAAATCTCTGGAGGTGCCCTCGTTTGACCAGGAACATGGATATTAAGACGGTCAGATGGGCCTGGTTCGTTCGCTGAGGTCGGCGTCTCTAAAGGAAGCTCCATTGTGGATACACCCGTGAGAGTGTTGAAGTAATAAAGTCTTCCATCTGGCGTAGCCTGTGGTATCCAAAAAGCCGCCACCTCCGGATCTTGGTCTTCTGTGGCGTCATTTTTCACCCTGTCGCTTCTCGATGACCCATTTGCGACCGGTGCCTCCCCATACTCTTTGCCGTTGTCGTCGGTGCCAGAATCCCCAGAGATCTCGTCGCCATGCGCAGGCTGTTGTTCTCCTCCCACGATTGAATCGCCTGGGCCATTGATCACTGCGCAGTAATTGCTCGGAAACCAACCTCGGACTCCATGGATAATGCCATCCCACCATCCGCTCGCGAGCTGTGTGATGACTTGGATGGTGTCGCCTTGGTGAAAGCTTAGGCTTGTCCTGTCGTCCGCTTCATAGTCATATAATGCGCGAACGTAAAGTACTGTCGGTGGTGCAACATTGACCAATGGTACACTCATGCCAACGGTCTGGGAATTGACCCGTTTTCTTGACGGCGACCCGTTGACTCCGAGTTGCTGCTGATACGTTTGATCTATGGTGGCTGCCGTTCGTAACGCTGATTCTTCGGTATATTGAAATGCAGCCGCACTGAAAACCCCTGGTTTACCATTTGTACTTTTCGTATTGATGGTTAACGGTGCGATGGTTTCCCTTGTGGTCATGATGATCAAATAGGACCGGGCGAGTTTTAGGAAGGTTTCGAGAGAGCTGTCGCAGTCATTCAAATCCGTAGACCAGCGAACGGTTGAGAAAGGGTATGGACAACAGCAAATGCTGGCTTGTTGAGTCGGGTACCGTGAAATGGATAGGAGCGTGATAGGTAGACGATAGTGATAGCGTTAGGTATACAATCGCGAAGCAGCGTCCTACTGGTGCCTCGGTCGTCAGCCCCAAGCGCCGATCCCCTGTAGAGAGGCTGCCCACAATGATTATTGGCAGTGACAGGCGATGTGTGTTACCTTGTACTCGTGCGTGGGTATGTCCAGCGTCGAGCCGTGCCTACTTCCTCTTTTGCGCTGGGGGGGGGGGGGTTTGGTAACGACACAGCTGTGGAGGCTGACTTGGGGGGAAAACAAAGTACGTGGGATTTGTTGATTCATACAGAACTGCGAGGGTAGGATTGTTGTACTTCTTGTCGTACTCGTGCCGCCATCACAGAAGCAGAGGGTGCAGATGAGGCAAGCAAGGTGGTACAATCACAATCCTTTCGTATGTAGCCTTGATGCGGGCAGCGGCAGTGGGGCCTGGGCGAGACTCTCGGGGAAGCGAGACGGTCCAAGGATCGCAAAAACGCTCCATATTTGTTCATATTGAGACTACGAAATACTGCAGTCATCTATCACTACCTTACTCCATCCTCCTCCTTGCTTCATGACGAGTCTCCACACGGAGTCGGAAGAATGATACAGCACAAACAAGCAACAGCACAGGGAAAGTACCGTACCTCGCCCATCCTGCCGTGCCTGCTTCGTGCTTGCGGCAGGGTACTATTAGATCGATTGCTGTTTCCGAAGGGGCCTCTCGGCCTCGGGGCTATCGAAGCCTGGCCGGTTACAGTTGCTACGCTTTACCAAAGTCCCAACCTGTTGTCCTGGGAATGACTGAATTAATAGGTCATACGTTGTATAGTCGCTTGAGCACCGCAACAAGATAGACGGAGTATTCCGTCGTTAATATATGGAGTACCTTACACAGTAGGCAAATCCAGTGGGCAGTACGGAAGTACTACGTAAGCGTGGTAAGGAACCTAGTACGGAATAAATAAGGTACCTTAGTGGGTAATATTCGATGATGAGCCTTATCACTTATCAGCCCTTCGCCCTCAAGACAGGGCAAGATCTAAGCCACACTAGGCAAGGTGCTGCATTGCATGAGGATCACGTGATCTCCCACACAACTCCAATTGCACTGCGGCGCTGAGTACCCGAAGGGTGTAGTCCATCACATTGGTTGCACGATTCACGACTACCTGAGGTGTCAGCACGGTGAATTGTAGTTTCAGTGTCATTCTCTATTAACCTTTCAGCGGTAGCTTTTATGTTGTGTTGCTGAATCCTTTAGAAAGAAGCCGGGCGGTCTTGTCACAAAAAGCTGCTGTATAATGCAATGTGCGTGGGGGCTGTATACCTACACCAGGGACGCTGCCTTTCTCATTCCATCCAGGGGTGTTGATCCTACCCGGTTGTTCAGGCAATGAGAACGGATACAATGGACCAACTTTCACGTTGGAGAGAACGACTCTCCAACCTCACTGTATCTCCACTGACCCGTAAGTACTCGGCAGTTGCCCAAGAATGGGTATCCGGCTGATGAGGCTTTAAGGCGACTACCCTGAGCCGCTACAGTCAGCTCCGGAGTCAGCCCAACGGCCCATTGAAGCCTGTGAAACGCTTCAGCTGTCATCCGATGCTGTGGCTGCATTGCAGCAGCTGCAGAACCTTGAAAATCATAAACACTCTAGTTTTGTTGTTCTGCTCACCGCACTGGTGGTGCTTACAAGCCGACTGACCGGTGATGAAGATATTGCTCTTGGATCAAGCTATGGCCATGGGCTTCCATTTGTCCTACGTACAGCTGTGGATGCAAAAGAATCTTTTACTCAGCTGTTGGTTAGAGTGGCAAAGATTTCCTCCGAATACGCTTCAGATGCAGTGCCGATGGAGAAGCTGCTGGACGGCCTGGGCACGTCAAGTCTCTACCGTATTGAGTTGTACTCTTTCTCGGACCCTCCTACTACAACCTTAAATGCCACGGACCTGACGATTTATTACGTAGAAAAGAGTGGAGACATTCCACAATCGAAAGGGATTGGTGGGACAGTACATGATCAGGTGCCAGAATTGCGAGCCGTCTACAACCAGAGATTTTTTGCCTCTTCTCGAATATCTACTATCCTTAGTCAATTGCTTCAACTCGTTCTTAATGCGTCCTCAAGTCCTCAAGAATGCATTGGTACGATTGATCTTATGACAGAGGCTCAACGCATGGTTTTACCAGATCCACGCAAGGACCTTCACTGGTCGCACTTTATAGGCCCTATTCATGACATTTTTGCTGCTAATGCACATCGATATCCGGAAAGACTGTGCGTTAAGGAAACAATGTCTAATTCCACTCCGCAACGAGAATTCACATACAGGCAGATCGATGAGGCCTCTAACATTGTAGCCCACCATCTCATACAGTCAGGTATACAGAGAGGAGAGGTCGTAATGGTTTATGCACACAGAGGTGTAGATTTGGTTGTGGCTGTTCTGGGTGCCTTGAAAGCTGGGGCCACATTTTCTGTGCTTGACCCACTGTACCCACCAGACCGTCAGACCATTTATCTAGACGTCGCGAAGCCCCGGGCGCTGATAAATTTAGAAAAGGCGACTCTTGAAGCCGGAGAGCTGACCAATCACGTTAGGTCCTTTATCAGGGATAACCTGCATCTGAGAACGGAAATACCAGCTCTTGTGATCAAGGATGATGGTACTTTGCATGGAGGGACAATCGAAGGACGAGATGTGCTTCAGGACCAGCAAGCGTCCAGGACGATGCCTACTAATGTCGTTGTTGGACCTGATGACATTCCAACTCTGAGCTTCACCTCTGGTTCAGAAGGCATCCCCAAAGGTGTACGAGGACGTCATTTTTCTCTAGCGTATTACTTTCCTTGGATGGCGCAACGGTTCAATCTCGGAGAAAACGATCGTTTCACAATGTTGTCAGGTATTGCTCATGATCCCATACAGAGAGACATATTTACCCCTCTTTTCCTTGGTGCACAGCTTCTAGTCCCTTCGAGAGACGATATACAAAACGAGAAGCTTGCGGAGTGGATGCAAACTTATGGTGCTACAATCACGCACCTAACCCCAGCGATGGGCCAAATTCTAGTTGGGAACGCCATAGCTGAGTTTCCCCAGCTGCACCACGCTTTTTTCGTTGGTGATATTTTGATTAAGCGTGACTGCAAGTCTCTGCAAAGACTTGCTCCGAATGTCAGGGTTGTAAATATGTATGGTACAACGGAAACACAGCGGGCTGTTAGCTACTACGAGATTCCCAGCTTCAATGATGATTCGACTTACCTTGATAACATGAAGGATGTCATACCAGCTGGCAAAGGCATGTCGGAAGACGTTCAACTTCTTGTAATCAATCGGGCAGACCCAACCAAAGTATGCGGAATAGGTGAAATAGGCGAAATCTATGTACGAGCCGGCGGTCTGGCAGAAGGCTATCTGGGACTCCCAGAGCTCACTAATAAGAAATTTGTGCTGAATTGGTTTATTGATGCCCAGAAATGGATCATGGAAGACAATGAAAAGGTAGCGACCTCTGAGAAAGAACCGTGGAGAGAACACTATAAGGGACCCCGAGACAGACTTTATCGATCTGGAGACTTGGGCCGGTATACCCCTTCAGGGGGTGAGTCAGCTCTGGGCGGTCTTCTTTTCCACCGCTAATATGTTGAGTTGTATAGATGTTGAATGCTCCGGACGAGCTGACGATCAAGTCAAGGTAAGTAGCCATTGCGAAGAAGCTGCTCCGTGCTCCAACTAATTTGTCGAACACCAGATTCGAGGCTTTCGTATAGAATTAGGAGAAATTGACACGCATCTATCTAAGCACCCTCTGGTTCGTGAGAACGTAACTCTGGTGCGCAGGGACAAAGACGAAGAACCTACTCTTGTCAGTTATATCGTGCCACAGATGAACGCATGGTCTTTCTGGCTAGGGGAGCGCGGAATGAAGGATGAGACAGATGCAGAAGGCATGGTAGGCCTCTTGCGACGGTTCCGCCCTTTGAGAGACGATGTGAGAGCCTACCTTAAGACAAAACTGCCCGTGTATGCAGTTCCTACCACTGTAATTCCACTGAGAAAGATGCCCTTGAATCCAAATGGGAAGATTTCGAAACCTGCTCTGCCTTTCCCGGATATCTCAGAAATTTCTGCTGCAGCACCTCGGCGACCCTCCACATCTTTGTCCGCGTTGTCAGAGACAGAAAGCACTCTAACGTCAATCTGGGCCGATCTGCTTGGACTACCCAAGAAAATGATAGGCGGTGAAGATTCGTTCTTTGATTTGGGTGGTGACAGTATCAAAGGGAACAGAATGGTTCTCGAAGTCAGGAGAACCTGGCGGGGAGTAAACATCAGCATGAGTGCTGTCTTCCAGAGCCCTAAGTTGAAGGGCTTTGCTTTAGCAATTGATAGACTGCGGGATCCTGACGCGTTCGAAGCTAGCCATCAAAACCAGGGTGCTGACGCTGACGGTAACCAGAATGGCGTAAAGCAGCATAAAGAGGACTACGCCGCTGATGGCCGGACACTGACCAAGAAACTCTCCAAGAGTTTTCCGTCCGCAGAAAAGGCCAACCTGTTACAGCCGATGACCGTCTTTCTCACCGGTGCGACTGGCTTTCTTGGTGCCTACATTTTGCGCGAATTGTTGTCTCGGGGACCACTGCTAAATGTTGTGGCCCATGTGCGGTCGAAGTCCCCAGAGTCAGCGCTTTCAAGGGTCAAACAGACTTGCAGAGTAAGTCCACGCATTCAATTTTCAGCATCGCTTACTGACCACAGATTTCTATAGGCTTATGGTGTCTGGTCCACAAATTGGGAGCCCAGACTTCGATGTGTGACTGGTAATCTTGGAGATCCTGAATTAGGGCTCTCTAAGGATGTCTGGGAAGAGCTGTCTCAGTCGGTTGACATCGTTATCCATAACGGCGCGCTCGTCCATTGGGTGTATGCCCGAGACTTCTGCTAGTATTCTCTTGTTAATGCATCTCAGATACCCGTACTCGACACTTAAAGCGCCAAATGTTCAAGGTACGATTGACGCTCTTGAGCTCTGCGCCGTCGGCCGTCCGAAAACTTTTCTCTTTGTCAGCTCGACCGCTGTGCTCGATAACGACTATTACGTACGGCTTTCGGATCGCCTTTGTAACGAGGGTGAAGCGGGAGTCCCAGAAGATGATGATTTAGAAGGGAGTTGTAAGGGCCTGGGTAAGTCTCGTATCATAAGTCACGGTGGATAATCTAACGACTATAGATATCGGTTATGGACAATCCAAATGGGTCAGTGAATACCTCACAAGGGAAGCAGGGCGTAGGGGTCTGAAAGGGGCGATTGTCAGGTATATCAATACTTTCCAATTACCCTGCTTTCACTTTCAACTGACGACCAAAAGGCCTGGCTATATCAGTGGAGACTCGCGAACAGGAGGTCAATCGCCAGTGAAAAGCAACTTCATAAATTGAGGCTAAAAAGTCTTCTAGTGACCAATATTGACGACTTCTTGATCCGGATGGTGAAAGGTACTGTTATACCGCTTCACGAACCTGGTCCAGGGAGCTTTGGCTGATCAATATAGGCTGCATACAACTCTTTGCTCGACCAGATATCAACAACAGCATCAATATGTCACCCGTCGATTTCGTAGCTCGCCTCGTGGTCGCATCTGCCTTGAATCCTGGCTCCTCCCTCACCGTTGTACAATGCACCAGCCATCCGCGGCTACGCTTTAACGAGTACCTCGGCATGCTTCAATCGTGCGGCTATAACGTGCCGAAGGTGAGATACCCTTAATTGACCTGAGTATTTGATGCCCAGAAGGCAAATCTGATATCCCTAGGTGGACTATATCCCCTGGCGCGCATCTCTCGAGCGCTACGTAGCCCGCAGGGACTCCAACAAAGAAGCTCAGCATGCCCTGTACGCCCCCTCTCATGGTCTTCCTTGTCCCTGAACCATTTCCCTTTTCAACGGTACTAACCCTTCGTCTCTCCCAACCAGCCTCCCGCTTTACCACTTCGTAACCGCCGACCTCCCCTCCAGCACCAAGTCCCCCGAACTCGACGACACCAACGCCGCTGCCGTCATGAAAGCCGACGTCCAGCAAACCCATGCTCAGTCCACAACCGAGAATCCTTTGAGCGGCAGCGGCGTTACCTTGGAGATCATGGAACGCTATCTGGCGTATCTGGTCGCGGTGGGGTTTTTGGAAAGTCCGGGTGAGGGCAAGCTGCCGGCGGTGAAGTTGGGCGAGGGCCAGAGGGAGGCGTTGAGTGAGGTTGGGGGAAGGGGAGGGTTGGTGTGATAGTGAGAGGGGTGGGTGAGGGTAGGCAAAGATTGATAGATTGGTATACTTTGGTGGAGCTCACGCTTAAAAAAGATAAAAGATATGAGTATATAGAAGTTACAAAAGCAAGTAATTCAAGAAGTAGACGTAGAACATCTCTGTGATTTCTGAAACTTTTACATCACTTTCCAATCAGGGATCCACATCTGACGTGACCACAACCTTTGCCTTCCCTCGAGGTGCAGTACATTCCGAAAGATCCCCCCCCACCCCCCCCCCCCCCCCCCAAAACTAACCACCGCAAACCTACCTTACCGTACCCAGCACTCGCCTACCTTACCTGCCCGAGTCACTCAAAAGGCTTAGAAGAGGGTCATCTCCCGTACTTCCCAGAAAGTAACACGACACTTGCTCGGAAGCACGCCCAAGCTTTTGAGAAGAAGAAGAAAAGGGCGACTTGAAAGCTACCTTACTGTACAAGTAGCATTCGTTCACTGACATGAATTATAAAGTATAGAATAGGTACTGTACTGTGGAATACTGTATAAACAAATAAATTTTAAAGTCTGAATTTGATTTTTTGTTGTTTTTGTGCCCTTCGTTGCTAGTTTTGGACGTGTGGAAGTAAGTAAGGTACCTGGGGTCTTTGTTTCTGTCTGGCAGGGTGCTGGGAGGGTGCTGGGAGGGAAGGGAAGGGTGAGGGCACTTTACGCGGTGGGGGGTTAGCCACTGCGTTGCCGTTCTGTGTGTGAAGGCACGAGGAGCTTGCGGTGTCCCTTTTGATATGTATCCGCGGGGGGGGGACGAGAGCGGGAGTTACGTATGACGTATGTATGTGCCCGGTTTTGGGACGTTAGGTAGGGGGGGGTTGGGGAAAGCTCCCAGCTACGGAGGTAGAGTAAGGTACAGTACATAATCTTACCTTAGCCCTGGGTTTTGTCATGTTGGATCGTCACTCCTTGTTACTTTCTGGGAGGTTGATTATGGTAAGTATGTACGGAGGTACTGTATTGCGGTACACTGTAGACATTGATCGACTAGCGTCCGCCTTAGGTTTCTCCAACAGCTTGGTTGCTGGCTCACCGACTGAGATCGGCGGGGCAGTAATAATATCAAAAGGAGGGGGGCCAAGCTGGGGGGTGTGGAGATGGGGGGGTGAGTTCATATGGGCGTACCTGCAGAAAGCACTGATGATCGTTTTGCGAGATCAGATCTCATGTTTCCGGTCCATTTCGATTCATTAATTCTGGGGGGCCTACGAACGTGCCTGTCAGATTTCTCCTTTTTTTTCTTTGGTCATCTTTTTCGCGGTGTTATGTGGGTGGTGGGCAAAGATGATTGGCTAGGTTCTGCGCGCGGAAACGGAAGCACCAAAGCGCTGGATTGGAGATGCCGGATCTAACGGGCTTTCTGCTTCTCGGCATCTTCGTCTCCCACAGTCTGTTTGTTACACACCGCTGTCGGAACATTGAGAACATCGAATATCTCATGTGGATTATGATAGGCTATGGCCCCAAGACGAATACGGCAGCTCCATGAGGAGTAGTCCATCATGTTCTGATCTACCACAGTGCTCTCTCTCTCTGAATGAGTAAGACCTTCGTTCAGCTCCTGTCCAACCGGCCACGCGACAAACAGGGGATGTGAAGCAGCTAAAACTCTCTAGTCGTGGGTTCAATGGCATTGGGTCCGGGGAAGTCGGGCGGAAATCGGATGGTCCCTCTTGCTAGATGTTTGGATGTTTGGATCGGGCCCTATCTACACCTCCAGTACGAGTAACGTAATCCATGATGAAGACAAACCTTTCTAATGTGAGTGATTCAGGATGTGAGTGGCAGCGATACTTTGATACTCGTAGACAGTCACTGACAATCTGCGTCTCTGACAGTAGTACGGAATACATCTCCATAAGGTAGTGAGTGGGTGGCATCGGGAGGGAGAGATCCGTCCCACGGTTGTGCCACGGTCGGTAAAGTAAACGAGGCCAAAGTACGGAATGGAGGGGCTTGTGGAAAGATACTGGTCCCGCCACGGCACTACTCATGTATGGATACATCACCACTAAACTCAGCTTCGAAAAGCGGCGTCGACATTACAATTAACGTCGTGCTGGGTGTGGCTCAAGCCTCGTATGCTTTGTATGGACGCGAGGCATGCAAAACAGTTGGCCAGTATCTTTGGTGTCTGTGCATCGTCGCGGTCGCGATGGAGCACTCGCCACTTTTCTGTCCATCGTGCGGATGCCCAGCACCGTCAGCTATAGTCATGGTGGACTTACCGCTCTTTTCATCATGGGCGAGCATTGGTACTGAGGATTGTCACTGGAACCAGTACCTTCGGAACTGTCCGATTTTTAAATTGGTGGAAGATGGTAGTTCATGGCCAAATTACTACATGAGGTCTTCGGTGGTCCTTCACATTTATGCTTTCTGATGCCATCTGGTAGATTCTTTGGAGCAAGCTTTTGTATAATTCCTAGAATAGCGTTTTCGTAACTTGATTCTCGCAAAATGCTAGCGGTCTGTCGCGTGGCTCCACTGCCTTGACGGATTGGGTTGACAGCTGGATGACATTTCACGATACTTTGAAGGGTGAAGTAATAAGTTTGCACTACCTGCCAAGTTTCTGTTATACACGGACATAAGCTAGGAGATATCAAAGGAAGGCGAGAATCCCTGGGTAAAAGCAGCCACACCTGAAATTCAGTACGGGAAGAGGGATATTGGCATATCGCGGGGGAAGCCCCTTTTGTGATGGAATAATAATGTGACCCCTCCAAAATTCCAAAACACCTGGCCTCCAGCACCATCGATAGGATAACCGTTATTCAAGCATCTCAATACCTTCAAACAAACCATCTTTGGAATAGAAACCGAATAAACCAAGCAAAATACCACGCAGACGACATTTTACAGCGCGGATTAATTACGCGAGCACTAACCGTAGCTGCAAAGTACCAATACTTCCACCCTTTGCCCCAGAAACCTTTCTCACCGACACCGAGGGATGAACGACGAACAATTTCTGGAATCTATTCAAACCATCGTCGATCTCGTATCTAGATCAGATACTCTTCTTTGCAGAGACAAGACCTGATCTCACCGACAACCCCCCCAAAGCACTTCAACATGCCTGCTGCTGCCACAGCCACCAGCCCGACCGCATCCGCACCGACTCCAAATCGAAAAGCATCCGTGGTGCCGGAGAAGAAATACAAATGCCAATTCTGTAATCGAGCGTTCAGTCGGAGCGAACATCGTAGCAGACATGAAAGATCGCGTAAGTTTCTCCGAGCATTAGTCTATCGTGGGGTTCGAGGGGTTGATGGTTCATGGTGGGGTCGTGGGATTCCTGTGGCCAAATGGCTAATTCCATCGCGCGCAGACACCAAAGAGCGACCCTTTAAATGTCTCAAGTGCCGGAGTACCTTCGTACGGCGAGACCTTCTTCTACGACACGATCGCACCGTGCATGCCAAAGATGGAGGCATTCCTCTCCACAGCGAAGTCAAGCGACGACCGGGCGCAAAGGCTGCACCCAGACCGGCTGGTGCTTCAAAGCGACCCATCGAGTTGGATGCAGCGACGATGGAACAAATAGAAGCAAGCAGTGATGGTATGGTTGATCTCGAGACTGCTGCGATGTTGATGACCGACCTTCATCACAAAGCTACTGCCGCCATGGCCAACCAAAACGAGATTGATGAGGCTGCGACGCCCTACTCCCCCGACCATACCACCATGTTTGACTCGTCCGTTCCTTACCTTTCGAGCGCATTGCCGTTACCGCAGATGCCGTGGGAAAATTTCATGTCACAATCGGTAATTGAACCCAAAGCTCATTCAATCTCCTCCAGCCTTTCTGGCTCGCAAGATTCTCAACTGTCACAGCTTTCCTTCGCTAGCGCCAGTACCGTCCAGCCCCATCCCAACCAGCTGCCTCCGATGATGGAGAGAAATCCTTCCGCCAGTGACGCCCTCGCTCCTGCACTTCAGTCGTTGACAAATTCCATGCCCATGTCTGGACCAGCAACACCAAACGGACTTTCACCCTACCCATTCATGACTGGACCAGTTTCACCAGTAGACTATCGACGCTCGCCTGGCCCCAGCCAGACTCTGACATCGCCCAAGGCCCCGCAGATCCAGTCGGATGACGAGTACAACGTACTTCAAGAAAACATGAGAAAACATGACGACGACCGCACGATAGCAACCAACCTCCAGCTCCAAACGCGCGGCGACATCAATGCGTATCTATCATCATACTTTAACCTCTTCCATCATCACTTGCCGTTCCTGCATCCCGAGTCATTCAGTCCGAGCCAAGTATCCCCAGCATTGCTTCTCAGCGTGCTGTCTATTGGGGCACTCTACAGCTTTAACCAAGAAAAGGCGTTCATGCTCCATATAGGATCGAAAGCGCTTGTCAATCAATTCCTACAGAAGAAGGAAAGCTTCAGCTCGCGCAAGTGTCCGTTATGGACAATGCAGAGTACGCTACTCAACATGATCTTTGCAAGCTGGAGCGGTGACCCTAAAGGACTAGAATGGGCTTGTTCAATAAAAAGTCTTCTTGCCAATGTAAGTTCATTGACAAACGGTCATGCTGTGGTTTACTAACACAAAGAAGATGGTAGCTGGTAATCGATACGAGTTAAAGAACCGATCGGAAGCAAGAGAAGGCGCACAGCCTAGTCATCAAGAGTGGGTCGAAGATGAAGGCTGCAGGCGAACATACTACGCTGTCTATATATTCTTTGGCATGCTGACGCTGACATACAATCACACACCAGCGATCAGCTTTAACGAATTCGACTCCTTGGAACTTCCGTCCTCGGAGTCTTTATGGAATCTCGAGATCACGGATGAAGAATCATGGCGGGAAAGCTTGACGGCCTCAACAATCATAACCGTCCGACAAGCCCACGATTCCCTCTTCCAAGGCGAAGCGACCCGATACAGCGCTTTCGCCACCAGAGTCATGATCAATGCCTTGTTCCTCGAAGTGTGGTACCACAAGCGCAGCTTCGAAGCTCTACAGGACGTCGTTACCGAATATAAATTGCGTTTGGCCCTTGAAACATGGGAACAGTCACTTGAACTGTGCGAGCCCGAGACCATAGTGGTGCAACTTAGCGCACCCCACAAAGGCCACCCATTGATATTCAACGCCATGGCCGTATATCGCAATACTCGTGCAAGGTTAGAGGTTGACTTGAAGTCCATACAAGAAGCGCTTCGGTACCACGACTCCTACGAAGTCGCTGCCGCAATGAGCACCGCAAGGGATAAGGTTAAGAGATCGCAAGAGATGATTAAAGTCATTCAGGAATGCTTCAACTGCATCGAGATTGTTGCATTACAAGGCATTAAATGGGTCGGCAGGACTTGCGCTACCAACTGGAGCGTCGAGCATCCTTTGTGTGGTCTAGACCTCATGGTCATCCTTAGTCTCTGGCTGTATAGGCTAGAGCATGACGAGGAACCGGCCAATGAGGAAGAGCTCGCTATGTATAACAAAATAAGGAATCTTTTCGACGATGACTCGGTCGATGCCTATGGCTCAATGTACGGCTCAAAGCTCAGCTCGACGGTCGCTCGATTATGGGGAAGCATGCTTGATGAAGTAGTTGTGTGGGGGTGAGTTGTTCCTGGAATGTTGTAGTGGAGATGAATACTGATTCCGTAAATAGGATCACCAAGCTCATGGGAGAATCTTTCAAGCTCCACGCGCAAGCTCTTGTTGGGTACGAAGAGGCCGTCGCCTCTGGGACAAGTGTTAGCACTCCAAATATGTCCTCCCAAGGCATAGATCCGCTCGAAATGGAGGCCGCTTATTGATCTCCCTCCCTTCCTGTCGCTCGACCTGACGATGTCACGGCCCTTTCTACCTTTACCGGCTGTCCTGGCTTTTAAAGATACCACTTCCTCCACTCTCAAGGCTGATCCGGCTACATACGTACAGACACAAACTCTAATCTGCTTTGCGTGTGCAAGTGGACGGCCAGGCTGGTTCCTGCTCCCTATACCTCTGCCGCATTGCTACAATCTATCTAATACTACTATTTGCTTTGAGAGATACCTTGTCCGTTATACAATTTCCTTGCGGGTCTTTCCTACCAATATCTGCTCGAGCGTTGCTAAGTTGGGTTGCATACCTTTTGGCTAGCTGCTTTTCCGTGTGCGTGCCAGTCCATGGCTATGATCCAGCGGGATATGACGAGAGGGTGGCGGCTGTCTTGTATTATAGAGCTCGTTGGCACATAACAAAGCAACAACAAAGTGACGGCGTCAGGGCTTCAGCAGATATTGTACATAACAAAACGCAATTCTTATCGAAATTGTGCTTCTTCTTTGAGCACTTTTCTCACTTTTCGCAAGGTAAGCTCTCTGCTCGTTATTGATGCATCCTTCTATTCGGTCTTTCCTCACTTTCCGGCTTCGAACCGTCTTTCTCCGTCTCAATTACGAAGCGTCCTATCTCACATTTTTTACCCGCGGTGGAATTCGCTGGGAATGAAATGCCGTGGCTTCACAATCACTGGCTCAGCCTTTCTGTTGGAAGGGCAGGGCGATTGCTCCGGAAGGCGCTAGCTACTGCGAAACTTCCCCGTGAGACCCAAAGCCAAGTATTCTTCAATTATGACAGTTGGGTTGGGCAAAACCATCATGTAATCTCTCATCCGGTCGGATGGAAATCTATAGCGACGCATCGGACGAATCGGACGGACAATCCTCGGCGGACGAATTCCATCGAATTTGCAAATACTTATAAGTTAGATTATGCCCCAAGGCAGAAGCTACATACAATCTTCTTTGAATTCAAACATCATCCTCAGAATGTCTTCTTCCACCGTGTCTATCGTCGCCATCGCCGGCATCACAGGCAAGCTAGGCCAACTAATCGCCAAAGCAGTCCTAGGATATCCTCAAGCCAACATCCGAGGCTTTTGTCGAGACCAATCCAAGTTATCACCTGACCTCTCCTCAGACCCGCGCGTCACCATCCTGCAAGGCTCCGGCGACGACCCCGCCGCCGCTCGAAAAACCGTCCAAGGCAGCGACGTCGTCATATGCGCCTACCTGGGCCCCAACGACTTCATGGTGCAAAGCCAAAAGATCCTCATCGACGCCGCAGAGGCGGAAAAAGTCCCTCGCTACATCGCCTCGGACTGGGCGCTGGATTACACGAAGCTCAAGCTCGGCGATCTTCCGCCGAAAGACCCCATGATTGAGATCAAAGCCTATCTGGAGACGAAGAAGGATATCAAGGCTGTGCATATCTTGAACGGCGCGTTCATGCAGCTGGTCCAGATGGCGTTTCAGCAGGATCCGGTGGGGTACTGGGGCAGTGGGGATGAGAAGTGGGATTTCACTTCCTATGAGACTTGCGCCGAGTATACCGCCGCTATTGCCATGGACCCAAGCGCTGTAGGCGTGATCAAAGGTCCCTTCCCCAACCCCCCCCCAATCCCTGCCCCCACTTTCGCCAGAAAGTACCAACAACCCACACAGTGCGCGGCGACCGCGTCAGCTTCAAAGAATCCGCAGACATCTTTACGGAGCAAACTGGTAAAAAGCCCAATATGAAGCAATTAGGAACCCAGGCGGAGCTGCGCGAGAAGATGGATGAGGCGAGGGAGAAAGGGGAGATTGGGTGGCCGAATGTGATGCTGTAAGTTGATTTCGGTTGTGAGGGAAGCGGGGAGACAGGCTAATGAGGGGGATAGGTTTTATGTCTATTGGATGAATGATGGGGTTACGAGCTTGGGGAACGATCTTGCGAATGAGAGGTATCCGAAGGTGAAGGCGCAGACCATGGAGGAGTGGGTGAAGATGCAGGGGTAGGTTTGTGAAGTAAAAATTTGGCGTGCGAGGTAAGATATTTGCATGTGTTGGTGCTTGGTACTTCTGCACCTTTTCGTTCAATCTCCACCTGCTATAACTCCTTCATACTTTATTCTGGACCAATGTGCAAATTCTAAACAGAAAATTGGGCTTTCAACGCAAGACCGACTTTGTCTCAGCTTTCACCACGGTGGGGTTTACTGGTATGTGAATGCATGCGAGATTAGGAGTTCACTTCTCTTCCCCCCTTATACTTTCCATCTCTCGTCCCACCCACTTCATATTTTCCATATCCGGAGCATTATCTATAATATACACCCGAAATCTCCTCGAAGTACCTACCGCAGTCAAATCATCTCCCACAATACTTAACCGCTGTATCACTAAAAACGAAAAAAAACGGACGAACGGACACCAATGCAAACACCGATAAAGAAGCAGACCACCGCAACTGCCAAATCCACCAAACACAGTCTGGAGAATAGCGCTAAATTTGTCTCACGAGATATACGTGCACTTCTTGGTGGATGTGAGCATGTAGCGAGCAACTACGACGATTCTGCTGGACTAAAAATGTACGAGAGTCTTCAAGAAGCTGTGTGAAAGTTGCCTGGTGTGTTGACACCTGGGACCCTTCCGGAAATCCTGCCTATATAACCTCCACAGCCATCGTACTACCTAGGGATTAGCCATACAAAGGATCTTCATCCGGGAGTTTCGCAGTATGGAGCGTTTTTTTTTTCTTTTCTTTGTGGGTTGCGGACTATGTGGTGAAGTACGGGAAAAGATCTAGAAGTGAATGCTACCAGAAGGATCTTAGGCGCCAGTCAATATACTTCTCTATGTCATGGCATATCGTCGAGTCTGGACGTGAAACGTGGCCGGGCTCCTACGGTCTAGACACACTTCGATGGAGCCACTTCTGCAGTCTACATGGTCTCAAATGGAGCCTTTCCTATGGCCCAAGCGGCTTTTGAACAGAGATTCTATGTAACCCCGAAACCCTTTACGGCCAAATCATCTTTGATGAAGATACCCTACTCCCTAGCCGCTCGCTACCTGCGATAGACTTACATGTAAATCTAGACAGATTGTCTCACGGAGACTGACATGCAAGATTAAAGTTTTGCAGATTTCATGTAGTAACCGGTTGGAAATTCTGAACTTATACAACACACAATATACCTACTTATGGCTTTACTATCAAAAATACTTTGAAGACAATTTCCTTGCATAAAGACAGGCTCCTAAATTAACCCAGCCTTTTACCCACCAAAGATTTTTCCTTTCAAATCTCACCTCACTTCGAGCTAGTTGATTCGATTACTGATTACTATCATCGAAAACGTTTCGCACATATATCACTATATATACACGAATGAAGATTTTCAATCGCGATTCATATCGTGCTTTGTTTACAAGCCAGAGCGCAAACGTGTTCTCTACGCATCGTTCTTTCTTTCGTATTTGGACAATCGCCGAGGGAAGTTTTTCTCAACCCGATGAAGTAAAGCGAACAAGACCTGAAGACTTGACAATTACTTTTGCTTCCATCCACCGTCCCATAGCCAGAAGCATCCAATACCGCTCATCAGCTTTCATGCCAACCCAAGACTTCGATGAGTATCTGGAGGAAAGCAGAAAAAGCTCAGAGTTTCTACCTCGGGAATCACGCGTCAGGAGTATGGACGCTCTTATCCAAGATTGGTACCTGTATGTTCTCAACATCAACGAGATCCAAACCAATCAATTAAGCTTCAATTTTCATATATTGTAATACATACCACTCATTTAATTTTCTTCCGAACAGGCTGAACTGATCGCAAATTGCACGCCGACCTCCCTTTTCCAAGACAAGCCCAAGACTGAATCAAATAAGCGGCTTGCTGCAGAACAACACGGCCCTGACGCCGTCCGAGCGCAAACACCTATAACATGATCAAATTTTGCAAACCCGAGCTTTCCTCGAGAATAGAAAATGTTGTGGCAGGCGATATTCGGACTGACGGCCTTCCATTGAACTCAGATGCATGGATAGAACGTCGCTAAAAGCTACCGGGCATCAACATGTGCGACTACTGTTATTGGAAGATGGACGTTGCTCTAGGTCAGCGCTGGACTGGCGCTTCTTTTATCGCTTGTGAACGGGGCCGGATTTAATTGGACATTGCCGTGCTCCAGTATGCTTTATTTGGTGAGGAGGAAAGAACGCAAATCTGAAAAATATACTGAGAACCAAACATGGGAAATTCGAACAACTTGAAACTTCGACCTTAGATTCTGGTCATTCCCTTATACCAATCCCACTTGACACCGCTAGGTTCTTCACTCGCCGGGCAAAGCACGTGTATATATTCTGAGTGCCAGATCAAGAGATTATGTGGTTTCGTTATGAACTATGTATTTCGGTTCCTAATTGGCTAACGTATATCCATCCCCCTGCAAGCTGTCAAAGTCTTCTCTATCAAATCTCGCAGAGTCTCTTCGAAGGCTTCAACAACACGTGAGCATAGGGATCGAACAGTTTGAATCGACAACCAAGCGTGCAGAATTTGAGGAAGTTGCGTTGCTGTTGTGGCTACTTTTACGGGCACACGCATACGCCAAAATGCAATACTCAGAACTCGCTTCTCCAAACACTGGCTTGTTGCCTTGCATTCACATCCTGCAACGGATGAACGCAAAGTGAACTTTCATATTCGCAGGTTGTCTATGACATTCCACTTTACACGAATCTTAGAATGCCCCCCTGTCGACAACACTATCTCGGAATTTTTGACAATCTCAAAGCAGACGCATTCGAGCTTTTGCCATCCATGAAAATAAACCACCTTTATATACGCCTACATAGTTGCAAGCAATCTTTGGATAGCTATAGTCGGTGGAGACGCAGCGGCAAATCCTACCGCATGTCAAGATAGCAACAATGCCGCCGCCGATACCGCGGGTGTGGGAATTTTTTTTTTAATTGTTGAAGAAAAAATGTTCAGCGATGGAAAGTCGTACTGCTTTTCTTTACTAGTGTGCTGCTGCTTCAAGGCTTTCATCCGGAAATCTGCTTACCAACAGAACCGCAGATTTGTTCGGTACTGTCAAGGTTTCCTTCCTGATGACGCTTTTGCTATCAGATAGTAGTCTAAAGAATGTCGAATCCCTAACGAGTTGTCTTCCAAGAAGACTGTTACCCAGCTTCGAAACTCGAAAGCGTTCTAGGCTACAACAATATCAGAACGCGTTGTGGGATAATCGTTTCAACAGTTTATGGTCGGAGACACTACGATGCGAGTAAGTTCACATTCCTATGTGCATCGCTCAGCTACTGCCAGCTGATTCTCCCTGCTGGTATGAAGACTGACACTCTCGAACAGCACCAAGACCACCCCTACTGGGGAGCACATCGAGAGATTCCTCACAACATCGTGGCCAAAGTCAAGCCTCAATCAGGCCACGGTGTACCATCTGAGGGATTTCTACAAGGCTGGACTTGGTTGCTTATGTAACTCTCTGATTTTCCGCTACAAGGACTTCCACCTCTCACGCCACGATCGGACTCGAATAGCGGTGTTGCTCGACGATCTAACAAAGAAGGGACTATTGAACAGAGAAACCCACGAGGCAGAAGGAGTGGGTTGGGGTCATTCTGGTAGGAGGCAATGACCACGTCACTGCTTGAAAGCGCATTGACTCGGGGCACACGGTCGTGGGATGTGACTATACAGAAAGTCACATCAATTCTGTTATGTTCGTCTCTGTGCTGCCGTGTCGGGGATATCAACCGCAGTACATATGATGACCAACGCCTCCCGTTCTTGGCCTGGAAAGATATAGAGTTGGCAACGAAAAGGGAAACAAAGTAAGTCAAAGTCCCTAGCATCAGACACATGTCATCTTCCACACTGCCTGCACAATTCATGGCCAAGGCTGCTTGCCGCTCCTCCATACTAGTATGGAAAAGATTAATTTCTCGAAGCGACATGAAGCAATTCAATTTTGAACAAATTTCTCATTCAATTGTCACGGGTCTAAAGACAACAAGAGAAAAGGATTTGACACGACTCTGGGTGCAAATATATAACCCAAATTGTACCTGCTAGAAGCTGGCTGGGAAACGATGTTGCGGTTGTTCTTTTGGAAACTTTCTACGACATCTCGCGCTCAAGCGAAATGGGGGCTCGTTATTGTGGGCAAATTCACTTACTACTGGCATCAATTATTCGTAGTTGTCAATCCAACTGTCGAACGCGTGGAGACGCCCACAGACCGCAAAGACGGACGTGGCTCTGTTTGAGTTTCGAAGTCAGCGATTCTGATGCAGCAAGCATTTCAGAAGAAGTTTTTAACATCGACATGCCGAAGGCGAAGAACGCCGAAGATTTGAACTGCAAGCTATCAGTATCCGATGATCTCGACCTTTCGACGAGGCCCATCAACGAAAGCGACTTCGAGATTTCCTTCAACACCTCGATAAAAAGGTCAAATAAAAACCGGCTGGGAAAGAGTGCAAGTCAAGAAGACTTGCGCGAAATCGAAGCGAGCGCAGACGACTTTTAAGACAATAGTCCTGGATTTCGTCTGCGCTCTTGGACGATCTTCAAAGAAATGGAAACATCTGCATCATCAACCTAACAATTCTTCAAGAACTCTGCAAATAACGACCGCCGCAAAACCTCATCAAAAATGGCAATGCAGTCTGTGGCTGTCCGAAGTGCGGCGAGCTACCCTGTTTTACCAACGGAGATTTTGAGGCTGTTATGGAGGGGGAAGAGATCGTAGGGTGGCGTCATTCCAAAAACAACAAGCGCACAGCACTAAACCACTATCCTCCTAGTAGAGCAGTGGAATGCGTTAGAGGAGCAGTTCAACCACTTCATCGAGTCTTGCTGCCGGGCATCTGCTTCGAGCACGAAAGACTAGACGGGTACAAGTCCTTTGTACGCAAACCTTCCGTCTCAAAGATCACCAGAAAGGGGGATCTCCCTGTCAGTATTCCAGATTTGCCTGTGCCGTCCTGACGAGTATCTAGTCGCAAGTAAAGAAGTCCAAACGGTTATCACTTGTTTGCAGAAGAATTCTTCCGCCTTGAGAGTCTCAGTAAAGGGAGATTTTCAATGAGTGCTTCGAATTTGACGCTGTCAGTGCATCGTCATAGAAGACCAGATTCGACTTGCTACTGCCGCATTTGCTAAGAGATATCAGTTTGATGGACAGCAGATCCGCGACGGTAAGGTGCTTCATAGCATGAGCGACATGGGAAGGAACGTTTTCTTCGGTTCAGAATCGTCCGCCCCATATTCAAAGAACAGCCAGTTCACTTCGATTTTCTCACGTTATAGATTGTCTCTTATGAGGGGAGAATAGAAAACGTATAAGGTTGACGAGACAAGTAGCATACATGCACGACTGGTATACCCTACGGCCCAACTACTCACCCCGTTCCTTGGAGCCCTGTCACCAACCCCAGCCCACAGATTCACGGCTCTCCTTACAAGGGTTCCACTTCCTCGAGCTCTACTTTCCCGAGACGGACCGCTCTTAGCCCAGGTCCAAGTACCTCCGCCCCTCACAATCCTACCGTTCACCCACGCTCAGACAGCTGCTTTACTCGGATTATCAGACATGAAATACACAAGCAGAAGCGTGCAGCTTCGAAATAATATCCAACCGATCAAGACTCTGTTGCTTCGCAACTCTGGAACGTGCTCGTTCGGGGAACTATCAGATACTCTCTTCGAGCGCAAATCTTCAGGCTCTCAAAGACGATGTCAATATCCTAGTGCGAGATAAAAACTGAATGAGTGGTTCGATCTCGAGTTTTTACGGATCAAACATTGAATTGCGCAGTCTTTAATTGGGCGAACGCGAGGCTTCTGTCAAGTTATTAATCCAAGCAAGGAAAGGATGAAAAGGCAAAGTCGTTGGCAAAATCCCACAAGGGTTCATTAGGCAAGATCACGATTCGTAGATTTTTTCATCTGCGGACTTTTTTCAGAAGCAAATCAGGGCCCTCTTTTCAGAAGAGATCCCGGCGGCAATCTAGAGCGCAGAAGATGTCAGACGCACGCTGAAGTCAGCGAACGTGAAGAAAGCAGACTTTGCTTCGGAAAGCAAGAGGAAGGCACCAAACAAGGAGATCCAGCAGAAGATCATGGAAACTGTTTCTGTCAATCGACAGACTTCTGAAGAAAAGGGGCAGCAGCATCTTAGGCTAACACAATTCGCCATGATCAAGTTCAGCGTTGGAGAAATTGAAACTGCTACGGCATCGACGCATAGCAGTAATTTTACAATCGATAAAGAATTGTGGAACATTTCTGATGATTTTTGATTTTACTGACTATAAACATCACGATATTGTTTTTTTTTAGCCTTATTCAGTCGTTCTACACACTTGACTTATCATGAAAAGTCTGTACTCAAGTCTCGAATGTGTCTTCGACTCTAAGAAAGAGGTTTTTAGTTCACAATTTTGGCAGTCGATAGGTCTTTCTTTAATTTAACCGACATACCCGTTCATGCGTTGGCTAAACGCTTACGTCTCGACTTGTAGATTTCTGACGTTTGCGTGATGGCATTGAACCACTTCTTTGATCTTGAAGCTATCTATCAAGTCGCTTCTAATGAGCAAGACGTCGTCGAGAAAAAGACGCTCTTCGATCATCAGAAGAAGCTGGACAAGGAGTTGACAGCCGCACAGCGGGTCATGGGGTCACTCATGAATAATAGTGATGATGATGATCTGCAGCGATCACTCTTTAATGTCATTGTCATCAGATTCAGACGAGATTCCACATGATCTGATGAAAGAGAATGATTCGAATTATCTGATCATGAAGAACAAGTGCATGTCACGACATCTGTGTTCTGTGTAAGTTGTAACTAACGAGATGCATTAGATTGATGATCATAGCAGTCTCAAAAAGTATGCAAGCAGCTGAACGATGATCGAATGAGATGCTGCTGTAAATGATTACAAATGATTTCAAACGAGTGAAATTCAACAGTCACCGCCTCGGTGGGAAGAAAAAAACCGAATCAACCGGATGTACAGAAGTTGGTACTAAAAGAGGCTAGAAGAATTGAAAAAAATTGCGGGACTTTTCCCCCCCACGAGAATGCTGAAAGAGTGATCCATCTTGTGTTTGCAGGAACAATCATACAGGAAGCTACCTCCATGATTTCAAGACGAGAAAATCTAACATCGCTCAGGGAGAAAGACCGTTCGAACCTGACAACGATGATTTTTTTTTTTGCAGAATTCGATTGAGAAACCACGAAACGAAAGAGACTATTTTATTTGGGGGGTTTCTGTTAACAACCCTGGAATATTGAAATCCAAACAAGCGAGCCAATATACAAGAGGAAAAGTTGGCGGGATGGAAAGGCAATAAGAGAAACAACAGGTAGCCAAAAAGAATCAGAAAAATCCATGGACTAGCTGGCAGTGCAAACGATTTGCGCAACGGGGTCAAAGGAGCAAGATACGGTATTCTTTTCCTTCGTTAACCCTTTGGTACCAACATCGTTTCTGGATTGACAATCTTAAAAATGGCTGCCAGATTGTGGCCTTGAAGTTGAATGTCATCACGGTCATCAACCTTCAAGATCATGGGTTGATGCTGTTCGCGCATAGTATATGATATCAGTGCTACCATGGAGTAATAGAGGACCTCTATCATTGGCCGCTTGAATTAATACTTTATATTGTTATAGGGTCTATGGCAGCAGCCAGACCATCGTCAAACCCTCCTTTAGTGAGGATTCCGCTGGTGTATCCTACGGTAGGGCAGTATTTAGATAATTCCCCTTCTCTTTGCTGCTGGTGGACTGTCAAAGTCTGCTGTTGATCATTATAACCTCCTTGGTTGCCGATACAGTCGAATTTCGACTTATGTTTTATAAGGAATCTCAGTAAGCTATTGAGCATGATTGCTTTCGGAACCCTGCTTCGTTATCGATTATGGCCTTGAAGGAGTACGACACAGATTCAAGGTCGTGAGTAGTCGATATTGAAGACAGGTACCTGGGATACTATCTACTACTTCCTTAAATCGACCACATTTAGATCGAGTTAGAAGACCTTACTGCCGATGAAGCACTGAAGATGTCAGAAAATTATGGCCGCATCTTTGCATTGCCCAAGAAAGCTATCTCAGCTATGTATGTATGCGCTTTATGACTGCAGTCGAAGAGACAAAAAGCGATGTGGTTCAATCCATCAGCGATCCTATCATCAAAGAGGACGAGCGACACTGCACCACCATCTCCGCCGCTGCCAAAGCCTTGCTGGCTTCAGGAGGATTCGCGCTTATGACCAGCGACACCAAAGGAGCGGCGCGGTCCATTGACGAAACCTATCCATGGCATTGCATCTGTGTGCTTCGCATCGGCTCCGTCTTATGAGTGTACGATCCGGCCTTTGATCCTGCTTCGATGCCGCTGAAACAACGTATTGGTCAAATCTCGGGATTGATGATGGCGAAAGCCCTTTGGACCTGGTTCGGCAAGCATGGTATCACCATCAACGATATGCGCATCACCGGGGCCGCCGACGATCAAGATCGATGTATCTCTCTGTCCTGCCTGTGGATGGAACAGATGGTCATCGCAGGACGCGCGCAATGGCCGAGCTTGGAGAATTGTGCGGCATGGCGAGAGCTCACCAAATGACGGATTGCGAGAATCACACATCTGCTCGCGATGAGATCATCATCATTCGTCATGTATAATATGTACGTGCTATGTGACTTTAAAGTCACACATGGAGAGCCATGTTTTAAAGAATGGGAACTTTGAATCCGTGGTGAGCGATTTAATTTTGTTGGTTGACGAGACAACAACCGTCTTAAAATTGCAACATCCGCCTTCTCGCAAGGGCTGTTCTTCGTAATTTCACATTGGCATGAAGAAGCACAGTCTCTGGCAGAACCTCTTGGCGAACAATTTTGCAGTTCTCGGTCTAGCATGATGATTTTTCGAACTATACGGGCTTTTTGCTTCTGGTCCGTGATTCGTTCTACTGTTCCGAGGTCCTTTGAGGTGAAGGTTCTCCGCAGGCATCAAGAGTGATGCAGCATAGTCAAAAAGAATGGAGGAATGTTTCGATGTTCCATTTTCTCTATGGCGGGGTCTTCTCCTCCCATACTGCCCCTGCCGCACCCTCTCGTTCCCCTCCTCCCCCCTTCCATCGCTATCCCCTCGCCGTGTCCTCACCGATACCCAGATCCGGGGTGTCGGCGGAAAGTCCATCCGGGGGCTCGAGGTCGGGGCATCCTTCGTCGTCTCCAGCGATGTCCGGAAGCGTCGAAAAGCTCCCGCCCCACGGACCTTCCACGCTATCACCCGGTAATTATCGAAGGTGGTCTTTCAACGGATCTGTACGAGCTGCAAGGCTTGGGTTGTTTGGTCATGGGATGACTCGGACTCGGATGACGGAAAAAAACAACTTCAGTACCACGAGTGCGATACAAAGGCTCCCTTGCCGTCATATGACACTTACGCGAACCTCAAACCTGACTATATCAGAGGATACATCGTCAGAGGAATACGGTGGAAGGAGGGTAACTTCGATGAAGTTTATAGCATGATATTGAACGAAGGAAAAGGCTGGGGGAGGCAGGGGAGGATGGGACAACCACCGAGTTCGCACAGCCGCGCGTCGATATGTTTACAAAGCATAGAAGCGTCGGAAGATCCAGAGGGCTATCGACGATATCGAACGTAAAATTGTGGAGGTTAGACCATATTACTTTAACCAAGTAGCAGTTGATGGGTTTCAAACGTGGCACGAAGAACGAGACCTTCTATAACGAGCTTGAAAACGGGCAAGAGAATGACGAGGAGCCTAATTCTGACAGAGACTAAAGCTTTCGGTGACCAGCTTCAATTGTGCTAGGTTGCTACCTGAGGGAGAAAAGACCGTAAGTACTCCAAGAAGTTCGATAGAGAAAAGAGTATAATCGCACATAACAACCATCTGCGGATTATGCCATCGATGCTACGAAAGGCAAGAATGATACAAGAGTGATAAATTGCTGCATTGCAATCCGTAACAGTCAACTGCGAAGTTATCAAGGGAGTACTTTTCGTACGGGCGGCAGCCCTACGCCAAGTGCTCGAAAACCTCGTTGTTTCGTCACCGGCCGTGCTCTCTTTACCAAAGTTAGTAAAGGCAGCAAATGGAAGGAGATGGAATTAGAAAATGAGAATTAATCACCCCTGTTATTGCAATTGACTAAGAAACCCTCGTCCTTCGATATCTCGATTGATTCCGAGACTTATTCTTTCTTTTCTTCGTTCGCTATCTTCCTTCAAAGTGTTCTCTCAAGTTTCTATAACAAAAACAGAACGAAGAACAATAAGTCAACAGAGGTGGTGTTCCCTTGTTACTTAAAGGTTCAGCAGGTCAGCCAATACCGTTATTCCATCAACAACCAACTTTACCGATGATTTCTCGCCTAGAGATAACTCACCGTCAGACTGGTGGGTCCCACAAACTGTATCAAGCAATATAACCGATACGAAACGCGAGGTGAGCGATACAAGTTGCTCTAACAAGAAAGAAGAAAGGCTGTGTTAAAATTAGACAGCTGGCTCGAGAAAAGCCTCTCTGGCAGAGCGTAGAAAAACAAAGCCAAAACAAAGCGATCGCATTACGCCGTAGTATTGCGGGAGATATCAGATGCATAGGAAAAGCCCATGAGCTCAACAGATCTCAAGAAAGCATTCACCTCCTTTTCCTAATTAACAAAATGCCCCAATCAAATCATCAGCTACTCCGAAGCACCGAAATCCTGCTTACCCATACAAGATTCAGAGGCAAATGACGGATAAACTCGGCTAGGCACAATATGAAGAGAAGTTTGAAGCGTGTATCAAGCGGGGTTGCTGAAATTTCGCTTGGCGGAGAGGTAAACTTTGAAGACAGCATCTTGTCTAGATAATGCCGATGAATACGTAACGAAAGACTGGAGTACCAGATGTTGGGCTTTCAGACCATCGTAAACACGGGAAAGAAAAAAGGACTAGACAAGAGTATCTACACCGTATTGCCCATGTGCAGGGTCCAATTTCTGTACGAATCTTGAACGTCCGCTCCCTCAATCCCTGGTTGGCTTTGATTTCGGCTTTCTTTGGTAAGATACACCACTGACTCGAAGTGTACTTTTGGAGAATCACTCTTGCTTTTCAAGACCTCCTTTTTCTCGAATTATTCGACACAACAACGTTGATTGCACGCTATCTTTGTATTTATGATTTCTCTAAAAAAACAACAGTCTGTCAATATTACGTACGGTCCAGAGACGTTGTTATACTCAATGTATGTTCTGTGCGTTTCTTTATCTCATAACATTCGAGACAGTTATTTCGGGTCGTGAAGCATCAAGCCTAGGAAAGTTGAAAGAAGTGATACCGTCGCTGCTTCATCTGAGGAGCTATCGTCTGCAAGAGCGTGCAATATAGTTCGTTGTAACATCTCTGCTGTTGCCATCTCGCTTACTCGTCTTTCATAAGCGCATACAACTAATCTTCGCCCCAGTTGCTTTCTAAAGAGTCCGCTGCTGATAGTTTGATTTTGATTTTTGGGTTCTGACGTTGAAATAGGCACTTCTTGCTTTGCTGCTGTGATCAGGGACGTCACAGTCTTCAATTCGATTGTTCTGTCTACTCGTGGTTGATATGAATTTGAACGAGAGCACTCAAATCAGACAACATACTATTAGCTTGTTTACACGCGACGTACGGATTATACATCGTTGTCTTTTCAAAAGAGCAATTGTCAAGATTTTCTGAAATCGAAGCTGAGCCGAGCGTGATATCTCTGGCTTCAGTCAGAAGACGCAAAGCTAGTGGAGGAAGGACTTACTAGGCGAGCAAACTGGATCGTAAAGACACTTGAGGTTTTAGGGCAATACATGTCCCTTTAACGGAAGCAAAGACGCTCAGTTGGCCATTATGGTACATTCAAGAAAAAGGTAAAATATTGCTTACAGTCTTCTCGAATACCACTATAGGAATCACATATTCAGACATTCGCAGACCCTTCATCTATATAAAGACAGGAGTAAAGAAAGAGCTTGCAGGGCGGCGTTTCAAAGCTTTACAACGATGATAGAGAACATCCGCTCCTATGTCTTCCCCTAGCCTAAGTAAGCAGCGCCGAAACCAAATATTGGGCAACGGAACTTGAGGCCGGAGCGTTCAATGTGGGCTTTTAACCAAACCACCGCAATACCTAGGTGAAACTGCCCTTTAATGGTAGCCAGCGACAATTCCGCCTTGAAATCACCTTTCGCTTCCAAATTCGGTACGAACAAACCGTACAAAAGTTTAATTGTATGGGATCGAGGACCTTAGCGTACACGTTTCCACTGCCATCGTTGACATCGTTCTGGTTCTCTCGGAGTCAGGTTCAAGTGGAGCTAATCGACCATTGAGACTTTTCAACGTCTCGGGCTCTCGAACACGCGGGATGTGGTCAAGCTGTAAGAAGGACATTCTCGCAGGCAGATACATCGACTTCTACGGATTAGCTGAGCTCCGTTGTGACGCTAGTACTGAATTGGACTTTGACACTGTTCAAACTGTTTAATTTCTTTTAAATGATTTAACGGCTAATATCTACTTTTTGGTGTCTTGGCCTCGGTTTTTGGAGGCAGGATCCCTTCAGTAACACTGTCTCTTTCAAGCGTTGATTACCACTCCAATGAAGTACTTGAAGCGACGTTTTTTCATAGCCACCGCTCCATCCGTAGGTAAACTGAACGCGTTGAGGAGATTGGAGATTGACGTATCTTTCATATATTAGTGGATATCTGATGATGTCTAAAGTCGAAAGAACTTCCTATCATTCAATCTAGCTAACTCCGTCAAGTTCTCTGGGAATTCATATACTGCCTCATTACGCTCATTGTGCAAGATCTGAAGCTTTGTCTCGAGACTGGTGATATGCGAGTTACAAACTCTGACGACTTGATTTACCGCACTTGATCATGATGTTAGCTTCAATAAAATTATATTAGTGTTTATGCTTACTCGACTTTCATATGAAGATCTAATCTTTCAAATTTATCGCTCAATCTTTCAAACTGCTCGTTCATTCCTCGTTCAAGTGCGGCAATTTCATCGTGTAATGTACGAGATTGATCAATAGCAGGAATGTTCTGCAGCTTTAGCATTTCTTGGCCGACGGTGATCATGCCATTCGATAACCTCTGAAAGTCGGGTCGAGCAGCCATCGGAAAGATGCTGTGGGCAAGATCGACTGTTTTCCAGAATGAGGAAGACGACAAAACTGAATGATTTTTCAACTCACTTTTTAACATTTCAATAAAATTTACATTGTTTAAACTGTTAGAATCGAGCTAGAATTTAATCACTGCAAAGAAGCTGATTAGAATGGGTTTACAATCTTATTGCAGCACATTCACACTCTCAAGGCGCTCTGTCTATAAAACAGGAACATTACTCGTATGAAGAGAAAAGACGTCCTCATCTAAGTAAATCGAGTCTGGAATACGACAACACCCCGGAGAGTTTTGAGCCGGGAACATCGTGGCACACAGGGAAAGTTCACCCACGACTTGAATAGCAATCTCTACTCAATCATCGAACTCAGGGAATCTTAGCGACTGAAGAGTCAGAAGCACTGACGAGGCGGGAAACTTGGTATTTCATCCTCATACATAGCGCCTTCGATCCCGCGGTCCCAAGAAAATTCCCGATCGTTCGCATCGTGATACGAATTCACACTTCCCTATGAAATTTTGTAATCTCAGGGTTGAAGCTCGAGCCAGTCTTCCTGGGTTTCGACGACAGACAATCGTCTCGAACTGATACCCTCAATCTTCTCTTTGCCCTCGATCTCTTTTAGAACTCTACAGCACATCATCAGTGATCTTGCATGAGGTTGTTCTAATACCATGCAGTTACTATTCTATGTACAGCAGCGGAAGTGGGAGGAGTTTTTCGAGTAATGTGTGCAAATTGAACAAAGGAAATAACACAACAACGTCTTTCTCCGCTGCAGTAATTTTAAAGTGGTGTGAAAAGATGCAATATCCTTCAAAGCTCTGATAGACACACACTGCTCAACACCATCACATCCAACAACCACATATTCCCTAAACCATCAACCTCACTTCCAACTTCCAAAACACAACTTCCCTTCCATCAAACCTCACCTCCAAAACACAACTCCCTTCCATCAAAAAACTTAACATCCATAACACGGTCTTCACGACAAAGACCAAATATAACATCCTCAATCTCACATTCCCGGGGCAACACTGCTTTCCCCAAAACTCTTCAGAAACAAAACCAGCAAACCCCAACCCTCAAAACGCGAGAGTTTGTTCCTTCTACCGGTATACAATGAGAGAAAAGAAGAGATAAGTATGGGAGGATAGAGATAGAAGAATTGGCGAGGAAAGCTGGCTTACAGACTGTGTAATTAATGCTAGGGGAAAACAAAGCTGGATATTGTTGTTGTTTCTCGTTTGACGTTTTTGTTGCCGAGTATTTTTTTTTTTTTTTTTTTACATGGAGTTGGATATGTGTGTACAGTATGTAGCTCGATGTTGGGGATGCGAGGCTCGGTTTATGCCTTTTCGGGTTGAGTTTTGGGGGGATGGGGGATGTCTAGACGTATTTCTATATATGTAGATGGCGTGAGGGTCTAGTAAGATTTAAATAGATGATGATTAGAATGAAGCAATCGATGGTGTACAGAACCCTTTCCACATCATTGCTGTCAAAGCCCGTGTATTCCCATAACGCCAAACTCACGAAATCCTTCCCTCTTCCCCAAATGCATACACCCCCTCTTTCTTCACCACCCGCCCACTAAAACCCCACAACCCTCACCCATCCCACCACAATTCCCGCCGCGACCGCCGCCACCATCCCACCCCATCCCTCCACCCCTCCCATCCCCCTCCTCCCCGCCATCGCCGCACTACTCTTCACAACCCCCACACTCCCCGTCAACGACCCCATCCCCACACTCCCACTCTGTGCCGCATCCACACTCGTCAGGCTCCCTGCAAACGTCTGCGTAAACACCACAGGAACTTGCTTCGACACCCCGCCCACAACCGTGTTCTGCATGATTGTCGTGACTGGGTTCGCCTGCATGGCCGGCGTTGTGACGGGCTGCCCGGCCGCGGGCGCTGCGGGGTTGGCGGCTGCGGGCGCTGGGTTGACTGCTTGGGGTGCGACGGCGGGGTTGACGGGGGCTGCGGCTCCGCCGACGGGGGCGCCGCCGACGGGTGCAGGGGCGACGGGGACCGGGGCGGGTGCGACGGCTTGGCGGAGTTCGAGGTTGGGGGTTGGCGTGGGGGTTGTGGTTGGTGATGTTGTTGATGGAGAGGGGGCGGTGGATTGGGAGTAGACGAGGGCGGGGAGGAGGATGAGGGGGGTTATTGAGAAGCGCATGATGGATCGTTTGGAGTCGCTCTAGATATTTTTGAGGCTGATGGAATTATGAGATGCCTTCCCGATGGCTAAGAAGGTGCGCTTTTGATTCGATGGATGGTTTCCACTTGGTGAAGTCGATACGTTGTTCGGGCGGCGTGTAATCAAGGAAACAACGTGATTCGAGAAAGTCTTGTATTTAAGTTTGAAAACTCGGTCTGTACTCAAAACTTTATCCTCTGAGTTGACCAAAGAATCGTTCCAGTATTAGATGGAAACAATGGCCTTGTCGTTGCCGTGGTGTTCAACGGTGTATTGTGGTTGCCGAGTTTCTTTCAACCACCTCGCCCTTTGTACGGCAATATGTACAGCTGCCTTCTCTTGTATATTTGTGGCCAAGTCTTCGGAAATGGGACAATGTAAGGATGTTGTAGAGGCTATGGGACTGTAGCGACAGACAGTAGTTGAGCGTTGTGTAGTTTGGCTTGATGGTCTAGGAGGAGAGGTGAAGTCACAAATGCTTATATTTGGCATCAGGGGGCGATCTGCCAAGCGAGAAAGGCATCAACGCCACCAAATAGCAAGGCTGAACGACCACGATTTTATACTTTGAGGCACGACTGCGCAATCTGTGGCGGGCGTTTATGCGGCTAAAGAGTCAACATAGTGTTAACTTCACAAACAATCGATGAAGAGTACGCAGTCCGCATCCAGCTTCAGGTCGCTTGAGTATCTCGAGAAAGTATACTCGACAAAGTTTGTACAATACAAGTATGTAACATGAATTGAATCTGCTCAACCCAAATGGTAGAGTCCGTACATGGCATTTTCGTCGCCCGTACAGCGGTATCCTATTATTCAGTCTCCAAGCTCTCGAAATCTACAAACACCAATCAAACAGCCTCACAGCCATGAACAATACAGATACCGTCGTTGCACCTTGCAGATACCAAAGCGCGTTCCCTTTCATTGATGACGCCAGACTCGTCAGCCCAGAGTCGGTCTGGTTGTTCGTCATATTCTTTTGCTGGGTAAAGAAGTACGTATCCGCGCTCTGGTTCCCATTCGGCGCTGCCCTTAATTCTGGCACGGCACAAGTCGCATTGGGCGCTGCAACGTTTGAACAACGATGCGCCCAGTCGCTTTGCCGTTTTGTGTCTGAAGAATTGAAGTAGCCTTTGAGGTATTCGACGGTGACAATGGCATCCGTTTCTGGTGGGCCAGCGCTCCAAGCTGGGTCACCATTGCTCCAGTGCGATAGCGTGATGTGGCCGGGTGAGGTAGGGATGGCTTTGTTCATTGTTTTAATCGCGACTCCGTCGGCGTAAAAGATCACTGCAGTTGGAGACCAATCGAAACGGTATTCGTGAAAGCCGTCGGAGGGGTTGAAGGGAAGTTGGTTGATGTCAAAGGTGCCGGTGCTGGCTGCATTGAAACCGTTGCGTACGGAGTCGGGTGATTGCAGGACGAGGTTGACAGGATGAGAGCTCGAGTTGTATTCCGCAGAAAGAAATTCCATGTCGATCTCTTGGGTATCGTTAAAGTACTAGAAAGTGTTAGTCCGGACGAGGGCAGATGCTGATCCAAAGCTGGCATCACAGGCTGGGGGAACATACCCAGAAAAAAGCACCGCATGTTCCGTTTGTCGCTGTCATTCTCATCCCTACACGGAAACTACCATACAGAAAATCGGTTCTGTTGGTGACAATCTCGGCCATTGGTATCAATCCTCCCTGTGGCGGTGTTCCACCCTTGACGATCAGCTGCAGCCCGGCATCACCTCCATTGATCCCATTGCCTGCCCAGTCGTGTTTGTTTGCCAGCGGATTCGGAACGACATTGCTCGGCGACGCGTCCTTGCCAAACGGACCACGAGCCAGCGCCGGTGTTATCTGGTATTTCTGAGGAAGCCAGTCGGTGTCATTTGTGATGTTGGTGAGGTGCAAGAAGTCGGTCTCGAGTAGATCGGTGTACAGAGTCGAGTTGACTGTGTAACCACACTCGCAGTTGGCGCGCACGAGCGTTGGGAGAAGGAGTGGTAGGAAATAGGCCAGCAGTGAAGGAGCGACGAACATGATTGCTACGAACGACTAGTAGTCACTCCATGCAGGTGGAGGGAAGGAGCGTAGGTAAGAAGAAGCAAAGAACGACTGTTTGAAGGAGTGAATAGTAGTAGGTAAAGAATGAATGAGTGAATGAATGACTGTGGGTGTGTAGAAGGAAGGTGCAGTAAAACTTCACTTCCTAAGGCACCTTAGAAGTTAGAACTAGAATAACTAAGGTACCTTTAACCTTAGGGCCGGTACCTTGCCTAATGCCTTGGCGAGGTTCTCCGTAGAATTGAGCGCCCAGACTGCCAGACCAGTCATGACAGGTGGATCTCGATTTAGTGCCGTTTACCGGTTACCATACCGGATTCGCGCAGGATCTAATATTCCATAATCCTGGATAGATCAGGGGCAAGCAATCTGGAGCTGCCTTCTTATTCGCCCTTTGTCCCCCGCCTGCTTTGACAGGTTCAGTACGAATTTCCCAGGAAACTTGAGATTGTGATGCATCATCATCATATATAGAACTATTGATTACCTTACGGTATTGTTACCTATATGTATTCTTCGCTACAGTATTCCGTATTCCGTACTTCTGCAGCAATTCCTAAAGTATCCTCACGCGACACTCCCCCCCGGCATAGCAACGGCTGCATAATGCAAGTATGTGGCAAGATAAGTTATGCATACTTTTAATCTTTGTGTAACACAGCCGCGTAGCGCCAGAAGGATCGAGGTAACGTGTCATGTTGCGAACCTCACTTTACCTTACCTTCAAGCATTATTGTCATTCTACGGAATACTGCTCTAGAGTTTCGTTTAGATTGCCCTGTTGCGCACTGCTCAAATGTTGGTCTTCCGCTGCATTTCGCTTGAAGGAGTTGGCCTGGTCGGCATCTTTAGCTGCCGCAGCAAAAGACAGGACTCCGAAACTTGTTTTAATAAATAACAAGACAGGATTTCGGAGCTGATCCTGCGATTCTAGCTGCGAAGGCTATGATGTCTATAATTAGTACAGAACCTCGTGCCTTGTCTGATATATCTCGTGCGAATGTTGCCATCTGTTTCCCAGCTTAGCTTCTACATACATGATTCCTCAACTCTTCCGAATCCATTACCATGGTTGTCAGTATCCCTTAAACCGTCATTAAAGCTGCCATCCCAGGTATACGGCCACCTTACCTGTTAGGGTACTAGGGAGCCACGGGAGATGACTAACCAGGCCAATGGGGATCTGGAAATTAATATTAAGATTTCCTAGTGCGCTTCGTTAATCCTGGGATGGCAGCTTTAATGACGTTTTAAGGAGAGTACAGCTCGGCAGACCAACACTAAAGCTCGATGGACCATGCAAAGTGTCCGAGCATGGTCAGGTAACCATGCGCATAATTCCGCTTTCATGCGCTACTGGTAATGTAATCTAAAATCACAGAAAACAGCATCTAAGGTAATCTTCTAAAATATATCACATCAATTCTATTATTCTATTGATAATTAATCAATAATTGATCAACAAATAATAATTGATCAATTCATTATCAATAAGCGATTAATCATGAATACACTTATGATATCTTCACATATGTTGCTCTTATCATCGACATATCATCAAAATTTCTCCTCAGATATAATCTCATTCTATCAATTTATTATTAATCAGTGATTAATATAACATTAATCAACGAATGAACATTCAAAACTTTAAAACTCATTAAGATGAATAAAAAGACTGATTAATTATCGATTGATGAATTATTAATAAACAATCAATAAGTTTTATGAAAAGAAAACTCAATGATGTAAATAATTATCAATCAATAAATAATACTCAATCAATCAACAATTGATCACATTCACATAATTTACATTTGAGATTGACAAGTTGTGTAACTTGTCTGTCAATTGAAATTTCAGAATTATTAATTCAAGATCAATCTAGTATTGATTTTGTATTAGTGATTGATGGTTGAATGGGAAAGAGTTCAACGGACCATGGAAATTTTGAAATGGCTCGGCGGTGCGCCGGGAAGCCTAGCGCAAAACGTTAGCGTTGGTACCCCAACCGTTAGTGTTGGTCTGGCGAGCTGCATCCTCCGGTTGAAGGGATAGACTCTTCGATGAATTTGCGCAGCCGTTCATTCGTCCATAGAATACCCACCAACCAGAACAACGGAAAGAGTCTCACCAAGCAACCCATGAGCTCTCGCTTATCAACCATACACACTATATCCAACCAAAAAAACGAGCTAACAGTACTTGGAGAGACTCACTGAGAAACAAATATTTCTTCCGCAGTAATAGACACATTACAGTGAGTGGACTTCGTAGAACATTGTATGGGCAAGCTTAGTCGAACGTAAAAACGACCGTGATCTCGGTAACGCTGCATCCAGGGTGACATGCAGCAAGTCTCGCCTTCTGAAGCATCGTGGCATCGTAGTCAAGTCATTGGATGTAGAGAATTGTATGGGAGCAGAGGTCAACGTCAGAAGCGTGGTTGTGCCGTTGATAGACGGGAGGTAATGCAAGAGCAGAATCGCGATACGCGCAAAGAGCGTTGCTGGTACGCGAAAGTATGTGCGATAAGTGGGTTTGTCAGCAGGTACATCGATATGCAAAGTCGTTTCAATGTCCTTACAACTCGCGTATGTTCGTAGGGTTGTTTTCGCTAATGAGTAGTACTTCTGCACATGTCAGGCAGGAAATGAAGATTAGGCGGGACCTAGGTGCATAGGAACTGTGGTAATAACAGCGCGTGATCGTCAAAGCGTATAATTGTCAAGAAAGCTATCTGCGTTGCGAAAGCTTGGACATCATTGCGTTTTGGATGAGAAGGTCTAAGGTGACAATGAAGGAAACGATGGCGGGCTGAGGATACCCAAACAAATTTCAGCCGATCTCTTGTTGGACTGCGTGGGTTGGCGGAGGGGTGTTAGAAGCCAGGACGGTAAGAGGGGAAGGGGGAAGTATAAAGAGAAGCGGCAGGAAGAGGTGTATCCAATGTAGGCATTTTGTAACTGGGGGTGGTGGATGATTGATTGGAGGACCACCGGGTTCAATCGAAGATGCATCGGATACTGTTATGGCTTTTGTCGAATAATATAGAGGTGATAGAGTAAACCACAGGATTGAGAGGCAACCAAGGAAATCCAGGATTCGATTTCCTCCCAGTACTTCGATTCATCCTCACAACAATGTCCTCGAATATGACCCAATGAATCCAGGAGCAGATTCGTATTTGTTCTGGACCCTCTCGAACCATTCCATTCACTACATGGTGTACCGACTTCTCCCAGCTCGCTCGCTTGCGTCCGATTCTCCTTGTAGAAGGGATTCTAAGATCTTGCCGATGCTTTCCGCACCGTGTTTGTCAATTCCTTCGAAAGTTCCATGATTATTTGAAAAGTTCTCGCGTCGTCATAGGAAAAATCCATATGACGATTTCACGCTCCTCTAGCAGCATGAACAGGTTTCAGCGCTCGTGCAAATGCCGCAAAAGAGGGGTGCTGGATGTCAAGAATTTCATCGCAGACGTCTGCTTGACCTTGTGGCCCGAATACTTCGAGGTTTCCTGTACTATATATACTTGGCGATTATTCTTTGAAAAAATTGCGGGCTCTGACGATAGGGTCCAGCTCAAGGTACGAGACAGGCACATTGATCACTCTTCAAAGGCATGGGACACGGAGATTCCGGATATAGTACCAGGAATCGCGCGATGTTAGTATCAGCTCCCACAAGACGGATGGATGAACCCGTGTGTCCACTGCAAACTGCCCATAATAACCACCATTAGCCCCACCCCAGATCCTACACTCACAAGCCCATAGACATAGGCATGCCTCAATCTCAACGCCTTAAGCTCCGAAACCCAAGTACTAACTGTCGTTAAACATCCACAGAACCCATCCATAGCCCCTTGTAGAACCTGACATCCAATTCTACCAGCCAGTGGTACATGTTGCAGGTCATAGAACATGCCCTCCAATACGGTGCCGAGTACGTTCACTGTAAAGGTCCCCAGTGGGAATGACTTCAGCTTCCCGTTTAGATGCAATGATGCGTAGAATCGGAGTAAACACCCCAAGGGCGCGAACACTAGTGCGAAAAGCGCGTCACCTCTCCATCTCTCCTGAGCCCAAATAGGGTAACCAACAGGTCCACCGGGTCGGTCGGGTGGCCATATAGCCATGAATAGAACGCCTAGCCAGGACATCCAAGCTACAAAAACCATAGTCCGATCAACGAATTTGCGAGCAAAGATGTAAGGAATTGATGGAATATACCGTTCAAGAGCAATGGCTAGATGCGCACCAGTCTGTAGAGCACCAAGACAAATAGCCACTGTGACGATGATGACAGCGAGGACAGCCATAAAGCTGTAGCCTTCGTTGCGTGGAAGATTGGATGAGGAATTAGTGCCTGACGAGGTGTGGAAGGTTGGGACGGGTAAAGCATTCGAGAGAGCAAGAAAAGCATCACGAATAAATGATGAGAATGAAGTAAAAGAGCCGCAAAAGCCGGTGGCTAGACCAATATATAATGGGATTGTCTTTTTGAGTGTGGCATATTGTTTCTTCTCTGAAGCAGTGTGGGACAGTTTGCGTGGCCTAGCTTCGCCCAAATTGCCATGCTCTTCGTCATTACGCTTACTGGGCTTGGTGTATGTTACTCCCCAGTCCTCGTGATAGAAGAGAGCGCGGTCTTCGGAAAGGAAACCCATGATCAAGCTACCACCAAAATTGGCCCACAAAACGCCGGTTTGTACAGGAGCCCCGGGATAAAATGTCAAGGCTTGTAGGCCGAGACGTGCGAGTGTTCCCAGGATAGAAAAAAAGATCAAGTACGAGATCGTGTATATCTGAGTCGTGAGTTGGGATTGCCGATGATCGAGTGGCGAGGAATTCTCCTTTTGAGGTACCTCTGGGCTAGATTGACTCGAGGGAGATGAAGCAGCTTCTATAGCTGTAGATGCCGACCCACCATTTCCAACTCTGTTGTCCTCGATCTTATCCTCAGAGCCCTTTCGCTGCGACTCGTATCTTTGACGCCATTGCTGATCACCATTGTATGACCGACGGTCCTCCAAGTATCCCTCTCGCTGCTGTTGATGAGGCCAGTCGATAGGAGATGGATCTGCTAGCTCATCGAGATTGGCATAGTCGGTGGGAACGACATCATCCTCCTTTGTCCCTCCATCTTCAACGTCGGTGATTTCGGGACCATGGCCATTTCGCTGCTGTTGATGAGGCCAGTCGATAGGAGATGGATCTGCTAGCTCATCGAGATAGGCATAGTCGTTGGGAACGACATCATCCTCCTTTGTCCCTCCGTCTTCAACGTCGGTGATTTCGGAACCATGGCCATTTCGCTCCTGGTCATTCATGCTTTCAATGTCCCGAGCTCACGTGCTTTTCTAAACCAACGGAGCACACTCAGAGGCTCGGAATGTCCGTTATGATAGTATTGAAGATGAATGAGTTTTGATCGTATTTGTGACTCGTCCCCTGATCTCCTTATATTCCTCGTACAAGCTCCAAATTCTCCCACAAAGTCTGCAGTGAAGTTAGGGCAATTAGATCTGTTATGTCAATGATCGATTTATAAAGCCTCTAGTTTTATGCTCCCAAGTTGTTGAGATATAACATGCATTTGCTAGACGGGAAGATCGGTGACGTCAAGGTGGGATGAATGCCAAGCCTAAACATCAATCTAGGTACTTTAGGACAAAGAAAAGTCCACCTCTCCCATTATCTACCAGCTAACCCAATTTCCATGCTATCGATCTTACATTAAGCTCAACAAAATAGTTGTAGAACATTACATAGAATAAGCCTACCGCAATGGCCTCGTCAACCTCACTACCCGTCAACGTCCACATCTCCAAGCACCCATGCGTCCGCGCCAAAATCTCCCAGCTGCGATCCAAAGACTGCAATGCCCGAGAGACGAAAGCTCTGGTCCACGAGATCGCGCTTCTCGTGGGCTGTGAGGCTTTAGCAACAGGCCTCGAAACCATCCAAAGTGGTATAGTGAGCCTCTTATAATTTACCCCTGCGTTCCATATTTATGCTTCATAACAAGGGCGATGCTACTAGGTAGAAGCCGACATCCAATCTCTAGGCTGAAACTCCTCTCGGCTACGCCTACACTACCGAAATTATTTCCCCCCAAGTCTGCCTTGTCCCCATCCTCCGCTCAGGTTTGGGCATGCTCGAATGTAGTTCCCCTCCCTCAAGACGAAAAGCTCAGTCTTACCCATAATCACAGCCATCCAGACCTTACTACCCACACCGGTACCAGTCCACCATCTTGGCCTCTTCCGCGAACCCACCACGCTTCAACCAGTTGAATACTACAACAACCTCCCCTACCACAGCCCCACATCCCCACCGCCTCCCATCGCACTCATCCTCGATCCCGTAATCGCTACCGGGGGTACCTCCGCCGCCGCTATACAAACATTGCTTGAATGGGGCGTCAAGAAAGTGATTGTGATAGCTGTGCTGGGAAGTGAGGAAGGCATCAAGAGGGCGAGTGAGGAGGGCATGGATGATACGGAGGTAGAGATTTGGGTTGGAGGGATGGATGGAGACGTGGATGCGAGGGGAATGATCAAGCCTGGGTTGGGGGATGTGGGGGATAGGTTGTTTTTGACTATTGGGAAATAAAAGCTGGGTCAATTGCTAGTTTTGGGGGGAAGGGGCGGGCGTTATCAATCTGCTGCTTGTCAGCTACGAAGATATGACGGTAAGCGAACGGGCAAGACTTAGATGTCAATGGCCAATGATTGGCTGCTCCTCAACCTCAGCCACTTTTCTCACCACTTCCTCCAACTACTCTAAACAATCTATGTCAAGAGCCTTCGGCGAAAATTAGCACAAAACCAAAACATTATTCCCTTCTAAATTTACTACCTTCTGTCCTATAATCACCTCTCCTCCTTCCCCCATCCACCCTTCACTATCCACTCCTCAAACCTCTTCCTCTCCTCTGCAATCTCCTGTTCATACTCTTCTTCCCCAATGCTCAATTATTGCGTCACATTTATTTCCTGTTCGCCTACTTCTTCTCCTTAGCAGCGATGCGCGCACTTCTCCTCGTAAGTACAGCGCTTTCTTTTGCCGCCTTACTTTTCTTACTTGGCCGACCTGGGCGTGGTTGAGAAGGGTGTGATGCGGGTTTCGAGGGTACTTGAGGAGCCTTTTCCATCCCGGCCGGGGTTGGGAGTTTTGTCTTTGTTCCGCCTTTGGGTTTTCTTAAACTAGTGTGTGGGGCGTAGGTTGGGGAGATTGGTTGACGAGGGTATTTCGCTACAAGTCTCCGGGCGCGTTCCTCCCTTTGTTCTTCACACGAGATAGTGATGAGCGGTGAATAGAGCGGTTCGTCGTCGTTCATCTGGGGAGGGGCTCGAGACTTCTTACGTGAGTATGTGGGCTCGTCGTTTGAAGGCGAGTGTATACTCTCCAGCAAAGGTCAAGAGAAAGTGAAATCCGGGTTGCTATTGTAAGGCACTAGGTTCCTCAACTGGACGCCGACGTCCTGAGGGTCGCTTGGCATAGCTAGACTGGCCAAACTGCGACCGTGATTGTAATTTACTTGGTAGGTTTTGGAGTCGTCGTCGTCGAGGCAGTCGTCTGAGGGGGTGTGTATGTTCGACATGTGATACCTTCTGGCCTTTTATGCTATCTTAAGATCTATACCTAATAAACTCTTAGGAGTTATTGCTATGTTTAGTGTCAGGTAAGGGGCGAATTGAGAAGTATTGCAGGGTGGAGTTAAAGGAGGTGGGTTGGTGAGAAAGGAAGGGCAGGGACGGATTCGTAGGAACAAAGGATGGGCTGGGGGAGACGTTTTTGGGAGCAGTGTATTAAAAGATTGGCGTGAAATAACGTGGAAATAATATGTATTCTCTCATTCGAGCCTTCAGATACTGACTTCGTGGTTGGACAATTAGGGTTCCACCAGCAAAGTTCACTTTTCCTGGGGCGGACTTTTATATTTTCAAATTTCCACTTCGCAGCGGCATGGTTAGAATCTCTAATTGGGAACTTCTTGGAGGGGGGGAGTTAATAGTTATTCCATTGGACTTCCAACTCTGATTGGGATGCGGTACCACCGCGACTGTGTATCAATTGTTTGGCTCTGTGACACATCATAATGCCAAATACCGATTAAGAAACATGAAAGCACAGCCCATGTTAGAGAGAGCTCTAGACTTTGCGCTATCTGTAATCTGTAAGAAAAATAACGAATTTGAGAGACTTTCTAAACGGAAAACAGCATGAACCAGGAAATTGATTGACGAATGACAGTGTTAATTATAGTGATGACGGCGAGAAGAAAGGATTGATTCCCACGAGATATTGATGATTCAAACAACTGCCTATACGGTACTGCGAGCTTAGCTGTAGGGTCGAGTGTTTGTAAAAGATACTGTGAAGTAGGATTCTCTTTGAGTGCTTCGAAGCGAAACGACATAGCATTGCCGCAAATTGTCTCAATTCGTTGGATTATGACTTCTCGAAAGAGTGGCGTTTTGAGACAAATGGTAGGTCGAGGTTGGCTGCCACACAGCACACGGCGACCTTTCAACTACCTCCTCTGTAATTTAAGCCATGGGATTGTCATCTAGAAGGAGGTGAGAATTTTCGAAGAGAAGTATATGAAGATTACTTAATCCTCCGAGAAAAGAGAATGGTTAAAGACAAAAGGTCTTTGGTACTGGGGTGAGGGTGGGTTGGTGGCATTCAAAGCAAGATGCTATGAGTGGTTATGATATGTAGTGAAAGGCAGGTTGCGATGGAGAAGAGCCATATACTAATATGTTGTTCAAAAGAATAGAGTTATACATCTTAGGCATACTTAAGACATAACCTTTAGAAGCAACTGGATCATGAAATAGTCGATAAACATTGAGCAGAAGGGATAGGGCTGAGACCGAGGTTTCGTGCTAAGATGATCGACAGCTAAGATGTTTTTAGTTAGCATACGATCTTTGTACTCGGTCCATCGGTTCAGACTCCCCCGAAATTTGTTTTATCGCCAGCGGAACGCCGGATACTTCAATTATACCTTAATCTGCAGCTCAACAAATGTCACCTTATGACTTAATTGGCTTCTCCCTCATGTCGAACACAGCGCGGTCTTCGCCTACTAAATCGACTTTCGAGCTCTCTGGGAGGTACTCGTCATCCCACGCGTGAACTTGATAACGATTATCACCTCTTTGGAGCTACAAATACCTTGAAAGAGCCTGGCACTACAGGATGCCGGCGCGAAGTATCCTACAAGAGCCTCCCGGCCATTAACCATGGGAATCCTCAATCCGACCTTTATATTCGGGTCCATTCTGCTGCTGTACCTGATATCCTTTGTCGTCTTTGCCATAATCCGCATAGCAACAGGCGTTTCTATTCAAAGAATTGGCTACTTTTCACTGCGGCGCATTGCATATACCCCAAGAGATGGCATACGGATAGACATTCGCAGCTTGGGGCTTCATCTGCATCGCCCAACCTTTGCCCAGCCGACATGGATCAGTCTCCGTCTGAAAGAATTGAAAATCACCATCGACATTGAGGCTTTCGGTGCTGCAAATGGACGCCGAGGCGATGGCACAGCTCAGAAAGAGGGCCTGGCCGCAGCAGCGAATAGCCAAAACCAGAATTCACCTGCTTCTCAACGTTCGCCGAAGCCTAGTCTGCGGCCACCACAACTAGATCACAACCGAAGTCAGGCCTGGAAACGGCTTACGCTGCTGAAAGAGAAGATCAAGACACTGCACGAAAAGATTGGCTGGCTGCGTATGGTGGACGTCGTTGCTCTGAACTCAAGTTTTGTAATATCGGGCATAGCAGCTTTTGAGATAGGGACTCTGAGCATGGCCGTTGATACGCGACGCAAGACAGTCGACAGGGGCCGCCTCTTTCAGCATAAGAAGTTCCCTGCAGGTGACCAAAGGCCGGCAGAGTGGATGTTTAATGTCAAAAGTGTACTATTTACCCCAGAAGGACAGGAATCACTCGAAATTATAGATAATTGTAGTCTCAACATCCATGGACTTCTATACCGCGATCTAGCAGGTCTCAGAGACGCATCAATATCTCTCAAGCTCGGCCGTGTTCATATCCCTTACGATGACTTCAGGATCTGTCACAAGGCTTATAACGCTTTTCAGAACGGCAATGAGACGCAAGAGGCCGATTATTCCATCTCAGACGTTATTGAAGAACTGGATAGACCGGGCAGTAGAGAGGAAAAGATTGTCCAAACAGTATCAGACTCGAAAGAGTTTATCAGCTCCACTCTTCGTGGAATTCAAGAGATTCAAATGGCAGTCAGTTTTGTTGGTATGTCCAAGAAGGTCCATTCGATTCAACCGAGCGGCTCTTTAATGTACCTGAACGTTACTATGAACGAATTCGGTATCGATATGCACCGTCTTGATCCTAAAAGTCCGGCCCACCGTATGTACTTTTCATCCAAAGACATTGCCCACCAGGCGTTGCTTGCTGCGATCTCAATAGGAGTCTGTCTTGACGATGGCATCGGAAAACCTGAGAGATTTCTCTACATACCAATGGCGACAACAACTATTAAGACAACTCTGCCATCCAAGACTGTGGCCTTTTCCGAAGACAACAACGCTGCAGAACGCAATGCTAACATATTGTTCGCCAATCTTGTGATTACTTCCCCATCAATCGATGTCGATCCAAAGCATATGGCCCTAGTCTTCTCGCTTATTCAGAGTCGCTCCCGCACGTTGAGCGAATCTCATGTAGGTAAAGGCCATCGGCACCATCTTCTGTCACGACTCCTGCCGAAGGCAAACATAAAGGTCTCTGTCCATGAGCCTGTCATAAGGATTGCCCTTCCGCCTGCGGATCCTGCGCTTAAGAACACTGATGAGTACGATCTTTTGATCTGTTCGATATCTTCTATATCACTTGACGTAGATTCATCGCATTCCTCTGCTGGCGAGTTACACTATGCGCTCGCCTCGAATCTACGTGTAACTTCGCATCAACTTTATTATCATACTGCCTCTGGAGATCGATATAATCTCATGTCTGTGGATGCGCTAGAACTCAAGATCGAGATCAACGCTTCTCCAGATGTGCAGGTTGTTGCTACAGGGAACATCCAGACATTCTCTATCCATATGGTTCGCCCAGAAATCAGCACCGGTGTGCGCCAAATCGTCCAGCAATTGCACAAGAAGCCAGACATCAACTCGACAATGTCACAAAAGTCTCCAAGAAATCCAAACTTCTTAAGACCATTACCTTCGTGGCTTGTTCATTTCTACTTCCAAGGCTCCAATTTCGGCGTTGAGGTTGCAGGAGTAGATACAGATGTCTCCAGCGACTCTCGTGGGATAGCTCTAAGATTAGAGTCGTGGACGGCAGACTACAAATCACGAAAATCTGCGGTTGTTGAAAGACCGCCATCCAGGAGTAATTGGACAAGCAAGTCCGAATTGACCGATATGCCATCTATTGCTGTCACACCACCCTCGCCATCCGCAACTACAATCTTAGATCCCACCGACGGTAGACGGATGGCAGTTCACGTCCGTGGCTTCGAAGCATTTGTGGTAGAGGGCATAGACACTGTGGAACCGGAATCCTTTGTTTCGCTGCCACGTTTTGAGATAGCATTTTCCACCTCAACTGATACCCGTGGACCAATCTTCCACCTTAATTCTCATATTAATGCGCTCTATCTTCAATATTCGCTGTACCGCTACTATGCCATAGGGGTGGCCACCAAAGTTTTTCGAACCGCTTTTATCAGCCCTCGGACTGGCAGCTCAGTGCCGGATAACCAGGAGGGTGAATCGTCCACATTTGAACATTCAGATATTAGTAGTGGGTCACAGCGAAAAGTGGCGCCGGAGTTAATGACTGTCGACGTTAAAAGCGGTTTGCTGCAAGTCAAAGCAACAATGCCATCTGATCCACCTTTGATGCTCCAGATATATGCCATGGAGGGCGGCTGGCATAGATGGGCAGTCCCATTCTTAAGATCTGGTCTTGTACGATTGTACGCCAGAGCACCACAAGTCGATTCTGCATGGGCTAGAATCGTGAGTACTAAAAACATACGGGTCGACTCAAGGGAGAGTCGCAGGAAGCATGGAAAGCTTGTTATACATGAAAGATCTATTGACATCACCACAGAATTTATAAGACTCGCGGTACCCCATCAATTGGTCCTTCATAAGATATCTGATAATCTTGTGAACGTTGCCAAAGCAACAGAGCAACTACATCATCGTTTCAAGACCGGCACAAATGAACATGTTCTTAAAAAAAGGCCCGAGCCGCCCAAGAAAGTGCCAAGAATATCCATCCGCAGCAAGGCACTGCTCTTCGATCTAGAGGACGGTCCATTCGACTGGAAACTCGGGTCCATCTATCGCGTGGGGCTTGTCGAGGCAAAACAACGGCTTGCCCGCGAGGAGGCGTTTTTCGTCAAAAAGAAAACCCTCGAAGAACTTCACCATCATGGATCCTCGCGATACCGCACACAGTCGTCCCATCCTACTCAAAGGCATAGAAGCGATCGGTCTTTATCAGGGGACGCACGTAGGAGAAGTACAAGCGCTGGACCTCACCAAAGTAGTCGGTCACCATCACCCAAACACGGCGGAGCTCCACGGATGCGGTATGATCCTGAGGGCACATGCAAACTGACTACAGCTGCTAAAATCTCCATTGATGAAGCATGGGATAGGCTGCAGCGGTACAACGCCCAAAGCTGGAAAAAGCGAGTTGACCGTGCGTACCACAGCCAGAACATTGGGATGCAAGAGATAAGGGGAATATTCTGGGGTAACGATGACCTCCAAAACGCCGACGGGAGCGAGCCTATAGTTGCTATGCCAGATCGTCCAGGCTTAATGTCTGCATTGATCAGTGACCTCCATATTGTCATCGACCGACCCTCATTTTCCATCCATGACTACCCACAATTTCTACACAGGGTCGGAAAAGGTATGCCCCATGATATGGAGTATACGCTGCTTATTCCCGTGGGCCTACAGATCGATATGGGCGAAGCTCGAATGACACTGCGAGATTATCCATTGCCTTTGTTGCACGTACCAGCGATTCGTCCCGGTCAATCACCTCGTTTGCCGAGCTGGTCAATCAAAACTGATTTTGTCATTGCCGAAGAATATCGAGGTGACGTATCAACTAAAGAAGTCAAGGTTCAGGTTGTGCCGCCAGAAAAGTATCATGAATCTACGATGAAGCGGGGGTTTGCCATTGACGTTCGCCGTACTGTTTCAGCTGTAAAAACCTACTCGGACGTTGAGGTGACTATCAATACTAGTGCCCCCACGAGTATAACATGGGGCACCTCTTATCAGCCGGCGATACAAGAAATGATGATGATAGTGGAAGGCTTTACCAAGCCCCAAGTCGACCCGTCAGATAGAACCGGTTTTTGGGACAAGATTCGTCTTATAGTGCACTCGCGGGTCAACGTGGTTTGGAAGGGTGACGGGGATGTTCATTTAAAACTGAAGGGTATGTGGTGATCTTCAATCTGATAGCAATGCTGATATTTTTGTAAGGTGCTCGGGATCCCTATGTTGTAACCGGCCATGGAGCAGGGTTTGTCATGTGCTGGCGGAATGGTGTACGTTGGGGTATCCATCAAAACAACGACCCTAGAGAGTTCATGACAGTAACCAGCGGTGAATATGTTTTGGCCATTCCAGATTACAGCCACCAAGCTCGAGATATAAACATTTCGTCTGGTCAAGATAACGAAAGCGTGTCCAGTACAGGCAGCTATAGAAATGGTGCCATGTTCAAGAAGGTTATCATGAAGCTCTCGGGGAATGTACGCTGGCGTGCAGGAATCGTCTTTGAGCGAAACATCGATCAAGGAAAGAGGTCTTTCGAGTTTATCCCGCACTACCAAGTTACACTTAGAACCCCTGAGCGCGCTAAGGCTCCAGAAGGACAGGTATTAGTACTGGCTTGTCACTGTGGAACACATGCTGATCTTCTCGCAGGTCTATGATGCTTTCAAAGGGTTTCGCAGTAACCACATTCATCTGTCAGTTGCGGTAGCTGCGCCACTCGACCGTGATTGGACGGCGACAAATATCAAGCCATCAACGAGCTACAATGCTGTACATCTGAGTCCTCGTTTTTTTACCCATTTCTACAACTGGTGGTCAATGTTCTCTGGGGTTATGTCGCTCCCCATCCGACAAGGAAAACTTTTCCCTGGCATTGAGAAATCGAGTAAAAAGTTCGGTCGCCACCTCGCGACATTCAAGTATAACCTGCTTCTATCGCCTCTCTTCATTGCCCATGTCTACAAGCACAAAGACGCCGAGGACTACTCGGAAGACCTTGTCTCTGCCACTGGCTTGAAACTCCGCCTTGATCGCTTCATACTCGACTTGCATCAACGGCGTGAGGAATTTGCAGCTCAAGGCAAAGGTCGTGCGAAGCACATAAAGACCAGCGGCATGCGAATAAACCAAGCACAGCTGGACTTTGTTTCCGCGGACATACGGGCGGTATCTGCAAAGATTGCGGGCACCACATCCGATGACGTAAAAAATGCTACGGATGATGACCTCGTATATTATCAAGAGCCTCCTGCAGCAGTCGACATGTCACGCTTTACGATCCCAGATAACGACTTCAACTGGATAGACATGGACGACTTTGTCGAGCTGGACTGGATTCTACCAGCTGAAACAAACCCGGAAACCAAGATAATGCCCTTGGCATTTGCCCCTCGTTTTACGTATTTTCGGCAGACTGATCATCCTGGGCCTGCGACTGAAGACACCAGTAGATCGAGCCCTTTTGGTGACGAACCCACACATTATTGCGCCATGTCAGAGGACAATGACCCACGTAGAGTACAGTGTGAGCTACTGAAAGAGCGCATATCAGTCATTGATGGACAACTAGAAGCGCATAAAAGGACGTTAGGCGAGCAAGAGCTTCGTGTAATCCGAGACTCTTATCGAGACGGGAGCCTTAAGGACCGTTATGAGATGTTGAGTGAGCAAGGCAGAAGGCTTGCAAAGAAAAAGCAGTTCCTGCAATCAATGTATCATCATTTATCCCAGCGTATTAAAGCAAACACATCTTGGAAAACCACCATTGACGATACAGCTGAACAGGACATGGCTGCTAACGGTTTGCCAGACGATGATGCTGGCCTTGAAATGGATGAGATTGATACAGCACCTCTTTCGAGCTTCACCGATGACTTCAACAACCGTTTCATTATTCACAATGCGCAGATAAAATGGAGCAACTCATTAAGAAATATTATCTTACGTTATGTCCATCAAGTCAGCCAACGACGAGGTTTCATCTACTACATGTCACGGACAGCCGTCAAGTTCATCCTCGACATTGTCGAAGAACAGAATAAGAATAAGCAAAGGCGTGCTCATAGCTCAGAACCAGCAACTCCTTCTTCCGACACATCGCACACAGCTTCTCATGATGTCGAAGAACCTGCCGACTCAGGTGTGGAGGATCGTATACAGGAGCTACTCAACGATGGGAAGAAATTCGTCAGTGCTAACGATCCTATGCAGACCGAGGGAGCTCGAGCATCAAGTATAGGAAACCAGAACAAAGATATCTCCCAGGGCTTTACGCCGTTTAATAGTTACCATGTCCGCATGGCTGCACCACAGATTCAACTTCAAAGTGAGAAGAACGCAAAATCAGTTCTACTCGTTACAGCCAAGAGTATGCAACTCAAGGTCATTCAAATCATGGACAAAGACCGAATAGCCGACGACGTTAGTGGACTAGTACAGCGACGCTTCTCCGTGGATATGGATAGCGTTCAGTTCTTTGTCACGAATCAGAAGACATTAATGCAGTTCCTCAATCTATACTCTGGAAACCGCTATGGCACACCAAAGGGCTCTGCCTGGCCTCCCTGGGTACCAATTGAGGTGAACTTCGATTTTGAATTAAACCCATTCGGATTCTCCAGAGTTGTTCAACGAACCTCTGCAAGCCTTCGATATGATAAGTATAACACTCTACGGTTGAAGTACAATGATGAGCTCACAAGTGGAAAACGTGGACAAACGCGCAAACCAGAGAGTTTGGAGAGTAGGATCGATCATCTTTGGATTGACTTTCCGCAAATTCGCGCTGTTTGCGACTCTACACAGTACTACGCTATGTACATGGTAGTTCTTGACTTACTTATGTATTCCGAGCCACTGGAAAAGGTTCGAAGTGAGCGACTCGAGAAGATTATGCTGGCTTCCGACTTTAGCGATTTGAGTGGAGCGCCTCAAATGGTAACCAGCCTTCAAGAGAGAATAAGGCAGCTGCAGGAGATTAGAACCCATTTTCAGATCCATGCCAAATACCTTGATCGACAAGGCTGGTTGGATCGTTTGTCGATTGAGCGTGATCTAACAAGCTGCGAGGACGAGCTGTTTTTCATGATGAAGGCTATCACAACTTCCCAGCGTAAAAATGACGATCGCACACCAGCCTCGCAAAGCAATGCCTTGCTGCGCTGGTACTTCTCCGCATCCGAGATTGTTTGGCACTTGATGAGGGAAAAAACTGAACCATTAATGGAGATCCAATTACGAAACGCCACGTATGATCGGACAGATAACAGCGATGGCTCTAATCACAACACGATGGAGATTGAACGGCTTCACGGCCTCAACCTTCTTCCAGACGCTCTATACCCGGAAATGCTTGCACCCTACTCTGAGAACGGCAAGCAGTTTGTCGGAGGTCAGAGTCTTAGAATGCTCAGCATAAAATGGCACATGCTTGAAGCTATTGCCGGTATTCCGGTCTTGGATCAATTTGAAGTAAACCTATTCCCTCTAAAGATCCAATTAGAATTAGAAGTGGGCCAGAAGCTTTTCGAGTATATCTTTCCCGGAGTGAGCCCGAAGAACGGCGGAAAAGGAGGCTTCTCGTCCTTCGCGATCAAGCCGAAACGTCCGGAGCAAAGAAACGAGAACGACTCCGACGACGAAGCCCAGTATGACCCCTCTGACACGACACTGCCTGACGATAACGTGTCTAGCGATGAGCAAGGATTAACAACCCGACCTGGATCTTTAGAAATGAGGCTTCGCCCAACCAGGGCTTTGCCAGAAACCCATACGCAGAGGAATGGAGCTACTGGAACAAGTGGGGAGCCTCATCACTTTAGACTTTTTCGGCATAGCAACCGTTCGCTCTCGCCATCAAGGCTACAGTTTTCGTCAACACCGCAATCCATTCGGGCCCACAATGCCACGCTATCGCGGGAGAATCTCAGAGCAAGTGCTGGCCAGTCGCACGAAGCCTCTTCATCGAACTTATCAGCCTTGAATGGTTCAGAGAAACATAGAAAATTTAAGCTCCCTCGAAACATGAGCAAAGATAAAATAGCGGAAAAGGAAAAACCTTCAGACGATCTTACCGAGATGATGTCAAGAGCGTCAAATTTCATGACACTTGCATATGTCAAGATTCCAAGCGTTGTGCTTTGCTTGAGTTACAAAGGCAAAGGCGATCGCAACATTGAGGATGTCCATAATTTCGTCTTCCGCATGCCTGTTCTAGAATATCGGAACAAGACCTGGTCAAACCTTGATCTTGCATTGCGACTCAAAAAAGACGTCATTAGGGCACTCATCTCTCACACTGGCGCTATCATTGGCAACAAATTCTCCAAACAACGTCCGACGAAGAATCAAGCAAGCCGTTTACGGGAATTTGCAAATTCTTCATTCATGCTACCCAACAGTAACAGTCTGACCAATCCCGTAACTGGAGCCTTGAGCAGCATATATGACCAAAGCTCGAACGAGCGCGGAAATTCTCCTCGGCGGTCTTCTTTCACGGATTCAGATAGCCATCTGAACAGGGTTGACTCTTTTGCTTCAAGTGCTCAAAGCTCGATAGTAGCTACCAGCGCATACACTGCTGAGCCATCGACAATAGGTGAGCCCGAGGCTGAAGCGGATGATCATGTATGTCCGCGTCAAACATTTTCCAATCATTCTTTAAGCTGACATGGTGACAGAATCATGGGACCTTTCGCAACTCTTTAATACGGCGCTTTACACATGACAGCCAGAGAACTCAGTCAAGGGACGGTGCTAGCGAGGATCCAGAGGATAGGTAAGTTATCGATGAGCGTGATCTTCTTCTTTGAATTACTGGGACTGACATACGATAACAGCACTCGCAAGAAGCGTGCCCTACTCCTCGGCAAGAAATTCGTCGACTCGCTAAAGTAGCGCCTTTCCTGATGACTTTGTCCATACACCCTTGGTATCTTTTCTCGGATCACATCTCTCCAGTCATGCTTCTTCGATTCAATTACACAAACGATTCGTTCTCCAACAATACCCCTCAACCTCTCCCAAACACCACCAATCTGACCCCCAATAACCCCTCGATGTACCACCACCTCTTAGGCTCTTTCACCCTTTTTTTTGTACAATATCCAGTGATTCGGTTTTGGATTACGAAAGGATTCCCATTTAGATCTGGGGGCTGAGGAAGCTCTTGCATTTGCGGGCGTTAAACCTGCGGCGGCTGCGGTGGCTGGCTCGTACTTCAATTTCTTTCGCCATTTTTTCGATTCTTGTAGATATTTTTGGCGGATTTGAGGGTTGATGTTGAGAGGGCTGTGGACTCTTTGAGAAGCATTATCATGCGTATTTGAATGATAATCTGAACAAAAGTCGATTAGTAGTCTTTGAAATCGGCATGAGAGCAAACACGGCTAACCTCTTGTGACAGAAACCCGATCATTGTGCAAAATGTCTTTTACTACAACCTAGATTACCATACAGCGTAAATAACCTCGCACTCTCGTAAGACAGAGTCCGTCACATTACAATATCTCGCGCGCTAAAGAGAAGCAAATTTCACCACCTGGTCCTTCCACTGCCCAAAGCTGCGCCATCCGCAGAAGCCGTACTAAAAGCGCTCCGAGCCGTTGAGTATAACCGCACAAACTATCTCTTACAGGCTCGAGCAAGAAGCGCAATACTTCTACCAAATTCTTGACCTGAAACAGTATAAATGTTTTTCAAGACTCCGTTGCTGAAGTTGCAAAGCTGCGCGGTATACATTTCTCAATCCTCAGACAACAACTTTCACAAGGCGACTATTTATGTTTTACTTGGCGGTCATCATCATTTTCTTGAATCTATCTCTTTTCGCACCAAGTACAGCTTTTCCTGCCACTCTATTGAGTTCCACCGGTGACTTCACCCTTCCTAGCTTTCCGTCTGCCGTCAACCACAACCAGCCGAATTCCACCCATGACCAATATCTACCTTCCGCTCCTCAACCTGTGAACCAACCCACATGGACGTGGAAAGTCGCCTGCAATCCCGGGCCCGGTACCCCACTCGACGAATTCGTTTGCCCGAGAGCTATCAACAAAATCCTTCTTCAAACCGGCAGCGCCAATATTGAAACCTTTGGCACTGAGGGAACATATACCGGCCCACGTATCTGGGCTTGGGGCACATGTGGGATCTCGATAGACGTGAGCCACGTACGAGCCCTGACGAACAATTTACTGCTTTTTGCCAAGTCGGCTGCCTCGATTACGGATCTTTGTGACAAGCCAGGATCATTGTACCATGGGGGGGTTTGCGATTTCTCGGACCCGTCTGGCTCGCAGTATTTACGGTTAATACTGGCAAGGATCCCAGACAGTCTGTCATCTGTTCCAAGTATATCGTCCACGCCTGCTCCCGCCAATGCCACGGCACTGCAGACGGAGAAAATCACGTGTAGCGATGGCTCTGGCTATCCAGTCTTTGACATAGACTGCCTGATGGCAATCGATCAAATGCTTCTTCAAGTCGACAGCACTAAAATATACCGGTTCGGGCTCTTGTCGACCTACAGCGGTCCGCACGAATGGGCACATCACACGTGCAGAATCTCTCTGTTTGAAAACCCTGAAAAATTCTATATGGGTTCCATTGCAGAATTCACTACGTTTGCTGCCACCATTTCTTCGGATTGTGACCTACCCGGCAAAACGTATCACGGTGGGACTTGGGCAAGTCTGGCGACTGGCGATGGCGTGATCATAATACAGGTGAAGGTCACTAGGAACGACTTCTCTAGTCTGGCGTAATGGGAACAGCGGAGTTACAGGATATTTGATTTGAGCGGGGGTCGGTAAGGAAAACACGGTTCTTGAGAGACTATAAAGGGCTTTGACGGCATCAAGGGGTTTCATTACTGTCAGCCTGACCTTTGACGAAGCATTCGAATCTAAAGCAGACACGATTCCAGTATCCGAAATGTCTGCAATATTTCGCAAACCAGTTCAAAAGCCTAATCCACTTGCCGAAAGCAGAAATAATCATCTTGAAAAAGCACAATCAATTTCTCTGATATCACAATACTCCCTCCTGGACCATCCCCCAATAATAATCCCTTCTCTAGCGGCAAACCGCCCCTCGCTCCACCTCCTTATCTCGTTATACTACCCTTTCAAACCTCAACTCCGACAACCCGCTTGCCCCCAGAATCTTCTTCTAAGCACTGAAACATGCACCATAATCGTCCTTTACAATCCTTATCCCCTCCTTAAAAAAAACCCTAAATCAAGATGCTTTTTATCTTAAATTACTTTTTTATATGCAAGGTTGAAGGGTTTTGGATAATAAACAATTGTTCGATTTTGTTTTTAAGACTTAACATGTCACATTCATATAGCCTCAGATTTTATAGTTTTTGTATTCTAATCCTTCTCTCCATCCCCTTCTACCCTCCACTCCTATACTCCACCCCTTCACCCCCTTCCACACCGCTGCATCTCCTCCCCCTTCCATCATCCCTTCGTTCCTCCGCTACCACACCGCTATTCCTCCGCCCCCTTACAATACCCCGTGCCCCGCCCCCTTCCCCCCTCCCCCCATTCACCCCCTCCACCCCCCTCCAACCCCACCATCGCCCCCACAAAAACCAATCACACGTCCCAAACCCTTACCCGCATCCAAAGGCAATCCCCAAACCTCCTCACTCATATCAATGCCGAATCAATTGGTTGGTGGTTGGGATGAGAGATGAGAGATGTGCGAATGGATAGGGAGAGGGGGATGAGCATGAGGGAGCAAAAAAAAAAGGGGGGGGGGGGGGGGGGAAGGAGGGGAACAGAGAAAGGCGTTCTGGGTTGGCGGTGGGATGCAACAATAGGTAGAGCTTCAAGGAACTCAGCGACAGGTTCGAATACTCAAACCCCTTTCTCAAGCAGCTGGAGCTTAAGACCTCCCCACCCCCGCCCCCATCAATCAATCAATCAATCTGTTGGAAATAAGGGAGTTGGTTGGTAACCTTCGCCTCATAGGGCTGGTAGGGCTGGGGGCCGCTGGTAGAGTTTTCAACCTTCCACCTCCTACAGTAGATAGATAGCCTCCTAACAGCTAACAACCTAAATATCAAATATGCCCCTCATATGACCTCGTATTCCAACATCCCCCCCCCCCCCAAATCCCATACCTCATAACGCCATCATACAACAAAACACCACTCCGGTCACATTATTATCCTCAGTGCAACCGCAGACACCCTATCGACCTCGACCGACCTCACCCATCTAGCTAGGGTTGGAGAATAAAAGAGGATAGGGGAAGGTAAAAGGGGTCACGCCACGCCCACAAAGCCCCGTGCCAAAAAAACAAAAAATTAAAATTCTCACAGCGCCCTCCCCTCCCTCCCCCCTGCCGCAAACAGAAAAGAAAAAATATCCCCCTCTCCCCCCCCCCAAACAACAATCAACCAACCAACCCACCAAGAACCCTCTCCCCCCTCCGCGTCTCAAACAATCCCGCACATGAGAGATTTCTAGCCAGGCAGAGTTAACATAGTTCAGTCGGCCAAATGAGCTTTTCGATATTTTTTAGGCAAAATTTAGATGGCGAAATCAAGTTTTGACCATGGTTTGGGGATTTTTTTGGGGGGGGGGAGGGGAGGGGGGGAGAGAGGGAGAGTGTGTAGGCTGAGAGGGGGTGGGAGGGTGTGTAGAGAGTAGGAGTGGTGGAGAGAGTGTAGGAGATGAGGGAGAGAGTAGAGAGGGAGATGGGGGAGATGGGGAGATGAGGGGAAGGGGGGAAGGAGTGGTGGAGTGGTGGAGAGAGAGTAGGCTG
>JAABUO010000131.1_pt1 | contig 206584 bp, 47 predicted proteins | sample 5559291 | NCBI WGS metagenome assembly JAABUO01 (sample SAMN10711878, study PRJNA513372) | rock metagenome | isolation source: Antarctica rocks | place: Antarctica: Victoria Land, Finger Mt sud
TAAGATAAGATAAGATAAGATAAGATAAGATAAGATAAGATAAGATAAGATAAGATAAGATAAGATAAGATAAGATAAGATAAGATAAGATAAGATAAGCGAATGCTAACGCGACGAAGTTAGCTCGAATTCTTGGCATTGGCCCGACGAAACCCAACCCTACGGGGCCCAAGAGGGTGGGTTGGGTTGAGAAAAAAGTGTTCGACCCGACTCAACGATCACACTAGTTTAAAGAATTAAATAATTCTTGTTAACTCTAACAACTACGAAGATTCTATCGCATTTGTTAGATTTGTTGCGTAAACTAAATACTTATTTATTGCAAAATTGCGTTAATAATTGTTTGTACAACAAAATTAATATTAGTTATAATAGTGCTTGCTTGCTTTAATTGTGTAAATTCTATCAATTATTAATATATAATTTTGTTTGTTGACGTAACAAATGTATTAGTAATAGCTCGAATGTTTGTATAATTACTTGAATTACTTAATTTACAAGAATTAGTAGTAATAGACTCTATAAAAGATAATATAAATTTGCTAATTAATTTTAACAAATTAAGTAATTACAATTCGCAAGATCTTCGTAAGACAATAGAAATATATATAGAAATTGTATTAATAAAGTAGTTTTTTAACAATATAGTTGTCTTTGCTCTTAAATTAAGCTTGTTTTATCTCGATATAAATTTGATAATTGCGAACAAAAATCTTAATATTTGCAATTAAGCGTTTACAATTAATTGTTTACTCTAAAGAGTATAGAGATAATTTAGTTAATTATATTTGTATAATAGATCAACTAATATAACGTCAATATAATGTCGATCGAAAATTAATAACAATAATTTAATAAATAATATCTTGAGCTTCGAATACTTGTTTCAGATACGATAACTTAAATGTCTTTAAATAGTCGTAAATTTAATATATTTAAATAAGAATAAAATCAAGATACTTGTCGACGATAGATATCTTAACAATTGACGTTGTTCGAATAGTTACAAAAATGCTTCGATAGCAAATTCTAATAAAGTAATAATTACCTAGATAATTACTTTAAGACTCTTAATAATCTTGTAATAGTAGTTGAGCTAATAAAAGATAGCAATCGAAGTATAACAAAGTTGACAATTTCTTAACTTTAAGTTATTTACACTACTTGAATAATAACAAAAACTATAATAACTTCAAGAACTTCAAGAACTTTAAATATAAATCTTGAAGATTTGCACAATCGCAACATAATTGAAGCTATTATTGTTATAAATATTGTATTAAGATAATAAAAGAATGTCGATTAAGACTATAGAAGAATAACTATCTATATTAACTATTCTAATGCAATCACGAAAGAAGTACTATAACGTATTATAGCATCGAAGAGTGCAACAACTATGCAGAATCATAACATACAAGCACGAAATTTCGAAATTTACAAAAATACTTCTTTACATTATAATTATTTTGATTGTAATATTTATAGTTGAAGTTCTCAAATTGCTTTTTATTGTTATGCTCTTTTTGCTTCGAAAACTTCGAGATATTGTCGTTTTTGTAATTATTACAATCAAAATCAAGATTCTTGTTTTTGTCTACTTTATTATAATAAGTATATTGAGCTTGCTATTAATATTATAATTGCGTCTAATTGTTATAATTATTAAAGAATCGAAAAGATAAATGTTATTATAAATTTGACGCGTTTAAAGAATTTGCTTGCATAGATTGTTTAGTGTTTTCGAATAATTAATTGCGATTAACTTAATTTTGTGTCGACGTTTGAACGAGATTTAATTTGCTTTAATAGCTAAAATATTTATTAGACTACGATAACTAAGCTAATAATGTCGATTGTAATAATTAATAAACACAGTTCTATAAAGTAGACTAATAAAAAGTCTAATATTAAAAGAAAGTTCGAAATTGATAAGAGATAAAAAATCGAACTTGTAAGAAATTAAAATTGCTAATTTGCATTTTGTTATTATTACAATATTCTTTGTATTAATCTTAATTTTGTAATTGAAAGAAATTATTACTAAGACAATTAAAATTACTTAGTTGACAATTTTTTGTTAAAGTCGAATATTCTTCGCCATGTTTAACATTTAAATCTTATTAAATCTCTTTGTTATTCTTCACTTTTTGAAGAAAAATATTTATAATAATTCTTTTCAATAATTTGATAAAATTGCGACGAAATTCGAGTTTCAACTTATTGTAAATAAGATAAATCTAACTAAAAGTAATTATGTTCGCGAATTTTGTTACTTTAATAATAATTTGCGCGAATTTAAAGAATTTTTGTTTACAATAAGCGTCTTTTATAAAATAGCGCTCTTTTATTATTGTTGTTATAGCGATTAACAAAGATTTCTTGAACTTTTTAAGTAATGCGATAAATTATTTTTCGATATTGTTTTTTAACTTTACTAGTCTCTTTTGCTCTTTTATAAGCATTTCAATATATTAAACAAGAATATTGTTGCATAAGCAAATATATAGATTATTGCAAAGAAGATTTGTATTTTTAATTGTTATTATATTCTTAATTCGCTCGATAAAAAGATAAATATTTCGAAAATAAATATTTTTATCGATATATTTTATAAGATTATCGATAACAATAGACTTATTGTTATATATAAGATTAAAGAAATTAATTTTTGAGAAATTTTATCGATAATTTTTATTATTATTCTCGATAAAACTTTGTAAATCGACAGAATTAGCAAAATTAACAAAATTAGAAATATTAATTCGTGTTGCACTTATAAGAATTTGCAAGACATTTTATTGTTATTCGAAAAAGTCGTTCTCTTTTTAGTTTGACATAATAATAAATAATAAAGTAAATGTAAATTTCTAAGAGATATTTTCGAAATTAATTGTTTAACTAGTTGAATTGCTAGAGATTGTCAATAAGTTAGATTTTCCGATCGATAATATTAATAAACAATTGACAAAGTCTAAATTTGTAATTAAATAATAATATTCTTCTTGTAAAGCAAAAGACGTATTAATCGAGATATTATCAATAAAGTAAGATTTCTTTTGTCTAAATAATATTATTGTATTTAGTCTCTTAATGTCGACTTGTTTTTTTTAAATATAATATTTTGCGACAAAAGTCTTAATGTTCGCAATAAGTTAAACTTAATCAACAATTTACTTAACAAAATATAATTGCAATTCGAAAGATTATATTTATTATATAGTTTAACTAGTAGACTTGCGAACAACAATAAAACAAAAACGTTTGTTTACAATACTAATAATAATAACTTTTGTCTTAATTAGACTGATCGTTGTGTCGAGTTATGATATTACTTCTCTAGTTCGATCTAGCGCCAAGATTGGGTCGCGACGATTTTTTGGAATCGAATCGCTCAAAGTAGTTTAGCGCGCTTCGCGCTAAACTACTTATAGTAATCGACTAAGCTACTTTGAGCGATTCGATTCCAAAAAATCTTTTTGACCCAAGTCTTGGCATTTGCACGTGATATTTCCGGGTTAGCGCGACCAGTCTAGTCTTAATATTAAGATAAAATAAGTTTGCTATCTTTAAATAGTCGTAAATTTGAAAAATACAAATAAGCAAGTAGAAGAAAAATGCTACGATAAAGATAGTTATTTTATTGTTGTAATTTAGAAGATTGTTGCAATAGATACTTCGATGCTTTCGTAAAACTTTGTAGAAGAACTACGAGATAAAAAAATTTAAAAATAAGAAATTTTTGACAAAGTAAAAAGATTGTAACAAGAGTTTTAATAAACTTGATTATTTAAATATTACAAAAGTAAATTATCAAATAATAGAATTATTGACACAAAATATCGCGACAATATTGTAATTAATTTGATAATTGTTAGAAAATTAACTAATAAAGAACATAAATCTTGATAAATAAGTAAACTTTATTGTATTGCAAGTCTTTTGATTAAAGTTATCAATTGTTATGTAAGAAAGAAATTTAGTTTTTGCTATTAAGAAAGTCTATCTAATATATAGGAATTTATCGCGTCAAGACGCGTCTTTTCGATCGAAATAAGATTATCTATCTAATTAGGAATATTATAATAACGTCTATAATATTACACATTTCTTGAAGCTTCTTGCTCTTGTAGACAAAGATATTATTTAAACAAAGTATTAAATTAGATCTCTAGTCAATTGTTATTATATTAAGTAAAAAAATGTAATTGCGAACAAAGATATTAAAGATTGTTTAAGTAATTAATCTATAATATATAATTTAAGCGATATATTCTTTAATTGTAAATGCGAGCAATATAGATTATCTCTTTAATTGTTTAAATATTATATACATCTTTGCTTTGCAATCTTGTAATAACTATTTATATTTTTTATTGTTAATTCTTTTGTAAACGACAAATTTATTTAGAAATATTAATTAATATATCTTTTATTAATATAGTTGTATTTACTAGATATTATATTTAGTATAATCGATAAGTTAAGTTTTAACTGGAACAAGTTAATCTATTCAATTTTAATTCTAGAATCGAACAAAAGTTCTAGCTTAACAAGACAAGACAAACAAAGAATACGCATAGAGTGTTTAATTCAACTTATTCGATTACGTAACGTTACATAACGCGCTAATTATATACAATTAACGTAAACTTTGCACTAGCTTAATTAAGTTAATATATAGATAAAATAAGATAAGATAAGCGAATGTTAACGCGACGAAGTTAGCTTAAATTCTTGATATTAACTTGACGAAATTCGATTTTAAGATCGAATTCGCGTCTTAATTCTAACTTAATTCTACAAGACTTAAGAGAGTAAATCGAATTAAGAAAAAAGTGTTTGATTCGATCTAACAATTATATTAATTATATTGTGTTTAATTTTTTTGCAAAGCGCAATAAAAGATTTGCAAAGCATTTGTTAATATACAAATACAAGAAGCGTTTATATATCGATTTTTTTATGCGTTTATCTCTCTCTTCGAAGTATTCTCGCAATTTGTTACGAGTCGCGTGCTAATAAGTACTATTCGTCGCGCATCGCTCTTCACAAGATAATTAAAAAGAGAAGATCTATTAACAAAATCAAGATAATTAAGATGACTTGACGTTTAAACACCTTAAATTCAAAATTAAAATAATTAAGATAATCAAAGTCTTAAACACCTTAAACACCTTGAATCTCAAATGATGAAAAAATATATAGCTTTCGAACGCGACTTTCTTATAAATTGTGTTCAACTTATTTTAAGTTTTGACTTATTGTTACGACTACTAAGTTGCAACTTCTTGTTATCAAGTGATTGCTTGCATTGCCTAAAGACGTCTACAAATCTCTTCGATAACATAATTCTCTTTAATATCTTTTATAAAAGTACTAGCGTAACACTTTGAACACTTTAAGAATGTTTGTATTAAATCAACGCGCTTTTATCTCGAACACTAGCTTAATAGCATCACGTCAATTCTCTATTAATGATGACGACAAGATAAGAATCAACAAGTCTAACGTCTATTATAAAGATCGAATTAACCTAAAAAACTAATTTATGCATATAAATATTAATTTTATCTTTTATCTTGTTCTAGCGAATAAGAAGACGATTTTTGCATTCACATTTCTTAGAGAAAAAGCTTAGCATTGACTCAAGTCAAACTTACGCAAATATTTAAAAAATTATGACAAAAATTCTTGTGGGATGTTCACAAACTTCGACAATTTCAAAAAAGAGCTTCGAAGAATCTTTGAAACATTTAACGAGAAACAAATCGTAAAAAAAATGATTAAATATTTAATTCAACGAATCTTTGCAACAAACTACGTAGCAAGATTCTAAAAATATATTAATTTTATTAAATGAAACGATGTCGCACTTATAACAATGTTTCGACAAGATCTTAAAAACAATCTTAAGAACGAAATTATGTGTGATAACAAATTTATTAGCGATATATTTAATCTTATCAAAGTAGCTATCGATTTCGACGACAAACTATATAAAAGAGCTATGAAAAAGCGATACAATTAATTTCACGAAAGGGCAAGAATCTTCTTTGAATCAACGATCGAATATTATTAAAAAGAATCTTGTTTTAATTAGAAGTACAATAATCTTAGTGTGATCGTTGGGTCGGGTCGAACACTTTTTTCTTAATCCGACCCACTCTCTTGGGCCTCGTAGGGTTGGGTTTCGTTGGGCCAATGCCAAGAACCCAAGCTAACTTCGTCGCGTTAGCATCCGCTTATCTTATCTTATCGTATCTACGCGCTAACCCGATTGGGCTAGCGCGTCACGTGACGTCACGTGATCGGGTGGGTCGGGTTGGACACTCGACGCGCATTCTTCGCTCGCCCCACCTTGTTGGGCTAGGAAATTTGCCTGACCCTAGGGTCAGGGTTGGGCGGGTTAACCCGATCGGGTTGAAACCCGACCCGACGGTCACACTAAATAATCTAAACTATCGTAAATCTACATTTATAAAATTAAATTTTACTTAACGACGCAAAGAGAAAAACTTTAGAGAAAAGCAAGATAACAAATCTTAAAAAACGTGCTATTCATGTGACAAATCGAATTACTTCGCAAGAGATTGTCGATCACGAAATTTAATAAATCGTCGACAAATCAATGTTATGTTAAGAGAGATACTTAATAGTTAAGACAACATTAAAGAGCAAATCGACACAAAGGCGAACATTCTTAAAACTAAATCGAACGACAATTATTATCTAGTGAAGAATTCAAATCAATTATAAAAAGTTCTAGATAAAACATTATTAGACAAGGCACTCGCATTTACGCAAAAAGTTAATTAAGCACTTTAAAAAACTATTAAGTTTTATAATTTAGTTATTAACTTAAATGAAAAGTACAACTAAAAAAACTTTCACGAATGCATAAAAGACATTATGAATCATTTCGAGACTTTAGTTAATTTATCGAAGATCGTAAACGAATGCGAGAAGAAACTAAAAAGCAATGCTATTACAAAAAAAACATACTTGACATTATTATAAAACAATTGAATTTTACAATATACGCGAGTCTTAATTGAACAACTTGCTATAACGACTTATGTTAGACTTATCTAAAAGAAAAGAACGAAATTAATTAATTTTCTAGAAAGTTAAAGTTGGCAATCTAGCAACAAAAGAAAGCTTAGCGTAGATAGGCGTTTGAAGCAAAAGTTACAACATAGAAGCAAGAAAAAGTTCAAATTTTTTAGTAAAAAGCATATCAAAGAAATGCAATATGTTAGCTTAATAACAACAACTAAACTTAACAACGTACGCACGATGTTTTACTACATTAATTAAGATTAACGATTGTCGACTCACAACAATGATTGATTTTGATGCGACAAATAATTTTATGATCAAAGCTCTTGTAAAGAGAAAAGAATACTTTACTTAAAAGAAGTCTAACGCTTACAATCTAATAATTGTAAATAAAAACTCATTACTTGCAAAAAATAAAAAAGTAAATAAAGAAACGAAATTATTATCAATAGCTATTTAACAACATTACGAGAAACTAATCTTTAATATAGTGAAAATAGTTACTCACGATATCGTTCTAGAAATGCCTTGATTGAAGCAACACAATTTAGAAGTTAATTAAAATACACAAGTACTTAGATTTGCGCGATGTGATTACGCACTTCATATTTAATCTACGCATCAATAGCGTTCAATAATAGATAAAAGCTTGAGTCGAAACTCGATCGTAAGTAGCGAACTTACATTTTTAAAAAAAAACGATTTAATAAAGTTCGACTCGATAAACATTAGCAAAGATTAGCTAGATCACAAAGTTAAAATAAGTGAAAAAAATTGCGAATTTTTTAAGAGCTCTAAACTATCTAGTACAACAAGAAAATTACTAAAGTACGTATTACGAATATACAACAATTGAAAGCATCTATTTTAGAAAAAGAAAACAATTGAGACTTTATCTAAACATTAATCGTAAAATTACGAGATTAAATTTAAATTAAGCAAGCAATTTACGTTTGAATTTATATATATTCTATTCAAAAAGAAGCTAGAAACACTTCGCGAATACTTGACAAAAAACCAAAAAAAAAATTTATTAAAAAATCTTAATCACAAACAAGATACTCGATTCTCTTTGTACTTAAAAAGAATGAAACTCTTCGTTTATGTGTCAATTATTAAAAGCTAAACAATATTACGATAAAAAATCGATACTTACTATTTAACATTAGCGAGCTTCAAAATTAATTGTTCGAAACAAAGTATTTTATCATATTAAATTTACGAAAAGCGTACAATCAAATTAAAATAAAGGTAAAGAAGAAATGAAAAACAATTTTTTGTACACGATATAAATTATACAAATATATAATAATGTCGTTCGAGCTTACGAACGTCTCGACAACGTATTAAAAAATAATCAATGATACACTACGACAATATTTAGATCGATTTGTTATAACATACTTGAACGACATCATAATTTATTCAAACATTTTGAAGAAACATGTGAATTATGTTTTCAAAATATTAAAATGTCTAAATAAAAGAAATCTACATCTTAAACTAAAGAAATGCGAATTTTATTAAAAAGAAGTTAACTTTCTTGAATTTGTCGTTAAACAACATGAAATACGCATGAATCTCGAAAAGCTACGAGCAATTAAAGAATAAAAATCATTTATTAACGTTAAAAAGTTTAATTCTTTCTAGATTTCATAAATTACAACAAAAAATTCATTAAAAACTACTTCATTAATGCAATATTATTAACGAATTTTACGGAAAAGAAGATGTCATAAATATAAAAATTAACAAAAAAAAATCATTTTAGAATCTTAAGTTAAAATGCTTAAAAAAATCAATATTAAAAATGTACAATTTACGATTATCAAATAGAATTGAAATCGACGCATGCTTTAATTAAAAGCATGAAAATATATAACATTTAATAACATATCTCTTGAAAAAACTCTTTTTAGTCGAACAAAATTATAGTATTTACGACAAAAAGCTACTCGCTATTGTAGCATTTCTAAAATCATAAAAAGTATACATCGAAAAATTATTAAAACTTACGATTTTTACAAATCACAAAAATCTTTTACACTTCACTACTATTAAACAACTTAATAGAAGGCAAATGCGATAATTAGAGCGACTCGAACAATACAAGTTCAAGATACAATATACATTAAATAAAGATAACGACAAAGCAAACGCATTTAGTAAAAAAAGTAATTACATAAAAACGAAGAAATCGTTTAATCACAACATACTTAAGATTAACAAAAATGAATCATTATTAGTAAACAAATACGAGCTAAATGCTATCTTACGAATACTTAAAAATAATAAAGAAGAATTTTTAATAAAAAAAGAAAAACTTCAAATATTTATTAACAAAATCGACGAATGTATAAAGAAACATCATGATAAATCACTACAAAAACACTTAAAAGTGATCAAAATTCTTTAGCTTTTACGCTAGCATTGTTAGTTTTCTTAAATGAGACAAACTATCGAAATATACATTAAACGATGCCTTAGTTATTAGCAAAACAAACATAATATACATGCAAACTATGACGAAATTTAATATTAAGAATTATCTAAATCGTTATGAAAGGAAATCACGATAAACTTTATTATTAAGTTGCTTAGATCGACGAACTTAGTAACTAGAGACAAACATGATTCGATACTAATAACAATTAATAAACTTATTAAGTACTTATATATTATCGCATGCAAAGAGAAATTTACGACGAAACAACTAAAATACATTGTACTAGATCGACTTATATAATATCACAATATATTTAAAAAATTAATTAATAACAAAGACAAGCTCTTTACGTCTAACTATTGAAGAACATTTCTATCAATGTTAGGAACAAGACTTAAAATGTTCATTGTCTATTACTTGATCACAAATAATTAAATAGAGCGAACAAACTAAAGTTTAAAGCAATATTTAAGACATTACGTCAACAATACTTATAGTAATTGGGTATTACTTTTATCTATAATTTAATTAACACTAAATACAAAGATTTCAAATATCACTAAAATAACTTTATTCTTCGTCAACTATAATAAGAAATTCAATCTCTTTAAGAAAGAGCGAAAGCATCTATTAGCTTAGTTAGTTATCGAAAGAATAGCAACATTAAAGAAGATATATAACAACATCTCAAGAATGCAAGAAAGTTAATCAAGTATTAGAACAAAAAACGAAAACGACATCTTAACTAAAAAAGAAAAATAAAATATATCTTTTTACAAAAAATCTTAAAACAAGAAAATTAAGCAAAAATTAAATTATGTTAAAGTTGAATCGTTTCTCGTTAAAAAGATAAAGAAACTAGTTAATTACGAACTCGACTTATCTAAAAACGTCAAAGTATTTTTAGTATTTTATATTTTATTATTAAAATCAACGAAATTAATCACGTCTTTATAGAATACGTTTTATTTTCATTTACAAGAAGAGAAACAATATAAGATTGAGAAAATTTTACAATAGAAAAATCAAAAATATCTTATCAAGTGAAAAGAATATTCTATTTTCGAAAATACATAAAAGTTACTCAAGAATCTAAAGAAGTGCTTTAACAAGTTGCGACGATTTCGTTAGCGACAAAATTACTCATAAGAGTTAACAAAGCATTAGAGAATAAAAAAGCGAACAATGAAGAATCGATAATAATACTAAATAGAGTCTCGAACGCCTCTTCAATACATTTGATCTCTCTCTCGTTCTCTTCGATCTTTAAGATATTTTTCGACTTCGCATCACTCATATTTTTCAAACGACAAAATTAATATTTTCTTTGTTTCGTCTTTCGCGCAATTCTTAGGCGCAACTTCGTTATTTCATCATTTAGCTTTTTAGCTTCTTGAATAGCTTTATTCATTCTTTGATAGTTAGAAGCCAAATCACATTTTCGATTCTTTCGATAACACTTCTTACACTTGAGGTATTCTCTATTTATTTAACAAGATACGTCGAATGAGACACAAACTTAACAAAGACGCATTGTGAAAATGACGTGTTTACAACGACGATTAGCAACGAAATTGCGACGTTATTCAATAATTAACTTGATTAACATAATAAGAAAGAATAAATAATTTCGAGACAAAAATCCTTAAAGAGAGAAAATAGTGTTACGAGTCGCGTGCTAATAAGTACTATTCGTCGCGCATCGCTCTTCACAAGGTAATTAAAAAGAAAAGATCTATTAACAAAATCAAGATGATCAAGATAACTTAACGCTTGAACATCTTAAATTTAGAATTAAAATAATTAAAGTAATTAAGGTCTTGAACATCTTGAACATCTTGAACTTCAAATGATGAAAAGATATATAGCTTTCGAACGCGACTTCCTTATGAATCGTGTTCAACTTATCTTAAGTTTTGACTTATTGTTACGACTACTAAGTTGCAATCTCTTGTTACCAAGTGATTGCTTGCATTGCCTAAAGACGTCTACAAATCTCTTCGATAGCATAACTCTCTCTAATATCTCTTACGAAAGTATTAGCGTAACACAATTGTATTAATATCGACGATAATAATACAATTCGTTATATAGATAAAGACATATCTTGTCAAGATAACAATAAGACAAAGATTGATATAATCTAGATAGCTTGATCGTTAGACTCGATTTCGCGAGAGAATTGCTAAGTAATTGGGCTCGAGAAGCTTAACTTTAAAAAACCTTAAATTTTAAAAAACTTATAACTTTCTTGTATTTTATACGTATTTTATAAAAATTACCTCGTTTTATAGAAAATTTAGCGTGCTTTCAAGCATAAAAAGAATTACTTGATTTGAATTAGTCTACGTAGCGCAATTAATTAATATAACTTTGGATTAAACGAAGAAGTCTGTTTAAATCCTCGGGTTAAACAAAAAAAAAGTGTTCGATTCGATTCAACGATTACACTAAATCTAGAAGACTATTCTTTATCGTCTTATTAATCAATTTGTTATAATTTCTTTTATATTAAGAAGCGACGACAAAGTTGTACAACTTGATATTACATTTTATTCTACGTACTTGTTGTTTAGATACGTCTACTAGATATAATATATAAGCATTGTTTTTGTCAATTTTAATGCGATCGACAATTGCAGTTCTTTGATTGTCAATTAGAGCAAGCATTATAACAAGAAGAGAATTACGAGACACGCAAATAACACGATTATACTAAAGACTTCAAATATTGTCTAATTAGAATGCTAATTAAACAGGTGAAAGAGATTTTAATCGAATTGCGCGAAAAACCATCATTTGTGTGGTGGGGTTACCAAAAGCTTGGCGCCTTCCCGGCTGCGGCCAAGAAACCAGCTTTGCACGATATCAATCACGCTTACCCCTTCGTGTCCACGGCCATTTATTGGAGATCTTCGATGAACCAAGGTTCATTGATGGCTTCTATGGTGCTGGAAAGTATAAGTTCGGAGCTGAAGCTAACGAGACATACGCACGACAGAAGTCGAGCTCTCGAAAGCTCGCAAGACATCCGCTGTAGGCTCCACAACCGGCGGAAGTCCTATGAAACTGGAAGGAGCGGTCGAGCCATCATTCAGACTGTGACTTTCGAGCAGATGTGCCCCCTTCTCACATATCTGACTTGTCTGTTACCGTAGCTTTCTGCTTCCCTTTACTATCATCGACTTTCAGGTCCTGCAGGTCTTTGCATAGACTTTCGTCTTCTGAGGCTTCTTGCCCGTCCTTCGAACCTCGCTGATGGGTCCAGCCGTGCTTTCCACTGAAGATATCAGGTTCTGGTAGTGGCTCCTCTGCTTTGTCGTTCTCGGATGGTTCGCGGGCGGCTGCGCTCATGAGTAACTCAGTGTAGGGGGCTTTGGCTTTGTAGTATCTGTCCACCTCGGCCCAGAAGTCGGCAGCCACATATTTCGACATGATGGGCGTTTTGTAGGCCGGCGCTTTGCACGAGGCTTGCAGGTGGAAGGCCTGTCAACGTTTGAGGTACTTCGGCGATGCGCGAATCCAACGGTTTTCGATTGTGGGTGCGGTTTGCCGTTTTCTGATCACAAATTTAAAGCCCTAGACTTAGGGTATGCGATATTGGCGTGTGCTCTGCCGTCAGAAACTGTGTCTGTTGCCGCGAGATATGCCCCCAAAGGCTCCCAACAAAGACGACCCACTCGACGCCTTGCTCCAGAAGATTAGCACCCTGTTCCCTCCCACATTTTACGCTGTTCGACAGTTGCGAGATCTGAGTGCCTTTCAACGCCGACGCGGGAATGAGATGGATGCCTGGAATGTTCGCTCAGTATATCAAATCCGATACGGCGAGCAGTACCTCCTTCGCTGTATGGCATCGACTGGATCACTCCCAACTCAACATTTGTTCCTCTCTCGGAGCCCGATGTCCGTGTCTTCTTCCCCTGCGACGCATATGACATCGGCGCTCCCTCACCCGCTCCTGGGTTCCCAAAGGGCACGCCATTCCATCCCGAGGCCTGCAGCGTCGATATAGCCCCTTTCCTTGCAGGGATCGACTGGATCAAGATCAAGCCTCTATATGCACCTTTCGAAAAGCAGTTGGATATACGGATCTCATTTACCTGCAACGCTTATACGGTGCGGCCTCCTTCCCCACCTCCTGCTGGGAAGCAGAAGAGCACGCCGCAAGCGAGTCCATGCACGGAGCACAGTACATGTGGACAATGCTCTTTCGGAGTTTGGTGGCTTATCGGGCTGGTCTTGGTGCTCTCCATATTGTTGTTAATCATGATTGGATTAGTCAACGTACAGAATGAAAACTTTGAAAAGTTGAAGAAGCAGCTGCAGTAGCCGCGGGCAGAGGAGCTGTTGGGGATCTCGTTGAGAAATGGCGGCGCTTGGCGCTGTGCAGATGATTCGCACCTCGACGTAGAAGCTCCATCTTGAGTGCTACACTACTGTTTTCCACAGGAGCTTGGAAGGGTTAGGGAGTTACAGATGGGAATTGGAGGGCGAATGGGACAGATGGGCAAATTCTGTCGGAGGGATTTTAAGGGCTCATTGGAACTTCAACTGCCGGTAGAATGCATTGCAGGTACAATCACACGTCCCGTGATGAATATTCTCGCACGCACTGATATCGTGCCAAGCAAGTTTCTATGTCGCAGCCGGGAAGGTGCCAAGGTTTTGGTGGGGCTATTACACAAATCGTGGTTTTTCGCGCAATTAAATTAAAATCTCTTTTAGCTATTCAATTAATATGCAATCGTAAAGCTTTTAGTATATCTATATAATTGACATTTCTCTTTATTTTCGTCTTGTTGTCGATGACTTTTCTAATTTCTCTCGTTGTTCTCGCTATAAACAAATTTGTTAGAATAAAAAGGCTCTTTAAGAAGATCGTCGTTGTTATCTTTAATAATTTCTCGTTGTTTGCAAAATCTAAAATTACTAAATTGAAATTCAAAGTTAAGAAATAATTAACGACAAATTTCTCTATCTTTGCAAAGAAGTTCGCAAACAAATTTTTCTCTCTTAATGTTAATATTTATCAAATATTTTTCGATTTTAACGCAAATTCTAATGCTACAAGTAATAATGAATTCGATAGTAATAAAAATATAAACAATAAAACGTCTATCGATGCAACAATTGTAACGAAAATCTCTTTAAATAAGAAAGATCGAGTAATTGCTAACAAAATTGTCAATTGTTGCGAACGTTGTTTTTCAAATAAGAGATTTAAGACTATACAAGAAGCGAGACGAAAAAAAGAGAAAAAAAAGAATAGATTGCTTGCTCTAAAGAATTACACGTTAGTCTATATTATTGTTTCCGACAATAAGATTCTCTTTAAATAAAATAGTAAATTAATTATTGTTTGTAACATTAATAATTAATTCTATATAACAATTTAGATTTGTATACAAAATAAAGCAAAGTTATATGTTAAAAACAATAAAATTTCGTATTATAAATTAGAATTAAAGACAATAATTATTTAGAAAGATTAAAAATTTAATTAAAAACTAGTTTTAAAGTTTAGAAACAATCTAAATTAATTATTTAATATAATTTTGCATATTAAGAAGTACTTTTGTTTACGATCTAAAAATTAAAAGATGCTAATATATATTTCGTTCTTATATAATAGAGTTAAATCAAACATATTTTTATTGTATTTAAAAGAATTTTTTTTTCAAAAAAGTTGCTCTTTGCAACAATAATTAAGACGAAAATTGCGAAAAACAAAGCAATTCGCAAAGTATTAATTATAGATTTACTTAAAAGCAATAAGATTGCGACAACAAAAAAGATTGTAAATATATACAAATACAAGAATTATAAATATATAAACAAAAACAAAAACAAAGAAAAGTGTTATTTAAATAATAATAAGCATTATAAACTCGATTAAAAGAATGTTAAAAACTAAATTAAAGAGCATATAATTAATTAATATATTCTTACTAATTCTTTTGAATTTGTTAAACGTCGATGCAAGATAATCGATTTTAATAATAATTTATATAATAAAAGAGATGTATTAAGAACAAGAAAGTATATATTTCTCGAAACTTTTATTTTTATATTAACGTTTACTTTAATAATTAATTTTATTATTAATTTTGTTAAAACAATGCTTAATTTATGTCTTATAAATATAATAAAGAATTACGAACGTAAATAGAAGACTAGAACTTGCAAATATAAATAAGAGCGTTAAATAAAATTCAATCTTAAATAAGAACAAAAAATACGTATTTTTTGTTAACATCGCTTAAAGAAGAATTTTTGATAATAATAATGCAATTTAAAAACATTAATTATTGCTAATAATATTGCAAATCGACAAAGTTTAATTACTTAAAACTTAGTATTACAAGCATTAAATCTTAAATTAACGTTAATACAATCTTTAACAAAGTTGTATAAGAATTCCGAATCTTTTTTCTAAATATATATATATTAATTTACAATTATTGTTGTTGCAAAATCTTAATTTTTACATATTTGTTTATCAATAAAGTTAAAAGAATTTATAAATAATTAAATTACAAATTTTAAAGACTATGCAAACAATTAAAATAATATTAGATATATTGTATTGCAATTGCTTTCGAAGAATCTTATAAATAAAACTCTAAGAAATTTTTCTTCTATAACGCAATTATAGATACAAATATTAATTACTTCTTTACAATAAACTCTTTCTTTTACAATTAATAAAAACAAGACTTAAGATAATATATTAAAGTATAGAAACACAAACAAGAACAAAAACTTAAATAATAACTTGTTTAATTATATAAAGAAAAAGAAATTAACGCAAAATACATAAGAACAACTAAGAATTAAAGAAATTATAAATTACGAAACTCTTATTTAGATATTTAGTTAAATATATTATTGCAATACGAATAATTTATTTTTAACGCTTTAAAGAATTTATTAGAGTTATGTCTTTGTTTTTGTGTTAAAATAATCTTTTGCAAAAACTTCTTAAATATTTTGTAATTTTTTGCGCATTGTTTGTAATATTTTATATATCTTTTAAGTATTGCAAAGAAGATTTCGATAAAATTAAAGTCGCAAAAGTATAAAGAAAGAAACGTTAATATAACATTAATACTATTATATATTTCTTGAAGCTTTTTACTCTTGTAAATAGAAATATTATTTAAACAAGACACTAAATTAGAGTTTTTATTAATTATTAATATAGTAAGTAAAAGAACGTAATTGCAAACAAAGTTATTAAAGATTGTTTATATAATAGATTTGTAATAAATAATTTAAACAATATATTCTTTAATTGTAAATATTAGCAATATTAATTATCTTTTTAATTATTTAAATATTGTATACATTTTTGTTTCGCAATCTTGCAACAATTATTTGTATTTTCTATTATTAATTCTTTCGCAAGCGACAAATTTATTTAGAAATATTAATTAATATATTTTTTATTAATATAGTTATATTTGTTAAATATTATATTGTATCTAATCTTTTTGCAAAGCGCAATAAAAGATTTGCAAAGCACTTATTAGTATACAAGTATAAGAGATATTTATATATCGACTTTCTTATGCGTTTATTTCTTTCTTCGAAGCATTTTTGCGATTGTGTTAATATTAACAATAATATTAAATTTTTTATATAAATAGAGACACATTTTGTTAAGATAAACAATAAAACAAAGATTAATATAATTTAGAAGACTATTTTTTATTGTTTTATCAATTAATTTATTAAGATTTCTTTGATATTAAAAAACAATAATAAAGATATACAACTCGATGTTATGTCTTATCTTGCGTATTTGACACCTAAATATATTTTTTAGATACAATATTTGAGCAATATTTTTATCGATTTTAATACGATCGACTATTGCAATCTTTTAATCGTCGATTAGAGCAAGCGTTACAGCGAGAAGAGAATTACGAAACATGCAAATTACACGATTATACTAAAGACTTCAAATATTGTCTAATTAGAATGCTAATTGAACAGATAAAAGAGGTTTTAATTTAATTGCGCGAAAAATCACGATTTGTGTAATGGCTTCACCAAAACCTTGGCACCTTCCCGGCTGCGACATAGAAACCTGCTTGGCACGATAATCAATTATCATATACGCCCCTACTGCAGCGAAAACTCTCACAGTCCGTAAAGATTCTGTCACGAAGACTGCACAAGCGCTATATTCGAAGCCATAGGCGTAACACCAATTCTCTTTGTCCAAGTCTCACGAAGGAGAATTTAACGAGCAGCGATGTATCCAGCACGCCAATGGAAAGTGAGAAAAAGACTGCGAAGGAGCAATCGCTCGCAATGCCTCTACCAGCCGAATTTTGTTCTCTTGTCACAAATGAAACGCATCAAGATCACGGAGCGAGTTCAGAGAGAACGATGTAGTCCAGAAAGCCCAGTCACAGTGATTGTTCGACAACTCTTAGGCGGCCAACACTCTTCGCTTCAAACCGCTCGAGCGGCCAACTCTTTCCAAGAAGAAGGCATTGAACCAGCGCCAAGTGCTATGTCAGCTCTTCATATCCGACTGCGCCATGTGGACACTGAAAGCTGGAACGCCTTGTCATGCCACCTTGACTGCAGAAAAAGATTGACGCAAAACGATCCCTGCTTGATCGCATGATAAAGGACGGCGAGAGAGCTCAAACGATCCTAATGACTTTCAATCTCACAGGCGTCAAAGCAGCAATCAAACAGCATTTCGAGGACTCGACCTGTGCAAGGTAGCCATTGATAGGAAAGCACGGCTGACCGTCTTTGGGAAATTGTTCGACGGGTCGCCACTGGATGTAGCATCGGCGCCACTAGGGACCGCTGCTTCTGTCGTCCCACTGCATGGGATTCACTCGGTTAGTACGCCAATACGTATTAACTGGCGATAATCCCACCAAGTCGTCTTCCACTTGACTTACGACATGGTCTACCGTCATCGCCTCGTCCCAGAGACCGTCCAATGCAAGATATGTACCCAGGAATGGAAGGGCGTGATAGTCTGCGGCAAAGGAAGCCAGATTACCTCTAATCGATTATCAGCTATGTGCTTGCCAACGTCATTCAGCTTATTGAGATCTGTCGAGAAGCACTGGCGTTCTCGAATTGACGATTTAACGCTGGATCGTTACCGGTCATCAACCCACAGGCAGTACGTGAACCCTATGACAACAGAGGCCAAAACAAAAATGAAAAACATACAGCAGTCAGGATTCGCTGGTCGTCACCGACCCAACTACTATAATCTGAATAACTGTCTCGGTGACGATCAGTGAATCCTAAGTTCCCAATCTGATATTTCCTCGCTCCGGATTCAACAGAATGCACTTAAAAACCTCAGTGTAAATTCTATTATCAATAAGAATTAGCAGCCACGTTCTCATTGAATCTCGACGAGATACATATAAGAACCTCGATGTAGAAAACGTGATAGGGTACCTGCATGAGGGATGTTCTGACGGTCGACTGTTTGTGTATGCGAGGTCGGACAGGATCGCCAATTCTCAGCCGCCTGTGGCCGTATGTACAAATGCACATTCAATGTGAATATATATACCACAAAAAGAAATGGGCACCTCCTCAGCTTTCGACTCCATGAGCGCTGCATGACGATGCGATAAAGAGTGCCGGTATGAAGTATTCGGATAAGCATAGCTATGCTCGAAGGTCGCTCACGACCATTGGCTGCAGAAGTCGAATACAGAAGGCTATCATATGACATGCACCTTCGGCTTCCTGTCTATTCTGATATTTCTTGCGGCATCTTGATGCCGCGAACGCAAGCTCCAGCACTGCAGACGTAGGTCATGAACAGTCGGAGCTGTACCACGATGTCCATTTACACAAATCACGCAGTCCTCAATGCATGCCTTTGGCCTCCTTGTATGATACATCACCCCTCCCTCCCCCATTCGTACCCACCCAGCGACTACTCCTCCATCTCATCCGCCTCGCCCCGTGGTATCCTGCCCTCGGCGATCTCCTTCTCCAGTCTCGCAATCTCAGTCAGACTCTTCGCCTCTCTTATGAGTTTCTCGACGCGCCTCTTCTCTTTGTCTGTAAGCTTTACGCGGTAGCTCTTGTCACTGCCGGAGAAGGTGCCGTTTGTCGTAGTGGAGGGGGCGGGGATGTCGAAGGTGCGGGATTTGATGCCCATTATCTGTAGAGTTCTTAGTGGCATATTGTGGGGCGTGGAGAAGGAGGATGCAAGGCGGGGGAAGGAAAACCGTAAGGTGGAGGGGAACGAAAATAGGAGGAATGGAGGCAAATGGAATGAGATACAGACCTTCGAAGCCAGCGCTGATGGCTCCTCGACCATCCCAAAAAATTCCTTCGCTCTCTCGCGCTCCATATCCTTGACCTTCTGGTAGTCGAAAAACCGTACATTAGAACAGCGCCATAGAACCCATAACCTATAATTCTACACGATTCACCCACGTCAGTCTTTGCCCCTCTCCCAACCAACCTCCACTCCCCTTCTCAAACACGATGAAGACAGACATACCTCCTTCCTTGTCACTGGGTTATTCATCAAGCACAAATGCGGCAACCGCTCAAAATGCCTCAACGAATTCAAATCCGCCAGCTCCGCCAGATTGTTCTGTGTCAGGACTAGACATGTCAGGTTCGAAAGCGAATTATGCAGTGTAGGCTGAATATTGGTGATGCGATTGCGTGCGAGAAGAAGGGTATGTAAGCGAGGCGAGAGTGAGAAATTCGAGAGGATGGCGATATCGTTGTCTATAAAGTCGATGGCATCTTGGTCCTATAAACTCAAACGTAACACATCAGCGTCCAAGTCTTTGCTATAGTTGATAGAGGGGTGGGCATGGGGAGTGGCAAGGAAGAAGGGCTCACTTTCGCAACGCCCAGATTCTCAATAGCTGGGATCTTATGGCCTGCATGTTCCCAAGATTGATATCAATGAAGCTCATTCTCAAAGTGTAGTATCTGTCCTTTTCAGCGAGTACGCACCTCTGAGATCCAGTTCGCGTTCTTTGAGGGGGTTGAGGTAGGAGAGAGAGGATTGGATGAGCTCGGCTGTTAGGCGCATGGTTGCGGTTGGGGTGGGAGAGTACTGTGTTCAGGGAAGACGGAGGAGATGTTGGCTATCAGGGTGGGCGCATTGAGGATTTCTGAGGAAATTGGGCAAAGAAGTTGGTTTAAAGATGTACTTGTCGAGTATTATGCTTGCCTGAGAAAGCTCGAACGAGGCGCTATATCGCGCTAGTGAAGGTCTTGGCATCGAGAACCCTAAGGGCGCCAACTATGGCTTTCTCAACAATACTCTTGTAAAGTGTTAGTCATATCTTCGTAGAATATGGTAGGAATAACATCCAATGTCGCTCTCTCTTCATTCATCTTCATATCTGACTCTCCCCTGCGTTTCCTTTCGAATATAAACCTCCCAACGCTTTCTGTAATCCTTCGAGTACACCATCGTCAAGATAATCCGAATGGACAATCTTAATATGGCTGTAATCATGAAGACAGAGCTGCCCCTTTCCTTGCTCGGCAGTGGCAAAGGCAAGTCATCCAAAAGTATTGCAAAGCATGCCTTTAACAATAAATAGTGCGTGATATATACGAACTACCGGACTCCTCGGACCTACTGTTTGTTACTACTGATCGAGTGTCATGTTTCGATGTAGTAAGTCCCCTTCGCTTGCACACGACTGGCACGCGTTGATCAAATCATCAGATTCTCAAAAGCGTACGTCAATAACCAGATGCGAACCTCATCATTCCCCATAGCTCTGAACAGTTTCACAGGGGATTCCATCAAAAGGCGCTATCTTAACCGCATTATCGACCTTCTGGTGTAATTACCTTCTCACCCAAATACCAAACCTCCGCACCCATATTCCTCTGCATCTTCCACCTTCCCTGCGTCATGTCACCTCTTCTTCGCAAATGAAAAAGCTAGCAGATTGTAGCGTGGTAGTCCGCCGCCTCAGAATGCTCCCTATCGAAAGCATCGTGCGCGGCTACCTCTCGGGTTCCGCATGGGCTTCGTATCAGAAGGACGGCACAGTATGCGGCATCAAACTGCGAGACGGCTTGCAAGAGTCGCAGAAACTGGATCATCCCATCTGGACCCCTAGCACGAAAGCGCCTGCAGGGGAGCATGACATAAACATTGGTCCAGAGCAAGGTAATCCTAGCTTTCCCCTCCACAACTGTATCAAAGCTAACACTCGTAGCGGCGGAAATCTTAGGAGAAGAGATCGCTGCACAGGTGGAGCAGCTATCGCTCCAAATCTACCAAGTGGCTTCCGACTATGCCCGCTCAAAGGGCATCATCATCGCAGATGTAATTACAGCGTTTCTTCTGTTCCGTCTATCTTGGTATTCATGAGCCTGCATGTCAGACCCAACAATGCTTTGTCAACATGCTTCCAATGTGTGTGTTTTCTCCATTGAGTACAACTGACTTTGTGATTCTCAATAGACAAAGCTCGAGTTCGGGCTACAGGAGTCCACTGTAGTGCTAGCAGATGAGGTCCTTACCCCAGACTCCAGTCGATTCTGGAGTCTTGACAAATACGAGGTTGGAAAGCCACAGCAGAGCATCGTAAGGTTCCTGGGGAGCATCTGTTCTCCATTCCATCCAGATAATGCTGACTCCGCACCTCTCTAGGACAAACAAGTGGTGCGAGATTGGCTTCTTGAGCACGACCTGCAGGGGAAGGAAGGTGTAGAGTTACCAGATGACATTGTGGCGATGACAAGATTGCGCTACAAAGAGGCCTTTAGATTGCTGACCGAGCGTGAGTGGGAAGACTAGAAAAGTGGGTACGATAAGATGGGCAAAGGCTTGCGGTGCGCGCCTCAGAACCGAGTTCAAACAATGGTCGGCCTTGGAGTGTGCATTACCTATGACGGTCCAAAATTGAGATGACGACCTGCTTGTAGGTTTGTGCTAGACCAGAAATCCCAAGGTCTCGCCACTAGAATAACCCTCCAATCAGCAACCTTCATGCTTCAAAATGATAAACCCTTCCTGTGAGCGAATCGATGTCAAAGCACGGTGAGCCCAATGCACGATAAGGTAACCATGACTCAACTCCCTTAACATATTTTCATGTGCTTGCTCAACAGATATCTAGATATTCAACAACTCAGTAACGTACGGCTATGGTGCTCGTCTGTTGCGCACTAAGATGCAGAATACCAATTGATAGACCAAGTCAACAAACACCCTATGGATATATTAGTATTCTTTGCAATGGTCAATTGTCTAGATTTCTCGGAATAGTGAATAATGGACATAGAATTTGGGTACAAAGGCGTAGTGCACTTGGTGGAGCACGAGTAGTAGTAATCATTATTGATCACTAGTACTAGGTGCTGGATGTACTGCAAGCTAGGTAGGATAATTCTAAGAGCGCACTAACTTCAAGCTCTAGTGCCGTGGTTTCAGGGGTTTTCCATGAGAATTCTGTCTGAGGAACCATTGGAAAAGTCATTCCTCCTGGCGAAATCTCGGGAAGCCTGGAGAACACGCTGCTAAATAGCCTAACGAGTAGGCTGCGAAGGCTCTGAAGCTCTGCCTCCTTCCTGAGCCGATCAGGAGTAAATTTCAAACATGCATGTGGAAGTCCTAGAACCAGCCCGCCAACTACCTCCTGGCATCTGTGGGAGCTCTGCCTGACTCCTTGCCCCTTTCATAGCAACTCCGATTTTGATCAGAGTGGGAGAGGCTGCTCCACAAAGGGTGCAATTATTGTAAGACCTCACTAGTCTTCTCACAACAAGTATCAACATCCACTTTCGTCGTCCGAGGATGTCGGAGATCTTTTTCTCTTCCTCCTTGTTTGACCTTCCTTGGTACTCGGCATCTCTTGCTTTTCTCCCGCCGCTTTCGGCGCTTCGGCGGCGGTTGCTACATCTTTGTGAGTGATACCGCCGCCGCAACGTCTACCAGCTTGCCTGCAGGCTTCACACCTGCCGCCAGTTTGAATACAGACCTCTCCTGAGACCGAGCAGGGCTTGCATCGACCTTTGCATCGCTCCACGTGACTCAATATCAGAGCACTATTGCCCTTGAGTGGTCTTCCACAACGTGGACATGGAGTATCAGCAGGTATGCCAACATGAGTAACGGGACCACTACACTGCTTTCCCTGCTGCTCACATGTATCACAGGTGCTCTTCATAGTTGCCTTAGACTTGCCGAAAGAGTAAGGAAGCTGTTGTTCCTGACAATGCCTGCATTTTCCCTGACACCATGCACGATGTAGTGTCATTAAATAGCCTGGTCCTATAATCTCTGTGCCGCACCACTCGCACTCCCAAGATTTTTTTCTCAATGTAGAGTCGGGCGCCGCATCCGGGTGAGTGACACGACCGCCACAACTAATCCCCAATACTCGGCAGCGAGAGCATCCTGAGTTGCCCGAAAAACCTGTGCATATTTCATTCTTGTCGGCGCACGGCTGGCATTTTCCTAGGCAACGCCACTCATGTTTATCAATGGGAGAGGTGAAAACTCCACATCTACTGCATGTGCCGGCCCAAGGATTCTCGTGGATGTGGGTAACAGGGCCACTGCATGGTAGCCCTTCGGTGGCACAGCTCGAGCATGCATGGCTTTTGTAATGATGAGAGCACACAAGATCCAACTCGCTGCACCTTCTGCACTTCCCTAAGCAGGATAATCCATGTCTGTACTGCGCATGAGTCGCATCTATTGAAATGCCGCATCTTTCGCATATTCCATCTACGAAGCAAGACCGTTGTCGCAGTGCCGTCGCTTTGATTTCGCTAACGTCCTTCTCATTGTGAGTGACGGGACCGCTGCAGGGTAGGCGTGCGTTGGTACAATTTTGGCAATTCGTATTATTCGGATCCAGGAGTTTGCAGACCAGCCCTAAATCTCTGCATCTTTCGCATTTGCCTTTGCAGCGCGGCGCGTGATACGTCTTAAGATGATTCGTCGTCAAATCCATACCGCACCCCGTACAAGCCCCATCAACGCGCGCAGGTTTATCAAACGGTACCCTATCTACGGATTTGAGAGTATCCGCTTGTGGTGTAGACGTGAGCTTTTCACCACTTGACTGCGTTTTGCTGTAGTTCGGGGTCGGATCACCAGGGGAAAGCTGTTCGACCATAGTGTCGGTGTTGTCTCCTAGACCTTGTTGCCGCTTTGATGGAATCCCCGGTGGTCTGCTCCTTCCGTCAGCTTGAACGCTCTTTCCAGTATCCGTCATTGTAATGCCAATAGGTCGCTCCCCGGTCGCATATGCAAAGGATTTACCATAATGTTGAATTCGCTTTGTGCGCTTTGTGCGCTCCCGTCTTCCATGTGAACGGAGTCATTCTTGCAGGTCTTCTGTCGGAGCCTAGAAGCTCGAAGGGCCGCTCGTCTATCTCGGCAGCTACGGAGGCCTTTTCCCTGATTAGACCTTCCCTCGCTGTATCTTCGTTCTGGACTTGCTTTGGTTGGATAGCTAATAGGAAGTCGAGCAAAGCCTTTGCAGACTCACTCAACGAGGAACGGCTTTTCCCCTGGTCACTGGAGGGTAGTGCCGTTGGGGTCAACCCATTAGATGTCGATCCTGGTATACGGGTCTGCTGGTCGAGCCATGCTGCACCCACTTTCCTAATATTCGCCCACTGGTCCCATTCAGCTGTAGGTAGACCAGGAACCAGTTTGTGCATGATTTCATGACAGTTGTGCAGTATTTTGCATTCCATAGCATGGGAGCCACAGCCTAGGTCGTTCATATTCATGGATGTGGAGAGATATATCTCGTTTCTGAGCTGTTCAATAATGCTAGGCACGAGTGAAGAGAGTCTTATCGTTGTCGGCGAAATACTGAGCTTGACCGTGGCATTGAGATCTCTGCAAATTAAATTCTCCTGAGTCAGGAAGGTATGGATATGGGCTCGACAGATGCATTTTATTCTGCTTTCGATGATAGGCAAGTGATGCATCGATGAAACCGCCGTCGAAAAATATCTTGGTAATCCAGCTTGAAAGAAACGTAGGCATTGTGGCACTAAGGGGACATGGAGAACTCACCTTCCAAAGAAACCCAATTCCATACGTACAGCATCTGCTGGTTGAAGTGTCGGCTTCCGTAGTTGCGGAAAAGATTGAAGCAGAAGTGTTTGGTATACTGGGCTTGTAGTTCAGGCGGACCTACACCCTGTGCAAGTCGAGAGACCCCACTCCAGTCAAGCCCATCTACGAGCAAGCCATAGCGATTGTCTTCATGAGGCCCGCTTACCAAGCCCGTCTTCTTAGCTTGGGTGATAATGGCAACCCAAAGAATTGCAAGCTTTCTCAGCCACTTGCGTTCTATCGTCATGTATTCCAAACCGGACTCCTTGAGGATTGCAGTATATTCTATTCGCAAAGCTCTTCTAGTGTTTTCGTTGTTTGCAAGCCCCCACTTTGTCAGAAGCTCGGACTTCACCAAATTCGGTATCTCTTGAGCGCGAGTTTTGCGAAAGTACTCCTTGAGCTTGGCCTTCAGATCCACCTCAGGCGCTTGTGGGCCCGATGTTGGAAAGTTCCAGATCGCAGGGTGATTCTGCAGTAGCGGTAGCATCTTGTTTTTAACATGCCACACGGGATCTGGAAGACTGGAGGGACGGATCAACTCAAGAGTCATTCCACTTTGTACACATAGCCAATTGATCTTACAATGGTGGGGATCCCCACCTAGCAACTTTCTTGGCCTCGCAAGAGGCCCAAGTAGTATTATGTTGCAATTTTCTACCATAACTGCCAATGCTGCAGTTATCTTGTTGATCGACTCTGCATCCTGCACTTTGGGGCAGTGCGCGACCCCTAAATATGCCGAAAAAAATGATCCGATGGCCTTAGGGTGTTCTATATCAATACTTGGAAGCAAATCAAACATGTCAGCTGACCAAGTCTCCCTCCCAAGGAGAAATTGTAGGCATAGGGGCTGAGCGGAAGGGTGAGTGAGTAGACGGACAAGTCGTTTCCTACAGTCAATCGAGGCGTTTGCAACCGTGAACATAAACCACGCTCGCACGTACATAGGGCATGCCTCATACGAACCGATAGCAAGCATAAATTGGGCTTGGCGCGTAATCAACGAGAGATAGCGAGCCCGATGGACATCGATCGAGATATCGACATCAGACCTGCCCGTTGGATAGCCTGTTGTACGAACCGATTAGCTATGACTTCAAACACAAGCTGTTCTTGAGTTCTAGCCAGATTCACAGAACACCAAACGCAGAGACTTACAAGAGCTGTCGTCACCTAAGACTAAGGAAATGACCCGAGTTTCGTCTTCTAGGGTCAGAGTGAACCTTTCGCGGTCTGCAGACTGCAAAGCAGCTGCGATCCGCTTTTCTACCTTTTTAGGGTCGTCCATATCGATTTCGGCCATGTTCTCGGCGATTTTGTCGAGGTCAAGTAACCACTCATTCGTGTTCAGTTCCTCTTGCTCTTGATCGTCGGGATCGATACTTAGCTGCTCCGACGTCGTCTCAAGCACTGGATGGTGGTCAAAATGAACAGATCCGACTTCATCAGTGGAGCTGTCGCTGTCCGAATCGTCCTCATCGGTCGAATGATCTAATAGGTCTACGTCATCTGAACCATCCGAATCGTCTGGGTCTATGAAGTTGCCAAGCGGCAGGGAAAGTCCAGAATCCCTCTTAGCTGAGTTAGATGACTTCAACGTTCGCAAACACTGCATCCTTATAAATGGAATTCCAAGGGTTTTCTCCGAGACTCTCCCCAGACCTAGGAGCTCGCCAATTCCTCTGCGACCCACCCACGAGGCATCTATGACCGCCCCAGTCAAGACAATGCCGACATCTTCATAATTGTTACAAGCCCATTTTTGTTGACTGATCTCGGTGCCAATCCGAATCGGGAGTTGATGGAATCGCTCCGATGAAAATTCGAAAGGACCAGGAAAGATGCGTTTGTAAAGAGCCCTAAGAAAGGCCTCCATCGCTGCTGTCGCTTTATCTCTCCCAATCAACAAAGTGCTGCAAGATGCCGACGACAGGGAGCAGATGGCTAGCGCTTCCGCGTATTTAGTCAGAGGGGTGAGGATAAAAACTGTCTTGACGGCTGTGCCTGCGACGACTTCGAAAGACGCAGCTAGACTGCTCAAGATGTCTTTGTCTTTACGATTCCTGTTCCACTGCTCTACCAACGACGGCGGTACCACGTCCGCAGAATTGTTTCGTAAAAGTGTCGCCCCTATGAACCGATAAAGCGCTCTACATGTCATCTGCTTGCCGGGGAGTACGGACATTACATCCTCGGCGGTGAGAATGTTCTTGTTTTCGTATGGTGGTCTCGTCCTGTCGTCGTGAGCTAACCGAGACACAAGATCTCGGCAATACCAGCGATCGAGAACTTCACCAGTGATATCGGTGTAGTCGTTGACCATGTCTTGATCATCGCCATTGAGATCATGGGCGATATTCTTGCGTCGCCTCTGTGTAGGTAGGTTCCCCTTGGGCTTGCCTGGAAGGACAAGCCTGCTGTTTGATAACGCTTTGTTCCAGTCTCGGAAGAATTCGACCTTATCTGCACCGGAAGGCTTTTTGATCATTAGGTCTAGCACTTGATCCGCGAATGACGGCTGCTTCTTTGTGATGAAAGTAAGAAAACTGGGTGGCAAACTGTTTAGGGCTAGCCAGATATCATCGCGACCCTGGATCTTCATTCTATCTTCTGCGACAGACCAACGCCACAGCGCGTTACGAGCGCGCATTAGCAGGGGTATTGGGGCGAAGTACTGCACAGATCCCAAAGGCTTTTGGCACCCGCCGCCTGGCTGAATCAACGACCACACCTCGGAAGTGCAACCCAGGTCGTCTTTGCGGATCCCAAGATGGGCAAGGCGTAGTATGCCAGTCTTGTTCTTCCCATGATGTGCCCTTTTGGCGAAGAAGCGGTTACCAACATTTTCTAGAAGCCACTTATGGCAATAGGATGCTCGATCACCGGTTTGAATGATGGGACACTGTCGAATGACGCTCGCCAAGATGTCTTTAGTAAGGCAAGGAGCTGGGATCGAGTCCAGGTCCTTGTCTGCATCTAATGCTTCTTTCCAGCTGACCTCATAGCGACGGATGTTTTGAATCAGAACATGGCAAAGCTTTCTTCCATTAAACACCGCTGAATCTCGTAAAGGAAAAGCTCCAGGCAAGCGTTGAGCGTCCACCTCGTTCTCCACGGCTTTCCCTTTCTCTTCGACTTCTCGAAGCCAATGCTTCACGGCCGTTGCGAGACTGTTGAGAAACGTGACGTGTGGAATTCGCTTCTTTTTCGCATAGTGTGCGTCAAGTCTTTTGACGAGTCTTTGGTGGATTTCTTGCATGCGCGCTAAAGTCCCAATATTGAGAGCTTCTTCCCACTCGATTGAGTCCTGGCCATGAAAAGGTAGGGGGGGACCGTTGGCTTTGAGGCTGGTATCGAAAGGCTCAGAAGGAGAGAGCCAGAAGTCGTTGGGCTCATCAGTCCCATATCCATTCGAATCTGTGCAAATGAAGGAGACACTTGGTGTGGGGGGATGTCGTATATCGATCGGCGAGCCAAGCTCGCGCTGGATTGCACTCAGCCATAGTGAAACCATCATGTCTTCAACTTCTTCGCCGTTTGCGTAACCATGATATGCAGTTTCCCATTCGATGCCCCTTAGCTGTGTATGATGGCTGTGGAAGAAAAGCCTAACGCTTTCCAAGGCGTAGAGACCACAATTTCAGCTTTGATTTTGTTGTGGAACATCGATGACCTGGAGCCTCAGTACCTCTGTGGTTTTGCCTTCTTCCTGACCGCTTCGTAGCTCGTTGACAAGATCCACGGCGATTTTGCCCCTCTGGTTTCTCCCTGACCACGACGAGTCGAAGAAAACAAGAAATGCTGTGCCTCGCTCAACGATTGCAACTGTCCAGTGGTTGCGGAAATAGATCGGCATAATCGTAAACTGCCAGTCACCCAAACAAAAATCACTGGAGCCCCATTGTGAGGCAGGTAAATCTCCGTGTAATATGGTCGGGAGTATTTTGGCCTCTACGTGAGACCCGACAGCTAATCGCAATACAGTCAAGATTGCCATATCGTCCAAATACTCCTTTAGTCTGACCTGCCCATCAAGATTGAACAGGCCAGCTAGGTATTGACCAGTCGACATTTCCAATATTTTCACGTTCTCTTCGTTTGCAATGTGTGGGAACCATTTAGTATGTATCTCTCACCAGGAGGATTGACCATCCGTGTCTGGCGACAGGTTGGAGCGCAGAAATGCAGGTCGACTGTTCCGCACAGTCAAGTAGGGTTCCTCAGACGGATGCACACCGGTGAACCAAAAATCAAATCTCGCATTGTCTGACTCGCCAACGAGGTTGTCGTTGTGATTAAGTGACTTCTGTTCGAGCGATGTCGCTCTTGTTGTTGGATCAACATCCATCTCTACCCGATATGGAGGAAGAATGGGCAACAGCACCTTGGTCGCTTGCCCGAGGTATTACCTCAACTGCGTGATAGGCCGGGCACCGTATTTGGCGGATGACGGTGCCGAATTAGGTACCACTCAGAAGCAATGAGGATACCCGCAAGCATCTGTAGCAAATGGGCTGGCTTGCATGATGGTTAAGATGTCGCGATCTACAACTTGTACGTAAAGAGAGGTTGAAGCAGAGAAAAGTTGGGATCGAGATTAGTGTGAAGCGGTATGCGGGAAATATCCTTACCATGACGTGAGTACCCAACACATGGCATCAGAAAAATTTGTGCTGTAGTAATCAACACGTATCAAATTGGGTAGTCTGGGACCGGACAACATTGTGGTGGAAGCGAAGCAGGTTGGAGCCGATCAACACATATGAAATTGGATAATCCGGCACTGGACAACACTGTGGTGCTAATGAAAGGCCGAGGTTGGAGAGCATAGTGGAAATATATCACATGAACAGCGTGGGCAGCTAGCTCTTTGACTTTTTTGGATGATAACAGTTCGTCGTGTAGAACAAGAGTAAGGGCTGATGAATGTCCACAGCGGCCAACATGATCGGTAGAGGATACGCAGCGAAAGTGGAGAGTCTTTCGCTGCAGATCTATAACGCCGCCTGCGAATACGCGCTCTCAAAGGGGATTATCATGGCGGTACGTAGACTCTAGAGCTGCCTTTGTCGTCGTCGCAACGCTGACGCGGCGGTAGCTCAGGATACGAAGTTCGAATTTGGACTTGATGAAGACGGAGCTGTTGTTTTCATCGATGGTAGGTGAAGTCGGAGCTTTACTTCCAGTAAGGCTGACTGCGGCATTGCAGAGGTGCTTACCCCGGACTCTTCACGCTTCTGGAGCGCAAAGATTTATGAAGTCGGGCGGTCGCAGGAGGTAGGTGTTTTCGGAGCAATCAAGTAGCTTAAGTTATCAATCTTGACAATTCAATTTTACGCTAAAAATTCGAATCGAAATTCGACTCGACAATTAATCTAATTGCAAACTCTCGATAAGTTATTTATTTATTAATGGAAAAAAGCAAAGATTATATAACAAGAACATTAGCTAATCTTCTACTACTATAAAAGATATATAGTATTTGTTCGAGAGAATTAAAAAAATACTTATTTAAAACAATATTTATTGGATATTGTAAACAAGCTATTTATAGTCTTGTAAAAGTAGCAATTGCAATATCTTACTATAAAGTAACAAAAGTCTAATAATATCTTTTTTGTTAATTAGCTATTATATTATTTGTTGTCTTCTAAATTGTTATAATTTAAACAAAAATCTCTTAAGCTCGAAGTCGATTTGCAACTTAATATTGCTCAATTATTCGATAAATATAATTGTACAATCTCGATATACAATAAAAGTAAATATTGACGCGTTTGTTAAACAAGAGTAACTATAAATTCTCGATATTATAAAAGTTGTTTACTATTGCTTAGTCTGCAAAAAGCATAAAAGAACACAATATTATTACTAAGAGAGTTTTTCTTAATTTGTAAGCAAATAATTCGAGCAATTAATTAAGTCTAAAATATTAGAATAAAATTAAGTATAACATTCTTTTCTTTTGTCTTCGATTAGCAATCTTGTAAATTTATAGATAGTTTCTTTATATATATCGAATATACGCTAATTAAGAATTTCTATTAAATTTACATCTTTGCTTTTAAGATATTTTAATTTAAATATTATACAAAAAGCTTTAAGCTTCTTTTTTAGAAAAAAAGTTTTAATTACTTTCAACTTATTCTGCAAAAGCTTAATTATATTTTAATAAGACGTTATTGCAATAAAAAGAATATAATTGAAACGCAATAGTATAAAAGATTCTTAACAAACTAACTAGTTATCGAAAACTCTTGTATCTAACAATTAAAAAATATTATATATTTGCAAGAAGTACTATAACTACTTATAGAGAAATCTCTGCGACAAGTAATATTTTAAAAGACTATTTAACATAAAGCGCTTCTTAATATTTTATCTAATTATTTAAGTGTTATTATCTTTAACTTAATTTAGTATTAAAAGATTGTTTGCGTCTTAATTAATAAAAGATCGCAAATTACTTTTACTTTAATATTAATCTCTCTAATAAATCTATTATTTAACGCAGATTATAGCAGTAAATATTGCTTATTTAATTTAGTTAAACTTGTTAATAATGCTTATTCTGTTTTGCTAAGAGACAGCTTTTAACATTTGTTAAATATTAATGTTCGAACTACTAAGACTTTTAATTATTTTTACTTCTATCTCTTTTTGTGCTATACATTTTTATTCTGCTTTATCTTTTATTTTGCATAGAAAATCTTTTAATTGCACAGCTTGTTTTTGACGTTGTATAAAAAAAATCTTACTTTGCAACTCTCTATTAATATAGTTAAAATATCTTATAGAGAAAATTAGTATAAGCTAAGCTATTTTATATATACTACAATATATAGAGCTTACTTGTATCGAATAAACAATAGATATATTATTTAATCTTGCATTATATTTCTTATTTTCTATCTTCTTACACAACTATTTTCAATTTACAATCGATTTCTGTAGCTGCTTAATAATTGTACTTATCTCGATAATTAAAGTTAGAATTCATCTTTTATCTAATTAAGAACAAAGACAATATCTAACAATTTTATGAACGTAAACAAAATTAAACTGTCTGTATTATCTATCGAATATATTAAGTTGTTAAGAAAATCTTAATATCTAGCTTACGCTACAATCTGCATTAATAAAGATATCGTAAGAATTCTCTCTAAACTATAAAGTACTTATATTGATATAAGATAGATTTGCTTTCTTGTTCTAAGAGTCTTTATATTACTAGTTGTTAATTATATTTAAGAAAATATATTAGATACTTTAAATATCTTTAAATATATATTTGTAACTAATAGAATTCTTATTCAATACAACAATATAATTTTAAATAAAAAAGAAGAATATATTTTAAGTTATCTATTCGACGCAATAGATTATAATAGATAAATAAGAGACAAAAATATATTAATTAGAGTCTATAATCTTAAAGCAACGAAGAATACTCTTGTCTATTAGAAGTACAAAAATACTATAAAAGTAACAAAAAGTTATAAATCTTGACTGATTGCGTCGATTCGAGAAATCAAGTTCGATTCAAGAAATCGATTCGAATCAAATCAAAAGTCTTGACAATTCGATTTCTAAAGTTGAAATCGACAATTTAATTCAATTTCAAAAGTTGAATCGAATCGTCAAAACTACTATTTTTAGTAAATTTTATTATTTTTAGTAACAATTAATTGATAATTTAATAGAAATAGTTAATTTATGTAAATTAATTAATAAATATATTAGGTTGTTTTTATATTATGCATTACTATTGTGCATTATCTAGAAAACAATTAAACAAATCTAAATTTAAACTAAATTTAAACTATTTTTAGTATTCTTAACATTCTTGACGATTCGATTCGATTTCAATTTTTGAAATCGAAAATTAACTCGATTCAAATCGATTCTAGAAGTTGGAATCGAAAATCGAATTAACAACTAATTTATATATATTTGCAAATTCTAAAGTTAAAGTAATAGATAATTAAATAAAGATAATTAAGTCGATCTTAGATTAAAATTATTTTGTATTTCAAGTTTTAGTTCTCAATTAACTTATAGAATAAAAAAGATATTTTAATTTTAATCTTAAAAGATTATTGTAATTAAACAGTTAATTATCTCTTCTTTAAGTATTCTTTTTATTTCTTAATAATAATTGATTTAAATTACGTCTTAAAAAAGCTCGCTCAAAAATAATATTTAATTAATTAATATTTTCGAGAATATATACTAAATTTCTAAAGTAAATATTACTAGCAATACTCTATGTATAACAAAAATCTTCTCGCTTATATTTACTCTATACTACTAATAGTTGTGGAATATCTTCTGTCTTTATCTATTTTGTAACTATTAAAACTTAATTTTTATTCTTACGTTCTATAAATTGTTCAATTATATTGTCAAGCTTTGTATATATTAGAACTACGTAACTTATTAATCTCGAGTAATAATTTGTATTGTATAACAAGATTGTTTAGAACTAAAGAAGAAAGAGACGCTTTCTTGCTCTTAAGATAATATACAAGACTAATTTGAGATTGCGCGTTTATATTAATAATATTATATTTATTAAAGCTAATAATATATAGCAAAGCAAGTTTGCAATTAAAGTAATATATTATATTATTTAGAAAATTCTAATATATTTTGAAATTACAAACTGTCTACTTATTTATAAGAAGACTAATAGCAAAATTAATTAATTTAATAGCTCTAATATTAAGTCGATCGAGAATCTTAAAATTCTAAAGAATTTTCGTTTTCTGAAATTTATTCTTATACTTATTAACTAAGTTTAACAAAACAATTAGTATTGCGCTATAACGCTTCTCGAGCTTAACTTCGATTAATAATACTATATTGCGAGTTTGCTAAACAAATATTTTTAACTTCGAATTGCTTAGTTAATCAAATTTTATAACAAAAAAATAGAAATTCTTATATATAATACAAAAGATTATGTTTATTAAATCTATACTTGTTCTAAAATACTAGTATATATAAGATAATCTATTCAAACGTAATTAATAAGAGAAAACAAAAAAATAACAATAAATTAAGAAATAACAAAGAGAGAAGTAGCTAGAATTTAAAGACAATTAACAAAATTTAAAAAATATCTTACTTTATATTATCTTAGCATATTAATACAAATATTTAGCAACTAATTACATAAATCTCTTGCAACTCTTACTAAATACTTTGTTAAAAACTAAATTGTTCTAACTTAATTATTAATATTAACAATATTTTATCGAATAAGTGCAATACTAAAGTTGTGTAAATTTTGTATTCTATATTGTTAAATCTAAGAAATTAATTACAAAATAATTATTATAATATTAATTTCTAAAATAGAAAGAGAAGTAACTTAACAATAAATCTAAGATTTGTATGCGCGTATACAATATTATATTTAATAAGATTACTTTTCAATAAAAAAATAAAAAAAGTTATTGCAAAAGACTAGTGTAATTGTTGAATCAAATTTTAACTTAATGAAGTTAATTCGTTCAATCTTAATTCTAAGATTAGACAAATTTCCTAGCTTAACAAAATAAGACGAGCGAAAAATGCGCGTTAAGTGTTCAACTCGACTTACTCGATCACGTGACGTTACGTAACGCGCTAATTATATACGATTAAAGTAAACTTTGCGCTAATTATATGTAATTAGCGTGAATTCTGCGCTAGCTTAATCGAGTTAGCGCATAGATAAAATAAGATAAGATAAGCGAATGCTAACGCGACGAAGTTAGCTTAAATTCTTGATATTGACTCATCGAAATTCAACTCTAGAATTAGGTTCGCGCTTTAACTCTAATTCAACTCTACGAAACTCAAAAGAGTAAGTCGAATTAAGAAAAAAGTGTTTGACTCGACTTAACGATCACATTATAGAAGACGTAACTAGAGTATTCGAACAAAGAGAGTATTAATTAAGTTTAGGGGAAAAAAATTATTGTTTTTCTTTAATTATTTTTAGTTTTTCTCTTTTGTTTAGATTTTTTACTTATTATATTACAATTTAGATCGATAAATTTATAGAGTTTATCTTACAAATAAAAAGCATTGTTTTTAATTAACTATATTCTTTAATATTTTGTTTTTAACTATTGATTTATTATTGAGATTATAATATTAATAGATATTGTTTTAAAAACGCTCGCTTCTTTACAGTTGTCAAACACTTTTTTCGATAACTTTGCATATACTTCTCTAAACAACTTAGATATATATGTATTTTTACAAATTAATAATATCGATTGTTTCGAATATATTGTCGAGAGATTAATTTAAACGTTAGAAAAACTAAATATTAGAAGCAAAATCGAAGATACTTAACTTAAGATTACAAAATATATTAAAGCTAAGACATCATAAATTCGAATCTTAAAACTAAAGTATAAACTAATTAACAACATATATATTGACTTGTTTTTTGCTACAATATTGCTAATATCTTTTGTCAAGTTAAGATAATAGTATATTTAAGTATAAACTTGTAAATTTAGCGGTTTTGCTTAAAGAGATAATCGATTTTAACAAATATATATTTATCGTTTATACTTAAATAGATAGATTAATAAAAAGCTAACATATTTCGATACTAAAACAAAAAAAATTAGAAAAAAAGTCTTTGAATAAGTATTTTACGTCGATATTAAATTTAACAAACTAAGAGATATTCTAAAAATTGTTCTGCAAAACGTGCACAAGCTCTCTCTCGAAGAAAAGGAGATTATTGTATAAATTAATTTTATCTGTTCGAAATGTAATTTAACAATAAAATAACTTAAGCAAAATCTATTATATTATTATATTAGAAAATTGAAAATTTATCAAACAAAATTCGAAAACAATATCGATAATAATATTAAACTTAAATATTTTAATGTACTAATAAAGTATATTTGTACTATTTATATTTCCACTTTGTCTTGTTTTGTATTGCTTCTTAAAAATTGCAAGATTATATACAACTTACTCTAAATTTTGTTTAAGTTAAATATAAAGATTTATACAATAGTTTTTAAAGCAAAAAAGTTAATTTGTTGTCAATATAACTCGAGTAAAAAAAGAATAACAAACAGCAAAATATTATACTTTTATATAAAATATTGTTTGTTAGACTTTAATAAACAAATATTTAATAAAGTATTTGCAATTTTAAAAATCGAATTTTTTTAAAAGACAAAGCAAGTTAATAGACTTAAGATCTTTTTACTCGAGTTTTATATATATTAAAAAGAAATAAAAGAATACTTTGTAAAATATAATCGACAATTTGTCTCTTTTATAAATTTATATTATATTTAATATTGTAACAATATCTTCTATATAGAAAAGAGCAAATATGTCGAAATTTCTGTAAACAGTTGTATTATAATTAATATAACTTTTTTTTGCAAAATCAATCTTAACTATACTTAATTGCATGTTAATAAATTAATTAGATCGAGTTTGTTAATTAATATTTATATCTTCTTCTCTAATAAAATTAAAGTAGAAGAAGTTAAGATTAACAATCTTAAGACAACAATTATAAATAAATATAATCTTATAATTTGCAGTTAAATAATCTATAAGTAAAGCTTTAACATTTAAAAAATAATATAAGTCTTCTTTCTTAAAACAAGATACGAAATAAAACTTGCGCTAATAATAGAAAGTAAAATTTGTAATCGACAATATTATAAATATTGTTTAAAATTTGTCTTCTTTCGACAATCTTGTTATTTCTATTATAAAGAAGAAGATTATTATTGGGCTTGCAAAAGCTTATATATTTTGCGCATTCGACAATATAATCGATAACTTTATAAAAAGATAGAAACAAAAATTAATAATACTTCTGCAATATTTATTTTAAGGTATTGTTCTCTATTAAAGATTAATATACATTTTTAGTAAATCTTCTAAAGTAAACAAGATTTTAATCATAAAAAAATTGTTTAAATATCTAAGAAATTACTTTACGCAATAAGTCTTACTCTTTTTTGTTTATCTAATTCTTCTAATCTTTTAGATATTGATCGAAAAACTTAATTAAAATATAAAGCTACTTGAAGAGCAATTGTTAATTATTTTTCGCATTGTCTGTTACTAAAAGACTATTCTTCTTCTTGATAAAGTTGACGTATTTATATAGTTACGCTTTTTTGTCAACTTATATAATGCTCTTGTATCAATATTCTTGCGTATACTTGAGTACTATCGAGAAATTATAATTCTTACAATTAATTGCGTCAAGAATATGAATAATATAATTTAGAGCAAAATTTTTGTAATATTGCATTACAAATTTTTGAGATTAAATATAAAAAAATAATATAAGAAAGTTTGTTAAAGAAAATTACAACAATTAAGAATTAAGTCGAATATATATTTGTTAATCTCGATTAACTATTTAGAAAAAAAGTAAATAATCGATAGACTTGTTGTTAACTTATTATATATAACGTCGCGCTAATTGATTCTTAATATAAATTAAAAATATAATAATTATTGCTTATATTCTTACTATTAATAAAATAATACTATTGTTGCGATTGTACTTAAAAATTGATATTAAACTTAATAGAAAGTTTTAAAAAGATTACAACAATATCGATTAAATAACTAACAAACATTTTATTTCTAGTATTACTAATATAGTTTGTACTTAAACTTTTAAGAAAAACTTTTAAGTAATTTATTCTTATACTCAAGAGACAATTGTAACAAGCAAGAACCTTTATTTGCAAACTAAATAAAATGAGTATTATAGAAAGTATATTTCAATAATCTAATTACGCGCAAATTTAGATTGTTTGTAAGACTTTTTACTATCGATATTTAATTCTAGATAACATAGAATATAATAGAAGATTTGATATTATAATATATAAAGATTACTTAAAAATACTCTGTTCTATTTGTCTTGCACTTTTTTATTTTGTTGATACTTTACTTATTTTTGTTAAGCTCAACAATATACTTTATAGAATTTATTAAAAATTGTATGCGTTCGATTGTTTAAATTACTTCTTTATCTTCTACAAATAAAATAATAATTTAACAATAAATATAAGTTCTTCTTCTTGTCTCTAATTGTTGCTAAAGATTATTAGATTCTATATATATTACAAGTGATCTTATCTTTCTAATTTAACTTAGTATAAAAGAGTAGAAGTATTAGCAATATTAGAATAAAGTGCAAGCAAAGTAGAATAAAGCATCTTTAATAATTATTTTAATTCTTTATTAGTAAATCAAGATAATCTTTTAAAAAATAGTTAATCTATAACAACTAAATATTAATTTCGAAAACTAAATTTAAATATTAGTAAAAACCCTTCTTTACATATCTAAAAAAGAGTTTAATTGTTAATTTCTCTCAATCTATTTATAGTTTCTTTAGACTTTAGAGAAAAGATAAATTATTTTGCTAAGAACAAAATATATTATTGTTAAAAGAGCAATAAGAATTTATAGATAATTCTTGCAATTAAGTTGCAACTTACTTTCGCAAAATACTATATAACAAACAAAAACAATAAGTAATGCAATATTCAATATTTAACTTTATATAATATATTATTTATTTTGTAATTGTTTATATACTTTGCTATATCGAGTATCTAATATCAATTATCTTTAAATTCTAGATAATACTTCTAAATAGAAGAAAAATATTAGTACAAAATATATATGCAAAAAGATTTAGTTCTCTTTTAAAACAAAAGTTAAAGACTTTTAATTTATTTAAATCTAAGTAATACTATCTTGATAACTTTATTACTCGAATATCTACTAGTGTAATCGTTAAATCGAGTCAAACACTTTTTTCTTAACTCGATTTATTCTCTTGAGTTTTATAGAATTGAGTTAGAATTAAGACGCGAACTCAATTTTAGAGTCGAATTTTGTCGAGTTAATATTAAGAATTTAAGCTAACTTCGTCGTGTTAACATTCGCTTATTTTATTTTATTTTATCTTATCTTATTTATGCGCTAACTTAATTGAACTAGCGTAGAATTCACGCTAATCGCATATGATTAGCGCGTTACGTAGCGTCACGTAATCGAATAAGTCGAGTTAAATACTCGACGCGCATTCTTCGCTTATCTCACTTTGTTAAGCTAGGAAATTTGCTTAATTCTAGAATTAGAATTGAATAAATTAACTCGATCGAATTGAAATTCGATTCAACGATTACGCTAATATCTACAAAATAGTTTGCTTACAATATATTAAAATCTTAATATAATACTTAGAATATTTTTGCTATAATAGAAAATTAATATATATTGTTAGAACTTTTAACAATTATTAATTTAGAATTATAATCTTTTATCTGCAATAAAGATACAATTATTGCTTTTAATTCTATAAGTTTGTAATTTCTAATATTGCAAAGATTACTAAAATATTAAAGTTTATTTTCTTAAAATTGTCTATTTTTAGATATTGTTATAAAAGTAATTTCTTTTTAGTCTAGCAATTCGCTTTATTATCTAATTGTCTTTCTTTAGCTCTCTATATAATAATATATAATTCTTCGACAATTGCTTTAAATAAAAGAAATTTGTTATATTTTAATTATAACTTCGAATTAGATGTTAAAGATTTTTAAAGAAATAATAATTTTTAATTAAATTATAACTTAGAATACAAAAGAGCAATTATATCGAACAACTACAATATAATATTTAATAAAATACGCTCCCAATATTAACTTCTTAATATTGTATTTTTTTCATAAAAATCTCTCAAAATTTATATTTAAATATAGAGAAGAGTAATATATTTACTTTATGTTGTAACTGTAAAAAATTATAAATTATAAAAAACATAAGTAAGAGTATAGCAAAACAAAAATATTTAGTTAATTATATATATAATATTAAAGTCTTTGTTAATATAAATATTGTTAATACTTAGATTAAAATAATAGAGTACAAAACAATATTCGCAATTATTATCTAATAAATCGTTGACTTATTTTGTAATTGTTTCTAAGAGTATTTTTTTAGCAATAACAAAATTAACTTTATTATTTAAGTTATTAATTTTGAATTGTATAGTAACAAAGCTACTTTATTAATCTAACGCTTTTTGAAAATCTATATTGTTATTATATTTATTATGCACAAAAATAGACGCAAAAAAGCAATAATAATTTAAAAAATATTAATATATTTAATAAAAGTCGAAATTTATATATTGTAATAATTCTTCTTATAATTAAAAGAATCGCGATATATATTTTTAAAAGCGTATTATTTATTTAATAGTAGATTACAAAATAGATAAATTTTAATATAGAATTTTCTATCTTTCTTAAAAGTAATTTAGTTTAATTGAAATAAAATCGAAATAAGTGCTCTATAATAGTTTCGAGTTAAAAAATGTTTTTTGTTTTTTATTCTTAAAATATATTGAGCTTACAATATATTTCTAAGTTTTTTTATATATATTGCAAAGACAAATTGTAAGTTTTACTTATAAAAATATAGAGAATATTAATATTATTGTTTCTAGAATGATTGTTTAATTTGTTAATTCTATTGAAACTAGAAAAAATAATCTAACTTGTCTATATATAAAAAATTCTAAAACAAAAATTGTATTATTAATCTTAATATACTTAAGAGTTGCAACTTTACTAGTTAGTAATAGAATATTTATTTTATTAAATTTAGTTATATTATTATTTTGTAAGAAACAAAGCACTTACTTTATATTGTTAGAAAATAAGATTAGAATTGTTTAATTGTAACTATTGTATATTGAGAGTTAAAATGTATCGCAAATACAAACTTGCTTTTTATATAATTTACTTATTAAGCAACAAAAAGCAAGTATATTAAAGTTTGTATATTTAAAGATATTTATAGTCTTAAATATCGAGAGACTTTATATAAGAAAAAAATTCTATCTCTAATAAGCAACTAAGTCTAAGCAGTAATTGACGAAATTAATTCTACATATTGCGCTTCTATACTACTCTATAAAATATAAACAACAATAATATAAATAGTACTAAACAATACTTAAAGACAATTACTAAATTGTTTTGAAATATTTTAGTTAATATTGTTTAGATTGCTTTTATATTTTAGATATTGAAAATAATCGATAAAAAGATTGTCTAAAATAGCGTTAAAATTATCTCGAACTACGTACTTTCTTATTTGAATACAAAATATTTGTTGCTATTATACATTAAAGTAGCGTAATTAATTAAGTTACTTTTTCTAGTTTTTTATTGTAAGACATTGTTGTCAATAAATAATCTTTAGAAAATAAGCTTTTTTAATATTATAATTATTTAAAAATTTCAATCATTATTGATTTGCTTCTATAATATTATACTTCTTACAATATTACTTTTTCTTTTATAACTAAGCAGCAAACGTATTAGAAAAGCAAATCTATTATATTTGTTAACAACTTGCTTAGATTAATATTGAAAGCTAACATAAAAAATAAAATAAAATATACTAATAATAAAAATATTGTATACATTCGCATTTAATAAATCCTAACTTTAATTCTAGATGTATTCAAATCTATCATAACAAAAGTCGTAGTTTTCTGTTACTAATATTTGGACTTTGTGCGAGATCAAGATTAGAGCTCGTGAATCTTGCATAATCTACGAGAATCTAGAGATTCAAGTTAAGCTTTGCGAGACACAATCTTGACATTTCTTAATATTGCATTCGTAAATGCGTTTGTTCTATATAATAATTATAATTTGTCTACGTAAGATGCGAACACGTTCTCTTAATTTATTAGATTTGTCTCAAAAGTAAAGTTTGCTCAAATCGACGAAATTTGACATTTAAATCGAAAAGCGTAATAATTTGACGCAATTGTGCAACTAGCGAGCAATTGCAAACGTTTATGCACATTACGAACATTAAAACTTTACGCGTCAAGACATAGTCTAACTTAATTAAGATTTCGTAACTTTGTCGAATATAAAGAAAACAAAACAAGCTCTCTAAGTAGATTCTACTTCGACAATACTAATTTGAGTACGTAGAATAATTAGATCTGTAAGATCAATAGGATTTTGCAAATATCTTAATTTCTATTAGCTCGATCTGCCTCCCGAAACGCGAATGTAACTTGTTGCTAATCTCGATATTAACTTTTTCTAATATACTTATTATAAAGTAAGATTCTTTGTCGAATTATAATCTTCTAATTAAAAGTATATTATGCAAGTTAATACAAATTATTTATTATATACAATAATCTAAGATTAAAGTATTTAATATTTTTGCTTTTGCAATTTTAAAATAATAAACTAATCGATATCTTAAGACTTATATTATATAATTAATAATAATATATTATAAGTAACTTTATTTACAGAGAACTAGATAGATTTTTATACAAGACTAATATTGACGCTAATACTTTAGTTCTTCTATAGACTTTTATCTTACTCTATAACAATTAGACAATAATTAATTTTATAATTTTGAATCTTTGAGTACAAGTTTGTAATTATTAAGACTAATTTAATTAAAAACAGATTTAAGTTTTTCTTTATTGTATTTAAGTCTATAAATCTTAGCGCAAAGATAGAAAATTTGTTAGCTTAATATAAGAAATTTCTTATAAATTTAGACAGATACAATATGCAAATTCTTTCTTAACTTAACTATATCAAGATAAATGAAATAATTTTGACTTTTTAGTTTCTAGATACTTTATAATTACTTCTAGCTATATCAACTCTTTCTATTAGAGAAAAAAATAAATCTTTTAGCAATAAAATAGCTTTACTATATTTTAGTCTCTTCTTAAGTTGAATCGATATAAAGCTTATAATTAATCTGCTATATACTGTTGTTATTTAGAAGAATAATTAGAAGATATAAAGTAAAATATACAAATTTCTATATTAACAAAGTTATTATTGCAATTAATTATTCTCTTCGATTTTGTTTATTATTTACTTTATTAATTTAATAGATGCTTTAATTCTTTAATACGAATAACTTTGCAAATGTATTTGAGCACAAAAGACAAATAAATAATGCGTTAAAAAATTATAATTAGTCTTCGATCTAATATTTCTAACTTTGTTTATATCGACTTCGAACGAGTCTCGCAACTCGATAAGCTAACAAAAAAACTTTTTTAAATATTTTAAAAAAGAGATATATCTTTATATTAATCGACAACTTTGTAATTAGATAAAAAAGATACTTAAGCAAACAAAAAAGAATCTAAAAAAGAATTGTTTAGTAATACTTGCAATATAATGCTTAGTCTTTATAGTATAATATAACTACGTATTATTAAATATTTACAACTACTTACTTTTATCTTAGACAATTATTGTATAAATATTAGAAAAAAAACAAAAAGAAAGAATTGAGATCTATCTTTAGTAAGATTAGTTATAACGCTAGTTTTGTTTAAAGAGAAGATTAGAAGATATAACTAAATTAACATTAAATTGTTTGCTAAGTTACAATAAGAATAGTGTTAACAACTTTTGTTAAAACAAATCTAAAACGTAAAATTCGATTAACTTATAAATATTCTAGAGAAGATTCTGCTTAAAATTGTTAGATAGATTTTTCTAGAATTTCTAACTTGCAAATCTAATAGATTTGTAAAGTTAATATTTGTAAAATTGTAACTCTTTTAACTTTTGCTACAAGTATTTGATATAACTTTAAAAGTATTACAATATATATAACAATAACTTACTACAATTATTAATAATTCAAAAAATACTATCGAGTAAAAAGCAGTAAAAGCTTATTTAACAAATATTATTATTATTAAGTTGTTAATATTAGAGTCTAAAATTAAACTCTGCAAAGACAATATTTAATATTAGTTAATAGATTTGTTGCTAATAATAGAGACAATATTTCTAAATTCGATTTAGAACTTCTTTTGCTCTATAAAGTTGTTGTTTTACAAAAATTGTTATAAGTTTATTTATGCAAGAAGAATCTATTAAATTACATTATAGTTATAACGTTATAGAATATACTAATTCTTGTCTAAAGTTTCTAATTTAGTATATTTGCTATTTATATATATATATATATATTAAGAATATGTTCTTAATTATAATTATAAAAAGCGCTATATTTCTATAAATTCTAAAGCACAACTAGCGTGATCGTCGAGTCGAATTTCAATTCAATGAGTTGACTCGCTTAATCTTGATTCTAGAATTAGACAAATTTTCTAGTTTAATAGAGTAAGACGAGCGAAGAATGCGCGTCGAATGTCTAATTCGACTTATTCGATTATATGACGTTACGTAATGCGCTAACTATATGCGATTAGCGCGAATTCTGCGTTAGCTCAATCGAGTTAGCGTGAATTCTGCGCTAGCTTAATCGAGTTAGCGCATAGATAAGATAAGATAAGATAAGATAAACGAATGTTAACGCGACGAAGTTAGCTTAAGTTCTTGATATTGACTCGACGAAATTCAACTTTGAGATCGAATTCGCGTCTTGATTTTGACTCAATTCTACGAAGTTCAAGAGAATAAATTAAATTGAGAAAAAAGTGTTCGATTTGATCTAACGATTACACTAAGCACAATATATTTACAATTCTTGTTGCATACTATTCTTTTACTTTTATTTAAACTATATATCTTTAAGAGCGTCTAAGAGCATATCTTTATATATAGTAAATTATAAAATTTAGATTACTAAAGCAATATAAGATAATTATATAATGTTTAGTGCTATTGCTAATCTAACTAATAGTATATATCTTCTTAAATTTATAATCAAAATCTCTAAATTTATATAGTTTGATAAACTTATAGATTGCAATCTTTGCGTATAAGAATATTGCAATATTTTTTGTAATCTTGATACTAATAATAAATATTTCGAGTTTGTTTATAGTCGAGTCGAAATTAATAAATAAAAGAAGTTTACAAATATTGTTTTAATAATTAATATTAAAGAAGAAGTACTAAGATATAAGAGATCTAGACAATAGATCTTGACTAGAGTAGTAGATACTATTATTAAAGTTAATATTATATAAATTAGTCAATCTAGATATACAATAAAGAATTAAGTTTAGAATCTAAAAGAAGCAACAATAAAAATTTGTTATTTTGACAAGCAATTTTTGTCAGAATGCAGACTAGTGCGATTATATAATCTCGAGTCTACGTATATTATATTTTATATATATATTCTATCGATAACTTTATATCTTCTAACTTTTGAGAATCTTTATTTAGTCTAATTTCTTTATTTGTATATATAATATTATCTCTACAATTTCTCTAATTACAATAGACAAATTGTAAGAATATTTTTTTTCTTTTCAATCTCGACAACTATAATCAATTATTATTATTAGATCAATTTGTTATTTTTTAAAAATTAGTCTTCTCTTGTTGTAACTAATAGTGTTATTTTTCTTTTCTCAACTCTATTAGGATTTGTTTATTAGAAAATAGACTCTTTCTAATATTGCTATATTTTTTAATCTATCTCTTGCATTTGTTATAAATTTATTTGATTTTACTTAAGATACGCACGTCTTTAGAATATTTGTTTATTGTAAAGTTATCTTAAATTTAAGAATTGTTCAATTAAATATATAATTATAATTGAAATTTTAACAAACAAAGAGTTTGCAAAAGAGTTTACGCAAATAGAAGTATCAAGATTTCTTGTTAAAATTATAGAAATAAATGTATTTAAAATAAGTATCAAATTCTTGTAAAAGACTCTCGCACAAATCTTCTATACTAATTTTCTTTTTCTTTGTTAAGATAAGTTTCTTCTTTTGCTCTTAATTTATAGTCTTAATACTCTACTATAAGAGATAGCTTCGAAAAAAGTAAAAAAACATATATTCTAGAGACTTTAAATTATCGTAGTAATATTGCACTTAAGAAGTTGTTAATCTTTAAGTCGCAAAAGTTAAGAATATTGTATTTATTAATATTTAAATAATTGTTAACGCTAACAAAATATGTTGTTTTAATTAGTTTCGAATTCAGAAAATAATTAGCAATAGTTTTTATCTGAGTAATACAACGTTCTGTAACAAGATTTAAGTCGATTATATATATCTAATTTTTATACTTTCTTATATCTGATAAATAATTCTCTGACTTAATATCTCGATAAATAATATTCTTAAAATAAATATATTCGAGACAACAAATAAGTTAATCGACAAACATTAATATTGTTTTAAAGGGGAACTAATAATTGCAAAAGTTAAAGAGATCTTTTAAACTTAATTTGAAAAGATCGAATATTATAACATTAAAATTGTATTTTGTCTTATAAATATAAACTTGAAGAATATCGATATTGTTAGAAATTAATTAATAGATCTCGACTTTACGTTTGAGAACAAAGAATTTAATAAATATATATTCAAGTTCAATAATAATTTTCTTGTTAATGTCAACGTAAGTTTCTTAGATATTATTAGTTAGAGAGTTACTTTTTAAAAATATCTCTTATCTATATAGACAATATTGAAGCTATTATTATTAATTCTTCTTTGCAGACAATATTTATTTGTTATACGTAAATTCTAAGACAAGTAAAATATTAATATACTTGCGTATTATCTTAATATACACAAGATCTATGTAACAAGTTTCTTATTGTTTGTTTGCTTGCAATTGCTATAAATCGAGCATAATTATATTATTGTATTTATTGCGACAAGAGTAAAAACGTAAAATAATTATTTAGCGTATAGACATTTTTAGAATTTTAGACAGAAGTTATTTTTATTAATTAACTTTTAGTCTTGCATTTCGAATAACTTGCAAATATTAGCGTTGTTTAATAAAAGTATACGCTTTCTGCACGTTTTATATCTATTTAAGCTCTCTTATCTTATTAATTTATATCTTTTATAAACGCTAATAATTAATATCTTCGAAAAAGATTTTAGTACTCAAAGTTCGAAAACAAAAGCTATCTATTAAAATAAAGTCTACAATAGTCTTTTTATTGTCATCTCTTATTAAACAATACAAACAGAAAAGTTAGCAACAATATCAAACAATTAGTTTCTTCTAAGACAATTTTTTATAATAATAATTTATTTGTTAAATTCTTCGAGAATTTAATTAAAAAACAATATAATTTGCTACTTCTATATTGCTCTATTATTTTAATAATAAAAAAAATTGTTTTGTATAGCTTAAGTGCTTTGCAGGATACAATAAATTAAGTCTCGATAATTTTAGAGTTGTAAATAAGATTTTACTTTTTTTAAGAAAATTTACTAAGTCTATACTAGTATTCTAAATCTAAAAACACAACTCTCTTTAATTAATAAATAACTTTAAGTTAATTAAACTTTAAGAAAAAAGTTAAATTTAAAAAAAAGTCAAATTCATTTTTAAGAACAATGAAATTCATTGTATATAATTTTGTTTTTAAGCAGTATCTTATTAATTATAGTATCTATTCTTATATATATAACTACAATAATAACAATAAATTTATATATTTAGACAATTGAAAGAAAATTAATAATAGACTAGCATAGTTACAATCTTTATTTTTATTATTACAATTTTGTTATAAAGAGTTTCGAAAATTTGAAAAACAAATATATAGATATTAATCGAAAATAAAGTAATAAATAGAATGTTTCCAATTATTGTCGAAACAATCGATATTTTCTTGCAAGAGAATCTTCGATTTACAAATTTTAAAGATTTGATCAATAACTTTATTATCAAGTTTTAGTTAGACTTGTACAATAGAACTTGCTTAAAAAAATTAAAAAAACAAGTTTAAAATAAACTCGAATTTTATATTGTATTATGTATAAATATAGTTGCACTATATCTGTCGAATTTCTTTATAAAGACAAAAAAAATTAAAGAAATTATAGACGTATATAAGCAACAAACTTTATATAATAGTACTGTAAGTACTTGCAAAATATATAAGCTTTAATTATATATTAATTTAGAGACAATTTATAACAACAATACTTATATAATTGTATCGACTTATTATAGTAACTCTAAGACTCTTAAACTATATATTATATATTAAATATTATTTATTAGCTAATTGCAACTACAAATATTATATAACTTAACTAAATAATTAAGATATAATTAGATTAATTGCGTCGAATTGGTTTATCGAGTTCGAGTCGAGTATTCGACTTAAATCTTAACGATTCGTATCAACTTGACTCGAAAGTCTTGACAATTCGGTTTCTAAAGTTGAAATAGACAATTCGAGTCGAATTGTAGACTTAAAATCAAAAATCGACTCGAAAAATCGACACAAATCGTCAAGACTATTAGTTTAATTATATTATAGTCAATAATAGTTAATTTATAGTCAATATATTGTAAATAAATAGTTAATATATAGTTAATAATATTTAATTATCTAAATTATAATAAGATAATGCATTATAGTAATGCATTATTGTTTTAAAAAAAGAAAAACATTAAATAACATCTATAAGATCTATAGAATCTATAGATGCAAATAATACATTATAGTAATAAATCGCATCTATAAGATCTATAGAAACTATAGATGCAAATAATGCATTTTTTTTTAATTTATACTTGATTTAACACTTCTAAAAGTCTATGCGAGTTCTATATGTGTTGCGCGATCAAATTTTCAAATTTAAGTTACGTTGCTTTAATATTTTATGTTATTATTGTAATATTTATAATACAAAGAAATTCTTTACAAAAATTGTAAAGATTGTGTTGATTTATAATTCACAAAAAAAATCTCGTATATTGTTCGACAATCTCAAATTCTTAAATTCGTGTACATTAAGAAGAAGAGCTTCAAGAACTTACGTATAAATTCTCTTTATAAATTGCAATTATGTAAAGATTGTTTCTTAATACGTAGTATTTGTATTTGTGTTTATATTATCTTAATATTCAAACTTAATGTTAACTTTTTTTCGTATACTTATATACGCAACGCTTTCAATTTAAAACGTAACAAAAACGTTGCTTTCGACAGAATTAAATGTTCTTATTATTGTTTATTGAAGTAAACGAAACTTCTTGTTGTTTAGCTTCGAATGTGCAATTAAACGTATACATAGTTAAGACAAAAGACAATTGCAATTAATTAAAACATATAATTTTAACGCAATCAATTTATGTGCAATAAGAACTTTCGATCTTTTATCTATGTAATGTACGCGTGTATAACTTTTTTCTAGCTCTTCTAAATTTATACGCACAACGCTTCGAGACTTTTTTGCGATATTTTAAAATACGTTTTTCGTAATCGTAATATAACGATTATTGTGACAACAATCAACGCGTACAAGAAGTAAATAATAATAATTATAAATAATCTTGCCTGCTCTCGATTATACGTATCTTATTATATGTAAGAGATTCGAGATAGTAGTAATAGTAAAGATTGATATTATTATTGTCTTCGCGATTTGATCGATCGATTTGTTGTAACAATTGCATCGAACGTTTGCGAACGTCTTGCTTATTAATGCTAAAAACATTTGACTTTATCGAATATCGCAATATTAATAGATTCGTAGTTAGCATTACGTATAGATAGTTCTCTTGCTAATCAAGTAATGCATTATAGTAATAAATTGCATCTATAAGATCTATAGAATCTATAAATGCAAATAATGCATTATAGTAATAAATCGCATCTATAAGATTTATAGAATCTATAAATTGCAAAAAATGCAATATATTAATAAACATTTGATTCTAAAAATAGTATTTCTTGACATAATAACATAATTTTCGATTTCTTGACAATTCGATTCGATTTCTAATATTGAAATCGAAAACGAGTCGAGTCGAATCGAGTCGATTTTAAAATAATAGAAATCGAATCAAGTTTCAAGTCGATTTCTAATATTGGAATTGTTAAGTCAAGTCGATTTCTAAAGCTAAAATCAAAATCCAACACAACGATCAATCTAGATATAATCGACAATTCAAATATCTTTCGATAAAAAGCTAGTACTTTAAGAAATGTTAGAAACTTAATAAAAAAGAAACAAAAAAAACTTATAATTGCGACGAACAACAAGATACTAATTGCAAAATATTTAGATTTAATATTATTTATGTAGAGCTTTATATTACTATTATCGAACAAGACTATTTATTTAGAATTTGAGACGTTAACTAACAAGCTTGTTCTAAATCTTAATATATTTATTAGTTTTAGTTACAAAACTTCGATCAAAATTTAAATAAATTCTTTACTTAAAGTTTTCTTAAATCGATAATTTAAAAAAGCGTTTTAAATTAATAAGAGATTTAGTAGAAGATCTAAAGTTTTAGAAGTTATCTAATTAAAGATAAAAGAGCAAAAAAAGAAATACACATAAAGTTCGAAGATACTCGAATAATCTAATAGCTAACTTCTTAGAACAAACATTGCATCGTAACTGTTAACAAGAAAAAAAAATGCTATAATTAAAAATTAAGTAAATTAGTATTTAATATTAAAATATATTATATTGCAAGAATAAAAGCAATAGAATACTAATATATATAAAAGATTATAAAGTAATTAGTATACTAAATATTATCTTTAGATAAGATAGATAAAACTTAAAGATAGTAAGTTTCGAGACAAATAATATCGACGTTAATAACAATAAAAAATAAAAGAATAATATAATAACAACAATAAGATTAATAACGCTAATAAAAAAGAACAATAAAGCACAAGAAGTATAGCATAAAGATATCGAATACAAGACTTTAAACAATAAATTGAGCTATAAGAAAACAATAAAGAAGTATTAAAAGAAGACAATAACAAATAGATTAAAAAGAGCAAAACAACAATTAATAATACAATTGATAATTGTCTATATAATAAAGAATATCTGAAGCAAGTAAGAAAGATAAAGAGTTTAACGCAAAAGATTAAATTAATAAAAAGAGTTAAGACTTTATATTAATTTAATCGATATTGTACAAGCTTTTTAAGAAAATTAATAGTTACAAGTATATTCAATTATTATAAACAATTTACAATTTCGAAGATATCTAATTAACTAAAGCTTAAATAAATGAAATAAATGATGCTCGATAAATTATATTAATTGTAAGATATTAACATTAGCAATTCTTTCTTTAATAAATAAGAAATAAGTAATTGATCGAAATTATTTATATATTTATTGCGCTTATATTATTTTAACAAGCAACTTCAATAACTTACAAAATTTATCAACTTTTTATATTAATATATTTTAAGATAAGAAGACAAACAAAGAATTAGAATAAGATATTCGATATTAGTTTTTGTTTAGTTTGAATCGATTTGCAAAACAAATAGAAACATATCTTAATAAAATTTAATATTAATACAAGTTAATTTTCTTATTTATTAACTTAAACTTAAAATAAACAATATATCGAACAAAACAGAAAACGCGAGATTTCTTAGAAATTGCTAAATTAGCAATTTTTAGTATAAAAGTTATTTATAAAGTTTTAGATACAATACTATTATTAATTGAACGTATTCTTATATATCTTAACGTTAATAACAAAGAGTATTATATCTACAATAAATATAGATCTTGAGTTAGAAATTGCTAAGCGTACGTATTAATACACTATCTACTACGCAAATTGCTAATAAACTAAATTTTATAGATCGATTTAATTAGTTCTTTATTAATCTATTACTTGCTTTTGTCTAAATTTAGTTGCTATTATATATTTGACAAGTTTCGAAAAGAACATTCTCGAATTATTGTAAATATAATAGACTATATAATTAGAGTATTTTCTTTTGCTCGAACTTTAAAATATAAGAAACGTATAAAAATCTATAAGTTTGTAAAACTAATTGCGATAGCGTTAGATTAAAATTAATATTATAATTAAATAAATAATAATATTTTATATTTAACTAAGATAGAAATCGATAATTTAGTTTTTTAGAGCGTTTGTAAATATATTTCTCGATTGAACTATTAATTTTATTACTCTAGAATAGATTGATTGCGTCGAATCGAATTATCAAGTTCGAATTAAATATTCGATTCGAATCTTAACAATTTGTATTAACTCGATTCGAAAGTCTTAGCAATTCGATTTCTAAAGTTAAAATTGACAATTCGAATCGATTTCTATACTTGAGATCGAAAATCGAATCTAATTGTCAAAACTACTATTTTTAGTAAATTTTATTATTTTTAGTAAAAATTAATTGATAATTTAATATAAATAGTTAATCTATTTAAATTAATTAACAAATATATTAGATTGTTTTTATATTATGCATTACTATTGTGCATTACTTAGAAAACAATTAAAAAAATCTAAACTTAAATTAAATTTATACTATTTTTAGTATTTTTGACATTCTTGATCATTTGATTCGAATTACTTTCAAAATAGTTAAAATCGAATCGATTTTCGATTTGATTCCTAAAGTTGAATTGTTAATTTAAGTCGATTCTAGAAGTTGGAATCGAAAATCAAATTAACAATTAATCTAACTTAACTTAAGACAATATATATTTTAAGACTTATATCGAGTTCGAAATTATTTTTATTATATTTTAGATATATAATCTTTAGACATTAAAATAATATTTAAAGATATAGCAAATATAACAAATACAATATCTAAAGACTTATTAAATTGCAAGAACTATTAATCTTAACTATATATTTAAAATCTACAAAGAGTATTAATTTTGTTCTTGCTTCTTAGATTAATATATAATCTCTAATATATAAAGAATAGCAAACATTATAGAGACAATTATAGCATAGATACAAGAAGAAGAACAAAGAGAAAAAATCAAAATCTATTTTAAATAAAATTAGTTATAGCTAGACTAATCGTCGAGTCGGGTTATAATATCATCCCTTTGACTCGACCTGGCGCCAAGATCGGGTCGCGACGATTTTTTGGAATCGAATCGCTCAAATTAGTTTAGCGCGCTTCGCGCTAAACTACTTATAGTAATCGACTAAACTACTTTGAGCGATTCGATTTCTCGAATTATTTTTGACCTAGGTCTTGGCATTTGCACGTGACATTTCCGGGTTAGCGCGACCAATCTAGTTATAGCGCAAGATTTATTCAAAATAAAGATCAAGAGATACAACTAGATTAATGTTAAATTGTTATAATTGAAAAAGCGTTAATAGCTATTGTTAAAACAAATATAAAATAAGTAGTTATTTAATATTGTAATATTCAATTAACTTACAATTGTTTTAGATAGAAATCTGCGTAGAACTGTTAGATAGATTTTTCTAGAATTTCTATCTTGCAAATCTAATAAGTTTGCAAGTTTAGATTTGCAAAATTATAACTCTCTTAATTTTTGCTACAAGTATTTAATATAACTCTAAAAATATTACAATATATAAAATAGCAACTTGCTGCAATTATTAATAGTCTAAAAAGTGCTATTAAGCAAAAAGTAGCAAAAGCTTATCTAACAAATATTACTATTATTAAGTTGTTAATATTAGAGTCTAAAGTCGAACTCTGCAATAACTTATAAATACAATATATTAATAAAGATTGCATAATTATTATTAGCAATTTTTTGTATTTATATTGTACTTGTTTTACAAAAAGATTAAAGAATTCTCTTTGTAGATAGCAAATTTACAAATAGAAGCTAACTTATATTGCTTAGTATTGTTGCTTCAAGTTGTTAATTATATATCTTTAGAAAAAGATACATTTGTAACGCTTTGCAAGTTGTATCAAAAATTTAAAAAATATTGCAAAAAAGAGATATTGCAATATAATATATTAGATATAATTGTGCAAAATTTATTACGCAACAATCTTCTTTATTGCTTCAAAATTTACTAAAATACTTTAAAGATAAAAAGAATTTTTGCGATACTATTACGTTAAGTATATATATAGACTCTAAAAGATAGCTTAGAATAGATTTGTCAACTATATTATTATCTTATTCTTTGTTATTTAAATATAAAAGACAACTATTTTACAAATAACGACAATCGATTGCAAAGATACATACCTTTAAATAATTATATTAGCTTCTTTGTTAAAGCTTAAATTAAACAAAGAATTTACAAATATATATATTAAAGTAAAGAAAACAATAGCAACAAGATATATAAAAAATATTTTATATATATTTATGCAGATCGAACTTTGTAGAATTACAAGTATATAAAGTAAAGACTTAAGAAAGATCTATAATACAAGCAACAATAATTAATATTAATCGATAAGTTTGTTGCTAATAGCAAGAAAAAAATTTTAGAACTTAATTTAAAAAAAATCTTACTCTGTAAACTTGTTATTGTTAGAAAAATATTATATATTTATTTATGCAAAAAGAATTTATTAACGCTTATTATAATTATAATATTATAGAATATACTAATTCTTATTTAAAGTCTTTAATTCAATATATCTATTATTTATATATATACATATTAAGAATATGTAAGACTATATAATCGATAGCAAAAAGTATAATATATTGTAATAAGTTATAAGACAATAACAATTTTAGCGTTATTGCAAAAGACTTAAAGCAATATATTTAGCTTAATTTGAGTTTAAAATAGATTTTTTACAAGTTTAACTAAAAACTCCTAAAACAATCTTAATCGAATTTTCAAAAATCTTTAATTATAAATAGAAGAATTGTTAGATTAATATTGTATATTTTGTAACAAATACTATAATTATTATAATAAATATTATACTATTAGATTTGTTAATAATCTTCTAGATTGCTATTATTTTAGACTTGAAACAAGATTAAAAAATAATTAAATACAAAAGTAGACTAATCGTCGAGTCGAGTTATGATATCATCCCTCTAGCTCGACCTGGCGCCAAGATTGGGTCGCGAAGATTTTTTGAAATCGAATCGCTCAAATTAGTTTAGCGCGAAGCTCGCTAAACTACTTATAGTAATCGACTAAACTACTTTGAGCGATTCGATTCCTCGATTTTTTTTGACCCAAGTCTTGGCATTTGCACGTGACATTTCTGGGTCAACGCGACCAATCTATACAAAAGATATTAACAAGTATATATCTAAAAGAGCTTGAAAATATAGAGCAATTAGCAGAAATTTAAGTTATACAAAAGTAAAAATTGTTTGAAACAATATTTGTTTTAGCTTGAATATTAGAGTTTTCGACAAACTTCTAGAATTAACAAAGACTAAAAAAAGAAGTATTTAGAAAAGAAGCATTTAGAAATAAAGCATCTAAAAATAGTAAAAAAACTAAAATAAAAGACGCTAGAATTAACTTCTAAAAGTAAGTATTAAAGAATAATTTTAAAGAATACGCATTAAAAATTCCTATACTTATTTATATATATATAAGATAAGAATATCTTTATTCGATTGTCTAAATTCTTATAACAATCTACTTTTTATTTTGTCTTTATCTAATTATAATAGCATCTATGTAATATATCTTATATAGTAAAAGTTAAAACGTAGCAATTTATTAGAAGAAAATTGAACTTAATAAAGAAAATAGCTTAGTTAATACAATTGTATTATGCAAATATTGCAGTAATTATTTGTAGAAACAAAAAATATTATATTTATAGATTAATCAATTACAAACAATAATCTCTTACTATATTAGAAATTGTATATACAAATTAGTTATATCGATCTTAAGTTAGCTCGAGTATAAAGAGTATTGTATTTGTTGCTTATTAATCTACTATTCAAAAACTTTAATTATATTGTTTGTAAAGTTTTCTACAAGTTTACAATAAAGAACACGTCAAATAAAAGATTTAATTTAGTTAAGTTTTCGAAAGACAATTAAATATTAAGAGATCTAATATTGTATTTTAATGTATTTCGCAATATAAGCAATATTATATATAGCAATCTTAAGAAAGTTAAGAGAAAATTGCAAATATTCTATAATTAAGAGTTTTGTTTTTGCAAGACAATCGATGTTTAAATAGCACAATATATAGTACAAGTATATTAAGATTATCTTATCCAGTTAAAAGATAAACTTGTTTTATTGTTTATATATAGCAATATATCTAGATATAGAGCTTAGCGTAAAGAACGTCGAAGCAAGTCAATATATAAAAGACAACGTAATTAGTCAAGCTCGATATTCGATCGAAGCTCTCGAACGAATAACAAAAATTCTATCTTGTTTGCTATAATATATAGCGAGTAAAATAACAAAAAAATAGATAAATATTTAAATTATAAGAGCAAAATAATACAAATAAATATTAGTTTTATTAATGCAAAAACAATCTAAATACTAAGTAATAATAATTGTCGAGAACGACTTATAAAAAGATTCTAGTATTATCTTTATATAATCTTATATTCTGCAATTGTATTAAGAAAACTTGTATATTTTTTGTGCTTTTAATCGATAATTGTAACTTGTAGTAACAAATAACTTTTTAAACTACTAACTATTATACGACGAACAATAGATTAAAGACAATATTTAATAGTTGCGTTTTCTATAAAAGATTATTAATAAATAGATGTATTAAATATCTAGAAGTCTTAGTTTACAATAAATTGATCTTCAAGTCTATATTTTATTGAAATTTAGTATACTAGAAAGTTAATTAAAATTAATACTAATTAATATATAGAAAGCTTCAAGCTTGCACAATTCTTAATAGAGTTGTTTTGCTTTTTTAAGTTATTATTTATCGAATTCTTATGTATATCTTGTTATTATAATTTAAGCTAATGCGTCTCGAAGATTTAATTATATTTATAAAGAAGATTTAATTAAATGTATTGAAACGTTTGTTAAAGATCTTTTCGATTTGCTTAAACAACAATTGAAGTCTAATTAAGATTATTTTGATAATATAAGATATATAGAGATTATAATATATCTTTATATATTTGCGAAGTAGCTTTTGACTAATAAGTCTACTCTATTGCTTATATTTTTTTTCGAACTAAATATTGACTAATTAATCTAATAGAGCTTTGTTTTTAGATTGAAGAAATTAATATCAACGTAATTAATTAGAAACTTTAAATCTTTTCTATTTCTTCAAACAAACATTAAATCGATCTACTAGATTTTATCTTTTACAATTTCTACAAAATTACACTTAAGAATAAAGATATATAAATAGTAAACATTATCGAAGTACAATATAAATATTTGAATTCTCTATATTTTTGATGTAATTTCGAGCAACGTCGATTAGACAAAAGCAATAGAAAATGCAAGTTCGACAAAATTTGTTATTAGATCTATCAATTGTACAGAATATTCTCTGCAAAATATATAATAACTTAGAAGATTAAAAAATAGAAGCTTATCAAAGCACTCGAAGAGAAGATTTCTGCATTGACTCGTAAGCATAAGAGCAAGTTAAATGTTATATTGAAAGGTTCGAATGTTGTCTTCGACTAGACTGGTCGCGTTGACCCGGAAATGTCACGTGCAAATGCCAAGACTTGGGTCAAAAAAATCGAGGAATCGAATCGCTCAAAGTAGTTTAGTCGATTACTATAAGTAGTTTAGCGCGAAGCGCGCTAAACTAATTTGAGCGATTCGATTCCAAAAAATCGTCGTGACCCAGTCTTGGCGCCGGGTCGGGCCAGAGGGGTGGTATCATAACCCGGCCCGACGATCAGTCTATTTTCGACTACTTCTAGAATTGAAGGTCGAATATTTTATAGTAACAGTTGCTGACGACTTCTGCAGCAAAAACAGTTCAGAAAGTCGACTTTTATAAAGCTATCAATAGAGGTCCATAATATAAGATACGAGTATCGTTTGATAGTTAGTGCTTCTATTGCATCTTATAAGGAGAATTTCGACGATCGCGAAGGGCGACAAGCTTACGATTGCCCTACTTGCGATTAGCAAAGCTATTTGGGAGGGAGCTGCTAGAGTCTCTTGCGACGTCGACAAGAGAAAACTCATCGAGCTTTACGGTAGGCGGTTTGAAGCCGAGAAGCTTTTTCCTTTCATTAGTTGATCTTTCACTTTCTAGGCATGATGGCAATAATCGCATTTGTTGTCGAACCTCTGCGAAGAATAAGCTCCGTTGCGAATCGACTTGAAGAGCGTAACGCAGATCCTTCCGTAGAAGAATCTTCCCTTCTCGTCTGCTCTAACAAATTCATTCCGGTGGTCTGAATAATGCATCAATTATAGATGCAAACGTCCTTGTCATTCACTCCTTCAAAGATCTTCGAGAGCCTATCGATGGCTGCACACGCCTCTATTTCGTTGCTATTGCCCGTCGCCCCGCTCATTGTCCTGCTCTACGCTGACCACCATTAATTTTGCTTTGTGGCTGGACTTGGTGGAAACTGTTGCTTCGCCTCTTGTCCATTGTTGTATTTAGGCTTTGAGAACCAGACGTATCGGCCCCCAAGCGGATTTGCATAGGAATGAGCCGAAGTGATCGGTTGGTTGTTTGCGTCGGTAATTTGGAAATTGGCGTGAATGGGGTCAATCCTACCGTCCGCTTTGGCGGTGGGATGGGGTTTCGATCTGTCGAGATTGTTCAGCTATGAACAAAAATTCGTGAAGGAGCCAAGTGCAGTTGGAACCTCACAATCGCCTTCTTCGCATTGGCAAGTTCGGGATATGAGCCCTTAAGACCATCGATTGCACTTTCTACCGCACTCTGCGCAGTGTTTTCGTCGAAACCCTGGACTCCTGTAGTGCCTGACTTCCACATGAAGCTCAAGAAGCGACCTGCTCTAGTGGTCCAGGACATATTGTGTTCTGATTTAGGTCGTCCTGAACGATAGAAGATATTGGTAAACCTGCCAAGAGTGAGCGACGCTTTTATGAAGTGTTTTGCAGTTTTCTGGATGGCTCTGTGGCTCTAGAAGCTCTCCGCTGGCTCGCATGGTTGCCTAGAATTCATTGCTCAACGAGCGCCGTTGACCCCGCGGCGATCTTCGAGCCCGTCCGTTGCAGCCCGCAGACCAAAGATTTCGTTTCCGTGGAGCTAAGGCCACCTCTCTGAATCCACCCACGGCCCAGGCCAGAATCAATTTAATTTCCCTTCATTCGATACCGAAGACTTTCATTATCTCCATGCTGCGTTCTCGCGCCTTTCTTTCATTTGCGGTGAGGCGCTTCTCATCTCGCCTGACTCCAATCATGAATACCAGCTCCGACTTGCTCACTGCCGACACCCCTCTCGAGGAGGAAACAAATCCTGATTATGACTCGAGACGTTTCTATCCTGCCCGGGTTGGGGAAATCATTCAAAAATATCAAATCCTCTCGAAGCTTGGCTGGGGAACTGGCTCGAGCGTCTGGCTGGCCAAGGACATCAGCCGGTTTGTGCAACGCCCTTCGCTGCCCGTTGGTCACTAACAAGCTCTAGTTGGCCATGGCAATCGAACCGATACGTAGCACTCAAAATCACGAATTGCTTTGAAAGAGATCGGAAATCAGCCAACGATGAGCTTGAGATGTCGCAGCATATTGCCAGGATACAGTCGAAACATGAAGGCCGTTCCTATGTCAGATTAATCCAGGACTCTTTTACCATTCCAGGACCTTTTGGCGAACATCTCGGGATGGTGTTTGAACCGCTGAGAGAACCTCTCTGGCTTCTCGGTCGACATCTTGGTACTGTGGGATTGCCACCGACTATTCTCAAAGCCTTCCTGAAGCTTGTTTTACAAGGTCTTGACTTTCTCCACTCGGAATGTCATATTATACACACTGGCAAGTTACTGCAAAGCATCTTGAACGAGAGACTCGCTAACGGCAAAATACAAAGACCTCAAAGCTGATAACTTACTGTTGGGCTTTGAGGACAGCTCAGTCATCGACGACTACGTTCACCAACTGAAAGAAAGCCCACCTCTTTACAAAGAAGTCGACGGACGCCCGATATACCAATCAGCGGCCGATTTCGGTGGCTTGAGGAAGGGCGTTGGTCTGCTCAAGATAAGTGACTTTGGTGCAGCTGTCTTCGGCAACGTCTCGACTCCTCATTATCATGACATTCAACCCGAACAATTCTGCGCGCCAGAGGTTCTGCTAAAGGCAGGCTGGACTTACAGCGCCGATATTTGGAATCTTGGCATGGTGGTAAGAGCATTTGGCCTTGAAACTACTATTCCTGCGACGCCACTAACCTCTACTTCACGACATAGCTGTGGGAGCTTTTACAGGACACTTCACTGCTTGACGGGCTCGGGCCCGAAAGCGACACGTACTCTCGCGAAGCCCATTTCGCTCAGATGATTAGCCTACTCGGACCACCCCCACGAGAGCTGCTGGATCGGGCAGACAGCGCAATACACTCTAGTTTGTATACTACGCAAGGTATGTACCACAACGCAAATTGCTGATGCCGCTTACGATCCCAGGTGAATTCAAATATCCAAATCTCGCATCCTCCGAAGCTATTACTTTTTCGAATCTCACATCCTTCCTCCAAGGAGAGGATAAACGGCTTTTCATCGGATTTGCATCCAAGATGCTTCGATGGCTTCCAGAGGAGCGATTGACTGCGAAAGAGTTATACAACGATCCGTGGCTCAATTTTAGACCCCAGGTCGATCAGAAGGGTAGTGGGTAATGCCGTTTACTTCTTGCAAGATTCGCTTGGGGAAATATTAGAGGAGAATGGAGCGATGTTGGAATGGGTGAGTGAATTTTTACGAGGGCTGGGTAGTAGGCGCGCAGAACGTCCCAGGAAGGAAGCGCGATTGCACCGTTTCGTGTGCATAAACTTTATATGCTGGTTGTGCGAGTTATGCAGCTCCCATCTTCTGATCGGTCGAGCGCTCAATTATGTAATCCACTTGGCTGGCAAAGCCGTCAATGACTTCGCACTCTTTTGTTCCTATTTCTCTTCTCGCTCATCTGCTCGATATATGGACATGGTAGCGGATGAAGCGTCAGTAGCCAAGATTGACCCCAACGGTGATACGATCCTGGAGGTCTCTTGTCCGGATGGCGAAAGACGTCTACTGGTCTCCTCCAAGGTTCTGACTCTAGCCTCCCCCGGTGTTCGCGAAAATGTTCAACTCTCAATTCAAAGAAGGACTGGGCAACAACCATCCAACACCAGTAAAGCCGCCGATCCCCCTGCCAGACGATAACGCAGAGGCTGTCGTCGTACTCTGCAACGTCATCCACCTCCGAACGAGTGAAGTTCCCAAAAAGTTCGCCTTGGACTGCCTGACAGATCTTGCGGTCATCTGCGATAAGTACGATTGCACCAGCGCCCTTGCGCCTTGGAGCGCGATATGCCTTCAGGCTGGGATCGCATCCCTTGCGGTGAAAGACCTCGACAGGCTCCTCTTTGCAGCTTACGTTCTAGACATTCCGGATGCTTTCTCAAGCGTATCATGGGAGATCCTGTTCGTTCAAGTCGGACCATTCGTCAACCTGCCAGTACTGATTGGCCATGAACTTGTTACTGGTAATATATTGGGTATGTCAATTAAGCTTGACTAATTCTGAGACTGACACATCCCAGTGGAGTTTGAGACGAGAAGAGCGGAAGTCTGTATGGCGAAGATTTCAATGCTTGATATCGCATTCTCACTCCCTGAATCACTACGACGCCGCAGCTGACACCAGGACTTTCTGCTTTAGGAAGTGAAGGACAACGATTCGAGCACTAATTTGAGAGCCGGGAACGGCTGTTTAGGTTCAAGGGTCCAGCGTGCTGCGCCCGAGGCCCACCAATCCGATACGGGTAAAGCCCTGAAGGCCACGTCATTTGCAACTTCTTGCTATTATTATGTTAAGTCTAAGGTGTAGTGCACAAATTCGTTATAAAGAACTGCGTTTTGCGGGCTAAATTTGGTGTATTGCCCGTTCAACAGATCGTACCAAAATTCCTCTCTCAGGCGTTGTGATGGAGACCTTGTGCCGACACTCAGAAGGATGGGGACCTCTGCCACCATCCGGAAGAGCACTCTTGACCCCTTGCTTTGTCGATACCGCTGTCGACACTCTTGATGTATTGATCATCGTTTTCGGATCTATACACCTACATTGGCTCTTGCAACAGCGGAAAATGCTCCATACACAAAACTTGCAATTTCGGACAAAACTGGTTCGCTAATCTAGGTCCGCTCCCTTTTCCAGGGAATAGAGCGCTGATTGGAGGTCTTTTCTCAAAGATCTTGATTGGGATCCTGATGACATCGACCGCCCTTCTCGCAACGTCACGACCTGACTGCCATTCCAATTGGTTCGATGTGCGGTGTTGGTCTCCGGCAACTTCTTGCGCTGCCCTCACCGTTGTATTCTTCGCCCATTACTTCGAGCATAATCGGATACGAACCCGATGCGGCACTCTACTGGTGTTTTGGGTAGCCATCATCACCGTCCATAGCATCAAATTCGGGTCCTTGATATCTCGGGAGATATACAAAACTCATTTTGGTTATATCATTAACTTTGGCATTGGGATTTTACTGGCGATTCTGATCGCCATCGTAGAATGGCTCGCCCGCAAAACGACCGATCATAATGGCCTTCATGCCTGTGACCATGAAGGGCTAAGATGCCGCTTGGAGGACGCCACTGTATTCTCCAGGTTGACGTTCGCCTGGATGAGCGAAATCATGCACTACGGATACAATAACGTCCTCACTGAAGATGACCTCTGGGATCTCAGAGAGAAAGATTCCGCTCATGCGAACGGCATTATATTACGGAGGCTATGGGCTACGGAGTTGAAGAAAAAGCATCCGTCTTTGTGGATCGCGCTGTCCCATGGTTTTGGGAAAACATTCGCTTTAGGGGGTTGCTTCAAAGTAGCCCACGATGTCCTGGCGTTTGTCCAACCGCAATTGCTAAGATTGCTGATTGTGTTTGTGCAATCATACGACGACCCCGGTGCTCAGCCAGTGGCTAGAGGAATCGCAATTGCATCTGCAATGTTTGCCACGTCAGTGCTGCAGACAGTTCTCATTCAACAGTATTACCAGCAGACCTTTCATACCGGCATGAGAATCAGGGCCGCTTTGTCTGGCACGATGTATCAAAAAAGCATCGTCCTCTCCAACGAAGGAAGAGCTTCACAACCTACCGGAAACATCATCAACCTAATGGCCGTTGATACCATGCGTTTGCAAGGTAGCTACTGACACCCTCATCTTGATGCAAGAGGACTAAGGTGTCTGCAGATCTCACGCAATCGTTATTCCACGTCATCTCATGCCCCTTGCAGCTCACGCTGTGCCTGGCGTCTCCCTATCAATTGATCGGACCAGCAATGTTTGCGGGTCTTGGTGGGGTGGCGTTGATGATCCCAGTAAATTGGGTCATTGCGAAGTTCATGAAGACGTTGCAAAAGCAGCAAATGCGCAATAGAGACGCCAGAACGAGGCTTATGACTGAGATACTGAGTCACATCAAGCCCATTAAGCTCTATGCTTGGGAGGAGACGTTCATGCAAAGGTTGAAGTACGCACGAAATACCCTAGAGCTAGTTACGCTGAAGAAAATAGGTACGCCAGTGACGCGGAAACTTTTTCTCTACCTGCTGACACCTCTCGAACTTCAGGGTTGGCCCAAGCTTTGGCGCAGTTTATGTGGTCGACGACTCCGTTACTCGTATCTTGCTTGATCTTTACTACATCCGTCCTAACGCAAGACAAGCCCCTCACAACTGACATCATTTTCCCAGCTCTTGCGCTATTCCATCTTCTCGCGTTTCCTCTTGCTCTTTTACCGACAGTGATCACTTCGATTGTGGATGCCCGGATTGCCATGGATCGAATTACTTCCTTCTTGACCTCCGACGAGTTGCAAACGGACGCAGTTTCTCGAGAGACCTTACCGGCGGGCACGGGAGGTATATCCGTGGCAATGACAGACGGAGAGTTCATGTGGAATCGTAAAGAACCTGGTGCGACCGTCTTGAGAAATATCAACTTCGTGGTCAGCCAAGGACAGCTGGTTTGTGTTGTTGGTAGAGTAGGTGCAGGAAAATCTTCGCTCCTGGGGGCCATTCTGGGAGACCTTTGGAAGTCGAAAGGCCAAGTCATGGTCAGGGGGAGCGTGGCATACGTCGCTCAGCAGACCTGGCTCATGAACGCATATGTGAAAAAGAACATCCTCTTCGGGCACCCATTCGAATCTGATTTCTATCAAAGAACCGTGAGAGCTTGCGCGTTACTGGTGGACTTCGAATCGTTTCCAGACGGCGATGAGACGGAAGTTGGAGAAAAGGGAATATCTTTATCAGGCGGCCAAAGAGCACGTATTGCATTGGCCCGAGCTGTATATGCCCGCGCATACGTTTACTTTCTTGATGACCCTTTGTCCGCAGTTGACCAGCATGTTGGAAGACATCTTATCGAGAACGTCTTGGGTGCGAACGGTTTACTGGCCAAAACGACGAGGGTACTGGCGACAAATTCGATTCCCATCCTCGTGAAGTCTGACCGGATCATTCTTCTGAACCGAGGGGAGATTGCAGAAAGCGGAAGTTATGCCGAGATGGCGTCTGCTCAACGCGGTATTTACAACATCATCAAATGTGTGGGAGACACCGGGGATAATAATAGCGTCGGCGACAGCTATGTTGGCGAAGGCTCTTCCGCAATATCAGAAACGATCCAGGCATCGTTGCATTCAAATCATAGAGCTAATCACCTACAGAGTCTTCAGGGACACAAAGAGCGCCGAACCAGCGTCTCAACAGTCGGGAAAGCCCGCGCAGTCGTTATTCCTACGTTCAGCAGGAATAACGCAGATGAAGAAACGGGCAATCAAATCAAAAAAGACCTCAGAAATTTCCGAGAAGGGGAAGGTTAAATGGGTCGTGTATCGAGAATACGCCAAGGCCTCGAATCTTTTTGCTGCGTCAATCTACTTAGCTATGCTCGTAGGAGCACAGGCTTTGGAAGTTGGTATGTCTGGTGTTGGAATCGGTAAAGATAGTGAATTGATGATCGTTGACATGGAATCGTAGGTGCTAGTGTGTGGTTGAAGACTTGGGCTACCGGCAGTATGGATAGGCGGGAACACTCAAACCTTGGAAAGTATATTGGCGTTTACGTTGCGTTTGGTGTCGGCTCAGCGTCGTTGGTCATGGTACAGAACATCACCCTATGGATTTTTTGCGCCATTGAGGTACACTCCTTCCCCATCTGACCATGTCGCTGGACTGCCAAATTTACTCATCTAATCCCAGGCTGCAAGCCTATTGCATTCGAAGATGGCTCTCGCGGTATTCCGGAGTCCTATGCAGTTCTTCGAAACGACGCCAGCAGGAAGCATATTAAACCGATTTTCCAGGTGCGTGGCTACCCTTGCGTTACACTGTCGTTGCTAATAGTATTATAAGTGACGTGAGTCGGCAACTTATTCACGAATTTGTTGATCGTGAAGACTTTCAAGCTGATCGTCTACGGTCTAGATATACCGAATTGACCATGTACTGGCGCGCACTTTCAACGCTCTCTTTGTAAATTTGGCCCGGGCTGTCACTACATTAGGCATCATCGCCGCAACCACACCTTTGTTCACCCTGCTGGTTTTTCCTCTCGGATGGCTTTACCTTTACATCCAGCGATATTACCTACAAACGTCGCGAGAGCTAAAGCGACTCGAGAGCGTATCGCGAAGTCCCCTATATGCCCACTTCCAAGAATCCCTCGGTGGCACTAGTACGATCCGAGCGTACCAACAGCAGGAAAGGTTCGAAGGAGAGAACGCGTGTAGGCTGAATTCAAATTTGAGAGCGTACTTCCTCTCCATCAACGCCAAAAGATGGCTCGCCATGCGCTTGGAATTCCTTGGGTCGGTCGTCGTTTTGGCGTCGGCGGCATTCGCGATCATAGACGTCGCCTCTGGACGAGGATTGTCGGCTGGCATGGTTGGACTTGCAATGTCCTATGCGTTGCAGATATCACAAGCGCTCAACTCAATTGTCAGACAGACTGTCGAACTCGAAAACAAAATCGTATCGGTAGAGCGGGTTTTGGAATATGCCAGTCTACCGAGCGAAGCTCCGGTAATTATAGCGAACAGGCGGCCGCCATCGAACTAGCCCCAAGGTGGCGGAGTATCCTTCCATAATTACTCCGCCCGATACAGACCAGGGCTAGACCTGGTGTTGAAGGGCATCAACCTAAATTTCGAATCCTACGAGAAAATCGGTATCGTAGGCCGGACCGGTGCTGGAAAGAGTTCCTTAATCTCGGGTCTTTTTAGGATCATCGAGCCGGCACAAGGAAACGTTACCATCGATTCGATCGACATTTCGACCATCGGCCTTCGTGACCTCCGGAAAAGGCTCGCTATAATTCCCCAGGAGACGTCTTTATTCGAAGGGACTGTCAGAGACAACCTCGATCCCGCGGATTTACATGATGATACTGAGCTATGGACGGCGTTGCAATTGTCTCGGCTGGAAGAACATATTACTTGCATGGATGGACAGCTTCAGGCTAAAATCCACGAAGATGGTAGCAATCTTTCGGGCGGCCAACGGCAATTGATAAGCCTCGCACGAGCTCTGTTGACACCTTCAAGCGTTTTGGTCCTAGGTAATCTTTTTTCGTACGAGTTTTGCACGTAAAAACTCGAATCTGACGGCTTGACAGATGAGGCCACGAGCGCGGTCGATATTCAGACTGACAGCGTGCTGCAAGAGACATTGAGGAAGGAGTTCTATGGCAATCGAACAATTATAATGGTAGCGCATCGTATCCGTAAGTACCTTCGCCGTCGTTCCGCCGCCCTACTAAGATCTCAAGACTAATCGTATAGCAGAGACCATAATGGATTGCGATCGTATCGTGGTTTTACAAGAGGGCAGGGTTGCAGAGTTCGACACTCGTGCAGCTTTGCTGTTGAAAAGGGATTCAATCTTCTATTCATTGGTGAGAGAGGCGGGCCTCGCTGAACCGTAAGATCTATCGTCCTCCCTGGGCAATTGGATACACCGGCACGGGATTTGATTTCGGGGACGAGGCGCCTGATATCGACTTTGGAGGAGATATCGCCGACTACAGGGATGATTAGGCGGGGATGTTTCTGCCGTAGACTTTGGCGACTGTTTCCAGTTTCTCTTCAGTGCGGCCGATAATATAGACTTTGGCGCCGTTAACGGCGAGTGCTTGGACGGCCATGAGGCCGATGCTAGAGCCTTTATATTGATCATCGGCTCCAGACGATCAGTGACCTTGCCGATGCTTTGACTCGTAAAGCGCTAAGTTCCTCCGAACATTCATCCTTCAGTGCATCGTTTTCCAGCATCGAGTCAATGGTCAATCGCTTCGACTTTCAGAACACTGACCTGCGGCGTCAGATTACGGCCTGCATATCGAAAGTACAAAAGAGCTCCCCTTGTCCTGACTCACATGGATATTACGCCGTTCAATTATCTGGTTGACACGGCTTCTGGACAAATTACGGCGATTGTCGATTGGGATAGTGCAAAGTACCTTCCTATAGGACACAATTTACATTTTGTCGAACATCTATTTGGATATATGACGACGGACGGCTGGGAGGACCATGAAGACCGCGAAGCACTCGAATCGTTCTTTTATGATAGAATCCGGCAGGGTCTGCTCAGCCCTCCGAGAGGGAGTTCTGCCCGATACACCCTACGAAGCTACCACTTATGGCGTCCTCGTTGACGATCAACGTCCATCCAACGGAAGCGAAACCGATGCAAAGCCGCTGCAGCACGATCGTTGTCTGAAGAGTTCGGAGGCGGGATGGATGGCTGTCGGCCCAGCGACCCGCGGCAGGGGAGAGGACAAGGGTGGATAGATTGGCTAGAAGGCCGCTAGATTGTGGTCAGAGTTGCGTTGGACGCATCGGAAATGGGAGGAGATACCGTATAGATGAAGCAAGAAGTGTGCCAAGGAACGCCGAAGCTGTGAACAGTATCTATTGTCATCAGCAGTGGGGAACAGAGTAGGAGCGTGCTATCCCAACCCACACACTTACGGCGGCAAACTCGTAACATCTAGAATTCCACGTCGAGAGGAAATGCGAGAGATAGACTCCCCACAGCTGTGCGCTTGTCAACACTTCTCTCCCCCGGGCACTCTGTCTTTCTCGGTGGATTTCCTCCGAGGAGTCGGCTCCATCACTCTGCTTAATTCTCTAATCCTAAAGCAGCAGACGTTCTTCCTGCGACTCCAGCCTTCCGTTGTTGGGTTAATTTTCCACCATGTCATGCCTCGCTGAGCAATTATAGACGCTGTTCGGAGGCTGGGGGAAGGCTCGAGGGGCTGGTTGCAACTTGGATCCATCAATTCAGGTGCTCACACCTGTTCTGCCACTGGTAATTCTGATCTCTCTGAACGGAGATAGTTGACTCAGACAGCCCGCATAGGCCTCCTGGCGGGTTCTTGGATTTAACGAGTAGGTCGCTTGCCTTCCTCCTGTTCCCATACCCCCTGTAATAACGGGAGACTGCCTGATGGGTGCCTGGTCAACTACGTGGGTTGACCAGTCTGGCTCGGAGGCCCAGTCACCCATTAGTGACTAGGCGCTGCAGATGCCCCAGGAGATACCACTAAAAATGCGTGGTGACCAGGCTTCAAAGGCCAGGTCCTCACCGTACGTGATAAAATTTGAAAGTGAAAATATTTTCTTGCAAAGACAAGTCTAGTAAAGTCGAAAAAAGAAATAACATTCTACATAGTCAAAGACTCGATATTAGACCGAGCGATTGCAATAGATATGCTCCTGTCAACATCTAACTGATCTTTTCTTCTTAATAGACTCTAAAAAATAGTAATTTGCAAAAAAAAGTCTTCTCGATTACGTAAGAGTCCTGTAAACTACTTTTGCATAATTTTGAAAAAGACATCTTGTTCTTAAGATTAATATTGCACAAACATACAATAGACTGCTTATCTCGATAGTAGCAAAGATGCTTTCGATAGAAGTGTCGTTTTAAATCGCTATAATTGAAAAATAATTATAGACGCTTCGATATCGACAACTTTTTATTGCTTAGACAAATCCATTTACTAAAATAGCAAATAAGAAGACTAGCATTTCTCAAATATATAGATTCTATAGACTCTTATTGCGTAACTTTTAAAATATATAAGACTTTCAAACGCAAGTTGCTTATAAGTAATATTAAAAAATAAGCAACTCTAATTAGATCGAAATTAATAATATCGATCGAAATAATGCTATAGTAAATACTTATTGTCGAAGACATATTGTTGTTTATGCAAGAACAATATAATATTGTTAAAGCAATATAGATACTAAAAAGATTGATACTAAAGTAAAAATTAATATCGAAGTAATGCATTGAATTTCGAGCATTTTGATTTAATATTAATATTAGGTATATTGTTATTTAACAAGCTTGTCGCAATATTATTCTTTTATATTGGACAAAATTTTCGAGAACGTTGCTTCTAACAATTGCATAGCACGACAAAAATTTTAATAATAAAGATTTGTCAATTTAGATTTTTATTGTATTTGACAAACAATAACAATTTGAAGAAAACTTATACAATACGCGCTTATTTCTTGAAAATATATTTGATCGAAATTAAAGAAAGCTAAACAAGAAAGAGAACAATATTGTTAATAATTATTTGCGCAAGTATATCTTATATCGAATCTATTGCATTGTAGTTAACTTACAATTGTATTTTTAATATATGCTCTTTCTATTTAAGTAGACAATCAATATCTTGCTTAATTTGCTAATATTTATTGTAAATCGATTAATTTTTTGCTCGATAAATAAAATTAAACTTTTTGCAAATCTAATTATAGAGATTTTGCTATTGTTTGTGCAACTTTTAAATGCTTGTATCTTGTTGTAAATTTTGCAATTATTAAAGAAAAAACTTACAAAATTAATACAAATTGATTATATAACTTATTTAATAAAAAGCAACAATTAGATTTTTATGCAATACAATATCTCGATAAGTTGCTTGCGTATTATAAAAAATTATATACAAGAAATAATTGTGTTAAAAGATTATCGAAATAATATAATCGAAAATTAAATTGCGTATTGTTTTGTTCGAATTAAGATTGTCTATTGTATTTAGCAAATTTTTTCTTAGATTTAAGTCGACAAAACTTATTGTTAATAGTATTATTTGTCGCTTGTTAAAGATAGTATATAGTTAGAACTTGCACAAAGTTAATCTTTTTATCTAAGTATTTTACTTATCTATAATAAAGATTATAGAAAAAAGAACTATTAGTCATTTTATTTGTTTCTTAATCTAAAGAATCTAATAAGCAAAAAATAAAAACGTTTAGTATCTTATTGTATTACAAGATTAATTAATAATTTAAATTAGAATATATTTTTAAAATCGAAATTATTCGAGAAATAATATTAAGAAATCGAAAAACTTTATTGTTGTAGACAAGATTTACAATATAAAAGATAACGCAAAATATAAAATTGTTGTTAGAAAATAAAAATATAGATTTTTCTATATAGAAGTTAGTATTTTGTTGTAATTAAAAGTTAACTTTTCTGTACAATCTTTTTTGCTTCTGTTGTAATTTAATTTTTCTTAGACAAAGTTAAAGTATAAAAGCAATCTTATTAGTCTTTTTGTTGCGCAATATAAATAAATTAATATTGTTGTACGTAATATCTAATAGAATCTCGAAACAAAAAATAATAAACGCAATTAACAAAAGAATAATAGCAACGTATAGTCGATAACGTTTGTACAAAAAGAAGTTAATATTAATTACTTAGTAACAACGCAATATTTTCAAGAAGTTTTTAATATTTAACAAAGATTTGTTAATTTTGCTTTTATTTAATCTATATTCTTTTATTAGCAACTTATCGATAAACTAATTTAGTCTTGTTAATACTATTTAGAATTTCTGCATTAATAATAATATATTTTGTAGACTTTTTTTAATATTTGCGAATTAATTTGTCGATTTTTATATTTGATATATACTTAACTAAGCTAATATTAGTACGTAATAACAAAGCTAATTTTTCGAACAATATATTTATTGCACAGTTAATAAAAGAAATTGTTAATTCTTCTTGCAGGAGATTTTTTGAGCATATAATATAAGTTGATATTAATTATCTTGTAGTATTTATTAAGATTTGTTACTCAATATAATTATTTATAAAGCGTAAAAAGAGAAGCATTTTATATACTCTTTTTATAAACTTTTTATTCTTTTTATATATAATCTTGTAAAGTTCTTGTAAAGACTTGTAAATCGACGCTCTTATTTATCTTGTTATATTATCGATTGTAATAATTGTATACAAAAATATAATCTTTTGCAATCGAGAAATAAGTTGTAGAGAAAATTGTTTGCAAGATTTAATATAAGACTTTGCGACAAACTATAGTTAGTTAGAGAGAGATTACAAATAATTACAGTATAAGTTAAGAGAAAAGCAAGAAAGAACATAATCTATAAAAGAGAAATTAGAAAAATAAAAGAAAAGAGAAAAGAAAAAGAATTGCTAATTGTTTTATAATTGTAAGTAAGAAACTCGAACTAACTTTAAAATAAACGTCTCAAAATAGCTTCGAGATACTTAGAAATTCTTTTGAAATCGCAATTCGATATTTTGCTGTACAAAAACTTAGTCAATTATCGAGATTTATCTAATATAAAGAAGCACTTCTTTAGATATAAATAATGCTAATAAAATATAGAGAGATAGCAATAGCACAAAGCTAAAAAACGTTATCTAACAATAGTAGAGCTAGTAATCGCCCGAACTGCGTAAATAAGAAGCAGAAATTCGATACAAAAATTGCTTAAATCGACGTCGAAGTAAATCGAAAACAACTATCTATTTATCCGAATTTAGATTAAGATAATAATATTTTACGCAATTTAGAAAATTAATTAATCTAGATTTATACTATAAAAAGAACTTTAAAAAACAAAAAAACTAAATTCGAAATATATCAAAAAAATTCGAAATTAACAAAAAATAATTTTTACAATTTTTTTTTAAGATTTGCTAGATTTAGCAGGTTCTTCGCAATATATTAACGATTTAATAAAAAAACTAGAAAAACAAATACAAAAATAAGATTAAAAAATAAAATAGAAACAATTTATACAATATTAAATGAATTTTATCGAAAATTTAAAAAATTGTTGTTTTGTTCTCTTTTGTAAATATAAGAATACTAAACAATTTCTATTATAAGATATTAACAACTTTGTAGCATATCTTAAAATTCTAGAAACAAATCTTGATAAACATATTAAATATTAAAGATATAACAATTTTTTGTATTATTTAAGAAAAGATTTTCGAAAAAAAATTAAAAATATAGTTTAAATTTTCGAGACAAGAGATATACTAATTGCGTTAGTATAATATATAAAATATATATTATTTTTAAAATCTAAAATTAAAAACAAACTTTCTAAAAGAAAGTTATTTTTAAAAATTTATAATAATATTAAAAAAAAAATACAATCGAAAACTTAAATAAATTATATTAACAAATAGATTTTGCAACAATTTAACAATAAGAAATTGTTAAAGAAATATAAGCAAACTTTTTTTTATAATTTAAAAAAAGCTAATAATAATATATATAACAAGCGTATCCACTATAATCGCAAAAAAAAAAAAAAATCTCGAAAAAATATTTAAAACTTTTTTAAAAAAAAATTGCAAATAAATATAGCTAAAAGTTTTTAACAAAATTTTGTAACAAACATTTAGAAAATACTTCTATTACAATTTTTTATTAAAAAAGTTTTTAATAATTCGAAAAACTAAATAGATTTGCAATAATTATAATTGCAATTGCAAATTAAAAATATAAAATAAAATTTTTATTTATAGAATTGTTAATATTTGTTAATATTTAGTAGTATAAACAAAAAAAAAATCTTAATAATAGTATTAATATTAATTATATTAATAAACAATTAACAAAATTATAATTTTTTAAGAAAATTTGACATTTTGCAATTAAAGCAAAAGTATTTAGAATTTAGAAAACTTAATTTGTAGAATTCTATATTGCAAAAATCAAAATTTGCAATAATAAAAAACAAAAATATATATCGAAGCAAATTTTCTATATATTTGACAAAATAGTTTACAATATTATTGTTAATTTTCTCTAAATAATAGAGATAAATTTATATATTAATTAATATATACTAATTTAACGCTATTAAGTTACAAAAAATATAATTGTATTAAAATTTTTAGAAAATTTTCTAAAGTTTAATAAATTTATTTTTGTATTTGTTTTAATTTGTTACAATTTTAAAACAAATAAAAAGCGCTAAATATATAATATATTAAAAAAAATGCAAAATATTAAAAACTATAATAATATTTTTGATTCGAAGAATATATCTACTTTTCTTAAATACAAAATTAAGAATTATAATATTAATTTGCTATTTAGAAAAAAGTTGTTATATAAGTTGTTTTATTTTTTTTTTCAAAAAGAAGCTCGATATTCTATAAAATGATTTTTTAAAAAATCTAGTATTAAATAGAATTTGCAAGTTGATTAATTTTATCGATATCTCTATATTATTTGTATTAAGAAATAATAGTAACTTAAAATTATATATCAATTATTACAATCTTAATACAATAACAATTAAAATTAAGTATTTATTTCTTTTATCAAAAAGATACTAGATTGTTTAATAGATATTATATATTTTACTAAACTAAATTTGAAAAATACTTACTATCGAATTTGTGTTTGTTAAAAAAACAAATAAAAGATAATCTTTTAAATACAATATAGTTATTTCGAATACATAATAATATTGTTTAAGCTAGCAAATATCTCAACTACTTTTTAAACTTAAATTAACAAAATATTGCAAAATTTAATTAATTATATTTGTATAATATATCTCGATAATATTTAGTCTATTTTAAGATACAAAAAAGATACTAAAATTATATCTATTAAGTTTTCGAAAAACTATGCTTATACAAGTTGTATATTAAGTTATTTAAATACTTTTTTATAATAATTTCGATTAAATTTTTAAAATTTATTATTAGCAATTATAATATATTAATAGACTTGTATTGTATAGATTTAATTACAATATAATTTTAGTTTATTATTTTTTGCAAACTTTAAATATTTTTTAATTTTGCAAACTTTTGTTAACAATTTATTTAATATTATATAAAAATTACTCGAATTTTAACAAAGTTTTTAAAAAATAATAAACAAAAAAACAAAATATTTTTTTTTGTATTTAACAAAAATATTATAGCAATATTTAGAAAATTAATTATTGTTTTTATGCAAATATCTATATTAATATATTGCAATTTAAAAAATTATGTTTGTATTAAAATTAAAATCTTAAGATTTGTTGTTGTTACTATTTTTTTGTAGCTAATATATTTTATAGACAAAGTTAATTAAACAACTTAATATTTTCATGTAATATTCTATTTAAGAAAAATAATTTTTGCAAAAATACAATACAAACTTTATAATTAGAAGTTGCTTGCTATTGTTACTAATTTTAAACAATAAAGATACTATTTTAAAAGCAATTAATTTAATTATTGTATTAATAGATTATAACAATCTTTGTTACTTTATAAAGATAAAGTTTTTAAATTATTATTAAATATAATAAGTTTTTTTTCTAGCAAAATATAATTTCAAGATTAAGTATTGTATCGAAAAAACAAATTTAGTAAATAAATTATTTTAACAATTAAATTACAAAGACAATACAAATAATTAAAAAACAAGTTAAAACAAGTTAAAAAATATTACAATTGCAACTATTAAAATAACTTTTATATTAACAAAAGATATTATTCGAGCGCAATTGCTATTATATTTTAGCAAGATCGAAGTCTCTAAAATTAAAAAACTTAAACAATAAATTGTTTAGAAAATTCTTCAACAAAATAACTTTAGTTTAAAAAAATATAAATATTGAAACAATAGAAAAGAAAATTGCAAATACAATTTAAAATATTATAATATAGTAGTTGCGCTATAGCAATATTCGAATAGTATATAAAAAAAAGAATTATTTCAAAAGTTTATTCTTTTTATTATTAATTAATATTGAAGAACTTTAGGATAAGAATTCGATAACTTTCAAAATTAAGAAACAATTAATCTCGAAAACTATATACAAAGTCTATATTAAAAGAAGTTAATTAATTAACAAAAAAATAGTAATCTTCTTTTATATAACTCTTGTTTCTAATAAGTTGTTTCTTAAAATTAAATTACTTAAATTGTATCACAATAATCTACTAACAAAATATTTTAAAATTAAGAAAATATAAATATTTATGAAGAAGAAGTTCTATTGATCGAAAATAACAATAGATATTAATATATATATTAAAGAATGTAATATTTGTTAACAAAACAAAATGTTGCGCTATTGCTTTTTATCGACAATTCGGGAAAGCGATCTACTAGACAAAGAATAATAGCTCGATAGACAAAGCAACTAGATAGACAACTAAGCAAGATAAAAAGATACGCAAGTAAACAAGGCAAACATCTATAATAATTGTAAAGATAATTCTCTAAGAACTAAGTTAACAATCAAGTTATACTTGATTATTTGAGCAAACGTTATCGACAAACATTAAACGCTCTCTTGTTATTTAGCAAAAGCATTAAACACAAATCTCGTAATATATGCTTTTCTTAAAAGAAAAAATATTAATGCTCTTGTTATATTGCAAACTCAAACGTTATTTAACTTTTAAATTCAATTATTATTTTGTTTAGACTTCAATAGTCTAATCAATTGTAATAAATTTGTTGTTCTTGTTTGCTTGCGCGTTATATTGTTGAATAATTTCAATTTAATTCTTCTTGATACTTAATTTGTCGTAGAACTTCTTGTTGCGTTAACAATAAATGCTCTTTCTCGCATTTAAGTATGTCTTGTTTATTTTAATTTTTGCAAAGTTGTTCTATAAATTATTTTCGAACAATTCGACAATCTTAACAATCTAAGTTGACTTGTTAACAAATTCGACAATATTTTTAAGAAAAGCATAAATATCGATTACAATAATAAAGTCGATATTAAGAATAGCGTTACAACTATCTTGTATAGCTTAAAAGCGCGTTGTTGTCTTGTTTAAGTTATTTGTTATCTTGCTTAATATTTGTTTAACAATTGTCGCAAATTAAGTTATTTAATAATTAGTAACTAAGATATTTGTAAGTTTAAAAATTGTTCTTTTGCAAATTAATTTATCTTTCGAAATTAATATTTAACGCACAACTAAGTTTGTCTTAATTATCTTAAACTTCTTCGCGTAACATTTTAACAACTTTAAATCTCGCAAAACAAAGAATAAAGCAAAATTAAAGAAGATATCTTTGTTAATTAAGATTTTTAAAATCAATTTGTTTACTTTTATTGTCGAAGCTAGATATTCGCAAGACAACGTTATTGTCTCAAATAAAATTTAATCGATATTTATCTTTTGCGTTTTTCGCGCTTTAATTGAAGTTATATCTTAACGCTTAATTGCTTAACAAAATTCGATTAATATAATTTTCTTGTTAATACTAATTGTCTTAAGATTTTTCTTATAATATAAATTCAAAGATTAATTATCAAATATAACAAAATTTAAGACAAACTTGCAAGTCTTGTAATTTGTAAAAACTTAATTTTTTTTTAAAGACAACAACTTGTTAAGATATATTAATATAATATAAGATATAATATTATATACGAAATTGCTTATTTTAATTGTTTTGTACTTCTTTTGCGAATCGATAATTTAGACTAATTGTCAATTCGATATTCGATCTTAATTTTGGAATCGAATTGAATTGACGATTCAACTTTAGAAATCGAATCGAAAATCAACTCGATTTCAACTATTTTGAAATCGAATCGAATCGAATCGAGTTGATTTTCGATTCCAATATTAGGAATCGAATTGAATCGTCAAGAATGTCAAGAATACTAAAAATAGTATAAATTAAGTTTAAGTTTAAATTTAGATTTTTTATTAATTACTAGGTAATGCTTAGTAGTAATGCATTTATAAAAAGAAAGTTCTAATATATTTATTAATTAATTTAAATAGATTAATTATTTCTATTAAATTATTAATTAATTGTTACTAAAAATAATAAAATTTACTAAAAATAATAGTCTTGACGATTCGATTCGATTTTTCGATTCAACTTTAGAAATCGAATCAATGCGATTAGTTTACAATAATTTAAGTAAATTAAACGTCAACATTATCTTGCAAGATATATCTCTTCTTAAAAACATTAATAATACTTATAGATACAAAGATAAATTTTAGAGACTCGCGTAATATACGAATATTGTTAGTTTTATTAAAAGTTGCGAGTTATAGAGCAAAACAATCTTATATTATAATATTGACGCGAATAACACAACTTATATTGTAATTAATAAAACACGTATAACTTATTAAATAAATAAGATAATTGTCGATTTCTATCTTTTCTTTAAATTAAAATAGAGCAATATTGTTCTCGATTATCTTCGCGCTTAAAATTAGTGTGATCGTTGAGTCGAATTTCAATTCGATCGAGTTAATTCGCTCAATTCTAATTCTAAGATCAGGCAAATTTCCTAGTTTAATAGAGTGAGGCGAGTGAAGAATGCGCGTCGAGTGTTTAATTCGACTCACTCGATTACGTGACGTCACGTAACGCGCTAACCATATGCGATTAGCGTAAACCTTGCGCTAGCTCATTCGAATTAGCACATAGATAAGATAAGATAAGATAAGCGAATGCTAACACGACGAATTTAGCTTGAGTTCTTGACATTGACTTGACGAAACTCGATTCTAAAATTGAATTCGCGCCTTAATTCTAGCCCAATTCTACGAAACTTAAGAGAATGAGTTGAATTAAAAAAAAAGTGTTCGACTTAACTCAACGATCACACTACTTAAAATCTCGAAATCAAGAATTAAATAAACAAGAAATACGTTATTGTCTTTGCGAAGCATAAATATAATATAATAGCTATTAAGTATAAATATCTCGCGAATAAGTTGTTCGACATTTATTATAGTATGTTTCTAGAGAGAATCGCGTTTGAGTTCGATATCTATTTAATTTAATTTGTTGTTATCTAATGTAACTTAATTATTATTATCTTACTAACTTAGCGTTTTCGCGAGATTATCTTTGATTGTCTAATTTGCAACTTTGCGTTCGCGAGCTTTTGCGATATTTTAACTAAGATAAGAACTCTTATTTTTTTTATCAAAGGTTATATTAATTACTTGTTAAATAATAACAATAAATAAGCAATCTTGCAATGCAATAATAAAAATAAAAATATTATTGTCGATAATATAAAGATAATAGCTAACAATAGTAAGCAAGAATACGTATTAACAAGATTAAAAATAATAAGCTTTAATAATATTGTTAACATTAATATTAATTGTGCTAGTGTTCTAGTAAATCGCGTCTTGTAACTAAAACTTATAAAGCATTTATTGTAAATAAACAATAAATTATAATTATTTAACATTACGTCTAGACAAGTAGTTTATAGTTATCAATTCTTGAACGTTAACAACAATAATATCAAGATATTGTTTCGATGTTGTTGTCTTTCTTGCTATTTGTAATAATCTTAATCTTAGACAATTTGTCTTTTTTTTTAGATATAAGCGCGTTTTTTGTTGTCTTAGACAATTGATTGCGTTTCTTTAACAATAATACAAGAACAATAATATCTACTAGAAGTATCAAGACATTTATTTCAAATATTGTAATAATTGTTTCAAGATATCTTATAATAGAGAGAATAAACATTTCGTGCTTTGTTTTGTAATTGCTAACAAGATTCGCAAAATTGTTTAATAAATTTTTATTATATTATTAATCTTACTTAGTATTATAACTCTTTTATCGAACAAGATATTTTCAAATAAAACAATTTCGTTTATATTAACAAATGCAATATTCGATAAAAGCTTTAATCTTATAAAAATGCTATTCAATATTTAATTTAACAACAATTTTCGAATAATTTAACTTTGAACAATTGTATAAATTTTAATTGTCTAGCGTTAACTTAAAGTAAGCAATAAATATAATTAAATAAATTTTTCAATTTGTTAAAAAATTTAATTTGTACGTTAAATTGTCTTTTTGTTCGAGAATCTTAAGAAACTCGATGCAATAAATCGACAACTTAAATAATTTAACAAATAACAAGAAGTAACTCTTGTGAAGATAAAGATACATTATATTGTTTATCGAAAACTCGATAGATTTGTAATGTTTATTATATATTGTTTTAACTATTATATTAGTTTATGCAATTGTCGCTTTTGTTTCGAAGACGTTAATAATCTTCTTTTGCAATTAATTTGTCTAAAAATTGTTAAATTTAAGAAAAAACAAGAAATTACACATTTTAAAGTTTATAATTATCTTATTTAATAATAGTTCAATAGACGCATTAAACAAATTATTGAGACAAGCGCAAAGTGCAAGCAAAAGAAATATTCAATCTAGATTAGAATTATTGATCGCTATATATCGCAAGACTATCTTAACTATCTAGTTTATTCGTTTACTTTCTTTATCTATTTATAAATAATATACTATTAAGATTAGAAACTAAACTTCTAGCTTCTAAAATATAATTGTTTAAAATTTAAATATAAATTTGCAATCTTTATTGTGCACAAACGCTCTTAAGACTTCTTAATTAACAAAATTGTTAAAAAGAATACTTGCTTATTTTGTTGCAATATAAATTGTTTTATTGTTTAAGACAATTATTTTTTTGAAAAATTTGCAAATTGTTATTAAGATAATATCGAAGTTCTAATATAACAACAATCTTAAGACAAAATCGATATATATAATATAAAAAAACACAAGAGAATTTAAAATTAAATTAAAACTTTTATACAATTGATGTTGTTTAATTTAACAAAGATTATATTCTTAACAATAAGCAATATATCGATGCAATTAAGAGACAAGCTTGTAAAAATAAAAGTTGATAATTATTGTCTTGTAAATGCGAATAAAGCTAGCATAACTATTTATATTGTGCGTCTAATAAAAGATTTTTGTCTTAAATTTCTTAAGTAAGCACAATTTTTTGCAATTTGCATAGTCTATAAAGTAAAGTAAATTATCTTTTTCAAAAAATTAAACGTTAAAAGACATAAATAACTTTTGAATCATTGTTAGAATTTCTATTTACTTAATAAATTTGACGTATATCTCGAGAAGTCTTTTCTTAAAGATTTTACTTATTTAAATAAAATATAAATAAAATAAGATTGCTTTGTTAATTGTATCTTAATCGATTAAATTTAACTTCTTTTTAAAAGTTTGTTGTATTAACTTAGTTACAATCTTTATATTTGTTGCAAAGTTATCTATCTTATCTAAGATTAATAACTTGTTCTTGTTATATTTATTTTCAAGTACAAAAAGTTTAAACAATATATTCGAAATTGTATATAATCTTTTTGCACAATAACGTATATTTAGTAAAAATTGTAAAAAATATTGCAAAGCACGTACGAGACAAAGATTAAGCTTGTTAATTAATAAGAAATACAATATAATTTGTTTAACAATGCTTATTGTAATTAAGTAATTAATATAAATTATAATAAATCTCTTGATTGCATCTATTAAATATTTGATTTTTTTGTATTATTTATACAAGACAAGTTACTTTTATTTTAATTAATTAATAATTTATCTTGACAAAGCTTAAGATTTTGAACAAAAATAAAATATATTAAATATTGTCTTATTTAAAGTTGTCGCTAATTAAATTGTCTTTAATATAATATATCTCGATATTAAATTCGCGTTTTTTGAAGATGTTTAAATCTATATACAATTGACAATTGTTATTGAAATAAATCAAGAAGTTCGAAGTTATCAAGAATCGTTATAACTAATAGAAGAATTAAAGAAGAATAAACAAGTATTTAATATACGTGTTTCTTGAATATATCTTTCGCTTTTGCTCGTTAGCAATAGAGAATTTCTTTAGAAAACAAGTTTTTTCTTGTTGTAAAACGTTAACTTGCTAGACGTACTAGACAATCTTGTTTCTTTAATAATTGACAAGATTAAAATAGATCTTAAGCGTCTTCAAATTCTTAAAAAATTTGTTATTTTAATAACAATAATACGCTTCTTAATAATAAACAAGTTAAAGACGTCTACTTTTTACTTTAACAAAATAATACTAGAATAATTAAGATAGATCTTTTTAAAACTAAACATAACATTTAGCAAGACTAGTTTGTCGAACAACTAAATAAGATAAGCTAAATATATGTCGAACAATTAAGAAAAGACAACAATATTGTCAATATAAATACAATAGAAGTTTCTAAATTAACAAAGTTCTTTGTTTATTATTTGTTAAATATAAATAAACGAATTTTTGAATTTTATAGTAACGATATTAAGTTGTTTCTTGTTTCGATAAGTAATAAAGAAGAACTTATGTTTGTCTTTAAACGCAATCAAGAATTGCAAGAAGAAAGTTAACTTATTTATTAAACTTATATACTCATAATTACAAATTTAAATTATAATATTTATTTAAACAAATATTAAATGCTTATTTATAATAATCAATTTATTTAATTTGCGAATATTAATTATTACTCGATGCTTTCGAGTTTCGTTTAACAAGATTTATCAAATTACAAAGACAAAAAATTTGAATAACAAAAACTTAATTAATTATATTATCTTGTTTTAAATATGCAATTTGTCGAATTCTTTATTAACTATCTTGCGATTGCGTTCTCTTAAGAAATAAATCTTATATTTTATCTTCGACATTAATATAGAATTTTAGTCGCTATTTAATAAAACTGACATTTAATCTTTCTTAACAAGATGAATTATTTTGTTAATATTCTTTTATAAGATATACAATTGTTTGACAAGATGCTAAAGCGTAATAATTTCGTCTAAACTATTGTAAACATAAACATTATTAACTAGATTTGCTTAATAATTATTATTAGATATATTAATCTTAATATCTTCTTTAGTTGTTTAGCTCTCTTTGTCAAAACTAATTTAATAACAACTTTGCTTTTTAAATTCTAACAAGTAATTTAACATTGCATGTTGCAAGATGCAAAGAAATATAAGACAATTATTACAAATATATACAAAAGACATTTCTTTATTTGCGACATAACAATAAATATCAAGCAAAATCGATTTAAAGAAATAGTTCTTGTTAAGTAAAATCTCGTCTCGTATTATTATTAAAATTTCGAAAACAAAATAAGTGATAATTATAAGACTTCTTTCGATTTTAATAACTTGTTTTACTTAAATATTGTTTTTTAACTAGTGTGATCGTTGAATCGAGTCGTACACTTTTTTCTTAATTCGATTTATTTTTTTGAGTCTTGTAGAATTGAGTTAAAATCAAGACGCGAATTCGACTTTAAAATCAAGTTTCGTCGAATTAATGTTAAAAATTTAAGCTAACTTTGTCGCGTTAGCATTCGCTTATCTTATCTTATCTTATCTATGAGTTAATTCAATTGAGCTAGCGCAAAATTCACGTTAGTCGCATATGATTAGCGCGTCACGTGACGTCACGTGATCGAGCGAGTTAAGTTGAGCGTTCGACGCGCCTTATGCGTTCGATTCACTCGATTGGGCTAGAACTTTTGCTCGATCCTAGAATTAGGATTGGGCGAGTCAACTCATTTGAATTGAAATTCAACCCATCGATCACGCTATTTTTGACTTTATCTTTAACTTTGTCTTCAAATTTCAACAACTTTTAATAATAAGTTTTCGTCTATTTGCGTCAACAATTATATATTCGAAGTTAATAATATTTGTCTTAAGCAACAACTTTGTTTTAGATTTTTTATAATATAAACTTCTTGACAAAAGTAAGCAACAACTATTTTGTTATCTATTTTGTCTTAAAGATATATTGAAAATTAAAAATATTTGTTGATAAAATATTTATTATTCTTAATGTTGCACACAAATACAATAACGCTAGATTGTTTCGTAAGACGTTTTAATTTCAAGTTATTAAGAAAGTTGTTGTTAATTAATAATATAATGCACTTCCTATTAACGCAAACAATACACAAGATATCTTCTTATAAAAATATTATTTAATATATCGCATAGTATTAACGTCTAAAAGCTAATTTATTTTAATATAATAATAAAGCGTTTAACTTAATTAACTCTAAGCTCGTAAAATCTATCTTAACAAGAAAAAATTCGACATAAAATGTCTTAGTAAATTTTCGACAATATATCTTGTTATATTTGTCTTTAATATGCTAAAAAAGCTTGTTTTTTAATAAAAAAATTAAGACACAACTTTTGCACTTAAAAAATTAAGAAAAAAATATTGACGTCAACTTAATATGTATTGCATTTATCTAGTAAGTCGCTTTCTATAACAAGTTAATTATATAAATAATTACTAATATTTTCTTCTTAATATAATATATTTCTTTCGATTAATTATTAGCAATATAATATATTGTTACAACAAGAACTTAATAAATTGTCATTTGCTTGTAGTTGTTCTAATAATTATTGCAATAATCTATGCAATATTTATTTTAATAATTGTTTCGATAATTGTTTCGATCTTGTTGTGCGTTGTTCTATTTGTCTCTTATCTTCTAATCTTAATAGTAAGAATTCTTGCTTTAATTATTTGCGAAAGAATTTGTTATTATTGTAATTGCAAGTCTTGCGAAAGACTTTAATATCTAAAATTGTGTTGACGTCTATTATATTAATTGACGAAATTGCTTGTTAAAATCTTGCAGGTCTTGCATAAATTGTTTGAAATATTTGTAGTTTGCAAATTGTTATTAAGAGAAATACGCGTAATCGAATTGCTAATAAAAGAATATACAAAAAAGATAAATTAAGCGAGATATATATAATGCGAATTAATAAACAATCTGTTCTTTTAATTGTTTATTTAATTAATTCGAATTTTGCTAGTTAAAGCAATAAGTAAGTATTGTCTTTTATATTTCGCGCTTTGCGTCAAGTTTCTTAATAAAGTTCTAAAATAATATATAAGCAATAAATATATTAACAATAAAACGCAATTTTATTTCGAGCTAATTTCATATTTAAGTTAATTGCTTCTAGATTTCTTCGATGCTTGTTAATTGTATATAAAGAATAATATTTTGCAAATATTTTATAATCTCTTGTTCGTCTTTAATATCTTTAATAATAAAGATTTCTAATATTAATTTGTTAAACGTTTTGCTAATTCTTATCTTAAAGCGATTTTGCAATTTATCGATAAAGTTCAAAAAGAAATTCGAAACGCTTAATATTTAAAGTTGTTTATTTTTGTAAGATATTATATTATAACAAAGTTACAAAGACAAAGAAAGAGATTGTTTCGAATAACAACTTTGTTAACAACTAGACTAATCGCGTCGAGTTGAGTCATCGAGTTCGAGCCAGGTTCCTAGCTCGCCAAGACCCAATTTGGGTCAAAAATCTTAACTCGAGTATTCGAGTCGAATCAAAGGGTAGATATGAAGTACTTAGCGTATAACTCGACTCGACTCGCTAAGACTCGAAAAATTTAAATTATTTTTAAAAAAGTGCATTAATTAACTTAATCAAATTAATTAATTTAATTAATTTGTTTATAATATTATATAGTAATGTATTTAAATAATGCATTTGTACGTTATTTGTGCGTTATTATTTTTAAACTATTTTTAGTAATTCAAATAATGCGAATTTTTTTTAAAATAGAAAATCTTGGCATTTTGACGTCATTTTCGATTGCTTGGCGAGTCGATTGAACCAAGTCAAGAAATCGTTGACCCAAGTCGATTTCGAGTTGAATCAAGAGATTGATATCGAGTATCTAGGTTGAGCTAGAATGTTGATACCAAAACCCAACTCGATGATCAATCTATTAACAACGTATACGTAATTATTTATACGTTCGACAAAAATAAAGACTTCTCTATATATTGTTTTCTTATAAGCAAAAATAATATTATCTAGCTTATAGCTATCTAGAGCGTCTAAATAAAAGAAGTCTAAATTAAACGTCTTAAATTAATTAAAAGATATATCTATATCTTTTTGTAAAAACTTATTAAAGTATCTAAAAGTGCGACAAAAATTAATTTATTTATTTCGAAACAAATATTATATTTGTTTTACAAGAGAGCGTTAATCTTCTTTAAGCAATATAGCTTGCAATTAATCTAGATTAAAAATTATAAAAAATAAAGTTTGTTTAAAAGCTTCAAAGTTAAGTTGCGAAATCGAAGCTTATTCAAAGATTGCAAAATTGAATTGCAAAAACAAAGTCTATTTAAAAGTTATTAAATTAACTTGAGCGTTAAAAGATTATCGAACAAGTTCTTGCTATTGTTGCGAGTCTATATTATTAAATATAGTTATGCTCGATTAAGTTAATAAAGAGTAAGTAGACTAGATATTCGATTGCGAGATATTAAGTTCAATATCTTGTTGTTAATTATACTAAACATATTGTTTAACGTTAAATAAGTTAAAAGACTATAAATTGTACAATTGCGCAATAAAGTTAAGTTAATCAAACTATTGTCGATTACTTTGGAAAGAATTGTTAAAGCATAAATTTATTATCTTGAATTTATTGTTTATCTCGAAACTCGTTCGATCAATTTTAGATCAACAACAACAATTTATGCTATTTTTCTTAAAAGAGAAAGCTCGCTCTCGACAATATAGATTGTCAATGTTCGCTAATATATTTTTGCGCGATTTATTGTTGTTTAATTCGTCAATCTTATTGTTTTTTAATTTGTCGAAAGAATTAATTATTAATTGTTTAATTAAGAATGCAAATAAAATAGAAAATATAAGTAAAGAGACGAAACTCGAGATACTTAAAGACGCAAGTCTATTTCGTTAAATAACAAGAACTTTGTCGAAATGCTTTAAAACAATTATCGAATTAAAAGATTCTAGATCTAAAATTTTATTAAAATAAACGTTCAAATTCTTTTGCTTAATTTACTTGTTTTAATGTTTAAATAATTGTTTTACTAACAACTCTAATAATATTTTCGAGATAATGTTGTCTAATGTAAAAAACAACAATGTCTTTAAAGTAACAATGTTAATTGCAATAAATTGTAATGTTTTCAAAATTTAATAATCAAGAACAATAGACAATAATATTTTTATCGAAGACTTATTGTAAGCTATAACAAATAATAGTTTCTTTGTCGAAACTTTGTTGTCAATCGTATTAAATAAAATTATCTATTGCGTTCTTTCGAACTTATTAATTGCATATTTAAGTAAAGTCTTGTCGATTGCTTATTTAATTAGTTAAATTTATTTGTTTTTACTAGATTAAGCAAACTAAATAAAACAACAAGTTCTATTTATTGATTCGAGTAAAGATAAACAAGACAAAAGTTTAAAGAACTTCTCGACTCTTGATCTAGTTAACTTACTAATGCAAGAAATGTATATATATATATTTTTTTTTATACTTGATTCAATATTCCTAAGAATCTATGCGAGATTTATATACTATTGCGATTTTTGAATCTAATTAATTACAAATAGACGAGCAATATTAGCGTCTACTTATCTAATTATAATTGACTAGAATTTGCGATCGCAATTTCGCTCGTAATACTTTGTCATAATAACATCGCATTTTTGTTTTCTATATTGTAATATTCGTAATACGAGAAAATTCTTTAAACAAAAACTCTATAAATTTAAGAGAAATTCGAACATTATTAACAATGTTATTGTCTAAAATTATTTTAGTAAATTAGTAAATAAAATTATTTGTATTATTACAATAATAGATCTTGCTTCGTCTAGTAATTGTCTCAAATTTGTAATATTAATCTTTTGTTGCATTTAATTTTTTTTTGTTATGTCAAATATATTAGAAGAACGTGTTTGACAATTATACGTTCTTAATCGCATTCGCATGCGCTTATTGTAATATTAAAAACGCAATGTTTGTATAAAAATTGATTGAAGTCGATTTTGCTCGTTCTTAATTAAACAAGAAATAAATTGTGTAATTTAAGATAATCGAAATGCAATTACATATATTTATGCGTAATCTTTAATACAATCTTGCGATATTTTATATTATTCTTGTTTCTTAATTATTTTCGTTGTTATTCTTTTTAAATCTTGTCTTAAATAAGTGCTTTTTTAATAGCAAGTTTGTTCGTTATTTGATTAATAAAGAGAAGAAGTTGTTTGTGCGTCTTGTTAACAATTTTGTTCGCAATCTTATTATTTCTTATGTTTTTGTATTTCGATATTTAATGTATTTTTAATATTGTCTTGCAACGTCGAATTATCTCGCACGTGTTTTGTATATATCTTAATTGCATTTAATAAATATTAATTTTATCTCTCTTATAAACTTAATTAAAACTTAATTGTCTAAGTATATTTTATAGATTTGTTCTTTTAAATTAGTAATAATCTTACAATACTTTGTTAATTTCTTTGTTACTCTTATAAGTTTTTCGAATTTGTCGTAATAAATTAATATTACGTCGACGTTTTCGAGACGCTTTTTAATACTTTAATTTGCTTTAATTAAGATTGCAATAACGTTCTTGTTGCGTTCGTTCTTATTAAAATAGACTTATTAATATAAGTTTGAGCAATTTGCGTTATATTTTTTTTTGACAATTTTCTTATTATAAACAATAATTATTCTAGAAGATTTTACTTACAAGATCGCAATATATAATTGCTATTGCGAAATTGTTGTTAATTTTAACGTTGTTTGTATTTATTTTTTCTTAAATTACAAAAATGTTATTTTTAATTTTAACTTTTGTTCTCTTTTCGATATTAGATTGTTGCGTATATATAATATTGTTATATTAATAATTTTTTCGAGTTCTTGTGCGTTTATAATAGTTATTAATTTTTATATTAGCTTCTCTAGATAAATATTAATAAAAAGCACGTTAATCTCGATTTATAAGACTTTTGTAAAAGTTGTTTTATAAATATTGATAATGCGACTAGGCATTTGTTCTTGTATAAATTATAACTTTGTAACAATTTCTTTTCTTGCGTTCTTAATAGTAAACAAGATATATTACGTAACAATATGATATATTATTACGAGCTTCTTTATTGCAATTTATTTGCGTTTTTCGATTTTAATAAATATGTCAAAAATTAAACTCTCTATTATCGAGATCTTTTTATATTTGATAATTAGCTTTGTCTTTACTTGTTGCAAATAAGCTTTTTATTTAAGTTTTAAGTTAACTTAAATTTCTAGTACTCTAATATCGAATTTAACAATTACTTTGCGTCTTGTCAATATTATGTCAATATTTATTTTGAATTTCTTTGAAGTGCGTAAAAAGTAAGTTAGTTTGTATTTCTTTTTCGCGAATTTAAAGTTATAAGTGCGTATTTATTGCTCGCATTTATTATATATTTAAGTTAGTACTTTGCAATTACATTTAATCGACTTTTTATATATTAATATATTAAGGTTGTTTACAAAGTTTGTAACACTAACTCGCAATTTAATGTTGTTGCATTGTTTCAAGAGATTTGCGTTATAAAACAAGTATAATATCGAGAATAAAAAAAATCTACAATTGTTATTAATTTGTTTTATTAGAGTAAATTGACTTTTTATTAATTTGTTAAAGCGCCTTTTCTTGATTAATTGTTAAATAATGTTCTTTTTTGTTGTTACGAAAGTATTTTGTATATAATTCGCTTATGTCGAGCAACTTATTGTTGCTTCTATTATCTTTTACTTTGTTCTCTTGTTCGTAATTTAAATATACAAAATTGCACTTCTTAATATTATAGAAATTAAAATTGTTGCTCTATTTGCTTTTGTTGTCTTAACAATATAATATAAAAGTTTTATTTTTGTTGTCTTCTTAATTCGTATTTTCTCTTTTTATTTTTTAGAATATTTAAGATCGAATATCTTGTAAGTTTTCTTGCAAATATTATATTTTTACTTGAAAATTTTTTTTTAATAAGAATATTAATTGAAGCAATAATTTTGCGCACAATATGCGCATTGTTGTTTATTCTTGCATTTATATATAAGATATTTATACTCTTAATATTTTATATATTGTTTTGTTTTATATTCTCTATTATAATATTTTGCAATCTTTATATTCGACTTGTGAATTACGCTCAATTATATTAGTTTATTTGTTGTCTTCGCGTAATTTACTTATATTACAATCGAGACGTATTTTTTCTCTATTGCTTTCTCTTGTAAATTAAATTATCTTTTTAATCTTTAAACTCTAATATATTATCTTGCATAATTTGTTTATTATTTTTGCTCTCTTCTTCTTTATATTTTTCGATATACTTTTGATCTTAATATTATGCATTATTATTTTTGCACGCTTTCGATATATAATTGTTATTATTAATATCTCTTTAATTCAAAAATTGTTCGATTTTAATATTATTTTATTACGCTTATTTAGTGTAATTGATAGATTGAGTCGAACACTTTTTTTTTAATTCAATCTATTCTCTTAAGTCTCGTAGAATTGAATTAGAGTCAAGGCGCAACTCTAATCTTAGGGTCGAGTTTCGTCGAGTCAATGTCAAGAATTTAAGTTAACTTCGTCGCGTTAGCATTCGCTTATCTTATCTTATCTTATCTTATCTTATCTTATCTTATCTTATCTTATCTTATCTATGCACTAACTCGAAGAGGCTAGCGTAGGATTCACGTTAACTATATATAATTAGCGCGTTACGTAACGTCACGTAATTGAATAGATCGAGTTAAACATTCGACGCACATTCTTCGCTCGCTTCATCTTGTTGGGCTAGGGAATTTGCCTAATTCTAGAGTTAAGGTTGGGCGAGTTAATTCGATCGAGTTGAAACTCGACTCGACGATTACACTACTCTTGTTGCTTATTCGAAAGACAATTATTTTCTTAAAGCGTCTTATTCTTTGTATATTTTTTCGCGCTATTAGTGTCTCGACAATATCGAGATTACGCGTTAATATTATTATCTTTGTAATACTTATTTTGTAAACTTTTTTATCTCTTGTTTCTCTTTAATTTACGTTATTAACTTTATTTTTTTAATTAATTGTCGTATTAAGAATATTTGTTTAACGCTTTCTTAATTACTTATTTGCTTTGTCGATAATAAATCTTTCGTTATTGTTGTTTATGTGCTTGTTGTTTGCATATCTTTTTTTATCTCTTCGACTCTTTTTATTCAATTAATTATTCTTTTTAGTCTCTTTAGTATTAAGATCAAGTCGACTCGCTCGTTTTTCGCGAGGATTTTGCTAAGATGTTGCGTTAATTTCTCGATTAAAAAACTTTATTTTGTCAACTTTGTTATCGAGATTATTTTGAACGCGTTTCTCTTCCTAGATTTATAGAGTTTCTTGATATTTATTATTTTTGTTTTTATGTTTGTCGCAATTTGTATTAATTTGCGTTAAGACACACTAAGTGTGTCTCGATTACTTGTCGACGTCGCGTCGATTACGTTTATTTGATTTTAACAATTGAGATAAATTGTGAGCGTTATTGCTAGTAAGATCTTCTCTCTTATCTCTTCTCATATAATAAAATACTATAATATCGATTTTTTCAAGAGCAATCAAAAAGAACTATTATCCAAGAAATATATTAATATTCAATAATGCAAAATTACAAGATTTGATAAGTAAGAACAAAAAGAACGAGATTAGTTAATTTAATTGAGAAAGATATCTTAATATAATTAGACAAACACTTGCGAAAGACAAGCTTGTTAAATCTAGTGCAATAATTCAATATCTAATCATTGCGAAAGATAAACGAATGCTAGCTCTAATGCAATAACTTAATATTTAATAATTGCAAAACGCAAACAAATGTCGACTCTAATATAATAACTTAATGTCTAGTAATAAATGCGAGACTAAGTAAGAGAATCGACAATTAATGTTGTTCGTCTAAATCAAACGAGCAATTGACTCGAATCGTACGTTGAAGCTATTATTTGCTAGACAAAGAATAGCAACTAGATAGACAAAGCAACTAGATAGACAACTAAACAAGATAAAAAGATACGCAAGTAAACAAGGCAAATATCTATAATAATTGTAAAGATAATTCTCTAAGAAGTAAGTTAACAATCAAGTTATACTTGATTGTCTAAGAGCAAACCTCATCGACAGGCGCCAAACGTTCTCTTGTTATTTGGCAAGAGCATTAGACACAAATCTTGTAACACGACCCCTGTAACACAATGACTCCACTAAGTCGATATCGACCCGAGAGAGTCTCGTGACACCTCGCGCTAGCTTATTAGGATAATTTAAATTGTTTGTTTAAATTTAGATTGCTTTGTAATTAATGTGAAATTTTTAGCCTAATCGGGTTAGTATTACGTACAGAATTAATATTTGAAAACGGAAAAGATTCTAAAAAAAATTGTTTTCAAATATTAATTCTATACGTAATACTAACCCGATTAGGCTAAAAATCTCAAATTAATTACAAAACATTTTAAATTCTTCCAATAGGCTAGCGCTAGATGTCACGAGACTCTCTCGGGTCGATGTCAATTCAATAAAGTTATTGTATTACAGAAACCGCTTCCCCGAATTGTCGATGCTTATAGTAAATTAATATTGTTTTCAATTTTTAGTCGATTTTGAACAAAAATTTCTATAAATTTTATAATTAAGTTATTTGCTAGTTGCTACAAAAACAACATCTATAATACAATTTTAGTAGTTGTCGATTACTATTCTAAAATATTATTATATATATTTGCAAAGTCTATATAGATTGTAGAAAATTTAGCAAATATATTATTTAAAAAGATACTATTTGTATATTTTAAAATTTATAGAATTGTTTTTAACTAAGAATTCCTCTTTATTAGTAACTATTAATTAACAATATATTATTGTATTTATATTAAGCGAAAGCTAAATACAACTTTCTACTTTTAAATTAATAAATAAATTGAATAATAAAATTAAATATTAAAATACTATTTGCAATGCTATTGCAATTATAAGTAGAATAATTAAAATTTGTTATTAGTACTTGTTCAATATATATGCAATAGCGTATTATATATATCTATCGAAACATTACTATTTAAATTAATATTTAATATTGTTGTTAACTTTCGATTTAATTAAAACAATAAAAATTGTTTTAATATTTTTGTAATTCGAAAACAAATTTTGTTTTTATAAAATAAATAAAATTATTTTGTAAATTATTTTTTAATTATATAGCAAACACAAGTTTGCAATTACAATAAAAAAATTGTTTCGAAATATTATTAAATAAATAATAAAATTATATTTTTTACAAAAAAAATTTTAGATATTTATTTTAAAAAAAACTATTCTACAAATTTACAAATTTGTTTAAAATTAAAAATATTATTAAAAAGTAAATATATTGTTTGTATCTTTCTAAAAAGTATTAAATTTATTTTGTTTTTTATATTTTATTGTTGAAATTACATTATCGAAATACAAATATAATTGTCTCGAAGAATATAATATTTGTTAACAAAAACAAAATATAAAAGATTAAAAATATTTTTCGATATCAAATCGAGATATAGAAAATTATAATATCTAATTTAATAAAAAGAATTTCTACTATATAAAAACAGTTAAATTCTTAAAAACTAGTTAGTATATATATAGCAAAAGCTAAAAAAGTATTACATAAAAGATTTTTCTAATATATTAATATTAAAAATAAGATAATTAAGACTTTGTATTTGCAAAAGAGATTTTAACAAAAATAAATAATATTTAGAAACAATACTTAGTTACGCAATTAAAGCAAAGATATATTGCAGATAATATATATAAATTAAAATAAAAAATTTCTAATAATTTTGCAATATTGAAAAACTATAGAAATATTATATAAAATATATTTAAATATAATTGTTTTTGTTATTTCTACTTTGTTAATAAAAATCTTTATATATTATTATTTAATGCAAGTTTAAAGACTATATTGTTCTCAATTAAATATTTTTTTCTTTTTTTTTTATCTATTTTATTGCTTTTAGCTATATATTTTCTTTATTATTGTTCAAAATATATATATAGATGCAACAAAAATAAAGCGTACAACTAAGTTAAAAATAATTATCTAAATTCGAATTAATTTGATTTAATAGTTTTAAGAAGTTATATATCTTAGAGTCTTAAAATATTAATATGCAATTTAATAAATATATATGTATTAGTATTGCAAAGTTATTAATATAATAATAAGATTATTTGACTTTCGATACTTTAGCAATTGCATTTTATAATTTTAGAAGTTATATATTATAGATTTTGCAATTGTTGTTATATAGTTTGTATTGCATAATATTTTAAGTTATATAAATTGTAAAAACAATCTATAATATATAAAAGAAGTTTTTGTCTAAATATTTATATCGCTTTTTTCTATAGAAATCTAATTAAGAAAATTTTAGAAACAAAACAAAAAGTGTTGTTCTTTATAGATTTTTCGAATTATACAAAATTTATAACTTTCTATTAAATAAAAATGCGTCTACAATAGTCGAATCGATAAATTTATTGTTTTTGTTAAATTTTTCTAAGAAAAAAGTGTCGAGATCTGCGCAATAACGTATTATATTTAATATTTTCTACTAAACTTTGTATAAACATTGCAAACTTATATTAATATAAGTTAGCAATTTTTTTTAAATTAAACGCAAAATCGATTTGTTATATCTAATTTATATATATATAGATTGTAAATAAAGTCGAATTTGCAAAATAAACTTGTCTTAATTAACTTTAATATTATTGTTATCGAAAATATATATATTAAACTTTAGTAAAATATTAATCTACTTAACAAAGTGTTAAGATATCGAAATATACTAAAACGTAAATTAAAAAATATATTAACAAAAAAGAATTTATAGATTTGCGCTTTTTAGCGCAATAGTTGTATCGATAATTTTTTGTCTTAATATACTACAAATATAAGCAAATAAAATTAAATAAATAAATAAATACAAAAGCTTATACTTGCTAGTTTAAGCGCAAGAAGGAAAAGAATGCAACATTATATCCGAAATAAAATACTATAGCTATTAGCTACTCTAACGTAGTATTATTAAAACAAATATATATAATATATTTATATCAATAGAGTTACAACAACAATCTATAAAGTGTTAACAAATCTAAAAATTATTCTTAATTATCTACAAATAACGTAAAAATAACTAAGAATACTTACTAGTATTATAAGTACTACGCGTATAGCTATTGTTAGCAATATAAGCAACAAAATAAGTATTGCAAATATCTATTACTTTACTATACAAATTTAATATATATAAAAAAGATAAAAGTAATAATTTGTAAATAAATATTATTAGCGCGTCAATTACGCTAATTCAATTGAATCGAACAAAGAAATTCGAGATAATTTATTAAAACAATAAATTGTAATTAAAATCAAGATTTATTAAGCTTAAATATTGTATATTGTCGCATTGCTATATAACAAACAAAGCGAAAATAAAGCGCAAATACAATTTATTAATAAATTGCACAATAGAAGATAGTATTCTTAATAGAATAAATCTTTTTATTTATCAATATAAAATTAATTTACAACAAAAGTTTTGTAAAGAGCAACTAAGATATGTTTCAATAGCATACAAGAGAAACTAAAATTGCTACTTAATTTCTTTTTTTCAAATATTAAAAAAAATAAAGAAACAAGTAAAGAGAAAGACTTTTATAAATACAATAACGCAATTTTAATATAGTAAATATATATTTACTAGAAAGAGTAATATTTATAAAAGAGATTTTTTTACAATTTCAACTCTCTTCTTCTTCTATATAACAATAGATAGTAATTATTGTTATTGTATATTTTTAAATTATTATTTGTTGTGCATAAAACAACAATCGAAATATAGTATATATTAATTCGACAATATAAAAGCGACAATTGTGTGTTATTTTAACAATATATATTACTTTATTTTGAAAATCAAAATATAGAAGAGAGAGACAATTGTAATATTAGTTTTTAATAATTAATTAAATATATTAGCGTTAAGTTTTGTAGTAGCAACTTAACGTTGTATAAAGTTTTTTTTTAAGAATTCTTTTTTGAAATTTTTATAAATTAATGTCTTTTTAAACTATAGTTTTGTATACTATGTAGTTCTATCTTATATATATCAATATAGCAACGTCTTGTTATACGTTTGTATATAATTTTACACAAAAATCTTTTCTTAAACAATACAAAAAATAATTATATCTATAATATTTAATATATTTATCGAGATTTGTCTCTAGTATCTCGAGATATATTATAAAATTGTTAATATTTTGCAATAAAAATTGCTTAGTGTTTTTGTACTTACAAAAGAAAATAAGATATTAATTTTTCGAATTTTTAATAAAATTTATACCGTATTGTACAAATTGTTTTTAAATTTATTTTTAAATTATGTTCTTGTTTTTGTCTTTGTAGCTTTTTTGTTGTATTATTAATATATTGCAAAGAAATTATTAAGCTTAACAAATTCTAAAAAAAAATTCTAAAAATTAATTTTTGTTAACTTCGAAAAAGTTTTTTGTATTTTTAATTTAATTTTTTTATTTCTTAAAGTTTTTTCTATAATATAGATTTAAATTAATTATAGACTATACAAAGTATTATTTTTTTAATACTAATTTATTATTTTTGTTGTCGAAGTTATCTTTGCAAAAACAATATTAATTAATTGCTTTAAATTTATTTTTTTAAAACAATTCTTCGAGATATTTGTTTTTTGCTTAAGCAATACAAAAATCTTGTTTTATCTAAAATTTATATCTTTTTATTTTCTTTTTAACAAGAAGTTTTTTATAATTAATATTGTTATCGAAGTATAATAATTAAGAAGCGTTATTGTTTTGCAAGATTTCTTCCTAAGATATAATTTAAGAATCTATAGTTGTATTAAATACAAATTAAATATTTATACTATTGTTATTTTCGAGACATTAAAATAATATTTGTTTGTTATTAATATCTAAATTTTGTCTTTTATTATATATCGAAATAACTATCTTGTTAAACAATCGCTCTTATAGATTAAGAAAAATTAATATTGTAAAATTGTATACAAATATATAACAAGACGTTATTATATTAATGCACACAAGACAAGATTACATAGTATATAGAACTATAGTTTAAAGAGACATTAATTTGTAAAAATTCTAGAAAAGAATTCTTAGAAAGAAAACTCTACACAACGTTAAGTCGCTATTATAAGAGCTTAGCATTAGCGTATCTTGTTAATTATTAAAAATTAGCATTATATAAGATAACAAAGAAGATAATAAAAGCAACTTATAGAGACTCTCAATTGTTTTTAAACTTCGAAAATAAGTTTGTCGAAGATTGTCTTATATATTATAAATAGAGAGCTTAAATATTGCAATTTCTCTCTTTATAAGATAGGATTTCGCTCTTTTGTTATGCATGTATCTAGAAGCTAAAGACGCGCACAAGTTCAAGAGAATCTATATAACTCTTTGCACTCTCTAATATATGCTCTGTAGAATTGTAGCGAGATTGTATTTGATAGTTGCAAAAGTGTTTTCAAATCCTGGGCGCAATATTTTATTTACTTTATCTTATAGATTGATATCTCGAGAATTCGACTTCGCAAATATAAACTATTATAAATTACAACTTATACAAAAATTATAGAGTTAAGTATTGCGATTACATAGATACATTAAACAATTAAATTACTATTGTATTAATAAAGATATTGTAGATTTAAATATTAAGTTAAATATGTTTGCCAGCAATCTTTAAGTCGAAATTCTTTGAGACTTAATGATTACACGCAATCAATAATAAAGTTTGCAAATCTTGTAACGTTGAAATCGTCGAAACAAGCGCTACAAAGACTATGTCAAATAATCAATAACAAAGATCAACTAAGAAAGTCGAATTTTCGAGATGTCGACCCGTGGGGTGGAGTGAGTGAAATTTTGCGCCCAGGGATTGAAAACACTTTTGCAACCGCCAAATGCAGGATCCTGTATCTAGTGGTTGCCTCGCACTCCGAGCTCTCAAAGACTCCTTGCGATTGAGCCGATGATCCTTTAGCATTCGACATACTAGCTACCTGATACTGATGATTCGACTGTGGATGGCATCGCATGGTTGTAGGTCTGATTGTCGCTCCAAACCGAGCAACGAACACAGACACAAGGATGCGACCGGATCAGGTTTGGCTCTTGGGTCTCCTTTAGGCCGGCCTAGAGCTCTATGCAACTCAGCTACTGGCTTTGCTTGCTACGTAATCGAATCGAGTACGGTCGTTAGATGCAACGTCTACAACTTTTGCCTGAACTTGCCTTGCATTGCGGGAAGGGGTTCTAGAATGTCGAGACGGTAAGACGGTCGACAAGGCATAGTAGGAGACATTCGCGTGATGCATGAGTCAGCAAGTATGCTTCCAGAGAACAGCTGGACTGGCCTCATCATCTGGCAAACTATTGCGTGCACCTGCACCGCTCTGATCAAGCCACGTTGGCTTGATCTTACGGCTTTCCGAAGGTTTCCAGTGGACTCCATCGCATCCAACCATGGGACTAGGTGGTCACGCTTAGAATCATCAAGATTGGCAATCCTTCTCTGGCTTCTCTAGCTTCGAACATCCGCATACTGTTTGACAGCTCGCCATCTTTGCAATCGATATTGATTAGGGAGGCTCGTCTATCGATCTGGCACCGATCCGAGTTCTCTGGATATTGATCCATTAGTTCGTTCTGCAAGCTCATACAGTGACTATTCCGCCGGTGCATGCAATCAGGCTCCCGCTTCTGACCTAGTCCTGCCACTCGTTTCCGACCAGCATCTCGAAGGCCTCTTTGTACCTCGCCTCAGTCTTCTTCACTACCATATCGGTCATTTCCACACCCTCTTTCCCCTTCAGACCTTCTTTGACAAGCCAGTCCCTCACGGGCTGCTTGTCAATCGACTATGGTAGATTTGGGAGTCAGCATTACTCTTCAACATTACATGTGAGACAGGAAGCGGATCTCCAACGTCAATTCGTGTTGACATGTTCCCGCTTCCGGCTTCCGTAATGCCTGGAAGGGAAATGATTGACTTGCTTAGAATAAATTCTTTGGCTTAATTGTCAAAAATTCGAATCTAACGTTATAAAATCGAGTTACGTAATAAATTTGAATTTTCGTCATCAATCTAGTTTGCAACTTACGCTTAATATCTATACTTATTAAAGTCTTCGACAATTCTACATTTTACGTAATTCTATCTATATATTCTTAGCATATAAAAAATTTAGTCTTTGCTTAATAATTAATATAAAAAATAATAGATAAAAAAGTAGAATACAAAATATTAAAGAGATATATAGCAACAATAATATAAATAATTCTAATAGATTTAAGTTAATACAATTAATAACAATCTTGTTATATTTGTGTAATAGACAATAGTAGTTTTTTGAAGCTCGAATTTGTGTTTATATATTTATAGTTATACTTATTGTAAATTATATAGATTCTTTTTATATATATCTCTACAACTCTTTTATCTATATTTTAATTATCCATGTAATCGAACATAAAGTTGCAGCTTGTCGAAATATATTGCTAACAATATATTAACTATATTTGAATTACTTTCTTGTTGTACAATAAACGCTCTTAAATATTTTAATTAAGCTCAAAATATTTGTTATTCTTATTATTCTTATATTAGCAATACTTGCAACTTAAATATTATTTACAATTAATTTGTTTATAATTGCACTCTAATATTAAGCAAAGAGACTATTAGTTTCGATAGCTTTAATTGACACTTATTATATTGCAACAACAAAGTTAATTGCTAATATTGTTACAGTAAATTTAACAATATTAAGTACTAATATTGTTAAAAATAATACAGCAGAAAGAACAAAATCTATTACTTAAATATCAGTATATACTAAATAGACTTTAGCGTAATTTTGAATTATTTGTAGAATATTAATATCTTGTGCTTAAACTATAAGCAATTAGTAACTCTTAGTTAATATAAATATTATATTATACTTTGTTTATTTAATTTCTGCAAGAATTTCTTACTTTAATTTGAGTAAATAAGTAAGAAGTTAAGCAAAGAAATAGTATTATTAGAAAAATTTTCATTGCTAAAACATTATTGCATCTTAATATTAATTAACTTCTTAAAAAACTTTATATTAGATAAAATTTTGTAAAGAAGACTAATTATTGCAAGTTTTTTAACTCTTCTAATCTTTTTATAATAATTAAGTTTACGTAGAATATCTAATATCATCTGAAATTGCACAAAATAAACTTTACTTTCTAATACTAATATTAAGAGAAACTTAATAGATTTATCTATTCTATTAAGAAAATTTTAAAATCGCATAAAATTATAAATATTTTGAAATACTTTACTATTTTACGCGCTTATTGTATTTGTATCTCGATTTTTATTTTAGAACAATTTTTTAGATTAAAGATTGCAGAGTTTTCTAATTGTTCAGTATCTATATTATAAATTTCGATTTTATTTATTCAAATTTGACAAATAAGTTGTGCAGATATTATATTTTGTCAAAATCTAAAGATTCTTTACTAGACAGCTTATTCTATTTAGATACTAAAATTAATTAAAGCTTTATGCTTCGAAGCAAAATCAATACAAAGTTATTTAATTACTAATTAAAGATCTAAAAGCATTTAGTCTTCTTTTATTTTGCAACAAAGTGCAGAAGTTAGTAATTAATTATCTTAGATATGTTTTTTAATTTTTTTATGTTTCTGAGCTCTTTTTGTAAAAATTCGAATAAATTTTACAATTTATTAGTAGATTAATTAGATATTGCAATATATTAAATATAGATTACATATAATATATAGTATTTATAATCAAGTCTATTGATATTACTTTTTATCTACTGTCGATATTATAGAACTAACAAATGCAATCTTGCAGTTAAAAGACAAATTTAATACTACTTTGTAATTTGTTAAGATTAATAGATCTTTATATATTAATAGCAAAGACTATATTAACAATTCTAAATTCTTTAAAACAAACAATTTATATATATATAATATTGAATTGTAAGACAAAAGTATTAAAAGTATATTTGTTATATCTAAAGCTTAACTTCTTTTTTGAGAAAAGATGTTATATAGTTTAAATTAAAGTAGTTTCGTAAAATAATTATAAATTTTAATTATATAATTAATCGAATTGATTAACAAGCTTGTTCTTCGAAATAATACTAACTTGTTACGGAATGTTATTGTTTTTTACAACAATATTCGATTCGATTCGAATTATTATTATATACGTATATATATTAACACTTTTACGCAATATCTTTTTTAGTGTTTTTAGTGTTTTTATTATATTGATTTTTAACTTAAGTAACTTGTTAACAACAATAGTTTTAAGAGCAAGCTAATTAAATATTATCTTTACGCAATTACAGTTTACTGTCTAATCGACAAGCTTATTGATCGAATTAATACTAAAGAAGCGCTTTATACTCTAATATTTACTATATCTTCTTTAAGTTATCGCATAGTTATAAATTAGATAGAAAGAAATTAATAAATATAATAAACAACAGAGAACAATTATATTATTTGTGTTCGAAATCTAATTTGTTTTAACTTTCTTTTAAGACTTTCTTAGATATTGATAAGCGTTGTTAGAACAAGTATCGAACAACAATAGAGAAATATATTAATCAATTTATAAATACTCTTATTTGTTAGTAACTTTAGAAAAATATATGCAATTTAGTAGATATTAAATTTAATATCTATATATTTGTCAATAAGATTACAAAAAATGCACAAATCTAATTTTATAAATAATATTGTAATATTAAGTTCGAAGAGACTATTAGCAAAATACAAGATATACTAAATAATCTAAATGTCGAAAATTAAAAACTACTAGATTATTTCTTTTTGCAGCTTTGCTATTATTATTGTCGAAAATAGAATTATATTAATTTTAATAATATTATAAGAAGATCTGTATTTAGTCTTTCTTCGACTTCTTTTAAAAATTTCGATTTCTAAGTTAATTAACAAGATAAAGATAAAAGAAATTGTAGCAATCTCAATTTATTCTTATTGCGTTTTTATTCGAATTCTTTAGATTGCTATAAGTAACTATATATAGTTAATTTAATAAAGAGCTTTAACTTGCTTTATAATTGTGTAGAACAAAAACTTAGCAAATTAATTAAAATTCTAAAACTATTGTTAAAAGAATATCTAATACAATACAAAAATTATATCGATAATATATATAAAATAATTTGTTAGCGTTTTTAGACAAAAACATTTATTATATATTAATTGACTTGCAAGACAAAGATATAATCTTGCTTGTCAATTATTTTGTTTCTTTAATATCTAATACGTAACAAAGTTGCTTTGTTGCGCAACAACTAAAAGTATTCTTTAATTAAGTATAAAATAATTATATCGAAGCTGCAATAATTCGAGCGTCTTCTTATATATCTTAAAAAGAAGTCGAAACTACTAAACAAATTTGACAATTTAAACTATTAAAATTAAGACTTGATTTACTATTCGAACTAACTATTTCTCGAAATCGAGAATAATATTTTAATTTAATAGATATAAACTTAAGTTACTTAGAAAAATAATAATATTATTGTCTTATACAAACTCGATCTTGCAGCTAAATATAAATAAAAGAAAGTTGTTTATTATTGTTTTTATTGTAGTCGCAATTCTAGTTAATAAAAAAAGCTTATACAAGTTTAATGTAATCGTTGGATCGAATCGAACACATTTTTTTTTGTTTAATTCGAGGATTCGAATAGACTTCTTTGTTTAATCCGAAGCTAAATTAATTAATTGCGCTACGCAAACTAGTTTAAATCGAGTAACTCTTTTTTTTTAAAAGCATGCTAAATTCTCTACAGATGGACCTAATTTTGATAAAATACGTATAAATTACAAGAAAGTTATGAATTTTTTAAAATTTAAGGTTTTTTAAAGTTAAGCTTCTCGAGCCCGATTACTTAGCGATTCCCTCGCGAAATTGAGTTCGACGATTAAGCTATACAAGTTATTGTTCTTAAATTACTATTTAGTTAGATATAGTGTGATCGTTGAGTCAAGTCGAACACTTTTTTCTTAATTCGACTCATTCTCTTAAGTCTTGTAGGATTGAATTAGGATTAAGATGCGAATTCAATTTTAAAATCGAGTTTTGTCCAGTTTATATCAAGAACTTAAGCTAACTTTGTCGTGTTAGCATTCGCTTATCTTATCTTATCTTATCTTATCTTATCTTATCTTATCTTATCTTATCTCATCTTATCTTATCTTATCTTTAATCTAATTAGACTAGCGCAAAGTTCACGCTAATTCGATTCGATTAACGCGTCACGTGACGCTACGTAATCGAGTGAGTCGAGCTAAACACGCGACGCGCATTCTTCGCTCGTCTTATCTTGTTGAACTAGGAAATTTGCTTGACTCTAGAGTCAAGATTGAGCGAGTTAACTCGATCGAATTGAAACTCGATCCAACGATTACGCTAGTTAGATATTTTAGATATTGCTAAGAATATTCGATAATATACTTGAGAAATATATCTTTTATATATCGATTTTACAATTAATTCGAGTAAATATATATAAAATAAGACAAATTTAAAGTCTATGTATAAAATATATGCATATTAAGAATATTTTTCTTATTTAATCGAAATATCTTTTTTTCTTCGAATTAATAAATTTTGAACAACTTCTATTTGATAAATTGAAGCTAGAAAACGTTCTAATCGAGATACAACATTAACTAAAAAATAACTCTTATAATATTTTCGATAAAAGTAATAAAATTTTAAGTATTTAATTTAAGCTAATTTATATTATAGATATATAACGCGCAATTAAGTTTGATTCTAATTAATAAATTATTATTAAGTATATCTTAGAATTTATTCCTTGCTTTGCATCTTAAGTTCTTTAAAGAGCTTAAAGCTTCGATCAATATACTCGAAAAGTTTTTTGTATATACAAATTCTGCAGCTTTTTGCAATTATCAAATCTCTAAAGATAATAACAACAGAAGTATATAAAGCAAATCTATTAAGCATTTTTGTATAAAATTTCTCTTAATATATACAAGTTGTTCTGTTAATCTTTTCTAGAGATTTTAATATAAATAAAATTAATATTAAATTATTACAATATAGTGTTTTTGCTATAAGCTCTATAAAAAGAAGTTTAATTCTTTTTAGAAATTTGATTGTAAATAAAATTCTAGTATTTGCTTTGTAACAAAAGTCTTAATACGTTAATTACAAGCTTAATCTATTGTAAACTATACTTGCAATACTATATTATACAAAGAACAATTCGATTACGCAAGCAGAGTTTAGTTATTCTAATACTATTATCGTTTTTATTTGTATTAGTTATTGTTACAATAATTTGTCAAATGCGCAGTTATATATCATCTTCGAAAAGCTACTCTTATTCAATTATATTTTGAAGAAATATAAAGTCTAAATATAAGATACTTCGAAATTATTATTAATATTTCGACAATTAATTAATATTAATCTAAACAATTCTATATAGTATTTTCGATTTTTTTTTTCTTTGTTGCAACTTGTTAAAGACGCAATCGATTTCTATATATTACAAATTGTTTTTTCGAAAAAAATAAAGAAGTTTTTATACAAGCTATCTTTCTTAAATTAAAATATTGTACAAACAAAGTTTTATTCGATTACAAAATTTAGTAAGACAAACAATAATAAATATATCTTATTATTGTTTATCGAGCAATATAATTTCTTAGTATAGTCTTATACAAATACAATAGTATTCGATTATTTGTTATAATTCGAGAACTTGTTTAAATATAGACTAATCGCGAGGAATCGAAAATATCACGTGAGAGCGTCAAGATTCGATTCCTCGATTTTTTTTTGAAATTAAATTGCTTAAAATAGTAACTTTTCGACTAAGCTAAACTTATTATTGTAATAAGCTAGCTTCTTTAAGCGATTCCATCTCATTCGATTTTTTGGCAATTCGATTCGATTCTAAAGTTGGAACCGAATATCGAATCGACGATCAATCTATTTAAATATATTATATAGAGGTTCGAAACAAAAAGTTTTTAATATAGTTTTGTTGCTGCAAATAGTTGTAGAATCGAAGTTGCTTATATATATTATTCTTGATATAAAAATACAAGTATTAAAGTAAAAAAATTAAAAAATTGTGCGCAAATAACTTTTACGTATTTCGAAAGCAAAATTATTGTATTCTTCGATAATTAAAACAATCTATTAATATTAAATTGTAACAATATTATAGAATTGCTAATAATTTTATCTTTTGCAAAACAAATAAATTAGTATCTAATATTTTTTGACAAGACTTATATACAAGAAACAAATTTAAAGCTATTAATAAACTATTTGATTGCAATAATTCTAAAATTTGATTTTATTAAAAATTAACTTGTGTAGAATATAATCTGATTTCGATAAATTGTTTCTTACTATTAATTAACTTAAACAATATATATATATATACAAAAATTAGAAAAAGATTAGTTAGTTATATTCTGCAAGTCTATAAAAGTTAAACGCAAAATTCTCTATTATAGCAATAAAAATCAATATAATATTATCGAGATAGTCGACGTATTACAATAAAGCATTTCGAAAATCTACATTTATACAAAGAGATATATTTTGTTATAAGCGATACAAGAAATTTTCATTAGCGTTGTTATATAATATAAATAAAGTTGTTAATCCACAGAGATAAAAATACTGTTCTAGAGATAATAGAGTTGTTGCTAAAAATTAAAACGCAAAATCTGAAAAATTAATACAGTTTAAGAAAATAAAAATTAGAAAAACAACTCTTGTTGTATAACAAGCGCAATAAACTATTCTTTAAACAAAAGATACAACTAAAAGCTATTTAAGCTAAGTATCGAGAATTCGAACTAATATTATTTAATAGCGCAATACTTTGTAAGAAATAGAAGCGCAAGCTATTATTAAAGAATAAATAGAAATAACAAGTCGAATATTTGTTAAGATTTATATTATATAAATATAACGTATATTCGAACATAAAAAGATTTGTTAATCAGAGTATTCTTAATTGTAATTTTATACTTTTTAGTTTACGTTTAAGATTTTTAATAGTACAAGTATTGTAAAGCATCTTAAAGTAAAAGCATAATTAATAAATTTATTAAATATAATTAACTTTGTTCAAACAATATATATCTTAGAAAATTATAATTTAAACTTGTTTCTTAGATCTGTTTACTAAATTGCAAGCAAAGAGAATTGCAAAACAATTAATTGTGTAGTTTTAAACTTATTTAAAGCTTATTTATTACTATTATTTATATATTAGTATAAGATTGTTACTCTCTATATTTACTTATTTTGTGTCAGTATATTTGTGCGCATACTAGAAGATCTTTTGTTTTGCGCAATTTCTGCAATATTTAAATACTTACTTAATTCTTCTTTAATTATATTGCTTAATCTATTTGTTAATCAATTCTATCTAAAAAGTTATTAAAAGTATTTTTCAATCTATCAATTTTTAGAACTTAACTTTTGTTTATTGTACAAGCAAATTTAGATTATATACGACAAATTTATTAACTTAATAAGTAGATTAGATATTGACGCAATTATAGAAAAAGATTGTTTTTTACAATTAGTTCGATTAAGTTTTTAAGAATTCTAATAATATTAAAAAAAAAGAGCAGAGTTTTTAAAAATTTTACTTGAGTACAATCTTGTATAGAAAATTGCTTGTTAAAAAAAAATTTAAATTAGAAAAAAATTTCAAGAATAAACATAGCTCGAGTTAATAGCAATTGTGCAATATAAAATTGTAATTGTGCAATTATATCTTTTTCTTCTTTTACTCTTTTTCTTCTATTATTATCTTTTCTCTTTTCTCTTTACTTGATTTTCTATCGATATTTATAAATAATATTGCTAAGAGAATCTCAATTAACAAGAACTTAATATAAGACAAATCGAATAAACGAGCTAAATTAAATAGGGTGCTTATTACAAAAATTGTTAATACAATTTTATAATCTTATTGCAAATTAGAGCAATATTGCAAACAAGAAAAGCAATAGTAGATAAATTATTAAATTATCTAGCTCTATAGATTTATTACTTTGAAAATGTTATGCAACTATTAATTAGCAACTCTTTTTTGCGCAAGTTTGTTAATCTTGTTTGCATTTATTGTAAGACTATATACGAATATATAACAAGACGTCGCTACATCGACGCACACAAGACAAGACTACATAATATGTAAAACTATAATCTAGAGAGACATTAATTCGTAAGAATTTTAAAAAAGAATTTCTAAAGAGAAAACTTTGCACGACGTTAAGTCGCTACTAGAAGAACTTAACACTAACGTATTTACCAAATTATTGATCGCTAGCATTACAATTGCTCTTCTTTTTAAAATTTTAATCTTTAAAATATATGTTCGATGTCGTAATTGCGTTGCGACTTTGCTTTCTTTACAATATTAATAGCTCTTTAAACGTTACGATAATAATACTTTGCTTTTTTCCTCTTTGTAAACGCGTACTTTCGCAAAGTGTGCAACAATAATTTGCTTCGATTTATTGTCGTATAAAAGAAAAAAAAAGATTAGAATTGTCGAAAAAATCTTTTTATAAACTTTTTTTATCTCTTTGATAAATATTGCTTGTCGCGTTAAGCTTGCGCATTTATTTTAATTATTTAGTTGTATTTATAAAAAGATTTCTTGCATTTTTTTTCTTTATCTTTGTTTAACATTTTATGCGAGAGAGATTAAGCAAAAATCTTAATTTCTCTTGTGTACTATTGTAAAACGTCTTGTTTTCTTTAATAAAATCTTATTGTAAATTAATTATATGCTAACAAGCGAAAAGACATTTAAGTTTTTAGCAAAAGTAATTAATTTAATTTCTATTACTATATTACTATCTTAGTGTAACGACAATGCGACAACATTTAATGCTATTAATCTTGAAATTTCCTTTTTAGTATTATTTACTATTTTAATAATGTCAATTCTTAATATGTTTGTCTTCGTCTCCTTCGTCGATGTTTCGATAAACTAATATTATATTAGAACGTTTGTTACAATATCTATATCGTTGTTTATTATTATCTCGACAACAAGTCTTTCGTAATAAGTTAAATTAAAGAAGAAGAAGTTTGATACACGTTAATTGCGTTTAAGAGCGATAATATTTTTGATTATCTATATACAAACGTCTTGCAATGCTTGCTTTGTCTTAAATATTACAATTATTTATCTTTTGTAAGTTTTATTTTATTGTCTTTCAATAGACACGACGTAGTTCGTCGTCAATATTATAAATTTAAGTCAACAATTAGCAATAAAATTAACAATAACGTCAAACTTTTATGCTTCTATTGCTTATTTTATTGTCTTAAAAATATTTATTATTTTGTGTGAATTGCGCTTAATAGATTTTGCATTATACTCGTTGACGCAATATCGAAGTTATCGCTTTTTATATTAAAGCTTTTAAGCGACAATAATGTTTTAATTAAGTAATTGACACACGCTTTTAATGTTAATTAATAGAAAGATAATCTTGACGTTTTACATAAATTTGTTTTCTTTCTTTCGACGCATATTAATGTTAACTTTGTAAGCTACAAAGTCGTCTATTAAAAGCACACACTTTTAGTTATCTACTTTTTGTCGAAATTAATTTAAATACTTCTTAAATATTTTTGCAATTATTTAGACTTTACGATTAAATCGTTATATTATTTGTAGATTTTTCGCATTAATATTTTTTGTGTTAAAGACACAAAAGTTATTAGCATTATTTATTATTTACGATTTGAATTTTTGTAATTCAATAATATTGCAATATAAGACGACGATAATTTTTCTTTTGTTCTTCTTAACGTTATTAATAGACTTGCTAAATAATGTTGCTTTTAACATTGTTATTTAGAATAAATTTATTTCGTTTATATTGTAGAAATTATAAAAGAAGAAGTTAGAATCTAGTTAACTCTTAATGTTGTTTCGTATATTTTTCAAATTGTTTGCAAGCTATTCGCGATCAACATAATCGAATTTATTATATCGAAAACGCTTTCGTATATAATGACGAACTTTATAGTTATCAAATTATTTTGTCAATATCTTAAATAAGTTTTGCACATAGAAAGAAAAAATCAAACAAAGTTTTTAATAAAAGAGTATCGTTATTTTCTTTATAATAGCTTTAATAATAAATATTTGTTAATTTTTCTTGCGTATTTGCTATTCAAACAATACGTTTTTGATTTTAATTTATTTGTTAAGACGATAACAAGTGTAAATAGTTTAAATTTAATCGTTTAAATAAATATTTTTCTTGTTAATTTATCGACGTATATAAGCGTTATTAATTAAATTATCTTTGTTGAATTAAGTCTTAAAGACGACGACAAACTCTTTGTAAAACAATTATTTAGTTTCGCGAAAAACTCGCAAAAAGTAAAACTTTCGTAATTATTTTTTTTGATGTAAAAAATAAACAATTTGTTGTCGCTTCGACAACAACGTTATTATAGTTAAAAGCGATCGCGAAGAATTTATTTTATGCTTAATTAAAATAAACGTACACGATAAAATAGTAAAAGAAGATATAGTAAAATTATACGAAACACAAATGCAAAAAATGTGAAAAATTTAATCAAAATTTAATCGATAAGAAGAAATTAGATTTTTCTTCGTTTTTTTTATAAATAGTCTCACCAAAATAAGCGAGAAATCTATCGCCTCTCTCTATAGACTAAAATTGCGATAATTATTATTAAAATTAATAATTTCGATTAAATTAATTGTTTATAACACGATACTATCTATAATTCAACTATTTATTAAAAAGATTTACTAAATATTTTGCTTTCTTTAATATAAAATTCTTCGCATTATAAATAAGCACAACTTTTCTTCAAAAATTGCGTCAATTAACGTTGTTAAAAAGACAATATTTTCGATTGCTATTAAGATTTTGATGTTTTCAATTACTAATAAGAAATTGATGTTTTTAATTATTGTTAAAAATTTAATATCTTTTAATTGTTTTACAATACTTGATTGTCGAATTTCTATTAAGACAATTGTTATTTTATTAAATTTTTTATTCGAAATATCAAATACAAATGTCGCTTTACTATTAACTACTTTAACAAAAAAAAAATTAAATAAATTGACATAAACTTTCGAATTAAGTTTTTTGTTCGTAAGAAAAACTCAAAAATTTAAGAGCATATTTTAAAAAACAATTAAAAAAGCAAACAAAAATAAAATTGCACTTAGTAGCGTAAGAAATTTTTTGTCAAAGATATTAAACAAAATAGCTTTAATTTAGAAGCTTGTATATTTTTTTTTTCTCGTAGTCTTTATTAAATTTCTTGTTAATATTTTTACTATTAAAACAATTTTAAGAAGCGAGATAAATTAAAAAACAAAATTTTTAATAACGATAATCTATAATTTTTTTTTTTTTACTTGCGAGAATTAAACGTTTGCGCTATTTCATTTATTTAATGTTTTAAAATTAAAGTACGACACAAAAAGTTACGTACAATATAATTGAAAAAATAACAATCGAACGAAAAAAATCAAAAATATTAATTTATTAACGTTCAAACAATACAAGAATTATATGTTAATAATTAACAAACGTATCAACAACTTATAAATCTTTTTAAACTTAAAAATGTTTAATTTTGATATTTATCTAAATAATAAACTTGTATTTTTAATTGTTTGTTTTAATATAATAATTAATTAATTTTACAAAATATATTTGATCGAATTTGACAAAAACAAAGATTTGCGCATTTATTGCATATTGTTAAGAAGTTTAGCAAAGCAATTCTTCGACATTAGCGTTATAAATTTTGACAATTATATTTTAAAATTCGATTAAAAAAAATTAATATTATTTTTAATATTAAGATATTTTATTGCTTTGCAAAATTAAGAATTTCGATTTAAAAACATTTGTTATACGTTTATTCTATTATAATTTAAAATATTTTGTTAACAAAATTTATTTTTCGAAACAATTTAAGATTAAGAGATAGACTTTTTTTTGCTAATTAATAATTAAAAAGTTTAAAATTATTTTGCGTATAAACGTTCTTAAAATATTTTTTTACAAAACAACAAAGTTTGTCGAAAATACGACAAAGCTTGTTGTTAAGCTTATTAAGTTAATCGAAGAAATAATTGCATTCGTTAACAAGTCTATTAAGTTCGCAAACAAAATTAAAAAGCGTCGCACAAAAACTTAACGCTTAAGAAAGATTTAAAACTTAAAGAACAAAAAACTTAATTCAAATGCAAAAAAAAATCGATTAAAAATAAATAACGTTGTTTAAGATAATTTTTATTACAAAGACGCGCGACGTTTCTTTAATATTGTAAGAATTTGTTCTTAATATCTAATACATCTTCTTTGTGTTTAAGATTTCTCTAAAATAGCTCGTAATTCAAGATAATCAAACAATAAATAAACAATAACTTATGTTTAAATATTTTTTCGTAATTGCAATTAAATATCTATCTTAATTGCAATTTTTTACTTCGCTTATTAGATATTTGCGTTAATATTAATTTAATAATAATGTATCGAAAATCTTAATTAAGTTGCGAATACTTGCAAAAAAATATTGTAAAATAGAAGAACTATAATTAATTTTTAAAAATCTTGTATTTGTTAAGCTTTTAACAAAATAAATCTTGAATTTTAATTTGTTTTATTTTGACAAAAAAATAAAATTTCGTTTTTAGACTTTATAGAAAGATTATATTTAAGCGCACGCTTTATTTAATAAAAGTAGTAGACAAAAACTAAATAAGACTTCGCATTTAGCGTTAAACTAATTTATTAAATGTCTATTTTTTAAAAAAAAGTCTTTAGAATTTATGTTAATAGAGCAATCTAATAATATATTGCTACAAAGAGGCACAAAAATATTAAATTAATGCAAGAGATTTTGTCTTAACTATAAGTAAGAATTAGCTATATTGCATTATTAATAAAATTGTTTATCGAATTTAAATTATAGACAAAATATTTTATTATAAAATAAACAATCATTTTTTGCAAAGTTTTTTATGCTTAGACTGATCGCGTCGAGTTAAGTCATCGAGTTCGAGTCGAGTTCTCGACTCGTCAAGACTCGATTCGGGTTAGAAATCTTGGCCCAAGTATTTGGGTCGAGTCAAAGGATAGATATGAAGTACTTAGCGTATAACCTGGCCCAACTCGCCAAGACTTGAAAAATTTAGATTATTTTTGAAAAAGTGCATTAATCAACTTAATCAAATTGATTGATTTAATTAATTTGTTTATAATATTATATAATAATGCATTTAGATAATGCATTTGTACGTTATTTGTGCGTTATTATTTTTAAACTATTTTTAATAATTCAAATAGTGCGAATTTTTTTAAAAATAGAAAATCTTGACATTTTGACGTCATTTTCGATTGCTTGGCGAGTCGATTAGGTCGAGTCAAGAAATCGTTGACCTAGGTCGATTTCGAGTCGAGTCAAGAGGTTGATATCGAGTATCTGGGTCGAGCTAGAATGTTGATATCGAAACTCGACCCGACGATTAGTCTATTTATGCTCTACTTTAATTGTTTTTTTTGTCTAATTTTTGTTAAATTATTTAATAGTATTGTAGCTTTTCTATAATAGTTTTTAATTTAATAGATATACTTAAATCTTTTGTCGACAAAATTAAATTTTTTTATAAATATATTTTCTTTATTATAGTAATTAATCTTTATAAATTATTAAAAATTTTAATATATATTATAACAATATTTTTGATCTATTACAAAACAAACAAATATTTAATTATTTTTTCTAAAATCTCTTATATAAATATAGTATTGTTTAATTTCTTTTTCTCTTTTAATTTTTTTTAACAATAATAAAGTCGAAATTTTTCAAGACTAAATTAATAAATAATAAGTATAAACTTTTCTTAAATTTTGTCAATCTAGAGTTAAATAAATTAGATTTATATTTACAATTTTTAATTTTGTTAAAGACTATTGTTAGTGCTTAATTAATTAATAAATATAATATTTTTTGTTTTTGCAAATAATAAATACTACGTTTGCGTTATATAATTGTGTTAGCTAATTTATTTTTTTAATTAAACTTAATCTTCTTTTAGAGAATTATTGTATTTTTGCTTTTGTTATATAAGTTATCTTATTAAATTGTTTCGATCGAACTAGAATATAGCGAAGAACTTTATACAATATTGTTATTTAAAAATTCAAGATAAGACAATATTTTATAAGTCAAAATTAATAGATTAATTGCTTTTAATTAAGATGCGTATTTAAAAATATAGTAATATTTAATCTAAAAAATAATTGTTAAATTTATTAGCATTAGCTTCAAAATTTTTGTTAAAAAACTATAATAAATATTCGAGAATCTACTATAAATTAAGTTAATTATAATTTGAAATTCGAAGCTAATAAAATATCTAAAATATAATATATTTATTAAGTCTTTAACTTTATATAAGCTCTAAACAATTTTTGCAAACAAACAAACTATTTATTATCTTTATTACTCTTAGTACAATATATAGTTTCGGAAATTTTTTTTGTCAATAATAGTTTTTAGAACAACCAGTTAAAATTAAGAATTTTAATATTAAAGATATAGATTTTGTTATAAAAATAAGTCGCAATTTGTTAAAGTTACTTTGAATTTATATAATATAAATAAAAATTATTAAATATATTTAAAATATCGAATACTTAAACAAGAGAAAATAATATTATTAATTTAATTAACGTTCTTTTTACTTTTAATTAAAGATAAGAATTTGTAAACAAGACTTAACGTAGTATTATTCTATAATATAAAATATTAAGAAATTATATTTAAAACTATTTGTTAGAATTTTGCAATTAATATTTAAGCAATATATTGTAATTTAATATTTAAAATATTTTTCGAACAATATTGTTTAATTTTAATTTTAATTTTAAATAGTTTGCAAAATATTTTATTTTTACTTTACGCATATAATATTAGCTTTGTTATAAAAATATAATATAAAAATTTAAAATCTTCGACAATATATATTTATTTATTAGTGCAAAGATTGTCTATTTTATTTTCTTTATTTTTATACTTTTATTTAATCTTTCTTTTAGTTAGTTTGTTAAGTTATTGAAAGATTTTAATTGCAATCAAAAATATAAAAAAGCAAACAATTTTTCTCTTTTTTCTTTTTCTTTTTTATTTATTCTTTTTTTTTTCTTGTTTTTAATTATCGAGATTTTAGACTTTTGTATTAAATTAGTCGCAATTTGAATTTGAATTTGAATTTAAAATATAAGAAAGCAAGTATTAGACAAAGAATAATAATTAGACAAACAAAACAACTAGATAAGATAAAAAGACATGCAAGTAAACAGAACAAATATTTATAATAATTGTAAAAATAATTCTTTAAAAACTTAGTTAACAATTAAGTTATACTTGATTGTTTAAGAGCAAACGCTATCGATAAACGTTAAATACTTTTTTGCTATTTAACAAAAGTATTAAATACAAATCTTGTAATATATACTTATCTTAAAAGAAAAAATATTAATATTTTTGTTATATTGCAAATTTAAATATTATTTGATTTTTAAACTTAATTACTATTTTATTTAGACTCTAATTATTTAATTAATTGTAATAAATTTGTTATTTCTATTTATTTGTATATTATATTGCTAAATAATTTTAATTTAATTCTTTTCGATATTTATTATATTGTAGAATTTCTTGTTGCGTTAATAATAAATATTTTTTCTTGCTTTCAAGTATATCTTGTTTATTTTAATTTTTGCAAAATTGTTTTAAAAACAATTTTTAAGCAATTTGATAATTTTAACAATTTAAGCTAATTTGTTAGCAAATTCGACAATATTTTTAAAAAAAGTATAAATATTGATTATAACAATAAAATTAATATTAAAAAAAATATTGCAATTATCTTGTATAATTTAAAAGTACATTGTTGTTGTGTTCGAATTATTTGCTATTTTGTTTAATATTTGTTTAGCAATTATTAGAAATCAAGTTATTTAACAATTAATAGCTAAAATATTTATAAGTCTAAAAATTGTTTTTATATAAATTAATTTATATTTCGAAATTAATATTTAATATACAATTAAGTTTGTTTTAATTGTTTCGAACTTTTTTGCGTAATATTTTAGCAATTTTAAATTTCGCAAAACAAAGAATAGAACAAAATTAAAAAGAAAATTTTTGCTAATTAAAATTTTTAAAATTGATTTGTCTATTTTAATTGTTAAAACTAAATATTTACAAAACAATATTATTGTTTTAAATAAAATTTAATTAATATTTGTTTTTTGCGTCTTTTATAGTTTAGTCGAAACTATATTTTTGCGCTTAATAGTTTAACAAATTTCGATTAATATAGTTTTTTTATTAATATCGATTATCTCGAAATCTTTCTTATAATATAAATTCGAAAATTAATTTTTAAATATAGTAAGATTTAAGATAGATTTGCAAGTTTTATAATTTGCAAAAATTTAATCTTTCTTTAAAAATAACAACTTGTTAAAATGTTTAAATATAATATAAAATATAATACTATATACAAGATTGTCTATCCTAATTGTTTTATACTTTTTTTGCAAATCAATAATTTAAATAAATTAGATACTAATATTACTTTGCAAAATTTTTTTTTTAAAAAAATATTAATAGTATTTATAAATACAAAGACAAATTTTAAAGATATATATAATATATAAATATTGTTATTTTTGTTAAAAATTGCAAGTTACAAAGCAAAGCAATTTTATATTATAACATTAATACAAATAATACAACTTATATTGTAATTAATAAATTATATATAATTTGTTAAATAAATAAAATAATTATCGATCTTTATTTTTTTTAAATTAAAATAAAGCAATATTGTTTTCGATTATCTTTGTACTTAGAATTTCGAAATCAAAAATCAAATAAGCAAAAAATATATTATTGTTTTTGCAAAATATAAATATAATAAAATAACTATTAAGTATAAATGTTTTGCAAATAAGTTGCTTAATATTTGCTATAATGTATTTTTAAAAAGAATTGCTCTTAAACATAATGTTTATTTAATTAAGTTTATTATTATTATTTTGCTAACTTAGTATTTTTGTAAAACTATTTTTAATTGTTTAACTTGCAACTTTGTATTTACAAATCTTTGCAATATGTTAACTAAAATAAGAGTTTTTGTTCTTTTTGTCAAAAATTATATTAATTGCTTGTTAGAAAATAATAATAAACAAACAATCTTACAATAAAATAGCAATAATAAAAGTATTATTGTTAATAATATAAAAATAATAGCTAACAATAATAAATAAAAATATATATTAACAAAATTTAAAATAATAAGATTTAATAAGATTGTTAATATTAATATTAATTGTGCTAGTAATTTAATAAATTGTATCTTATAACTAAAACTTGTAAAGCATTTGCTATAAGTAAACAATAAATTACAATTGTTTAATATTATATTTAAGAAAATAGTTTATTGTTATTAATTTTTAAATATTAACAACAATAATATTAAGATAATATTTTAATATTATTGTTTTTCTTGTTGTTTGTAATAGTTTTAATCTTAAATAATCTATTTTTTTTAAGATATAGACGCGCTTCTTTAACAATAATATAAAGATAATGAGATTTATTAAAGATATCGAGACCATTACTTTAAATATTGTAATAATTGTTTTAGAGCGTTTTATAATAAAAAATAAATATTTTGTACTTTGTATTGTAGTTACTAACAAGACTAGCGTAATTGTTAAGTCGAATTTCAATTTAATTAAATTAATTTGCTCAATTTTAATTTTAAAATTAGACAATTTTTTTAGCTTAACAAAGTAAAACGAACGAAAAATGCATATTAAGTGTTTAACTTAACTTATTCGATTACGTAACGTCACGTAATGCGCTAACTATATATATTTAGCGAAAATTTTTGCGCTAATTTAATCGAATTAACGCATAGATAAAATAAGATAAAATAAGCGAATACTAATACGACGAAGTTAGCTTAAATTATTAACATTAATTTGATAAAATTCGATTTTAAAATCGAATTTGCGTCTTAACTCTAATTCAATTCTACGAAATTCACAAGAATAAATCAAATTAAGAAAAAAATGTTCGATTCGATTTAATAATTATATTAAATAAGATTCGCAAAATTATTTAGCCAATTTTTGTTATATTATCGATTTTACTTAGTATTGTAACTTTTTTATCGAACAAAATATTTCGAAATAAAATAATTTTATTTATATTAATAAACGCAATATTTGATAAAAGTTTTAATTTAGTAAAAATATTATTTAATATTTCATTTAATAGCAATTTTCGAATAATTTAACTTTAAATTGTTGTATAGATTTTTACTATCTAACGTTAACTTAAAATAAACAATAGATATAATTAAATAAATCTTTTAGTTTGTTAAAAAATCTAATTTGTATATTAGATTAATTTTCTATTTAAGAATTTTAAAAAATTCGATATATTAAATTTACAATTTAAACAATTCGATAAATAACAAAAAGTAATTCTTATAAAAACAAAAATATATTATATTGTTTATTAAAAATTCGATTAATTTATAATATTTATTATATATTATTATAACTACTATATTAGTTTATATAATTGTTACTTTTGTTTTAAAAATATTAACCATCTTCTTTTGCAATTAATTTGTCTAAAAATTGTCAGATTTAAGAAGAAATAAAAGATTATATATTTTAAGGTTTATAATTGTCTTATTTAATAATAGTTTAATAAACATATAAAGCAAATTATTAAGACAAACGCAAAGTACAAACAAGAAAAGTATTTAATTTAAATTAAAACTGCTAATCGCAATATATTGCAAAACTATTTTAATTATTTAATTTAACTATTTGTTTTATTTATCTATTTATAAATAGTATATTATTAAGATTAGAAACTAAACTTTTAGTTTTTAAAATATAGTTGTTTAGAATTTAGATATAAACTTGCGATTTCTATTGTATACAAATACTCTTAAAATTCTATAATTAACAAAATTATTAAGAAAAATACTTATTTACTTTGTTGCAATATAAATTGTTTTGTTAATTAAAACTGTTATTTTTTTGAGAAATTTACATATTGCTATTAAAACAAAATTAATATATATTATATAAAAAAATACAAGAAAACTTAGAATTAATTTGAGATTCTTATATAATTAATATTGCTTAATTTAATATGAATTGTATTTTTAACAATAAGCAATATATTAATATAGTCGAAAAACAAGTTTGCAAAGATAAAAGTTAACAATTACTATTTTGTAAATGCAAGTAAAATTAATATAACTATTTATATTGTATATTTAATAAAAGATTTCGATATTAAATTTCTTAGACAAATATAGTCTCTTGCAACTTGTATAATTTGTAAAATAAAATAAGTTGTTTTTTTCAAAAAACTAAATATTAAAAGATATAAATAATTTCTATTTACTTAATAAATTTAATATATATCTCGAGAAGTCTTTTTTTAAAGATTTTACTTATTTGAACAAGACTTATTAATTGTATTTTAATCAACTAGATTTAATTTCTTTTTAAAAATTTGTTATATTAACTCAATTACAATCTTTATATTTGTTGCAAAGTTATTTATTTTATCTAAGATTAATAACTTGTTTTTGTTATATTTATCTTTAAGTGCAAGAAGTTTAAACAATAAATTCAAAATTATATATAGTTTTTTTGGACAATAATATATATTTAGCGAAAATTATAAAAGATATTGCAAGATATATATAAAATAAAAATTACATTTGTTAGTTAATAAAAAGAACAATATTGTTTGCTTAACAATACTTGTTGTAATTAAGTAATTAGTATAAATTATAATATATTTTTTAATTGTTTCTGCTAAATATTTAGTCTTTTGTATTGTTTATACAAGACAAGTTACTTTTATATTAGTTAATTAATAATTTATCATAATAAAGCTTAAAATCTTAGATAGAAACAAAATATATTAAATATTGTATTGTCTAAAATTGTTGCTAATTAAATTATCTTTAATATAATATATCTCGATATTAAATTTGCGTTTTTTAAAGATATTTAAATCTATATATAATTAATAATTGTTGTCGAAATAAATTAAGAAGTTCGAAGCTATCAAGAATTGCTATAATTAATAGAAAAATTAAAAAAGAATAAACAAGTATTTAATATATATATTTCTTAAATACGTTTTTTGCTTTTGTTTATTAACAATAAAGAAGTTTTTTAAAAGACAAGTTTTTTCTTATTGTAAAAGATTAGTTTATTAAATATATTAAACAATTTTGTTTCTTTAATAATTAATAAAATTAAAATAAATTTTAAGTATCTTTAAATTCTCAGAAAATCTAATTGTTTTAATAACAACATATGCTTTCTAATAATAAACAAATTAAAAATATTTACTTTTTGTTTTAGCAAAATAATACTAGAATAATTAAGATAAATTTTTTTAAAACTAAGCGTAATATTTAGCAAAACTAATTTGTCGAACAACTAAGTAAAATAAGCTAAATATATATCGAATAATTAAAAGAAAACAATAATATCATTAATATAAATATAATAGAATCTTTAAATTAACAAAGTTCTTTGTTTATTATTTGTTAAATATAAATAAACAAATTTTTAAATTCTATAGTTGTAATATTAAATTGTTTCTTGTTTCGATAAATAATAAAAAAGAATTTACATTTATCTTTAAATACAATTAAAAATTGCAAAAAGAAAGTTTATCTATTTATTAAACTTATATATTTACAATTACAAATTTAAACTATAATATTTCTCTAAATAGATATCGAATATCTATTTATAATAATTAGTTTATTTAGTTTGCAAATATTAGTTACTACTTAATACTTTTAAATTTTGTCTAACAAAATTTGTTAAATTACAAAGATAAAAAATCTAAACAACAAAGATTTAATTAATTATATTATTTTATTTTAAGTATATAGTTTATCGAATTCTTTATTAACTATCTTGCAATTGCGTTTTATAAAACATAGATCTTGTATTTTATTTTCGATACTAATATAGAGTTTTAATTGTTATTTAATAGAATTAATATTTAATTTTTCTTAATAAAATTAATAGTTTTATTAGTATTTTCTTACAAGATATACAATTGTTTAACAAAATACTAAAGTATAGTAATTTTATTTAAATTGCTATAAATATAGATATTATTAATTAGATTTGTCTAATAGCTATTACTAAATATATTAATCTTAATATTTCTTTTAACTATTTAGCTCTTTTTGTTAGAGCTAATTTAATAACAATTTTGTTTCTTAAACTTTAATAGATGTTTTAGTATTGTGTATTGCAAAATACAAAAAAATACAAAATAATTGTTACAAATGTATACAAAAAATATCTTTTTATTTGCAATATAAAGGTAAATATCGAACAAAATTAATTTAAAGAGATAGTTTTTATTTAACAAGATTTTATCTTATATGATTATTGAAATCTCGAGAATAAAATAAATAATAATTACAAAACTTTTTTTAATTTTAACAACTTGTTTTATTTGAATATTATTTTTTAATTTATTTTTAGCTTTGTCTTCAAATTTTAACAACTTTTAATAATTAGTTTTTGTTTATTTGTATTAACAATTATATATTTAAAATTACAATATCTATTTTAAGCAACAACTTTGCTTCTAGATTTTTTATAATACAAATTCTTTAACAAAAATAAGCAACAACTATCTTGTTTTTTATTTTGTCTTAAACATATATTAAAAGTTAAAAATAATTATTAATTAAATAATTGTTATTTTTAATATTGCGTACAAATACAATAATATTAAACTATCTTATAAGATATTTTAGTCTTAAGTTACTAAAAAAGTTATTGTTAATTAATAATATAATAAATTTGTTATTAATACAAACAATATACAAGATATCTTTTTATAAAAATACTATTTAATATATTGTATAATATTGATATTTAGAAATTAATTAATTTTAATATGATAATAAAGTATTTAACTTAATTAGCTCTAAGTTTATAAAATTTGTTTTAACAAAGACAAAATTAATATAAAATATTTTAGTAAATTTTCAACAATATATTTTGTTATATTTGTCTTTAATATATTGAAAAAGCTTGTTTTTTAATAAAAAAATTAAAACACAACTTTTATACTTAAAGAATTAAGAAAAAAATATTAATATTTATTTAATATATATTGTATTTGTCTAATAAATTGTTTTCTATAACAAGTTAATTATATAAATAATTATAATTTTTTTTTTCTTAATATAAGATATCTTTTTCGACTAATTGTTAACAATATAATATATTGCTATAGTAATTTATAAAATGTTTAAAAAATATAAAATAATAAATTTTTTTTATATATTTTGCAAAATTTGCGAAGTATATTGTTACAACAAAAACTTAATAGATTGCTATTTGTTTGTAATTGTTCTAATAACTATTACAATAATTTTTGCAATATTTATTTTAATAATTGTTTCAATTTTGCTATATATTATTTTGTCTATTTTTTGTTTTTTAATTTTAATAATAAAAGTTTTTGCTCTAATTATTTGCAAAAAAATTTATTGTTACTATAATTGTAAGTTTTGCAAAAAAATTTAATATTTAAAACTATATTAATATCTATTATATTAGTATCTATATATTAATTAACAAAATTGTTTTTTAAAATCTTGCAAATTCTATATAAATTGTCTAAAGTATTTATAATCTACAAATTGTTATTAAAAGAAATATACATAGTCGAATTGCTAATAAAAAAATATACAAAATAAATAAATTAAACAAATTATATATAATAGAGATTAACAAATAGTTTGTTTTTCTAATTGTTTATTTAATTCATTCAAATTTTGCTAATTAAAATGTTAAGTAAATATTGTTTTCTATATCTTGTACTTTGCGTTAAATTTTTTAATAAATTTCTAAAATTATATATAAGCAATAAATATATTAACAATTAGACTGGTCGCGCTGACCCGGAAATGTCACGTGCAAATGCCAAGACTTGGGTCAAAAAAAATCGAAGAATCGAATCGCTTAAAGTAGTTTAGTCGATTACTATAAGTAGTTTAGCGCGAAGCGCGCTAAACTACTTTGAGCAATTCGATTTCAAAAAATCGTCGCGACCCGGTCTTGGCGCCGGGTTGGACCACAGAGGTGATATCATAACCTAGCTCGACGATCAATCTATTAACAATAGAATATAGTTTTATCTTAAGTTAATTTTATATTTAAATTAATTATCTATAAATTTTTTCAATACTTATTAATTATATATATAAAATAATGTTTTGCAAATATTTTATAATTTTTTGTTTATTTTTAGCATTTTAATAATAAAGATCTTTAATATTAATTTATTAAGTATCTTGCTAATTTTTATATTAAAGCAATTTTACAATTTATTAATAAAATTTAAAAGAAATAGACTTCAAAATATTTAATATTTAAAGTTGTCTATTTTTTTAAAATATTATATTATAACAAAGGTATAAAAATAAAAAGAGAGATTATCTTAAATAATAATTTTGTTAACAATATATATATAATTATTTATACGCTTAACAAAGATAAAAACTTCTCTATATATTGTTTTTTTATAAGCAAAAATAATATTGTTTAATCTATAGTTGTCTAAAGTATCTAAATAAAAAAAGTTTAAATTAAATATTTTAAATTAATTAGAAAATACGTCTATGTTTTTTTTTAAAAACTTATTAAAGTATCTAGAAATATCATAAAAATTAGTCGATTTATTTCGAAACAAATACTATATTTGCTTTACAAGAAAATATTACTCTTTTTTATACAATATAGTTTGCAACTAATTTAGATCGAAGATTGCAAAAAATAAAGTTTGTTTAAAAGTTGTAGAATTAAATTGTAAAATTAAAGTTTATTTAAAGATTACAAAATTAAATTGCAAAAACAAAATCTATTTAAAAACTACTAACTTAAATGTTAAAAAACTATTAAACAAGTTTTTATTATTGCTACAAATCTATATTATTAAATATAAATATACTTGATTAAGTTAGCAAAAAATAAATAGACTAAATATTCGACTATAAAGTATTAAATCTAATATTTTGTTATTAATTGTACTAAGTATATTATTTAGCGTCAAACAAGTTAGATAGCTATATATTATACAATTGCGCAACAAAATCAAATTAATTAAACTATTATTAACTACTTTGCAAAAAATTATTAAAGCATAAATCTATTATTTTGAATTTATTGTTTGTTTCGAAATTTGTCTAATTAATTTTAGATTAACAACAACAATTTATACTATCTTTTTTAAGAAAAAAAGTTTTCTCTTAACAATATAAATTGTTAATATTTGCTAATATATTTTTGCGCAATTTACTATTGTTTAGTTTGTTAATTTTGTCGTTTCTTAATTTGTTAAAAGAATTAGCTATTAATTGTTTAGCTAAAAACGCAAATAAAATAAAAAATACAAAGAAAAAAACAAGATTTAAAATACTTAAAGACGCAAATTTATTTTGTTAAATAACAAGAACTTTGTTAAGATATTTTAAAACAATAGTTAAACTAAAAGATTCTAGATCTAAAACATTATTAAAATAGATATTTAGATTCTTTTATTTAAATTGCTTATTTTAGTATTTAAATAATTATTTTGCTAATAACTTTAATAATATTTTCGAAATAATATTGTCTAATATAGAAGACAATAATATCTTTAAAATAACAATATTAACTATAAAAAATTGTAATATCTTTAAAATCTAATAATTAAAAAATAATAAATAATAATATCTTTGTCGAAGAATTGTTATAAACTATAACAAATAATATTTTCTTTATTAAAACTTTGTTTTTAATTGTATTAAGTAAAATTATCCATTGCAATCTTTTAAATTTATCAATTGTTTATTCAAATAAAATTTTGTCGATTATTTATTTAGCTAATTAAATTTGCTTGTTTTTACTAGATTAAACAAACTAAGTAGAACAATAAGTTTTATCTATTAATTCGAGTAAAGACAAGCAAAGCAAAAGTTTAAAGAGTTTCTCGACTTTTAATTTAATTAACTTATTAATTTAAGAAATATACTAATATTTAGTAGTATAAAACTATAGAATTTAATAAGTAAGAGCAAAAAAAGTAGAATTAATCAATTTAACTAAAAAAAATATCTTATTATAATTAGACAAATATTTGCAAAAAATAAACAAATATTAACTCTAATACAATTATTTAATATCTAATAATTGCTAAAGACAAACAAATATTAATTTTAATACAATAATTTAAATTAACGAGAAAATTATCTATACGTAATGCTAGCTACGAACTTGTTAATATTGCGATAGTTAATAAAGTTAAATGTTTTTAGCATTAATAAACAAGACGTTTGCAAACGTTCGATGCAATTGTTATCACAAATTGACTCTTTTAATTGCGAAAACAACAACAACATTAATTATTATTATTATTACTATTATCTTGAGCTTTTACGTATAATAAGATACGTATAATTAAAAGCACGCAAAATTATCTATAATTATTATTATTTATTTCTTGTACGCATCGATTATTGTTACAATGCTTGTTATATTACAATTACGAAAGATATATTTTAAAATATAGCAAAAAAGTCTCGAAGCGTTGTGCGTATAAATTTAAAAAAGCTAAGAAAAAATTATATACGCGTACATTACGCAAACAAGAAATTAAGAATTCTTATATTGCGTACAATAAAAATACGACACAATTATAAAGTTAAAAACGTTTAAAACTTATAACGTGTTTGCTTTCTTAAAATTTAAATGCGTTACAATTGCTTGTTATTTATATTTAAGCAACTAATATTATAAGCGAATTGTTGCGAGACTATTTATTTTAACAGACAAAAATAATAATATGTTTAATTTCAAATATTTTTACGATATGTTTGCGCTTTTGTGATTTAAATGCGTTAAAAAAGAACTTTATAATTGTAACTTGTTGCTACGTATATTTGTAACGTTAAATCGGGAATATTGTTTGTTTATATAAAAATATAGACAAGAGTTAATATTAAGTTTAAGCATTAAAATTATACGAACACAAAAATATATAAGTATTTTATATTAAGAAACGATCTTTACATAATTGCAATTTTTAAAGAAAACTTATACGTAAATTTTTGAAATTTTCGTTTTTAATGTATACGAGTTTAAGAATCTAAAATTGTTAAACAATATATAAAATTTCGTTTATAAATTAAAAATCAATATTATCTTTACAATTCTTATAAAGAATTTTTTTATACGTAAATAGTATAATAGATAATTTTTAATATTGAAGCGTTGCGACTTAAATTTAAAAATTTAATTGCGCAAAAAATATATAAAACTCGCATAAATTCTTAGAAGTGTTAAATTAAATATAAACTAAAAAAAAACAATAATTTAGTATTTATTAATTGCAAAACGCAAACAAATATTAACTCTAATATAATAATTTAATATATAGTAATAAATACAAGACTAAATAAGAAAATTGACAATTAATATTGTTTGTTTAAATTAGACAAACAATTAACTTAAATTTTTAAATCAAAGCTATTATTTGCTAGACAAAAAATAATAGCTAAATAGATAAAATAACTAAACAAAATAAAAAGACATGCAAATAAACAAGACAAATATCTATAATAATTGTAAAAATAATTCTCTAAAAACTAAATTAACAATTAAGTTATACTAAATTATTTAAAAGTAGACGCTATCAATAGATATTAAACGCTCTTTTGTTATTTAGCAAAAATATTAGATACAAATCTTGTAATAACAAGCAACTTTTTCTTGTTTTTTATTTTATTTATTTTATTGCTCTTTTAATTATTAAGATTTTAGACTTCTCATTAACTTAGCAACAACTTAAAAAATCTAAAACAACAAAATTTCTTAAAAGTAATTATTTTGTTTTTTTAACTTTATTTTTATTTCTTTATCTATATATTATCTTTTCTTTTTGTTTAATTATAATAGAATAGCAAAGTATAATTGCGTCTTGTAAATAATAAAATTTAAAAATATCTAAATTATATACTTGTAATAAATTTAATTTAAATTAATTTTTCAATATTTTCTTAAAAATTGCAAGCAATATTATTTAAAAACTACTATATATTAAATTGCAGATTGTAATATTTAGCAATATTAATATATTAATTAACGCAAAATATAAATGATTTTTAGCTTTTTATAAATTATATTAACTAAATTTTTTTTTTTAGTTTTTGACTTTTGTTTCAAAATTAATTTGTATTAATTGCAAAAAAAATTATTCGACATCTCTATATATAATAATAACAAAAATACTTGTAACTTTTATTATATAATCGAAAAATTATACAACAAATTGTTGTATAATTTTTTAAATTTTTTTAAATTTTTAAAGAAATTTGTTGTTTTTAATTAATTTGTACAATATTATATATAAAATATTAATTATATTAGAAATAACTTATTGTACTTAAAGTCTAATAATACTTTAATATTTTTCAAGAAATAAAAGTTTAAAACAATTTAATTGTATAAATATCTTCGAACAAAAATATATTAAAAATACTGTTTAAAGAACTTCTTTATATTAAAGTTGTTTTATAAAATAAGCATTTTAATCTTTTTGCATTACAATAAAATTACAACAAGAAAAATTGTTAAAAATAAAAAAATAAAAAATTTTAAAAAACTTAAATTTTAAATTGTACTATATAAAATAATTAATTCGAACAAAATTTTTATTAAAGAAACAATTAAAAGAGATTTGCAAAATTTAATTAATACAATTTTAATAATTAGAACAATTATAAAAGTTTCTAATATAAAATATTTAATAATCGAATTTTCTTATATTGTTAAAGTATAATTAACAAATACAATTATTTAAATAAGTAAAAAACCATTATTAGTATAATTAAAGCAAGTATTTAATATTGTTTTATTAGGTAATTGCAATAATATAATTGCTCTATTAAAATAAGCGAACCAAAAATTTAATTTAACTTTATTTTAGAAAAACTTATACAAATATATTAATAAATTATAGCAAAATTAAAACAATATTTAGAACAAAAATATATTTGCTATTATATTAATAGATACAAAATGTTATACTTTATATAAAAAATAAATTACAAAAACTATAGATTTGTACAAATTAAAAATTAAATTTTTTTTAATAATAAATTTTATTTTCTCGATTAAAAAATTAATATTAATATAAATTATTTAAATAGTTTGTAAATTAAGTTTGCTTTATAAAGATATTACAATTTTTATTTTAAATTAAATTGTGCTCTATTTTTTATTTTTTAAATAATATAAGAATTTGAAATCTAGAATTAAAGATTTTTTTAATAATATTTTATTAACAAATTTTATATAATATTGTGCAATATATTTTTGTCGATTTCGAATAATAAAATTAAGATTATTTCGAAAAAGCGTTTTTATTATTGCAGAATTAACTTATTACTTAGAAGTTAAATACAAAGTACTCTTTTTATCAAAATTAACAATATTAATTATAATATTATAAATAATTAGTTCTTTTATATTAGTGTTAGTAAAATATTTAAATATTAATATTGTTTTCTTTTACTTATTTGAATTATTTATATTAACGTATTTACGTAATAGTATTTCTATTAAAATTGATTTATATGTATTGTCAAGTTTGCAAACAAGTCTTAACGCAAAATTTTTATTTAAATTATTGTTAATATTAACTTTATTTTGTATCAAGTTATTAAGATTTTTGTATTAGAACTTCGAGTAATAATTGTTTTTATTCTTATATATTTTTGCTTTTTTACTTTGTTAATGTATTAAAAAGCTTTTTAATATTATTTAATTAATATTGTTTTTAGTAATTAAAAGTCTTAATAGTATCTTTTTAACATAGTTTAAATTATTTGTATTAAAAAGTTTATAAAGTATTTTATAGATATTAACTTCTTAATTTAGAAGAAATTTAATAAATTTTTATAAATCGATCTATATTGCATTTAATAGAGAAAAACTCTTATAAATATTAATTTTATAATTTTATAATAATGTAATAATATCGTTGTATCTAGTTTCTATTGCAACATTAAATAAACTCTTATATATATTGTCTTTCTTATTAATATTAGTATTTATTATATTTGTTAATTTATCGATTTTAGATATTTGATTAAACACAAATTAAATAATATTTATTAAAAATATTTTGTTCTCTTTTTTATAATTTATATTAAATTTTAAGTTTAATAAATATTGTTACAATTGTTATTTTTGTAAAATAGTATAAAGAAAATAAAATTTTATGTTATTTATATTAATATTATATTTTTTTACAAAAAGTTTTACAATATTGCGATATTTATACACAACAACTATTGTTATTAACAATCTTTCTTACAAATTAAAGAATATTTTATTAATATTTTAATTAATTGTAACAAGTAACTTTATAATATATATCTTTTTTTATAATTACAATAGTTGTTAGTTCTTTGAAAAAAAAAATACAAAATTTATTATATTATATTTGTACAATTTTATTACAACTTTAAAAGCAAAAATATTATTTATATTATTTTATATTGTTATTTGTTTTGTAAATTTTTTTCCAAGAATTTTTATTAATATATTTACAAAGCTAAAGAAATATATTTTGTCAAATAAAAGTATTTTAGAAGTTTGTACGCTATTACTTTTGTTTAAAAAGTTATTATTATTTTAATTTACAATAAACGTAAATATATAAATAGATCTTTGTGTATAATTTTGTATATTCTACAATATTATTAGTATTTAATATTTAATGTTTATAGAAATTTAAAAGAATTATAAAAAGAAATTTTGTAAATAGCATTTTTATATTTATTGTTATTAATTATTTGCATATTTGCTTTAACAATTAATATTTTTATTTAAATTAATTGTTAAATCGAATTTTGATTTTAACTTTAGAAATTAATTTAATTTGTCAATTTTAATATTAGAAATTAATTCGAAATTTGATTTAATTTTTATTATTTTAAAATTAATTTAATCTGATCTAAGTCGATTTTCAATTTTAATATTAAAAACTAAATCGAATTATTAAGAATATTAAAAATACTAAAAATAGTATAAATTTAGTTTAAATTTAGACTTTTTTAATTATTTTCTAGATAATATATATTAGTAACATATAATATAAAAATAGTCTAATATACTTATTAATTAATTTAAATAAATTAACTATTTTTATTAAATTATCAATTAATTATTACTAAAAATAATAAAATTTATTAATAATAGTCTTAGCAATTCGAATTAATTTGTCGAATTAAATTTCGATTTTAAGTAGCGTAATTGACGAATTAAGTTTCAATTCGAACAAATTAATTCGCTTAACTTTAACTTTAAAATCGAACAAAATTTTTAACTTAATCGAGTAGATCGAACGCATAGAATGCGTCGAACGCTCAATTAAATTTATTCGATTACGTAACTTTACGTAACGCATTAATTCAATTAGACTAGCGCAAAGTTTACGTTAATTCCATATGATTAGCGTAAATTCTTGCGCTAATTCAATTGAATTAGCGCGTAAATAAAATAAAATAAAATAAGCAAATACTAACGCGACAAAGTTAGCTTAAATTCTTGATATTAACTCGACAAAATTCAATTTTAAAATTAAGTTCGCGTCTTAATTCTAATTTAATTTTACAAAATTTAAGAGAATAAATTAAGTGAAAAAAAAATTCTACTCGATTTAATAATTACATTAATTTTAAGTATAAAAATTGATTCGAATTATTAATTCTAATTTTAGAAATCGAATTATTAAGACTTTCGAATTAAATTAATACAAATTATGTAAAACTATGTATAAACGTGTAACAAAACATCGCTATATCGACGCACACAAAACAAGACTATATAACATGTAAAACTATAATTTAAAAAGATATTAATTCTTGAAAATTTAAAAAAAAAATTCTTAAAAAGAAAACTTTGTACAATGTTAGGTCGTTATTATAAAAGCTTAATATTGACGTATTTATTAAATTATTAATTGTTAACATTACAATTGTTTTTCTTTTTAAAATTTTAATTTTTAAAATATATATTCGACGTTGCGATTACATTGCGACTTTGCTTTCTTTATAGTATTAATAACTCTTTAAACGTTACAATGATAATGTTTTGCTTTTTTACTTTTTGTAAACGCATATTTTCGCAAAATATGCAACAATAATTTGCTTCGATTTATTATTATATAAAAGAAAAAAAGAATTTACATCGGCAATTCGGGGAAGCGGCCCCTGTGGCACAATGGCTCCACTGAGTCGACATCGGCCCGAGAGAGTCTCGTGACACCTCGCGCTAGTCTATTAGGGTAATTTAAATTGTTTATTAAAATTTAGATTGTTTTGTAATTTATTTGAAATTTTTAGCCTAATCGGGCTAGTATTACGTACAGAATTAATATTTGAAAACGAAAAAGATTATATTTAGTAAATTGCTTTTAATCTTGTTTTTTAATCTTGTTTTTGTTTTTGTTTTTGTAGTTTTCTTATTGCGACGCAAACGTATCGCGAAAAAATTGTTAAGCTTAACAAATCTTTGAAATTTTTTTAAATTTTTTTTTTATTAATTTCGAAAAAGTTTTTAGCATTTCGAATTTAATTTTTTAATTTTTTAAAGTTCTTTTTATAATATAAATTTAAATTAATCGATTTTATAAATTGTGCAAAACGCTACTTCTTAAGCGTCAATTTATTGTTTTTGCTATTAAAGTTGTTTTTGCGAAAGCGACGTAAATTAGACGTCTTAACTTTGTTCTAACAAAAACATTTTTTAAAATATTTGTTTCTTGTTTGAGCAATACAAAAATCTTGTTTTGTTTAAAGTTTACGTCTTTTTGTTTGTTTCTTAACAAGTAACTTTTTATAATTAATATCTTTATTAAATAATAACAACTGTATAGCGTTCTCGTTTTGCGAAGATTTTTCTTGTAATATAATTTTGAAATTCGTAGTTGTCGCAAGTTAAATTTTCGCATTGCTTTTATTTTTCGATTGTTAAAACGTCGTAGCATTGTTGTTGTTATTTAAATTTTGTCTTGTATTGCGTATTGTATTAATTATTTTATTAAACAATTGTTTTTATAGATTAAGACAAATTAATATTGTAAGATTGTGTACAAACGTGTAACAAGACGTTGTTATATCGACGTACACAAGACAAGACTACATAACATATAAAACTATAATTTAGAGAGACATTAATTCGTGAGAATTCTAGAAGAGAATTCTTAAAGAGAAAACTTTGCACGATGTTAAGTTTAGACTAGTCGCGCTAACCCGGAAATGTCACGTGCAAATGCCAAGACCTAGGTCAAAAAAATTCGAGAAATCGAATCGCTCAAAGTAGTTTAGTCGATTACTATAAGTAGTTTAGCGCGAAGCGCGCTAAACTAGTTTGAGCGATTCGATTTCAAAAAATCGTCGCGACTCGATCTTGGTGCCAGGTCGAGCTAGAGGGATGATATCATAATCTGGCCCAACGATTAGTCTAGTTAAGTTGCTATTACAAGAATTTAACACTAACGCATTTATTAAATTATTAATCGCTAGCATTACATTTATATTGCATATAGTTTTGTACTTCAAAATTCTACAATAATTTTTATATATTTTCTAATCTGTTTCTTGACAATTATATATTCTTCTAATATATATTGTACTTATAGCTACTTCTTGTTTGTGTTTTGTTAACAATTTTTACAATTTTTAATTTCTTTTTTGCATTTAGTGCTAAATCTTGTTAATTCTAAAGATGCTTAGAGAAAAGTAAGATAATTGCAATAATATTATAGAAATAAATAATTACTGCTGCTTTGTAATTGTTTTTGCAAATTATCTATATATTAGAAAAGATTTAGCAATTAACAAATAAAATAATAAGAAAGATAATAGTACAAGTATTTAAGTAATTGTATATCTTTGACTATTTTTTTGACTAAGAATTTGAGAGATATATAATAGCAAACTTATACTCGACGCTTGTAACTCTAATAAAAATATCAATTTTGCTAATTATTTTGTTGTTATTCTTAATTATAAGAGAATTGTCTAAAGTATATTAGAAAATCTCGAATATTTAATAGAAATATGCTATTAACGTTTATTTTAATTGTTGTTAATTTTACTAGACTAACTTAAACTTGTATTCTTGTGTTGCTAATAAAATTACGCCAAGAAATTTCTAAAAATAGATCGAAAAAATAATTTGATTATCGAGAGAAATCGATAATATATAATAGAAATATTTATATTATTGTCGATATTATCTGCTTTGTTAATTACAATCGAGTCTTTCTAGAAGTATTAAATATGTTTATAGCAATAAAAATCTATATACTTATTTGCGCATCAATTTCTTTTTAATCTATATATATTTCTATTATTTTTGTTCAAATCTATATTGTTTGCTATATACTTAAAAAAATCTCAAATATCTTAAATATCTGTAATTGTTATAGATTTGTCGAGACATCTAGTTTTTTTATCTTTCTACTTCTCTTCTTTATATTTAATTTTTCTGTTCTCTTTCTTTTTTTGCTTATCGACTATGTAGTAAGACTTAGTAAAATTATAAATATTATTGCTTAATTCGAACATTTGTATATTAAATATTAATAAAAAGAGAATAGAAATAAGAGAAGAATTGAAAATAGAATTGTCTATTATTTGATTAAGATTGAAATATCTAAATTAATGTTATCTATCAGTATTAAAATTAGCAAGTAGAAATTTTAAAAATTATATTTAATCTCTAAGTCTTTTGTATTTGCAGAAAGCGCTAAACTTTATATAGATAATAAAAAAGTCTAATTTATTATCGAATATATTGTATAATCTTAAAGTAAAAACTACATTAAAGTTAATAGTTAAGCAGAAAATAATAAGACTATCGAGACTCGAAAAAAAAATTGTTTTAACTCTTATTATTTTTGCAACAATTTTTGCTATAATTGCTTCTAATATACTTAAGAGTTTCTAAATTTGTTAAATTATTTTTATTCATACTAAATTTTATATATTTGCATTTTTATTTTTAGTATCTTTAGCAATTTCGTCTATATACTATATGATTATTGTAGAATTCTTATTAATTAATTTAGTTGTATCGAAAGAATAATAGAATTTAATATTATTTAATTATAGTTATTGTATTATACAAACGCAAAACAGTTAGAAAAAGAAATAAATAGAGAAGAAATTTAAACTCGAGATTGCAATTAAGAATTTAGAATTAAAAAAAAGCAAAATAAAAATTCTATATACTTCTAATTCTTGTAGAAACGTTGTCGAAAATCTCTTCTTTAATTAATAAATTTCTAAAAATTAATTCGAGCAATATTATATTTATTAATATTGTAAATATCTTCTTTTCTTTAATACTATTTATCGATATTTGCTAATATTGTTGCTCGATTATTAAATTAAATATACTTAATTTCTGCTTTTATTTTGTTTTCTGCAATATTTTTTAGCGCAACTCTTAATTATTATAATTTTGTATTCGATCTTTATTAATTAAGTTGCTAAGTACTACAATTTTTCGAAAAATATCTATTTATTATATTTTGTTAATTATTGCTATCTAGATTTTTAAAATTAGATTCTTGCAACAGATTAACAATATCGTATTTTTTATAATATTTGCTTAAAAGTTAGATTAACGTTTTAAAATTATATTATCAAATTATTACAATTATAATATTTCTATTATTACAACTTGTTAATCGAGATAGAAGCTATTTGCTAAAAATATTATAGATTGACTTCGACTTATTATTGCTATTTAGCTTTATACTTAGTTTTCTTAGTATTATATTATTATGTTTTTGCTTAGAAGCAATTCTTATTAAAGCAATTAATCAAATATACTTGTTAAAAGATCGAGAGATAATAATAAAAAATAAGATTTTTTTTTTATTAATTGTATAACAGTTGTAGCGTAATCGTTGGGTCGAATTTCAATTCGATTGAGTTAACTCGCTCAATCCTAATTCTAAGATTAAGCAAATTTCCTAGTTCAACAAAGTAGGACGAGCGAAGAATGTGCGTTAAGTGTTCAATTCAACTTATTCAATTACATGACGTTACATAACGCGCTAATTATATGCGATTAGCTTAAATCCTGCGCTAGCTTAATCGAGTTAGCGCATAAATAAAATAAGATAAGATAAGCAAATACTAGCGCGACAAAGTTAGCTTAAATTCTTGACATTAACTCAATAAAATTCTATTCTAAAGATAAGTTCGCGTCTTGATCTTCAATTAATTCTACGAGACTTAAGAGAGTAAATCAAGTTAAGAAAAAAGTGTTCGACTCGATCTAACGATCACACTAAGTAGTTGTGCTCTTATTTATTATTTGCTTTGTTTCTATAATTAATATTAGTTAAAAAATTGCAATTAATATTGCAGCAAAATTCAAAATTAACTAAACAATAATAAAACAATAGCTAACAAAGAAAAGCAAAAATTCGAGAATCTAAAGTAATCGAAATAAATATTAGAATTTTTCTAACTTATTTTAAGCACAAAATATTTTTGATTAAGTTAAATAAAAGTTAAGAGTGCAGAGACAACAAGAAATTTCTAAAAAAGTAAGAATATATATAAGAGAGAATACAATTCTGCTGTTTGCTTAAAGACTTTAACAAAAATAAATAATATTCGAGAAAAATAAAAGACAATCTATTAAGAAATCGAAAATTAGTAATAGTATAAGATTGTAAGTATTAATATTTTATGCGAAGTTATAATACAACAATTAATAATTAATAATAATCGATAAACAAGAGAGCGCAAATTGTTGCAAAAGCAAAGAGAATAATTAATATAAGAAGAAAAATAGCAAAGAAGTAAACATATAGCAAGAGAGAACGTATGTTTATATTTGGAGAAAGCGAAAAGTAAGATAATGGAGAATGTCTTGTTCAAAACAGACGCGTCAAGTCTTATAGAGTAACACTTAATCTAAAAGCAGAAAAGAACGTCTTCTTTACTAGAACGAATTTCATTTTTTAATATTAACTTGTTAGAATTATTGTTAGAATTATTTTTGCAAAAACAATACAAATTTGTTGCTTTGATCTTGTTATTCCAATTTTTTTTTCAAGATATTTGTTTTTTGTTTAAACAATACAAAAGTTTTGTTTTATTTAAAATCTATATTTTTTAATTTTTTTTTAATAAATAGCTTTATATAATCAATTTATTTATCGAAATATAACAATAATAATATATTGTTGTTTTACAAAGTTTCTTTTTATAGAGTTTTTTCTTATAGTATAGTTTGCATTCTTGTAGTTGTATTAAATATAAACTAAATTTTTATATTATTTTTGTTTTTAAGATACTAAAATATTGTATATTTTTCGCTATTGTTTAGATTTTGTCTTGTATTTTATATTAAATTAATTATTGTATTAAAAAAGTGCTTTTGTAGATTAAAATAAATTAATATTGTAGAATTGTATACGAAAATATAACAAGATATTGCTATATCAATATATGCAAGACAAAATTATATAATATATAGAATTATAGTTTAAAGAGATATTAATTTGTAAAAAAAATCAGAAATTTTTTTTTAGAAAGAAAACTTTGTACAATATTAAGTTGCTATTACAAAAACTTAATACTAATATATTTAGTTAATTATTAGAAGCTAGCATTACATTTTAAGAAAAAATTAACAATATTACTTAAATACTTAAAATAAAAAATATGTTAATTGTGTTAATACAATATATAGAAAATATATTACTCTTAAAATCTAAAAATAAAAATAAAGTCTTTTAAAGAAAATTGATTTTAAAATTTTGCAAAAACTTTAAAAAAAAAATATAATTAAAATTTTTTGTAACAATTTAATAATAAAATTATATTAAAAATATATAAGCAAACTTTTTTTCAATGATTTAGAAAAAGTTAGCAATTATATATATAAAAAGTTTATTTGCTATAATTGCAAAAAAAATAGATATATTTCGAAAACTTAGTTAAAATCTCTTAAAGAAAATATAAAAATAAATATAATTAATAACTTTAAACAAAGCTTTACAATAAATATTTAAAAAGCACTTTTATTACAATTTTTTATTAGAAAAATCTTTAATAATTTTAAAAACTAGATAAGTTTGCAATAATTATAATTGCAATTGCAAGTTAAAAGTATAAAACAAAAGTTTTTTTTGCAAAGTATTTTATATTTGTTAATATAAAATAATATAAATAAAGAGATTTTCTTAATAATAATTTTTTTTTTTTTTTAATTTATATTCGATTCAACATTTCTAAGAATCTATGCAAGAATTATATACTTTTATGATTTTTAGATCTAATCAATTACGAATAGACGAGCAATACTAGCGTCTATTTGTCTAATTATAGTTGACTAGAATTCGCGATTGTTATTTTGTTTGTAACAAGTTGTTATAACAACGTTGTGTCTTTGTCTTCTATATTGTAATATTTGTAATACAAAAAAATTCTTCAAATAAAAACTTTATAAATCTAAGAAAGACTTAAACATTGTTAACAATATTGTTGTCTAAAATTAACGCAATAACTTAATAGTTAAAATTATGCGCATTGTTGCGACAACAAATTTGATTTTGTCTAGCAATTGTCGTAAATTCGTAATATTAATTTCTTATTACATTTGTGTTCTTTTTTGTCGTTATTTAAAGTAAATTAACAAAACATGCTTAATTGTTATGCGTTTCTAATCACAATTGCAAGTTCTTATTGTAATTTTAAGTATTTGTTATTAATACAAAAACTAATTAAAGTCGATTTTGTTTATTTTTAATTGTATTAGAAGTGCATTATGCAATTTGAAATAATCAATATATAGTTGTATATATTTATGCGTAATTCTAAACGTAAGCTTGCGATACTTTACGTTGTTCTTGTCTCTTAATTATCTTAATTGTTACTTCTTTCGAATCTTGTCTTAAATAAACGTCTTTTTAATAATAATTTTGTCTAACATTTAATTTGCGAGAGATAGACGTTGTTTATACATCTTATTAGCGACTTTATTTGCAATCTTGTTATCTTTTATATTTTTATATTTTAAAATTTAATAAAATTTCAATATAATGTTGCAACGTCGCATTGTATTATATATGTTTTACGTTCTTCTAAAATACATTTAATTTAATGTCGATCTTATCTTTCTTATAATCTTTAATAAAGTTTAATTATCGAATTTATTTTGTAAATTTATTTTCGCAAGTTAGTAAACATCTTGCAATACTTCGTTAATTTTTTGATTATTTTTGTAAATTTCTCGAGTTTGTTGTAATGCGTAAACGTTATCTTATTGTCTTTTAATTACTTCTTAATTCTTCAATTTGCTTTTATTAAAACAACAATAACATCTTTATTGCGATCGCTCTTGTTAAAGTACGCTCTTTAATATTAATTAAACTTGTTTGCATTATATTTCTTCATAATTATTTTCTTATTATACGCAATAATTATTTTAAAGAATTTTACTTATAAAGCAATTGTATAGATTTGCTATTGCAATATTGTTGTTACTTTAAGTTTTATTCGCATTTACTTTTTCTTAAATTGCAAAAATGTTATTTTAAATCTTTTTTTTTTAAATATTAAATCGTTGCATATGCGCAATATTGTTGCGTCTATTATTTTGCTTAATTCTTGTGCATTTATAATAATTATTAATTTCTATATTAGCTTTTCGAAATGCATATTAATAGAAAATACGTTAATCTTAACTTGTAAGACTTTTGTAAACGTTGTCTTGTAAACATTTATAATATATTGAAATATACAATTCTATATTAATTGCAACTTCGAAATTTTTTTTTTTTAAATTTTTGATATTTTTAAACATATATTATGCGATAACTTTGTAAGCTATTATTAACTTCTTAATAACAATATACTTGCGCTTATTTATCTTTAATAAAATGTTAAATATTAAACTTTCTATTTATTGACGCGTTTTTGTATTTAATTATTAGCTTAATTTCTATTTAACGCAAGTAAATTCTCTATCTTAGCTTTAAGTTTAATTGAATTCTTAATATTCTAATATTAGATTTAACAATTATCTTGTATCTTGTTAACGTTATATTAACGCTTATACTAAATCTTTTTAAAGTTAGCGAGAAATAAATTAATTTTTTTCTTTTTCGCGAACTTGAATTTGTAATTTCGTATTTATTGCTCACATTTGTTGTATATTTAATTTAACATCTTGCAATTATATTTAATTAATTTCTTATATATAAGTATATTAACGTCGTTTACAAAATTTATAACGCTAATTTGCAATTTAATATTATTGCACATCTTTAATAGATTTGCGTTGTAAAACAAATATAGAATTAAAAAGAATAAAGAATTTTGCAATATATTTACGTTCGTATTGCGCTTCTCTATTGTATAGTCGTCTATAATCAAGATAATACAACGTTTCTTTAGAAAATTCTCTACTTATTTGATCAAACAAGTAAAAATTTATCTCTTCTTTATATTGTAAAGCAATTGAATATGTAATACATTATCAAATGCGTCTAATATATCAAAACTAAACAAATATATTACTTTCTTCTTTTGATCGCTTGATATTATATAAATCTTTTTCGTAATTAATTGTAACATTGTGTTGATCAAATATTGTCTTCTAGCTTTTATTTGTGTGTTTAATAGAGTGTCGTGCGTCTTTACAACATAGCAAAGACGCTTTAATATTATTGACTCTAATATCTTATCTAATATATTTAATAACGCAATAAGTTTAAAGAACAACAATTTAAAGTAATTCTTTTTTTTTAATTTGCGTAACATTATTTTAATTGTCTTTTTAAAATAAGACAATTGTATCTCTTTCTTAATGCATTTATTAAATAGAAATTTTACTTAAAATAAGACGATACAAATTAATTGTTGCAACGCACAATTAATTATATTATTAATTTTTAATATCTTGTTAGAAGTTGTCTTGTGCATTGCTTTTATTACTCTACGCTTCAATATTATTTTGTCGTCTTCTATAAAGATTAAATAAAAGAATTTGTTTAAATTGTTTACTAAAATTGTAAACAAAGAAGAAAAATAAATCGAAATATTATTTTGATTTTGTTCTTTGTTGTTGTCGCGATACTTATATTGATTCGTAATAATAATATAATAGATTTAATTAACATTTTTGTCGTTGCATTTCTAATTTACTTTATTATTTTAAAGAGATTCTTAATAATGTTTTTCGAAACTTTTATTTGTTTGCGAAATTTATCTTGCTTATGTTTCTTTAAAATCTTGTTTTTCTTGTCGCATATTCGAACGTATATCGTTTATTTATTAGAAATGCGACATTGTTAATATAATCTTTTGATTTCTTTAATTATCTTTGTGCACTTTGTTATTTATTTGAGTTTAACTCTCTTATATAATCTTGTTTACAAAATAAAGTCTTTAATAATTTTTTTCAAAGCATCGAGCAACTTTGTTGTGTACTTATTAATATCGTATCTTTTTATTAAATTGTTTAATATTGATTTAAATAATAAAATTTTAATATGTTATTAAATTCTTTTAAGTTTATAGCTTTTCAATTTCGTTTAAAACGACGTCAAAATTTCTTTTGTGTTCGAGAATTTAACATTATTTTTATCGAAAAATAATTAAATAAGTTTTCTACCTTCTTGTTTATATTGCAATATATTAATCGATTTATTATCTTTTTTGTAACAAACGATTAAATCAATTGTAATTTGAGCGTCTTAATAATTTCTTATTATAATTCTTTGAAAGAGAGTTAGTATTGCGTCGATTGCGTATATTATATTTAACAAATTCTTCGAAAACAAATATTATCTAAAATAGAAAAAACTTGCTCAAAAAAACAATGTAAATTAAAATTCTTTACAATAATACTTTTGTCTTGCATGCGTAAAGTTAATTTTATTGCTAAAAGATTACTTTTGTTAATTATTTTATTATAATTATTTAAGAACAAGTTGTAAACATTATAAATATTAACAAAATTATATCTTATGTTGTTAATATTAAAATATAGTTATAACATTATTGTTTTTATATCTTTAAAATGTTATGTGTTATATTAATTATTATTATTAATATGTTTATTAATGTAAAAGTATGTTCTTTTGTTGTTATTTAGGAGCGTAAAATTTGCGCATTTTAAATTGTATATTTTCGTCTTAACATAATGTTGTTACAACTCTTGTATTATTAATATATTATAATTTGTATTTTATTCTTTTAAAGCAATGCGATTATTATTTTATTTTCCAATTTATAAACGTTATATTGTAATGTTTTGAACTCGTTTTGTGTCTTTATTAAAGTTGCTTCGTATAATTCTTAATATTGATATTTATTAAATTTTACATCTCTTGCGTAAAAGACATATTTTATAACAATATTATTATTATTTCGTTGTTATTTTGTTTTATTAAGATAAACTAACTATTTAACAATTCGTTAAAGCGTCCTTTCTTAATTTATTGTTAAATTACGCTTTTTTTTATTGTTACGAAAATGTTTTGCATGCGATTTGTTTGCGTCGAATAATTAACTATTGTTGTCTTGCATTTTGTTCTTTTCTTCGACGTCTAATTGAACATTGTTACGCTATTAAGAATTAGTAAGATAATTGCTATTTTGTTTGTTCTTGTTGTCTTAACAACGTAATACAATAACTTTGTCTTTGTTGTTTCTTTTATTTTTTATTTTTTGTTTTATTTTTTAGAGTACTTAAAATCGAATACTTTATAAATATTCTTGCAAATATCGCATTTTTATTTTAATAAATTTAATTAATGCGATAATCTCGTGCATAATAAGCGCATTGTTGCTTGTTCTTGCATTTGTATATTAAGTAATTATACTCTTAACACTTTATATATTGCTTTGTTTTGCAATTTATATTGTAATGTTTTGCTATTTTAATATTCGACTTATAAATTACGTTAAATTAAATTAACTTGTTTGTTGTTTTCGCGCAATCTACTTACATTATAATAAAGACGTATTTTTTCTTGTTGCTTTTCTCGTAAATTAAGTTATCTTATTAATTTTTAATTCTTGATACATAATTTTGCATAATCTTTTTATTATTTTTGCTCTCTTCTTCTTTATGTTCTTAAATATATTTTTTATTTTAATATTATATATTATTATTTTTGCGTATTTACGACGCAAAATCGTCGCAATAGATATATTTTTAACTTAAAAATTATTTGATTCTAAGATCTTTTTGTTACATTCGTTATTAACTTTGAAGATTATTATTTTTTTAAAACGTTTTATTCTTTATATATCTTTCTGCGCATTTAATATATTAACAATATCTAAGTTGCGCATTAATACAACTATTTTCGTTGCGTTTATCTTATATATTCTTTTTGTTTCTTTCTTTTTTTTGATTTATGTTATTAACTTTATCTTTTTAATTAATCGTTGCTTTCAAAGTGCTTATTTGACATTTATCTTAATTGTTGTTTGTGCAACTAACAACAAGCTCTATATTATGTTCGCTTATATATTCTTATCTTGTGTGTTTTTCTTAATTTTTTTTACTTTTTTTAGTTAATTTGTTGTCTTTTTTAATCTTTTTAATATAAAAATCATGCTAATTTGTTTATTCTTTGCGAAGAGTTCGTTAAATTTGCGCGTAAACTTCTTGACAAAAATGCATTATTTAATTAATGTTATTATCGAAATTATTTTGAACACGTTTTTTTTCTTAGATTTATAGAGCTTTTTAATTTTTATTATTTTCGCGATAATCTTTGTTGCAATTTGTAATAAATTGCGTTAAGACGCATTAAGTGCGCTTCGATTACTCGTTAACGTTGCGTCGATTACATTTATTTAATTTTAACGATCAAAATAAATTGGAAGCGTTATTGCTAGTAAGATTTTCTCTCTCGTCTCTTCTCGTATAATAAGATAATATAATATTGATTTTCGCAAATCAATCTTTTAAATCTTCTTAAAATATTTAATATTTGTATTAATTGTATTAGCAAACATCTAACAAAATTGTAATATTTTAAAAATATATAGTATTTTGCAATTAAAGTAAAAGCGTTTACAATCTAAATAATTTGTTTTATAAAATTTTATATTATAGAAATTAAGATTTGCAATAATAAAAGACAAAAATATATATTAAAACAAGTTTTCTATATATTTGATAAAGATTGTTACAATATTATTGTTAATTTTTTCTAAATAATAAAGACAAACTTTTATATTAATTAATATATACTTATTCAACGCTACTAAATTACAAAAAATATAATTCTAATAATAATTTTAAAAAATATTCTAAAATCTAAGAAGTTTATTTTTGTATTTGTTTTTATTTATTGCAATTTAAAAGTTAATAATAAATCGCAAATAAATAAGCTATTTTGCAAAATACAAAATATCAAGAACTATAACAATATTTTTAACTTAAACAATACAATTATTTTTCTTAAATATAGAAATAAAAATCATAAAATTAATTTACTATTTAAAAAAAAGTTATTTTACAAATTATTATATTCTTTTTTCGAAAAAAGTGTAATATTTTGCAAAAGTATTTTTTAAAAAATCTAATATTAAAAAGAATTTGCAAATTAATAAGCTTTGTTAATATATTTATATTGTTTGTATTTACAAGTAATAATAATCTAAAACTATATTTTAATTATTGCAATTTAAACACAATAATAATTAAAAACAAATATTCTAATTTTTTTATTAAAAAGATATTAAATTATCTAATTAATATTGCGTACTTTATTAAGTTAAACTTAAAAATATCTACTATTAAATATATATTTGCAAAGAAAATAAATAGAAAATAGTTTTTTAAATATAATATAATTACTTTAAGTATACAATAATACTTTTTTAATTAATAAATATCTCGAATGTTTTTTAAGTTTAAATTAATAAAATATTACAAAATTTAACTAATTGTATTTGTATAATATATTTCGATAATATTCTAATTTACTTTAAAATATAAAAGAAATCTTAAAATTATATTTCTTAAGTTTTAAAGAAACTGCCTATATATAAGTTTTACGTTAAATTATTTGAATATTTCTTTATAACTATTTCGATTAAATTCTTAAAATATATTGTAAGCAATTATAGTATATTAATAGATTTGTATTATATAGAATCTATTACAATATAATTTTAGTTAACTACTTTTTATAAGTTTTAAGTATTTCTAGATTTTGCAAACTTTTATTAACAATTTGTTTAATATTATATAAAAATTATTTAAGTTCTAATAAAGCTTTTAAAAAGTATTAAATAAAAGAAACAAAATAATACTTTTTTATTTAGCAAAACACTATAATAGTATTTAAAGAGTTAATTATTGTCTTTATACAAATATTTATATTAATATATCTTAATTTTAAGAATTATATTTGTATCGAAATTAATATTTCGAAATTTATTATTGTTGTTATATTTTTACCACTTATATATCTAATATATAAAGTCGATTAAATAATTTAATATTTTGTAATATTTTATTTAAAAAAAAAAATTCTTATTAAAATACAATACAAAATTAAGAATTAAGAATTATTTACTATTGTTACTATTTTTAAATAATAGAAATACTATTTTGAAAATAGTTAATATTTGATTACTATATTAACAAATTATAACAATTTTTACTACTTTATAAAGATAATATCGCTAAATAGTTATCAAATATAATAAACTCTTTTTTTAGAAAAAAAAATTTCGAAATCAAGTATTGTACAAAAAAACAAATCTAGTAAACAGAACTTTTTAACGCTTTAATCATAAAAAATACGCAAATAATAAGATTTATTTATCTACTTTTTAGAACAAGCTAGAAAATATTACAATTGTAACTATTAAAATAGTTTTTATACTTATTAAATACATTGTTAAAGCGCAATTACTATTATATTTTAGCAAAGTCGATGTCTCTACTATAGACAAGCTTAATAACAAATTTTTAAATAAATTCTTTAATAAAATAGCTTTAAACAAAGTTGTAAATATTAACATAACAAAAGAAGAAATTGAAAACGCAATTTAAAGTATTATAATATAGCAATTGCATTGTAGCAATATACAAATAATATATAAGAAAAAAATTACATCGACAATTTGGAATAATTCTCTAGAACTTCTATTAGCGACTCGAGACTCTCGAGATCGTTGTGTCGATGTCTTAGCTCTAAAGTTACATTAATAATATAAAGTTGCTTTGAAGTTTATTTCGAGTCAAAATATTTATCTTCGCAAAACAACATTGTTATAAATTATAATATTTCTCTTAATTTATTTTGCGACATTCTAATCTATGTTTACAACATAAATTATAAAAAGTATAACGTCTTTAACGCTTATAATTATTTAGATTTTTATTCGATTGCAACTTATATACACAATAATATTGCAATTTCTAATATAATTTGTTTGATTTATATTATAATATTAAATGCATTTGCATTTACAAAAATGCTTAATACTTCTAACATTAAATATATTTCTTTTATATATACGTTATACTTTTACAAGAAATAAAAGTTCTTCTTCTTATTATTTATAAAGATATTTACGTATAAATACTTTTTTATATAAGCAATAAATCTCTTGTATTTCTTTGCATTATTTATAATTAATAAAAAAATCTTTTTTCTCTTTGTATATTAAATTGTATTTGTTTTACTTTTGATATTTAACTTTTTTCTTTAAGCAATTTAACTAAGTGTTAATTTTAATAATATATTTTTCTCTTGTTTCTTAATTCGAAATCTATATTTATTTTATTGAAAATTATTCTTAATATCGATTTTCGACTTGACGATTAACTTGTTCGCAAATTATATTAGCACAAATAATAATATAGAGATAACAAACGCAACTTATTGTAATAACATTTCTTTTTTTTAATATATTTTGTTTGTTGCTCTCTAATTAGTCTTGATCGATTTAAAATCTAATTATAATTATTAAAGACAACTTATATTTTTTGCTATGTTTCTCGAGAAGTTGTAATTGTTTAATTACAAATAAACGTAAGCATTCGACATTTATCTTAATATAATCTTTACAAAATATCTTTTATTAAAAAAGTTTACTTCGACATTATTCTTTATTTTAGATTCTTTTTATAAACATTTTCGTTGTCAATTAATACGTACGTTGTTATTTGTCAAATTTGAACAAAATTTAATTTAGATTTACATCTTTATTTAAGAATGTCTATCTAAATATTATTTTGTGTAACGATCTCTTTCTATAAGTACGCTCTCAATTAATTTATTTATTTGTTATTATTCGTTAAATCTAGACAAGATTTGACTTAGATTCTTTTCTTTATATATAAGTAAATCTATTTAAATAACGTTGTTCTTCTTAAATTCTTTTTGTAAGCATTTCTCGCAATTAATTTATACAACATTTATTATTCGTTAGATTTAAACAAAATTTAACTCAAAACTAACTTATATTTGTTTTTTCGATTAAGAATGCTTACTTTTAGGTTGCTTTATTTGTTAATTCTTTTTTACAAGCACTCTTACAATTAGTTAATATCTTCGTAATTATTCGTTAGAACTAAGTTAGATCTTCTTTGAATAACTTATATTTAAACGATTATCGCTTATATATTCGATGCTCTTTCTTTATTAAAATTGTTAATTGATTGCTTAAATTAATTTATTCTTACGTATTTTGTTATTTCTTAAGCTTTTAAGCACGAATTTTTTATTCGAAGCATTTATCGAATTTTTGTTATTGTTTTATTGATTACGTCGCTTCGATAAGCATTCGAATTTCAATTTATTAATATTTAAATTCGAGAGAGACTCTCGAAGAGAGATATGTAAGATCTTGTTATTATTAAACTTATTAATAGCTTTCTCGCTACGAAATACAATCTTTTATCGCAATTTTTGTATATATTTCTCTTTTTATATTACGAATTAATCGTCTTATTTTTATTGTATTTTCTTGTAAATATTTGTTAATATATTATAAATATAAAGATTGTAGTTGTTAATAAAGTAAAATATATATCTTCAATATATTGTTTTTCGAAATAAATAAATATTTGTATTTTGTATTTAAACTTCTTAATACAATATCAAATTATAATTTTTATTATTTTAATCGTCTTTAAGATTATAGAATTGAATATATGTTTAATCTAAAAATTAATTTTAAAACTCTCTCAATTGTTGTTAAAAAACAAAGACGTAAAAGTCTTAATTATTATCGAATTCGCAAACAATTGAAATTGCTTTTTTTAATCGTAAATTTAGCAAAAAGTTAATAAAGATAAATAAATTTACATCTTGAATATTTTTGCTTAGAAAAGTCAATTTTAATAATAAGATCTAAACGTAATTACGCGACTTTTTATTACTAATAAAGTTGTAATAATTCTTAATTATATCGCGAACTTGCTTTATTATGTAAAATCGATAATTTTCTATCGCGTTGTAGAGTTACAATTAAAAAAGTTTTTATTTATAATAGAATGAAATAAAAGCAATATCTTTCTTGTCTTCTTTAATACAAGAACATTCTCTATATTGTTGTTACGCTAATTCTTAACGCTTCTTATACAATTAATTATTCTTTCTTATATACGTTTTATTAGCATTAACAATTTGAATTTCTATTAAGAATTAACTCAAGATTTATAATTCTTAACGTTATATTTAGTAATAAGTGTAATTTGCAAAAAGATATATGTCTTGCGCATAATAATTTTATGTCTTAACGTAAAAATATATTTCGAACATTGTTTTATCTTGTATTATAAAACGAGAATATCGATACAATATTAAGTTTGGCGTAATAACATTGCATTTTTTCGTTTATTTACAAATTTAAAGATTTATAATATAAACTTTGTATAATTGACTTTTGAGAATATAATATTGAGCTCGACGTTAAAAGATTGAAACAAATGTAAAAAACGAGTTTTTTTATTTCAAGACTCGTTCTTGACAAACGCGAGATTAATAGTAAATTGCATTTAATTAATAAACATTTTTGTAATTAGAAATAAACTTACATTGTATCGTATTTGTAACAATAATATTTTTATTACATTATTTTTTAATTATTAAATAATAACGTCTTTCTTTTACGCTTAAGAGAATTGCGCAATATTTTAAAAATTTCGAATTCTATTTTATTAATCAAATTGTTATTATTCTTTTGCGAGAAAGTTAATATATATCTTTAAGAATTTAATAATTAATAATTGCGTTTATCGCTTATATATGCGAAATTCGCTTGAAAGTTATTTGTAGCACGAAATTAAATGCTCGAATAAATTAATAAAACACTATATTTAAAATAGCGTAAACTTGTTAAAGATTAAGAAATTAATAGAAAGCGCAAAGATAAAATTGTATTAAAAAGAAAAACAAAAGAAAGAAGTTATTGTAATACGTCGAGCAATATTAGTTTTAAATCTAAACTATATTTGATTAAGATTTAATTAAGGTTTGATTAAGAGTTAACTTAGATTTTGACAATTTTTACTTAGACAAAAAAAATAATACTTATTATTAGTCGAAAATGCTTTGCTTTTGTTTATTTGTCAAAGTCTTCTTTATATCTTTTACAATTTTATTTAATATTATTGCTTTAAATAATTATACACAATTTAATAATTTTGAGTTCAATTGTATGCAACTCGATAATAGCAACAATACAAACAATTTTTACAATAGCGTCAAAAGTAGCGATTTAAGCAATAATAAAACAATTGTTATAGATATCGAGTTAGACAATAATACTAACGACAATAGCGAGAAAGATAATAATAGTTAAAAGAAGACTAGCATAGAAATCGAGTTAAATAATAATAATAATAGCAACAATAAAAAAAGTAAAGATCGAAAGAATAAGAACAAACAAGAGAGCATTAAAGAAAAGAATTATATAATTATAAACAATAAATTTTACTTTCTTAGCATCGATTTACTTGTAATAAATTATAACAAAATATTACTTATTGTCTTTGATAATATTAATACGTCTATTAAGAATAATTCAAGTTTTGTTAATTTAATCGAGATTTATTTTGTTGCTTCGACCATTATAAAGATGTATCTTGCGTCAATAAAAACTAATTTTCGAATATCAAATTATCGAAAGATCAATTTTGTGTCTTTTTTACAATTAATGTTTTTTACTTCGAATTGTTGTTTTTTTATAAAATTAATTGAATCGCATTGTTAAAGTAAGAATAAAATTGTAAATAATAAGTATAAATTTGACAAACTTAACATTTATAAATTACGCTCAATTATTAAATTTATAACAATTAAGAATATTTGTATATGTTATATATTTAATCGATATTAAAAGACGTTATTAAATGCATCTTTATATTTAAGAATACAAAAAAGACGTTAAACTCGATGTTTCTAATCTTTCAATACAATCGATAAGTTGAGCGATATTCTTATTACTTATATAAAGTTGTTGCTCTTATTATCTACAATATTAGATAATTAGATTAATATTAGCGTAATCGTTGGATCGAATTTCAATTCGATCGAATTAACTCGCTCAATCCTGACCCTAGAATTAGGCAAATTTCCTAGTCTAACAGGATGGAACGAGCGAAGAATGCGCGTCGAATGTTAAGCTCGATTTACTCGATCACGTGACGTTACGTAACGCGCTAATCATATATAATTAGCGTGAACCCTGCGCTAGTTCAATCAAGTTAGCGTAAATCATGCGCTAGCTCAATTGAGTTAGCGCATAGATAAGATAAGATAAGATAAGATAAGCGAATGCTAACGCGACGAAGTTAGCTTAAGTTCTTGGCATTGACTCGACAAAATCCGACTCTGGGGTCGAGTTCGCTCCTTAACCCTGGCCCAACTCTACGAGGTTCAAGAGTGTGAATCGGGTTAAGAAAAGTGTGTTCGACCCCAACTCAACGATGACACTAATTAAAATATCGTTCGTACAACTAATAAATAATAATATAGAATTGTCGTTCTTATTACTTAAATTACTTGTTGTTCTTTCGTATTTTAAAGATTTTGTATTATATATTGTTAATAACAACTTATTTGTTAAACGACGATTTTAATTGTTGAATTATTAGTCGTTCTCTTCTTTGTCTATAACAATAATAAAAAAGCATAAATAAAGTTGTTATTGTCTCTTTTTTGTATATAAAGCAAAGTAATATTTTGTAATTCGATCTTATTATTTTCGTCGAATTTATTCTCTTTGTCTTTGTCTTCTATGCACGAAAATTCTATCTCGAATAAATATTATGCGAGAGAATAAAATAAAAAGAGACGAACGTCAAGTTAGTTATTGTTATATAATCTAATAAATAAGATTTTGATTAAATTGTTCTCTTAAAAATTCGATAACAACAACGCAACATCAAATAAAATTAAGTTATAAAATTATATTATTGTTAATAATAATACATCTAGATTGTTATGTCTTATAAGAAGAACTTAATCGTATATCAAAACAAGCAATAATATCAATTTCGACCTTAACAAAGCTAATAATTTGTCGATTTCTATGTTCGAACACTCTTATTATATTACAATTAGTTTTTCTTCTTAATTTTGTTAAGATATAAACATTTTAACTTCTTTATCGATATCTTTTTATTTAAGATTGTTATTTTCTAAGTTTTGCAATATTTGAATAAATTGTTATTGTTTCAAATTGCGTAAATAATTGAAATGCAAAACTACAAAAGTCTTTAAAAAAGTACGTAAATTTTAAGAATTATATATTAAGTATTATTCGACGAACGTCTAGTCTTATTTATTGTTTTCTTACTTAATTATCTTATAATTGTCTTGTCTAGATCTTGATTAAATCTCAAGTTTTCAAAAATTATAAATTTTCGAAATTGAGAAATCGATTAACTTTAAAACTTTGTTGTTTCGTAAAGATTTTCTTGTTAATATAAGTAAAACTTGCGTCTTTGCTTTTGTCTTTAATGTTTATATTAAGAATTTTATTATTAGCGCAATTAAAAATGTTAGATATGCTTTAGTTTATATTGATCTTTTCGTTGCGAACAAAAATAATAACAACAAAAAAGAAGCAATCTTTTTTTGCGCAATTGCTCTTATAACTAGCATTATTAAGAAGTATAGAAATTGCATCTTAAATCTTGCGTCTCGAGAATTTATCTTTTTCTTTAGTTTGAACGCTAACAATATTAATTAAGATCTTGCGTAGAGTAAATGTTTTTAAAGACAAAATTCTTAACATTTAACTCAAATCTAATTTAGAATAGATGTTCTCAAAAATTAGATTTTCGACATTCGAAAATCAAGATAATTTAGATTTGAATTAGATCTAATCTTCTTATAGAAAAGGCTTTAACATTCGAAGATTAATTTGATTCAAATATAAGTTATATAAAACAATTGTTTTTTAGAGAAAAGATTTTCAACATTTAAAGAACAATCTAAATTAAATTTGAGTTAGATCTAATTTAGATCTAACTTAGAACAATTGTTTTTCAAAGAAAAAATCGTTAATATTCGAAGATTAATCTAATTTAGATCTAAATTAAATCTAACGTAAAACAGTTGTTTCTTAGAGAGAAAATTCTTAACATTCGAAGAATAATCTAATTTAGAATAGTTGCTTCTTGAACAAAAGATTTTTAATATTCGAAGATTAATTTGACTTAGATCTAAGTTAGATTTGATCTAGAACAATTACTTCTTAAAAAGAAAACTCTTAATATTCGAAGAATAATCTAACTCAGAGCAATTGCTTCTTAGAGAAAAGATTGTTAACATTCGAAGATTAATCTAATTTAAATCTAGACTAGATCTAACGTAAAACAATTGCTTCTTAGACAAAAGATCTTCAATATTTAAAGAACAATCTAATTTAGATTTGAGTTACGTAGAATAGTTATTTCTTAAAGAAAAGACTCTTAATATCTAAAAAATAATCTAAATTAAATCTAGATTAGATTTAATCTAGATCTAGTTTAGAACAATTGCTTTTTAAAGAAAAGATCGTTAATATTTAAAGATTAATTCAATATAGATTTAAGTTAAATCTAACGTAAAACAATTGCTTCTTAGACAAAAAATCTTCAATATTCGAAGAGTAATCTAATTTAGATTTAAGTTACGTAAAACAATTGTTTTTTAGAGAAAAGATTGTTAATATTCGAAGATTAATTTAATTTAAATCCAACTTAGATCTAACTTAGAACAATTATTTCTTAGAAAAAAGATTATTAATATTCGAAGATTAATTTGACTTAGATTTGACTTAGATTTGACTTAGATTTGATTTAGAACAATTGTTTCTCAAAAAAAAGATTGTTAATATTTAAAGATTAATTTGATTTAGAACAGTTGTTTCTTAGAGAAAAGATCATTAACATTTGAAGATTAATTTAACTTAAATCTAACGTAGAATAGTTGCTTCTCAAAAAAAAAATTCTTAACATTCGAAGATTAAGTTAATTTAAATTCCAACATTTAAACGACAATAATACAATAATATCTTTGTCAATATTAATAACAATCGATTGAAAAGTGTTTTAATCTTTACTTTGTTATTTTCGAATATTTATTGTGTTCGCAAATTAGTATAAAAAGACGTTTTAATCGCATCTTTACTTTCTTTATTTCGACAACAAAAAAAACTTTCTTCTTAATACGCTATATGTCGTAATGTTCGACAATAAATTGAAGGTCGCACTTAAAGAATTTTTTAATATCTAATTTTTGTTGTTTTTGTCGATAATTTCGTTAGTATTTTTGAAAAGTTTCTAAAAATTTGTTAAGAAGTTTTGTTAAAAAACAAGATTCTTAACATTATAAGGAGAAAGTTAGCATAGCGTCGAAGAAGTTAGTTATTTTCTTTATTTTTAAAATTATAATCGCAAACATTTCGTTATAACACATTTTAACATTAATCGATAAAAATTTGTAAGAAGATAAAAAGACGACATTATTATATTCGAGAATAACTTATTTCTTTGTTTTATCATTTTTAATTTAATAAAATCTTTCTTTTATCAATCTTTCTTTTTCTTATGTTTGACTTCTTAATCTTGCATAATATTCTTGTTACTTACTCTTTATTTTATCTTCTTTTTAACAAGAATTAATTTAAATTAAGTGCGATTCAAATTAGCAATTGCGTCTTCAAGTCTTGTTTTATATTTAATAATGTCTTGTTTATTTGTTTTTAATGCGAAATTTCTTAGTCTTAAATTAAAAATTATATATTATATTATATTGATTTTAGTTAACAAAGTTGTTAACGTAATAGTTTGTGCACTCCTAAATTTGTTAATACAAAATATACTTTGTAAATAATATATAACATATTATAAAAACTTCGAGATTGTAAATGTCTAAAATTCTTACTTATATTCTTTGAATAATTTATTGTTTTGTACATTTTGTGTATCTTATAAGTAACTTTTTTGTTAATTTAGCGCTTTAATTTAACAAACGTCTTTGTATATTTTCGTAATTGCTTATTATGCTTCAATTTCTCGTAATTAAGTATAGAGATAATAAGTTGCACACTTCTTATATATTTATTATTATTTGTTATTAATTCGTCGTTTTAATATTTTTTGTTCGACTCTTTATCTTACACTTATACGCAATCTCTTTGTTAATTGCTTCTATTGCATTAATAAGAAACACATCGAATTATATTTTTTCGCAATTAATTTAAATTAATATAATCTTTCTTGCTTCGTTTTTAATACATCAAATATTTGTAAATTTTAACAAAGTAATTTTTTGCTTAAAACAAGTTTTGTTCTCGAATATTCGAATTAGCGATATCGCATCTTCTTTTGCGTTTTTCTCGAATAAATATTGCTAAAAAAATTATAAAATTAGAGCACTTAAATTAACTTTCAATAATAAGTTTTTTAACTTTTCGTTAATATTAGTTGTTCTAATTTAGATTAATAAGTTATATATTATTGTAATCGTCAAAATTAAATATTATTAACAGATTTATTAAATTTTAACTTAATATTATAATACTTATTTTCAATTTTTGTTTCGCAATAGATGTTGCTTAAGTTTTTTAAATATAATATTAAGTTTTTTATAATAATAATGTTAAGATATCGAATGTTATGTATTAATATTTGCGTATTTTAGTTCTTTGTCTTATTTGTTTTTGAAAAAAATTGCTTTAATAAGAACTTATATATTACTTTTTTGTAAAAAATATCAAAATTTTAAGCATTGTTAAATAGTCGAATAAAAGTAACATAATATATTAAGATATAAAGTTTAAAAATATTAAAATAAATTCTATTTTTGTTATTTTTATTGTGCGTAATATTTTCCAATTAATATTTGACAAAGATTGTTTTTAAATTATTAATTTAATATAATGCATGCTTTAAGTAACTTAATATGTTCTTATTATATAAAATGTATTAAGCGAACATAACGAAATTTATAATTGTTCGAATACAATGTATTGTCGTATCTTGCTTTTTTTAGTAATAAAGATATTATTGTAGAAACGAGTTGCGATATTATTGTTTTTTGTTCGACTTCACTTTATTGTTAAATCTTGCTAAAATGCTTAAATGTTTTTAAGTTAATAAATTTAGAAATTTAACAAAAACGCTTATTAAGTTAAATCGAATTTGTCGATTTAATAACTGTTTTTTTCTTTTTTTTGCGCTTTGCTAATTTCTTAAAACAAGTATAAGATATAATATTGTTAATTAAAGCAACAAATTAATTAATTAATCTTATAATTATATTCTTAAGCAATTAATGGAAAATATTTAAATTTATTAAAATATAAACGTTGCAATACTTGTAATTTTATGTTTAGTTTTTTACAAAATAAATTTTTATATTTGTCTTGTTTTCTTTTAAATTAAAATTTTGTTTAATAAGCTTAATCTAAGTGTATTTAGAAGTTCGATATTTTTATTTTTTTGTAAGATTCTCTTGTTTATTAGAAGAGACTTTGTAGATATTGCAATGCTTGTTCTTCTTAATATTAGTAATAAGTATTTGCTCTTTGTGGTTTATTATTATTCTTTTAATAATTAAATAATAGCTTCTTGTAAAGTTATTTGTATATCGAATATTTATATTAAATTTCTTAAGTTTCTCGAAATCTTTATTAAATTAACACGAAGAACATATACGTTATAATTAAAATACATACGTTTAAATATTATTTTTATAGCTTAATAATATACTTTCGCTTGTAAATGTAATTGATGTTTTTTCTTAATCTTTACAATTAAAATTAAAATTATTAGCATCATTTTTGATCGAATTTAACTTTGTCTAGTTGTGCGATCAAGATTGTCAATAATAAGATAAATTAATTACAAGCTTTGATTATTATAATAATATGTTATTTGCGTCTTATTTATAGATATAAGAATCGAAACAATAATTGTCTTTGTTAATACTTAATTTTGCGTACTTTATTATTAATTTTTCGTATGCATCTTTGTATAAACGTATATATTGTTGGTCGTTTTGATTTAAATAAACGTGTACGTTAGATTTTTTTAAAAGAATTTGTGTTTTAGTAGAAAGCATATTATATCTTTTATATTTCGATAATATATAATGTACTTAACAATGACAAGATTATTTATTGTGCTTTTAATAATAAAGTTCTTGTTTGTTTAATTGTTATTTTAAATTTCGTATAATATGCAATGTATTTACATATATTATTCTTTAATATTTCAATAATTGTATTGCTTACATACGTATTTAAAGTTTGCATTTCGAAGAAAAACGTTAATAATATTCTTTGTAATTTTATAATTTATTAATTATTGCGCAAACTTTTAGTTCGTAATATCTCGAAAAAACTTATATATTGTACAAGAAACTTCGAGATGTATTGTTATACTTTCTTCGAATTAACGAAGACAATTATTTTTTTTAATTATAGATTTGTTTAATTCTTTAGCTCTTTTCTCTTTATTATATTTCTTTATTATTAAAGAGAAGACAATAAATTGCAAATTTGTTGCAAAATTGCTTTTTGTCAAGTTACTAAATATTTTAAGAGTTTAATTTTCGTTAATAATATTGTTTTGTTATAAAATTGCAAAATAATAGATCGTAATCTTCGTAAAATAAGTATTAAAATAATTTTTTTAATTTTGACTTTACTCGAAAGATTGTAAAACTTTGTTATATATTATTTTATTTAACAAACTTAATATCTTAGTCTTCGCTACAATTTGTTTGAATTTAAGAAAATTATTGCGTAATTAATATAATTCTTTGTTTTTCGATTTATCTTTTATTTTTATCTTAGATTTAGATTTAAATTCTTTCTAACGTTTGTTTTTTAAATTATCAAGTACTTGTCAAGATATTGCGTTAGTTTATTGTTATTCTTTGTTTCGAAGTCGAAAACATTGCAAATACGTAACATAATATTTTGATTATTAATTTTAATAACACTTTCGACTATATATAAATTATTAACATAGCAAGAAGAAAGACGTCTTAAAATAATCTAAGTGTTAGGTATCGATAATTGCGAAAAAGAACAACAAATTGCATTACAAAATCTCGAGTCTAATACTAGATCTTATAGAAAAAAAATATTGTTAATTTTACGAAATTGCAATTAATAGCAACGTATATAAATTAATATTCTAAAAAGAAATAAGAAAACTCGTAATATACAAGAAGACATAAGATATATTTATTTTATTGCTTTATTTATAGACTAGTCGCGCTATTCCGGAAATGTCACGTGCAAATGGCAAGACTTGGGTAAAAAAAAAATCGAGGAATCGAATCGCTCAAAGTAGTTTAGTCGATTACTATAAGTAGTTTAGCGCGAAGCGCGCTAAACTAATTTGAGCGATTCGATTTCAAAAAATCGTTGCGACTAGATCTTGGCGCCAGGTCGAGCCAGAGAGGTGATATCATAATCTGGTTCAACGATTAGTCTATTTACTTATAATATAAGAATAATATTAATTCTTATTTACGTTCAATTAAATATTAAGACAAATATCGATAGTTATTATTATAATATTATTATATAAATTGAATTTAACAACTAGATTATTGTAATTTATAATTAACTAAAATGTTAATTATATAACATTTAACATTCAATCAATTGTATAAAATATAATCTCTATTGTTAATAATTGTCTCTTTTTAACAATAGCATTGTTTTTATATGTATTAGTGCTTAAGTTTAAACGCGTTCGAAACAATTATTTGTATTCTAGATTTTAGAGCAATTTTCAATATTAACAAGAAATCAATGTTAAAGTAAGAAAATGCGCTTTATTATTGCTTAATGTTTAATGTTTATAGATGTTAAGTTCTTTGAATTAAATAACTCAAATCTAATTTAAATACAAGATTATGCTATAAATTAAAAGAAGAAAAAATATTGAACAAGCACAAACTTATATTTAGAATTAGATTTATTAGATTTAATCGAAATCTAATCGAGATTTAACTTAGATATAAAATTATACTATAAATTAGAAGAAAAGATATTGAGCAAGTACGAACTTATATTCATAATTACATTAATTACATTTAATCGAAATCTAATCGAGATTTAACTTAGATACAAGATTATGCTATAAATTAGAAGAAGAAAAGACATTAAACAAGCACAAACTTATATTTAGAATTAAATTTGTTAAATTTAATTAAGATTTAATTAAGATTTAATCGAGATTTAATCAAGATTTAATCGAGATTTAACTTAGATACAAGATTATGCTATAAATCAAAAGAGAAGATATTAAACAAGTACAAACTTATATTTAAAATTAGATTTGTTAGATTTGATCGAAATCTAATCGAGGTTTAACTCAAATACAAGATTATATTATAATTTAGAAGAGAAAATATTAAGCAAGTACGAACTTATATTTAGAATTAGATTTGTTAAATTTGATTAAAATTTAATCGAGATTTGTTTTAGATTACAAGATTACAAGATAAGCGCGTAAATTAAAAAAGCTTAATAACAATTTTGTTGCGCTTAATTGTAAGAACTTTGTGCTATTTTATTTTAGATATACTCTTATTATTATTAGATTTCTTGCATATTCTTAATATTAATAAGCGCATTTATAGAAGTATTATTTTATTTAGCAACTTTAATTCTTTGTTTTTTCTTAATATTTATAATCTCGAATACATCAACAATAAAGTCGAACTTTATTTTCTATCTTTTATTTATTATGCGTTCAATTTTTGCTATCGCATAAAACACACACTAGAATATTTTATTAATGTTGTTTTAATAATAAGCGAGCTTAAAAATTTGTTTGCTCGAATTTGAGTTAATAATAAATTTAAATATAGCGACGATTGTTGTTCGCTAAAGATTTAACAATGTTCTTATAAAACTCGTTACATCAATAAGAGTATTTGATTAATTATAAGCTAGAATATTGTTAGTTTTTACATTTTTCTTAAGTATAGACGTGTCAACAATTACGTCGTAGTTTGCTTAATTATCGTAACTTATTTGTATACGTTGACTTAATATAAGACACTTATAGAGAAATTGTATAGAAGAAGTTAATGTTTGTTAATTATAAAGTGTATCGAACGTTGTGCTTAATTTATAAGATAGCAAACATTTTGACTCTTGTAAATAAAAGAGCTAAGTTAGAGCATTAACTTACGCATTTTATTATTAGTGTTATTTTAAGAAACAAAAATATAATAAATATTAAAGTGTCGAAATGCAATTTAAGAAATAATTTGATAACTTTTAATTTCGAAACGTTCTAAATAAGATATAAATAAAAGTTTGCTAAAAAATAATAATTTCTTGTTCGATCAATAATCGAGTTTATATATATACTCTTTATTTTAATATTTTAATATTTTATCTTTTTGTAAGATTGTGTATGAACGTCTAACAAGACGTTGTTACATTAACGTATACAAGACGAGATTACATAACATGTAAAATTATAGTTTAAAAAGACATTAATTTGTAAGAATTCTAAAAAAGAATTCTTAGAAAGAAAACTTTGCACGTCGTTAAATTACTATTACAAGAGCTTAACATTAACATATTTATTAAATTATTAATCGCTAGCATTACAATTGCTCTTTTCTTTAAAATTCTAATTCTTAAAATATGTATTCGACGTTGCAATTACGTTGCAACTTTGCTATCTTTATAATATTAATAACTTTTTAAGCGTTACAATAACAATATTTTGCTTTTTTACTTTTTATAAATATACATTTTCGCAAAGTATGCGACAATAATTCGCTTCGATTTATTATTATATAAAAGAAAAAGAAAATTTAAATTGTCGAAAAAATCTTTTTATAGACTTTTTTCACTTTCTTGATAAATGTCGTTTGTCGCGTTAAGTCTACGCATTTATCTTAATTATTTAGTCGTATTTATAAAAAAAAATCTTGTATTTCTTTTCTTTATCTTTGTTTAACATTTTATGCAAAAGAGATCAAACAATAATCTTAACTTTTCTCGTATATTATCGTAAAACGTCTTGTTCTCTTTGATAAAATTTTATTGTAAATTAACTATATATTAATAAGCAAAAAGACATTTAAGTTTTTAGCAAGAATATTTAATCTTATTTTTGTCGTTGTATTGCTATTTTCATATTACAATAATATAATAATATTCGATGTTATTAATTTTGAAATTTCTTTTTTAATGTTGTTTACTATTTTGATAAATTGATCGAAATTTCTTTGTTTTACTTAATTCGATTAGCGTTATTAACGCGCTAATAATATTTACTTACAATCTTCGATTTTTTCTTTTTTTTATATACTAATTTTTATAACGAAGCGATAAATAGTTGTAAACGTCTTTTTTGTTATTCGTATTATTAACAACAATAATACGCGCAATAAAACAAATTTAAGTAAATATTCTTAGACTTTTTTTTGCATTTGTTGATAACTTAAGATAATATTATTATATTTAACGCTTTGCAAATCGCAATTTAACTAATATAAATATTGCTATATACAAGTGCTTCAATTTCGCTACGTATAAAACTAACAATATAGCATTTTATTACAAATATGTTTTTGTCGAATTTTCTTGTTCGCGTCTCTGTTATTTCTCGCAAGCTCTCTCGTTTTTTTATCTTTATTAACTTTTCGTTTTAAGAAGAAATTGAATTATATTGTAAGTATTTATTCTTAATTTTTTATAATTGCTTACGCTCTTAATGTCGCAAGACGAAAAATTGTTATTGCGATTATTGCGCTAAAAAATGCAAGATTATATATATTGTTTTTTGATTGTATATTCGATTTACAATTTTAATGCGTTGCAATTCTTTAACAATTTGTTAAACAAATTAATATTTTGCTAATTTTTTGCGCGCGTATTCTTGATAACAAGAATATCGAAGTCGAGTAATTGAAATTTGCTTCGCAAGTTCCACGTTGTTTACAATTTATATACGCATAAATTAAACAAAACAACTTGACTTTGCGTTCGAATTAAAAGAATTTATTAACTTGTATTAATACGAATTTGCAACGTCTTTACAAAATTAAAAAATAGATTAAATATAATACGTTATTGCGTTAATCTTGATGCTTTTTCTTTAAAAAAATTAAATAAGAACAAAGAATTCGAGTTTAACTTGATTATTGAGAAAAACAACGTTGCTTTTAACAAGAAAACGTCGTTTATTTTGCGTAACTTAAAAAACTTATTAAGAACAACATTATTTGTTTTGTTCTTAATCTTTAAATCGAGTTTTTATAAAGAAGAGCAACGTAAATATCTAAATAAGACTTTTCTTGTATATTATAAATTGTTTTTATAGCTTATACGATTTAAACTTCTTTGCAATACAAATTGTATATTAATAAGATTAACAATTAAAATAAGTTGTTCTTAAAATAAGAAATGTAATTGCTAATTTGTAGAAAGTTTAGCAAGTCTATTATATTGCGAATCTTATTATATTAAGCTCTTGTCGAATCGTTAGTACTTAAATCTTTGTTAAATTGTTTAATTATTTTAAGAGCTTTAAAATATATTACTTCTTTAATTTATTAAATCGATCTAACAAATTTTCTATACAACGAACATTAATTTAATTACGCGTTCTATTAACGTTGTATCTTCGTATCTTTTATAAATAATAATAAAAAAAATAGATATAAAAGTAATAAATTATCGAAAAAAGATAAGACAATTAATTAACGTAATTTATTCGCATTGTATAATATGTATGCGAAGATCTTTACTAACAAAGTAGAGTAAAAAAAGCAATTAAATAAAGATAAGAGAAATAATAAAATTTGAGCGCATTTTACGTAACTTTCTTATAGTTTTCTAATACTTTAATAAATTTATTAAAAAAGTATCAATCTAATTTACGTGTTATTTACGTTATTTTTTCGCTTTAATTGCGTAATTCTATATTATTTATTAACGTTACTTATTTTTGTCGAAGTTTCTTTTACGAACGCGAAGTTTTAACTTTTTTGTCTTTGATATTCTTTTGTTAAAAGATTTTTTTGTCTTGTATTTTTTGAACTTTTATTGCATATAAGCTAAGTAATTTCTTAAAATTCAATTGTTTTTATATAATAAAAATTGTTTTTATTAAATAAGATATTATAATTTATAATATTTTTGTTTGTTATTAAAAATATTTTCGACTTTTTATTTTTAATTTCTGTTAATAAATATTATATTTTTTAATGCGATTATGTTTGTATTTTGATAATATAATTTTAATAACAAAATATAAAAGACGAAATAAATTTATTACTTCTTAAAAAGACGAAAACAATATATTTATCTCTTAATAATGTTTTTAACTTCGAACAATTTTATAAATTTGTAAAACAAGTCTTTTTTTAAACAAACGTTCGAGAGATTTTTTGTTAAGAGCATAATTTTATTACTTATTTAATACTTTCTCGAAGTAATTGTTTTATTATAATTGTAAATTTATGTTTATTGTGCGAACTAAAAACAATTTACAAGTCGATTTCGTTTATTTTACAAAGATTAAACTTATTTTTAAGCGATTAAAACGTCGAAGCAATTTTTGTTATCTTAATTAAATTTAGAATTTGCGACAATATTAAATATTGTTTTAAAGAACAATAGCTCAATAAACGTATACAAAATGCTATTGTATGTATATTAAGTTAAAGTTTAAAATAAATCTTAATTATTATATTTGTAATTGCAATAAGATCGCAAATAATGTTTTAATATTTAATTTTATTGTTCGATTTAATTATTAATTTAAGAACAAAAAGTTGTGCTCAACTTTTATTTAATGCGAATGCAATAATATATCGCGAATTAATCGATTCTCGATCCAAAACAATCTCTTGAATTTCGAAATATACGAGCAACATCTTTTTGAACAATATATCTACTAAATCTTTCGCAATTTATATAGACTTTGCGAATATATATAACAATATCTTCAAATATTGATTAACAACTATTAAGATAGCATTGTAAATATTGTTGTTGCAACAATTAACAAGCAATTCGATAATAAAGTTTATAGAGATTTTTATCTAGAGTCGAGCTAGAACTAATAGCGACGCCAATTTATTATATAAGCGATAACGCAATATTTTGTTATGTTGACATATATTGCGTTCTCTAATGTATGCGTCAATATTCGACGTTATTTTAAATTAATAGAACTTTCTAGTTATTAAAGTTTTTATTTTCTTGATTTCGAAAATTTTTGTTAACGAATTATTGTAATATAATTTAAGAAGCTTCTCTTTAAAAGATGCTTTATTTAGAATAAGAATTACGTAAAAGAAGAATAATTTTTTTTATAAATTTATTATTTTTATTTAGCGCAAATATTACGCGTATTATCTAACATTAATTATTCTTTAATCTTGAGAGTTGTTAAGTTTTTATTTTGAAACTTCTTAATATTAATTAGCAATAAAAAGAAGAGACTTTCTAAATAATCTTTCTTTTTGTACGTTAAATAAGCGTTATAATGACGCAACTATTGTGTTATAATACTTTAAACAATTTTTAGAATTTCTTTTTTCGTTATTTTAGTATTTGTAATCTTCTTATTTGTAAATATATTTTAAGAGAGTTTTTTAAATAATTTATTATTAAGCTTCTTAATTATAAAAGTCTTAATTTTGTCTTAAAAGTGCAAAGACTATACTTTAATAACGTCTTAAATTAGCATTAAGATTATTTTAATAATTACAATTGTAATATTTTTTAACTTATTTTAAAGAATAAGCAAACAAATTTGGTTATTTATATCTTTCTTATAATTAAATTGTTAAGACGATTTATTTGCGAGATTAATCTTTCTTGTGCAATATTTAATTTCGAAATTATATTTTGTTAAAAAGAGAGCTTAACACGTTTAACGACAATTTGACGTTATCGTCTTTATAAAGTAGCGCACATTGTTATAATTCGTTAATACAATAATTGAATAATAGCTTTCTTCAAAATAGTATTTTTATTGCTTATATCTTGTAACAATCGCAAGCAACTCTTAATTACAAATTTTGTATTGTATTTTTGCAAAAATTTATTTTTTCAAATAGAATACAATTAAGTATTACGTTGTTTGTTTAACTTCGTTTACAAGATACATTAATTAAAAGAAAATAATAACAATAATAAATTTGAAAACATTTATCTTAATACAAACATAATTCTTGAAATCAAAGTACACTAATATAAATACTCGCATAAAGACAAGAATAAGCTTTTTAAACGTTACTACAACGTTTTTGTTAAATACGAAAAATTTATTTTGTTTTTTTTGCTTATTGTCTTTTAGCAACTCTATTAATGTTCGAATAATCTTTGCATAATATTAAATAAATTGTTTATAAAAGTTTGCAAATTTTAAAAATATTTAAAGCTTATAAAAAGTAATTAACTTAAATTACGTTATAATAAGATTTATATAACGCGAGTTTATCAACACAATCTAATTGCTTATAATATATTTTAGGAATTTAATCAAGATTGTTATAAAGAAGTATTTCGATAGCTTAACATAGAACTTATACAATCGCAAACGTTTAAGAATTTGACAAACATAATTTTAATACTTTTTTCGTATCTTTAAGTAAATTAAGATATTGTTAAGATATATTACACAACTATAATTAATTAATTTTCGCAGTACTTTATTAATTTAAAATTAAAAAACAATTAATGCATTTGTTAATTCAAATAACATTATCGTATATTCGAAATAATTGTATTATATTTAAAAAACGATCTTTTATTTATTGCTTTAACAAATACGAATTTAATAATAAGCGTTCTTAAAATCTAGCTTTGTAAAGTAGATAATATAAATTGAAAAATTTAGCGTCTTCTTAATCAAAGATAAAGAACATCTATTCTTAATAATTATAACATTAAGATTATAATAATTGATATATAATTTCAAGTTGTTATCGCTTTTTAATACGAACAACACTAGCGCATTAATAAGACTAATAAACTTACAAATTTTGCTTAGCGTTAAATTCTTTAAAAGATATTCTTGCATAACTGATAATTTTTTTTTGAAAAGAAAGTATAGTAATACGTAGAGAAACTTTTTATTTAGTAGTAAATTAATATTATAACTCTCTTTTTTATAATTGAGAAAAATAAATAAGTTCTTTGAGTCAAAAACGTTATCATAATTTTTAATGTTTCGCATCTTCTTAAGAATATTGCGCAATTAAAATTTCTTATTCGCATTAAAATTACAACAAATAAGAGCAAACATAAAAATAGATTTCTTAAATTTTAAGAAATTTTTTGAAAATTTTAGCACAATTATTTTTTAAATAACTTGATAGCGCTAAATTAACGTATATTAATCGATATATAAATTTGCCTTTATTATTTAAAGAAGATCGATAATAATATCGTGTGTAACGTTATCGAAGACGTAAAAGATTTGCTTTAAAACATATTTACATTTATTATTATTGCAAATCTTGATTTTTACGATATAAAATTTTGCAAATCGAGTTTTTTAAATTGTAAATGCTTTTGCTTCGATAACGAAGTATTAAATATTTTTAAAATATTACAACTTTATTAGTGATTTGCTAATGCAATTGACGTAAGCGTCTTTATTAAGAAGATCTTTTTGTTTGTATTACTTTATATTAACAAATATTAACAACTTTGCGAAAAGTATCTTTGTCTTGTACTTTTAATTCGCAATCGCAACTACAATTATTGCGAATTTATTTAGTTTCTTAATTTATTAAAGACTTTGTTAATAATAAATCGCAACAACAACGCATTTTAAGTGTTTATTGCGAAGCTCAATTAGAAGCTCTCTATTATATTTACTTATGTTTTTTAAAAGATTTAAGATAATCTCTCGCGATATATATTTTCTTCTTGTAATTATAACAAATGCATTTATTTTGCACAATATTGTTAACTCTTTTTAAGTTATAAAGAAAAAGCTTGTTTATATTTTCTTAACAATTTCTTGTCGCAAAAACGTTGCGAGTTTTATTTGTTAATATAATCTCTTTTTATCTTTAATTATAAAAACTCTCTTTAAAGTTGCGAAATTTAGAGAAAAAAAAAATTTTAAATTATATTTAATATTTTGAATCTTAAGAGTATTGTACTCTTTATGCGTTGTATTAACGCAACAAGCGTGTCTCTTATTTTAAGAATTTAAAGTATGTTGTTGATTTTTTTTTGGATTTTTTTTCGCAGTTTATGCAAGAAATAATTACCTCGTTAATGTTCAATATATTTGTCGAAATTTGCTTCGAACGTTTTAAGATATATTACAAAGTTGTTGACGTTCTACAATAATTATTGCTTAACATTCTTATATTTTCGAAAAAAAAACAAAATAATAATTTTTTGAATTTTTGATAAGATTAATTAAATACTTAATAAATCATTTTTAATCTTATTTCTTGATTTTGTTTTTAATTTTGATTTTGTAATTTTTTTATTGCAACGCAAACGCATTGCGGAGAAATTACTAAACTTAACAAATTTTAAGAATTTTTTTTAAGAATTTTTTTTTATTAACTTCGAAAGAATTTTTAATACTTTGAGTTTAATTTTTTTATTTTTTAAGATTCTTTTTATAATATAAATTTAGATTAATCGATTTTATAAATTGTGCGAAACGCTATTTCTTAAGCGTCGATTTGTTGTTTTTGCTATTAAAATTATTTTTGCAAAAGTAACGCAAACTAGACGTTTTAACTTCGTCTTAATAAAGAAACTCTTCAAGATGTTTGTTTTTTACTTAAGTAATACAAAAATTTTGTTTTGTTTAAAGTTTACGTCTCTTTGTTTGCTTCTTAACAAATAACTTTTTATAATTAATATCTTTATTAAATAATAACAACAATACAATGTTGTTATTTTACAAAGATTTTTTTTGTAATATAAACTTAAGATTTGTAATTAACGCAAGTTAAATTCTTGTATTGCTTTGATTCTTCGATTGCTAAAACATCGCAATATTATTGTTATTGTTTAGATTTTGTTTTGTATTGCGTGTCGTGTTAATTATTTTGTCGAACAATCGCTCTTATAAATTAGAACAAATTAATATTGTGAGACTATATACGAACATATATCAAGACGTCGCTACATTAACGTACACAAAACGAGATTATATAACATATAGAACTATAGTTTAAAAAGATATTAATTCGTAAAAATTCTAGAAAAAAATTCTTAGAGAGAAAATTCTACACAACGTTAAGTCGCTATTACAAGAACTTAACACTAATGTATTTATTAAATTATTAATCGCTAGCATTATACTTTTGCTTAAGAGAATTGATGTTGCGTTTAATTACGAACAATATATTGTTACAAATGTAAAGCAAGCTCATTTCTTTATAAACTTTTTCGAAGTTTAATATTGTTAATTTCTTTAAATATTGTCGAGAATAAATTTGTTTATAACAATTTTAATTTTAGATAAATTGCAATTCTTTAAGTTATCGTAAGCGCACATTCTTTTACTTGATTATTAATTATTTATAGTTAATACAAAATTATTCGAAAATAAAGTAAAAACAATCTTCGATGCAATTTCTTATACTTAATTAAGCAATTCTTGAATTAACAACTCTTCTTATAATATTAAATAATAATGCGAAGCACAATCTTCGCAAAGAATTAATTAAATATGTTTGTTTCTTTTTTGATTTTCTTGTTAATAGTTACTTAATGCTTTTTAATAGTTTTCTTTATTGCTTCTATTATAATTAATTAAGAAACGTAATGCAAATGTTTCGAGACTTTAGTGCACTTAAGAACTCGCAATATTATTATAGTTAGTAACAATAATAGAAACAAAGTGTTAATTAATTTTAAATAAAAGGGTTTGTTAAAATTGAAACTTCGATTTGTTGTTCTTTATTTGTCGTTAAACTTTTCAATTTTTTTTCTTAAAATCTCGATATTGTAAAATTTATCAATATTAAAGAAGTCGCAAAGAAGACAATTAATCTATTGTATTTTTCTTGTTCTTTTTGTATTTTTTTGCAAGAAGTAGCTATAAATATTGATAATCTTATTGTAGACATAAGTTCTTTAGAAGCTCTAAATAATTTATTATTATAATATAGTGTCAATAATTATATTGTAATGCTTATTAAGATTGAAATCTTTTTTTGTTTAAAATAATTAATTGCTAAGTTTTTAGATAAGTAAATATAAGAATTTCGAATTATTTAAAACTGATTTCTTGACTTAATTGAAAGTTTTGTTTTAGATTTCTTGAACAACTTATAAAGATATAAGAGCGTAATATTTAGCTTTGTTAAATCGATAATCTTAATAATAACTTAATGTTAATTATTAATATTAACGTCTAAGATTACAAATAAGATTATTTTTTAATAAAATAATAAAATAATAATCGAAATTAAGTTTGCACAAATAGAAGTTTAATTAAATATCAAGAATAGTGATTAAAGAACAAGTAAAAATCTTAAATGCTTAATAGAAATAATAACGATAAACAACGAACTTCGCTTTTTACTTAAATAGAATATTTTTCAATCAACGTTATAAATAAATTTGAAGAATAATAACAACAATCGCTTCGATTATTTGTAGATAAATATCATTAATCTTTATGTTATTAATTAAATTAACATATATTATCTTTTTTAAATTTATCTTGTTTCTTACAAAAACGTTATAAAGATTTCGAATGCTTACATTTTCTTCAATTATAAATTAAATAATCGAACATTATTAGTAAAGATAAGCGACAACATATTTAATAATAATTATATAATCTTTTTATCGATTTTTGTAAAAATTGATTTTATAAAATATATAGCGCGCTTTTATATATTGTCGACAAAATGTTTATAAAATTAATAAACTTGCGTAATCTTAATTTGAATAATTAAGTTAATCTTAATACGCAAGCAAAGAAATAATGTTTTAACTCGACGTATAAATTTTTGTTTTGCGCTTTATTGTTCTTGTCTTCTTTAATCTTCTTAATACTTTTGTTCTTTTATTTCGTGTTTAACGATACAACAAAAACAATCTTTATTTCTCTTTTATTAATTTCGATTGCAATCTTGAACTAAAATTAATTGTTGTTTCGATTGTTCGAAATATTGACGACAACATTTCTTGATATATTTTTTGCTTAATTTTTTTAAATAGAGACGAAATAATTGTTAATTATTCGTTGTTTAGAAATTCAAGAATTTAGAAATAAACAATTTTAAGTCTAAAGTAATGCAACGTTAATCTTGAAAACGTAAAATAAAAAGAATGTTGTAATATATTAATTAGTTTTACTAATTTTTGGCGACGATTTTGCTAAACGATATAATAGAATTTTCGTTAATTGGAAGACGTCAAAAAAAAGAAAATTAAACAAATTATTTTTAAAATTAATATCGATCGAATATTTTTGCGTTTTTTTTGTTTTTCAAGTAGATTACAATACAAAAGCGAGAGATTAATTTACTTATATTGTCTTGTAATTGACATTAAACTTCAATATAATTTCGATATATATATTGATTGTAACAATCTTATTACGCAAATTGTTGTTCTTAAATAGAACAATAAAATTGTTTGATATGTAATATTTTAAAACTTGATTAACTTTGTCGCAAAAAATATTGCGCGTTCGAAATTAAATTTGAAAAGAGTTTAAACAAAAGTCGTTAAATTGCGAACTAATTTTAGATATAACTTTAAAGAGCTATTTAGTTTTAAGCTTGCACAAAAGTATAAATAGTTTTATTCGAAATAAAATGCAATTGATTGCGAATTCGCTTAACACAAACTTAAAGACAAACAAATAAAAAAAGAGCGAAAGAAAGAAGAAAAATAAAACAAATAAAGAGTTAAAAGAAGTAAAGAAAAAATCTATTAATAAAGAATGCTTTCAAAGATCAATATTATAATTTTATTTTCTTATTCTCTTTGCAAACTCTTCTTTTATTACAATTTTAATATTAAAGCTATTAACATAAGTAATTGTATCTTTACTAAGACGTTTAATAAATATAAAATGTTCAAAATTTTTTATAAGATTCTAAGATTTTTGTTGCAAAATACAAACGAAATTTAGGCACTTTAACTCGAATGTTATTTTGAAATAAATATTGTTTTTTTTAAACTTTAAAAGAATATTGTTTTATTAAACAAACTTTAATGCTTAAGTAAAAGATCGTTTGACAATGTATTTATAAAATAAAATAAAAACTCGTTTAACAAATATTTTAATTTAAATATATATATTATTTTTGTTAACAAAGTCGAGAATTATTACAAGTAATATTATAATAAGTTGTTAATAAATAATGTTTCGAGAAATATAATAACAAGAAAAGTACGAACAAACTATAAATATCAAAATTATAATTGAATAATTGTAAACTTATTAAGACAAAATGCATGCACATTAAAGTTAATGCAAAAATAGCGATTTACAATTTAAGTCTTAATTTGTTGCAAAACGTCGAATATTAATAAAATAATAATATTAAGAAACTTGCTATCTATTATAAGTCTTCTTAGAATTAACACAAATAATAAAGATTTTAAAATAAACATTAAAAATTAAAAAGTCAAGTTACAAAGAACATTTAAATAGTAAATCAAGACAAAAATGTATTTATAAAAATATTTTAACGCACTAGAACGCGAAATAAATAGTCGAAATTAATTGATTAAAATTTGATTAAAATTTGATTTAAATTTTGTTTACAAATAAAAAATACTTACAAAATAATATTAATTCGAATAGCAAATTTAGACTTTTTGAAAAACTTAATTAGAATTGTTAAAACAATATATAAATTTAAGTGTTTATAGATATTCGAAAATCGTGTGTTCGAATTTCGAAAAACGCGCTATAAACGTAAATCTTTTTGAAATCGAAAAGAATCAATTTTGAATATCGAAGAAATTGCGTCTCTTATTGTTAAAACTGTTATTTAAGTAATAAAGTTTTGATGTTTAGTTTTTAAAATTATTTTTTTAAATTATATTCAAATTTCTTTTTGCTAATTCGACGTAATTTTAATAATATAATTTATCTTATAAATATATTTAAAACGTAACGTTTAATAGTAAATTTTGTTTATAATTATATTGTAAACAAAGAAAGCTTAAAATAGCAACATTAAACACAATTAATAAAATCGATTATTATTGTTCAAGTTAAAGAGAACACATCTACTTTATTTTAAACTAATTTTTATCTTTCTTAAATTTTTGACTTTTTTTATAAATCGATAGACGCATTTGTTGTACTATCAATTTTATTAGCATTTTCGCTTCTTCGATTTTTTATTGCATTTATTGTTTTGAACATCTTAGCAATAAAGCTTGTCTTAGCTTTTTCTTTTTAACTAATTACGTGTTCAATTCTTATTTTCGCATAAATAATATAATAAATTATCTAATTAACATTACTTTAACAAGAAACACATTTAAGTATTTGTTTTTTAAGTTTAAAATCGTAAAATAACTTGTATAAAATAACTATCGTAATTTGTAACAAATTCAAGTTTGTTCTTATAATTTTAGTTATCTTAATAAGAACATTTAACTAACTTCGATTTAGAAGCTTTTCGATTTTTACGTTTTTCTTTAACCTAAAAGCATTTATTATTAGCTTGCGTTTCGATAGATTGTTATAATATATTCGAGACTTGCAATTTAATATGCAATGCTTACAAATATACTATATAAAAGAAATTAATATTCGTTAATTACAAAATGTATTAAACGATATACTTAACATATAAAATAAAGAAGACTTCGATTTTAAAAAATAAAAAAAATCAAGATAAAATATCGACTTACGCGTTTTATTACAAAAATTATTTTTAAGAAAAAAAACATTATAAGATTTAAAGTATCGAAATATCTTTTAAGAAGCATTTCAATTGCGTTGAATTTTAATATATTACGAATAATTTATAAATAAAAGTTTGTTAAAGAATACTTATTTTTTAGTTAATTAATAATTGAATTTATGCAAACTCTCTCAATGTTTGCATTAATTTATTTTATTATATTTTTAAAAATAATGAAAACAACAAAGATTAAATACAAAAGATTACTATAAATGCGAAGAAGACAAGTTGCGTTAAAAATGCTCTTGATTTTTAACAATTTTGATTTCGTCAAATATTGTCGAAGATAAACTTAAATGTGCTAATTTTAATTTTATTCAATTTATAAATTTTTAAGTTATTTTATTTTTGTCTTCAATTAAGAGTTGATTATTAAATTGTATATTACAAAATACTCTTTTAAAAATTTTGCAATAATTGATAATTGTATAAGATTTTTAAAATTTACAAGATATTTTTCGTCTTAAAAACTCTTATTATAACGTTGAATCAAAACATAAGACAAAAGCTTTGCAAAAACTTGAACTATTTTATTTACTTCTTTTGTCGACTTTTTCGTTTTAATAATTTGAATATTTTTTAATAATTTTCTTTATAAATTGTAGATCAATTAATAGAAGATTGTAATCAAAGTATTCGAAGAAATCTTAAAACTTGAAGCTCACAATTTTAAAAAAAATTACAACATTAATAGAGTCGAAATTAATAATTGTTTTTAACAAAGTCGCAAATTAAAATCGATATATTAATTTCGCATTCTTTATAAGATCGATTATTTTTTATAATTCTTTTCAAAAATTCTTTACATTATACAATTTGTCAACTATAAAAAATTCACAATATAAACAAATAATCTTATTTATCTCTATAATTGTCTCTTTCTTTTTTTTAAAGTTATATATATATAATTTTATAATTTTATTTTTTAGACGCGACTTTTATAAGTTTTAGATTATTAACAATTAAATAGAAATACTTGTCGAAAATGAAATTTTATATTGATTTAATTAATTAATAGATATTTGTTTCAATAACTTAATATTAAGATTTCGAACAATCTTAAATTTATTTTTTAACATTTGCGATAATTGAACGTCAAAATTCTTAAAAAATTTGTAAAGTTTTATAAATGTAATGTTAAAACTTTTAAAATTAACAAACTTAATTATAGTTCAATATTAATTATTAATGTTAACTTTCGAGACAAGAAAAATAGTGAAATTGCTAATAAGATAAATTTCGTAAAACTTGAAATTTAATTGATAGAGACATACGTCTAATTAAGAGTAAGAAATGTTTGCTAAAAAATTAAAATTAAAATTCGATGCTCTAAAAAAACAATAAAGACAAACAACAAATTCTTGTTTTTACTTATTTTGAATTTTTCATTATTAAAGTTATAGTTAATATTGAAAGACAATAACAACAACAATCTTTACAATTTACATATAAATATTGTTAATCTTCAAGTTATTTGTTAGATTAGCAAAAATCTTTTTTTCTAAATTTATTTTGTCTTTTATAAATTCTTTGTATAGATTATCTTTATTTGCGTTAATTATCGCAATGAAAAAAGCGATCAATTATTGTTAATAAAATATAAGTAATAATATGTTCGACAAATAATACTTAACTTTACTATTAATTATAATTGAAATTATAAACATAAACTAAGTAACGCGTAATCAAACATTATCGATTAAATGCTTGCATAACTAAGAATTTTAAATCACTTCAAATCTAAAATTTGCGTTAGTCTTTATATACGAACAAAAAAACAATATATTGATTCGACGTTTATATTTTTGAATTAATTATTATCTTTTTCGATATTCTTATTTTGCAAGTTCTTATTATTCGATTTCGACTTTTTAACATCGATAATCTTTACTTTCGTATCAATTTCTTTAATTAAAAACTTAAGTTTAAATAATTAATTCTTTTTCTCGTTTAAAATATCGCTAATTATCTTTTTTTTGCTTTGTTTTTCTTAATTTTCTTCGATAATGATAAAAAAATTATTAATTTTTTTTATTGTTAAGCTCTAAATATTTGAATGCGAAACACTTTAAGTCTAGAGCAATACAATGTTAGTCTTAAAAATGTAAAGTATAAAGAGTATTATAATATATTAATCAACTTTATTAATTTTCTTCGACGACTTTGCTAAACAATATAACAAAGTTTTCTTTAATTTGAAGACGTCAAAAAAAAGAAGATCGAACAAATTATTTTTAAAATTAATATTAATAAGAAGTTTTTGGCTTTCTTTTGCTCTTTAATTAGATTGCAATATAAAAGCGAGAGATTAACTTATCTATATTGTTTTATATTTAAATCAAAATTTGAAAATAAATATTGTTTATTCGTTGAGCTTGACGAACTTTATTGCGCAAGTTATTGTTTTTAACTAGCTTATATAATTTTTTTAATATAATATATATTAAAATTTGATTTATTTCGTTTGTAGAAGTGTTACGCATTTGTAGTTAAACGACAAAAAAGCTTAAGAAGAAATGGTTAAGTTGTAAGTCAATATCGAAGACAATTATAAAGAATTGTTTAATTGTAAGCTTGCATAACAATATAAATAGTTTTATTCGAAGCAAAATGCAATTAAATTCGAATTCGCTTAATACAAGTTGTAAGACAAGCTAATAAAGAAAAAGCAAAACGAAAAAAAATAAAAGAGCGAAAAGAGAGCTAAAAGAAATAAAGAAGAAATTTGTTAACGCAAAAAACTTTTAAAGATTAGTGTTATAATTTTATTTTTTTGTTCTCTTTGTAAGCTCTTTTTTTATTACGACTTTAATATCGAAATTATTAACGTAAGTAATTGCATTTTTACTAAGACGTTCAATTCATATAAAATAATCAACAATTTTTATTGAGTTTTGAAATTTCTTTTGCAAAATACAATTAGTTTTCGTTCGTTTCTAAGTAAGTGTTGTTTTAAAATATGAATGCGTTTAATACGCTTTTAAAGTAATATTGTGTTAACAAACAAATTGTAAGACTTTGTCGAAAAAGTTCTTAATAACATCTAAGTAATCGAGAGAGTATACTTTTTTCGCATACGTTTACGTTTAGACTTTTGAAATTTTCTTATAATTAAAATTGAAGACAAATAAATAAGATGTTATTGTAAGTTCTTAATAAACAAGTTCTTAATAATTGAATTAATAAAAAAAAAAAGAAGAGAAGCAAACAATAACATTTAAGATTATTATCAAAAATTTAAGAGCTTATTAACGCAAAATGCATGCGCGTCGAACTTAATTTAATAATAATAATTTACGACGCGCTATTACGTAATTTGTATATTTAAGCAAGATCTCGCTTAGATTTCAGCCAAATTTAAGTTAGTTTTCTAAATATAAAAACAAAAAAAGGATCGAATTATCGAATTACAATATTTATATTAGCAAAGAAATTGTTACATATATATAGAAAAAGTTCGAGCAAATTAAGTTACGTAAAGCAAAATCTAAAAAGCGATAAGTTGAATTATTAAGTTATAAATCTATTTATTTGCGAAAAATATATTAGAATATGCATATAAGTTAAATCTAAATTACTTTAAACTAATATAAGTAAGTTTTAATATAAAAATAATCTATAGACGATATATATTTATAAAGAATTATTTAAAATGCGCGATATAATAGTTAAGCGAAACAATTAGAATTGCAATATATATTACTAGAGTTATAACAAAAATTACATTTCGTAATACTAAATATATGTTTTAACGAAACAAAGTAATATAAACTATAGAGTTGTTAATAAAAGAATATCGCTATTGTGATCAAGAACTAACTATTAGTTGATCTCGAGTTATAATAGCAATATTTGTATCTTGAAGTTGACGAATCGCTTTCCCGAATTGTCGATATATCTTAAGAGTTTTTTATTATTATTAATAATTGAAATTAAAAAATTAAAAAACTTTAAAATAAAAATTTAATAACTTTTGAAATTAAAGAGCAATTAATTTCAAAAAATACGCGCAATATTTGCGCAAAAAGAGACTAATTAACTAGCAAAGAAGTTATATTTTTCTTCTATATAATTCTTGTTTTTAATAAATTGTTTTTTAAAATTAAGTTACTTAAATTGCATTACAACAATTTTTTAATAAAATATTTTAAAATTAAGAAAATATAAATATCTATAAGAAAAAAGTTCTATTAATTAAGAATAATAGCAAATATTAATATATATATTAAAGAACACAATATCTATTAAAGCAACAAAATATTGCGTTATTATTTATACAATAAATTCATATTACTTTTAATCTCTAATTAATCTTAAACAAAAATTTCTATAAATTTTACAATTGAGTTTCTTATCAATTATTACAAAAATAATATCTACAATATAATTTTAATAGTTGTCAATTAATATTCTAAAATATTATTTTATATTTTTGCAAAATTTATATAAATTGTAGAAAATTTAATTAATATATTGTTTAAAAAGATATTGCTTATGTATCTTAAAATTTATAAAATTATTTTCAATTAAAAATTGCTCTTTATTAGTAACTACTAATTGACAATATATTATTGTACTTATGTTAAGTAGAAGTTTTTACTCTTAAATAAATAAATAAATCGAACAATAAAATTAAATATTAAAACATTATTTGTAATACTATTGCAATTATAAACAAACTAATTGAAGCTTACTACTAGTTTTTGTTCAATATATATATAATAGCGTATTATATATATTTATTAAAATATTGTTTTTCGAGTTAATGTTTAATGTTATTGCTAATTTTCGATTTAACTAAAATAACAAAAATTGTCTCCACATTTTTGTTGCTCAAGAAAAAATTTAATCTTTATAAAAGAAAAAAAATTAACTTGTAAATTATTTTTATATTGCGTAATAAATACAAGTTTGTAATTATAACAAAAGAATTAATCTAAAACAATATTAAATAAATAATAAAATTATATTTTTTACAATTTTTTTTTAGATACTTGTTCTAAAAGAAATTGTTCTACGAGTTTATAAATTTGTTTAAAATTAAAATATTATTAATAAGCAAGCTTATTATTTGTGTTTTCTCGAAAAGTAACAAATTTATTTTATCTTCTATATTTTATTATTGAGAAAATATTATTAAAATACAAATACAATTATCTTAAAAAATATAATACTAATTGATAGAGTAATCTTCGAATTGGATTGAACACTTTTTTTTGAACTTAATCCAACAAAGATATAAGTCTAACCCAAGATCTTGATACGCTAATAACTATAGAACGAGCTAACTAAATCGGGTAATTTAAATTTCATATAAAACTACTAGCTTTTCTCTACAACATAAGCTACTAGAATTGTATTTTACTAATATATTACATGAGTTATTAATTTTTTAAGATTTAAAGTTTTTTAAGGTTTTAGGGTTGGCGCCCGACTCCTAGGGTTAAGAGGGTGGCAAAAGTGACCCAAGAATTACTCTACTAATTGACAAAAATAAAAAATAGAAGATTAAGAATATTCTCGATAATATATCAAGATATAGCAAACTATAATATTTAATTTAATAAAAAGAAGTTTTATTATATAAGAATACTTATATTTTTAAAAACTATTTAACGTATATATGACAAAATTTGAAAAACTATTATATAAAAAAACTTTCTAATATATTAATATTAAAGACAAGAAAATTGAAACTTTGTATTTGCAAAAGAGATTTTGACAAAAAGTAATACTAAAGAACAATATTTAGTTACACAATTAAAGCAAAGATATATTGCAAATAATATATATAAATTGGATTAAAGCTTTTTTAGTAAACTAATTACAATATTAGAAAGCTATAAAAATGCTATCTAAAATATATTTAAATATAATTGTTTCTCTTATTTCTACTTTGTTAATAAAGACTTCTATATATTGCTATTTAATGGAAATTTAAAAACTATATTGCTCTCAATTAATTGTCTTTTTATCTTTTTATATTTTTTTGTTACTTCTAACTATATATCTTTTCTACTATTGTTCGAAAGATATATATAGATACAATAATAGTAAAATATATAATTAAGCTAACTAATAATCTAAGTTCAATTAGTTTAATTTAATAACTTTAAGAATCTCTATATTTTAAGAGTTTAAAGCGTTAGTATGCAATTTAATAGATATATAGATATAAGTGTTGCGAAAAGTTGATTTTTGCAATCTTAGAAATTATATATCTAAATTGCAATTACTATTATATACTTTATATTGCAAATAACTTCAAACTATATAAACTATAAAAACAACTTATAGTATTTAAGAAGAGTTATTGTCTCAATATTTATATTGCTCTTCTTTAAAAAAAATCTAATTACAAAAATTAGAAACAAGACAAATAGTATTAATTTTAGCAAGTTCTTCGAATTATATTAGATCTACAATTTATTCCCCCTAGAAGGAAAGTTGTTAATAATAACAATTAATTCAAACTTAAACTTAGCGTTCTTATTTAACTTTTTAAAAAAAAGTATTAAGATTTGCACAACATTATATTATATTTAGTATCTTCTACTAAACTTCTACAAGACGTTGTAAACTTGCATTAATATAAGTTAATAAATTCTTCTAAATTAAATACAAAGTTAATTTGTTTTGTCTTAGCTATCTATATATGACTAATAGATAGTATTGAACTTGCATAGCAAGCTTAAACTAATTAACTTTAGTATTGTTATTGTCAAAAACACGCATATTAAATTTAATCAAAATGTTAATTTGCTTAACAAAGCGTTAAAGTATTGCAATACATTAAATATAAATTAAGTTATTTAAAACAAGTAGAAAACTTATAGACTTGCGCTTTTTAATATAATAGATATAGTAAAAATTCTTTGTCTTGATATATTATGCGCGTAAATATATATAAATTAATATAAAAAGTACTTAGTTAATAATTCGACTCTTTAAAAGTTGATAAACATATTGTAAACAACAAAGTTAAACAAACAAGTAACAAGTAGCTTAATCGCAAACAAAAAGAGTAGAAAGAGACATATTTATTAATATAAAGTGCTATGTTTATTAACTATTATAGCGCAATGCTATCGAAACAATTGCTTTAAGCAATACTTATATTGTTGAAATTGCGCGTTCGATTTATACAATATTAGCAGATTAGCATTAGTTCTAATTATTACTTAAAAACAGCAAAACAACTAAAAATACTTACTTTAAGTATAGCTTCTATTTATGAAGTTGTTGTTAGAATACAAGTAGTGTGACCGTTGGGTCGGGTCGAACACTTTTTTCTCAACCCGACCCACCCTCTTGGGCCCCGTAGGGTTGGGCCAGGGTTAAGGCGCGAACCCGACCCCAGGGTCGGGTTTCGTCGGGCCAATGCCAAGAACCCAAGCTAACTTCGTCGCGTTAACATTCGCTTATCTTATCTTATTTTATCTATGCGCTAACTCGATTGAGTTGGCGCAGAATTCAAGCTAGCTCGATTAGGCTACTGCAGGGTCCACGCTAACCACATATGGTTAGCGCGTCACGTGACGTCACGTGATCGGGTGGGTCGGGTTGGACACTTGGCGCGCATTCTTCGCTCGCCCCACCCTTTTGGGCTAGGAAATTTGCCTGACCCTAGGGTCAGGGTTGGGCGGGTCAACCCGATCGGGTTGAAACCCGACCCGACGATCACACTAAATACAAGTAATAGAATAGACGTTGCAAATATCTATTGTTTTATTATATAAAAAGTAGCATAAGAAGAGAAATTAATAATGAAGAGTTGTAAATAAATATTATTAGCGCGCGAATTACGCTAATCTATTCAAGTTAAACAAAGAAATTCGAAATAACTTATTAAAACAATAAATTAAGACTAAATCTACAATTTATTAAGCTCAAAAATTAAATACTCTTATACAATTAAATTATAGACAAAACAAAAATATAATACAAATACGTTTTCGTGAGAAAATTTGCAATAAAAATAAACGTATTTAATAAGAAGAGTCTTTTAATTTGTTAGTATAAAGTTAACTTACAATAAAATACTTGTAAAAGATAATTAAGACGCATTTTAGTAGTATACAAAAGAAGTAAAGTTTGTTGCTAAACTCTTCTCTCTTAAATATTAAAGAACAAAAAAGAAAAAGATTATAAAGATTATTTATAGACAACATCAATATAGTAAATAAGACATAGTAAAAGAGATTGTTGTCTATAAAAGAAACTTTATCTATATTTCGAATTTTCTTCTTCTTCTATATAGTAAGAAATAAATTGTTATTACTATTAAGAAGAGAGCACGTCTATTAAAGATGTTGTTATATATTTCGCTAAAATATATATTTTTGACAACAAGAGATTAAATTGCTATTTGCGTAGATAAAGAATTATTTAAAGAAACGAAATAAAAGAAGTGCAATACAATAGTAACAATATTGTATTGCTAATACAATATACTTTCTATTTTAAAGATTAGAATTCAAAAGAGAGAGACAATTATCTTTTTTTTTTTTATTTATACTCGATTTAACATCCTTAAGAATCTATGCAAGATTTATATACTTTTGCGATTTTTGAATCTAATTAATTACGAATAGACGAATAGCACTAGCGCTTATTTGTCTAATTATAATTGACTAGAATTTGCGATCGCAAGTTTATTCGTAATACTTCGTTATAATAACGTCGCATCTTCGTTTTCTATATCGTAATATTCGTAATACAAAAAAATTCTTTAAACGAGAACTTTATAAATTTAAGAGAAGTTCGAACATTGTTAACAATATTGTTATCTAAAATTGTTTTAATAAATTAGTAAACAAAATTATTTGTATTGTCGCAATAACAGATCTTACTTCGTCTAGTAATTGTCTTAAATTCGTAATATTAATTTTTTGTTGCATCTAAGCTTTTTCTTGTCGTTATATCAAATATTTTAAAAGAACGTATTTAACAATTATGCGTTCTTGATCGCATTTGTACGTTCTTGTCGTAACATTAAGAACGCAACGTTCGCATAAAAATTAATTGAAGTCAATTTTACTCGATTTTAGTTAAACAAGAAGTAAAGTATGTAATTTAAGGCAATTAAAGTGCAATTGCATATACTTATGCGTAATCTCTAATACGATCTTGCGATATTTTGCGTTATTCTTGTTTTTTAGTTATTTGCGTTGTTACTCTTTTCGAGTCTTGTCTTAAATAAGTGCTTTTTTAATAGCAAGTTTGTTTGTTATTTAATTAATAAGAGAAAGAAATTGTTTATGCGTCTTGTTAACAATTTTGTTCGCAATCTTATTATCTTTTATGCTTTCGTGTCTCGATATTTAATCTAATTTTAATATTGTTTTGCGACGTTAAATTATCTCGCACACTCTTTGTGTGCGTCTTAATTATATTTAATTCAATGTTAATTTTATCTCTCTTATAATTTTAATTAAGACTTGATTGTCTAAGTATATTTTGTAGATTTGTTTTTTCAAATTAGTAATAGTCTCGCAATACTTCGTTAATTTCTTTGTTGCTCTTGTAAATTTTTTGAATTTGTCGTAATAAATTAATGCTACGTTGACGTTTTCGAAGCGCTTTTTAATATTTTAATTTGTTTCGATTAAGATTGCAATAACATTCTTGTTGCATTTGCTCTTGTTAAAATAGACTTATTAATATAAATTTGAGCAATTTGCGTTATATTTTTTTTAACAAGTTTTTTATTATAAATAATAATTGTTTTAGAAGACTTTATTTACGAGATCGCAATATATAATTGCTATCGCGAAATCGTCGTTAATTTTAACGCTATTCGCATTTATCTTTTTTTAAGTTGCAAAGATGTTATTCTTAGCTTTAATTTTTGTTTTTTTAACATCAAATGATTACATATGCGTAATATTGTTATATTAATAATTTTTTCAAATTCTTGTGCGTTTATAATAGCTATTGATCTCTATATTAATTTCTCTAAATAAATGTTAATAAAAGATACGTTAATCTTAACTTGTAAAACTTTCGTAAAAGTTGTTTTATAAACGTCGATAATGCGACAAAGCGTTTATTCTTGTATAAATCGCAACTTTGTAACGATTTCTTTTTTTGTGTTTTTAATAACAAACAAGATGTATTATGTAACAACGTTATATATAAATACGAGCTTTTTTATTATAGTGTATTTGCGTTTTTTAATATTTATAAATATATCAAAAATTAAACTCTTTATTATCGAGACTTCTTTATGTTTAATAATTAGCTTTGTTTTTATTTGTCGCAAATAAGCTTTTTATTTAAGTTTCAAATTAAGTTAAACTTCTAAAATTCTAATGTCGAACTTAACAATTATTTTGTGTTTTGTTAATGTTATGTCGATGCTTATGTCGAGTCTATTTAAAGTGCGTAAGAAATAAATTAGTTCGTACTTCTTTTTCGCGAATTTGAAATTATAAATGCGTGTTTATCGCTCGCATTTGTCGTATAGTTAAGTTAGCATTTTGCAATTACGTTTTATCAACTCTTTATACGTTAATATGTTGACGTTATTTATAAAGCTTGTAACGTTAACTGGCAATCTAATGTCGTTGCATTGTTTCAAAAGATTTGCGTTATAAAACAAATATAATATCGAAAATAAAAAGAAATTCTACAATATATCGACGTTTATTTTTCGCTTTGTTATTGTATAATTTTTGATAATTAATATAATACGTCGTTTCTTTAGAAAATCTCTTACTTAATTAAGCAAACAAATTAAAACTCTTTTTTTTATATTATAAAATAGTTTAATCTGCGACATATTGTCGAATGCATTAAACATATCTAGACTTAAAAGAGAAGCTATTTTTTTCTTTTAATTACTTTATATTGTGTGCATGTTTTTAGTAATTAATTGTAGCGTCGTATCGATTAAACGTTGTCTTCTAATTTTTATTTGTGTGTCAAATAAAGTATTATATGCTTTTACGATGTAACAAAGACGTTTTAATATTATTGACTCTAGCATTTTACTTAGCGTGTTAAGCAATATTATAAATCTAAAAGACAACAACTTTAAATAGTTTCTCTTTTTTAATTTTCGCAATATTATTGTAATCGTCTTTTTGAAATAAAACAATTGCATTTCTTTTTTAATGCATTTATTAAACAAAAATCTTATTTGTTTCAAGACGACGCAAACTAGCTATCTTAACGTTTGATTAATTATTTTGTTAAATTCGAATATCTTGTTTGAAGTCGCTTTATGTGTTGTTTTTATTATTTTGCATTTCGATATAATCTTGTCGTTCTTTATTAAAAATAAATAAAAGAATTTCTCTATATTGTTAATTAAGATCGTAAATAAAAAAGAAAAATAAGCTTAAAATATTGCTTCGATCTTGTCTTTCGCAATTGTTACTATTTCGATATATGTTCTTAGTAATAAAATTATAAACTTAATAAGTGTGTTTGTTATTACATTTCTAATTTATTTTGTTATTTCGAACAAACTCTTTGCAATATTCTTCGAAGTTTATATCTAATTGCGAAATTTGTTTCTCTTATATTTCTTAAAATCTTGTCTTTTTTATTGTATATTCGAATGTACGTCTTTTAATTACGAGAGATGCGACATTAATGTCGCAATGTTTTGATCTTCTTAATTATATTAATGCATTTTTGCGTTTATTTAAATTTAACTCTTTTGTGCAATCTTGTTTACAAAATAAAGTCTTTAATAATTTTCTTTAAAATTCTTAGTAGCGCAATCGTATATTCGTTAATATTCTCTTGTTTTATCGTAACATCTAATAATAATTCGAATAATAATCTCTTTAATATATTGTTAAATTTCTTTATATTTATAATTTTTAGTTTTGTTTAAAACAACATATAGATTTTGTTTGCATTCTAAAATTTAACATTATATTAATTAATAAATAATTTAACGAGCTTTTTATTTTTCTATTTATGTCGCAATATATTAATTAATTTGTCGTTTTTTTCGTAACAAATAATAAATCAATTGTAATTTGCATTTTTTGATAATTTCTCGTTATAATATTGCGTAAAATCGTTAATATAACATTAATAAAATACATCATATCTAGCAAATCGTCGAATAATAAATATTGTCTAAAATATAAAAAACTCGCTTATAAGAAATAATGCAAATTAAAATCTCTTATTATAACGTTTTTGTTTTGTATGCATAATGTTTACTTTATTGCGTCAAGATTGTTTTTATTAATTATATTATTATAATTATCGAGAGATAAATTGTAAATGTTATAAACGTTAACAAGATTTTATTTAATAATATTATTTTCGAAACGTAATTACATTATTATTGTTTTTATATTCTTAAAATATTATATATTGTATTAGTTGTTATTGTCGATATATTTGTTAATATAAAAGCATATATGTTCGTTATTATTTACAAACGTAAAGTTCGCGCATTTTAAGTTGTATACTTTTGTCTCGACGTAATATTGTTACAACTTTTGTATTACTAATATATTGTATTTTTTTATTTTCTTTTTTTAAAGCAACGCTATTATTATCTTGCTTCTTAATTTATAAACATTGTACTATAATATTCGAAATTTATTTTGTAATTTTATTATAATTTCTCTTTTATGTTTGTTTTTATATGTATTAAATTCTTTATCTCTTGCGTAAAGAACATACTTTATAACAACAACAATATTAGTTTGTTATTAATTTGCTTTATTAGAGTAAATTGACTTTTTATTATCTTGTTAAAGCGTTTTTTCTTAATTAGTTGTTAAATAACGCTTTTTGTTATTATTACAAAAATGCTATGTATACAACTCGTTTATATTGAACAACTTATTATTGCTTTTGTTATCTTTTATTTTGTTCTCTTATTCGTAATTTGAACAAACGAGATTGTACTTCTTAATATTACAAAAATTAAAATTGTCGCTTTATTTGCTTCGATTATTTTAACAACGTAATATAAAGACTTTATCTTTGTTATCTTTTTAATTTTAATTTTAATTTGTTTTTTAAAGCATTTAAGATCGAATGTCTTGTAAGTTTTCTTGCAAACGTTACATTTTTACTTGAAGACATTTTCTTAATAAAAGTATTAATTGAAGCGATAATTTTGCGTACAATGTGCGCATTGCTATTTATTCTTACATTTATATATAAAATGTTAATATTTTTAACACTTTATACATTGTTTTGTTTTATATTCTTTATTATAATATTTTGCAATATTTATATTTAACTCGTAAATTACGCTTGATCATATTAGTTTATTTATTATCTTTGCGCAATCTACTTATATTATGATTAAGACGTATTTTTTCTTGCTATTTTTTCTTATAAATTAAATTATTTTTTAAATCTTTAAATTTTGATGCATTATTTTGCATTATTTTATTATTATTTTTGTTCTTTTTTTCTTTATATTTTTCGACATACTTTTAATTCTAATATTATGTATTATTATTTTTGCGCGCTTTTGACGTATAATTGTTGTTGTTAATATCTTTTTAATTTAAAAATTATTCGATTTTAATATTGTTTTGCTATTCTTGTTATTTATTCAAAAAACGATTATTTTTTTAAAACGTCTTATTTTTTGTATATTTTTTCGCGTTGTTAGTGTCTTAATAATGTCGAAATTGCGCATTAATATTATTATTTTCGCAACGTTTATTTTGTAAACTCTTTTTATTTTTTGTTTCTTTTTAATTTACTCTATTAACTTTATCTTTTTAATTGATTGTTGTATTAAGAGTGTCTATTCGACGCTTTTTCGATTACTTACTTGCTTCATCGATAATAAATCTTTTGTTATTATCGCTTATATGTTTGTTAACTATATATCTTTTCGACTCTTTTCGACTCTTTTTATTCGATTGATCGTTATTTTTAGTTTTTTTAATATTGAGATCAAGTTGATTCGTTCGTTTTTCGCCAAAATTTCGTTAAGACGTCGCGTCAACTTCTTAGTTAAAAAACATTATCTTGTTAATATCGTTATCGAAATTATTTCGAACGCGTTTCTCTTTTTAAATTTATAAAGTTTCCTAATATTTATTACTTTCGTTTTTATGTTTGTCGCAATTTGTATTAATTCGCGTTAAGATACACTAAGTGTGTTTAGATTACTCGTCGACGTCGCGTCGATTACGTTTATTTAATTCTAACGATCGAAATAAATCGTAAGCGTTATTGTTAATAAGATTTTCTTTCTCGTCTCTTCTTATATGATAAAATAGTATAATATTAATTTTCGTAGACTTCAAATCCTTTCTAAACTCTATTCAATTATAATATTAATTTTTAATAATTAATAAAATATGTTAATGCTAAGCTCTTGTAGTAGCAACTTAACGTTGTGCAAAGTTTTCTTTCTAAAAATTCTCTTTTGAAATTCTTATAAATTAATGTCTCTCTAAATTATAGTTTTACATACTATATAGTCTTGTTTTGTATGCGTCAATATAGCGACGTCTTGTTATATATTTGTATATATAATATAGTCTTAAATCTTATAAAACTAGAAAATTGAACTATAATTATAGATAATTATAAAGCTAGATTAGTCTATCTTGAGAATAAGATATAGAATTCTTGAAAATTCTTTTGAGTTTGTCTTAGATATAATGCGAATTACTTAACAATTATAGCAACGCTTATAAGCTTTTGTTCAATTAGTTAAGTATAGTATCTCTAGATTACTTTATAGTAATCTTCTTTGCTAGTTAGTCTAATACAACTTCTATATATACAAGCAAGCTTAGTATCGAATATTAATTCTTATAATAACTTCTAAAGATATATATGCTAGATATTTGCGAGTATATAGAACACGAGTTGCATATTATATAGTAATTAAATAAATAACTCTAGTCTTTTTCTTCGAATTTGCGTCTATTTTAATATTATTCTTCGTATATTTTAATTTAAAGATAGATATTATAGAAGACTCTTATTTCGAGATAGATTGTTATTGTAGATAATAATCTAATTCAATTTAAGAAATGTGTAACTTTTCTATACAAGAGTAATCTTTGATTGTTAATCAAATCTTATCGAGTAGAAACAATCGATTTAGATTGATTGCGTCGAATTAATTAATCGAGTTAAATCTTGATAATTCGAGTTAATCTAATTCGAAAGTTTTGACAATTTGATTTGAAGAGTTGAAATCGACAATTTAAGCCGATTTCTAAGTTTAAAATCGAAATTTGATTCGAAAAATCGACTTAAATTGTTAAAACTACTAATTTAATTATATTATAATTAATATATAGTTAATAATCGTATATTTTAAAACTTATTTCCTATTTAACTGTCTAAACTATAATAGAATAATATATAATAGTAAGATAAATATACTATAGTAATATATTATTACTCAACAAATTAAATAGAGTCTATAGAGTGCAAATTATATATTATAGTAATAAATAGCATCTATAGAATCTATAAAGTCTATAAATTCAAATTTTACACTTTAGTAATAAATAGCATCTATAGCATCTATAGATACAAATTATACAATTTAATAATAAATAGTATTTTAGAGTCTATAAATGCTATTAATGCAACATATTAATAACAATTTGACTAAAAATAGTAAATCTTGACATAATAACGTAATTTTCGATTTCTTGACTATTCAATTCAATTTCTAAGATTAGAATCGAAAATCGATTCAAGTCGAATTAAATCGATTTTAAAATACTAGAAATCGAATTAGATTTCGAGTTGATTTCTAAAGTTAAAATTGACGAGTCAAATTAATTCCAAAAGTTGGAATCGAAAGTCGATTCAAGAATTAGTCTAGATTAATTAATAAAAGAATATTAATAAATATAAATACTTATATCGAATGTTGCGTTTATAGATTAATCGAACAATATTTAAGATATATTTAATTGTCTATATACTAGATAAACTATTTATTATCGCTATTAAAATAATAAGTAAATAACAATTGATAATAGAAAATGTTATATAAATTCTGTACGCAAAGATTATAAAGAAGCTAAAAGTAATATAGTTTTACAAGTTTAAAAAGAATACTTATAGAAAATTTAAAACTAGTAATAATAGTAATAATTTAGCTATTAGCAAAGAATATATAAATAGAAAAGATGAAAATCTTAATATTATATTATTTGCTAAGATAGATTTTTAAGAAAAATTAGAAGATTTTTAATTAACTAAACAGTTATAATCTTATTCTTAAATAGAGATTAACTATTTAGAAATATTTTTGACTAATTTTTTCGATTTTTTCGCTCTAAGACTATACTCTCTAAACGAATTAATAATAAATAATACTATTTTAGCTCTTAAATAATTCAAGCCTTATTGACTAATATATTTGTAAATTAAATTTCTATTCAAAGATGTTATACAATGTACGTTAAAATAACGCTTAGTAGTTAAGAAAGAAACTTTCGAAGAAAACTTAAAAATTTATAATTCGAGTTTTAAGAGAAGTTCTTCTAGCGTTTATTGTATATTACTTAATATATTTTAAATAGATTAGTACTTGTTAAGTCTTGTAAACTAATTAAGATAATATATATATAATAATTACTATTTAATAATATTCTTTAAGAGAAATCAAAGTATAGAAATATTAGTGATTTTTAATAATTAATTATTATTTGAAATAATAAGTTGAACTTATTATAATCCATTAATATAGAATAATTAAACGTTATATTAATAGCTCTATTTATAAATATATATTTGTTATTGTTTAATAATATCTAAAATTATTAATTGTATAATTCTTGCAAATCTTAATATAATAAATACAATTTTTGTATTATTATCAATATATATATTAAACATTTAAAAGTCTAATATTATAATTCTAAGTTTATTCGATTATATATATTTTGTTATATTTTAGAATAAAGTTAAAACTTAATTGAAGAAGTACTACAAATATTAAAACTCGAGAAAGTTTTTGTTCAAAAGATATTAAGTTTTGTTAGATTAGAATTATTCTAGATAATAGTATAAAAATTGCAATTTTTTCTATTAAGATTCGCAAGAATTATATAATTAATAAAAATAGAAAATATATCTGTCGATTTCTATCAATTTATTAGGCAATTATACTTACTTCGCAAAGTCTTAATATTAGAACTTAGAAATTTATCTAATAATAAGTTTTTATAGTCTCGATATAATAACAAAAGTCGTTGTCAATTCTTGTTCGCTATTATTATTAATTTGTAAAAGAGAATATTTATAAACAAAGATCTTATTAATATAAAGCTATTCGAAACTATATATATTACTTTGTTAATTTAAGAGTAATTGTCTCTTTTAATAGTAAAATATTATTATATAAATTGAAGGCAAAGTATTTAATAGCTTTGTTATTATACTTTTTCGAGATTATATTCTTTATAGTTTAATAACTATACAAAAGAGTGTTATTCTTAAAGAATAAAATCTAGAATATATAGTTATTAAAACTTAAAGATTAATATCTACTTTATAAGAAAACAATATATATTATAAATTCTAATATATAGTAATAATTACGAATTTGCAACTAGATTGATTGTCGAATCGAATTTTGGTTTTAACTTTTGAAATCAATTCAATTTGTTGATTTTAACTATAGCAATCAACTTAAAACTCGATTCGATTTCAACTTTTAAAATTGAATCGGATTGTCAAGAAGTCGAAAAATATATTATTATGTCAAGATCTACTATTTTTATATCTACGTTATTATAATTTTGAAATTTAGCTAAAGTGTAGAATAATATGCTTCGAGACTATACTACACTTGCTTATATTATTATATAATAGCTTGCTTAGATTAGTTGTTGCTTGTATTATCTAATTGTATTATTGTTCTATTATAGATATATTTTTTTCGAACTATTTAAAAATATTGTTGTACTATTCTTGTCTATAAAATGTCGAACTCTTTAAAAGTTTTAAGTTAACAATTGTTTTCGACTAAAAATAATTCTAGCAAATTTATCTTTTACAACTTATTATTTAGTAATTTATATTTCAATTAATTTGCAAGTTAATCTAATTAAGATTCTCTTAGTTTTACTTTTAATACTAGAAAAACAATTCTTTACAAAGTATTAAACAAAATATTTAACAATTTTCTATTGTTTAATTTTAAGAGAGAGAAATAGATATATTAAGTAGAGTGCTAATATTAATACTTGATTTTAAGAATGATAATTACAATTGAAATTGCTATTAAAAAGAGTATCTTAAAAAAGATTTAATTAAGACTTGTCAATTTATATTGAGCGAAAAAGATTGATTTAGAAGTACAATTTAAGCTTTGAAACAAATATATTTAAATAGCTTCGATTGTAAAGCGTATATCTAAGAATATTTGCAAAAGTTGTTACAAGATTCTTAATTATCCTATTGTTTACAATTATTTGAATATATCAAATAAAAAGAAATATCTTTAATTTGCTTTTTGTTTAAAACAAAAAAGATCTAGATTGCAAATGATACTTAATCTAATCTTTAATTGTGTAAATTATAATTAATAATATAAACAAATAATGCAATACTAATATACAATTAGAAAAAGAGTTATATCAATTTGTTGTTTTTCTTTAATTAAGATAATTAAAAGAATTAATTATACAAAACTTTTGTTAATTTTAATTTATCTTTTCGAATTATTAATAATCTTAATTTTCGAAAACTATTAAAAACGTTTTGTCTATACTTAGTACTTTTAGATTGTATAAAACTATCAAAAATAATTTTTTCGAATTTCGATCAATTTTATAAGAAAATTAAGATAGATTTTAAAGATATTTAATATATTTCTATTGTTTTAAATATATAATCTAGTTCTTAAAGAATTATCTATCTAAAAGTGTTAATATATTAAGTTAATACTGCATTTTAATTTCGAGAACATTTTGTTTAATTTACTTCTTTTGATATTAAGTATATAGATTGTTAATTAATGTTAAAGCTTATAAAGTAATTAAAGTTTTGTAAAATTAGAATAAACAACAAAACTCTATTTTTTGTTTAACCTATATTATTAATTTTGTAACTTAAAATTTTATTATAACTCGAGAATTAGAAGCAATAACTAACAATATTGTTGTACAATTAAAAAATAAATAGATTTAAAATATTGCAAAAAGCATAAACTTATCTACTATAAATAAAAAGATATCTATATCTATAGTAATGCAAAGAAATAATATATTTGCTAAATTTTATCTAGATTTGCGCTCTTATAGTTGCTATCAATAATTTGATTTAACATTTACTTCGATTTAGAGTTTTTCAAGAGCAAATCGATAAAAAGTTACAAAAACTAATACAAGATATTTGTATTTATTGAAATTCTATCTATTTAATGCTTTGTTATACGTATTGATTGCGCGATTTTATTGATTTTTAAATAGAGAAATATTCTTAAAATTAAAAAATTAAAAAAATTAAACTAGATAAAAGCAAATAGCAATTAGTTTTGCTTGTTAACAATATATTAAATTCTTTCTACAAATACACTCTTATAATTTCGCGAACAACTTATATAAATATTTACTTGAAGATTCGAATATTCGATACAATATTTAATTATCTCGAATATTTAAATAAAACAATCGAAATTAATATTTATTTTTCGATAAAGATTGTAACAAGAGTTTGCAATACAATTTCGACAAAGTTTATAAAATACTATTTAAAAACAAGAGAATAAAATAGCATATTATACAATTTTGTCAATATTGTAAATTCTATACAAAAATTGAGTCTTTACAAGATGTAAAATAAAAAGAATAATAATAATATTGTTAAATATAAGACAAAATATAAAATTAAATTCAAAATCTATTTTTGACAATACTTAGACTAATCGTCGGGCCAGGTTATGATATCACTTCTTTGGCTCGACTCGACGCCAAGATTGGGTCGCGACGATTTTTTGAAATCGAATCGCTCAAATTAGTTTAGCGTGCTTCGCGCTAAACTACTTATAGTAATCGACTAAACTACTTTAAGCGATTCGAGTTCTCGATTTTTTTTTGACTCGAGTCTTGGCATTTGCACGTGACATTTCCGGGTTAGCGCGACCAGTCTAATTGCGTTCTATTGTTAATATACTTATTATTTATATATTATTTTAAGACTTTATTAAGAAATTTAATACAAAACGCAAAATATAAAAAACAATATTTGTCTATTGTTTTAGCTAACAAAATTCAAATCAATTAAATAGACAACTAGAAAAACAAACTATTTGTTAATTTATATTATGTATATTTTATATATTTTATATATTTTATATATTTTATATATTTTATATATTTTATATATTTTATATATTTTATATATTTTATATATTTTATATATTTTATATATTTTATATATTTTATATATTTTATACATTTTATATATTTTATATATTTTATATATTTTATATATTTTATATATTTTATATATTTTATATATTTTATTTCTTTTATTTCTTTTATTTCTCTTGTATACTCTTCTATTAGCAATTTAATTATATATATTTCTCTTAATAATAGTTCGCAAATTACAAATACTCTAAACAATTTATACAAAGTTTGCAAAATTTTAATAAATAATTTTGTCAATTAATACAATAGACGTTGACACAATTCTAGATATTAAAGTTTTCGCAAAACTTGCAATTACAATAATAACATTTTTTTTTGCAAATAATTAAAATAAAAACTCTTATTATTAAAATTAAAAAACAAAATTGAAACAAAACAATATATAACAAAATTGAAACAACTATTAGAATAAATATTGCAAAAATTATTGCAATAGCTATTAAAACAACTACAAACAAATTAAAATTTATTAAGTTTTTATTATAACAATATATTACGCAAATTTTACAAAATATATAGAGTTTATTTATTACTTTATGCTCTTCGAAAATCTTGCAAATTATTACAACAACTCTTGTACAAATACCACAATATATTTCATTGCTAACATCTAATTAAAAGAAATATATTATATTAAAAAGAAAATATTAACAATTATTTATATAATTAATTTATTGTAGAAAGCAATTTATTAAACAAATACAATATATATTAAGTTAATATTAGTATTGCTTCTTGTATTTTTTAAATGCAAAAATTGTATCTTAATCTTTTTATTAAAAAACAAGCTTTTTTAGCATATTAAAGACAAATATAACAAATTTTTTTATTAAAATTTATTAAAATATTTTATATTAATCTTGGTTTTGCTAAAACAAATTTTATAAATTTAGAGTAAATCAAATTAGACGCTTTATTATTGTATTTAAATAAATTAACTTTTAGATATTAATATTATACAATATATTAAGTAATATTCTTATAAAAAGATATCTTGTATACTATTTGCGTTAACAACAAATTTATTATATTACTAATCGACGATAACTTTTTTAATAATTCTAGACTAAAGTATTTTAAAAAATATTTAGCGTTATTGTATTTATTCGCAATATTAAAAACAACAAATATTTAATTAACAACTATCTTTAACTTTTAATATATTTTTAAAATAAAATAAACAATAAAATAGTTGTTGCTTACTTCTATTAAGAAGTTTATATTATATAAAATGTAAAAGTAAAATTGTTGCGTAATATAAATATTATTAATCTTATTGATCTTAAATCTATAGTTATTAACGCAAATAGACGAAAATTAATTATTAAAAACAATTAAAATTTAGAAACAAAACTAAAAATAAAATTAAAAAACAATATTCGAATAAAACAAATTGTTAAAATTGAAAAAAGGGTTACAATTATTATTTTCGAAATTTTCGAAATTTTAATAATTGTACAAAATAAAATCTTATTTAACAAAAATTATCTCTTCGAATCGATTTTATTTAACGCTTACTTTTATATTGCAAATAAAAAGATATCTTTTGTATATATTTATAATAATTGTTTTGTATTTTTGTGTATTTTGCAATATATAACGCTAGAATACTTACTAAAATTTAAGAAACAAAACTGTCATTAAATTAGTTTTAACAAAAAAAAGCTAAACAATTAAAGAAAATATTAAAATTAATATATTTAATAATAATTGTTAAGTAAATTCGATTAATAATGTTTATATTTACAATAGTTTAAATAAAATTATTGCGTTTTAGTATTTTGTCAAACAATTGTATATCTTATAAAGAATTATTAATAAAATTATTAATTTTGTTAAAAAAAATTAGATATTAATTTTATTAAATAGCAATTAAAATTCTATATTAGTATTAAAAATAAAATATAAGATTCACTTTTTAAAAGAACGCAATTGCAAGATAATTAATAAAGAATTTGATAGATTATATACTTAAAATAAAATAATATAATTAATTAAGTTTTTGTTATTCGAATTTTATGTTTTTGTAATTTAACAAGAAATTTAAGACGAAAATCTTTTACTAAATATACAATATAAATAGTTATATTAACTTTACTTGTATTAATAAGATATTGATTGTTAACTTTTATTTTTGCAAGTTTATTTTTTAGCTATATTAATATATTGTTTATTGTTAAAAATGCAATCTCTATTAAATTAGACAATATTAATTGTATAGAAATCTTAATTTAATTTTAAGTTTTTTTATATTTTTTTATATAATATGTATTAACTTTTTATTAAGATTGTTGTTATATTAAAACTTCGATACTATTTTAATAACAAGATATAAATTTTTTTAAAAATTAATTGTTTTAATTAATAAAACAATTTATATTATAAAAAAGTAAACAAGTATTCTTTTTAACAATTTTATTAACTAGAGAATCTTAAAAGCGCTTGTATATAACAAAAATTATAAATTTATATTTAAATTATAAATAATTATATTTTAAAAGCTAGAAAACTAGTTTTTAATTTTAATAATATACTATTAATAAACAAACAAGCAAAATAAATATACAAATTAAATAATTAAAATAGTTTTACAATACATTGCAACTAACAACTTTGATCTAAATTAAGTATTTGTTTGCTTATATTTTGCACTTATTTTAATAATTTACTTAATATATTAATTAAGCTATTATTAAATAAAATAATTATAAATTTGAAGATATACAATTTTTTATCTTTTTTTAAATTTAACGATATTGAAATAAATTAATTGCAAAAGAAAATTCTTAATATTTTCGAAACAAAAATAGCAATTGTATAAATTAATATAATAGTTAAAACAATATATAATAAATATTACAAATTTATCGAACTTTTAATAAGCAATATAATATATTTTTGTTTTTATAAAAACTACTTTTTTTTATTTGTTAAATTGTTTAAGTTGTTAATTTAATATATTAAAAAATTTTAAATTTTCGAACAGAAAAGCAATCTAATATACAAATTAAATTTTTCGAGAAATTAAAAAATTTACTTAGTTATATTTATTGCTTATTTTAAATTAACATTAAACAATAAAAATGTATACAATTGTTTAAAGCTAAACTATTCGAAAAGTATTGTTAAGTTAAATATTAAATAGCATTTTTACAAAATTAAAAATCTTATTAAATATTATATTTATTAATATAAACAAAATTGTCTTATTTTAAAGTATTTTGTTTGATAAAAGAGCTACAATACTAGATAAAATCGATAATATAACAAAAATTTATTAAACAATTTTGCAAATTTTGTTAACAACTATAAGACAAAATACAAAATATTTATTTTCTTTATTATAAAATGCTCTAAAACAATTATTACAATATTTAAAATAATTGTTTCGATACTTCTAATAAATATTATTGTTTTCGTATTGTTGTTAAAGAAACGCAATCGATTGTCTAAAATAACAAAAAAACGCATTTGTATCTAAAAAAAGAAAAGAACTATCTAAGATTAAAACTACTATAAACAACAAAAAAGATAATAATATTAAAACTTTATTTTAATATTATTGTTATTAATATTTAAGATTTAATAACAATAAACTACTTGCTTAAATATAGTATTAAACAATTATAATTTACTGTTTACTTATAATAAATATATTACAAATTTTAGTTATTAAGCTCAATTTACTAAAACTCTAATACAATTAATATTAATATTATTATTATTATTAAAACTTATTATTTTTAATTCAATTAATATTTATTTTTACTTTTTTTTTTTTTTTAATTTATACTCGATTTAATATCTCTAAGAATCTATGCAAGATTTATATACTTTTGCGATTTTTAAATTTGATTAATTACAAATAGACAAGCAATACTAGCGTTTGCTTATCTAATTATAATTGACTAGAATTTGCGATTGTAATTTCGCTTGTAATACTTTGTTATAATAACATCGCGTCTTCGTTTTCTATATTGTAATATTCGTAATACAAAGAAATTCTTCAAACGAGAACTTTATAAATCTAAGAGAGATTTAAGTATCGTTAACAATATTGTTGTCTAAAATTGTTTTAGTAGATTAATAGACAAAATTATTTGTATTGTTGCAATAACAAATCTTACTTTGTTTAATAGTTGTCTTAGATTTGTAATATTAGTTTTCTATTGCATTTAAGTTTTTTTTTGTCGTTATATTAAATATATTAGAAGAACGTATTTAACAATTATGCGTTCTTAATTATATTCGCACGTGTTTGTTATAACATCAAAAAGGTAACGTTCGCATAAAAATTAATTGAAGTCGATTTTATTTATTCTTAGTTAAACGAGAAGTAAATTGTGTAATTTAAGACAATCGAAGTATAATTGCATATACTTATATATAACTTTTAATACAATCTTGCGATATTTTGCGTTATTCTTGTTTCTTAACTATTTGCGTTGTTACTCTTTTTAAGTTTTGTCTTAAATAAGTGCGTTTTTGACAACAAGTTTGTTCGTTATTTAATTAACAAAAAGAAAAAGTTATTTGTGCGTTTTGTTAGCAATTTTGTTCGCGATCTTATTATTTTTTATGCTTTTATGTCTTGATATTCGATGTAATTTTAGTATTGTCTTGCGACATTAAATTATCTTGCATGCGTTTTGTGTGCGTCTTAATTGCATCTAATTCGATGTCAATTTTATCTCTCTTATAATCTTAATTAAGACTCAATTGTCTAAGTATATTTTGTAAATTTGTCGTTTCGAATTAGACTAATCGCGTCGGTTCGGGAAATCGAGTTCGATTTAAGAAATCGAATCGAATCGAAAGTCTAGACGATTCGATTTCTAAAGTTGAAATCAATAATTCGATTCAATTTCAAAAGTTAAATCAAAAATCGAATAGAAAAATCGAATCGAATCGTCAAGACTATATTTTTTAGTAAATTTAATTATTTTTTATAACAATTAATTAATAATTTAATAGAAATAGTTAATCTATTTTAATTAATTAATAAATATATTAGAAATTTCTTTTTATAAATGCATTACTACTAAGCATTATCTAGTAATTAATAAAAAATCTAAATTTAAACTTAATTTATACTATTTTTAGTATTCTTGACATTCTTGGCGATTTGATTCGATTTTTAATATTGAAATCGAAAATCGACTCAATTCGATTCGATTCGATTTCAAAATAGTTGAAATCGAATCGATTTTTAATTCGATTTCTAAAGTTAAATTGTCGATTTAATTCGATTTCAAAGTTGGGATCAAATATCGAATCGACGATCAATCTATTTCGAATTAGTAATAATCTCGCAATGCTTTGTTAATTTCTTCGTTGCTCTTGTAAATTTCTTAAGTTTGTTATAATAAATTAATATTACGTCGACGTTCTTAAGATACTTTTTAATATTTTAGTTTATTTCGATTAAGATTGTAATAATATTCCTATTGCGTTTGCTCTTATCAAAATAGATTTATCAATATAAAGTTGAGCGATTTGCGTTATATTTTCCTTTAACAACTTTCTTACTACAAACAATAATTGTTTTAAAAGACTTTACTTACAAGATCGCAATATATAATTGCTATTGCGAAATTGTCGTTAATTTTAATATTATTCGCATTTATTTTCTCTTAAGTTGCAAAAACATTATTCTTAACTTTGATTTTTGATCTCTTTTTAATATTGAATTGTTGCATATATGTAGCATTGTTATATCAATAATCTTTTCGAATTTTTGTGCGTTTATAATAGCTATCGATCTCTATATTAATTTCTCTAGATAAATGTTAATAGAAAACACGTTAATTTCGATCTATAAAACTTATGTAAAAGTTGTCTTGTAAATGTTAATAGTGCGACAAAGCGTTTGTTCTTGTATAAATTGCAACTTTGTAACAACTTCTTTTCTTACGTTCTTAATAGTAGACGAAATATATTATATAATAACATTATATACTATTACGAGCTTCTTTATCGCGATATATTTGCGTTTCTTAATATTTATAAATATGTTAAAAATTAAACTCTTTATTATCGAGATTTCTTTATGTTTGATAACTAGTTTTGTTTTTACTTATCGCAAATAAGATTTTTATCTAAGTTTCGAATTAAGTTGAACTTCTAAAATTCTAATGTCGAACTTAACAATTATCTCGTGCTTTGTTAATATTATATTGACGCTTATATCGAATCTCTTTAGAGTGCGTAAAAAGTAAATTAATTTATACTTTTTTTTCACGAATTTGAAATTATAAGTACGTGTTTATTGCTTACATTTGTTATATATTTAAATTAGCATTTTGCAATTAAGTTTAGTCGACTCTTTATATATTAATATATTAACGTTGTTTATAAAGCTCGTAACGTTAACTCGCAATCTAATGTTGTTGCATTGTTTTAAGAGATTTGCTTTATAAAACAAATATAATATTGAAAATAAAAAGAAATATTGCGATATATCGATGTTTGTCTCTCGCTTCTTTATTGTGTAGTTTTTGATAATTAATATAATGCGTCGTTTCTTTAGAAAATCTTTTATTTAATTAAGCAAACAAGTTGAAATTCTTTTTTTTCTTATATTATAAAGTAACTTAATATGCGATATATTGTTCAATATATTAAATACATCTAGACTTAGAACAGAAATTACTCTTTTCTTTTAATTACTTTATATTGTGTGCATCTTTTTAGTAATTAATTGTAATATTGTGTCAATTAAACGCTATTTTCTAATTTTTATTTATATATAGAGTAAAGTATTATGTGCTTTTACGACGTAACGAAGACGCTTCAATATTATTGACTCTAAATATTATAAATCTAAAAGACGACAATTTTAAATAATTTTTCTTTTTTAATTCTTGCAATATTATTGTAATCGTCTTTTTAAAATAAAACATTTGCATTTCTTTCTTAATACATTTCTTATATAAGGATTTTACTTGCTTCGAAACAACGCGAACTAATTGTCTTAACGTTTAATTAGTTATTTCGTTAATTTCGAATGTCTTGGTTAAAGTTACTTTATATGTTGCTTTTATTATCTTGCGCTTTAACATAAACTTGTCGTTCTTTATTAAAAACAAATAAAAAAATCTCTCTATATTGTCGATTAAGATTGTAAGTAAAGAAGAAAAGTAAATTTAAAATATTGTTTTAATCTTGTTTGTTGCAATTGTTGTTATCTTGATGTTCGTTCTTAATAATAAAATCGTAAGTTCGATAAATATATTTGTTATTGCATTTTGGATTTATTTTGTTATTTCGAACAAACTTTGTGCAACATTCTTCGAAATTTACATCTAATTGCAAAATTTGTTTCTTTTATATCTTTCAAGAATCTTGTTTTTTCTATTGTATACTCGAATATATGTCTTTTAGTTACAAGAAATGTAATATTAACGTTGTAGTTTCTTAATTTTCTTAATTACATTAATATATGCTTGCGTTTATTTAAGTTTAACTCTTTTGTGCAATCTTGCTTACAAGATAAATAGACTAATTGCGCTAATCCGGAAATGTGACGTGCAAATGCCAAGATTTGGGTCAAAAAAAATCGAGAAATCGAATCGCTCAAAGTAGTTTAATCGATTACTATAAGTAGTTTAGCGCGAAGCGCGCTAAACTACTTTGAGCGATTCGATTCCAAAAAATCGTCGCGGTCCAATCTTGGCGTCGGGTCGAACTAGAGGAATAATATCATAATCTGGCCCGACGATTAGTCTAAAAATAAAGTCTTTAATAATCTTTTTCAAAAATTTTAGTAACGCAATTGCGTATTTGTTAATGCTCTCTTATTCTATCGTAGCATTTAATAATAATTCGAATAATAATCTTTTTAATATACTGTTAAATTTCTTTGTATTTATAACTTTCTAATTTTGTCTAATATAATGTATAGATTTTGTTTGCGTTTTAAGATTTAACATTGTCTTAATTAAAAAATAATTTAACAAGCTTTTTATCTTTTTGTTTATGTTGTAATATAATAATCGATTTGTTATCTCTCTTGTAACAAATAATAAATCGATTGTAATTCGTACTTTTTAATAATTTCTTATTATAATATTGCGTAAAAGCGTTAATATACTATTAACAAAGCGCATTATATTTAGCAAATTGTCGAACAATAAATATTGTCTAAAATATAAGAAATTTGTTTATAAAAAATAATACAAATTAAAGTTTTTTATTATAATGCTCTCGCTTTGCATGCGTAGTGTTTGCTCTATTGCATTAAAATTATCTTTATTAATTCTATTATTATAATTATCGAGAGAAAAATTGTAAACGTTATAAATGTTAATAAGATTTTGTTCGATAATATTGTCTTCGAAACATAATTGTATTATTATTGTTTTTACGTTTTCGAAATATTATATACTATATTAGTTGTTGTTATTAATGCGTTTATTAATATAAAAGTATGTATATTTGTTATTATTTATGAACGTAAAGCTTGCACGTTTTAAATTGTACATTTTTGTCTCGACGTAATATTGTTACAACTCCTATATTATTAATATATTGTATTTTCTCATTTTTTTTAAAGCAACGCTATTATTATCTTATTTCTTGACTTATAAATATTGTATTTTAATATTCGAACCTTATTTTATATCTTTATTACAATTTCTTTTTTATATTTGTTTTTGTATATATTAATTTTTTTATCTCTTGTATAAAAAACATGCTTTGTAGCAACAACAACATTACTTTATTATTAACTTGCTCTATTAGAATAAACTAACTCTCTATTAATTTGTCGAAGTGCTTTTTCTTAATTAGTTGTTAAATAACGCTCTTTTTTGTTATTATAAGAGTGCTTTGCATGCGACTCGTTTGTGTCAAGCAATTTATTGTTGCCTCTATTGTCTTTCGCTTTGTTTTCTTGTTTATAACTTGAACAAACAAGATTGCACTTTTTAATATTATCGAAATTAAAATTGTTATTTTGTTTGCTTTAATTGTTTTAACAACGTAATATAGAAACTTCATCTTTGTTATCTTCTTAATTTTTTTTTTGTTTTTTGTTTTTTAGAGCATTTAAGATCGAATGTCTTGTAAGCTTTCTTGTAGACGTTACATTTTTATTTAAAGACATAAAAATAATAAAAGTATTAATTAAAGCAATAATTTTGCGCGCAATGTACGCATTGCTATTTATTCTTGCATTTATATATAAAATATTTATATTCTTAACACTTTATATATTGTTTTGTTTTGCATTCTTTGTTATAATATTTTGCAATTTTTATATTTAATTCGTAAATTACGCTTAATTCTATTAATTTATTTGTTGTCTTTGCGCAATCTATTTATATTATAATCGAAACGTTTTTTTTTTTTGGTAATTAAATTATCTTTTTAATATTTAAATCTTAATATATTATCCTGCATAATTTTTTTATTATTTTTGCTCTCTTTTTCTTTATATTTTTTGACATGCTTTTAATTTTAATATTGTGCATTATTACTTTTGCGCGCTTTCGATATATAACTGTTGTTGTTAACATCTCTTTAACTAAAAAATATTCGATTTTGAAATTATTTTGCTATTTTCGTTGCTTATTTGAAAGACAATTATTCTTTTAAAACGTCTTATTCTTTGTATGTTCTTTTGCGTTATTAATGTCTTAACTATATCGAAATTGCGCATTAGTATTATTATTTTCGCAACGCTTATCTTGTAAACTCTTTTTATCTCTTGTTTCTCTTTAATTTACGCTATTAACTTTATCTCTTTAATTAATTGTTATATTAAGAATGTCTATTTAACGCTTTCTCGATTACTTATTTGCTTTGTCAATAATAAATTTTTCGTTATTTTTACTTATATATTTGCTAATTGCATATCTTTCTTTATTTCTTCGACTTTTTTTATTTGATTAATTGTTCTCTTTAGTTTCTTTAATATCGAAATCAAGTGAATTCGCTTGTTCTTCGCGAGAATTTCGTTAAAACGTCGCGTCAACTTCTCGATTAAAAGATATTATTTTATTAATATTATTATTGAAATTATTTTAGACGCGTTTCTCTTCTTAGATTTATAAAGTTTCTTGATATTTATTACTTTCGTTTTTATATTTATCGCAATTTGTATTAATTCGCGTTAAGACGCACTAAATATGTCTTAATTACTTATCGACGTTGCGTCGATTACGTTTATTTGATTTTAACAATCGAAATAAATTGTGAGCGTTATTGTTAGTAAGATCTTCTCTCTTATCTCTTCTCGTATAATAAAATAGTATAATATCGATTTTCGTAGACTTTTTTCCAAAATTCTACTTACAAACTTAGATTTAAAATTAAATTTTCTATATTTTTACTTATTATTGTTATTGTATTATAAGATTGTTTATTTATTGCTATTATTTAGCAAATAAGCAATATAGTTTTTGACAAAAAAACAAAAAAACTTATTTTAATTAAAATATTGCAAAAGCTTGCAAACGTAAGATTGCAAATTAAATAATTAAAGATAATCTTGCAAAAATATTAAATTAACAAAATAATAAGAATTAAATTCTATTAAACAAAAACAAATTAAGTTAAATAAATATTAAGCTTAAATGAAAGTTTTTTAAAAAACATGTTATAACAAATGTTAAATAACTTATTTACGAGATATTTATACTTAATAACTATCTTAGTATATTTATATTTCGCAAAGATAGTAATATATCTCTTGCTTATTTAATTTCTAGTTTTAATATTTTAAATACAAAAATAATTAAAAACAATATTGCTTTATTGTAATTTAAAGAAAAGATAATAATCGACAATTATTTTATCTATTTAGCCACTTATATATTTTTTATTAATTCTAATATAAATTGTATTATTTGTATTAGTATTACAATATATAAATACTTTATTTTGTAACTCTCAACTTTTAATAAAAACAATAATATTTATATATTATATATATCTTTAAAATCTATTTCTGTATCTATAAATACTATTAATATTTTTTAAAAGAAAATTGCAAAATAATATTCCTATTTAATTTTTTAAAATTATTAATTTACAAAAGAAGTATAAAACAAATTAAAATAAACAATCTTATATATAGTGTTATATTTTAGATTATATTAATACGTTTTAACAAATTGTTATCTATAAAGAAAAATATCGTTTTTACAAACTACAAAATTTGTAAATTTGTCTTAAATTTTATTATATTTAATAATTAATTTTCGAGTTTATATTATAAAAAAGATCTTAAAACAATTAAAACTAACAAAAAGATTATATTAATTAAAATTTATTAAATAATTAAGTGCAAAAATGCAACTTCGACTAAAATGCAAAAAACACAAAAAATAAATATTAATTAAAACAATGATATTATTTTGCAAATATTTAGTTTTAATAATAAAAATACACAAATTAACTTTAAAAATCTTAATAAATATTTTTTTTTTAAAATTTTACTCTATTTTTTGTTTCGCAAAATTTAAAATTTCTAAAATATTATACGAAAAAGCTTAAAACAATTAAGACAAATTAAATTATATATTAAATATTAGTTTTAAAAAATAAATTAATTTGCTAAAAAGCAATTTGTAGATTTCTAGATTTCTTAATTATTAGTTGTTAAACAACTTAATTTTTAATAATTGCTAAACAAATATCAAACAAAATAATAATGTATTCAAATAAAACAATAATGTATTTTTAAGTTATAAAAAATAGTTGCAATATTATTTTTAATATTAGCTCTATTATTGTAATTAATATTTATACTTTTCTTAAAAATATTATTAAATTTGCTAACAAATTAGTTCAAATTGTTAAAATTATTAAATTGCTTAAGAATAATTTTTAAAACAACTTTGCAAAAATTAAAATAAACAAGATATACTTAAATGCAAAAAAGCATATTTATTGCTAATGCAACAAGAAATTCTTCAACAAACTAGATTTTAAAAGAATTAAGCTAAAATTATTTAGCAATATAACGCGCAAACAAACAAGTATAACAAATTTATTATAATAGAGTAAACTATTAAATTTTGAATAGAATAATAATTAAATTTAAAAGTTAAATAACATTTAAATCTGCAATATAACAAAAATATATATTACAAGATTTGTATCTAATACTTTTGTTGAATAATAAGAGAGTATTTAATGTCTATTAATAACGTCTACTTTTGAACAATTAAGTATAACTTAATTGTTAACTTAGTTTCTTAGATATTATTCTTACAACTATTATTAGACTGATCGTCGAGTCAGGTTATGATATTACCCCTCTAGCTCGACCCGACGCCAAGATCGAGTCGCGACGATTTTTTGAAATCGAATCGCTCAAATTAGTTTAGTGCGCTTCGCGCTAAACTACTTATAGTAATCGATTAAACTACTTTGAGCGATTCGATTTCTCGAATTTTTTTTGACCTAGGTCTTGGCATTTGCATGTGACATTTCCGGGTCAGCACGATCAGTCTAACTATTATAGATATTTGTCTTGTTTACTTGCGTATCTTTTTATCTTGTCTAGTTGTCTTGTCTACTTGATTGCTATTCTTTGTCTAGTACAACTGAATTGTTAAGATATATTATTAATAATTATAATATAATAATAGACTTATAATAAATTAAAGTTATTTTATTGGATTTTTTTTAATATTTTAGAATATTAAATGCTTTCTACAAGCAACTCGATATTAAAATACAGTTGTCTAATATATAATATAGAAACTATATTTTTAAATTTTTCAACTTAATTAACAATTTGTTATACTTTCTCAACTATAGCTCAATTATGTAGTTTATTTCGCATAATTTCTAGCGATAACTTATAGTAGCAGGATTTTTACAGAGCATATCTATCTTGTAGTTGCTTCTTCTTCTTTACTAATATTACTACAAATATCTTGCAAGTATTGCAATCGAACTAATATATACAATTAGTATAATCGAAACTATAGTAAGTATATACGTTGTCGTCTTTGCACTTGCGAATTCAATTAATCTCGAAGAATTTAGCAGTAACTATTAATAAATTGCTCTGCAAATTATAACTACACTAAATACGCACATTTTTAGAAAATCTATTATATTAATAGAAACTTCAAGCGATTGTATTAGAGTTTTGATCGTAGTAGTTATTATATTAGACAAGTTGTTCGCAATAAACTCTTTTAACAAGCTAATAAAAAACTTAGATACTAAGAGAAGAAGAATAACTATTATAAAAACAAGAATCTTAAACAATTAATAGATAGTAAAGAAGAGAGAATAATAGATATTAATTGCGTTGCAAACTTTGTCTAACTATATATTGTAATTGTAAAGTTTCTATATATAAAAATATTAACTATATATACAACAACTATTGTTGTGCACTATAATAAATAAATACAATTATTAATATACAAATATATTCTCGAAGAGATTAAAGTTATTTAAATATAATTATAGTTTATTATTTTATATAAATTATAATTTTTTTTAAATTTGCAAATTTCTATTAATAATTTATATAATAATTTGTTAAGATTATTTATACGTTTATAAAGTTATTAAAGAATAATAAGAATGTAGTATAATATAAACTTTTTATTTTTAATAAAAGCATAATAAAAATATTTAAATAATTTATCAAAATCTTTATCAAAATCTTTATATTAATATATTTTAATTCTTAGATATATTTTATATATAATATAATTATACAAAAATAATTATTTGAATTTGCAATAAAAATAATAAAAATGACTACAATTGCTTTTAAAATTTCTAGACAAAGAATAGCAACTAGATAGACAAAACAACTAAACAAGATAAAAAGATACGCAAGTAAACAAGACAAATATCTATAATAATTGTAATTATAATATCTAAGAAACTAAGTTAACAATTAAGTTATACTTAATTATTTAAGAGTAAATACTATTAACAAGTATTAAACGCTCTTTTACTATTTAGTAAAAACATTAGATAGAAATTTTATAATATATACTTTTCTTAAAAAAAAAATTAATACTTTTGTTATATTGCAAACTTAAACGTTATTTAATTTCTAAATTTAATTGTTATTCTATTTAGAACTTAATAGTTTACTCTATTGTAATAAATTTGTTGTTCTTGTTTGCTTGCGCGTTATATTGTTAAATAATCTTAATTTAATTTTTCTTAATATCTAATTTGTTGTAAAATTTCTTGTTACGTTAGCAATAAACGCTCTTTTTTGCATTTAAGTACGTTTTGTTTATTTTAATTTTTATAAAGTTGTTCTAAAAACTATCTTTAAACAATTTGATAATCTTAATAATTTAAATTGATTTGCTAGCAAAATTAGAAATATTTTTTAAGAAGAGTATAAATATCGATTACAATAATAAAGTTAATATTAAAAATAACATTGCAACTATCTTGTATAACTTAAAAGTATATAATTGTTTTGTTCGAAGTATTTACTATTTTATTTAATATTTATTTAACAATTGTCGCAAATTAAGTTGTCTAGCAATTAGTAATTAAGAAATTTATAAATCTATTAATTGCTTTTTAGCAAATTATTTTTTTTAAAACTAATATTTAATATACAATTAAGTTTGTCTTAATTGTTTCAAGCTTTTTTATATAATACTTTAGCAACTTTGAATCTTGCAAAACAAAAAATAAAACAAAATTAAATTAAAAAAAATATCTTTATTAACTAAGATTTTTGAAGTTAATTTGCTTGTTTTTATTGTTAAAACTAAATATTTGCAAAACAATATTATTGTTTTAAATAAAACTTAATTAACGTTTGTTTTTTGTATTTTTTGCATTTCAATTAAAGTTACATTTTGTATTTAATTATTTGATAAATTTTAATTAATATAATCTTTAAGTTAATTTTAATTGTCTTTATATCTTTTTTATAATATAAATTTAAAAATTAATTGTTAAATATAACAAAATTTAAAACAAATTTGCAAGTTTTGTAATTTATAAAAATTCAATCTTTCTTTATAAATAACAACTTATTAAGATATATTAATATAATATAAAATATAATACTATATACAAAATTGTTTATTTTAGTTGTTTTATACTTCTTTTGCAAATTAATAATTTAATAAAATTAAATGTTAATATTATTTTGCAAGATTTTTTTTTTAAAAATATAAACAATATTTATATATACAAAAACAAATTTTAAAAGTACGTATAATATACAAATATTATTGTTTTTATTAAAAGTTGCAAATTATAAAACAAAACGTTTGCGTATTATAATATTAATATAAACAACACAATTTATATTGTAATTAATAAAATATATATAAGTTATTAAATAAATAAAATAATTGTAGATCTTTATCTCTTCTTTAAATTAAAATAGAGCAAAATTGATTTTAATTATTTTTGCACTTAAGATATTAAAATTAAACACTAAATAAATAAAAGATATATTATTATTTTTGCAAAGCATAAATATAATAAAATCATTATTAAATATAGATATTTTGCAAATAAGCTATTCGAGGTTTGCTATAATATATTTTTAAAAAAACTTGTATTTAAGTTTAATATTTATTTATTTTAATTTATTATTACTTTGTTAATTTAGCGATTTTGCAAGATTATTTTTAATTATTTAATTTGCGAACTTGCGTAGACTGACCGTCGAGCCGGGTTATGATACCACCCCTCTGGCCCGACCCGGCGCCAAGACCGGGTCGCGACGATTTTTTGGAATCGAATCGCTCAAAGTAGTTTAGCGCGCTTCGCGCTAAACTACTTATAGTAATCGACTAAACT